>OJJQ01000075.1_pt1:5000-12226 | contig 12226 bp, 5 predicted proteins | sample 1596381 | NCBI WGS metagenome assembly OJJQ01 (sample SAMEA4350122, study PRJEB24818) | metagenome | biome: human; feature: gut; material: faeces | place: Denmark | collected 2013-09 | reverse complement strand
CCTTTGTTAGTTGTGTGTGTCTTCTGGTTCTCTCTCAGGTGTGTGTGTGTGTTTGTTTTTATTCCTACGCCGTCCTCCGAAAGCGCCACTGGATCGCTCGTCGGCGGCGTCAGATGTGTATAAGAGACAGCAAGCCGGCCGCTGCGGAGGCGAAGCATGTCTTCCAGCCGCTCGAAATCGCGCAGCCGCGGCCCGGAGAGGATTTTTTCACGATCCGGAACCGCAATTTCTTCGTTTCGACCGATGAGTATGTTTTCGAATGGCGCATTACGTCCAGCATGGGCGCGACGCTGGGAAGCGGGACTTTCGAAGTGCCGCGCACGGAAGCGGGAGCCTGCACGGAGTGCCGCGTGGGGTACAAGGCGCCCCGTCCCGAATCCGGCGTCGATTACTGGCTGGATATCGTTTACCGCCTGAAAGAGGATAAACCCTATGCCCTGCGGGGATTCGAGGCGGGCCGTTACCAGTTCGCACTGCCCGCTGCGGCGCCCGTGCGCGCTGCGGCCGCCCGCAGTGCCGGCGTCAGCCGTACGGAACGTGCGGTGACGCTGACTGCCGGGAATGTGACCGCGACGGTCGATGCGGCGACGGGATATCTGTCGGGATATGCGGTGCGGGGCCGCGAGCTGATGCGGAGTCCGCTCGTACCGAATTTCTGGCGGGCATCCACCGACAACGACCGCCGGGGCTGGCGTACGCGGGAGCGCATGGGCGCATGGCGCACGATGCCTGAGCGGCTGAAACTCGAAAGCCTGAATGCGGCCGACGGTGCGGTGACGGCCGTCGTGTGCGGCGGGGGCGTCAGGCTGGCTTTGCGCTATCGGCTTGCGGCGGACGGGGAGCTGGCCGTTTCGTACGACCTGCGGATCGCCGATACGCTTCCCGAACCGCTGCGCATCGGTCTGCAGGCTCTGTGGAGCGGGGCGCTGGACCGCTATGTCTACTGCGGCCGCGGTCCCGGAGAGAATTATGCCGACCGGAAGGAAGGCTCCCTGTTCGGGGTTTACTCCGGCAGTACGGCCGATTTCAGTCCCGCCTATATCTATCCGCAGGAGTGCGGCAACCGCTGCGACGTCCGCTATCTCCAGCTTGCGGGCAAAGGCGGCGGAGTCGTTTTCGCCGGCCGGCAGCCTCTGTGCGTCTCGGTCTGGCCCTGCACGCAGGAGGCGCTGGATGCGGCGGAGCATACGCACGAGATCGTGCGGCTGGACGACGCATGGCTGGTGAATGTCGATTGTGCGCAGGCCGGCGTGGGCGGCACCGACTCGTGGAGCGTGAAATCGCGCCCTTCGAAGGCGTACCGGCTCTTGGAGAAGCACTACGGATATGAATTTGTAATTGCTCCTGCGGAAACTCCGGCCGATGCGGCGCGGACGAGCCGCCGGGTGGCGTATAAAAATGAATAAACGATGAGAAAGTGGTTGATGGCGTTCCTACTGCTGGCCGGAACGGCCGGGGTGCGCGCCCAGCAATGCGATGTGCCGCAGATCGGCGCTCAGGTTTTTGTAGAGCCGGGACAGACGCCGGAGGATATCGACGGATTTTTCCGCCTGCTGCGCGATAACGGGATGAAGGTGGCCCGTATCCGGATGTTCGGAGCGCACATGTACCGCGGTGGGGAGTGGGATTTCTCGCTTTACGACGAGGCGTTCCGTGCGGCGGACAAATACGGCGTCCGGCTTTTCGCCACGCTGTTTCCCGTCACCGACGAGCTGAACGACGTGGGCGGTTTCAAATTTCCCCGTTCGAAGGCGCACCTGCGCGAAATCGACGATTATATCACGGCCGTGGTGTCGCATTTCCGGCAGTATGAATCGCTGTGGACATGGGTGCTGCAGAACGAACCCGGCAGCGGCGGGACGCGCGTCGCCATGACCGACCTCGCAAGGGAGGTCTATGACCGCTGGCTGGCGGACTTCCCGCCGGAAGAGCGCGGGGAAGGTTATCTGAAAGCCGATTTCACGCAGGAGAAGTTCCTGACCTACTATACGGCGTGGTATCTGAACCATATCGCGCAGCTGGTCGAACGGCTCGATCCGCAGCGCGGGCGACATATCAATCCGCACCAGATTCTGGGCACGCTGCCCGATTACGACTTTCCGGCCTACTCGAAATTCCTCACCTCGGTCGGCGCATCGCTGCACCTGAGCTGGCATTTCGGCATGTTCAGCCAGCGCGAATATCCGCTCGGCGTCTCCCTGATGTCGGATATCATCCGTCACAACGCACTCGGCAATCCGTTCTGGATCACCGAACTGCAGGGCGGAAACGTCACCGCCAGCGGCAATGTTCCCTACTGTCCCACGGCGGCGCATACGGCGCAGTATCTCTGGACGGCGATCGCTTCCGGCGCCGAAGGGGTGATCTTCTGGTCGCTCAATCAGCGGGCGGCCGTCATGGAGGCGGGGGAGTGGGGGCTGCTCGACTTCCTGCGCAGGCCCTCGGACCGTATGCTCGAAGCTGCGAAGGTCGCATCGGTATTGCAGCGTCACGGCGAAGAGTTGCGGGGGTTGAAGCCTGCGCCTGCTCCGGTGACGCTCCTCTATAACATCGCCTCCCTGCGCATTCAGCGGCGCAATGCCGAAACGCTCGCATCCGGTGAGGCGGGACGGCAGGCTTCGGCCTGCATGAAGTCGCTGGCCGCCGCCTATGAGGCCGTCTCGGCATGGGGCGTTACGCCCCAAGTGGCCGATATGGCGACCTTCGACTGGGACGACGCGGCGGGCCGTACGGCCGTGATCCCGCATATGGTGGCGCTGCCTTCCGAATTCCGGCCCCGCATCGAGTCGTTCGTCCGCAACGGCGGCAAGCTGATCGTTACGGGATTGTCGGGATTCTACGATGAAAACATGCGATGTCTGTTTATGAACGGCTTCCCGCTGAAATCGTGTTTCGGAGCGGAGGTCAGCGAATTCAAAGTCGCCGGGGAGTATTTCACGCTGGGTGAGGAGCTGCCTGCGCATCTGTGGCGGGGGATATTGGTTCCTGCTTCGGGCGAGACGATGATGACGGACGGCGGCGATGTCGCGGCCGTGCGCAACCGCTATGGCCGCGGCGAGGTTGTGTGGGTGCCCTCCCCGATCGAATTGGGCGGCTACCACCGCGATATGGCTCCGTTGACGGCTTTCTACGGGCGGGAGTGCCGCGACGCCATAGACGCGGCTCCGGCTTCGTTCAGCACGCCCGAACCGGACGTGCTGATGCGCACCATGCGCAAAGAGGGCGTTTTGATGACCGTGATTGTCAACAAGCGTCCGGAAAGCGCGGCCATACGGCTGCGTACGGGGCGATACGGCGTTCCGCGCGTGATCTACGGAGAGGCCTCGGTTAAGGGGGCGCAGGTCACGGTCGGAGCGGATCGCTGCGCCGTGGTGCTCTGGAGCAGGTGAGGCCCTGAGGATAAGCCCTTCGGCCGTTCGGATAGGAATGCGCATCCCCGCTTGTTTGTCGGCGGATGCGCATTTTTTCGTGTGAATACGCCGAGAGCGGCCGGAACAGGCCGGGATTGTTGTTTCGGACATATTGGAGTCCGGCTGCCGGCGGGGATTTCACACAAACAAAAATCCCCGTAATCGTAAGATTACGGGGATCACCAAGTGCCCAGGACAGGAATCGAACCTGCACGCCTTGCGGCACACGCACCTGAAACGTGCGCGTCTACCTATTCCGCCACCTGGGCATTATTGGAATTGCGGTGTGCAAAAGTAATACTTTTTTCTGAATCGCCAACTATTTTTGTGAAAAAAATCTACTTGCTCAGAAATTTGTACTGAAACAGAAGTAGATAGACTACCGCTACGGAGATGTATGCGTCGGCCAGATTGAAGATCGCCCCGAAGAAGTAGTTGTTGCTGTCGACCAGAAAGCTCAGGAACCGCGGCACGTTGTTCCACTGGAACAGCGGGAAATAGAACATGTCCACGACCTTTCCCATCATGAAGCCCGCGTAATGTCCGCCGAAATGCGCTACCGTGTACGGCGTCGATTCCGAAAAGATCAGTCCGTAGAATGCGCTGTCGATGATATTGCCGAGCGCTCCGGCCATCACCAGCGCCAGACCGACGATGACTCCCTTCGGCGTATCCTCCCGGCGGCGTAGCAGATGATGCATCAGCCAGCCGATGAGACCTACCATGACGATGCGGAATATGCCGAGCAGCAGTTTTCCCCAGTCGAATCCGCCTTTCGAGGCGATGTGCATTCCGAAAGCCGCGCCGTTGTTCTCGATAAACCGTAATTGAAACCAGTCCGGGAATACGATGATCGACTCGTCGAGGTGCATGTGGGTCTTGACCCAGATTTTGAGCAGCTGATCCGCGATGAGCAGAATCAGGATGAGCAGTGATATTTTTTTGAAGTTCATAGCCGTCGGATTATCTGCCGCAAAAATAGTAAAAAATCTCTGTTTTACGGGGTGCCGTCCGATTTTACTCGTCCTGCGGACAATTATATTCCCCGAACGGGCCTTTCGGCCGGCAATGGGGGCCGGACGGAATCCCTTGTTGCCGAATCGGGATACGGCCGGGACCGCATCATGCATCTTGTCGGGTAGTATTAATATATATAGGTAAAAAGCGTTATTTTGAAGAAAATTGAAGATTTTTCAAAAAAAAATGCGAAAATGCTTGCAGGTTCAGAAAAAGTCACTACCTTTGCATCCGCGTTCAAGAAAAACGGATGTTCTTACAAAGACTGAAAGTTTACAATAAAGGAGCTTAAAGCTCTGTGTAAGCGCGATTTTCCGAAACGTAAAGTTCTTGAAAAAGATTTTTGAAAAAAGATTTGCAGGATTAAAAAAGATGACTTATCTTTGCAGTCCTTTCGCACTACAAAATGCGAGACTTTTTCAAACTGGTTCTTTGAATTACTGGTTATATTTTGAGAGAAAAGAAATGTAGTATTTATCTGTCAATTTTCCTTTTAAGGATAAACGAATAGTCAGGACTCTAACAAAACATTTATAAATTTTATACAATGGAGAGTTTGATCCTGGCTCAGGATGAACGCTAGCTACAGGCTTAACACATGCAAGTCGAGGGGCAGCACGAGGTAGCAATACTTTGGTGGCGACCGGCGCACGGGTGCGTAACGCGTATGCAACCTACCTTTAACAGGGGCATAACACTGAGAAATTGGTACTAATTCCCCATAACATTCGAGAAGGCATCTTCTTGGGTTAAAAACTCCGGTGGTTAAAGATGGGCATGCGTTGTATTAGCTAGTTGGTGAGGTAACGGCTCACCAAGGCAACGATACATAGGGGGACTGAGAGGTTAACCCCCCACATTGGTACTGAGACACGGACCAAACTCCTACGGGAGGCAGCAGTGAGGAATATTGGTCAATGGACGCAAGTCTGAACCAGCCATGCCGCGTGCAGGAAGACGGCTCTATGAGTTGTAAACTGCTTTTGTACTAGGGTAAACGCTTCTACGTGTAGGAGTCTGAAAGTATAGTACGAATAAGGATCGGCTAACTCCGTGCCAGCAGCCGCGGTAATACGGAGGATCCAAGCGTTATCCGGATTTATTGGGTTTAAAGGGTGCGTAGGCGGTTTGATAAGTTAGAGGTGAAATACCGGGGCTCAACTCCGGAACTGCCTCTAATACTGTTGAACTAGAGAGTAGTTGCGGTAGGCGGAATGTATGGTGTAGCGGTGAAATGCTTAGAGATCATACAGAACACCGATTGCGAAGGCAGCTTACCAAACTATATCTGACGTTGAGGCACGAAAGCGTGGGGAGCAAACAGGATTAGATACCCTGGTAGTCCACGCAGTAAACGATGATAACTCGTTGTCGGCGATACACAGTCGGTGACTAAGCGAAAGCGATAAGTTATCCACCTGGGGAGTACGTTCGCAAGAATGAAACTCAAAGGAATTGACGGGGGCCCGCACAAGCGGAGGAACATGTGGTTTAATTCGATGATACGCGAGGAACCTTACCCGGGCTTGAAAGTTAGTGACGATTCTGGAAACAGGATTTCCCTTCGGGGCACGAAACTAGGTGCTGCATGGTTGTCGTCAGCTCGTGCCGTGAGGTGTCGGGTTAAGTCCCATAACGAGCGCAACCCCTACCGTTAGTTGCCATCAGGTCAAGCTGGGCACTCTGGCGGGACTGCCGGTGTAAGCCGAGAGGAAGGTGGGGATGACGTCAAATCAGCACGGCCCTTACGTCCGGGGCTACACACGTGTTACAATGGTAGGTACAGAGGGCCGCTACCCCGTGAGGGGATGCCAATCTCGAAAGCCTATCTCAGTTCGGATCGGAGGCTGAAACCCGCCTCCGTGAAGTTGGATTCGCTAGTAATCGCGCATCAGCCATGGCGCGGTGAATACGTTCCCGGGCCTTGTACACACCGCCCGTCAAGCCATGGAAGCTGGGGGTGCCTGAAGTTCGTGACCGCAAGGAGCGACCTAGGGCAAAACCGGTGACTGGGGCTAAGTCGTAACAAGGTAGCCGTACCGGAAGGTGCGGCTGGAACACCTCCTTTCTGGAGAGTGAGACTATTCGTCGGCAGATGAGTCTCGTTCTTTTCTCTCGAATTAACCTGTAATTTAATAATATGAGGGGGATTTCCCGTGGACAATAGTCCCGTAGCTCAGTTGGTTAGAGCACTACACTGATAATGTAGGGGTCTGCGGTTCAAGTCCGCACGGGACTACACCTAACAACGGGGGATTAGCTCAGTTGGCTAGAGCACCTGCTTTGCAAGCAGGGGGTCAAGGGTTCGACTCCCTTATCCTCCACTAAGATCGAAGATTCGATCACCGTTCATTGACATAATTAAGGAGATGAGATAAGGTCATCATAACTACAATAGGGGTTATGATGAATGTAAGAAAGTAATAAAGGGCGTATGGGGGATGCCTAGGCTCTTGGAGGCGACGAAAGACGTGGTAAGCTGCGATAAGCCTCGGGGATTTGCAAACGAGAATTGATCCGAGGATTTCTGAATGGGACAACCCGCTAGGCAGAAGGCCTAGCACACGAAAGTGGGCCAACCCTCTGAACTGAAACATCTTAGTAGGAGGAGGAAAAGAAAGAAACATCGATTTCCTAAGTAGCGGCGAGCGAACGGGAAGAAGCCTAAACCGTAATTGTTACGGCAATTGCGGGGTTGTAGGACTGCAATATTCAAGTGACTGTCAACTGGAATGTTCTGGAAAGTTCATCCATAGAGAGTGAAAGACTCGTACAGGTAAGCACGTTATGCGATAGCAG
>OJJQ01000072.1_pt1 | contig 12531 bp, 10 predicted proteins | sample 1596381 | NCBI WGS metagenome assembly OJJQ01 (sample SAMEA4350122, study PRJEB24818) | metagenome | biome: human; feature: gut; material: faeces | place: Denmark | collected 2013-09 | reverse complement strand
CTTGTGGTGCGTCCCCTTATACACGTCCTATGCCTGTCCTTTTTTTTTTTTTTCAAGCAGAAGACGGCATACGAGATTCGCCTTAGTCTCGTGGGCTCGGAGATGTGTATAAGAGACAGGCTCCTTGGCGCGGGCGACTGCGGCGGGAACTTCGGCGACGGTCTCGCCGTGCAGTCCGTAGATCGCGGCTTTGGCGGTAAGCTCGGCGGCAGAGAAGGCCCGTTCGGTCTTCGCCTGCGTGAAGATATAGTGGGCGTCGTGCGGCAGCAGGGGGAGGATATGGGCGAGGTCCTTGTCGCGGACGAAGCCGATCACGCAGTAGAGTTGTTTGTGGGGCGTGGCTTTGAGCTGCCGGGCGACGTAGGCGATGCCGTGGGGGTTGTGGCCGGTGTCGCAGACCGTAAGCGGCTGTTCGCCCAACTTCTGCCAGCGGCCCATGAGCGAGGTGTTGGCCGCCGTGTCGCGCGCACCTTCGAGGAAGGCGCGGCGGGAGATGGTCAGCGGCGTCTCTTCGTGCAGGAAATCGACCGTTGCGGCTGCCGTGACCATGTTGCGGCGCTGGTAGTTGCCCCCCAGATCGAGATCGACCTCGAAGTTGCGGTTGTCGCGGGTGCGGTGCATGCAGAAGTGCTGGCGGTCGTTTCCGCAGGGGCAGGGCTCGCACGAGAACTCCTGCTCGGCGTAGATGACCTTCGACTTGTTGGCGGCCGCGGCCTGCTCAATGACGTCGTTGTAGCGGGGGTCGCTCTCGCCGATGACTACCGGAATGCTCTTTTTGATGATGCCGGCCTTCTCGGCGGCGATTTTCGGCAGCGTGTCGCCCAGCAGCGCCGTGTGGTCCAGCCCCACGTTGGTGATGACGCTCACCAGCGGCACGATGATGTTCGTGGCGTCGAGACGTCCTCCGAGTCCCGTTTCGATCACGGCCACCTCGACGTCGCTCTGCGCGAAGTAGTCGAAAGCCAGCGCGGCGGTCATCTCGAAGAACGACAGCTCCAGCTCGACCATCTTGCCGTGGTGCTTGTCCACGAAGTTCACCACTTTCTGTTTGGGAATCATCTCTCCGTCCACCCGGATGCGTTCGCGGAAATCCTGCAGGTGGGGCGAGGTGAAAAGCCCCGTGCGGTAGCCCGCTTGCTGGAGCACCGATGCGATGATATGCGACACGGAACCTTTGCCGTTGGTTCCCGCCACGTGGATCGTGAAAAAGTTACGCTGGGGATTGCCTATGTGGCGGCAGAACGCGGTGATACGCTCCAATCCCGGCTTGTAGGCCGTCGCGCCTTTGGCTTCGAAGACCGGCAGCGACGAGAAGAGGAATTCGAGGGTCTGGGTGTAATTCATATCGGGTTTCGGGTTTTATTTTACGAGGTAATTTTTCCTTTTGACCCGGTAGGCGATGTAGTAAAGCACGCAGAGCAGCGTCAGGTACTCGGAAATGCGGCCCAGATAGTCGCCGTATCGGGTGTAGAAGGTGAGTTCGGAGTTGAGGGGCACGGCGGCGGAGATCACGCCCCGCTTTTTCCAGCCGAGGGTCTCCCCGATGTCGCCGCGGGCCGATATGAAGCCCGACATGCCCGTATTGGCCGAACGGGCGATGGCGCGGCGGTGCTCGATGGCCCGCAGCCGCGATATGGTGAACAGGTGCTTGTAACCCGGCGTGTCGCCCCACCAGCCGTCGTTCGAGATGATGGCCATGAACTGCGCTCCCCGGCGCACGAAGTCGCCGTAGAAGTCGCCGTAAAGTCCTTCGTAACAGATGGCCGGACCCATGCGCATGCCGGCGTGCGCGAAGGCCGTGCCGTGCTGGCCCATGCCGATCTGTCCCACGACGCCGCCCAAGTCGATGACCAGAAACTGCATGAGGTCGAAGATGACCGTCGGGGTGTTTTCCACGCCGATCACCAGCTTGCCTTTGTGGTGCAGCTGCGTGCGGCCTGCGGAGTCGAGTCCCACGGCCGTGTTGAAGTCGTCGTAGTAGCCGTCGCCGTAAGGGTTGCCCACGGCCGTGCGGGGCTGCAGTCCCGCCGCATAATAGCGGTTGGTGAAGGCGCCGGTGACGAGCAGTGCCTGCGGATGGCTGCTGCGGAGCGTGTCGGCCAGCTCCTGCCAGAACGGTCCCGGCTCGTTGTCGAACCGGGTCTCGGAGAGTCCCGGTTCCCAGTAATGTCTCGGCACGGCCGTTTCGGGGAGCAGGATGAACTGCGCTCCGGCGGGGACTTCCGTCAGCAGGTCGACGATGTTGCGCTCCTGCCACTCCGCGCGGCCGTTGAATTTGTCGTAACAGTCCACGTTGGGCTGGACGACGCTCACTTCGGCCGTCCCTTCGGCGGGCTGCTGCCAGCTCCACCAGATGCCCAGCGATACGGCGGCCGGGACGAGCAGCATGCCGGCCGCCGCGGCCCAGCGGGCCGCATTGCGCCGTGCGCGGATCGCCTCGAAGAAGAGGATATTGCAGAGCAGCACCCACAGCGAACCGCCGAAGACGCCCGTATATTCGTACCACTGCACGAGCCATGCCTCGTGCGAGAATCCGTTGCCCAGAATCAGCCACGGCCACGAAAACTCGCCGACCGTGTACCAGTATTCCGTGGCGATCCACCCTGCGACGAGCAGCGTGTAGGCCAAGGCCTTGGGTCCTTTTTTCGAAACTGTGTGAAACAACATGAAGGCGATCATGTTGAAGAACGTCGAAGCCAGCGTCGCCGCAACGGGACCCACGGGAGTCGCGTTCCATATCCACCACACCGTCGCGACGTTCCACAGCGCGAAGGTCAGCGCCGCCCAGCCGAACATGCGCCGCCACGAACGGCGCGAAGCGTCGTACGACGAGCTGATCCATAGCAGCGGAACGAGTGCGAACGGCAGCGTGAGACCCGTTGCGCCGAGCCATCCCGGAGAGAGCAGAATGACCGATAGGATTGCCGCCGTCAGTTTACGAAACATGGTGTGTGATTTTTACGTGGGCAAAAGTAGTCAAATGGCCGCATATTTCAAAATATTTCATATTTTTGCATGAACATCTAAAAACTACTGATAAATGAAGAAATTTGCCTTTTTGTCGTGGGCGGTCGTCGCTGCGCTCTTTTTTACGGCCTGCGAGTCTTCGCCGAAGGGTTACAGCGTCGTGGACGGCGTGATTGTTTTCGATGCCCCGGCCCGTGTCGAGGGCCAGCATTCGGTGCTGCGGCTGACGACCGATCCGATACCCGTCGTGCGGGTCGGATTCATCGGGCTGGGCATGCGCGGTCCGGGCGCCGTGGAGCGTTTCACCTACCTCGACGGCGTCGAGATCAAGGCGCTCTGCGACCTCTATCCCGACCGGGTCGAGAAGTCGCAGGAGATCCTTGCCGGCCGGAATCTCCCCGCAGCCGCGGCCTACAGCGGTGAAGAGGGCTGGAAAGAGCTTTGCCGGCGCGACGACATCGACCTCGTCTATATCTGCACCCCGTGGCAGCTGCATGTGCCGATGGCGGTTTACGCCATGGAGCACGGCAAGCATGTGGCCGTGGAGGTTCCCGCCGCCATGTCGCTCGAAGAGTGCTGGCAGCTGGTCGATACCGCCGAAAAGACCCAGCGCCACTGCATGATGCTCGAAAACTGCGTTTACGACTTTTTCGAGCTGACGACGCTCAACATGGCCCAGCACGGGCTGTTCGGCGAGATCATCCACACCGAAGGTTCGTACATCCACGACCTCGATCCGTTCTGGGAGCATTATCAGGGCAACTGGCGTCTCGACTTCAACCAGTCGCACCGCGGCGACGTTTACGCCACGCACGGACTCGGTCCGGCCTGCCAGCTGCTGGACATCCACCGCGGCGACAGGATGACCCGTCTGGTGTCGATGGACACCGAGTCGATCAACGGACTCAAAACCGCCAAGGAGAAGATGGGCGCCGAAACCTTCGCCAACGGCGATCAGACGCTGACGCTCATCAAGACCGAGAAGGGCCGTACGATCCTTTTGGAACACAACGTCTATACGCCCCGTCCCTACAGCCGCATGTATCAGCTTACCGGCACCGAAGGATTCGCCAACAAATATCCGGTTCAGGGCTATGCGTTCCGTCCCGAACAGCTTGCGGGCGAGCTTCCCGACCACGAGAACCTGAGCGGACATTCGTTCATTCCCGCCGAGGCCCGGAAGACGCTTATGGAGCGTTACAAGCACCCGATCGTCCGCGACATCGAGGACAAGGCCCGTCAGGTGGGCGGCCACGGAGGCATGGACTTCATCATGGACTACCGGCTGGTTTACTGCCTGCAGCACGGTCTTCCGCTCGATCAGGACGTTTACGACGCGGCCGAATGGTCCTGCATCGGCGCGCTGACGGCGGCTTCGCTCGAACATAACAACGCGCCCGTCGCCGTTCCGGATTTCACCCGCGGCGACTGGGCCAAAATCGACGGCTACCGCCACGCCATGGCGCAGTAACGGCTGGCGGCTGAAATTGAAGAAGCGGTCCGGATTTTTTCCGGGCCGCTTTTTCGGTTGTGGCAATACCTTTGCAGCGGATCGGGAAACTTTAAAAACGATTTGTTATGAATGCTGTAAAGGAAGCTCCCGATTACCTGCACGACGAACACCTGTCTCAGGGAACCAAGACCTATCTGAACGTGTTGAACGGCGGCGGACCCGCCGTCGAGTCGCTGCCCGTGCCCGACGCGCGACGCGTGCTGGCCGATCTGCAGGCGGCCGTGCCGGTCGATCTGTCGGGCGTCGAAGAGTCCGAGCGGACCATCGAGAGCGAGGGGCGCACCCTGCGCCTGAATCTTGTGCGGCCGGAGGGAACCGGCCGGGAACGGCTGCCTGTTTTCGTCTTCGTCCACGGCGGCGGCTGGGTGCTGGGCGATTATCCGACCCACCGCAGGCTGGTGCGCGATCTGGTCGCGGAGTCGGGTTGCGCGGCGGTTTTCGTCAACTATACGCCTTCGCCCGAAGCGCGGTTTCCGCAGGCCGTCGAGGAGATTTACATTGCCGTGAAATGGGTGGCCGAAAACGGCCGTGAGATAGGGGTGGACGGCAGCCGGCTGGCTCTGGCCGGCAACAGCGTCGGCGGCAACATGTCGCTGGCGGCGGCTCTTCTGGCCAAGGATCACGGCGGACCGCAGATCCGCACGCTGGTGCTGATGTGGCCGGTGACCGACGCCGGATATGATTGGGATTCCTATGCGGAGTATGGGCGTCAGCGGTTTCTGACCGCACCTCTGATGAAGTGGATGTTCGAACAGTATGTCTCGGACCCGGCGCAGCGCGGCAGCGACCTGATGTCGCCCGTGCGGGCTTCGGCCGAACGTCTGCGGGGACTGCCGCCTACGCTGATCGCCGTCGCCGAGAATGATATCCTGCGCGATGAGGGCGAGGAGATGGGACGCCTGCTGGACGCGGCGGGCGTCGAGGTTACGACCGTGCGCTTCAACGGCGTGATACACGATTGGGGCATGCTTAACGGATTTGCCGGACTGCATCCTACGCGTACGCTGGTGCGGCTGGCAGGAGCGGTGCTCCGCGATTATCTGAGGGAATAGCGGTCCGCCGGGAGTGGAGGAGGGACCGGCGGAAACGGCCTGAACGGAGAATCGGCGGGACGGCTGGAAACGGCTGGCGCGGCTGGATCGAAGGATCGGCTGGAGCGGAATGCCGGCGGGAGAGGCGCTGCCGGCGGAACGGCTGAGGCGGTGGGGCGGAAACGGCGGACGGTTGTCAGCGCCGGACTCCTCCCCGCGACAAGACCTCTTCGAAGTAGGCGATCGTCTTCAGCAGTCCGTCGCGCAGCTGGATCGTCGGTTCCCAGTCGCCGAGCATCTTGTGGGCGAGGGTGATGTCGGGTTTGCGCTGCTGCGGGTCGTCCGACGGCAGGGGCATGCGGATGATTTTCGATTTGGAGCCGGTGAGTTCGAGGACGATGTGCGCCAGCTCGGAGATCGTGAATTCGTTCGGGTTGCCGATATTGACCGGCCCCGTGAAGTCGTCGGGCGTTGCGGTCATCATGCGCAGCATTCCCTCGATCAGGTCGTCGATATATTGGAAACTGCGGGTCTGCTCGCCGTTGCCGTAGATGGTGATCTGCTCGCCGCGCAGCGCCTGCACGATGAAATTCGAAACCACGCGGCCGTCGTTGATGTCCATTTTCGGGCCGTAGGTGTTGAATATGCGGACGATTTTCACCGGAACGCCGTGTTCGCGGTAGTAGCTCATGAAGAGCGACTCGGCGCAGCGTTTGCCTTCGTCGTAGCACGAGCGCAGTCCCAGCGGGTTTACGTGTCCCCAGTAATCCTCCGGCTGGGGATGGATCAGCGGGTCGCCGTATACTTCGGAGGTCGAAGCCTGCAGGATTTTTGCGTGGTTGCGGTTGGCGATGGCGAGCATGTTCATGGCGCCTATGACCGAGGTCTGCGTCGTCTTGATCGGGTCGTGCTGGTAGTAGATCGGCGATGCCGGGCAGGCGAGGTTGTAAATCTCCTCGACTTCGGCCATATAGGGGTAGACGATGTCGTGGCGGATGACTTCGAAGTTGGGGTGTTTCAGCAAATGGCGGATGTTGCTCTTGTGTCCCGTGAAGTAGTTGTCGATGCAGATGACGTCGTTGCCCTCTTTAAGCAGGCGTTCACACAGGTGGGAACCGATGAATCCGGCACCACCGGAGATGAGTATTCGCTTCATTGGCACGAAATAGTTTTGATTAAGGCGTGTAAATGTACGATTTTTATTTTGAATAAGTTATATTTGCACGCACAAATCGTTACAAGATAACACAAAATGGGTCGAAAAGCCGTCTTTTGTCTGCTCTATTTTCTGGCTGTCGTCTTTACCGGACTGCTGCTTGCCGCTGCTGTGCTGAGCTGGCGCGCGTCGTTCGTTTCGCCGGAACAGGGCGGGTTCTGGGCTACGATCGCCCTGCTGCTGCCGGTCGTCCTGCTGGCCAATCTGGCCGCATTGGTCTGGTGGCTGATCCGCCGCAGGTGGGTCGTCGCGCTGATGCCGCTGGCGGCTTTGCTTCTGAATATGGGCTACGTCTCGTCCCTGATCCAGCTGCCCGACTTCAACGCGCCCGCCGGGTCGCACGACATCCGCATCGCCACGCTTAACGTCAACGGATTCCGCCAACTGGGCCCTAAGTCGATCACCGCGGCCGCCGTGGCCGAGATGATGCGCCACGAGCAGGTCGATGTGTTATGTTTGCAGGAGTTTCTCGACGACGGCGAGTTCCCGGCCGACAGCATCGGCGCACTCTTTTCGCGCCGGATGCCCTATTTCGTTTCCGAGGGCAGCGGAGCCGTCGCCAGCCGCTATCCGATCCTCGACTGCAAATACGTCCGGTTTCCCGATACCAGCAACGACTACCTGCGCGCCGACCTGCTCGTGGAGGGAGACACGCTGCGCATTTTTTCGGTGCATCTCCAGACTTCGGGCATCGCCCAGCTGCGCCGCCGCTTCCAGAAGGACTACAACCGGGAAGCCCCGGTCGATTCGATGCTCGGCGCCGTGGACCGCAACAGCCGGATTCGTGCCGCGCAGGTGCGTGAAATCCGCGCCGAGACGGATGCGTCGCCCTATCCGGTAATTCTGGCGGGCGACTTCAACGATACTCCCTCGTCGTATACCTACCGCGAGATGAAGGGTGCTCTGACCGACGGTTTCCGCCGGTGCGGAAACGGGTACGGCGGCACTTTCCGCTATCTGGGCGGATTGCTGCGTATCGACTATGTCTTCTATGACGACACCTTCGAGTGCGTTCGCTATTACATGCCCTCCGAAGTGGTCAGCGACCATAAGGTCGTGATCGCAGAACTCCGGTTCAAATAGATTTCGGCTTTCGCGGCTTTCCCCGTCTCTGCATCGGTCTGTATCGGCGCGGAGTGGCGGGCGTTTGTGCAGCTGGTCTTATTGCTGGCGATGGCCGGGGTGGCGGTACGTTTGTGCCGCCGCTTTTCGGCCGGGGTGCAAAAAACAGACGTGGAGCGCGGTTCGGGCCGGGCTTCGCGTCTGCTGTTGCATATCGGTTTCGTGCGCGGAGTGCGCCTCGGCGCGTTACGGCCGGGCGATGCCGCCGCTGGTGTCCTCCACGGTTTCGGATCGGGGCTGCTCCTTGGCGATCGTGAAGGTGAAGGTCGAACCCTCTCCCTCCGCCGATTCGATGGTCAGCTCGCCGCCGTTGCGCCGCGTGAGGTCCTGCACCAGTTGGAGACCCAGACCCGATCCCTCTTCGTTCTTGGTGCCGTAGGTCGTGTAGTGGATTTCGGGGTTGAGCAGCTTGGGGATGTCCTCCTCCCTGATGCCCGTGCCGAAGTCGCGGACGCTGATGCGTGCATGCGTCGGCGTCTCGCGCACCGAGATGACGATGCGTCCGCCCTCGTTGCTGTATTTGATGGCGTTGGACATCAGGTTGCGCATGATCGTCTTGACCATGTCCACGTCGCAGTTCACCGAAATCGGACCGGGAATGTCGTATTCGACGGAGATGCTCTTGACCTGCGCCACGAGGTCCGACATTTTGCTGGCGAAGACCACCACTTCGGAGATGTCCACCTCCTGAAAGACCGAATTCATGCGTCCTGTCTGGCTCTTGGTCCATTTCAGCAGGTTGTCCAGCAGCATGAAGGTGCTTTCGGTGATGTTGTTGCCCATGGTCACCATTTCGAGGTTTTCCTCGCCGATCTGCTCCGGAGTGAGGTTCATCAGGAGCATGTTGAAGACCATCTTGAGCGTCCCGATGGGCGAGCGCAGGTCGTGGGCGATGACCGAATACATTTTGTCGCGCGCATCGACCGTGGCCTGCAGTTCGTCGCGCTGCTGCATGATGGTCCGCTGCGCCGCGGCCAGATAGATATGGTGGGTTACGCGGGTGATCAGCTCTTCGTGGTTGAACGGCTTGGAGACGTAGTCGCTGGCGCCCAGCTTGAAGCCTTTGACGATGTCTTCGGGGTTGTGGAGCGCCGTGAGGAAGATCACCGGAATGTCCTGCGTGACGGGGTCGGCCTTGAGGTGCTTGATCACTTCGTAACCGTCCAGATCGGGCATCATGATGTCGAGCAGGATCAGGTCCGGAGTCTCTTTCGACGCTTTCTCTATCGCTTCGTAACCGCCCGATGCCGTGACGATCTTGTACTTGGCGCGGCTCAGCACGGCTTTCAGCAGCATGATGTTGGTCGCGATGTCATCGACGGCGAGGATCGTGTAATCCTCCGGTTTTATGGCGATGTTTTTCATGGGGAACGACTTTTTACAATGCAAATATAGTATTATTTTTCGCTCGTTATCAAAAACTTCAGGCCCTTTTGGCTTTTTCCCAAGCGCCCCGTCCCCGATGGGTTGCGAGGTAGGTCGTGCCGCGGAACACGTTGAGGTTCATGAAGAGAAAGTAGTAGGGGATGAACAGCAGGCGGCTGCGGCGTCCGCTGCGTTCGAGCGCCCGGCCCGCGAGCGCCGCGAGGTAGAAGGCGCACTGCAGGCCCAGCGTCACAGCGTAAAGCGTCGGATGCCCCGACCACAGCAGGGCGACGTTGAGCGGCAGCAGGGCGACCAGCACCACGGGCGTCAGCGTCCAGCGCAGCACCCGGTGCGAGACGTACTGGAACCAGAGCACGCCGTAGCGGAACGGATTGAGCAGTTTGCGCAGCCGCCAGACCGACTGCAGGCCGCCGGCCGCGATGCGTTTCTTGCGCTTGCCCTCCTCGCCCATGTCGGCCGAGGGTGTCTCCAGCGCGTACGCCTCCTTGCAGTAGGCGATTTTGTAACCCTGCGCCGCGATCAGCATCGAGCAGACGAAATCGTCGAGCAGCGTGTCTTCGGGCAGTGTCTGCCACAGTCCGCGCCGCACGGCGAACAGTTCGCCCGCGGCTCCGACCGCAGAATAGAGCCGGTAGTCCAGCTCCTTGAGTTTCGATTCGTATTTCCAGTAGACGCCTTCGGTGGCGGCGGCTCCCGCCCCGCCTGCGTCGGCCACGCGCTTCTCGCCCGCCACGCACCCGACCTGCGGGTCCTCGAAACAGCGGACGATCTCCGTCACGGCTTCGGGATTGAGCATCGTGTTGGCGTCGGTGAAGACCACGAGCGGCGTGCGGATGTGTTCCAGCGCGCGGTTCAGCGCCGCGGTCTTGCCGCCGCGCCGTGCGTCGTGCAGAACGGTCGCGTCGGGGTAGGCCGCCAGCAGTTCGACCGTCCGGTCGGTCGAGCCGTCGGTGATCCACGTTATACGGAGTTTGCCGGCGGGATACTCCAGTGCGCGGCAGTTGGCCATCTTTTCGGCCACGATCTCCTGTTCATTGTAGGCGGCGATCAGCAGCGTCACTTCGGGTGCCTCGACCGGAACTTTGTACCGGCGCGCAGGGCGCAGGGCTTCGCGGATTTTCACCAGCATCCACAGCAGGATGCCGTAGCCGAGGTAGGTGTAGAAGACGAGGAAAACCCCCGCCCAGAAGAGTATGGCTATGGTCGTCATGCTTCGAAAAGTTCGGTTAATACCTGTTTCATCTGTCTGTCCCACGAGAGGGTGCCTTCGACCGACGCGCGGATCTGCGCCGGAGTGAGGTTCACGCCGTCGCAGAAGCGGACGAGGGCCGCGATGTCGAGCGGCGTATCGTCGGCCGGGGCCTTCATCACGTAGGGCATGCCGTCGAAGTCGCTGTCGTTCTCGGAGTAGACGAACGGGATGCCGCGTGCGGCGTATTCACGGTTTTTGAGGGTCTTGATGCGGGTGATGCCGTTGCGGTGGCGTCCCAGACTGGCTATGCCCGCGTCGCACCACTCGAATTCGGCGTCGAGTTCCGCACCCGAACGGGGTCCGATCACTTCGGCGTATTCGCTCAGCCCGTACTCCTCGATCGTGCGGCGGTAGCCGTCGATGAGCGACTCGATGCCGTCGCCCGCGATGCGCAGGCGGACGATACATTGGCGGGCTTCGGCGTAGTAGGCTTTCAGGCCCTCGATCACGCGGTCCAGACCGTGCCAGAAGTGAATGTTCGCCACGGCCAGCAGCCTGATTTCGTGGGGGCTGCCGTGCCGCTGCGTCTTGAGCGGGATGCTCCGGAAGTCGATGCCGTTGGAGATGCGGATTGTCGGCCGGCCGAAGATTTCGGGGTCGTCGGAGAAGGTCACGATGCGGTCCACCCAGCAGGCCATCCGGCGGCGGAAGGTGCGGTCGATGCGCAGTTTCAGCCTGCGCACGAAGGGTGATTGCGCGAATTCTGCGTCGTAGGGGTAGGTCGGTATTTCGAGCGCGATGCGCACGCCGAGTTTTTTGACTTTGCGCAGCCAATGGATCAGCACCGGGCTGGCGTTGTGGTCGTGGCGGATGTAGAGGAACTCCACGCCCTCGTCGCGGATGTGGCGCGTGATGTCGCCCAGCGACACCCGTTTGGCGACCTTGGCCCGCAGTCCCTGCCCGAACGTGCGGATCGCACGCCCGCCGACCATACGGCGCTGCGTGCCGTCGGCCGCGATTTCGAGGTGGCACAGCTCGACGTCGGCACCGTTCCGGCGCAGGGCGTCGCATTGGGAGAAAATCTTTTTGCTGATGCCGCTATGGGCCGAGAAGCCGTGGAAAACGACGAATAATCCTTTCATTGAGTTATCGGTTTTTGCGGGAGAGGAGACGGAGGGCGGTTCCTTTCAGGTCGTATTCGCCGCTGAACTGGATGTAGAGCAGCCACACGACCAGCGCCGCGGCGCCTTTCGCCGCAAGCGACACGAGCATAGGCATCGGCGGCAGCAGCCATTCGACGGCCGCCAGCGGCAGGCAGACGAGCGCCGAGAGCAGCAGGGGCGAGAGGAAACTGCGCCAGAAGGCGCCCCACCCTGTGCGCAGCGTCAGGCAGAACAGCGCGTGGTAGCACTGGATGAAGTTGATTGCGAACGAGATGCAGATGCACCACGCCACGGCTTGGGTCGTGCCGAAGGCGAAGATGCCGGTGCAGATGGCCGCCGTGTTGAGCGCCGCCGAGAAGAGGCCGCAGAAGAAGAGCATCCGCGTGGCGTTGGCCGCTTGGAAAATCGAGCCTGAGGTGGACATGACGATTTGGATGCCCACCGAGAGTGCCAGAATCCGGAATACCGGGACCGAAGGCTGCCATTGGTCGCCGAAGATGATGAGGACCAGCTCCTGCGCCGTGAACCACAGCACCACCGAGAGGGGCAGGCCGATCAGCGCCAGCAGGCGGACGACTTTGCGGTACGAGTCGGCCAGTTTGCGCAGGTCGTTCTGCATCTCCGAGAAGATCGGGTGCATGACGGGCGATACGACGTAGGCGATATTTTGCAGCGGCAGCATCATCAGGCGGTACGATTTGTCGTAGTACCCCAGTTGCGAAAGGCTCATGTAACGGCCCATCAGCAGCTTGTCGAGGTTGCGGCTGAAGTAGTTGAGCAGCTGGAACGAAAACTGGTAGGCCGAGAACGAGAACACCTTGCCGACGGCCGCCTTTCCGGGCTGTCTCTTATACACATCTCCGAGCCCACGAGACTAAGGCGAATCTCGTATGCCGTCTTCTGCTTGCAAAAAAAAAAAAAAAACAAACACAAAACAACCT
>OJJQ01000065.1_pt1 | contig 13636 bp, 15 predicted proteins | sample 1596381 | NCBI WGS metagenome assembly OJJQ01 (sample SAMEA4350122, study PRJEB24818) | metagenome | biome: human; feature: gut; material: faeces | place: Denmark | collected 2013-09 | reverse complement strand
CGCCGTCTTATCCAACCTTCTTCGTATACGTTCAGCGGGTTCATGTGTATGTATATTTGTCGGTTCCTCGTGTATCTTGTACTCGACCACTCTGCATTCTTTTTTTTTTTTTTTTTTTAATTAGCCGGCGACCACCGAGATCTCCACTAGATCGCTCGTCGGCAGCGTCAGATGTGTATAAGAGACAGGAATATAGACTCGGAGACTTTCGACGGAAGTCCCTCGCGTTTGCAGAAATTATCGAAGAATTTGGCGCCGATCAGGATTGCCAGCGCCCACATCAGGCCGTAATAACGGATGTCGAGCGACCCGATGGAAAAAAACACCGGATTGAAATCCCAGACGATGCTTAGCGGTTGTATCATATTACTTGGAATGGGTTCTATGGATTTCTGCCGTTATTTGATGTCCTGCAGATTTACTTTCTTGAGCGTGAACGAGAAAGTGCTTCCCACGCCCAGTTCGCTGCGGACGGTGATACGCTCGCCGTGCGCCTCGACGATATGTTTCACGATGGCCAGACCGAGTCCCGTGCCGCCCTGCTCGCGCGAACGGCCCTTGTCCGTGCGGTAGAAACGTTCGAAAACGCGCGGCAGGTCCTCCTTGCCGATGCCCGAACCGTTGTCCTCGACTTCGATCAGGATTTTGTCGAGCATGTCGCGGAAATGGACGCGCGTCTGTCCGCCCTCCTTGCCGTAACGGATCGAATTGATGATCAGGTTTACCATCACCTGACCGATATAGTGCTTGTCGGCCAGCACCCAGAAAGGCGACGGCAGGTTTTCGGCCCCTTTGACCGAAATCTTGATCCCCTTTTTGTCGGCCTCCATCTCGGCCTGCTCGGCGATCTCCTTGGTCAGCGCAACGATGTCAAACCGCTCCATCTTCAGGCGGTTCATGTTGCTTTCGAGTTTGGAGATCGTATCGAGGTCGTTCACGATGTTGATCAGGCGGTCGATGCTCTTTTCGGCCCGTTCGAGGTATTTGCGGTTGATCAGCTCGTCCTCCAGTCCGCCGTCCAGCAGCGTCGAGATATATCCCTGAATATTGAAGATCGGGGTTTTCAGCTCATGCGCCACATTGCCGAGGTACTGTTTGCGGAACTGCTCGGTCTCCTTCAGGCGGGCGATCTCCTTGTCGTTGGTATCGGCCCACGCCGTAAGCTCCTCGCCGATATTCTCGACGTGCTTGTCCTTCAGCTCCGAAAAAATCTCGTTGGTGTGCACGTCGCGCGAAAGGACGATCGAATAGATTGGCTTGAGCTTGTAGGCCACGTACTTGCGGATGATGAACAGCGCCACGAGAGCCATGACGACGAAAACGCCGGCGGCGGCGCAGAGCGTCATCCACCAGACCACATCGAGCAGGGTCGTCGTCACGGCGACGATGACCGCAGCGAGGAGTGCGACCAGAAGCGACGCCCCCTCCTTTGTTTTAATGTACACCATAGCTACTTCGTATATTGTTGCATGAGACGGGCGATGTATTTGCCCACGATATCGAATTCGAGGTTTACGACCGAGCCGACTTCGATGCGGCAGAAGTTCGTATGCTCGAACGTATAGGGAATGATCGCCACGCGGAAGCTGGATTCCTTCGAATCGCAGACCGTCAGGCTCACGCCGTTCACCGTCACCGAGCCTTTCTCCACGGTGCAGAGACCGCCGCCCTGCGGTTGGTATTCGAAAGTGAAATACCAGCTGCCGTCGGCGTCTTCCTTCGCGGTGCAGACGGCCGTCTGATCGACGTGCCCCTGCACGATGTGGCCGTCGAGCAGCGCATCGGGTTTCATCGAGCGTTCGAGGTTCACCAGATCGCCCGTCTTCAGCAGGCCGAGGTTGCTTTTGTCGAGCGTCTCCTTCATCGCGGTAACGGTATAGGTGTCGTCGCGGATGTCCACAACTGTCAAACATACGCCGTTATGTGCTATGCTCTGATCGATTTTCAGCTCTTTGCAGAAGTCCGCGCGAAGCGTAAAATCCTTGTTCTGACGGTCGGTGCGGATCTCCACGACCTCCCCCATGCGTTCCACGATACCTGAAAACATACTTCTCAACTGTTAATTATCAACTTGCCTTTTACCTTGTAGACCGACTTTATGTCGCTGACATTCAGAATTATGTCGTCATAATTCTCTTTGTCTCCGGCCACCAGACGGAGTTTATCCTCCCCGTCGGAGAGCCGAACTATCCGCAAAGTTACAATTTTTCGGCTGACAATCACATATTCGCCCCCCGGAATAATCGCATCCGGGTCCACGGCTTTCAGCAGGACCACCGCACCCGGCGGCAGCGCGGGTCCCATGGCGCGTCCCATGTAGCACATCGCCAGATCGCACTGCCCGGCCTGCGGCACCATCAGGCTGCTCTCGGCTTCGAGATGCGCGACATGGGCGATGGCCTGTTCGACATCCACATTATAAAAAGGTATCTGCACGCCGCGCAGCTTTTCGTCGGAGAACATCTGTCCTTCGCCCGTCAGCAGCCACAACTTGTCCACCTGAGGAAATTTAGAGACGATTCGGTCGGCGACATCGAGTGATATACCGTTGTTGCCACGTTTGATCTGATAAAGGTTTTCCCCGCGGGCCAACCCGATATAACGCGCAAAATAGTTGGTCGACATGTTCGCCCACTTGATTACGGCCTCGATTCTTTGCCAATTATTCTGCTTTTCTCGCATTTTTTTAGCAATAATTAAAAAAAATTTGCATCTTTGCACTCCCGGTCCCGTAGTTCAATGGATAGAATATAAGATTCCGGTTCTTACGATATGGGTTCGATTCCCGTCGGGACTACAAAGCACAAGTGCAGAGATTCAAGCACTTGTGTTTTTTTGTTCAACTCCAGTCACAATCTATTATTCAACAAAAATAATAACAAATTTCCATTAGACAATAGAAAATAGCACAATTAAGCTTTTTAATAGCACATTCAGACACGACCGAAAAAAGTCCGCGCAACAGAAGATACGGACTTTTCCGGTCGTATTTCGTGCCCGAAAGGCACTGCAAAAGCTTGTTTCAGAGGGATTGTCAGAAGGAAAGACGCACGCCCAGCCGCAAGGTAAGCGACAGCGGCGAGTCGGTACGCGAGGTCCGCAGATCGGTTTCCGTGAAATAATAGGAGACTTCAGGCTCGAAATAAAGCCCGACAAGCCCGCCCAGATCGTACTGCGCGCCCGCGGCGCCCAGCACGGACCATTGCACGCCCGGCTCGTCCATCGCCCTCGAACCGAATTTCGCGGAGACGCACTTCTCGATCATACCGCCGGCGCCTGCATACAGCGAGAAGCGCCCCGTATCCAGAAACTGCCAGTTCATACGCAGCGGCACGCCGATAAAATGGAGTTTCTGACTGATATCCTGCCGGCTGGACTTCATGCGGACGTCGGCCCAGAGCAGCGTGTAATTGACGCCGCTTTCGAGCGACAGACCGTGCGCGAATTCCTTGCGCACCGAGAGTCCGAAACTGAGCGGCTGGTGATGTTTGAAGGAATAATCGTCGTAATTGTATTTCAGCTGGGCCATCGTGCCGGCGCCGCCGCCTACCGGAGCGTCGGACATCATCATGCCGGGGCCGGGCCCCGCCGACACGGTTCCCCCGCCCGTCACGCTGCCTGCCGCAAAGAGCGACACGGAAGTCCGCCTGCGGGATTTCGGCTGCTCGAAGGCGATCTGGTCGCCGTAATAAGAAGTGGTGCTCGGATAGGTCCTCGCCGATGCAGCGTTTTCTTTCGGAGCCGTCCGTTCCTGCACGCCGGAAGTCTCTGCGGCGGCCTGTTTCTGCGCGATCGTTTCTTCCGACCGCAACGTTGCGGCAGCTTCATTCTCCGGAGCAGGTTGCGGCCGGGAGTCCGTCACATCAACCGCCACGACCGCCGGCGCAGCGTTCCGCGCAACGGCAGTCGCAGGATACGCCGCCCGCACCGCCTGCCGGGCTTGGGCCTCTCGGCCCGGAAGCGACTCGGTCTGCACCGCCTCCTGCGACGGCACGACCGCCCGCAGCGACTACTCGAGCGTTCCGATCCCCCCGGCCGGATATGTCCGATTGTCCGCGGCGGAACTGCCGCCGTCTGTTGCCGATGCGATAACAAACCCTTTATCCCCCAAACTACGATTTTCATGCAGCAGCAGTTCCCCGCCTCCGACAAAAATCAGCACGGCAGCAGCAGCGGCAGCAATCCGCGGCCAATATCTGCGCAATACGGAAATCCGGGGCGCCGGAGTTTTCAGCTCCCGCTCCAGACGCGCCCATCCGTCGGCCGGGGGTGTTACCTCGGCGTCCCGGAGCGCGCTCCGCATTACATCTGTCCAGTCTTTATTTTGTTTCATAATCTAATGTGTCTCCATATACGCCGCAATCCTGCGGGCCAGCAGCGTCCGCGCCCGGAACAACTGCGACGAGGAACTTTTTTCGTTGATCCCCAGCATCTGCGCGATATCGCGGTGCGAATACCCCTCAATGCAGTAAAGGTTGAACACCGTACGGTAACCGTCGGGCAGCTCGCCCACGAACTCCATCAGCACGTCGCGCGGAATACGCGCCACCTCCGACGGATCGGGTTCGGGAACGTCGGGAAGCGCCCGGCCTTCGTCGAGCGTCCTGAAGTTGAGCTTATTCCGGTTCCGGAGCCATTCGAGCGCCACATTCACCGCTATACGCTCCATCCATGCGCGCAGCGAACCGGGTCCGCGGTAGGAGAATCGGTCGAAAGCCCCGTATATCTTCAGGAACGCATCGTGCATGAGGTCCTCGGCGGTAGCCCGGTCGCCCGAATAACGGAGACAGACGGCCAGCAAACGGGCTGCATAGCGGTCGTACAGCTCACGCCGGGCCGTATCTTCCCCCTCTCTGCACCCCTCGGCCAGTATCTGTTCCTCCATTTCCATATTTGCGTTCACTCTTATAAATGGTATAAAGACCAAAAGACTGCACGGGATCAAAAAAAATTTTAATCCGCATGCAGTATTATCCTCCAGAATACGTTTACTGACATGAAAGATAATACAAAAATAGTATAAAAATATGAAAAGATTCGGATTTATCACGCTTGCGGTCCTGACCGCAGTATTCTTCTCCTCCTGCAACGATTCGGACGGAGATTACGCGAGCAGCTGGGCATTCGCCTCGGCAGAGACGCTCAGCAACGACTACTACTTCGTGCTGGACGACGACAAAACCGTCTATCCGAGCGACAAATCGCGCGTAGCCGGCTACAAGCCCGAAGACGACCAGCGCGTCATCATCTTCTTCAACCTGCTGAAAACGGGAGTCGAAGGGTACGATTACAACATCGCGCTTTACGACGTGAGGAACATCTACACGGGAGAGACCAGAATCGTGACCACGCAGGAAGAGGTGGAGGAACTGCCCGACGCACAAACCAGCTATTTCGGCGGCAGCATGAACAGCAACTGGCTCAACGTGGGAATCGGCTTCAACGCTTCGGATCTCTCGAAGCATAAGTTCCTGCTCGTGCGCAACGACTTCACGCAGATCGACCCCGACAACAAGAAAGAGGGATACCTCAACCTCGAACTGCGCCACGACGCCGGCACCGACACCAGCGGAGTATACAGCTACGACGACCGCTACGTCTCGTTCAAGCTGGATCAGTTCAAGGAGGACCTCGAAGGCATGAACGGCATCATCCTGCGCATGAACACCCGTCAGAACGGCGTAATATATCTTCAGATCAACATGTCGAAGGAGAAGTAGCCACTCCCGAAACATGACCGCCCCGGCCCGCAGAATCTGCGGGCCGGATTTTTTTGTCTTGCCGCGGAAACCCCGCAACACCCCATCCTTTCAGACCAAAACCGGGCCTTCCGGCGCGCCGCAAATAAATTTGTTTTTGGCCGCGGCATGTGCTATCTTTGCATCATGTCTATCGTACGCAACACCGAGAGCGATCTCGAATTCGAAAACAAGATCCGCCCGCAGGAGTTGGAAACCTTCTCCGGGCAGGATAAAATCGTCGATAACCTCCGCATCTTCATCAAGGCGGCGCTCATGCGCGGCGACTCGCTCGACCACGTACTGCTGCACGGCCCTCCGGGACTGGGAAAAACGACCCTTGCCAACATCATCTCCAACGAGATGAACGCGCAGCTGCGCGTCACGTCGGGTCCCGTGCTGGACAAGCCGGGCGATCTGGCGGGACTGCTCACGAGCCTCAATCCGGGCGACGTGCTCTTCATCGACGAAATCCACCGGCTCAGTCCGATCGTCGAGGAGTACCTCTACTCGGCCATGGAGGATTACAAAATAGACATCGTACTCGACAAAGGCCCTTCGGCGCGTTCGATCCAGATCGAGCTGGCGCCCTTCACGCTCATAGGCGCCACCACACGCAGCGGCCTGCTGACCTCGCCCCTGCGGGCGCGCTTCGGCATCCAGTGCCATCTGGAATATTACGACGCCCCGGTGCTGGCCGGCATCGTCAAACGCTCGGCGCGCATTCTGGACGTCTCGATCGACGACGACGCGGCGCACGAGGTGGCGCTCCGCTCGCGCGGCACGCCCCGAATCGCCAACGCGCTGCTGCGCCGGGTACGCGACTTCGCCATGGTCAAGGGCGAAGGGCACATCGACCTCGAAATCACACAGATCGGACTCGCGGCGCTCAATATCGACTCGCGCGGACTCGATCAGATGGACAACAAGATCCTCGGAACGATCATCGAAAAGTTCGGCGGCGGTCCCGTAGGACTGAACACCATCGCCACGGCCGTCGGCGAAGACGCCGGAACGATCGAGGAGGTTTACGAGCCGTTCCTGATCAAGGAAGGCTTCCTCAAACGCACGCCCCGCGGCCGCGAAGCCACCGAGCTGGCGTACCGCCACATGGGATTCACTCCGCCCGGCGGAAGCGATACCCTGCTGTTCTGACCCGTCCGCCCGCCTAACCCTCAAAAATCCCATAGCATGCGCCATTTCTCCGCTTCACTGCAGGCCCTCGCCGCCGGAGCACTGTTTCTCACGACAGGCTGCGCCCCCTCGGTTTACACGAGCATTCAAAAAAGCTACCCGGCCCGCATCGAAGGTTCGACCGTGCTGGTTTACGACATGGCGGACTCGCTGCCGGAACCGGCCGAAGTCTTGGGCAGCGTTACGGTCAAGGACAGCGGATTTTCGGTCAACTGCAATTATGCGAAGGTCATGCAGCGGGCCAAGGACGAAACGAACAAAATCGGCGGCAACGGGCTTCATTTGTTCTGGCACAAGGAACCGTCGGCGCTGGGCAGCTCGTGCCACCGCATCGCGGCCCATATGCTTCTCCTTCCCGACTCGGTCTACACGGCTTCCTACTTCGACAACGTAGCGGCGCAGAACGCCCGGCTGGCGGCATACGGTCTCATACCGGCAGACAGGACAGTTGCACCGGGGAAGGAGACGCCCAAGGCGGCGAACAACAACACGCTGACATTCAATGCAGGATACGCCTTTATCACCAGTGACTTCTACCTTCCGGCAGGAGTTTCAGGCAATCCCAAGCAGGGACTCGACATCAACGCCGCCTATCAATGGACATCGCGTATCGGAATCGGTTTCGGACTGCGCTATTCGGGCTATTTCACATCGGTCATGAGCGAAGGGGCGAAATTAAAGGTCCGCCTGCACTACTTCGCCCCGGAATTCGTACTGCGGCAGGAGGCAGGCCGCAACCGCAGATGGGCCTTCCACGAGTCGGTCGGCTTGGGATACGCGCGTTATACGGAGCAAATGGGAAGTCTGTCAGGCGGTATCGGCGGACTGGGCTTCCATGTCGAGGTCGGCTTTGAATACAAATTGGCGCAAAACGTCGGAATCGGAGCCAGCGTCGGAACTTACGGCACACGGTTCAGTTCGATGGACGACGCGGTGTCGCAATACAACGACGACCAGAAAGGCGGCATTTCGCGCATCAGCCTCAACGGCGGCCTGCGTTTTTATTTTTAGCGACAAGTCCCATTAGGGAACGTAGCATAAAACAGATGCGACTATGAATCAACGATCATCTCTGGCTTCACGAATCTGCGGCACGGCGGCGCTCGTCCTGCTGACCTGCGGCGCCGCGCGGCTCCATGCGGCCGCCCCCGCAACGGCCGCATCCCGCACGGACATATCTGCGGCGGCTTGCACGCCGGCGGAAGAGCGGGGCCGGACAACGGAAGAGCAGGTGCGAACGGCGGAAACCCCGGCCCGAACTACAGAAGTGCAGGTGCGAACAACGGAAGACCCGGCCCGGACGGCGGAAGAGCCGCTCAGAACGGCGCCGTCGGACGACCGGAGCAAACGCGCCCGGCATCTCGCCCCGCGGGGCCGTTCGCAGCACACGTTCTTCGCCAACGCCGGGTACACGGCGATCCTCTCCACGATCTACCTCCGCGAAAGTTCTTCCGGTTCGCTGAACGAAGGACTGGAGATCACCGCGGGATACAACTGGACATCGCGCCGGGGTTTGGGCGTCGGCGTCGTCTATTCGGGCGGGTTCATCTCGGCCCGGCGCGGAGGTTTCGAACGCACCAGCCTCATTCATTACATCGCCCCCGAATTCGTCGCGCGGCAGCGCGTCGGACGCAGGTGGCTCTTCCGCGAAAGCGCGGGTATCGGCTACGGCCGTTACATCCGCGGCTACGCCGGCCTGACTGGCAGCAGGGGCGGCGTAGGCATTCACTAGTCGGTATCGGCCGAGGTCATGCTGACGCGCATCCTCGGGCTGGGAGTCACCGTCGGCGGGCAGTGGCTGATCGTCGATTCGCCCGACGTGGACGACGGGGCCGAGCTGAACTTGGCCGGCATCTTCCGGGTTCAGCTGGGCGGAGGCATCCGGTTCTATTTTTAATGCCGGCCGGGCGCAATAATTGCAGGTTATTTAACGTTGTGTCTTTTAGACGCAAACAAAACAGTTAGGATAATGAGCAAAGGTAACAAAATGGATCAGGCGGCGCTTCGCTATCATAGTGAGGGCCGTCCGGGGAAGATAGCGGTCGTACCGACGAAGCCCTATCACACGCAGCATGACTTGTCACTGGCCTATTCGCCCGGCGTCGCAGCCCCGTGCCGCGCCATCGAGGCCAATCCCGACGACGTGTATCGCTACACCAACAAAGGCAATCTGATAGCAGTCATTTCGAACGGCACCGCCGTCCTCGGACTGGGTAATATCGGCGCTCTGGCAGGCAAGCCCGTGATGGAAGGCAAAAGCATGTTGTTCAAGACGTTCGCAGACATCGACGCTTTCGACATCGAAGTCGACGAGACCGACCCCGAAGCGTTCATCCGCGCGGTCAAGGCCATCGCCCCGACCTTCGGCGGCATCAACCTCGAAGACATCAAGGCTCCGGAGTGCTTCGAAATCGACCGGAGGCTGAGCGAAGAGCTGGACATTCCCGTGATGCACGACGACCAGCACGGCACGGCCGTGATTTCGACGGCCGCGCTGCTCAATGCGGCGAAAATCGCCGGCAAAGCGCTCGACAAACTCCGCGTCGTAGTGAACGGCGCCGGTGCGGCGGCCATCGCCTGCGCGCGGCTCTTCATCGCCGTCGGCGTCCGCCGCGAAAACATGATTTTCTGCGACAGTCAGGGCGTGGTCACCACCTACCGCACGGATATCAACGAGATAAAACGCGAATTCCCCACCCCCCGCCGCATCACCACCCTCGCCGAAGCCATACACGACGCCGACGTATTCCTCGGCGTATCCAAGGCCGACGTGCTGACTCCCGAAATGCTGCGCACGATGGCGACCAATCCGATCGTCATGGCGCTGGCCAATCCCGATCCGGAGATCGCCTACGACAAAGCAGTCGTTTCGCGTCCCGACATCATCTTTGCGACGGGCCGCTCCGACTACCCCAATCAGGTAAACAACGTGCTGGGCTTCCCCTACATTTTCCGCGGGGCGCTCGACGTGCGGGCCACGAAGATCAACGAAGCGATGAAGCTCGCCGCGGCACGCGCCTTGGCCGAACTGGCGCAGGAGCCTGTACCGAGCATGGTGCTGCGCGCCTATGCGCTGGGCAAACTGGAATTCGGCCGCGGCTACCTCATTCCCAAGCCGCTCGATCCGCGTCTGCTCTGCACCGTGACGCCCGCCGTGGCACGCGCCGCGATCGAATCGGGCGTAGCCCGACAGCCCATCACGGACTGGGACGCCTACATCGAGAAGCTGAGGACCATGACCGAGATTTAACGATAAGTAGTATATAGAAAAGACCCCGCCGTTGAGCGGGGCCTTTCTTTTTATGGATATGCGTCGTATGCCCTACGCAAAGAGCGCGGCGAAATCGGCAATCGGCATCGGACGCACCTCGCAATCGCCGATCCCTACGGGCAGCACGATGCGCAGCATGCCGTCCTCGCTCTTCTTGTCCTTGCCCACCTCTTTGAGCAGACGTTTCACATCGACCGGCGGCGTGAGGTCGAAACCCAGCTTCTCCAGCACGTTCACGATCCGGTCGCGGTCGGCAGGCTGCAGGACGCCCAGCTTCACCGCGGCGGCGGCGATCAGGGCCGTGCCGACGGCCACCGCTTCGCCGTGATTCATCCGGTTCGAGCACTTCTCGATGGCGTGGGCCAGCGTATGCCCCAAGTTGAGCTTGCGGCGGTCGCCCGTCTCGTGCTCGTCGCGTTCGACAATATCGGCCTTGACGCGGACCGCGGCGGAAATAGCGTCCGTAAGCAGGTCGGTATCGGTGCGCAGGGCCTCGAAAGAGACGTTTTCGATCCGGGTGAAAAGATCGGCGTCGGCGATGACGGCCGCCTTGACGACCTCGGCAAGCCCCGCACGGAACTCCCGGTCGGAGAGCGTGCGCAGCATTTCGGGATCGCAGATCACGAAGCGCGGCTGTTTGAAGGTTCCGGCCATATTCTTGTACCCGTCCACATTCACGCCGTTCTTGCCGCCCACGCTGGCGTCCACCTGCCCCAGCAGGGTGGTCGAGACGAATCCGAACGACAGTCCGCGCATGTAAGTCGCCGCGGCGAAACCCGCCACGTCGGTCACGATGCCGCCTCCGACGGCGAGCACGAACGTGGAGCGGTCCGCGCCCAGCTCGATGAAACGCCGGTAGATGGATTCCACGGTCTGCAGGGTCTTTATGCTTTCGCCCGCACCGATGAGCACCGTGTCGTACGGCGCCAGCAGCGGATGGTAAAGGCGGTCGATCGTAGCGTCGGAAACGACGATCACGCGCCCCTCAGGCAGCACCCCGGAGAGGATGTCGGCCGTGGGACCGATGTAAATCTCGCTTTGTTCCCGAACGTTGAAGGTGGGTTTCATGATCTTTAACTTTTTTAAGAAGCCAACAAATTTAGTACATTTTCCGGAGAAATTGTTACCTTTGCACCACAAAATCTATTCACATGCAAAAACTACGCAATATCGCAATTATTGCACACGTGGACCACGGCAAGACCACGCTCGTCGATAAAATGATCCTCGCCGGCAACATTCTGCGCGACAACGCCAAACAATCCGGAGAGCTGATCCTCGACAACAACGACCTTGAGCGTGAACGCGGAATCACGATTCTCTCGAAAAACGTCTCGGTAATTTACAAGGATTATAAGATCAACATCATCGACACTCCGGGCCACGCCGACTTCGGCGGCGAGGTGGAGCGCGTCCTGAACATGTGCGACGGCGTGCTGCTGCTGGTCGATGCGTTCGAAGGCACCATGCCCCAGACACGCTTCGTCCTGCAGAAGGCGCTGGCGCTGGGCAAGAAACCCATCGTCGTCGTGAACAAGGTCGATAAGCCCAACTGCCGCCCCGAAGTGGTGAACGAACAGGTTTTCGACCTTATGTTTTCGCTCGACGCCACCGAGGAGCAGCTCGACTACAAGACCATCTACGGCTCGGCCAAGCAGGGCTGGATGTCGCACAGGTGGAACGAGCCGACCGACTCGATCGTTCCGCTGCTCGACGCCATCATCGACGAGATTCCCGAACCGAAGATCGTCGAGGGAACGCCCCAGATGCTCATCACGTCGCTCGAATACTCCTCCTATACGGGCCGTATCGCCGTGGGCAAGGTGACGCGCGGCTCGCTCAAGGCGGGCCAGAACGTCACGCTGGCCAAGCGCGACGGCGTGACGATGCAGAAGACCAAGATCAAGGACCTGATGGTCTTCGAAGGTCTCGGCAAGAAGAAGGCGGACGAAGTACCCTGCGGCGAAATCTGCGCCCTGATGGGCATCGAGGGATTCGAGATCGGCGACACGATCTGCGACTACGAGAATCCCGAACCGCTGCCCCCCATCGCCATCGACGAACCGACGATGTCGATGCTCTTCACGATCAACAACTCTCCCTTCTTCGGCAAGGACGGCAAATACGTCACCTCGCGCCACATCAAGGATCGTCTCGACCGCGAACTGGAGAAGAACCTCGCCCTGCGCGTGACTCCCGGCCCCTCGGCCGACAGTTTCAACGTCTTCGGCCGCGGCGTGCTGCACCTCTCGGTGCTGATCGAAACCATGCGCCGCGAGGGTTACGAACTGCAGGTGGGCCAGCCCCGCGTAATCGTCAAGGAGATCGACGGCAAAAAATGCGAACCGATCGAGGAGCTGACCGTGGACTGCCCCGAAGAGTATTCGGGAACGGTCATCGAACTGGCGACCAAACGCAAAGGCACGCTGACGAACATGGCGTCGAACGGCGATCGCACGCGGCTGGAATTCAGCATCCCCTCGCGCGGCATCATCGGCCTGCGGTCGAACATGCTGACGGCGACGGCCGGCGAAGCCATCATGACCCACCGGCTGAAAGGCTTCGAACCGTGGGTCGGCGATATCGAGATGCGCGTCAACGGCTCGATCATTTCGGGCGAGACCGGCACGGCCTACGCCTACTCGATCGACAAGCTGCAGGACCGCGGACGCTTCTTCATCAGCCCGATGGAGCAGGTGTACGAAGGTCAGGTGATCGGCGAGCACACGCGCCAGAACGACATCACGGTAAACGTCACCAAAGCCAAGCAGCTGACCAACATGCGCGCGTCGGGTTCGGACGAGAAGACCTCGATCGCCCCGCCCAAGATCTTCTCGCTCGAAGAGGCGCTCGAATACATTCAGGCCGACGAATACGTCGAAGTAACGCCCCATTCGATGCGTCTGCGCAAGATTCTGCTGCACGAGGTGGACCGCAAACGGGCATCGAAATAAACTCCGGGATATGGACCACTTCACCCTTTCGCTGGCGGTAGGCGCCGTGGCCGGAGCGCTCGACGTGTTTCCGATGATTTTCCAGAATTTGTCGGCGAGGTCGTGTTTCTCGGCGTTCTTCATCTACTTCTTCGCCGCGGTCATCGTCTTCTACAGCGACCTGCCCTACCTGCCCTGGTGGAGCGACTTGCGCCGTTTGACGCCATCGGCGAGGGGAGCTTTGCCACGGTGGTGGCCATCCGGGACAAGCTGCGGCGCGGCAGGCGGCTGGAAAACTGGGAGCTGGATTTTTACCGCACCCACCGCGCCATGGTGGAATTGCTGTCTCTTATACACATCTGACGCTGCCGACGAGCGACCTAGTGTAGATCTCGGGGGTCGCAGCATCATTTAAAAAAAAACAAGGATAAAGACACGCGATCGAAGGAAGCAAGCGAACACACAAGAAAAACTATTAAGACATCAACAATATGAAAGCG
>OJJQ01000054.1_pt1 | contig 15112 bp, 22 predicted proteins | sample 1596381 | NCBI WGS metagenome assembly OJJQ01 (sample SAMEA4350122, study PRJEB24818) | metagenome | biome: human; feature: gut; material: faeces | place: Denmark | collected 2013-09 | reverse complement strand
CTCGGAGATGTGTATAAGAGACAGAAATAAGCCCCTTCCCAGTTCCCCCTTCGGCTCGCTCGCCTACGGCTCGCTCGGCGCTCAAACGGCGCGCCTTGCTGGGGTAACTGGCTAGCCTTGTGTAAGTCACAACCACAGCGTTGTGGATAATCAATAGAAAGCGCCTACATTTGGATTATGGTGTTCACAAATTGTTTACAAATTTAAACGTTTAAACAAACACGCGTTCGTTGCAATTACTAGTTGAACATGGTATAATTAAGACAGTTAAGAGAGATAAACAAATAAGGAGTATAAAGCAATGACAAAGAAAGATATGTTAATTAAGTTAGCAGGGATTGAATCCGACGCATGGGAGGCATTACAACTTTACAAAAGGATTTACGGAGCAGACAGCGAAATGACATATAGACAATCCGGTGAATGGCTTATGGCAATTAGAATAAAAGAAATGTTCGAAAAGGAAGTGAGATAATGAACAAGTGGGCTGAGGCGTATTTAGAAATAGCTTTAAAATGCTTAGATAAGGCGCTTGATATTGAAACAAATGATAGCGTAGTATTAACTCTTTATTGTGCATATACTGACATAAAGAATCTTTTAGATGAAGCAAAAGGAGAGGAAATTTTAGACAATATAAATGAAATATTAAATAAGGAGGAATTGTGATGAAAGTTACAGTATCAGTAATAGATAATCGCACTACAGAAGATACAAGCAACAGAGAATTCTACACTTATTACTCAGCTTATAAATATATTAGATCACATTCAGACAGATCATTATTAGTACGTATTGAATGTGGTAATTTAGTAGACACATTGACAATTAATGGTTTTATAAATTTTATGAATATGGAGGAAAAATAATATGATCGTAAAAGTATTAGTAAAAGATAAACGCACTTTAGAAGGAGCACGCTACAGAGATTTTTACAGTTACTATTCAGCGTATAAGTATATTAAAACGCGTTTAGACAGAGTAATATTAGTAAAAATTAAAATAGATGGCGGAGAAATAATTCATACGTTACAGGAATTTATAAGTTTTATGGAGATGGAGGAAATGCTATGAAAACAAAGTGGAATGAAGTACTAGATCAATATGCAATTTCAAGAGAAGAATTTACGCATCTTTTTGGTAAAGAATGGTTAGTCTTAGATGATAAGCTTTGGGATAACGGTTGGTATGGTTTTACTGATAGTTTTCATTATTTCTTAAATGAAGATGAATATTACATTCTTCACATGCAATCAGGGACATTGATAAACTGGTATAAGCACTTAGGAAGAACGAATACTTGTAATAAAACACTAACACTTGAGGAATACAAAGAGTTTATTGAATTGTTTAAGGAGGAATTAGAATGTTAGTAATAATTACTGTTATCATTATGCTTTTCTTTCTGGTCTGCACTTGCAAATCAAATAACCCACTTTACGGCATATGTTTCACGCTTGTTTTCATGGTGTTGGTATACGAATTAAAAGCATTAATATTTTGGTGTTTTGCTTGACATTCGAACAAATGTTTGTTATAATAAGTATAGTAACAAATAACAATTCCAAATAAGAAAAGGAGAATCAAAATGAAAGAAATCATGGTAACAAGAACAGTGGAAGCTACAAGAGCAGTAGTATTATGCCTCAACACAGAGACAGCAGAACCTTTCAACGCAGAATGCATCATTCCTTATGGAACAGACGATAAGGAGAAAGCATTAAAATACGCTCAGAAGCACATGGACTTAGGAGAGGAATCTAAAGCCGTTTCTATCGCGGATATGTACATTCAGGAAACACGCTACGGAATGCCATTATCCCAGTTCATCGCAGACGCGGTTAAACTGGAACCGCTTAAGAAACCGGAATAAAGCTTACTCTAAGGAGTAAAATAAAAGCTTATTCATATAACAACTCAACCGCCTTAACGGTAAATCAAAATGAAAAGGAGAAACAAACATGGAAGGGTATTCAGCAAAGATCATCAACGCAAGCAAGGAGATTTCAAAGAAGGAACAAGTACAGCTTAAAGACACAGGAGATTGCGTACAGTTAGATACGGTTTGTAATGAGCCAGTTTTGATTGACGTAGATTTCTATGTAGTGTTACAGATTCACAACGAAAAGTCTGATACAAAGGATTACGATAAACTGGTAATCAAAGACAAGAACGGAACAAAGTACATTACAGGAAGTCAGGCATTCATGACATCATTCTTAGATATCATGAATGAAATGGAAGATTGTGACGAGGAATTTCAGATAAAAGCTTATAAGCTTCCGAGTAAGAATTTCTCACAGCCATTCCTTACATGTTCAGTTGAGTAACTGAATAATCCACATAGAACGGAATAACTTATTCCCCTCCCTCAATTACTGGGGGAGGGATTTTTATTAAATGTTTCATTGCATGCCCCGCTTTATCGGGTACGTGAAACATTGAAAGGGGTATTCATGGCAAAGCGTAAAGTATCAAAGCTTCAGCAGGAATATAACAAAGAATACGCACGTATACAGCGTGCCATGCGTCGTGCAGAATCGCGTGGATTCTTATTCGATGTAGAACCAGTATTGCCACCTAAAACAAAGAAACCTACACGAAAAGAATTAAACAAACTAAAGGCAATAACGCCTGAGAAGCTTTATGAAAAAGCTAGAGCATACAATCCAGAGACAGGAGAAATTTATTCTGGTAAAGAAGCTAGAGCCATTGAACGTCGTGCTTCTGCTCAAAAAGCGGCAGAGACACGTAGACGAAAAACCGAGATACAAGCAGTAAAGCAGGAACCGCTTCCAGTAATGGCAGACATCATCATAGGCAGGTTTAGAGAAATGATATCACGATTTCCCGGCTCTGCTGAACCAGTCCTTACTCCGTGGCTAGATAATTTGATTAACGTAAGAGGAAAAGAGGCAGTTGCTACGATGCTGGAAGATGGTAGAGCGGCAGGACTAATTATTGACAACAAAGTTGCATACTCTCAGATGATTTATACTTACATGGCAGATATGTTGAGTTACTTACCTCTCGATTCAGCAGAGAGGCAAGAAGTAACAGACAGCATGGAGGAATGGGAGGATAATTCAGAATGGCCGGAATAAAATGTAAAGAGGTGGTAAGAAATGAAGCAAAGAAAATTCAGATATTTCAGTGCAGATTTCGAAACCACTGTATACAAAGGTCAGGTAAATACGGAAGTCTGGGCGGCGGCGTGCGTAGAACTCATGACAGAAGATGTGAAGATATTCCATTCAATCGGAGAGCAGTTAGAATACTTTATCAGTCTGGATTGTAACGTTTGTGCATATTATCACAACCTTAAATTCGATGGTTCATTTTGGCTTTCTTATTTAATCACAGTGTTGCAATGGAAACAGGCATACCACCAACTTTCAAAGGATACTCCAGATGCGGTAGAGTGGTTACGAGAAAAGGATATGCCTAACAAGTCTTTCAAATACAGCATATCGGACAAGGGAATGTGGTATACAATTACCCTTAAAGTGAACGGGCATATTATAGAAATTAGAGATTCACTTAAGCTTCTCCCATTCTCAGTAAAACGTATTGGACAAAGTTTTGCTACAAAGCATAAAAAGCTTGACATGGAGTATGAAGGCTTTAGATACGCAGGCTGTGAAATTACAGAGGAAGAAAAGAAATACATAGCAAACGATGTTCTTGTTGTTAAAGAAGCTTTAGAGATTATGTTTCAAGAGGGTCATACGGATTTAACGATAGGTTCATGTTGTCTTAAGGAATACAAAAAGTTTTATGATAAGGAAGAATATGACGCTGTCTTTCCCGATCTTTATGAATTTACTCTTGACAAGTCACAATATGGATACGCAACAGCAGGTGACTACATTCGCAAATCATATCGGGGCGGCTGGTGTTATGTAGTAAAAGGAAAGGAGAACAAGAAATATTACAACGGACTTACCGCAGACGTTAATTCACTTTACCCCTCCATGATGCACTCAGAATCAGGAAACGTTTATCCAATAGGAAAACCTTACTTCTGGAAAGGTGATTTCATTCCAGATAAAGCGATTGGTGCTAACAAGTACTACTTTGTTAGAGTAAAAACCAGATTCTACATAAAGCCTAACAGATTACCATTTATTCAGATAAAGACGACGTTCAGGTATAGAGGAACTGAGTGCTTAGAAACTAGTGACATTTTAAATGACAAGACAGGCACTTATCATAAGCAATATGTTGATATTGACGGCACAGTGAAAGAAGCTATCAATGAAATGGTTTTAACTATGACTGATTTCAAGTTGCTTAAAGATCAGTATGACTTGGTAGACTTTGAGATATTAGACGGTTGCTGGTTCTATGCAAGAGCAGGAATATTTGACGAATATATTAACAAGTATAAGGACATGAAGATTCACAGCAAAGGCGCAAGGCGTGAGTTGGCTAAATTGTTTCTTAACAATCTATACGGAAAGATGGCTTCAAGTAAAGATTCTTCATTTAAAGTTGCGTTTGAAAAAGAGGACGGTTCACTAGGTTTTAGATTGGTATCAGAGCACAACAAAAAAGCAGGATACATACCGATTGGCTCAGCTATTACCAGTTACGCTAGAAACTTTACAATTAGGGCGGCGCAGGCAAACTATCATGGTGTAAATGAAAGGGGTTTTATATATGCAGATACAGACTCAATTCATTGTGATCTATCACAAGAAGAAGTCAAAGGTATAAATGTGCACGAGAGTGCATTTTGTTGTTGGAAACTTGAAAGCTTTTGGGACGTCGCTTACTTTACGAGACAGAAAACTTATATTGAGCATGTTACGCATGAAGACGGAGAACCAGTTGAAAAACCATACTATGATATTAAATGTGCCGGAATGCCTCAAAGGTGTAAAGATTTATTTGTACAATCAATGGGTATAGAATCAGAGAAAAGAAAGTTATCAGAAGAAGAAATGAAATTTGTTTCCGTTCACAGGGAACTTGAAGATTTTACAGAGGGTTTAAAGATACCCGGAAAACTTATGCCTAAGAGAATTAGAGGAGGTATATTACTGACAGAGACAGATTATGAAATGAGGTAGAATATGGAGAGATTAAAATATGAAGAATTAGAACCCATGTCACAAGAATATTATTTAAAGTATATGCAAGCAAAAGCAATAGAGTTTAATAATGCGTTAAAGAAAAACGGGTTAAAAGCAGATATAACAGTCACTAAAAGGAGAGAATATGATAAAGATAATTAAACAGCCTAGAAGGAATAGAATAACGTGTTCACAATGCTACGCTGAATTAGAATATGGTAAGGAAGATACAAGACGTAAACAAACAGGAATTCAGGAATGGGACTATTTCCTCACCTGCCCTTGTTGCGGAAAGGAGTTAATGATACCTTAAATATTAATTAAAAGAGGGAGAATAATCTCCCTCTCTTTATATCTATAACCCACGCGCCGACAGAGCCAATACGCAATATTGAATATAAACTCACGGCAGTTTTGAGGCTGTGCGTTCCGCGGTTCACAAAGTAGGACACGTAGGAAGATACCACTAATATGACAAGGCTTTAAGAATAGCCTCCTTGCACTTTAAATCCTTAAATCTAAAACAACCTTTCTCAAAAAACCACCGCCATGTCTGTAATATCATGTCGTTCCGGTGAAGCATAACATAATTAACTTCATGGTCGTCAGTAGTAACGGTAATCTTTACACGGTGACTCATGTCCGGACGATTATCACAATACACAATTCCCAATTCTGGATATTCTCTAACACCATAACAAGCATTCTGGTATTTAAGTGTTCCTATATAAACACTTTTTCCCTCTGGCTTATCAATGAAAGCCATAGAGTCATTCAAATAAACACATTCGGAAGAATAAGCCACATATTCATTTGAAGCAAAAGCCCTGTTAAATCCAGCATTCTTCTGAGCCTCAGATGCGGCTTTAACAAATCCTTGTTCAAGTACCCACCCATCACCTCTAAGAATCTTTGTATCAGTAGCCAATCGATTACTTATCCCCATTTCCACATAATATGGGTTAATGATAGATACAGGGTTCCCAATCATATACACAGGTAAATACCTGTACTGTTCTCCATTACCTCGTGCGAGTGAAGTATGCACGGAAATGAATTTCTTAATTTCATCTGCACAGTAATGATTAGTTTCACTCTGAAACTCATCAAATAACTGCCTATTTGAATCAGTCATAAGATGGGAGTATTTCTTTATCTGGTCTGCCGCATTAAGAGCGATTGCATAACCGCATGATTCATCATTAAGAAACAATTCATGGAATATACCTGCCGCTCTTCTCTTGCTTTTAAGTATATCCTTTGGAAAGAACAACCTTGCAATGTCTGTAAAGAACTTCTCGTCACAATCATCTAATTCATAATTAAATCTATATGTCAAGAGGAATTTTCCCTTTCCATCTTTAAATCTGTTTACCACAAGGCGGTTGAAATAGGTAGTCTTACCACCTGTTCTGTTACTTGTGCACAAAAAGATCTCAGGTTTTGTTCCATTTATGTCCATTGTAGACAAAAGTCTTGTGCCGTCATAATACATTTGCTCATTCATATTGTGCAATCCTCCTAATTTATTATACCATATTTTGTTGATTTTTTCAAGTCTTTGTGGTATAATATAAGAAGAAATAGAATATATGTTCGAAAGGAGGGTAGCAAGTTATGGATATTAATGGAATTGTATCCGCAATAGGTTCACTTGGGTTTCCTATTGTAGCCTGCGCCGCGCTGTTTTGGCAGAACTGGAAACAGTCAGAACAGCATAAAGCGGAAACTGATAAGCTTTCTGAGTCACTTAACAATAACACTTTAGTGATGCAGAAGCTTTTAGACAAACTTGAAAAGGGGTAAGGTATGAAAACAGGAATTGACGTTTCAAAATGGAACAAGAAAATTGATTGGGAATCAGCTAAAGCAGATGGAGTAGAATTTGCAATCATTCGCGCGGGGTATGGCAACGGTAACATTGACCCATATGCTCACATGAACTGTGTGAAATGTAATTCACTAGGAATACCTATTGGTATCTATTGGTTCAGTTATGCGTACAGTGAGGAAATGTGTAGAAATGAAGCGCGTAAAGCTGTCGCTTTTGCAAATAAGCATCTGTTAGAACTTCCTATCTACTTTGATTTCGAGTATGATTCGGAAGACTATGCCGAAGATCACAACGTAAATGTTTCACGTGAAACATATTGTAAGTATGTTACTGCTTTCTGTGAGGAAGTAGAAAAGCTGGGATATTACGCCGCATTTTACGTGAACAAAGATTATATGCTGAGAAAGACATCACAGGAACTTAGAGACCGTTTTGATATGTGGCTTGCTGATTATGACAGGCCAGTATATTTTAACAACGCTCACATGGTACAGATTACAGATAAAGGCACCATGTCAGGAATCACCGGATATGTAGATTTAAACCAGACCGACCGCGATTATCCCGCAATTATTCGTAAGGCTGGATTAAATAATTTAAAATAAGGAGGTTAAACAATGGCCGCTAGGAGTAGAAAGTGGTCTTCCAGAGCAAGGCGTGACTTTGATGAAAGGGAAGACTACCGCAAGAAAGAGGGCGAGGAAGACCGTTACGAAAAACGTGACGATAGAAGGAAAGATCGCCCCGAAAGAGAAGACGAGGAGAGAAGCAACGACTCACGTCGTGACGATGAAAGAAGCCCTCGTGAACTCGAAAAAGATGCAAGGGAAGACCGGAGAGAAGAGCGTGGTTATTACTACGACGAGGAAGATTGGTCTGACTTTGACTTAGAGGACACTCTCATGCAGATCAGGAACTCCAATCCAGACGATGATGTAAATGATCGTTTAGACAGATTAAGGAGAAGATATGATTACTATGAGAGAGAACTCGATCGCTATGACGCAGATTATGATTCGCTCATGGCAGAAATGGATCGTTTGAAAGCAGACAACCGCAGGTACATGATGCGTGATTCTGCTAGAGAAGATTTAAGAGAAGCAGACGACAGGCAGGATAGAGATATCAGGCAGGACAATGATGCAGAGAAAAGTTTTGACGATCTCTGGGACGAAAGGGAGGGCTAAGTAATGCCAGTTAAACCAACATATGCGGCCGCAAAGTACAGCGCGACCCCTAAAGGAATGGATTTATTAAACGTAATTCGTGCGGAGGCCTCTAATCAGTATAAGGAATGGATTCCGCAGGCAACACAGGATAATATCAAAGAGGTGGGCAATCCTATCTTAAAATATCAGGCGGCGGCGAATGAATTTTTAAGCGCTCTGGTAAATAGGATCGGTCTTGTTCTTATCACAAGCCGTACTTACAATAACCCGCTTAAGCCGTTTAAGCGTGGAGAGATTACACTCGGTGAGACGATCGAAGAAATTTTTGTAAACATTATTAAGGCAGAGCCTTATTACAGAGAAGACGATCTGGGAATGACAAATCAGGAGGACTTGTTCAAACAGAGAATACCTGATGTCCGTGCTGTATTCCACTCAAGAAATAGACAGGATAAGTTCCCGATCACGATCAGCAACGATGATTTAAGAACAGCTTTCATTTCTTATCAGGGTGTGGAAGATTTAGTCGGTAAGATTATTGAGGCTGTGTACACTTCTGATGAGTACGCAGAATTCCTGCTCATGAAGAACATTTTCTTAGAGGCAGGAAACAGAGGTGCAATCTATCCGGTTGCTATTCCTGACCCGACAGATGAAGCTACTGGAAAGCAGGCAATGACGGCTATCCGTAAAGCGGCTCTTGACTTAACTTTTATGTCTGACAAGTACAACTACATGGGAGTAACTACTCACACACCAATCGGAGAGCAGTATATTTTCATGCTCACCAGTCTTGCGGCAACCGTAGACGTAGAAGTTCTTGCATCTGCTTTCAACATGGATAAGGCTGATTTTATAGGTCGTCGCGTTATCGTAGATGATTTTGGTGGCCTTGAGAAAGAGGGTGTTGTTGCTCTTACGGTAGACCGTGAATGGTTCATGGTATTTGACAATTACCTTGCCATGACAGAAGTTTACAATGGGGCAAGGCTCTACTGGAACTATTTCCTTCATCATTGGCAGACGCTTTCTTATTCTCCATTTAAGAATGCAATCGCTTTCACGACACAGGCCCCGGCTGTAACAACCGTAACCGTAACCCCCGGAACTGCTTCACTTACAAAAGCGGCAGGCGGAACGATTCAGTTTAAAGCAGATGTTACTGGAACAGGTCTTATCTCTCCAGAGGTTACTTGGACAGTTACCGAAGATGCAAATGCATCGATTGACGCAAACGGGCTTCTCACAGTAAAAGCCGGAATCACAGTTGATACTTTAACGGTTACAGCCGCTAGTAAAACTGACCCAACAAAGACTGATACAGCTACTGTAACTCTCACCTAATTAACCACAAACAGATAGGAGTTAATATGAGTTATGAACCTATGACAACGGTACGTTTGCTTAAAAATGTGCCGTTGGATAACTCATATACCAATCAGTTCAGCAGGACATTCTTTCCCACAAGGACAGAGCAAACGACGTATTTCATTTCAAAGACAGCCCACACAGCGGCAGATTTAACATACCAAAGGGAACAGAAATACGTCGATTATCCTGCGGAATATGACGAAATATATGAGTGTAACTATTTAATGTATCAAAATAACGCGTTTAATGCAAACTGGTTCTATGCTTTCATAACCAGAGTTGAGTATTTTTCAGAAGGTTTAACTCGTGTATATTTTGAGATAGACTCGTGGCAAACTTTTTTATTTGACGTAGAGATTCACCCTTGCATGGTAGAACGCGAACACGTCAACGATGATACAGCAGGAGCAAACTTAATCGATGAAGGTTTAGCACTTGGAGACTTTGTTGTGAATGCTGTAACTGAACGATACTTTGACACATGGTGGATTGTGGCAGGAGCAACGGTTGACTTGCAAGTAGGGAAAGGCGTAGTTGGAGGACGATTTTATGGTGGCACATTCTCTGGAGTGAGATACTACTGTTACTCGTCAGCAAGTTCATTCAATGCAATGCTTGACAGACTATCTACCGAAGGAATGCTTGACAATATTGTTACAGTGTTCATGCTCCCAGTGGAAGTGGTAAGCCCAAATCAGGAAGACGGAGAAGAGTTAGAGAGAAACCCAAACTCATCGAGTGCATGGAACATTCCTAACTCACAGAGACTTGACGGGTACGTTCCACGTAATAAAAAGCTTTTAACCTATCCTTTCCGGTACGTTTCATTGAGTAACCAGAGTGGGTCAGACTGTGTTTTAAGATATGAGTTTTGGGCTGTTGCGGCAGGCGAACTTAGAACCATGGGAAGTATTTCACCAAATGGTAGAATATGGTGCTGGCCACAAAGTTACAAGGGACTTGGTGCAAACCTTGACGAAGGAATCAGCATAGGAAACTATCCGATATGTACGTGGGTAGGAAACACTTATGCTAATTGGGTAGCACAACAGCAGGTAACAAATGCCATGGCGTTATCAGGCGCTACTGTAAAAGCCGCAACTCAAATGGCACTTGGTAGCCCATCTACTGCTTTAGCAGGTTTAGCTACCAGTGCTGGAAGTATTGCCCTTAACAATATGCTTGGAGGAATTGAACATAGTTTTACACCAGCACAAGCAAGAGGTAACACGGCAGGTGAAAACTTCCTACTCGCATATAATGAGTATGGTTTCATAGCTAAAGAAATGACGATTACCAGTGATTATGCAAAATCTATAGATGGATACTTTGATGCGTTCGGGTATAAGGTAAACAAACTGAAAGTACCAAACACTACGGGAAGACCATCGTGGAATTATGTTAAAACTGTTAATGCGCAAGTAACAGGTAATTGTAACACAGAACACCTTGTCAACATTAAGAATATGTTTAACAGAGGAATAACCCTCTGGCATGGTGACTGGGTAGGAGACTACACAAGAAACAATTCCGGTTCCGGACCGACTCCAGAGCCTAAGTATCATTTATCAGTAGTGAATGGATATGGGTCAGGATATTACAACGAGGGTACAGCTATAGCGATTAATGCTCAGTCAGCTATCAATTTTATTAACTGGACAACAAGCGCTGGCGGAACTTTTGACGATCCAAATGCAGTACAAACTACTTTCCATATGCCGGCAAACGATGTAACCATAACGGCTAACTATCAGGAACCTACTGAAACAAGGCTTGACGAATATGCAAGACAGTTTATAGGTGCGGTTGAATGGGACGACACAGTAAGATTATGGCAAGTGTGGTATTATGGCAGTTATGTAAAAGACGCATGGTGTACAACATTCTTAACCTATTGTGCTTACATGATTGGTAAAGGAAATCAAGTTCCAAAGAATGCGGCAGTTCAATCATTGTATGATGCTATGAATAGGCTTGGAAGAACATGGCTAGCAGAAATTGGAGGACAGTTACCAAAAGTTGGTGATGTTGTCTTTTTCATTACATCACAGAGCACGACCGTACTTCATCATTGCGGTGTGGTATCAGCAGTTAACGAAAATAAGATTACCTATATCAGTGGAAACACTGGTAACCCGTCAGGTGGAGCAGATGGCGTATTCGAAAAGACAACAACGATTGGTCAGGGCGGAAGTTATTATGCAAAATATTTTGGAAGAGTTGATTACACTTAAGGAGGTGATAGTATGAAAATGAATGACGGATATTGTGGCTTAAACTTAAGCCGTACAACAAGTGAATGGTTCAACGATGCAACTTTCTTTGACTATTACATGAGGCTGAAAGAAATTGCTATCAACTCTTATGAGTGGGTCAATCTTCCTCCCACATGTGACCCTAGGTTCCTAGAACTGATACTGTTTGAATTTGGATACTGTTTGTTCTTCAAATATCACAAAAATGATGCATTCCTTACTTTACAATGTGCTCTAACCGGTCCGTTGAACATTTATCGAATTCCTATAAATAGAAGAGCATATTCTATCACGGAGTTACAGCAATCATGTGACGATCAGGACAGTGTCATTGTGTGGAATAATTTCTTGAGACAGCCTACGGCTTTAACAGTTCAGCTTTATGCTGAAAGACTTACTAGAATCCAGAGAGCTATTGATGTCAACATTAACGCACAGAAAACACCTATTCTTATTAAGGGATCACAGGCACAGCAGAAAAGCTTAAAGAGTATCTACAAAAGCTATGAAGGTAATGAACCTGTGATATTTGGCGATAAGGACATGAATTCACAAATGCTGGAAGTGTTCAGAACAGATGCTCCAGAAAGCTACATCAATCTGGAAATGGAAAAGACACGCGTATGGAATGAAGCTATTACATTCTTAGGAGGTAACAACGCCAACACAGATAAGAAAGAAAGGCTTATCACAAATGAGGTTGACAGTAACTTAGAACAGATCATCATGCAGAGAATGACATTCTTAGATGCAAGAAAGCAGGCTTGCCAGATGATAAATGATTTGTTCGGAAGTGAATTGCCAAATGGCAAAATCGATGTGCGATATCGGAAAATGGAGGTGGAAGACGGTGGCACAATATACGATGGAACTCAGGACAGTAATGGAAGGGTTGATAGGTCTAACCGAGAGAGAAACATATCCTCAGATCAAAGACGTGATTAATCAGGCAAGGCCTCTTATCTTTGATTTTGATTTCCCCATCTTTGATGAAGCTTACCGCATTCCTTTGGAGAACAAAATTCTTAAAACATATTACACAAGGGAAATATGCGACACTCCAGTGTCAAGATGGAAATTACTTCTGGATATCAAACTTAATGAGATTATGCCTTATATGAATCAGCTTTATAAATCTGAACTCTTGGCGTTTGACCCGTTTACTACAGTCAATTATACCAGAGATTACGGAAGGAATAGGAAAGACAGTGAAACAGGCACAGGTAAAACAGATACTACGGGAGGAAATAAGCAAACGGTTACAGATAGTGGAAGAGTGGATTCTACAACGGATACTCAAAACACCGTAACTGACAACGGTAGCACAAGCCAGAAAAACAGGCATAGTGATACACCACAAGGCACGCTCACAAAGTTGGAGACAGGTGCTTACATGACAAGCGGTGATGTTAATGATTCGAGTGTACAGAATACCAGAACAGATGATGGTTCAATAACCGCAAACACTCAGACACAAGAAACAAGTATCACAGATGGAAGTACAACACAGTTACAAAATACTACTAACAGCAAAAACTTAGATTCAACGGAAAATTATCTTGAATCAATAAAAGGCAAAGATGGTAGTAAAAGTTATCCAGAACTATTAACCGAGTTACGTAATTCGTTTCTGAATATTGACCTTATGATTCTTAATGAGTTAAACGAACTCTTTTTCATGATTTACTAGGAGGTGTGTATATGATTGATTGCTTGAGAATACCATGTATAAGATTGCTTCCCATTACTTTATCAGCGGAGATAACAGATTATGAGACGTTATGCAAACTGGTAAACAAAGTGAATGAAATGATTGAAGACATTAGCACAAATTCTGAAATCATAAACAATCACTCAGAAGCAATTAAAGAATTACAGAACATGGTAAACTATTTAAACGGTGAACTCGTAAAAATTGCAAACGGTGAGTATGTGGATATATATATCGACGCGCTTGCAAAATGGATTGACAAAAATTTACAAGAAATAGTTGCTAAAATAGTTAAACAAGTGTTCTTTGGGTTGGGCGGTAAAGATAATGCGTACTTTGTTGCGTGGATACCGGAGAGTTGGAGTGACATTGATTTTGATACTATAATGACGTGTGGTGATAAGAACTGGGGGCATTTAGTCCTTAGATATTAAAGGAGGTTTTATTATGGCTTTAAATCAGTATATTGGAGCAAGATATGTTCCATTAATAACAGGTGAGTGGGATGCAACTATTTCATATGAATCGTTGTCAGTAGTATTATATCAGGGTTCTAGTTATACCAGTATTTGTTCAGTTCCCGTTGGAGTACCTCCCACTAATACAGCGTTCTGGGCACTGACTGGAAATTATAATGCGCAGGTAGAACAATATAGACAAGAAGTGTTAAATATAAGTTCAGAACTTTCATCTATTAAACCTAAGGTTGAATCTAATACAAATAACATAAATATACTTACACCTAAGGTTGAATCTAATACAAATAACATAGATATACTTACACCTAAGGTTGAATCTAATACAAATAACATAGATATACTTACACCTAAGGTTGAATCTAATACAAATAACATAGATATACTTACACCTAAGGTTGAATCTAATACAAATAACATTACATCAATAAAAACATGGGCTTTTTATACTGAATTAAATGGCATAACCAATGTAAACACAGATATTTTTAAAAGTTTTGTAGCCCACTGCTATATAAACTATAGCTTAAATATAATGTCTCTTTCATTTATCGCGAATACAGATGAAGTTAACGGTCTAAACTTAAATGGAGAAACACCTATTTTCACTCTACCATTTAAACTTCCTCCAAACAAAGCATACGGAATTTATGCATCTTCACATTTAGACATGTATAACAACACAGCAAATATAAACTGGTTTGCCGTTACCGGATCAAATATTAAATCTGATGAAACAGGTGTAGTTACGTTTAACGTCCTTTTAGACAACTACGGGTCAGCTGGACAAAACACTATAGCTGTAGTTTCAAACTTGTTTATACCTCTGTCAGAATTTGAAATCGTAAAAGATTAAGCATCAAATTTCATTATTTTTCTTTGATTATTCAAGCACTATATTTGCAATATCAAAAGTCTTATCCAGTTTCCCTCTATAGCGTGAGCTAGTTTACACGTGAACAGCACGACCGTAGCCACGTGAGCCGCGCGGCGTTTGAGCGCCGAGCGAGCCGAAGGGGGGAACTGAGAAGGGGCTTATTTTCTTAAAGGGGCAAACAATTTGTGAACACCATAATCCAAATGTAGGCGCTTTCTATTGATTATCCCTGTCTCTTATACACATCTCAGAGCCCACGAGACTAAGGCGAATATCGTATGCCGTCTTCTGCTTGAAAAAAAAAAAAAACAAAACTACAAATAAATGATTAGATAACAAGA
>OJJQ01000045.1_pt1 | contig 24002 bp, 39 predicted proteins | sample 1596381 | NCBI WGS metagenome assembly OJJQ01 (sample SAMEA4350122, study PRJEB24818) | metagenome | biome: human; feature: gut; material: faeces | place: Denmark | collected 2013-09 | reverse complement strand
TTATCGTTGTCGTCACATTTGTATTTGGTTGTTCTCCTTTTGCGTGTACTCTGTGTGTTGTTGTGTTATGTTAAGATTCTATCGTATCGAATGTGGATTTATAGCAATGTAGAATACTGCCAGATCGACGGTATTTTTTTTTTTAAGGATACGGCAACCACCGAGATCTCCACTAGATCGCTCGTCGGCAGCGTCAGATGTGTATAAGAGACAGCTATAGGGGTGATCGTGAAGTGCGATTGGTGGCGCTGGATCAGGACGAGATCTATTTATACCAGGATTGCGGCAGGGTGCGCGCCGGTCTGGATATCACAGGGGCAATGAATGCGTGGTTAAGCTGAAAAAAAAGCCGCAACCAAAGGGAGAAGGCGCGGCGTTAGCTGGCTGGCTAAAAAAGCAGAAGGAAACAAAGACAATGAGAGAATAGCACGAATTGCTAAAGCGTTTGCAAAGTCTTTATATATAGTATGTTTCACCACTCACCAACGAGGCACCAACAATGGGATCAAATGTGTTAGGCGTTAAGAAGTTAAACCCCCTGGCGCGTCTGCCAGAATATGCAACCGAGGGATCAGCATGTTTCGACATTTACGGGATCGAAAGCGTTTACGACGAGAAAATCAACGCAACAATCTTTTCAACGGGGCTGGCGTTCGACATTCCGAAGGGCAAAGCCCTGATGATCTACAGCCGCAGCGGTCACGGCTTCAAACAGGATGCCCGCTTGTCAAATTGCGTGGGGGTGATCGATAGCGATTACACCGGCGAGGTGAAAGTAAAGATCGTATCTGATCGCCCTACCGGCGAATATCCAGCCATTGACCCGCGCACGGCTATTGCCCAGGGCATGATCATTGATGCGCCGCAGTGGCAGATCGCGGAAGTGGACACGCTCAAAGATACTGCGCGCGGTGCCAACGGTTTTGGCTCAACTGACAAAAAGGCGAAGTGATGAAAGACGAAAACGACAACAAGACCGTAGATCTTGCGCAGGTGGCAGCAGACTTTGCGATCCCGCAAGCGGTGCTGGAAGAGGCGTTGAAAGCGGCTGGCGCTGGCGCGCTGGCGGCAACCCCGGAGGAAGTGGATCAGGTCATTACGGGCCGACGCTTTGCGAAGAGCAAAACGCCTGACGCTATCCGGCAAAAATGGCGTACTCCAAAATGGCTGTTTAACTACGCCGATCACCGCTGGGGGCCGTTTGCGCGTGACGTTGCAGCGGAAGCCGGAAACGCCCTTTGTGTGGAGTTTATCGACGAGCAGCAAAACGCGCTGGATCCGCAGGTGGCGTGGGGCAAAGAGGGTGAAACCGTCTGGTGTAATCCACCGTATGCAGACCCGATCCCCTGGGTTGCAGCCGCAGCACGAAATGCAAAACAGCATGGCGTGACAACGGTTATGCTTCTGAATCATGACCACTCGCCGCAATGGTTCTACGACATGATCCAGGCGTGCAGCGAGATTGTAAACATCATGGGCTATTACGGCACCGACGCCAAAGGCGAAGAGAAATTCCACAACGGGCGCGTTGCATTCGTGAATGCGGCAACCGAAGTGGAAGGCCGGAAAAACAGTAAGGCAAGCTCACTATTCCTGATTAAGCCACGCAAACGCGGGCCAGTGAAGACGGATTATCTTACTAAGCAAGATATGCTGGACGCTTCCGCAAGCGTCTTATAACGCGATACAGCCCCAGCAATGGGGCTTTACCAGAAGAGGCAAAGACAATGATTATCTACGCAAAAGCGCAGCACATTAAAGCGGCTCATTTATGCCAGGCGCAAAACGATGCGCGTTATTACCTTAACGCCCTGCATTTCACCGGCAACCAGATCCAGGCAACGGACGGGCACCGCGCCTTTCGTCTGACGCATGACCTGATCAATGCGCCGGAAACCGGCTTGTTGTTGAAGGTGTCGAAGGTGCCGAACATGCGCGGCATTGAGACTGCGGCAATCGACGTTGACGCGGGGATCGTGTACTGGCTCCCGCTGGCATACGATAAGCCGGAAGATCTCAAAGACGTTGATTTGAAGGCAGCGCGCGTGGCAGTGGGCACCGTGGATCTTGTCGATGGGCGTTACCCTGATTTACGCCGAGTGTTCACAGAAGTTGACGCAAAGCGCGAAGGTGTAAAGGTTATCGGCTTCAACGTCGAATACTTCGCAGTAATCACGCGCATTTGCAAGGCGTTGCAGATGAAATCAAGTATCGTAAAAATTACTTTACAGGATGCGACAACCGCCGCATTTGTCGAAATCAAATCACACAACGGCGTTGCTGAATATGCCGTAATGCCAGCGCGCCTTTAAGGGGTTATAAGTGGATCACAAACAACGTCAGTGGGTTTATTTTATCGTCGGATTCCTGATCGGTTCCGGCGAGTGTGAAACATATGCAGAAGCGGAAGGCTTCGCAAAAAGTCTGGAAGACTCTTTCAACGATGAATACCGCGTTGCACCGGTTTCATCATGGCCCGACATGGCCCGCAAAGACCTTGCGGAATATCGCCAATCAGTAAAGGATCACGCACAATGATATTTGCAATCCACGCATCACAATTAACCGTTACCCAGCTTGAGCAGTTGCGCGATCTGGCTGAATCAACAAGCCGCGTTTCTGATCACTTTATTTTCCAGCTTTTAAGCGATGGTGCTTTGGCTCGTTTCGCCAGCATGGAAAAACACGATTATGTTGTGATCACCGCAACCGAGCGCGAATTAGACCGCGCGCAAAACCAGGCGTAAGAATATGCGCAAAGCAATTTTCCTTTTTAACGAATCGGACATTATGCCCGCCCCCTGGCTGGGGGCAGGTTATGAATGTTGGTTATTCGACGGCAAGCACCCTGACGGCATTCACCGCGATCCGGTCAATCCTCTGATCGTTCGCGTGGGGATGTGGTTCAAGGCTCATGAGATCGTGAATCAAGCGCAGGAGATCGCCAGCATGGTTGGCCCTGGGGTTGAGTTCGTCGCCAGCTTCGCTGAATGCACGTACCTAACCACCACCGGCGCGAAGTGGTTTTATCATCCAGACGATAAGCACTTGCCGACCAGCCAGCGCCGCCCGCATCCACGCTACCCGAACCGCAGACAGGATCAGCAGGACGCGATCCGGCTGGCAAAGCTGGTGATGTGGGTTGCGGGTTACTGCGATATGCAGAACGGCGACGGCAAGCAGATCCCGTGGATGCTTGAGAATCCGGCAGTTAACACGCTTAACACTCAGTGGAGAAGGCCGGATCACACCTTCGACCCGTTCGAGTATGGCGGCTATCTGCCAGAGGTGGACGCTCACCCAATCTACCCGACGATCTACCCGCCGCGTGATGCGTACCCGAAGAAAACCGGCATTTGGTGCAATGAAGCATTCGTGATGCCTCCAAAAAATCCGGTGCCCATACAGCTGATCAACGGGAAGCGCTGCAATCCTGGCTGGTACGCCGCAGGGGGCCGGAATGCCAGGACAAAGGCGATCAGGAGTGTGACGCCGCGAGGCTTTGCCGAAGCCGTTTTCCTCTCAAATGCCAACGTGCCATATTAACCGCCTTCGGGCGGTTTTTTGTTGATAGCACTTTTTGCTAAACATCCGGCATAATGACCATATATAGTTAACCCATCAACCACACGGGAGGCAAGACAGATGAAAGCAACTATCCAGGAATTACGCGCTAAACATTGGGGCAAGAAAGCAGCCTTTGCGGGCTGCGAGATCTACCGCGCAAAAGCGTTGGTATTCACCGGAAGCCGCGAAGGATCCGAACCGCTCCGCGTGGTTAATCCACTGGCACTGGCGCTGGCGCGCGTCAACTTCGACAACGCCCAGGCACTGCGCAACCGCACCCGCCTTTACGCCGCGTCAGTGGAAGTGAAACGCGATACGCTGCGCGAAGCCCATGCACAAATGCAGCGTGCTAACGACAATTTAAAAGCCGCTTACGGCTGGGGGGATCAGTAATCATGGCGAAGATGGTCACTAAACCTTGCGAGTGGTGCAAAAAACCGCATGAAGTGCGCGCCGTTGACCTGCGGCGCGGTTGGGGCCGCTTTTGCTCCAAGTCCTGCAAGGCAATGAAGCAGGAGAAGCGCACGGGCCAGAATGCGGCCTATCATGACCGGCAGGACGGCGGCGGCAGGGGCCGTGAATTTGTTTACGTTGGCGGCTTTGGGCCGTGGGATGATCATAAGGATTGCTAATGACTAAGGCTATTGATTGCGCTATCTGCGGCGGTGTAAAAACCGCCTATCTGACCACAGGGAAAGTGATGTACCCGCACCGCCCCGATCTTGAGCACATTCTCGCTTATCGCTGCGCGTGCGGGGCTTCGGTTGGTTGCCACCCGCGATCAGATCGCCCGCTGGGCAATACCGCTGACGCGAAGACCAAAAAGGCCCGCAACCGTGCGCACGCCGCCTTTGATCCGATCTGGCGCAACGGGTATAAAAAACGGGCGGTTGCTTATGCCTGGCTGGCAAAGCAGTTGGGGATCGAGAAGGTTGATTGTCACATTGCCTTATTCGATGCGGAAATGTGCGCGAAGGTAGTACGACACGCGGAGGCGTTTTTAAATGCGATTCAGACAGGGCAACCGGCAAGAGGTATGGCAAGCGGTGAAGCAAGCCGGAATGGCTGACGATATAGCGAAGATCGCGGCGGTCTTTGACGTGACCGATATCGCCGTGATCAACGATGGTGAATGCGTATACCTCAACGAGAAGCCGCGCAAAACCACACGCATTGCAGTAGCAACACGGGCGGGCAAAGAAGGCATAAAAACCGAAATTGCCAAATCAAAACACAATCCAAAAAGGTTGAAGGGGCTATGAAACGAATCACGCACACGCAGCTAAAGCGCCTGGCTAACGGCGACAATCCCGAAGCGGTTTTCCGCAGCCGCTTTGATTGGGCCGATCTGATCCGCGCGCTGGCAAAATATGGGTTGCGTCAGAAGGCGCTACGCTTTGCAGACGATCAGCCAGAAGGGGGCCAGAATGCCACGCGGTAAGCCATTTACGCCGAAGGAAGATCAATTCATCCTGGACAACGCGGGCACTATGCCTGGGCCAGATATCGTGGCGCACATTGGACGCCCGCGCCAATCCGTTTACGGACGCGCACGCGCGCTGGGGGTTGAGATATCGATCACCCGCGCTTTCCACTGGTGGACTACCGAGGAAGACCGGCAGATCATCGCCGGTGTGAAGGCTGACAAGACAAGCCGCCAGATTGCCGCAGAAATGGGGCTGACGTTCGCGCAGGTGCATAACAGACGCCAGACCTTAAGGGAGGCAGGGAAACTATGAGAAAGGGCCGCAAAACGCGGCTCCTTTCGTTTTCGGGGGTGCTGGTTTATCATCACCCCGATTGCAATCAACAAAGAGGCTTTAAAAATGGGCTTTTGGCACCGACACCCTGATCGCGCCCTTAAGGGCTGGAAAGTCACCAGCATTGCGGGGCCGGACGGCGGGCAGACTCCACAGCTTGCCGTTATCTATCTGACCGCAGAGCAAGAAGCAGCACTCACGCTGGATCCTACCGGTATGTTTTATATCGAACTGGATCCAAATCAGGTGCCCCCGCTCACCTTCGCAACCAATCTGCCAGGCAATAACGGCAGTGACGCCACGGCAACTTATCTGGCGCTGGGCGCGGCTAAAACGTTCACCGTTGAAATGGAAGGCGGGATCCCGCCGTATCATTACGCCTGGTTTCGCCGTGCATCGTCCACCGATAAACCCGTGGGCACTGACGCGAACAGCTACAGCATTGCGGCTTATGCTACGGGCAATAACGGTGATTACTTCTGCCGTGTTACCGACTCAGCAGGGCAAACAGTGGAATCACTGCGCGAGCGCACCAAAGTTGCGATCCGTCTGACCACCAACCTTGCGGCAACTGCCACATGGACGGCGGGCACCGCAGCAAGCCTGGCGGTTGTGGCGGCTGACGGCTTAACGCCGTATTCCTACCAGTGGCAGCAGTCAACGGACGGCACAACCTGGACGAACGTAACCAACGGGGGCGCATCCGGCATCACCGGCGCTACTGGCGCAACGCTGGCATTTGCCACCCCGCAGACCACGGATAGCAAGCGCTATCGTTGCACCGTCACCAGCGCGAACAACAACGCGCCGAAGACTATCACCAGCAACGTTTGCAACGTCACCGTAAACGCAGCAGCATAAAAAAAGGGGCCGTTATGGCCCCTTGTTGTTTGACTCTCTCACCTGATCGTAAATCCTTTCACACGTCATTCCGGCCCGATAGCTTTCGTCAGATCGTCCAGCATAATATCTAGCTTCTTCTGCAAGGCTTCCGAGCATGTTGGCGAGCATTGCGGCGTTTGCGCCGGTTGTCTTGCTTGCGACGGAAGCGGCAAGATCTGCGGTGTGCTTTGCGGCGTCCAGGCGGGTTGCGAGTTTTCCGGCTTGTTGCTGCAACTTGCTAACAGTGGCAGACAGGCCAGCAGCAGTGGCAGCAGCTTTTGCCGCTTGTTGTTGTGCATCTTTCACAGCCTCTTCACGGGCAATGGTGCGCCCTTGTTCAATCATGCGGGCTGCGGTCTGCGCGTTCGTTTCCTGGGAGGATTCTTTTGCATCCCGATCAGCCCATTTTGCTTGCCAGCCCCGATCATTCCAGGCCGTGCCGGCGGCGAAGGATCCACCCAGCAGCAACAGCAGCGCGGCTGGCTTCCACCACCGTTGGATCGCTGCAACTACAGCGGCCCACGTCATTTGGTAAGGCTCCATTTACACACGGTTGTTTCAACTTCACGGCGGTTGATCAACCCCTTCCACTTCTTGCCGCCAGCGTAAACCCAGCGTTGCAACTCATTGCAAGCGCCGATGGTGTCACCGGCGTTGATTTTGCGAAGCATGGTTGACTGATTGAATGCACCCGCGCCCACGTTATAGGCGAAGGTGTAGATCGCCGCGTGAACGGTTTCCGGCAACTTAACTTTGATATTGGGATCGATCTGGCTGGCGATGCGTTTTAAATCAGCCTTTGTGAGCGCGTCACACTCCCGATCCGTGTACCGCTTGCCCTTGATGATATCGGGGCCGGTGTGACCGTCGCAGACCGTCCAGACCCCCACAACGTCTTGATAAGGGATATACTCACGCCCTTCTAACCCATTTTGACCGGACAGCAAAGCGAAGGCGACAGCCAGCGCCCCGCCTCCAAGTGCCGCCGTAAATTTTGTAAACAGTTTGCTATTCATCAATGATCCTGCCTTTACGGAAAATGGCCTCTTTCCGCTTATCATCGCGCGCTTTGTAATACCAGTTAATAAGGAGTGATCCGATTGTGCAGAGAATACCGACAATGATCGCTACATCCCCAAGACTAAGCGCGCCAGCCGTCGCAGTAAAAGTGCCCCACAGGATCGCCAGGCGCTCACGCACGCGATCCGCTGAAAAGTGAACATAGGCCGTAAAGGCCACCAATCCACCGATTAAGATCATACGGGTTTTACGCCCGCCATTCTTTAACCATGCCCAAAGTTTATTCATTTCCTCAATCCGGTTGGTGATCACGGCTTGAGGGTAGCACAAAATAAAAAACCGCCACAAATGGCGGTTTCGTGACGGTCATAATTTTTACTTTGGAATGCCGCAAATTGCGTTTAGATCTTCGCGGCTTAGGGCTAATCCGGTGCCGAGCGGTTTTTGTTCATTTGGAATGTACTTTTCAATCTCAGGCCACGCGGCAACCAGTTTTTTAACCGTGGTGAATTTGTGCAGGGTGGCAAAGACCGCTGATTTTAACGCCACATACTCACCATTGATCGCCTTTATCTCTTCGCACAGCCGCGCCAGCGTATCAGCCGCAGGGTGATCACCAGGAAGCATGGGGCGCGCGTTTGGCTTATAAAGTCCGATATATTGCGTAAGGATCTTTTTACTGATCCCAGGGGTGGGAAGATCGCTATTAATCCGGTTGTCTTTGTCCAACTCCCCATCAAGATCTATGGTGCGCACCTGCCCGCCGATATACAGCGAGAAGTTGCCGCCGTAAATTATTGTTTGCTCATTGTCGCCATAATAAACGCGGCTAGTTGTGGTTGACGTGTCAACAAACGATTTACCTTTGGCGTTGGCTTCCATAACGTCATTGACAATGGCGGCTATATCGGCTGGGTTGGTTAGCCCCTCGCTTTCCTGAATTTCAGTTATGATCCCGTGGGCAAGTGCCGCAGTCTCATACATCACTTTATCGGCACGGACGCGCAGCGGGTGCCCGTCTGCAATGATATTTTCGAAAATGGTTTCCTGCATTGCTTTTGTGATACGCATTATTTATGCCTCGTCTTTGTTTTCAGCCTGGCTGCGAATTTCTGCAACCTGATATTCCCGCACCGCGTCCGAGATCTGGCGACGCAATGCCGTTTGAACCACCGGAAGCCAGCGGCGCAGCATACGCCCGCCCTTTCCGCGTCGTTCGCTCATGTACTTAATTTCACGCCCTGCCACCACGTAGGCGCGGGGCGACCCGTCCAGCGTCACACTGTAAACGGCAGTTTTCTTGCCGGTTCCCGTGTGACCAATAAGGCTTACGCTTGCCATTAATCCGGCTCCTTTGCACTCATGTAAATTTCATCGCACTGATCGCACAACTCCGCGATCAGCTTCGCTTGCAGCGTCAGCGCAGCATAAGCCCCGCCAAGCTCTTTGCGCAGATGTTCTGCGGCATCCTTGATGGTATCAAACACCATGTAAGAATCGGCAGAATAAAAAGACGGCTCACCACGGCAAGACCACACCGGCTTCATTTTCCAGCCCTTCGGCGTGGCATGGCTCATGATCATTTTGTCGATCAGAGCGCAGCCGCGAGCGTCGAAAATTGCGGTATTACGTGACACCTGCGAGAATTTCCGGCGCTTCATGAGCACATAAACGACTTTTTCCATACATCCCCCAGCATTGGTGCCCCGAAGGGCACCGCGTTTGATTACGCCCAATCGTCACGCCATTTGGCAGCGTGGGCACGGGTGCGGGCGTTGTACTCGCCGCGCGTTGTTGTTTCGTCGATCCACCAGTCTGGATCCTGGGCCGCTTCCGGTGCGCCCAACTCTTCGCGCCATTTCAGATCGCGTGCCTTCACGCCTTCCCACTTGCGCAGGTTGCCATAGTAACCGCCGAAGCCCTGATCGTTGGTAACGCGAATCGTTGAACGTGCCATTTTGTTTGCCCTCATTCGTAAGTGATGGGATAAGTATATATAGTAATTATCCCACACGTTTAACAAAAAGTGCTATTCCCACGGATAACGCTTTATATCCGGCAGCGTGCGCATTGCCTCCATGATCGCGCCAGCGTCTATGGGATCGTTGTTCCGATACCCCAGCACTAAATGCTGTATAGCGATCATCGCGTCTTTGGTCAGCGGTTCCCACAGGAAGAGCGCAAAGCGCCCCATCTTTTCCCCATTGGTCATGCTGAAATCAGACCGGATATAGTTGATCAATCGGCGCGTGGTTTCCTATGGCCCCCGAAGGGGCCGTGGTTGGTTAGAAGTTCCAGCAGGTGCCGCCCAGCTCATTTGCAATCTGACGCGCTTCACGTTTGCCGGTAACGTTGCGCGTTACTTTGGTGCTAACGCCGTATTTTGGCGCGTGCTCAATGGTGATGAATTTTTTGCTACGGCTGGCGGTATAAGTGATTTTTGGGAAGTTCATTTTGCGTGCCTCGTTGTTCGTTTCGATGGGTTAACTATATATGGTATGTATTAATCTGTTTTAGCAAAAAGTGCTATTTCGTGGAAATTATCAGTTATCAATTATCACTATATAAATATGAGTTGATAAGTGATAACTATTGCCCCATACTCAGGGCTTCACCACGAACGTTGGAGCAGTAAAAATGACATTCGACCCTAAAAAAACAATCCTGGCTGACGCCACCGGCACGCAGCCAGAAGAGCAGAAGCAAGACGAACACCACAGCCAGATCGAAGCGCTGGAAGCGCTGGATCAATCCTTCGGCTATCTGGATGAAACCGCGCCGGAAATGCCGGAAGGCTGGGAGAATGGCGCGCCGGAGCCAACGCCAGAAGACCTGGCGCGATGGGCTGACGAATCCACGGACGTTGACGATCCAGACCAGGCGCAAGCCCGCGCCGAAGCGCAGAAGGAAGGCCCGCGCACCACCCCTGCCGGATTCCTGATCAACCCGCGCCCCGTGATCCCGCGCCCGTTCGTTGAGTACCTCTTCAACATGAACACGATCAACGAGATCAACGCGGGGCCAGGTGTGGGCAAAACCACACTCCTTTCACTCCTTGCCGCGTGCGTTGCCACGGGTAAACCATTCCTTGACCGGTTCCGCGTCAAGAAAGGGATCAGCGTATTTTTCACCGAAGACGCGGAAACCGTTACCAACTGCCTTTCGGCATGGGAATTGGAATGGGGCGTGAGCATTCTTGATAAGGTGCTGATCTGCGATAAGCCAGCCGCACTGACCGACACAACCACCGTTAAGACCGTCACCGAGATTGGCCCAGGCGGGCAGGAGATCGAGCGAGTGATCCAGCTTGATCGCCCTATGTGGGGCAAAGACGCCATGAAGCAGATCCAGGAGATCAAACAGTTTGCCGGTGATCGTGCGGTGTGCATGGTTGTTTACGACTCAAAGAGTTTTCACCTGTCAAGCGCCATGCGCAACGGTAAACCCCTGGACGAAAACAGCAACGATGATCAGCAGTATATTACGTTCTGCGGTTATCGCTTTGTGAAGGCGCTGGGGGCTTGCGGGATCTTTGTGCCGCACGTTTCGAAAGAGTCGGAGCGCTCACCCTACTTGATCCTCGAATCACGCGGCGGCGGTGCTGCAAAAGGCGCAGTGTGGAAAACCTTTTCGCTGACCACGGACAAGAGCGACAAAGACAAAGTGATCATGGCTGCGGGAAAGCGCCGTGGTGGGGGGATTAGTCAACTTCTGCGCCTTACCCGCCAATCAATGCCAATTTTCCCAGCAGAAGAAGCGGAAGAGTATGCAGCGGCTTACGATTCACAGTTTGACGGCGAGATCCTCCCAGCGGGTGCGCATGACGGCTTGCGCCCGATTGATCCCCTGTATTGCGGCGGCTACCTGAACGAGTGCGAGATCGTGACCGAAGAGCAGTTGGCAGAGGAAGCCAAAGCGGCGGCAGAGGGTGAGAAGAAAGAGCGCCAGCAGGACAGGCGACAGCGCCCCAGCGCGGCAGAGCAAGAAGTATTGGGCATCCTGATCGAATACTGCGGCGGGAAGGCGTTACAAAGCGAGTTATCGAAGATCTGCGAAGAGCGATTGAGGAAGCCGCGATCAAACGTCCTGCGCTCAATCAAACGCCTGATCGAGAAGCACCAGATCCGAGCATTTGACGAGCCAGGCGGCAAAGTGACGTTAACCGCGCTGAACGCATCAATGCCGCCGTTATCAGAGCAATAATCACCGTTAAATCAACAACTTACGCAGTTATCATAGGCGAGTGATAACAAACCATCTGTAAGTTGTTGATTTTAAACAGTTATCAGTTCTCACAAAACCTTATATATATATCATTACATGATAACTACTCGCTAACGCTCGCAAGCTCGCCTATCACTCGCATCCAAAACCCCTTGCGGGGTATTTGGCGAATGCTAAGCGGTTGCGATCTGCGGCAGGTCAGAAAGTGGAGGAAAAAAAACAAAATGACAAACGTGATTCAGTTCCCGAAGCGTGACCAGAAGCCACCAGACGAACCACAGCGCGTTAACCGGTTCGAAGAGTGGCACACGTATTGGGTTGAGAAGTACGGCGCGTGGAATGCGTTACACATCGTTTTCATGCTATCCGGTTTCGTGCTTCTCGCAGTTGTTCTGGCATGGCGCATTGATGCTGGGGTTGTGCAATCGCTGCAAAGTGCGTTTGCCGGTCTTCTGGCATTCATGCAATCGTCATGATGATGGTGAAGGGGAAGAGCGCGCACTTGCTTGTTGCGTGCTCACGTATACGCGGGAGGGCTTATTGATGCGTGTAAAAGTGAATTTTGTAGATAAGAAATATTATCACCAATACAAATTGCGCGGCGGCATGGTGCTGACGGTTGACCTTGAGACACCGGAGCGCGGCAAGATCCGGCACAACGATATGCTGATCCCCGTGGTATTCAGCAAAGGCCGCTGGGCAAGTAAGAAAATGAGCGGCGCATTGTTCGCCACTTACGACGAGATCGAATAGCACTTTTTGTTAAACATGGGTTTTGATACCCGATTAATATATGAGGTGTAACGCGAGCATTTACAGCGGTGTAAAGCTGGGCTGACGGTGCCAGCTTCACCGATTCACAATAGTTAACAATGGAAATAATCACTATGAGTAACAAAGGTTTTAGCTTTGGCTGGTCAATCGCGCTGGCAGCGCTGGCGGCGGTTGTGTGTTCAGTGGGGCTTTACTCGCTTGATGCGAAGCCAGGTTGGGTGCTACTGGTGCCGCTGGTTGTTATGGGCGTCACGTTCTGCGGGCTGGTGGCGGTTGGTCACGCTGAATGGGTGCGAAATAGCTATGAGTTGCACAGCACAATTGACCAATTGCGCGCCGCGCTGGGGCAGAGCGAGAAGCGCGAGACGATGCGCAAGGCGGCTGACACCTGGCAGACGCCGCCCGCCGTGTTCCAGTTCCTTTTGCGGGCCTATGAGGCCGAAGCCGCAGACCTGCGCAAGCAGATCGACAGCTACCAGCAGGGAGAGAACAAGGCGATCAAGGCGATCAACGCGGTTAATACGCAGCTTTGCCAGCAGTTAGCCGACGCCGAGCAGGAAAACGAGAAGTTGCGCGCCACGATCAAGCAGGATGCCGACACCTGGCGCAAGCAGGTTAGCAACCTGGCGACCAGCGCCCTTGACCTATGCAAAGCGCTTGAGGGCGTGCCGTTTAGCGTTGAGGACGGCGAAGCAATAGCCAACCTGCGCGAATCGTTGCACGGGCTGGCGCTGGCTGGTGGCGTCCTGCCTCCACCGATTGCCGACCTTGCCGCACGTCTGGAGAAGATCGGGCAGACCGTGGGCCAGGCACGCGCACTGGTGGCAGCGATCAACCAGGGGCAAGCCGTGCCGCTCAAAGCGTGGGAAGCGCTCACCGAGTCCGGCAACGCAATTGAGGTGACGCAGGGGCATTGGGTGCTGAAAGGCGACCCAGCAACACCACGCAGCTACGGCAGAACCCCACCAAACGATGCCGAAGCATTCGTGAAGACAGTAGCACAAGACCTGGCGGGCCAGCAGCAGAAGCGACGCCAGGCGCTGGAAGCCATAGCCGACGCAATGAGCCGAGGCTACAACGAAACGCCGGAGTTTAACGCGGCCTATCATCGGGGCGGGCTGTATGTCACCGACGAGTTGATCGCCAGCGAATACCAGCGCGCCAGCGCCTGGATCGGCAAGCACACGCCGGATCCTGAAACCGTCGAGCAACTGCAAGCGGAAGTGGTGGAGTCTATCGAGCGGGTGAATTGGGCAGACCGCCAGCGCCAGCGCAGAGAGGGCGACAAATAGCCCAGCCACGCTGGGAGGATATCAAGGGGCTTGCGGCTGCGGCCCCTTTGTTGTACGCTCACCACACATTCACGAAACAATGAGGCAAAGACGATGAAAAGAGGGATCATTAGCGCACTGGTTGGCATGGTGCTTGCCACCAACAAGAAGCCGGAAGCCATGCCGAGTGAGATCGAGCAGATGCGCGCCCGCAACCTGCGCGACGCCGCAGACCGTGCAGGGATCACCAGGCCGCGTGCCGTGACCCAGCGCCAGACACAAGGCGAATTGCCAGCGGTGCCAGACCGCAAAGAGGGCGAGACACGCAAAGAGAAAAAGGCGCGGCTGATCGCCAAAGGTACGGCGTCACTTATGCGCCGTGGGTACTCCCGCAAAGAGGCCGAGGCAATCGCCAAGCGCAGCTATGCGGAAGCCGTCAGAAGCGTTGGCAACGCAGCACAGGGGCGCTAATCATGAGCAAGACTTCAACCACGTTGAGCAGCGAGCAGGAAACCGCAGAGGGGCGCACCCGCGCCATTTGGGATGAATACCGCGCCACGCTCACGATCAAGACGGCAGACGGGCGGATCACCGAGCTTGACGCCTTCGAAGCGCGCTATCTGGATTGGGCGATCAACAACCCCGAAGCCTTCCAGAAGGTGTGCAGCATGGCTGCGCGGGCAGACGTTGCGCAGCAGGTGCAGAACATCCAGAGAATGCACCGTGAACGCTGGGGCGTGAAATTCTGATGGGCGGCATCGCTTATCAAGTATGCGGGGCCGTGAGCGGCCCCCTACGCATTGAGCAGGGGATCACGATTGATGGTGAATACGAACGATTGGCAGAGCAGGAAGCCAGCGGGATTGAGTACGCGGCACCCGAAGAGCAGGGCAGAGGCGCGATTGTTGAAGGTGAAAATCTACTACCCCCAACAGGGTTGCCAGATTGACGGGCACAACGCCGGATTCTTCACCAGCAGCGGCAAGTGCGTTGATTGTTCCAGGCTGTATGCGAGGGAGTACAACAAAAACCGCCGCTTTCGTGGGTATGAGTCGAAGAAGGCCGACCCGAACGCATTCAACCACCGAGGCGCGCCGCTGGTGGACATAACACCGGAGGAAATCGCCTGGATCGACCTGACCCCGCAACCGCGCGCCGGTCATAGTTCCCACTCTGATTGATCTTATTGGGCCTTTTGGCCCATAATCGCTTCAACCATGTAATCATGAGAGAATGAAGCGAAAATGACCGACCACGACAAAGACCCCCTGATCGACGATGGCCCACAGCAAGGGCCAGGCAAAGGCCGTGGCGAGGGCAAGAAGTTTGGAGCCGACAACCCGCCGCCGAAAAGCCCACGCAACCAGAAGCGCGGGCCACAATTCCGCACCCTGCTATTGCAAGCCCTGCAAACGGTCAAGGTTAAGCAACTGAACGCCGAAGGCCAGATGGAAGAGGTGACGCTCACAGAAGAGCTATTCATCCAGCGCGGCTTGCAGTTGGCCTGGAAAGATCCTTCCATGTACCGTGACATTTTGGCCCGCCTGATCCCGTATCAGCGCCCAACCATGCCGCACTTCGAATTTGACTTTGATCCGACCTGGACGCCAAACCAGCGCATTGATGCAATCATGGTGGCAGTGGCGAGGGGTGAGATCCCGATTGATGCAGCGCACGCCCTGATCGATATCTTCAAGAAGGGCGCAGAGGTGCAGGAGATCAGCGGCATCCTGGAACGTCTGGACGAGATCGAGCGCCGCCAGGCAGAGGCAGAAGCAGCGAAACGCGGAGAGATCGAGCATGGCACGGACACTGACACCACGACAGAAGCGGAATAAAAACACGATCCAGCAGTTAGAAGCGGCTGGCTTCTACGTCTACGAATTGCACCCCTGGCGGGTGCAGCTTGTCGTGCATCTTCTGGAAGACTTCGAAGCGATCCGCGACATCCTGCCGGATCTGGAAGACGGACGCCCTTACGGTGCCAGCTTCCAGCCATACCAAACCCCGGACAATTGGGATCTTGCCGTCCTCAGTGTGAAGATGGACGCCGATCCAGCCATAGTGGCAGGGCGCGTGGCGCATGAGGCGATCCACACGCTTAACAGCATTTTCCGATCACGCGGGCAGCATTGGGATCTGGAGAATGACGAATACCAGGCCTACGCCATTGAAATGATCGTGGTGCGCACGCTATGGGGCATTGAGAGGATGATCAAGCATGGGGCGTAACCTCAAAGACATTATGCGCCGGACGAACCAGGCAGAGGCGAGGGCGCGCCATATCGAAACGCACACCCAAACGGTTTTCGGTATCTATCGCCCGTCTGACTTCATGCCGATCCACGTCAAGAATATTAAGCGCGTGGGCCGTCGCTGGGTGGAAACAACCGAGCCGCACACCGTGACGATTCCAGAAGTCATGGAGCCGGTATTGACCCGCCCAAAACGATTTATCGTTATCATCGGGGGCCGTGGTTCCGGCAAGTCAGAAAGTGTGGGCCGCATCGTCAATGCTGACGTTGACGACTACGCAGCAAAGGTGCTCAACCTCCGTGAGTTCCAATCGTCGATCAAAGATTCCGTTTACCCGCTGTTAAAGGCGTGCGCCGAGAAGCAAGGGATCGAAGGGCTGGAGTTCCTGCGCGACGAGATCAGGCACGCCAACGGCGGCGGGCACCGCTTTAAAGGCATGGCCCGTGACCCTGACGGCGTAAAATCTGCCTTCGGCTTTACCCGCTTTTGGGGTGAAGAGTCGCAGACATTCAGCGCCGACAGTCTGCGCAAGCTGACCCCTACCATGCGAGAGGAAGGCGGGCGCATGATCTTTACCGCCAACCCAGGCAGCAGCGAGGATCCATTCTCGCAGCGCTTCATTGTGCCTTTCCTGCATGAACTGGACGCCAAAGGGATCTACGAGGATGATCTACACCTCGTTATCAAAGTGAACTACGACAAAAACCCGTGGTTTCCAGAAGCCCTGCGCGCCGAAATGGAGTTTGATCGGAAGACGCTTTCCCGCGCCTTGTTCGATCATATCTGGCACGGCGCTTTCAACGACAGCGTAGAAGATGCGATCATTCCGGCTGAATGGTTCGATGCCGCCATTGATGCGCATAAGAAAATGGGATGGAAGCCAACCGGCGCACGCATCGCAGCACTTGACCCAGCAGACGTGGGGAAAGATAACAAGGCGTACATTGAGCGACACGGCAGCGTTGTTTGCTTCGCGCAATCCTGGTATGACGGCGACGCCAACGACTCAGCCGACAAGGCGATCACATGGGCGAAGGCGCACGGCGTGAATATGTTCCTTTGGGATGGTTCCGGCCTGGGCGCGGCCCTGCGCCGCGATATCACCACGGCTTACAAAGATACTGCCGTGCTGGTGGACGAATACAAGGCCGGTGAAGGCGTGAAGAATCCCGAAGCGCCAGTGGAGTTGGATAACTGGCTGAACAAGGAAGCCGAGGGGCGCAACACCCGCAAAAACAAAGATCAGTTTGGTGACAGGGGATCGCAGGATATCTACCTGTTACGCCGTCGCTTTGAGAAGACTTACAGGGCGATTGAGCACGGGGAATACAGCAACCCCGACGAGTTGATCAGTCTGGACAGCGAGGGGATCGGTGAATTTATGGCCCAGCTACGCGCCGAGCTATGCAGGATCCCCCGCATCTACGACAACAACGGGAAATTCCGCAGGATGCCTAAAAAGCAAATGCGCGAGAAGTTGAAGATCCGCTCACCAGGCATGGCAGATAGTCTGATTATGACGATGCAGCCGCCGAAGCCGCAGATCAGGCCGGACTATAGCAACCTGCGGGTGCCGTCCAACCGATAAACAAAAGGGGCCGCAATGGCCCCTATTTGATTTGCTTTTCCAGCTTTGCGATCCTTTGCCGCAATTCCGCAACGATGTTTTTATGGGCGCTGGCGCGCACCCAACCACCTTTCGGATCCTTTTCCATGCAGTCACCGAACGCCCCGCGCTTGTCGCCAACCGTGCAGCGGTAGCGGCTGATCCCACTCACGCCGGCACGCGGGATTTTTTGGCCCGCGCCTTCACCACTTCGGCAATAAACAGACCGCCCAGGCCGATGATCGCACCGCCAGCCAGTGTGACGAGTGCCCACAGCCAGCCACGGCGACCAACGCGGCCCGCAGCCAGACCAACCACCAGCGCGCAAGCAACGCGCATCAACAACAGGCCCACAGTAATTTCGATTCCCATTTGTCTTGCCTCATTAATCAGTGAATGTGCGTTTACTATAATCATTAATCCGTGAAATGTTTTAGCAATTTGTGCTATTTTTGCCCCGTGGTGATATCCAGACGAAACCAGAGGGAGTGCCGATAAATGGCGAATAGCAAAACCCCAGCGCAGAAGGCACGCGAAACGCGCCAGCGCAACCGCGAAGCGGCAGAGCAGAGCAAGCGCGACGAGGCTTGTTTTGAACGTGCCCGCAAGCGCATTGGGCAACAGTACGCGAATGAAGAGACTACGCGCAAGAAGATGATCGAAGTGCTGCGCTTTGTTCGTGTCGTTGGTGCGCAGTGGGAAGGCAGCACGTCTGCCGGTTGGGCGATGGACGATAAACGCTTTGAAAAATACCCGCGCTTTGAGCTTAACAAGCTGGCGCGCGAAGTGGATCGCATCATTACCGACTACCGCCAGAACCGGATCAACGTGGTATTCCGTCCGAAGGATGGGGCCGCGTCTGACGAGTTAGCCGACAAGATGAACGGCAAGTTTCGTGCCGACTTCAACGAGTCCAGCGGCGGCGAGGCTATCGACAACGCTTTTGATGATGCGGTAACGGGCGGCTTTGGTTGCTTCCGCATGGACACCGAAGAGGAAGACGCATTCAACCCCGAAAGCGTGCAACGAAACATTCGTTTCTATCCGGTCTATGATCCGGCGTCGTGCGTCTTCTTTGACCAGAACAGCAAGCAGTATGATCGCAGTGATGCAATGTGGGCCACTGAGCTTTACAGCCTGGATCGTGACAGCTTCGAAGAGCAATACCCCGACGCCCTGCCGCCAGCCGCGCTGGAAACCATCGACACCGGCAAGCAGTTTGATTGGGTAACGCCGAACGTTGTTTACCTGGCGCGCTACTATGAGAAGCGGATCGAAGATGTAGACGTGATCAGCTACCTGAACCCGATCACGCAGCAAACCGTTGTTTACGACGAGGAACAGATCGAGGATATCAAAGACGAGTTGAGCGAAAGCGGATTTGAAGAGCAGAGCCGCCGCACCGTCAAAAAGCCGCGCGTTTACTGCGGGATCCTATCGGGTGGCGAGTGGATCGAGAAGCCAAAGCGCTTGCCAGGCTGTTACATTCCGTTGATCCCGGTCTATGCCCGCCGTTCGTTCGTTGACAACAAGGAGCGGATCGCCGGTCATGCTACGTTAGCCGTTGACGCGCAGCGCCTGGAAAACCTGATCGTGTCCATGCTGGCTGACAACGCGGCGCAGTGTGGCGGCGATAATATCCCGATTGTGGATATCAACATGATTCCAGGCCCGCTGGCGCAGGCGTGGGGGGATCGTAACACTGATCGACCAGCATTCCTGCCGGTTGACTCGTTGCGCGACGCTGACGGCAACGTGATTGCCGCAGGGCAAGTGATTAACTTCACCCCGACAACCCCGTTAAGCCCAGCCGTTGCGGCGATCCTGCAATACACGGGCGGCACGATTCAACAGATCGTAGGGGCCAGCCAGCTTGAGAACATGCCAAGCAACCTGGCAACGGAAACCGTAGAGGCGATTTTCTCCCGCATGGACGGGCAAGGCGCGCTGTATATGGACAACCTCGCAAAATCACTGCGCCACGCGGGGCGCGTATGGCGTGAAATGGCGCGCGAGGTGTACGGATCCACCGATTACATTCGAATCGTGCAGGAAGACGGATCCGACGAGTTCGTATTGATGGAAGGCAAGATCATTGACCGCACCACGAAAGAAGAGATCGGCCTCAACGATCTTTCGCAGGGGCGCTATGAGGTTGAAGCCGATGTGGGCGAGGCGAGCACTACCCGCCGTCAAGCCACCGTGCGCAACCTAACCAACTTGCTTGCCACAATGGGCGACGCCAGCCCAAATGCTGCGATTGTAGCGGCGCTGATCATCATGAACATGGACGGCGAGGGGATGAACGACTTCCGCGAGTACGCCCGCAATCAGATGATCTTGCAGGGTGTGATCAAGCCGGAAACGGACGAGGAAAAAGCCATGCTGGAGCAGTCGAAGCAGAACCAGCAGCCGGACGCCGCAACCCAACTGGCAATCGCAGAGAACAAAAAAGGCGATGCAGCCTTGATGGGCGAGCAAAACAAGCATTTGGATCTGCAACTGAAAGCGCTGAAACTGAACGTAGACGCCAACAAAGCCGCCCAGGATGGACGCTTGACCGAGGCGCAGACGATCAAGACGCTGGCAGATGCAGCGGGCGTGGAGCACGATCAGCTGATCAGTGTTATCCAGCTTTTGCAGAGCTTCGGGCAGCAGCAGCAGGAGCAGGACAACCGCGAAGCGGATCGCCTGTTAACCGCTGCGCAGCAGACCGCCAGCCAGCAGCCGCAGCAATAGCACTTTTTGCTAAAGACAAGCCCGCTTCGGCGGGCTATTCTTTGCCCGTACACTTCACTAATTCATGAGGGCAAGGAAAATGGCAGAAGTTCAATCAGTCACAGCGCGCGTTTACGTGTGCCAGTGCATCGAAGCGGGCACCTATCAGGGCAAAGAAGGCCAGATCAGGGCGTTTGACAGGCCGCAGCATGAAGACTACGGCCCGAACGGCAGCGGCGACACCAGAATGTTTGGGGTGTGGGCGCTGGTGACGGTGAAGGATATCACCATTGAATTTGAACCGCTTGATCAGGCCAAGTTAGCCGCCGATATGATCGCGCGCTATGAGAAGAAGTTAAACGAACACCGCGCCCAGGCATTCCGCACCGAGCAGTTTTTAGAAGGCCGGATCGCCAAGTTTAAGGCGCTGACGTTCAAAGACGGCGTGGAGGGTGAGATCATCCCAGCTTGCGCCAAACCAACTGGCAAGGTTGATGCAGACGATGCCGATTTTGAAGATATTCCGTTTTAAGGGGATGCCATGCGTTATCGTTATGTGTGTTATGGGGGCGCTCTCAACGGGCGCAACTATGAGTTTGCAGCCGACCACGGGCCGGAATTTAGCCTCCCGCCAGACCAGAAGGAGTGGCGCGCGTATCTGGCGAAGCGCAAAGCGTGGGATCCGTCAGAGTACCAGCCCGAACCGGTAAAACCTCCGAGGATCATTTATCACGCGCTATGGCTGGAGGTGATCGAAGGGCATAAGAACGATCAGAACAAAGACGGGCTGATCGAGGTGCGGCATTGCGTGCCTAACGAGTGGGGCACCGACCCTGAGACAGTCGCAAAGCACCTTATGCGCTTCATGGCCCGCATGAATAGCGCCACCGTTGACGCCGTGACCAAAGCCCCGATGATCAGCCCTGAGATCGTCCGATTGGGCAAGTTTATTGGCGTATTCCACCGCTAAACCCCGCCACCGAATCTGCCCAGCCCCGTTGCTGGGTGGATTTTTTCGTGTATTCACCTTTACAACGGTGTAAATCCTGCCTTACACTCACCTTGCCCGCCGATGGGGTACAAAAATTCATCGCGTATAGGAGTGTAAAAGCTAATGACTTTCGGAAACCAGGCAGTAAACGAGCCGACCGGCAAAGAAGATGGGGGCGCAGACGCTTACGAGCGTATGCAGCAGCAGATCAACGACACTTCCACCCAGGAAACGAACCGCGACAGCCAGACGCGCAGCCGTGAGCAGTCAACCGACGAGCACGGAAACGACAAAGGCAACACCGGCAAGGATCCCGAAGAGGAAGAGGAAGAAGATCCCGAATCCCTCCAATTTTTCCTTGACGATCAGCCGTTGGCCTCGCCAGCCGCCGACGAGTTCGAAGAGCAAGAAGGCGACACCGATTTGGTGCGCAACCTTCGCAGCAAACTGAAAGAGTACAGCACTGAGCTTAAAACGCTGAAATCAACAGCCGGTAAGAGCCAGACCGCCGCGCCAGTGAACCTGCCCGAAGAAGTCCCGCCTATGCCGAAGTTAGGCGACGATGGGATCGATTGGGATACTGATAAGCTGGAAGCCGCGATCAATGAGTGGACTCAAACCCGCGACCAGATCCAGCAGCGCAACAGCCAGCGCGAAGCGACCGAGAAGCAATTACGCGAACGCCTGAACACTGCAAACGCGGCGTACATGACCGAGCGTAAGAAAGTCGAAAAAGTACCAGGCTACGTGAAGGCCGAGCAAATCGCCACGGCAGAGATCCCGCAGGGGATCCGAATGGCGGTACTCATGACCAGTAAAAACCCAACGGGGCTGGTTATGGCGCTGGGCAGCAACGCCAAGCTGCGGCAGGAGTTGATCCAGACCGCCGAAAATGATCCGGTAGCGTTTGGCTATATGATTGCCGATCTTGACAAGCGCACTAAGCGCGCACCTTCTGCGACCCGCAAGGATGTTAGTTCCGCGCCGGAAGTGAAGGGCGACACCAGCAATTCAACGGTGCTGGGCCTGGAAAAAGCCATTGAAGACGCCCGCGCAAAAGGCGATTACACCGGCGTTATTCGACTGAAAAAACAGTTGAAACAACGAACGGGTAAGAAATAGACTTATTCCCGAACATCATCGGCAGGAGCAATAAATAGATGAACAAGTTAACGAAAGACCTTGAGATCTTATTTGAAGAGTACGTGGAAGGCTTCGAAGCCGCTTGCGTAGTCTCCAAAAACGCTAAGATCTTCCGTCCAGACGACAAAACCATGCAACGCGCCGGTGATGTGATTCACCGCCCGCAGCGCTACCACATGGATATTGTGGAAGGCCTGGACGTTTCCAGCGCTGCGCAAACTGAACTGGTACAGCGCCAGGTGCCAGCGGCATATAAAGCGCCGCAAAACGTCTTGTGGACGCTCGACGCATACGAAATGCGCGACGACGAGCACAAGAAAGAAGCGGGCCGCGCCGCAGGTCAACGCCTCGCCGCGCAAATCGATCTGGATCTCGTTACCCAGGCGACCTTGCGCGCAACCAACTTTGTTGGTGTGGGCGATAACTCAACGGGCACCCTGGGCCGTGATCTTTGGGATGGTATCGCAGACGCTGACGCCAATTTCACAATGATCGGCGTGCCGATGGGCATCACTAAACGCGCATTCCTGAACGCCCGCGATTATAAAAACATCGCAGGTGAACTGGCGGGGCGCTCTTACACCTCCGGCATTAACCAAACAGCTTTCGAAAAGGCGAAGATTCCAGACGTTGCCAGCTTCGACAGCTACAAGGTTGATCAGTCTGGACGCATCCCAACCGGCACCACGGCAAAATTGACCCTGGCAGCAAAGCCAGAGCACACCGTGGAAGCAATGGATCCGGTGTCTAACCTGCCGATCGATAACCGCCAGGGCGTGATCACCGTTTCCGGCGAAGGTCTGCAAGTTGGCGACGCCTTCACCATTGAGGGCGTGGATATGGTACACCTGATCGGCAAGGAAACTACCGATCAGCCGCAAGTGTTCCGCGTGCTGGGCGTTTCCGGCACCAGCGTAACGATCTCTCCGAAGATCCTACCGCTGGACAACGCCGATAAGAAATCCCGCGCTTACGCCAACGTACAGGCCAACGCCGCTTCGAATGCTGCGATCACCGTGCTTAACAAGCGCGCAACCGCAACCAACCTGCTTTGGGCTGATGGTTCCGTTGAATTGATGTATGGCAAACTGGCATTCCCTACCGGTCAAGGCCCGCAGGTAATGACGGCGACCACTGAGCAGGGCGCATACCTGATCATGTCCTACGCATTCGACCACCTGAAAGGCGAAACAACTTGCCGTTTCACCACGCTTTACGGTGCAAACGTCCTGGTGCCAGAATACGTGGCGGTTGTGGCGACAAATCAGGTTGTGCCGTAACTGGCGCAACCTGATTGAAAAGTGTATAAATAAGGGGCTTCGGCCCCTTTTTTCATATGAGGATCTCACCATGTCAACCACCATGCTTTACACCGAAGGCAAGAATAAACTTTATTGGGGTAAATTCTTTGCAAAAAGTGCTGTTTTCAATGATTCAGACGTTGAAGAGGCGTTGAAGTCCGGCGAATGGTTCAAACATCCAGAGGATGTGCCGCAGCCCAAGAAGGCAGAAGCCCCAGCAGCGACGCCAGCGCCACCAGAACGCCACGAAAGCACCGGCCCCATGCCTTCCCATCTGTCTCTTATACACATCTGACGCTGCCGACGAGCGATCTAGTGTAGATCTCGGTGGGTGGCGGAACATTAAAAAAAAAAAAAAAAACAATGTCTGCGGGTGAGCGCACTTCTACTAGATACATACATATCATTGAGACGGAACAGATGACTACCATCGGCCAGTCGCAAATAGGTACTTGGATAAGAAGAACAGACAGCAACGAAAATAGCAGA
>OJJQ01000044.1_pt1 | contig 24678 bp, 18 predicted proteins | sample 1596381 | NCBI WGS metagenome assembly OJJQ01 (sample SAMEA4350122, study PRJEB24818) | metagenome | biome: human; feature: gut; material: faeces | place: Denmark | collected 2013-09 | reverse complement strand
TTTTCAAGCAGAAGACGGCATACGAGATTCGCCTTAGTCTCGTGGGCTCGGAGATGTGTATAAGAGACAGATGTAGAGGTTCACGGTGTTTTCGAGCGTGTGCCGCCATTGCGCCGAGAAGCGCGATTTGTCGCATTGGGCGCGCGGACTCCACATGGCGGCGCCCTTCGAACGGTTGAGCATCCGGAACTGGATGGTCGTGAGGTCCGTGATGCGGCCCATTTGTCCGCCTAAAGCATCTATCTCTCTGACAATCTGACCTTTGGCTACTCCGCCGACTGCCGGGTTGCAGGACATCGAGGCCATTTTGGTCATATCCATCGTAAGCAGCAGCGTGCGCGAGCCGAGACGCGCGGCGGCCGAGGCCGCTTCGCATCCGGCGTGTCCGCCGCCGATGACGATAATATCGTATTCTAAAATCATTGCTCTGTTCTCAATTCTTGGTTGATTCTCCGGCAGGGGGCGTTTTTTTCGGCCCGGTCCTGCCGGAATCGCACGCAAAAGAAGGCTGTTATTGCTCCTCCCAGAACTTCAGATATTTGTCCTCTTTGCGGTGCATCTGCGCGTTGGTGCGGGGGGTTTTGTCGCCCTGTCCGCAGAGGTGCAGTACGCCGTGGACCACTACCCTGCGCATCTCCTGAAGCGTTGGGGACTCGTACTGCCGGGCGTTGTCGGCGACGGTTTCGACGTCGATGAAGATGTCGCCCGAAATCACGCGGGCGCCTTTGCGGTCGCTGTAGTCGAACGTGATGACGTCGGTGAAATAGTCGTGGCCCAAGTACTGACGGTTCATCTCCAGCAACCGCTGCGCCGAACAGAAGATATAACTCACTTCGCCCAGCTCATACCCTTCCGCTTCGGCGACCCGGCGGAGCCATTCCGCGGTCAGCCGTTTCCGGGGCAGCCGGTAGCTGCAATCGTCCGTATAATATTTGACAGCCATTTTTTTCGTATTTTTCAGATTTTACGTCCTTCCTCCTTCGTCCGGGGTGTTTCGCTGCTGAGGACGCGGATTTCCGGTGCTGGACGGAGATCCGGCCGCTGCCGGAATCGGGTGTCTGCCTGCGGATGCCGGCAGCGGGTTTCGGGAAACCGCACCGTCGCATGTCGTCCTCATGTTATTTCTTGAAACAGTTCTCGGCACGGAGCTTCTGGCCCGGATTCGGCGGATAGATGCCGAAGACGAGTTTGTACTCCGTTTCCATGGTCATGATGTTCACCGCCGAACCGATGGTGCCCAACTGTGCGTTTCTGGCCACTTTCTGGCCCTTCTCGACGCAGATCGACCCCATGTTGGCATAGGAGGTTATATATTCGCCGTGAGCCACGTAAACGTCGTATTTGTTGGTTATGCGGTTGCGCTTGACGTCCACGACCTTGCCGTCATAGATCGAAATGACGTGCGCCCCCTTGGGACCCGTGATTTCGGCCATGTTCTCCTTGTAGCGCTTCACGCGGCCCGCCGTGACGGGAAGCCGCAGGCCCGTGGTCTTGGTCGAGAACGAATCGCCCTCCTTGTTGCCCTTGGTCAGTTTGCGCAGTTCGCCGATGGCCACGTCGAGCTGCTGCTCCTGCGATATTTTGCGCTGGAGGGCCGTTTTCTCCTTCTGGGAGAGCTGCCGGATGCTGGTGCGGGCGTTGCGGGCGTCGCGTTCGAGCTTCTGTTTCTGGGCTTTCAGTTTGAGCGTTACCGAGTCGAGCGACCGTTTGCGGCGGTCGAGCAGCTCCTTCTCCTCGGCGACCTGCTTCGAGAGCGCCGCGATGTCCTGCAGTTTGCGTTCGCGCATCGACGCCACTTCCCGCAGGTTGGTGATCTTGCGGGCCATGTCGGCGAAGTCGCGCGACGAGAAAATATAGGTCAGATAATTGTTGTGCCGGTAGTTGCGATAGGCTTCGCGCACCATTTCGGCGTATTGGGTACGGTTGCGGTCCAGCGATCTGCCGAGGTCTCCGGCGACGCTGTCCGTGCGGTCGATCTCCCCGCGCAGCAGGCGGGCCTGCTTCTCGGTCTCTTCGAGCAGCTGGTTCCGCGAATCTATCTGACGGGCCAGACGCCGTACGCGCTCCTCGGTGGCGGCGCGGCCCTCCTTGAGCTTCGAAATCTCCCGCTCCTCGGCGGCGATTTTCTGCTCCAGCGCCGCGATAACCCGCTTCTGCTGTTCGATCTTGCGGTCGGCCTGAGCGGAGGCCGCAAGGGCGGCGAACAGCAGGAAAAGGGTCAGTATGCAGCTTTTCGTCGGCTTCATCGCATTTGCAGGGTTACTCTTTTTTCGCTTTGCTTTCCGTTATCCGGCGTTCGATGCGCCCGGCGTCGTAGCCCTTTTCGAGGGCTTTGCGCCAGTATATCTCGGCCATGAAATTCTCGCCCAGCGCCTTCAGTATGTCGCCGTAGTGGACCAGCAGCGCGGCGCTTTCCTGCGCGTCGAGGGCGACGGCCTGCTGCATGATTTTCCGGGCTTCGTCCACACGTCCCAGTTTGAAGAGCACCCAAGCGTGGGTGTCGAGGTAGGTGGGGTTGTTGTCCGTGAGGGCCGTGGCGCGGCTGGCCATGGCGAGCGCCTTTTCCAGATCGCGCTCCTCAAGCGAGAGGAAATAGGCGTAGTTGTTCAGTACCATGGCGTTGTCGGGATCGTAGCGCAGGCTCCTGTCATAGGCTTTGTAGCACTGCTTCATGGCCGAACGGAACGAACCTTTGCGGCTGATGAGCACGAAATCCTCTTCGTCGCCGGACTCCCCTGCCGCGGCTTTCTGGTGCCATGTGTCGCCGATCAGCCCCCAGATCGCGCCCCGCAGCGAATCGGTGCGGGCGTAACGGAGCGACTGCTGATAGGCTTTTATCGCTTTGTCGTACTCTTTGGTGTAGTTCAGCACGTGGCCTTTCGAGAGCTGGAAGTCGATCTCTCCGGGGAAAAGCTCCAGCGCCCGGTTGATGTAGAGGGCCGCCGAGTCGGGATGCTGGAGATAGCTCTCGATGTCGATCACCGACCGGTAGTAGCTTTCGACGGGCGGCTGGTCGTCGAGGTGGAGTTTGTAGAGCGCCAGCGCCTGCTCCAGTTCGCCTGAGGCGATCAGGTGCTTGGCATAGAGTTCCACCACGCGCCGGTCCTGCGGATAGCGTACGGCCAGCGTCGAGGCCAGCGCGTTGAGCTGGATGTAATATTCGCGGTAGAACCGCATGTCGGAGGTGAGCTGCTCGAAGCGTTTGATCTTGGCGTCGAGCGGCATCTGGTCCGAGTCGAAGAGCCGCTGGGTGACGTTGAGTACCGACCGGTAATCGCGGCGGCCGTTGTAGTAGTCGGCCAGCGACATCAGCGTGGCGACGTCGGTCGAGTCGATCTGCATGGCGCGGTCGTACTCCGCCATTGCCAGCGAGTCCTTGTTCAGAATCGCATAGAGGTCGGCCAGCACCACATGGTGCTGCGCTTCGTAGGGGGCGGCTTCGACCATGGCCTTGGCCTCGTCGACGGCTTTGTCCAGCTGCCGTGTGGAGATCAGCAGCTGGCGTTTCATCGCGCTCAGCATCGGGATGCGCCCGAAGCGGAGTTCCGCCGAGTCGAGCGTGGCGATGGCCGAATAGGGCTGCTGGACCTGCTCGTAGAGCGCCGCCAGAAGCCGGTAGTTGTCGGGGTTCTGCGGATCTGCGGTGCGCAGGCGCTTGTAGACGCCGAGCGCTTCGGGGTAACGCTGGGCGAAGATCAGGGCCTGTCCGAGGAACTGGTGATACCATTTGTTCGTCGTGTCGAGCCGGTAGGCGCGGCGGGCCAGCTCCACCGCCTCGTCGGGCGTGGAGTACATGCCGTTGGTCGCCATTTCGTAATAGGCCGGCGCGTAGGTCGAATCGGCGCGGATCGCCTCGGTGAGATATTCCCGCGCCCGGACCGTATCGTGAAAAATGGTATTCTGTTTGATGCCCTCGGTATAGAGCCAGACGCTGCGCAGCGAATCGGGGTAACCGCCGGGTACGGTTGCGGCGGGACCCTTCCCCGCGGCGAAAGCCGTGCAGAAGAGTACGCAGAGTGCCGTTGTCGCTGTCAGACGTTTCATGGATCGCGGTTTTAGAGTGCCGTGTCGAACTGGTGGAGGAACCGCACGTCGTTTTCGAAATAGAGACGCAGGTCCTTCACGCCGTATTTGAGCATTGCGATGCGCTCAATACCCATGCCGAAGGCGAATCCCGAATATTTTTCGGGGTCTATATTGTTTGCTTTCAGAACGTTGGGATCGACCATGCCGCAGCCCATGATTTCGAGCCAGCCCGTGCCCTTGCAGACCGGACAGCCCTTGCCGCCGCAGAGGTTGCACGACACGTCCACCTCGGCCGAAGGCTCGGTGAAGGGGAAGTACGAGGGACGCATGCGGATGACGGTCTGTTCGCCGAAGACCTCCTTGGCGAAGTAGAGCAGCGACTGCTTCATGTCGGCGAACGAGACTCCTTCGTCGATGTAGAGTCCTTCGATCTGGTGGAAGATGCAGTGCGCGCGGTAGGAGATGGCTTCGTTGCGGAAGACGCGGCCGGGGCAGATGACGCGGATGGGCGGCTTCTGGTGCTCCATGGTGCGCACCTGAATCGACGAGGTGTGCGTGCGCAGCAGGATGTCGGGATTCTTCTCGATGAAGAAGGTGTCCTGCATGTCGCGCGCCGGGTGTTCGGGCGGGAAGTTGAGCGCCGAGAAGACGTGCCAGTCGTCCTCGATTTCGGGACCGTCGGCGACGGTGTAGCCCAGCCGCGAGAAGACCTCGACGATCTGGTTCTTGACCAGCGAAATCGGATGGCGCGAACCGAGTTGTTCGGCCGAGCCGGGGCGGGTCATGTCTTCGGTTGCGGCGCCGTCGTCGGAGGCTGCGTCCTGCAGCTGTTCGCGCAGGCTGTTGATGCGGTCGAGCGCCGTGGTTTTGAGTTTGTTGAGCTGCTGGCCTAGCTCGCGTTTGAGTTCCGGAGCCACCGTTTTGAAATCTTCCATCAGGGCGTTCAGTTCGCCTTTCTTGCCGAGGATTTTGATGCGGAATTCCTCGATCTCGGCCGCTGCCTTGGGTTTAAACTCTTCGACACGTCGGAGGAGTTCATTGATTTTGTCGGTCATATTTTGTTTGTTTACGCTTTTTCCCTACTTTTACCACTCGTATAACGTGCAAAGTTATAAAAAAATTGAGATATGTTGCGTAAAACCCTCTCATTTATCTCGGTGCTGCTGCTGGTCGCAGGGGCTGCCGGGGCGCAGAATCCGGAGACTCCGGCTGCGCGGCCCCGTACGGTGGGCGTCGTGATGAGCGGCGGCGGCGCAAAGGGGCTTTACCATATCGGCGTTTTGGAAGCGCTCGAAGAGAACGGCGTGCCGATCGACTACGTGGCCGGAACCTCGATGGGTTCGATCATCGCCGCGATGTATGCCGCGGGCTATTCGCCCGCCGAGATGCGCGAGATCGTCGCGTCGGGCGTGGTCAAGGACTGGGTTTCGGGGCGCATCGACCCCCGCTATACTCCCTATTACCGGCAGATCGGTCACAATCCGGCGTTTCTGAGCGTGCGTATGAACGTGGGAGGCGCCGGCAAGCGGTTCCGGGTGACGAACCTGCTCTCCTCGACGCCGATCGACATGGCGCTGACGGAGCTTTTCGCGCCGGCGACGGCTGCCGCCGAGGGCGATTTCGACCGTCTGATGGTGCCTTTCCTGTGCGTTTCGAGCGACATGAACGCCCGCGAACCCGTGGTGATGCGCAACGGCGACCTGAGCGAAGCGGTGCGTTCGTCGATGTCCATTCCGCTGGTTTTCAAACCGATGAAGAAGGATTCGATGCTGCTTTACGACGGCGGCATCTACGATAACTTTCCGTGGCGGCCCCTCGACGTGGGATTCCGCCCCGATCTGATCGTGGGCAGTATCTGCACCGCGGGAAACGCCCCGCCGAGCGAAAACAGCAGCATCCTCGATCAGGCATTCATGCTGGCGATGCACGACACCGACTACGACCTGCCCAAAGGGCGCAGCGTGACGGTGCGCCGCGCCGTGGATGTCAACATGCTCGATTTCGACAGCGCCGTGGCGATCATGGACGCCGGCTATGCCGATGCGAAGGAGGCCATGCCGCAGATACTGGAACGCGTTTCCGAACGCTGGTCGCCCGAACGTTACGCCGAGCGCCGCGAGGAGTTCCGTGCCAAATGGCCGCCGCTGTGGTTCAGCGACTATAAGCTGGAGGGGCTGGCCGAAGCGCCGGAGTCTTACATCCGCGACTTCGTGAAGGTGGACCGCCGCACGCCCGGACGCCAGCGCCCGATGGGATTCGAAGAGCTGCGCGACAACTTGTATGCGGTGCTCGCCGGCGGCGATTTCACGATGGATTTCCCGCATGTGCGCTACGACTCGCTCCGGGGAAGCTATTCGTTCGCCGCGCAGTTCCACACCAAGCCCAACTTCAAACTGACCATCGGCGGCAACATCTCCTCCACGGCCTTCAACCAAGCCTATATCGGCGTCAACTACGAGACGATCGGCCGCGTGGGCCAGCAGCTGGGCGCCGATCTCTATCTGGGGCCGATCTATACGTGGGGCGCGATCGGCGGACGTACGGATTTCTACATGTGGAAGCCGGTGTTCCTCGACTACTCCTACAATTTCGCGGTGCGCAACTTCCGGCACGGCGCTTTCGGCAACCTCACCAAGATCGACAACACCCAGCAGGTCAAGAACAGCGAGAGCTTCTTCTCGGTGGCCGCCGGCATGCCCCTCGCCCACCGCGGGGTCTTCCTGCTCCGCGCCAACGGCGGACACATCAATTACAGATACGATTCGGACGTGCTTTTCGCCGACGACACCGACCATTCGCGCTACTCGTTCTTCGGTCTCAAGGCCGAGCTGGCCCGCAACACCCTCGACAAGTTCCTCTATCCGCGCAAAGGCTCCGACCTGCGGCTTTCGGGCATCTTCGTGACGGGGCGCGACAAGTACGAGCCTTTCAATGCCGACCGGTTCCTGTCGCGGACCACCCGCCAGTGGGTCGGGGCGCGTTTCACGTGGGACAAGTATTTCGACATGCCCGGCACGGGGTGGTTCTCGCTGGGTGTCAACGTCGACGGCGTGATTACCAACCATCCCGAATTCACCACGGGAGGCGCGACGCTGATGTCGATGCCTGCCTATACGCCGGTTTCGCATGCGCAGATGATCTACATGCCCGACTTCCGGGGCAAGCGTTTCGTCGCGGGCGGCGTGATGCCGACCTTCGACCTGATGCCCAACTTCTTCTTCCGCACGGGTTTCTATACGATGTTCCGCGCCAAACGCGACTATGTGCCCGGATCGCTGAGCACGACCGCGGACGAACGCTGGCACTATATCGCCGAGGCGTCGCTGGTCTATCACACCCCGATCGGTCCGGTGAGTCTCGCGCTCACCAAATACGACCTGCGCAACTGGAAGAACATGTACCTGACGTTCAACTTCGGCTATGCGATCTTCGCCCCGAAGGGAACCTTCTATTGACGGCGCGCGGGGTGGAGCGGCTCCTGCCGGCGAAGCGCCGGCGGAGGGATTTCCGGCCTTCCGGACCCGGTTCCGCATCATTTTTTCTGTTATCGGAATAACAGATTTCTAAAATATTTTCATAAATTTGCCCCGGAATAAGGAGCTGAAAGATCAATTCATCAAAATAATTCAAAATCAAAGAGCTATGTTCGCAATCGACAATTACGATTTCAAAGGCAAGCGCGCAATCATCCGCGTGGATTTCAATGTGCCCCTCAACGAAAAGGGCGAGGTGACGGACGACACCCGTATCCGTGCGGCGATCCCCACGATCAAGAAAGTGCTCGAAAAGGGCGGTTCGGTGATCCTGATGTCGCATCTGGGACGTCCCAAGAAGAATCCCGATCCCAAGTTCTCGCTGGAGCAGATCGTTCCCGCCATCGAGAAGCGTCTGGGCGTGAAGGTGATGTTCGCCGGCGACTGCATGGGCGAGAAGGCCGCCGAGATGGCCAAGAACCTCAAGCCCGGCGAGGTGATGCTGCTGGAGAACCTGCGTTTCTACGCCGAGGAGGAGGGCAAGCCCCGCGGTCTGGCCGAAGACGCCACCGACGAGGAGAAGAAGGCCGCCAAGAAGGCGCTGAAGGAGGGTCCGCAGAAGGAGTTCGTCAAGAAGCTCGCATCGTATGCCGACTGCTACATCAACGACGCGTTCGGTACGGCGCACCGCGCACACGCTTCGACGGCCCTGATCGCCGACTATTTCCCCAACGACAAGATGTTCGGCTACGTGATGGAGAACGAGCTGAAGGCCATCGACGGCATCATGCTCAATCCGGAGCGTCCGTTCTGCGCCATTCTGGGCGGTTCGAAGGTTTCGACCAAGATCACCATCATCGAGAACCTGCTCGAAAAGGTCGACGTGCTGGTGCTGGGCGGCGGCATGACCTATACCTTCGCGGTTGCGGAGGGCGGCAAGGTCGGCAACTCGATCTGCGAGCCGGATCAGTTCCAGACGGCGCTCGACATTCTGGCCAAGGCCAAGGAGAAGGGCGTGAAGGTCGTGATGTCGCCCGACGCGCTGATCGCCGACGCATTCTCGGCCGACGCCAATACGAACGTCGCTCCGGCCAACAACATTCCCGACGGCTGGGAAGGCGTGGACATCGCCGATGAGGGCAAGAAGGTCTTCCGCGAGGAGATTCTCAAGTGCAAGACGATCCTCTGGAACGGTCCCGTGGGCGTGTTCGAGATCGACAAATTCGCGACCGGTTCGCGCGCCGTGGCCGAAGCGATCGCCGAAGCCACTTCGAAGGGCGCCTACTCGCTCATCGGCGGCGGCGACTCGGTAGCCTGCATCAACAAGTTCGGGCTGGCCGACAAGGTTTCCTATGTCTCGACGGGCGGCGGCGCCTTGCTGGAGTACATGGAGGGCAAAGAGCTTCCGGGCGTTGCGGCCATCCGCAAATAAGCCGGGCTTCCGAACAAGATACGAACAGACAGGGGTGCTCCGGCAAGTACGGACACCCCTGTCGTCACTAAAAACCCGAACCTATGAAAAAGATTTTCATTTTTGCAGCAACAGTAGCTTGTATGGCAAGTTGTCAGAATACATCCAAGACGCCGGCTATCGACATGGCCAATTTCGACCTTTCGGTCGCTCCCGACGCCGATTTTTACCAGTACGCCACGGGCGGCTGGCAGAAGAACAACCCGCTGAAGCCCGAATATTCGCGTTACGGCTCGTTCGACGTGCTGCGCGACAACAACGAGAAGCGCATCAACGAGCTTTTCTCGGAGATGACCAAGATCAGCGCCGCGCCGGGAAGCGTCGAGCAGAAGATTTCGGACCTCTACAAGATGGGTCTCGATTCGACGCGTCTGAACGCCGAGGGCGCCGCGCCGCTGAAGAGCGCCGTCGGGGAGATTCTCTCCGTCGGGGACCGCGGACAGCTGACCGGCATCGTGGCCAAACTCCACACGACGGTAGCCAATCCGTTCTTCGGCGTGGGCGTGCAGGCCGATCTGATGAACAGCGACATCAACGCCCTCTATATCTCGCAGTCGGGGCTGACGATGGGCAACCGCGACTACTACCTCGATCCTGAGAACGAGCATATCCGCAAGGGCTACAAGGAGTATCTGGGCAGGATATTCCGTTTTGCGGGCATTCCCGAAGCCGATGTCGAAAAGGCGGTCGCCGGCGTGATGAACGTCGAGACGAAGCTGGCCGAGAAGTCGTGGTCGAACGTCGAGCTGCGCAACATTCCCGCGCAGTACAACCCCACGGCGAAGGCCGATTTCGAGAAGACTTACGACGCCATAGACTGGGAGGCCTACTATAAGGCCATGGGCATCGGCGACTTCGAGACGATCATCGTCACCACGCCGTCGGCCGTCGCCAACGCCAACGACCTGCTGAAAAACGCCCCGCTGGAGGATATCCGCTACTACCTCGCGGCGCAGTATATCGACGCTGCGGCACCCTACTTGAGCGACGACTTCCAGCAGGCGTCGTTCGACTTCTACGGCAAGGTGATGTCGGGCCAGCAGGAGATGAAACCCCGCTGGAAGCGCGCGATGTCGGTGCCCAACGGCACGCTGTCGGAGGCTGTCGGCGAGATGTACGTCGCCAAATACTTCCCCGCCAAGGACAAGGAGCGCATGCTGACGCTGGTGAAGAACCTGCAGACGGCGCTCGGCCAGCACATCGCGGCGCTCGACTGGATGTCGGACGCCACCAAGGCCAAGGCGCAGGAGAAGCTGGCCGCCTTTACGGTGAAGATCGGCTATCCCGACAAGTGGAAGGACTATTCGACGCTGGAGATCGACCCCTCGAAGAGCTATTGGGAGAACATCGTCAATGCCAACCGCTGGTATACGGCCGACAATATCTCGGAACTCGGCAAGCCCGTGGATAAGGAGAAGTGGCACATGTCGCCCCAGACGGTGAACGCCTACTACAACCCCACGACCAACGAAATCTGCTTCCCCGCCGCCATTCTCCAGCCGCCGTTCTACAACCCCGACGCCGACGACGCGGTGAATTACGGTGCCATCGGCGTGGTGATCGGCCACGAGATGACCCACGGATTCGACGATCAGGGCCGCAACTTCGACAAGGACGGCAACATGAACAACTGGTGGACCGAGGCGGATGCCGAGGCGTTCAAGGCCAAGACCGATATTCTCGTGAAACAGTTCGACGCGATCGAGGTGCTGCCCGCCAAGGAGGGCCAGCCCGCCGTCATGGCCAACGGTTCGCTCAGTCTGGGCGAGAACATCGCCGATCAGGGCGGCCTGCGCGTGGCGTACACGGCGTTCCACAACTCGCTGAACGGCACGGAGCCTGCGCCGATCGACAACTTCACGGCCGACCAGCGTTTCTATCTGGCCTATGCAGCCTTGTGGGCGCAGAACATCCGCGACGAGGAGATCGCCCGTCTCACCAAGATCGACGTGCACTCGCTGGGCAAGTGGCGCGTGAACGCCACGCTGCGCAACCTGCAGACGTTTTACGATGCGTTCGACATTACCGACGGGGCCATGTTCATGCCCGAACAGGAGCGCGTGATCGTCTGGTAGGGTATCGTCCGGCAGGATGAAACATCCTGCGATCGAAGGCGGCCGGGACTCCCGGCCGCCTTTTTTTATAGGGATTTCTTTTACAGAGGGGACGGCCGGTCTCTCCGGTCCGCCGCCTTGTGGCGGTCGGATATGCGGCGGATGTGAATTATCGAAAAACGATAAATATTTTTTGATATTCAAAATTTGTTGTTATATTTGTCGCCGAACAAACCCCAAAAATAACTCGCAGCGACTATGGATTTACTTACAGTAGAACATGTCACCAAGCAGTACGCCGGGCACAAGGCCCTCGACGACGTATCGCTTGCCATCCCCAAGGGTTCGGTATACGGCCTGCTCGGTCCCAACGGCGCCGGAAAGACGACCCTGATCCGCATCATCAACCGCATTACGGCGCCCGACTGCGGTCGTGTGATGTTCGGCGGCCGCGAAATTTCGCCTGAGGACGTTTATCGCATCGGCTACCTGCCTGAGGAGCGCGGACTTTACAAGAAGATGAAGGTCGGCGAACAGGCCGTCTTTTTCGCCCGGCTGAAGGGCCTTTCGCGCCGCGAGGCCGTCGTACGGCTCAAGCAGTGGTTCGTGAAGTTCGGCATTCAGGACTGGTGGGACAAAAAGATCGAGGAGTTGTCGAAGGGCATGGCCCAGAAGGTGCAGTTCATCGTCACGGTGCTGCACGAACCCGAACTGCTGATCTTCGACGAGCCTTTTTCGGGTTTCGACCCGATCAACGCCAACCTGCTGAAGGACGAGATACTGGCGCTGCGCGACAAGGGGGCGACGATCATCTTCTCGACGCACAACATGTCGTCCGTCGAGGAGATCTGCGACCATATCACGCTGATAAACAAGTCTCGCAATATCCTTTCGGGCCGTGTGGACGACATTCGCCGCCGCCACGGAAGCAATATCTTCGAAGTGTTCTACCGCGGCGACGAACAGGCGCTGCGCAATGCTGTCGACGGCCGTTGCGAGATTCTGGAAGGCTCGCAGGCGCAGGCGGTCTACACCTCGCTCAAACTGCACGTCGAGCGCGACGAAGAGGTGCGCGGAGTGATCGCCGCGGTGAACGACGCCGTCGAACTGCGCTCGTTTCAGGAGATCATTCCCTCGATGAACGATATTTTCATCCGCGCCGTAAACGGAAACCTTTAAAACGATACGATCATGTCACAAGTCAGCATTATCATAGGGCGCGAATTCAACGAGCGCGTCCGCAAAAAATCCTTCATCATCACCACGCTGCTCATGCCCCTGCTGATGATCGGCCTGATGTTCGCCCCGATGCTCATCATGAAGTATTCGCGCGGCGACGAGAAGCAGATCGCCGTCATCGACGAAAGCGGGCTGGTCGCTCCGAAGCTGCAGAGCGGCGAAGAGCTGGTCTTCCAGACTACGGACCTCTCGACCGAAGCGGCCCGCAAGGAGCTGACCGACAAGTTCGGCGTGCTCTATATCGGCTCGGACATCCTCACCAACCCCAACAACGTGAAGCTTTACGTCAATTCGTCGTCGTCGCTGACGGTCGAGAGCAATATCACGGGGCAGCTCGAAGAGATCATCGAGGCCGAAAAACTCAAGTCGTACAATATCGAGAACCTCTCGCAGATCCTGCAGGAGGTGAAGACCACGGTCGGCATGCAGACCTTCCGCAACGACGAGTCGCAGGAGGAGGAGTCGCAGGCCAAGTCGTCGGTCATCGCCACCGGCGTTGGGTTCGTGCTGGGCATGATCCTCTACATGTTCCTGCTCATTTACGGTTCGATGGTCATGCAGTCGGTCATCGAGGAGAAGAACAGCCGCGTGCTGGAGGTGATGGTGTCGTCGGTGCGGCCCTTCGACCTGATGCTGGGCAAGATACTCGGCGTGGCTTCGGTGGCCGTGGTGCAGGTGCTGATCTGGGGCGTGCTCTGCGCCGTCGGCGCGGCCGTGGCGGTGCACATGATGCCGGCCGACGTGCTGGCCGGGGTGCAGGCCATGCAGCACGGGGTTCCCGACGCCGCGGCGTCGATAGACATGAATCCGGAGATGCTGCAGGTGATGGCCGCCGTGACCGACTTCGGCTATATCCTCCGCATCTTCGCCTACCTGCTGCTGTTCGTCTTCGGCGGATACCTCTTCTACTCGGCGATGTTCGCCGCCGTGGGTTCGGCCGTGGACAGCATTCAAGACGCCCAGCAGCTGCAGACGCCGATCACCATTCCGATCATCCTCGCCCTGCTGGTGATGATAACCGTCATCAACGACCCCAATTCGCAGATGGCCTTCTGGTTCTCGATGATCCCCTTCACCTCGCCCGTGGTGATGATGGCGCGTATTCCGTACGGCATTCCCCTCTGGGAGGTGATCCTTTCGCTGGCGATCCTTTATGCCTCGTTTACCGCGATGGTGTGGCTGGCGGCCAAGATCTACCGCGTGGGAATCTTCATGTACGGCAAAAAGCCGACGTTCAAGGAACTTTACAAGTGGATTCGGTACAAGTATTAGTCCGCACCGCGATCGCTGAAAATACCGGGCCGTACGATGTCGTACGGCCCGGTCTGTTTTCGGGGCGGGACGGATTTGCGCTTCGGGAACGAAAGAGATTCCGGATTCGCGGGTTTTTCGTATCTTTGTCCGGAAAGGTCCGGCGATCGGGGAGTGTGCAAACGTAGATTTCCGCCGAATGTCGCTCCGCATCCCTTGTCTTTGAAGGCATGAAAGAGTCGAAATTCGTCAAAACCAAGATTTTCGCGGGATATGCGATCCTGATCGCGGTCTGCGTCCTTTCGGTAGGCTATGTCTACCGGACGGTGGTGCGTTTTTCGACTCCCGACGGCAGCTATTCCCTGCTTCATACCAAACGCAGCGTCGCGGGACAGACGCTCTATCACCTTTATCAGGCCGAGAGTTACGGTCAGCTGATGATCGCCGGATACCAGTCCTACGAGTCCCGTTACAAACGCGAGCTGCGCACCGTGCGCGGCCTGATCGACTCGCTGCGGGGGCTGACCGCTGCGGAGGATTCGCTGCAGACGATGCGTCTGGACAGCATCGTGCGTCTTCTGGCCGACAAGGAGCGGCGGACGATGAGCCTGCGGCGGACGATCCGTTCGGCCGCCACGTCCAGCCTGCTGGACAAGAATATCCGCGAGCTGATCGGTCCGGCGGACAGCGCGGCGCGCGGGGACAGCGTCGTCGTACGGGCGGCGGACACCGTCGCTTCGCGCGTGGTCGTGCAGGATACGGTGACCGTCCCGCGGCGCAAGCGCAAGTTCTTCCGTCGCTTCGCCGACCTGTTCAGCCCGCCGAAAGAGGAGGCCGGGATGATCATTTCCCGCCACGAACGGGTCGTGGATTCGCTGCCTGCGCCGGAGGTGAAGGATACGATCGCGGTGGTGCTGCGGACGCTGCAGGACCGGGTGACCAGCGACCGCATCGGCATCTACGATCGGGCGTGGAACGAAGGGATGCGCCTGCGGTACAGCAACGAGCTGGTGAACACGAAGATATACCGCCTTATCATGGATTTCGAAGCCGAGGATACGGCTTTCCTGATGAACCGCTTCGAGCAGACGGAGGCCATCCGCCGCCGTTCGTCGCTGACGCTGGGCGTGATCGCCGTCGCGGCCGTGGTGCTCATGCTGCTGTTCGTCGGCATCCTGTGGCGCGACATCAACCGCAGCAACCGCTACCGGCGGGCGCTGGAGCGGGCCAACCGCGACAACGAAGCGCTGTTGGCGGCGCGCGAGAAGCTGATGCTGGCCATCACGCACGACATCAAGGCGCCGCTGGGTTCGGTGATGGGCTATATCGACCTGCTTTCGCGCCTGACAGGCGACAAGCGCGAGGAGCTGTACCTGCACAACATGAAGGAGTCGTCGGAACATCTGCTGGCGCTGGTGAACAGCCTGCTGGACTTCTACCGCCTCGATATCAACAAGGTGGACGTCGATAAGGTCGCGTTCTGCCCGGCGCAGCTGTTCGAAACGATTCGCGCCGGATTTGCGGCGCAGGCCGCGGCGAAGGGCATCGGGCTGACGCTCGACGTCGAACCGGCGGCCGGGCGCGAGGTGGCGGGCGATCCGTTCCGTATCCGGCAGATCGCCGACAACCTGATCTCCAACGCCCTGAAATTTACCGACGAAGGCTCGGTGACGATCCGTGTCGATGTGGTGCAGGGCCGGCTCGTCTTCTCGGTCCGCGATACGGGACGCGGCATCGGACGCGAAGAGAAGGAGCGGATTTTTCAGGAATTCGTGCGTCTGCGCTCGGCGCAGGGCGTCGATGGATTCGGACTGGGGCTGTCGATCGTCGATCGGCTCGTGAAGCTGCTGGAGGGGACCATATCGCTCGAAAGCCGCTTGGGAGAAGGGAGCAAATTCATCGTTTCGATCCCGGTGGGAACCGTTTCGGGCGGAGGCGGCCGCAAACTGCGGCCTGCAGAAGCGGCCCTGCCGGCGGCGTGTGGCGGCGTGAAGGCGCTGCTGATCGACGACGATCCTCTGCAGCTCGAAATGACCGCCGCGATGTGCCGTCAGGCGGGTGTCGGAGCCGAGTGCTGTCAGTACCCCGAATACGCCGCGAAATTGGTTGCGGAAGGCGGCTTCGACGTGGTGCTGACCGACATACAGATGCCGTCGGCCGACGGTTTCAGCGTCCTTGCGGCGGTGCGCGGCGTGAATCCCGCGCTTCCCGTGGTGGCGGTTTCGGCACGCGGGGAGTTGGAAGCCGGGGATTTCTCGGACCGCGGCTTTGCGGGGTGCCTGCGCAAGCCCTTTACGGCCAACGAGCTGATTGCCGTGCTGGACGCCGTTTGCGGCGCGGGAAAGGCCCGAAGCGCAGGGGATGCGGAAGGTGCGGAGAAAAGCGGTGCTGCGGGAACTGTCGTCGGCGCGGGAGAACCCGTCAGTGCGGGGAGGCATGTCGGCAAGAGGGAAGCGGACGGGGCGGCGGACAATGCGGCGGAGGTTTCGGAGGGCGGTGTGAATTTCGGCCCCCTGGCGGCCTATGCGGGCGACGATGCGGAGGCGGCGCGTGGGATTCTGGAATCCTTCGCCGAACAGAGCGCCGCGAATTGCCGGCTGCTCGAACGGGCGCTCGAAAGCGGCGACGTCGCGGTGCTGAGAGCCGTGGCGCACAAGATGCTGCCGATCTTCACGATGCTGGGGGCGGCCGGAGTCGCCGCGACGCTGCGCACGGCCGAAAGCTGGGAAGGTCCGCTGACCGACGCCCTGCGCGGCGAGATCGGCGCGGCGGCGGAAAATATCCGCGCGATTGTCGCGGAAGCGCAAAAAAAGGTATCTTTGCCCTGAGTATGGAACGGATTTTAATCATAGATGACGATATCACCTTCGCCCTGATGCTCAAGACGTGGCTCTCGAAAAAGGGCTTCCGGACCGAGACGGCGGCGAGCGTCGCGGCGGCCCGTACGGCGCTCGCGGAGGGCGGATTCTCGCTCGTGCTGAGCGATATGCGCCTGCCCGACGAGGACGGCATCGCCCTGCTGCAGTGGATGTCCGGGCAGCATATGGAGATTCCGGTGATCGTGATGACGAGCTACGCCGAGATACAGAACGCCGTGCGCTGCATGAAGCTCGGCGCGCGGGATTACGTGGCCAAGCCGGTCAATCCCGACGAGCTGCTGAAAAAGATCCGCGAAGCGCTCGACGTCCCGGCTGCCGGCAGTGAGAAGCCTCCCGTTCCCGCCGCTTCGGCGAAGAAACCGCGGGAGGAGCGTCCCAATTACATCGAAGGACGCAGCGATGCCGCGCAGCGGCTTTACGAATATGTCCGGCTCGTTGCGCCGACCAACATGTCGGTGCTGGTGACCGGCGCCAGCGGCACGGGCAAGGAGCATGTGGCCCAGCTGATTCACCGCGAAAGCAGGCGTGCCGGAAAGCCTTTCGTGGCCGTGGACTGCGGCGCGATTGGGCGCGAACTGGCCGCCTCGGAGTTTTTCGGCCACGTCAAGGGTTCGTTTACGGGAGCCGTGGGCGACAAGACGGGCGCCTTCGAAGCCGCGAACGGCGGCACGCTCTTTCTGGACGAGGTCGGCAACCTGACCTATGAAACGCAGGTGCAGCTGCTCCGCGCCCTGCAGGAACGCCGGATTCGCCCCGTGGGCGGCAGCCGCGAAATTCCGGTCGATATCCGGCTGATCGCTGCGACGAACGAGGACCTCGAAGCCGCCATCGCGCGCGGTGCGTTCCGCGCCGATCTCTATCACCGCATCAACGAATTCACGCTCCGCATGCCCGAACTGCGGCAGATGCGCGGGGACATCATGCTTTTCGCCGACTTCTTTCTCGACGCGGCGAACCGGGAACTGGACAAGCGGATCGTGGGCTTCGACCCGCAGGCCGCCGCGGCCATGACCCGCTACGACTGGCCCGGAAACCTGCGGCAGATGAAGAACGCGGTGATGTCCGCGACGCTGCTCTGCACGGGGGATTATATCACCTGCCGCGAACTGCCCGCCGAGTTGTCCGAGGCCCCCGAAACTCCTGCAGTGCCGCTGCGCAATCCGGCCGGCGAGGAGGAGCAGATCCGCCGCGCGCTGGCGATGGCCGGGGGCAACAAGTCGCAGGCGGCCAAACTGCTCGGCATCGACCGCAAGACCCTCTACAACAAGTTGCATCTTTACGGCATCGAATAGCCGCCGGGTGTGGATTATTTCCACATCTTGTAGCGCGATTCCACACCTTTCCACACTCCGGACGATTCCGGCGTGCCTTGCCGACCGCTGTTTATCAGCGGTTTGCCGTTTTTTATCCGGATGGCACGCCGCTTGAACTCCATTTTGTCAGAACGGTTGATGAGACATATCCGAACCGAAGAAGTGAAAAGGAACCTTTTAATTTTAAAAGCGATGAAAAAGACAATTGTAACGATGGCAGCTTTGCTGCTGATGGCTGGCGGAGCGATGGCTTGCGCCCAGCAGCCCGAAAAGAAAGAGGCGACCGAAGCTGCGGCTCCGGCTGCCGACACGCAGGAGAAATCGGCGGCTGACGATGCGGGAAAGACGGATTCGACTGCCGGAGAATCCGCAAAGGAGGAGAGTAAGGTTGAGAGTGAAGGGTCAAGTGAGGGTAACTCCTCCTCCGCATCGGAAGCACCGGCTTCGTCCGCAGAATAGGCTTCCGGGATAATCATCAGTTAAACAATTGTTTGCCGGGGTGCCCCGCCTGTTTTCAGGCGGGGCGCTTTCCTTTTGTGCCGGCAGGTTCGGCGCTTGGCCGGGGGCGGGCAGTTTTCGGGGTATATTGCAGGTGTCGGCTTTTTGTGGTTCCGGTGCCCGGCAGGTCCGGAAAATCAGGGACCGGCGGGTTTTTCCGGGATATGATAACGAATCGGGTTGCACCCTTTCCTTCGCAGGCACGAAAAAACGGAGACCCCATCGGGTCTCCGTCGTGCGGGGAGAGCGGATGATTCTCCGCCGGATGCTATTCCTCGATAAAATCGATGTTCACCTGCCGCTGGAACGCTTCCTGCAGCGAGATCTGGGTCTCGGTCGAGGAGACGCCCTGAATGCGCAGGATGCCGTCGAAAATCGTGCGCATGAGGTGCTCGTTGTCTACGCAGTAGAGCTTCACGAGGATATTGCCCGAACCGGTGATGAAGTGCGCTTCCACGATTTCGGGAATCTCCTTGAGCTGTTCCACGGTTTGCTTGAGCAGCTGCGGGTCCTTGAGCGTGATGCTGATGTGGGCGCAGACGTCGAAGCCCATCATTTTGGGATCGACGATCAGCCGGCTGCCCAGAATCACGCCCGAATCGTCGAGCTTGCGGATGCGCTGATGGATCGCGGCACCTGAGATGCCGCATTCGCGGGCGATCTCAAGAAAGGGCATGCGGGCGTTCTTGATCAGGTATTTGAGGATTTTGCGGTCAATCGCGTCTAAGGATGTTTTCGGCATAGGCTTGAGGGTTTTATTTGATGACATTCAATTCTTTGCCGACCTTGATGAAGGCGGCGATGCAGCGGTCGAGCTGTTCGGTCGTGTGGCCTGCGGAGACCTGCACGCGGATGCGGGCCTGACCCTTCGGCACGACCGGATAGTAGAAGCCCGTCACGAAAACCCCTTCGTCCTGCAGCCGGGCGGCGAAGTCCTGCGACAGCTTGGCGTCGTAGAGCATCACGGCGCAGATGGCCGACTGCGTGGGTTTGATGTCGAAACCTGCGGCCATCATGCCTTCGCGGAAGTGCTCCACGTTGGCCACCAGACGGTCGTGCAGTTCGTTGCTTTCGCCCAGCATGCGGAACATCTCGATTCCGGCGCCGACGACGGCGGGGGGCAGCGAGTTGGAGAAGAGGTAGGGGCGCGAACGCTGGCGGAGCATCTCGATAATCTCCCTGCGGCCCGTCGTGAAGCCGCCTACGGCGCCGCCGAAGGCTTTGCCGAGCGTGCCGGTGAGGATGTCCACCTGACCGCGCAGGTCGTAGAGTTCGGTGATGCCGCGGCCGGTTTTGCCCAGCACGCCCGCCGAGTGGCACTCGTCCACCATCACCAGCGCGTCGTATTTCTCGGCCAGTGCGCAGATCTTGTCCAGCGGTGCGGCATTGCCGTCCATCGAGAAGACCCCGTCGGTGCAGATGATGCGGAAACGCTGCGCCTGTGCTTGCTTGAGACACTCCTCCAGTTCGGCCATGTCGGCGTTGGCGTAGCGGTAGCGCACGGCCTTGCACAAACGCACGCCGTCGATGATCGACGCATGGTTCAGCGAGTCGGAGATAATGGCGTCCTCCTGACCGAAAATTGGTTCGAAGACGCCTCCGTTGGCGTCGAAGCAGGCGGCGTAGAGGATCGTGTCCTCGGTGCCGAAGTAGTCGGCTATGGCTTTTTCGAGCTGTTTGTGGATGTCCTGACAGCCGCAGATGAAACGCACCGACGACATGCCGTAGCCGCGGTTGTCCATGGCCCGTTTCGCGGCTTCGATCAGCCGCGGGTTGTCCGAAAGTCCGAGGTAGTTGTTGGCGCAGAAATTAAGTACCTTACGACCTGCAACTTCGATCTCCGCACGCTGCGGCGATTCGATGACCCGTTCGCTCTTGTATAGCCCTGCAGCCTTGATTTCGGCAAGTTCCTGCTGCAGATGTTCTTTGATTTTTCCGTACATATCCGTTTATGGTTTGATGAATTTCCGGTGCGGGAGGTGTCAATCTGTTAGCAAATATACGATTAATTTCTGAAAACAGACATTCTTCCGCGCTCTTTTTCACGATTGGGGTTACGAATTGTTAGTCCGCCTCGTCTTGCGGCCTCCGCCGGGCCTGCACAGCCCCTCGGTTCGCTCCCTCCGTGCGGCGGGGCGGAGATTTTTTATGCGGCGGGTCACCCGTTTCCCCAATCGGGGTGTCTATATGAACGAAGGGGGAATCAAACGATGGGACGATGGTGAAAAAACAGCCGCCCGGCTTGTCCGGATAAGAGCAATGCAGTATATTTGTACATAACCATACTCCATTGTAAGGGTGAACGAAGATTTTCATATTTCCGGGACCGCCGCGGACGAGTGCGAACTCTTCGAGCGGATCCGAGGCGGCGACGAGCAGGCTTTCACGCTGGTTTACGAGCGTTACCACGGCATGCTCTATTCGCTGGCGCTGCGGATGATCAAGCAGACCGGGGCGGCCGAAGACGCCGTGCAGTACGTCTTCGTCAGGCTTTGGGAGCTGCGCGGCGGATTGTCCGTGACGGTCAGCCTGCGCAATTACCTCTATACGATGACCAAAAACTACCTCCTGAACTATATCCGCCACAACGGCCGGGTGCTGGAGCAGAGCTACGTCATCGCCCAGCTCCGCCAGCAGCAGGACGACACGCTGGCCCAGTATATCGAAAGCCGCGATATCGACCGGCGTCTGGGCGAGGCCATCGACCGTCTGCCCCGCCAGCAGCGGGCCGTGATAATGATGAAGCGCGACGGCTGTTCGAACCGGGAGATCGCCGAAAAACTGCATGTTTCGATAAACACCGTGAAGACCCATTACGCCGACGGACTCCGGTCGCTCCGGCTTTCGATCGGCCCGATAATAAAGATGATAACCCTGCTTGTAATGATTCGCAGCCTATGAAACGACCTGACAGAGATACGATCCGCAGAGTCCTCGACGAACGGGCTACGCCGCAGGAGGCGCGCGAGGTGGCCCGCTGGTTCTCCTCGGCCGAAGGCGCCGCCGAATTGTCGCGGCTTATCGACGAGGAGGCCCGCATGCTCGAAACCGGAGAGCGGATGCCTGCTTCGGGGATTCCCTCCGAGGCGATTTACCGCCGTATCCGTGCGGCGCTGGTCCGGCGCCGCCGCCGGCGCATTGCGCTGCGTGTCGCTGCGGTGCTGATTCCCTGCCTGCTGGTGCTCGGCGTCGGCATCCGTCTCGACCGGCAGGTCGGCGGCATTTTTTCGGCGCCGGAGTATGCCGAAATCTACGTTCCGAAGGGCGAGCGGATGCAGATGGTCTTTCAGGACGGCACGCGCGTCTGGCTGAATGCCGACACGCGGCTGCGGTATCCCGAAAAATTCGGTTTTTCGATGCGGCGGGTCGAGCTGGACGGCGAAGCCTATTTCAGCGTCAGCCACAATCCGGCGCGGCCCTTTGTCGTCGGACTCGGCGGCGCGCAGATCGAAGTGCTCGGAACGGAGTTCAACGTGCAGGCCTACGACGACAGCCCGCTGATCGCCGTATCGCTCGATGCGGGCAGCGTGTCGATGTCCGACGGCCGGAATTCGTTCCTGCTGGCGCCCTCCGACCGTCTGCTTTACGACCGGACGACCCGTCAGGGCCGTCTGGACCATGTCGATACGTCGGGAGCTTCGCTGTGGCGCAAGTCGATCATCTCCTTTAGGGACACGCCGCTCGAAGAGGTGCTGCGCACGCTCGGCCGCTGGTACGACGTGACGTTCAGGGTGACCGATCCGCGGGCGTACGACTATTATTTTACGCTGACGACCCACGATTCGTCGCTTCGGGAGATTCTTTCAGAGCTGCAGCGCATTGCTCCCATGCGCTTTACACGGGAGGGCGATACGATCGTTATCGGCATGTAGACGATTTTTTTCACCTCCGGACTCATTCTTTTCGCCCGTTCGCGTGTCAATTATTCAGAGGACACGGGAACGGGTTTTCCGATTCCTCCCGAAAAACTATTAACAACAACCTTAAACTACCATTCATGAAACATTTTAGACTACTGTTTCTGACAGTCGTTCTGTCGGCGGTCTGCGCGACGGCTTCGGCCCAGCGCGTGACGCTCGACATGCAGAACGCCAAGTTGGAGAAAGTGCTCGGACAGATCACGCAGCAGACCGGTCTGGTGTTCAATTACACCCGGCCGACGATCAATCCCGACAAGCGGGTTTCGGTCAGCGTGAAACAGGCCGAACTGGAGAGCGTGCTCCGTCAGCTGTTCGATGCGGACGGCATCGTGTACGAGATCAAGGACGGAAAGGTCTATCTGGCCGACCGGAAGGGCGGCGTCAACCCCCCCCCGGCCTTATCGGCGGCCAGACAGCGGTATGCCGGACGCATCGTCGATGCTGCGGGGAATCCGGTGGTCGGCGCGAGCGTCGTCATACGGGGATCGACTACGGGCGTCAGTTCCGATATCGACGGCCGTTTTGCCATCGAGGCCCGCGAAGGAGAGGTGCTGAGCGTGTCGTTCGTCGGCTATACGCCCCAGACCATCACGCTCGGAGCCAAGACGATGCTGACCCTGACGCTCCGCGAGGACACATCCGAGCTGGAAGAGGTCGTGGTCGTCGGCTACGGCACCCAGCGCCGTTCGCTGGTGACCAGCGCCATCAGCAAGGTGCAGATGAACGAGTCGAACATGCGGCAGGTCGCCAGCCCGACGCAGCTGCTCAGCGGCCGTGTGGCCGGCGTGACGACTTCGACCGGTTCGGGTAACTTGGGCAGCGGCGAGCGGATGGTGATCCGCGGATCGTCGTCGCTGAGCGCGGGCAACGAACCCCTCTATGTGATCGACGGCATTCCGATCACCAACACGAACGCCAATCTGGTCGATTTCGGCGAGGACATGTCTTCGCTGGCGACGCTCAACATCAGCGACATCGAGTCGATCGAGGTGCTGAAAGACGCCGCTTCGGCGGCCATTTACGGTTCGCGCGCCAACAACGGCGTGATCGTCATCACCACCAAGTCGGGCAAGGAGGGCAAATCGGAGGTGCATCTCAACTTCAACACCGGAGTCACCCGCTTCGCCAACGTGGGGAAGATCAAAATGGCCGATTCGGGGCTTTATGTCCGCGATTTCAACGAAGGCGTCGACAACTACAACCGCCAGTACGGCTACAAACCGGGGGATTCGGGTTTCAAGAAGCATATTCAGAATCCGTTCGGCACGCTGCCCGACACGGACTGGATGGATCTGATTCTCCAGACCGGAACGTTCTATAACGGCGACGTGTCGTTTTCGGGCGGCAACGTCAAGACCAGATATTATGTCGGCGCCAATTACAACCACCAGACGGGCGTGATCCGCACCAACAAGATGGAGAAGATGAACTTCAAGGTGAAGATCAGCCATGAATTCACGCCGTGGCTCGAAGTCGGCGCCAACGTTTCGGGCAACTATATCAAGAACCACCAGATTCCGGGAGCCAACTCCGGCACGACCATCATCGGGCGCAGCATCCAGCAGCGGCCCTTCGACCGTCCCTACAAACCCAACGGCGACTATTACGTGGGCGGCACCGACGAGCTGGTGTTTCACAACCCGATGCAGATTCTCGACGAGGAGACGGCCTATATCGAGAACATGCGTTATCTGGGGAATTTTTACGCTACGTTCAAGTACAAGGACAAGTTCGCCTTCAAATCTTCGGTCAATACCGACATCACGCAGATTTACGACTACACCTACTACAACGAAAACCACCCTTACGGCAAGGGCGTGGGCCGTATCGTCGATTACAACCGGACGATCAAGAATATCCTCGTGGAGAATTTCGCGACTTACAACGACAAGTTCGGCGACTTCTCGCTCAGCGCCATGCTGGGTCATTCGTTCCAGAAGGTGACCACCCGGTCGGCCAAACTCGACGGCAGCGGATTTCCCTCGCCTTCGTTCGACGTGGTGGGCGTGGCCTCTTCGCTCGACGCCTATTCGGGATCGCTCTCCAATTACGCCATGGAGTCCTATTTCGGCCGTGCGACGTTTTCCTACAAGGACCGTTATGTGCTGACGGCCACGCTGCGCACCGACGGTTCGTCGAAATTCGCGCGCGACAACCGCTGGGGCTGGTTCCCGTCGGTGTCGCTGGGCTGGAACATCTCCAAGGAGAATTTCATGAAGGACAGCGATACGGAGCTTAAGTTCCGCGTCAGCTACGGCAAGACCGGCAATCAGGAGGGTATCGGCTCCTACGCCTATCAGGCGCTCATGTCGGGCGGCTACAACTACGGCAACGGCAGCGGCATCGCCGTTTCGACCTTCGGCAACCGCGACCTGACGTGGGAGAAGGCCGACCAGTTCGACGCCGGATTCGACATCACGCTGTTCAAGGGGCGCGTGAACATCATGGCTGTCTCTTATACACATCTCCGAGCCCACGAGACTAAGGCGAATCTCGTATGCCGTCTTCTGCTTGAAAAAAAAAAAAAAAAACAAGCAACAAACAGCAGCACCAG
>OJJQ01000037.1_pt1 | contig 40076 bp, 52 predicted proteins | sample 1596381 | NCBI WGS metagenome assembly OJJQ01 (sample SAMEA4350122, study PRJEB24818) | metagenome | biome: human; feature: gut; material: faeces | place: Denmark | collected 2013-09 | reverse complement strand
TATCAATAATTATTTAAAAGAATTGAGAAAAACTTAAAAAATACATTGACACGAGCGTAAGGCAATGCTATTATAAATACAGTTGAGAAAAAATCAACGCAAGGAGGTGAAAGAACATGCCTTATGATTACAGGAAACTGAGAGGCCGTATAAAAGAAAAGTTTGGAACACAAGCGGAGTTTTCAAAGAATATAGGACTGTCAGAGGTTTCGGTAAGCAATAAGTTAAATAATGTCGTGGACTGGGGGCAAGACGAAATGGAAAATGCGATACACGCATTGGAAATTCCGTTTTCAGATATACACGCTTATTTTTTTACTCATAAAGTTGAGAATATATCAACTAAATAAAACTGCATAGGAATAAACACAACTATAGAAAAGAAGGTGAAGAGAGATAGAAGGATATTACACAAAAAAAACTGAAGTAGGAACAGGGAGACTTCATATAGAAGTTATGAATTTGCCGGAGTTCAAAAAGTTGATAAAACAGGCAAAAAAAGAAGCCGATCAATTGCGGGAGACAATCAATCGGCTGGAAAATTTTGAACTGGCAATAGATTTTAAAACTCTTGATGAATAAGCTATTTTGGCGAGATAGCTGATGCTTTTTCAACAACAAGGTCCATCGAAATGAAATATTGAGTAGCTTCTATAAAGTTTTTCATATCGGTGAAATTAAACTCCTCGTGTTTACGGACATAATGAGTTTCGTCATTTCCAATCCAAGCGGAACGTTTTGCAAGTGTAACGATTGAATCTGCGGATATATATTTCTCGATACATTTAGCTAATGGTGTGTTCTTTATTTCTTCACTTGAATCAGGATTTTTATGAATGGCGTAATCTTTTATAAGAAACTCCAAAGCTTTACGGTATCCAATTCCACATATTTCGGTTAAACCAGTAGTTTCTGCCAGTTCTGCTTGATTATAGATTTTAACAAACTGCGGAGAAAGTTGCTTTATTTGTTCGGAAAAGTCTGTAGTTCGTAAAGATCTTGGAAATATGTGCTCTATGTGTCCAGCATCTATAAAGCTAGGGGAGGCGGAAAAAGTAGAGTATTTTACCATAAAACATTGCTGACAATGCGGGCAAAAGAAAATCGAGTATAAAAAGCTCCCAGAGTAATCGGAGATATAAAAACTTGACTTTGGAAATTCTCCATAGGCTGTATCACATATTGGACATTGACTTGGTAGTTCGATTTCAAAGCTTTTTTTAGGACAATCTGGGGAAAGAGGAGTTGCGTTGATACGTTTTTGTAAATTCATGAGCAGAATTCCTTTCATTTGTATGTATTAGGAAATGCCAGTACCTATATCACAAGAATATGAAAGAAAGCAGGGAAAGTCAATGAGTACACCAAATAATTTTAATCATTTTACCGGGAAAAAGAAAATTAAAGTAAAACATCAACACAGAAACAAATACCAGAAGGGAGGAGTCTGAGATAGAAGAAAAGGTAATTATTTCAAAGAAAGTGTGGATATCACTACTTTCATCTATGCTGACGTTAGCTGTTTTTTCGGCGTGCTGGTGGTTTCATAAAATGTTTTTTCTTATTTTAGTTTGTACATTTTACTCTACAAAAAAGCTTATCGGGGAAGTAATTGGAAACATAAAATTTGAAGATGAGAAAGCTGATTAGCATTTTATGAAAGATATTACAACAGTATTACAGGAAAGAAGGCTTGTAGGATAACCATTGAGGCCCGCAAGGCCGGATAGGGGGTGAACTGAGATGATAATAGAAAGTATTGATAAAACTATAGAAGTTTTGTGCGAGAGGATTCAGAAAGAAGCTGAAACTTCAATATGTATTGAAACTGTACCGGACATAGTAAAAGCCCTGGCAGAGCTGGTGTCTGCCAGGGAAAAACTCAAGAAAGAGTTTTAGACTGATTATTCTTTGCTGCTTGACTTACCGAGATGTTCAACAATCGTGTTGTAAAAAGCGGCTATTTCTTTAGCATTACCGGTTGAAGTTGTAGTTTTTCTGATCAGACCATTTTGGATAGCCAATTCAGTAAATGTTGCAGCAAGCTGATTTTTATTGGAGTCATTAAGAGCCATAATTGCAATCCTCCTTTCATATGTACTCGGGTGTGCCAGCACCCTGTATATATAGAATAGGAGCGTACTGTCGAAACTGCAAGAAAAAGCGTTCGACAAAGTAGTAAAAATTCTATAAACACAACAAATACAATCTTCATACGATAAAACAGGAGGTGAACCACATGGCAGTTATCAAAGAAATCAAAAACGGATCCGGAGGAGTAATCCGGATCCATGACGACTACTGCAAGAACAATACTCCGGAAGACAACCAGAAGATCATAGATAACGTATCTCGGATAGTCAATGATTATTACATAAGAAAATCAGTGGGGTAGAGGAGACGAATAAAGATGCAGAAGAACTTAATCATCAGCCTGATTACAGGCCAGCTCGTAGCATTACTTCCACTCTGGGACTGGGGCGATAAGCTCACATTCCTGACAGGAAGCATCTGCATAACGATCGTGGCCATGATAGTGATCACATGGCTGGAAGATAGAACCAGAGCAATGAAAAGAGCCCTCACATCGGCAAATGTAAAGGGCTCACGTAATTAAAGACAACTTCAGTATATCAAATTTGGAGAAGAAATCAAGAGGTAAAAGAAAAAAGGCTCAGGTGTTGCACCACCTGAGCCAGGACCATCCGGTCCCTGGAGTAAATTAGTTTACATAAATATAACACCAGGGAGCCGGAAAGTCAATCTTTCAGCGGTCATGTACCGCTATATTTTTAACTTTTTTTGAAGGACCGAAAGATCCTTTTAGACCTTGATTAAGATATTAAAGTTAGGACAAGAGTATGGCGACAAAGAGGAAAGAATACCGGCTACGGGGTGGAGATATCATTGACCGTGAAGAGTTTCCGGATATAAGACACGGTTCCCCTGGAGGAAAGCGGTTGGAAAAGAAAAAACCAACGAAAGAGGATATGCAGAAAGTCAATGCAGCCAATAAAGAACGAAAAGCCAGACAACGCCTTCTGGAATATTTTAATCCGGGGGATGTATGGGCAACATGGACATATCTGGTGGAAGAAAGACCGGCAAGCATGGCGGCAGCTGTAGATGACTTTGGAAGAGCAATGCGCATAGTCAGAAGAGAATATAAGAAGAGAAACCGGGAACTGTTCTGGATCAGGAATATAGAGAAAGGGACAAAAGGAGCCTGGCACATACACATCATAGTCAATGAGATCGGAGATACCGCGAGCATCATACAGAAAGCCTGGAAAAAGGGCGGAACGTGGTTCACTGAGATCAGAAAAAGCAAATTCTATGATGAAGATTTCTCAAACCTGAGTAACTATATCACGAAAGATAAAAACACACAGGAGAAGAAAAAAGACGGAAGTCTGGCAAAACCCAGGATTGCAGAATCAAGTTATAACACATCAAGGAACATGCCACTTCCAGAACCACGAGTACAGAAACTTGTACGGTGGCAAAAAGAGCCGAAACCGATAAAAGGCTATTACATTGCCCGGATCCACGAAGGGATCAATCCAAAAACAGGATTTAAATACAGACATTACACCATGATCCGCCTGAAACCACGAAAAGATACCGGGTGGAGCGGGGCAAATATTGAACGGATGCAGATTTGAGAGGAGAAAAGATTTTGAAAGTAGACATATACATTGAAACCAGCAGCCAGTTCCAGGGAAAAGTGGAAAGAAAATGTGGATATGTGCTCTCAACTCTGCTCAGAGGCGGGGAAGAAACAAGAAAACATTTTGGAACGGTATCCGGTACATACCACCAGGCAGTACTGCTTGCGATAGCGGATGCTCTGGAACACATGACAAGATCCTGTAAGATCTGTATCCACACAAGAGATCTGTATGTAGGCAGCAGACTGGAAAAGATCACAGAAATGGCCGGAGCCGGATGGATGGATTCAAAAGGGCAGCCGATCAAAAACAAGGAAGAATGGCAGCAGGTATACAAGGCTATGAACGCTCTTCCGGATCCGCACGAGATCACCGCAAAGACAGAGAAACACAGTTATTCCATGTGGCTGCGAGAGGAGATGAAACACCGTGAATGTGGAAGAATGCTGGGGCTGGAGCCTGCATCCGGAACAGGACATATTAACAATGGAATGTCTGGGTACCATTACTAGATCAGGTACCCGGTTTACATACTACAAAGACGAAAAAGGAGGAATATGGTTTGATGATGAACCGATCGGAGGAAAACCGGAATGGATGCAGAGAGCAGATAAGGAACGAAGACGAAGGCATAGACGGCATTCTTGAGGAATTAATGGCATATGTCTGCGATGAATTGTGCAGGTTTCGAGAAGAAATGCAGGGAGATTTGATGGACAGGATATGCGGACGTTGCGGATTACAACAGTATACTGACAGGATCCGGGAGGAATATGAGAAGATCAATAACTTTGATAAGAGCCAGACCGGTCAGCTTATGAACAGATATCGTAAGATCACACTCTGCAAAGACTGCAGGTACAGAGCTAAAGGAAAGTCAGGATATCACTATTGTAGAGTAGGGTTTGGCCTTCCAGTTGTACCGTTGAGAGAAAATGATGGATGCAGCAGGGGAGAGGAAAGATAAGGAGGATATCATGAGAACAATAGCAATCATCAATTTAAAGGGCGGTGTGGCCAAGACCACATCAAGCATCAACATTGCTTACATACTGACACAGAGGGGATATAAGGTGCTCCTGGTGGATAACGACAAGCAGGGAGACTGTTCGCGTGGATTAAACCGCCGGACACAGGATGGAGAGGGAATTGATCGGATCATGGTGGATCGCCATCCAGATATGTACAAATTAATTCATCATACAGATTATGTAAACTTGGATATCATCACAGCGAACCTCGGCCTTCTGACAGCGAATATGGAAGTGACCATGGACCGTGTACGTCCACAGCAGAACAGATTAAAAAAGGCATTGCAGCAGGTATCGGATAGATATGATTTCTGCGTAGTAGACAATGCTCCGGATATCAACATTTCCGTTATCAACGCCCTGACTGCGGCAAATGATGTTCTGGTTCCAGTAGAAGTGGACGACAACACTCTGGAAGGGATGGATGAGCTTCTGGATCAGATAGATGAAGTGCAGGAAGAACTGAACCCGGATCTGGAGAACGTCCGCTGTTTCGTGACAAAATACCAGAAATTCAACCAGGCGCATCTGCAGGGAGCAGAGGTAATTAAAGAACAATATCCGGCAATGGAAACAAAGATCCGTTTTTCGGGTGTAGTAGCAAGAAGTACATTCATGCGTATGCCGGTAGCACTTCACAGCCCCAGATCTGCAGCAGCAGAAGATTACGAATCATTAGTCAATGAATATTTAAACATGATCGGAGATGAAAACAATGGCAAAATTTGACCTGAAAGGACTTCTCAATGACAGATCAGTTCCGGACCGGCAGGATCAGAAAATCGTATACAGGAATCCGGAAGATCTGGTCCCTTCTGAGGAAAATTTCTACAACACAGAGAAGCTTGAAAGACTGAAACAGTCGATCAAGCTTCTGGGGATCCTTCAACCGCTCCTGATCGAGAACAGGGATGGGAAGGATTACGTTATAGCCGGCCATTGCCGCCGGAAGTGCTGTATCGATCTGCTCAATGAAGGAAATGACAGATTCAGCCGGGTCCCATGTATATATAAAACACAATCGGAACTGGAACAGGATGCGGGTCAGGAAAACGACATAGTACGCCAGATCATGATCATCCAGGCGAACTGTTACCGTGACAAATCCGACTGGGAAAAAATGACTGAAACGCTCAAAATGGAAGGTCTTGTGAAAGAACTCCGTGAGAAAACACCAATGGAAGGGAAAACCAGGGACATCCTGAAAGACCTGATCGGAACATCCGGTGGCCAGTTGGGAAGATATCATGCAATCAACACAAACCTCTGCGAACAGCTGATGTCGGAATTTGAAGAAGATAGGATCAAGATTTCCGTGGCCTATGAAGCGTCCAAACTCAACAGAGAGTATCAGAAACAGGCCTGTGAGTTATACGAAGAAACAGGAATCCTGACACTGGACGATATCAGAGACCTGTACCGGCAGCAGGAAGCAGAGAAAGGTATTCCTGGCCAGATGACCATCGAAACAGCAACCGGCCAGAACAGACCTCCGGAAGATGATACAGAGATTCCGGCAGAAACACAGATTGAGCGTTTTTATGAGGGCACAAACAAGAACATGAAGAACTACATCATCCAGGAAGATAAGAACATGGCCATCTTCATGCTTTCGAATCTGTACGGATCAGCACGTGTCCGAAACGGACACCTCAATTACCAGGGTTCAACCGCCGGGATCACCTTTAATCCAGGAGGGGTATTTGAACACGAGCTGTCCTGGCAGTCCCTTGCCAAGATCCTGATCGGGAAGCATGGGCATAAGAAACCGGTCAAGATGGTGCCTGTAGATACACCGGAGAAAGCGAAAAAGAAGGATAACGAAGTATCAGGTCCGGCAAAATGTATCACCGGTAAGAGCAATTCAGGAATCTGCGGGGCAGCAGCTTACTGTGACACAGAATATAAATGTTGCGCCCAGTGTCCGGATGATTGCAACGGCCGGTGCGGATGGCTGGAAGGACGCTGCCAGTCGGCAGCAGAAACGCAGGACGAAAAGCAGCAGGATTCTGACGATTACAAAGCATCCATCGAGATGCTTCCGGAAAACCGGACAGAGCATCTGAGGGAACAGCCACTTCTTCCAGAGATGAGAAACAATGATCAGCGTAAACAGTGGCTGAGAGAATACAAATCCTGGGGACTCTGGTACACAGATCCTCATATTGGAGCACGGTACTACAAGTACGATTTCAATAATGGCGCCCGTCTGATAGCAGAAGAATACGATCCAGAGCCAAAGAAAGAAAGCTGGTGGGTACCAACAGAACCATATTTCCTGCATCTTGTAGGTGGACCGGAACCGGAAAGGTCCGGGGGCATACCGAAATGGACATACCATTCGAAATATCACAAATTCCCGAACTCAGAAACAGAGTTGATTGAATTTCTGAAGGAGGTACAGAAGAATGGCTAAGTATCAAGATAGAGATCCACTGGAATGATTAAGGGTGTTTTCGAAAAAAACCGATTAACATATAAACCTATCAATCCTGCCGCACGAGCCTGTCAGAAATGCGGCAGGGGAAAGGAGGTGTCCGATTCGGACACATGCAAAATGAATTACGATAACTTGAAATTCCCAAAACAGGGAAAGAAAAAAAGAAAGAGGTCAAAAGCTTGGAAATATCCATGCAAAAGACAGAGGGAAAGTATTATTCCTGGAGATAGAAAAGATAGATGTTACATATGCGGAAGTCATATAAACATAGAAAATCATCATATTTTCTTCGGAAGTAGAAACAGAGATAATTCAGACTGGTGTGGCCTTACGGTTCATCTGTGTCTAGAACATCATAAAGAAGGCAGGATATCTGCTCATAAGTACCGGGAAGTTAACGATGCACTAAAACGGATTGCACAGAAAGCGTTTGAAGAGAAAATCGGCAGTAGAGAAGATTTTATGCGAATATTCGGAGAAAACTGCCTGGAGGAAGAAAATGAGAAAGAGGATGAACCTGTATAAGGTAGTAGACCAGAACGGGAAACAAGTATTTGACGACTTGTTGATAGCCAGACAGGTCACAGAGAAAACCGGATGTACAAAGAATAATGTAGCCCAGGCAGCAGCCAATTTTGCTCTTGTGAACAAGAAATACCGGATCATTCCGGAGGATATCAAATTGAGCAAGGTTTTAGATGTTGAACTCCTGGCAGAATGGGACAGATATCGGAAATGGTTTTTACGGGCAGCAGGGAGGAAAGTATGAAGTTAATTGATGCAGAAAAGCTAAAGAATTGGATAAAAAGAGAATGTAACCCGTATGGAGCACCTACGTTAGATTTTGAAACATCAGAAAAAATCATGGATATGATTGACAGAATGGACAATGAAAACAGATGGATTTTGGTTAGTGAGAGAGTACCGGAAACAGCAACTCCTGTACTTTGCAGTGTTGAGAGTACAGACATATCCGAAGCAAGAATTCATATTATAGGATCATATCACAATGATTGTTGGTTTTTGCAAAGTAGTGTTGGATTACATAGCTTTCCAGTGATGGAATACAAGGTTCGGGCTTGGATGCCGCTTCCGAAACTATATATAGGGGATAGCAATGAATAAGAGACAGAAAAAGAAGTTATTCAAGAAAAGAGCAGGATTCTATCCGCCGGGAGGTCCCGATGCTTTGAGATTCCAGATCTGGACAGGAATTGGAATGACAAAAAGCAAGTGGAAGAAGTTCAATGAGACGCTGAAAGAAATTTTTGAAACAACAGAATATGATCGTAATACCAGAAATGTAGAGAATTTCAATTGGCTGATGAGAAAGAGGTGGGATAAAAATGGCAATCAAAAGAACTGTAGAAACAGACGTATACTGTGATATCTGTGGAGAATGGATTGCAAGTTGGAAATCTAATGGCACAGGAGTCAGCAGAACTTGGGCAGCAGTATTTGCGAGAGAGAAAGGCTGCACAGTTGGAAAAAAGGTTATTTGCAGAGAATGCAGGATCAAGAAAAGAATCGAGATATGCAGCATACAGCGCAAGATCGGAAGCACAGGAATAGATAGCAATGGAATGTGCCTGGGGTTCGAAAGCGAAAAATGTAAACAGTGCTTTGCATGTACATCTTATGAACAGAAGGAGACATTATGAAAAAATCGGTATTTGTAATAGATACACCGGAACATGGTTGTATTTCTTGCCCGATCGGGAGAAATCATAGCGACAGAGTAAACGTCTGTATGTATTGCCCGATTACAGAAAAATTTGCATGGAATGAAGAAGCAGAGACAATTCCTGACTGGTGTCTACTGAGAACACTTCCAGAGAAAATCTCGCTGGAAAAACCAAAGGAATATTATTACGGCAAAATGCACGGATGGAATGCTTGTATAGATAAGATTGCAGGAGGAGACGATGGAAAAGACGATGGGAAATACATGTAAAACCTGTATCAACAACGATGATGGCCTTTGTGATCGCAGAGGAATCCTTGTAGAAGATGAAGATTTCTGTGAGCATCACTGGGCAGCAGGAAAGAAGGTTAGAATGAAGCGACATGAGAAGAAGATGGACATCACACCAGAACTGATGCTGTCAGCATACAACACACTGATCCAAGGGTGTAAAAGCCAGCCGGCCAGTGAAGATGGAACCTGCAGTAACTGTATCCTGTATCAGAACTGCCCAGGTGCATCAGATCTTCTTCCAGAAAACTGGAAAGAGATACACTATCCATACCTGGAAGGAAATACACTGCATTACATAAAAGCCGGTAAAGTCAAGCAGATTATATTTTCTAGCCGGGAAGATGCAGAGGAAAGGCTCAGTGAAATGAAAGAAGGTGTGAAATGAGTTATAAGAACAACGAAGGCTATCCAGATCCGACAGCTGGCAAGGCAGTCAGGTCAGCAGGGAGGATGCCGACACACATCTATAATGCTTTTTGTGTCCTGAATAATACGGCAGGCCTGCTGGGATTAGAGATTACAGGCATACGGGATCGAAAGACAGGAAAAGAATGGAAGAAATAGAGAAAGCCGGGAGCATAAACGTTCCCGGCTAAAAGCATCGAAAGGGGAGGATACCAGTGGGCGAGATCAAGATCACCAGGAAGCTTCTGGATAACTACAGAAAGTTAAAGAGGGAAATACCGATCCTCAGCATGGAACTGGCTGAAATGGAACAAGGGGAGGCCGGTCTTGGGAACAGTACGATATTTGATTACAGCACAGGATTTGCGCGACCACAGAGTGTAGTTGGATTCGACCAGGCACGATATGACCGGAGAAAACACACATACGATCATAAAATGGCACAGGCGGCAGCAGTGGAACAATGGATCCAAAGCATTGAAGATGGCCAGACAAGATATGTGTTTAAGGCATTTTACCAGCAGGGAATGACATGGGAGAAGATAGCAGAAAAGACAGGATATTCCCAGAGTCCGGACTATCCGAGACTTTACATCAGGGATACATATTTGAAAAAATGTGAGATTAAGTAAAAAATATCGTTTATATCGGAAATATCGTTATACAATACAATAGAAGCCAAAGGCGCAGAGACGACGAGGCTCCTTCTTGCAACAAGCTGCCAGAGCCAGCCTACACTCTGGCAGCAGTTTTGGAATATAGTTCAGTGGTAGAACAGCTGACTCATGAATCAGCATAGAGGTGGTTCGAATCCATCTGTTCTGATTTCTCTATATAGGGGAATTTTTAACAACATACATTTTTTTCAAAACGTCCTGCAGAAATGTAGGGCGTTTTACTTAAAGAAAGGCTGGTAAAAATATGAGCAAAGTGATAAAATACATAAAAATGTATGTTGGGAGAAGAATGATGATTAAACCAAATGGACAAAATATAATTGATCATATTAATACACATTGGACAAATCAAGTATGTCCAATGTGCGGAGGAAGAGCCTGGAATGTATCTGATAAGGTTTTTGAATTACGAGAATTTAATGATGGTAATTTTGTGCTTGGAGGACCAAATTCGTCTATTGTGCCAGTAATTCCTGTTACTTGTGATAATTGTGGAAATACAATTTTTATAAATGCGTTATCAACTAATTTGATAAAAAAGGAGTAACGCATGCAGAAAAAAATAAATGATAAGAATGGAAAAGGAATTTCTGCCGTTAAAAACGAGAATTTAACTTATGAAATATCGACAGCAGGTAAATTTGTTCTTTCTGACAAAGGGTCTATTCCAAATGAAACAGAACAAATGAAAAAAGAGTACCACAAGCAAAGATTGTGGCAATCTAAAATGGCATTTTGGTTAAGTTTTGGCGGAAGTATAGCGGGATTCTTAGTTATTATAGTTAGTGTTGGATATGGAATGCATACAAATAATAATCAGTGGCCAGGCATTGTATCTGGTATAGTAGTAGAAGCTGTTTCTGCATTATTTTACACATTATCAAATAAGGCGAATGAGAAAATATCTGAGTTTTTTAAAGAATTGACAGAAGATTCTAAAATAAAAAATGCATTGGAACTAGCACGAGAAATTGAAGGGGCGGATACCGTTAAAAATCAATTATATGTAAAATTATCATTGCATTTGTCAGGATTAGATGAAGAGAAAATATGTAAAAGTACGTTTGAATCTTGCAATTCGAAAAAAGATCATACATAAATATTATAGATGATAGAAAGGCACCCTTCGGGGTGCTTTTCTAATGCAATTTTTCCTACAGCGTGCACGGCACCAGCACATACATACTTTACGCATGGATTCACTGTATGTAAGTGTTAACACACCTCCTTTCGGCGTGGCGGCAATCGGCTGTCACTATGGTGCCGGCAGGACTGTAATTTACAAATATCAAAAACGAAACGAATGAGAGGTGGTGAGGCTTGCCAAGAGCACCAGATCAGAGAGTAGAAGAGGCCAGAAAGCTATATGCTTCTGGAGTGAAATTAATTGAAGTTTCTCAGAAGCTCAGAATCCCGGTAGGGACGATTCGAAGCTGGAAAAATAGATACAAATGGGATAATGCAACGTTGCAAAAGAATAAACGCAACGTTGCGAAAAAGAAGGGCGGACAGCCCGGAAATAAAAATGCGGAGGGGCATGGAGGAACCGGCCCGCCGGGAAATAAGAATGCAGTCAGGACAGGAGAGTTTGAAACTCTCTTTTTTGATACCCTGGAACCAGAAGAAAGAACATTGGCAGAGATGATCAGGCCAGACAAAGAGCAGCTGCTTCTCAGAGAAATCCAGCTTCTTGCAGTCAGGGAACGCCGGATGCTGAAAAGAATCCAGTCTCTCCGTGAACTGGAAGCTCAGACAGGATCAGAAGAAGATTCGGTACCATGCGGAATGTCTGTAACAGAATATACTTCCGGTACCGAAAAAGGAAAACAAACAGAACTTCGAAAGTACGAAGGCATCCTTGGCCAGATCCAGGCCATAGAGGATGCTCTGACCAGAGTGCAGGCCCGGCAGCAGAAAGCTATCGAGATGCTGCATAAGTTTGGCTATGACGATGCAAAGCTGGAACTTGCAACCATGCAGCTTGAATTTGAGATGCTGAAGCAGGATAACCAGGTAGAAGAAATCACAGATGATGGTTTCCTGGAGGCAATGAATGCAACAGCGCAGGATGTCTGGGGTGATGAGAATGTATGAAAAACTCAAAACTCTGAAAGATAAGCTGCAGAAGATGAAAACCAACAGAGCCAACAGGCAGATAGGCCAGACGTTTCATTTTTCTCCGTTCTCAAGAAAACAGAAACAGGTCCTGACCTGGTGGTGCAAAGAATCTCCAGTTCATGATATGGACGGAGTTATCGCTGATGGAGCAATCCGATCAGGAAAAACAATCAGCATGTCTTTATCATTCGTTATGTGGGCCATGAGTACCTTCACTGGACAGAACTTTGCCATGTGCGGAAAGACCATAGGATCCTTCCGGAGAAATGTTCTGTTCTGGTTGAAACTGATGCTCCGGTCAAGAGGATATTCCATCACGGATCACAGGGCAGACAACCTTCTGACCATCCGAAAAGACGGAAAAGAAAATTACTTTTACATATTCGGCGGCAAGGATGAAAGATCTCAGGATCTTATCCAGGGAATCACCCTGGCCGGCGTGTTCTTTGATGAAGTTGCCCTGATGCCGGAATCCTTTGTGAACCAGGCAACAGGCCGATGCTCTGTAAAAGGCTCAAAGTTCTGGTTTAACTGCAATCCGGATGGTCCATATCACTGGTTTAAACAGAACTGGATAGATAAATCCACCGGATATCTGGGAAAAGAAGAAACTGCCCGGAGGATGCAGCAAGCGGCCGCGGAGGGGAAAGATCCTGGTCTGAAAGATATCCTGTATCTCCACTTTACTATGGACGATAACCTGTCCCTGGATGAAGAGATCAAGGCCAGATACAGGAGCATGTATGTTGGAGTATTCTTTAAACGTTACATCATGGGGCTTTGGGCGGCAGCAGAGGGAATCATCTACGACATGTTCGACGAGAACAAACATGTCCAGGATATCAAAGATTTCTATCAGCTGCTGATCAATGGGAACCGGTATGTTTCCTGCGATTATGGTACACAGAACGCTACAGTATTCCTGTTGTGGAATAAAGGAACCAACGGGAAATGGTACTGCATCCGGGAGTATTACTATTCCGGAAGAGATAAAGGTAAACAGAAAACAGATTCAGAATATGCAGATGACCTGAAAGTGTGGCTGGATGGAACCAAGATCAAAGCAATCATCGTGGATCCATCGGCCGCTTCTTTTATTGCAGAACTCCGGAAACGGGGATATAAGGTCCTGAAAGCCAACAATGATGTTCTGGATGGAATCCGGCTGGTTGGAATGCTTCTGAACCTGGAGAAGATTGTCTTTGCTTCTTCCTGTAAAGAAACCATAAAAGAATTTGCTTCTTACATCTGGGATGAGAAAGCCCTGGAAAGAGGAGAAGACAAACCGGTGAAACAATTCGATCATTGTTGTGACGCTGTGAGGTACCTATGCAGCACCATAATCGGCAGAAAAGCAGCACGTTTCCGAGAGATAAGGAGGTGAGAAAAATATACACATTTACAATACCGAGAGAAAGCTTTGACGAGTTAAACCCAGACAAACAGATACTCCGCCAGCTGATCAGCAAACACATCAGCATGGTGGATCGGCTGAAGAAGAATATGTCCTACTACGAAGGAAAGCACAAGATCCTGGATGAGACCAAACGGGAAAACCGCCTGGTGTGCAATCATGCAAAAGACATCTCTGATACAGCCAGTAGCTATTTCATCGGCAACCCAGTGACTTATAAATCTGAGGGAGACATCAAGCCTCTTACAGATGCACTGGAGCTGGCCGGAGCAGATGAGACAGACGGAGACAACGGTCTGGAGGCATCCATCTACGGCCTGGCTTACGAATATGTCTATGTGAAGGAAAACGAGAACAACCTGCAGACCAAGAATTTGTCTGCGGAAAATACCTTCATGGTAAAAGACGACAGCATAGAAGAAAACGAACTCTTTGCTGTCTATTATTATATCCGGAAAGATGATTCTGGGAAGCTTCCGGACCACTATATGGCCACAGTAGTGACCACAAACTATAAGTACGAGCTGGACATCGAGAACAACAATACGATCCAGGCAACCACAGAGCCGGCGGTGCCCCATTATCTTGGTGAGATCCCGATCATCGAATACCTGAACAATAAACTGGCCATTGGAGATTTTGAACTGCAGATCCCACTGATCGATGCATACAATGCGCTGATGAGCGATCGTGTGACCGATAAGGAGCAGTTTATTGATGCGATCCTGGCTATCTATGGAACATTGCTGACCGATGAGGACGAACCGAACACTGAGGATGAAGATGAGAGCATCCGAAAGGCCAAAGCCCGTCTTAAAAAGTACAAGGTTCTTGAGATGCCGGATACAGCCAAAGCAGAGTATCTGACCAGGACTTTTGATGAAAACGGTGTGGAGATCCTTAAGAAAGCCATTGAGCAGGATATCCATAAGTTTTCCCACATTCCCTGTATGTCAGATGAAAGCTTCGGAGGGAACGTTAGTGGTGTGGCTATGGAATTTAAGCTCCTGGGCATGGAAAATATCACAAAGATCAAGACCAGATATTATAAAAAAGGTCTGAGAAAAAGAGTGCGGATATTCTGTAACTATCTGGCTTTGCACGGAACCAGCATCGATCCATCCGGAATCACGATGACATTCACCAGAGCACTGCCGAAAAATCTCCTGGAGATATCCCAGATTGTGGCAAATCTGTGGGGAAAAGTAAGCCGGAAGACCTTACTTTCACAGGTTCCGTTTGTGGAGGATGTGGACGAGGAATTGAAAGCTTTGGAAACAGAGGAAGAAGAGAATCTGAAGCGGCAGCAGGAAGTGTTTGGCATGCAGGATAACACACCACCAGAACAGAATCCGGATGATAAGGAAAAGGTAAATGAGTAGGAAATACTGGGAACAGAGATCTGCCTGGGATATGTATCAGTTTATGGAGGATGCAGAAGAAACAGCAGATTTCATTGCTAGAGTATACCGGAAAGCCTCTCTCCAGCTGGAATATGCCGCAAGAGATATCTTCGAGAAGTTCATGACAAAGTATGGTCTGTCAGAAACAGAAGCCTGGCAGATCATAAATTCCATCCAGGATAAAAACTCCATTGATCAGCTGAAACAGGAACTCCAGAACAGGAAAAAGGACAGTGAGATTCTGAAACAGCTGGAAGCTCCGGCGTACCGTGCAAGAATGGAACGCCTGCAGGATCTTATGGCACAGGTAGATGCAGTGATGCAGCAGGTATACCAGCAGGAGAAGCAGTTCGATACCAAGCTTCTGGAACAGCTTGGAGAAAAAGCCTATTATCATTCCATTTACAACATGCAGAAAGAAACCGGTCTGGCATTCAATTTTTCTCATGTGAGCAGGAAACAGATCGACCAGGCTCTGCAGATGAAATGGTCCGGAAAACATTTTTCAGACCGTATCTGGCAGAACACACAGCAGCTTGCAGATTCCTTGAAGGATGAATTGCTGATCAGTCTCCTTACCGGCCGGACAGACCGGGAAACAGCGGAATCCATCCAGGCCCAGTGCGGAGGGGGAGCAAAGCAGGCCAGGCGATTGGTAAGAACAGAATCCTGTTACATGGCAGGAGAATTGACTGCACAGAGTTATATTGACTGCGGGATCAAGAATTATCGCTATGTGGCAGTGCTGGATCTTCGTACCAGTGAGATCTGTCGGGGGCTGGATGGAAAGGTTTTTCCGGTGAAAGACCGGAAAGCCGGAGTGAACTATCCGCCCATGCATCCATATTGCCGCTCCACAACGATTTCTGTCATAGATGATAAAATCCTCAGGAACATGAAAAGAAGCGCCTACAACCCGGAAACAGGGCGTACAGAGATGGTTCCTGCGGATATGACCTATGAACAGTGGTATGAGAAATACGTCAAAGGAAATCCAAAAGCAGAAGCCCAGGAAAAAGCAGTTAAAAACGCTGCATCGGACAGGAAACAGTATGATCAGTACCGGGAACTCCTTGGAAAAGACATGCCGAAACATTTTGCAGACTTCCAGGAAATGAAGTATAATGAACCTGAGAAGTGGGAATTGCTCAGGACTTATGCTCGTTCAGTGAAGAACGGAATGATATCTCCACTATCCGGTTTTAAGAATTATCAGAAGATCTATGATGAAATCAATAAAAAAGTTGTTGGAGTCAAAACTTCTGAGGGAACCGAAGTAACCAGACAGAGCAAACACTTCATGGAGAGAGTGATCGGAACCATGAAAGATCCTAAAACTGGACGACCACGATCGGGAGTATCGGTGGAAGGAATAAAGGATGCGCTGGAGAAACCGGCGAAGGTATTTCCTGTGAGAACGGATCCTGGTGGAGAAAAAAGTCAGAAATATATGGGCAGAAACGGAACAGTTTCAGTAGATCCAGATACGGGAGTTCTGATTCAATGTAATCCAACAGATTCAGATTATGTGAGGAGAATAAGAAATGGAAATGCGAAGATTTGAACTGACGAATGAACAAATTGAATTTCTTAAAGAAATGTATCCTGACAATGAACTTGTTCAGAGAGTACTGAGTCATGAAAACAATGGAGTATTTGAAGTAGATGTGGATACCAAAATTGATTTTATGGAGTACATGGAAGATGAGTCGGTATATTGGATGAATCCACATCATGAGCCATCAGCAAAAACATATATGCTCGAATCAATAAGGGATGATATTTATTATCAGACCAACTGATACCACCAGTCAGAAATGGCCGGTGGTCTTTTTATACCCATTTTTACGAAAGAGAGGGCGAAGAACATGAAGAAATTATTTATCAGTCAGCCAATGAATGGCAAAGCAGACGAGGAGATTCTTGCAGAGCGAAAGGTGGCAATCAAAGCAGCAGAAGAGTTGTTGAGAGAACCTGTAAAGGTTATTGATTCTTTCTTCCGGTCAGCACCGGTAGGAGCAAAACCACTGTGGTTTCTTGGAAAGTCTCTGGAGCTTTTAGCTGATGCCGATATCGCCTATTTTGCAAAAGACTGGCAGAAAGCAAGAGGCTGTAAGATTGAGCATGAGTGTGCAGTTGAGTATGGAATTCCGAGAATTGAACATGCGTAGGAGGCAAGGGATGGGAAACGAAGAATTTTTAAGGCTTTGTAAGGCAAAAGTAGCTGAATATACAAATTCACACATGGACAAGACCGATGGAAAACAGATCACTGTACAGGATGTGTACGTGGTATGGAGTTGTAAGACATTACAGAACAGTAAAGCACTTCTGAGCACGACTGTGCCGGATGGAATGTATTATGAGCTGACATATAACGGAGACAAGCACGAGTTATACCTTGATGCTTATAAGAAGTTTCAGAACATGTGCTTTAAACTGTGATTGCGCCGGCGCCAACGGAGGGGAGGTGAAGAGAATGAAAGTAAAATGCATCAAAAGATACAGCGACATCTGCTTGAAAGAAATCGTCGAGAAGGGAACTGTTCTGGAAGTAACAGAAAACAGAGGGGAACATCTGATCAGCGAGGGTGTTGCAGAAGCAGTAAGAGAAGCAAAGGCAGCAGCCAAAGGGAAGGAATAGGTAATCCAATTATCTCCCGGTGAGACGCAGGGTGAAGCGTCTTATTTTTTATGCCTTTTTCCGCCAGGCGTTAAAGAAGCGGATTCCACAAACTGAATGGCCCGGGCGTGAGAACGAATAGGCTGGGCAGAAAGGAAAAGATATGAGAAACAGAGTATTCAAAGCAATGTGTAAAGTTCCGATGAACCTGCAGTTATTCGCAGAAGGCGGAGACGGTGCTGGGGCCGGTGAGGGCAATGGCGGCGGATCTGGCGAAGGTACAGGCGGTGAGGGTGGAGATAATCCTCCATCTTTTGATGACTTCCTGAAAACAGGCGGTAATCAGGCGGAGTTTGACAGACGTGTCCAGAAGGCAGTCAATACGGCAGTGACAAACGCACAGGAGAAGTGGCAGGCACTGACGGATGATAAGCTTTCCGAGGCTGATAAGCTGGCCAAGATGACCAAGGAAGAAAAAGCACAGTACATGCAGAAGAAAAAAGAAAAGGAACTTTCCGACAGGGAGGCAGCAGTAACCAGAAGTGAGCTCATGGCAGAAGCAAAGAACAACCTGTCAGACGAAGGACTTCCGGTGGAGCTTGCAGAAGTACTGAATTATACAGATGCAGATGCCTGCAAGAAATCCATGGAAACCGTCAAAAAAGCGTTCCAGACTGCAGTTGAGAAAGCAGTCGATGAGAAGCTGAAGGGCGGCAAGCCTCCGAAAAAAGCACCAGAAACAAACACACAGGAAGCCCTTGAAAAGCAGGTATACAATGCGATGATGGGGATTTTTTAAAGGAGAGTGAATAAACAATGGTAATCAATACTTTAGCAACAGCAACCTTATTTATGACACAGCTTGATAAGATCGCTGTCCAGGAAGCAACCACTGGCTGGATGGATGCCAATGCCGGTCAGGTGATCTATAACGGTGGATCTGAAGTAAAGATCCCGAAAATGAGCGTTCAGGGAATGGGCGACTATGACCGTGAGGCTGGATACCAGCGCGGCTCCGTTACCCTGGAGTACGAGACCAGAAAAATGACACAGGACCGTGGCCGTCTCTTTCAGCTGGATCCGATGGATATCAATGAGGCAAACTTTATCCCGACTGCCGGTGCAGTTATGGGAGAGTTCCAGAGGACACAGGTAGTTCCGGAGATCGATGCGTACCGTATCAGCAAGCTGGCTACAGAAACACTCACTGCAGATAAAGCAGGAATGATCGGAGAATCTTATGTACCGGGAACTGCTTCTACATCTGCTCTGCGTAAGCTGAAAGAAGGGATCAAAGCGGTAAGAGAAAACTATAACGGAGCTCTTATCTGCCAGGCAACACCGGACTTTATTATGGAACTGGAGCTGGAACTTGCAGGCAAGATCACTGCAGTGACCTTCTCTAAAGGCGGAATTCAGACACAGGTTCCTTCTGTAGATGGTGTACCGCTGGTTTCCACACCTTCCAACCGTATGTACACAGCTATCAAGATCAATAACGGTAAAGATAGTGGACAGGAAAAAGGCGGATATGAAAAAGGAACATCCGCAAAGAACCTGAACTTCTTTATCTGCCCTGTAACCACGCCGATCGCTGTCACAAAACAGGATATCATGCGTATCTTCGACCCGACAACAAACCAGAAACTGAACGCATGGCAGATGGATTACCGTCGTTTCCATGATATGTGGATTCTGGATAATAAACTGGATTCCATCTATCTGAGCATCCAGGAGGCGAAAGCATGAGGCTGATCCGTAAAAATGTAGAAAGAGAAGCGGAAGGATCTGCAGCAGAAAAGCTGATCAGTGATGGCTTCACACCGATGAAAAAAGCCACACCAGACACAGTACCGGAAGAGAAAATCGGTAAGGATATCGAGGATATGACAGTTGAAGAACTGAAAACTCTTGCAAAGGAGAAAGGACTGACCGGTGTCTCCTCCCTGGCAAAAGCGGACCTTCTGGCAATCCTGAAAGGGTGATACGATGGCATCAGCAGAAGATATCAAAAAGCTGAAGATCCTGACCGGAGAAAAGAATGAGGAACTTCTGTCTGTCCTTCTGGATGAAGCTGAAGCTTTCGTGCTGTCCTACACCAATCGCAAACAGTTAAGGACCGGGCTGGAAAAGGCAGTCCGGGATCTTGCTGTGATCGCTTTGAACCGGATGGGAACAGAGGGGGAAAAGTCCAGAAGTGAGGGTGGAGAGAGTTATACTTTTGAGGATGCGCCGAAACAGATCTACGACACGCTGAACCGGTATCGCCTGGCCAGAGTAGGAGGAAAGATTTATGAGGCTGAGAAGAAGCAGACTTGAGGAATTTTTCCATAAGAAAATGACGGTAAAGAAAGATAAGGAAGGCAGTACCAGCGAGGAATATGGTACTGCCTCTTCTGTTACCGGAGAAAGCTGGCCGGCATCCGGAAAAGTACAGGCTGAGCAGTACGGCCAGAGACTGAATTATATTCGGAATATCCGAATACAGGGAAGCTATAAGATCCAGACGGATGAAAAAGGCCGGCTGCATTATATCCTGGAAGATGGAACGGATATAGAGGAACGGGACGGGATTTGTCTATATGTGGCAGCAGATCAGCTTCCAGACTATCGGATCATATCCATCAAACCATATCGTTTCCTTACCATGGAGGTGGAAAAGATATGAGTGTAAATGGATTTGATGAAGTGGAGAAAGCTTTGCAGGAGGTGTCCGAGTTGGACACCCGGCAGGCAGTTGGAGAAGCGATCCAGTTTGTACGGTCAGCAGCAGTTGAGAATTGCCATGCAGATACCGGAGAACTCCGGCAGAGCATTTTTGCCGAAACCACAGAGGAAGAAAACACTGTCACAGGGATCTGCTGGACAGACAAAGCTTATGCTCCATACATAGAGTTCGGAACCGGACCGAAAGGCCAGGAGAAACATGCCGGCATCTCTCCGGAAGTAACTCCGGTCTATACTCAACAGCCATGGTGGATCCATGAAAGCCAGATAGACAGAAGGGTGGCTGAAAAGTACCGTTGGCCATATATGGACACGCCGGATGGAAGATTCTATAGATGCAGCGGAAATCCGGCCTATCCGTTCCTGTATCCGGCTATGAAGGATAACGAAGAACAGATCTTAAAGATGCTGGGCGGAAGCCTTGCGTCAGATTTGGAGGATATATGAAGAATGTAAAAGATCAAGTGTACGCGGCACTGTGCACGGTGTCCGAAAATGTTTCCGATGCTTATCCACGTTCCTGGGCGGAGGGCTCAACGATCCAGTATACCGAAGAACAGAATGATGTATACGAAGCCAGCTCCGATGCTGAAGGAATGAGAGAGGATAAAGCCCTTGTAAGATACCGGATCGATATCTGGAACAATCACAGCACTTCAGAAGCAGCTCTGCAGGTAGATGAAGCGATGAAAGTGACAGGCCTGAAACGGATCGCATGTGCAGATGTGCCGGATCCGTCAGGGATGAAGCATAAACAGATGCGCTACGAAGGGATCATTGATATGGATTCTGACAGCGTGTACTGGAGATAAGGAGGAATAGAGATGTTAGCAAATGGAGCAACATTAGGTTACAGAAAACACACAGCTGGAGAAAACTCTGCAGCTTACACAGATCTTCCAGGACTGAAAGAGATCCCGGAAGTCGGAGTGGAACTGGATAAGGAGGAAAACACCTGCCTTACAGATCCGCACAAGATGTACGAGGAAGGCATTGGAGACCTTCCGGATATGAAGTACAAATGGAAGTACGACAACAGCAAAGCCGGAAGCCCGTACAGGCTTATGAGAGATGCAGCAGACAAAAAAGAGATCTGGGATTTCCAGGAAAAAACAAAAGATGGAACAGTTACCGAGTTTACTGCACAGTTTTCCGTAAAACGTACAGGCGGTGGAGTAAATGGTGTGATCGAGTTTGAGGTGACCATGGCCGTACAGTCTGAGATCAAACAGACAGATCCGGCGTAAGGAGGAATAAAAGATGATGAATTTTGAAGGCATTCAGGATCTGGGCGGAGCTTCTGCCCAGAATGAGACACAGGCTCCAGAGGAAAAAGTAGTCAATCTGGAGGAACAGAAGAAAAAGAGACAGCCCTTTGCTTATTGGAATGTAGGCGGCAGGAGCTTCAAGATGAAACTGAAAGCTTCCGGAATCGGACGCCTGGAAAATAAGTACAGACAGAATCTCATGAATATGATCGATGATATTCCGCCGCTTTCCGTGATGCTGACGATCATCCAGGAAGCAATGTCACCGTGGGAGCATGGGATTGATTATCAGGATGTGCAGAAGCTGTATGACGCATGGATCGATGAAGGGAACAGTCAGCTGGAACTCTATCAGAAGATTTTGATCCCGCTCATGGTGGTATCGGGTTTTTTACCGGAGAAAACAGCGGCATCCCTTCTGGAGGAAATCGAGAACGCCTGATGTCAGAACAGCTCTCAGAGCTGTATCCGGTAGCTCTTGAGATGGGGATCCCGGCGGAAACATTCTGGAACCTTTCTGTAAATGAGATATTTGATACTTTGGCAAATATAAGAAGGCGGTTGCTCGGAGAAGAAAAGCAGCGAATCATGGATAATTTCATACAGGCCCAGGCCATAGCAGTAGATATCTCAGCGTTATTTGCCAAAGATGGCAAGATAGCTCATCCCTGGGATTATTATCCGGAACTGTTTGAAAAAGAACAGAAGGCATACGAAGAAGCAGAGGAAGCCCGCCAGTGGGAAGAGTACATGGAAAAAAGAAGGGCGTACAACGCCGAATGGAACTATAGACATAATCATTAATTTGTTGAGAAAAAGAGAGGAGGTGAGACCATGGGAGATACACTTCATAAGATGCAGGTGATAATTGAAGCTACAACAGAACCATTGAAAAAAGGGATGGAAAACAGCCGGCGGGAAGTAAAGAAAAGCGTTGAAGAAATCCAGAAGGAAACTGAGAAAGTAAAGAATCCGTTCAAGGGAATGGAAAGCAAGGCGCTGCAGCCGGTAAGGAATACTCTGAATAAGATCAGGGAAATGCTCAGCAGGAATCCTGTGAAAAATTTTCAGATCAAGGCAGGCATCAAAGTTCCAACGGAAGAGTATGCAGAATTGCAGAAAAATTTATCAAAAGCACAGCAATCATTGGAAAAACTACAAGAAAAACAGCACAAATTTGAAAGCACGGGTAAATCTAAAGAGAACCAGCAATGGAAAAGCCTTGTAGTTGATATTACTCGAGCTGAAAAAAAACTCAGTGAATACAAAGATGCTGCAGCCAAAATGGAAACGTCAGGAACTGCTTTTAAACAAACCCCTACAGACGAATATCGTGAAATCAGAAATTCTGTTAAAAGTTTAAACGAAGAAATAGAAAAATATGAAAAAAAAGGTGAAAAGTTTGAGGCGATGGGCGTTAAGAAAGAAAGCAAGCAATGGAGAAGCCTTATATACGATATTGAACAAGCTCGCGGGAAGCTGTTTGAGTATGAAGAAAAAATGAAATCGTTAGAAAAATCAGGAAAATCAACTCAGCAGGTGCCAACAGAAGAATATCAAAAAATACAAAAAGACATTTTGAAAGTAAATAAGGAACTTGATGCTTATCGCGAAAAAAAGAATAAGCTCCAAGCTTTGGGCGTATCAAAAGAAAGTCAGGAATGGAAAAGCCTTACATATGACATTGATCAAGCGAAAATAGCTGTAGAGGAGTATAAAACAAAGGCCAGACAGATGGAATCCTCAAATACAGATGTAAAGCGGCCGGTATCTCTTCCGAAACAGGCATTGAACTTTGGGACAGGAATTTTCAAAGGAATAGGAACAACTGTTTCAAAGGGCTGGGGAGGCTTTACAAAGCTTCTGGGAGGTGTTGGAAACGTTGCATCTTCCTTCACCGGTGTGATCCGGAAATGCTCCGGTGCTTATGCTGCACTGATCCAGAAGTTCACATCCGGAATCCCGTTTCTTAACAGGACAAAATCTTCGTTCAATGGTCTGGGAACATCCGGACGAGGCTTGACAGGTATACTGAAGACGATCGGAATGACTGCAAAATTTATGTTTGCAAGTTTTGTGATCCGTGGAGCTGTAGATGGTGCAAAGCAGGGATTTCAGAACCTTGCACAGTACAGTGGAGAAACAAACAGAAGTCTTTCTCTGCTGATGTCTTCTCTGACACAGCTCAAAAATTCACTGGCCACAGCCTTTGCACCAATCCTGAATGTTGTAGCACCAATTCTGAACAGTTTCATTCAGACGGTTATCAACGTGGTAAATTCAATAGGCCAGCTGATGGGAGCCCTCACAGGCAAAACCACCATGGTCACGGCCAAGAAAGTCAATCAGGATTATGCTGCAAGTCTTAACAGTACCTCAATGGGTCTGAAGAATAATGCAAAGAACGCGGATACGGCATCAAAAGCGGCAAAACAATATCAGCGCACTCTTCTGGGATTCGACCAGATCAACAAGCTGAACGATGATTCAGACGGCTCCGGATCAGGAGGAACAGGAAGTGGAACGGATACATCACCGCTTGGTGGCGTTAATGATATGTTCCAGACAACGGCCATCAAGAGCCGTTTCAAAGATCTCGCAAAACTGATCAAAGATTCCTGGAAGTCCGGTGATTTTACAGAACTTGGCGCCATGGTCGGCAATAAGCTCAACGAAGCACTGGAACGTATTCCGTGGGGTAAAATCCAGAATACCTGTAACAAGATTGCAAAAAGCATTGCCACTTTTCTGAATGGCTTTATTGAAGCTACGGATTGGAAATTAGTTGGTAATACATTCTCTAAGGGACTGAACACAGCCTTTGGATTTGTAGATACCTTTGCAAAGAATTTCCACTGGAACAGTCTTGGGAAAGCTATCGGAGATGGGATCAATGGTGCTCTTGAAGGCCTTGACTGGAATCTGATCAAAGGAACCGTACATGATACCGTCTTTGGTCTGGTAAGCACACTGAATACAGCGATTGCGACAACCAATTGGAGTGTAGTTGGAAAAACAGTTGGAGAGTGCTTTAACACACGACTGGAAGCACTTTATACCACAGTTCATAACTTTAACTGGAGAGGCTTGGGCACTGCGCTGGCTGATCTCGTAACCAACACGGTCAAAACCATTGATACTGGAAAAATAGGACAGACCTTATCCGATGGGATAAAAGGCTTTTTTGATTTTGCAATCTCAGCAATTGAACACATGGATTGGTGGTCCATGGGGGACACCATCTATAACAAAGCAAAAGATCTGATGGTAAACATTGACTGGAGCGGAATTGCTGATAGAGTTTTTGAAACGATTGGAGCTGCATTTGGAGGTTTTGCCGCATTTATTGGCGGTATCTTTAAAAATGCAGTTGCAGATGCAAGGAAGTATATTATAAAGCATTTCACAGAAGCTGGAAAATTCACCTGGGAAGGCTTTAAAAATGGTGTTGTGCAGTCATTTAAAGATATAGGAACCTGGATCAAGGCACACATTTTTAAACCATTTATAAACGGATTCAAAAAAGCTTTCGGAATCCATTCACCATCAACAGTCATGCGTACGCAGGGCGGATATGTTATATCTGGCCTGTTCAATGGTATGAAAGCAGGATTGCCAGCTGTACTGTCTTGGATTGCTAAACTCCCAGGGCAGACAAAAGAGAGACTTGGAAATGCCAAAACATGGCTACGTGGGAAAGGAAATGCTGCGATCACCGGTCTGAAAAATGGCTGGGAAGCTGTAAGGGAATCAACATTCCTGAGCAGAGTAAAGAAAATCGGTTCTCAATCTTTCAACGCTATCGGAGATATCAAAAGCAAAGTAACGCCGAAAGGCAGGGATATCATAAGCGGAATGAGAACCGGCCTGAATAATAACTGGAGCTCTCTGTCTGGAATATTAAGTAATATACCAGGCAAGGTGGCAAACGCAATTCCAAGCTTATACACAGTTGGCCAGAATGTTATTCAGACTTTTGCAAATGGATTTTCAAGCATCCATATCCCTATGCCACATATCGGCTGGGATTGGGAAGGTGGATCTATAAAAATCGGTAACTTCAAATTTTCATTGCCACGTTTCAATCTGAGCTGGTACGCAAATGGCGGATTCCCTGGTATGGGAGAAATGTTCGTGGCAAGAGAGTCCGGACCGGAGCTTGTCGGAAGAATGGGAAACCATTCTGCGGTGGCAAACAATAATCAGATCATTGCCGGAATCCGGGCAGGTGTATTTGAAGCAGTTGTGAATGCTTTTGAAAGCATGCAGAGCAGAAATAATCGTGGACAGGAACTCCACATCTATCTGGAAGGCGATGCAAAGAAATTGTTTAAGGTGATCCGCCAGGAAGGAAACAACTATCAGAAACAGACCGGAAATCCGGTATTTGGATAAGGAGGCGGTAAAGTGACAGATGATATCATTATTGACGGAGTTACGATGCCGACTCCGACCCTTTCGGGTTTGACAATAAAAAAGGAAAAAATCTGGTCAAATAATACAGGGCGTGTAGCGAACGGTGATATGGTAGGCGATCTTATTGCTATTAAATATACGTTGGAAATTACATGGCCCATGTTAAGCAGAGCGGATGTTGCCAAGATTGATGCAGCAATCAGCCCTGCTTTCTTTAATGTGACATTTACGGATCCTGGAAGCAATTCCCGGATAACAAAGAGATGCTACTCAAACACACCATCCTATCCGGTATACAGTTATGTGGACGGTGTGAAAACATACAAAGGAGTAGGGGCGACACTGATCGGAAAATAAGGAGAACAGAACAATGAAAATGCAAAACAAAGAAATTGTAGACTTTTTAAATACCTGCGTATCTATGAAAAAAAAGATCTTGCCAGTTCGTCTGGCGTATGCAATCAAGAAGAATGTGGCAGCAGTCCAGGAGGCTGCGTCGGCTTACACTGCGGAACGAGAAGAATTGATCCGCAGATACGCCAAGAAAGATGAAAATGGTGAGATCATGACGGAAGACGACTGCTATATCATGGAAGACAAAGAAAGCTTTGGGAAGGATATGAGAGAACTTCTGAATATTGAGACCGAGGTGGAGATTCATACTGTTTCCATCTCAGTAGTCGAGAAATGTGACGAAGATCCGAAATATGATCCATTGACCATGGCTGAACTAGATGTTATTGATTTCATGCTGACAGAGTAAGGAGGCGGTCCTGTGTATCAGTCAACAGTTGCATTTGGAACCTTGGTACAGCAGGATTCCAGAACATTTAAGTGTCTGCTCACCTATGGAGAAACATCCATCACAACCGTACGGAGTATCAAGTTCACCGGTGGTTCTGAAGGAGAAGACGATTTCTCTCTGGGTTCTACCATGTCACAGTACATAGAAGTGACGATTCCTGGTAAAGGACTGGTAGTTGAAGGAACAGAAATGCTCCTTCAGATTGGTATGGACGTGAACGGAAAAACAGAATATATCCCCATGGGATATTTTACAGCAGGAAAGCCCAAAAAAGCGGATGATCAGATCACGTTCACGGCTTACGACCGTATGATGAACACAGAGCGGACGTTTTCCATGAGTGACACAACTACAAATACGGTGGCAGTACTGAAGAAGATTGCGGATATCACAGGCGTTCCTGTAGTGACATCCGGATTAACGGCGATATCCATGAAAGTACCAAAAGGATATAGCTGCAGGGAAGTTCTTTCCTATGTGGCCCAGCTTCATGGAGCGTTTGCGCTTTGTAACCGTATGGGTCAGATCGAGCTGCACACTTATGTGGATTCAGCTTATAAAATAGGAGCAGGACGGTACTGGGGAAACTTTGAACATAACGATTATGCTTTTAATGTGACAAGAATGGTGTGTGCCACCGGAGAGGATAAGAACGGAGCGAGTATTTCGATAACTGCAGGTTCTGGAACAAGGAGCATATCACTGTCAAATCCGTTTATGACACAGGCAGTACTCAACAAGATCCTGGCATCTTTCAAAAATTTCTCCTATATGCCAGGTACATTGAAAATGCTGGGAGATCCACGACTGGATCCTTGGGATATCCTGACCGTAGCAGATTTGTCCGGAAACACATATAAGGTTCCTATCATGAAACTGGATTGGGAGTATGATGGAGGTCTTACTTATTCAGTTGAGGCAGTTGGCCGGTCAGAAGAAGAAACCAATGCAGATTATAAAGGCCCACAGACAAAAGAAATGGAACGGTATTACGCACAGTTGGTAATGATTAACAGGGCAATGATCAACAAACTGGATGTGGAGACTGCAAAAATCACGTATGCATCTATTAAGGAACTGGATGTAGTTAAAGAGAATGTTGATAACCTTACAGCTAATAAAGCGGACATCAGAGATCTAACTGCAGCAACCGGTCGGATTAAACAGTTAGAGTCCAAGAGTATCGAAACTGATAACCTTATTGCTGATAAAGCGGACATTAAAGATCTAACTGTAGCAACCGGTAGAATCGACAAGCTGGAATCAAAGAATATTGTGACGGATCAGCTTATCGCTAAAAAGGCAAATATCGATCTTGCGAACGTAAACAACGCCTGGATTGAAAAAGGCGTGCTGAAGGACGGATCCATCGGTTCGGCAGCAATCCATGAAGGCGCTGTAACGAACGCTAAGATTGCTGATGCGACGATTGAAGCAGCGAAGATCAAGTCTATCAATGCAGATTCTATTGTAGCCGGTACGATTAAGACAGAGCGCCTTATCATCACCGGTCCGGATGGTCAGGACTCTATTGTCAAAGCAATCAACATCGCAAATGGCGTATCTGAAGCAGAAGTGAATGGTCAGAAGATCCAGGCTGCTTCTATAGATGTCGTTGACCTGTCTGCATTCCAGGCTAAGATTGCTCAGTTTGATATGAGTCAAAATGCCATCTATAGTGGCAAGCTGGCTATTAATGATCCAACAAGCGGTGTTTATATTTCCACCACCGGTCTTGGGCTTGGCGACGGGGCTCTTACAAGTAAGAAAGAATCGCCAATTCAGATGTATGCTGATGGTGTATTTAAGCTTAAAGGCAAGAATTCATCGTTGGAATTCAATCCAGTGACGGATATGTTAGACATTAATGTCAGCAATTTCCGGATTGGTTCAAAAGAAGCAGCCACAGTAGATAACACAATCAAATCAACGCTCGAACAGTTTTATTTATCCACATCTCCAACATCATTAGTTGGTGGTTCATGGAGTAATAATCAGCCTACGTGGACAGAAGGCAAGTATATTTGGAGACGAAATTTCGTAACCTACGGAGATGATCGTACTGAATTCACGCCTTCTGAAAACGGAGTATGTATAACAGGTAATACCGGGGCTCAGGGTGCTCAGGGTGCTCGTGGTCCACAAGGTGCCGCCGGACCCAAAGGTGAAACTGGACCTCAGGGACCGAAAGGTGCTACCGGACCTCAGGGACCGCAAGGTGACAAAGGAGCTACCGGACCACAGGGACCGACTGGACCACAGGGACCGACTGGACCCAAAGGGGAAACTGGAAGTATTGGCATAAGTGTAAGTAAAGTTACGAGGTATTATATTCTTCAGTCTTCAACGACAGCACCATCCAAACCAAGTGATGACAGTGCTATCGGCTCAAATTGGAGTAAAACAGAACCATCGTATACATCAGGATCTACTAGCACATTATATTTCGTCGTTCAGACTGTGATGTCAAACGGAACTATTAAATATTCCGACGTTTCAAAATCATCCAGCTATGAAGCTGCTAAAGAAGCTTGGAATAAGGCTAATAGTGCTAATAGTAAAATTGACAATCTGCAAATCGGTGGGCGAAATATCGTTAGACGATCTTCACTGCTTGGAAGACAACAGCCACCGGCAGGCGCTAATTGGTATCCGATACAGATAAACACTGTAATCCAAAGTGTCGCGACAAATGAAGGTTATCATTTTGTCACAGGAAATGATGGAATATCGGATTCAAACGGTGCAGGCATCCGTATGCTTCGAAGCGTAAGCGGGCTAAATACGGGCGATATTGTCACATTCAGCGTTGATGTTAAAGGAACTATCGGAACAGGAACACCGGTATTGCAATACTGGGCGACGACAAGTACCAGTAGTGACTTTTGGGCAAGACGAGTGTTTGGCGATACACTTTTCGACATAAGTAATGAGCATTTCACTCGCAAAAAATTGACTGTTGTGCTGGATGAATTAAACTCGTCTGATCAGAATGATTATTTTTGTGTTGGTGGTGGGTATAACGCAGACATTATTTTTAGAAATATTAAAATAGAAAAAGGTAATGTTGCTACTGCTTGGACATCAGCTCCTGAAGACACCGAGATAGGTGGTAGGAATCTATTTTTAAATACATCAAAATATACAGCGGATTCCCCATATTCGATTACATCCAACAAAGTGGATAACTACGTATCATCTTTTAACGATGGGAAAACTATTTATACAACACAGTCTTTCAAAGCTGGCGACGTGATAACTGTCCAAGCACAATCAAATTTACCATGGTCGAATAATCATGGTAATCAACCAGGAACCTGCGGTTTTTGGTTGTATTATGGCTCTTCCGATCTGGCTAAACAAGGTGACTATATTTTTCCTCATTTTTTAATGGGCGATTCTAAGAATACAAGTTTTAAGCAAGTAGTAACAATCCCTTCCGTGACAAACCTCAACGATATCTATATTGCATTCAGGTTCAATACATATTCCGATGGAACTGCAAATGTGACAGGAAAATTCTGGAATCTGAAACTCGAACGAGGCAACGTCGCAACAGACTGGACTCCCGCTCCCGAAGACTCCCTTGAATCGGTAGACGTGGAATATTATCTCTCTACATCACAAACATCCCCATCGGGCGGCTCCTGGTCCGCCACAGCTCCGACATGGGTGAACGGTAAGTACATGTGGTCCAGGACTGTAAAAACCGATGGCGCTGGTAACAAAATATATTCGCCAAGTCAAAATGGAGTTTGTATAGCTGGAGCAAAAGGTGATACTGGACCACGTGGCCCACAAGGTGCTACAGGGGCAACAGGTCCGCAAGGCCCAACTGGGACAGCCGGTAAGGGAATCAAATCTACAACTATAACATATCAGTTATGTGCATCACAGACCACTGCGCCGACGGGGACGTGGCTTGGATCACCGCCAAAAACTGATATAGCTAAACCATATTTGTGGACGAGAACTGTTATTACGTACACCGATAATGCAACTTCCATATCATATAGCGTAAGTAGTACATTTGATAGCATAATGGTTGGCGGAAGGAATTTACTCAAAGGAACTCATCAGGACGCACAAAATTATTCCTATCCGTCTGAAAGTTATTTTGACTTTTCTTCATGGGTCAGCTCCATTCCTCTTAACGGAAGTACCTATACCCTGTCATTTTGGGCTAAATCGACTGTCAATGGTGACAGAATTCGAGTTCATTTTTACAATCCTTCAAATATTATTTCACTTAAAGGTAGCCAAGGTCAACTTTCAAACGCCAACGATGGACAGTGTGACTTTATATTGTCTACGGTTTTAACCAAATACTGGGTAACATATACCATCCCTCCGAATGGAAATTCCACTCGTAGTATCATAATTCCAAGAATGGGAAAAGGTATCGGTGTCAATGGTTCTGGGAATGTCACTGTTCAATGGGAAAAACTTGAAGAAGGCAACGTCGCAACAGACTGGACGCCAGCTCCTGAAGATTTGGAAACACGTATCTCCGCAGCTGAAACTGAAATCTCAAATAACAAAAAGCAGATTGCTCTTAAAGCGTCTCAAACGGAAGTCACTGATCTCAAAAGCGCACTTGGCGATCTGAGTGTGTATACCAATAAAAAGACTACGATGGTCCAAGATATTACGGGCTGGCAATATACCTGGGATACCGTTATAAGCACTGATGCGGCTGAGATTGCTAGTCATAAAGACTACATTACTTTCGATAAAGGTAATATTATCCTTGGCGACTCAGCCAGTGCATCCAAACTAAAACTTACAAAAGATTCCATCCAGTTTAAAGGCACCAGCGACACCGCCATAACACCCGATTCCGACGCAACTGCCTGGATCACAGGAAAGGTATTCCATATCAATTCCGGAGAGATTGAGAGCAGCTTGAAGTTTGGTAAGGTGCAGCTGAGACCATCCAGTAATAACACACTGATTATCAGAGACCCAGACGACACTCAAGACATAGCGGAATTTGGTTCTGTTATAAAGATTGGTAAAACCAATGGCCAGAATGTGCAAATTGATAAGGATGGATTGAGAGTATTTAGCTGGGGCAACACTATCGCGCACATTGGATATGGACCAACCAACGTCGGAAACAATAAATATGTCGATCAGTCTTTTTATACCTTTGGTGTTAGAAAAAAGGGATCGTTAATTGGTGGTTTTTCAGTAGCGGAGGGTGACAATTCGACGGCGAGCGGTTATTGTGCACACGCAGAAGGAGCGGGCTGTGTGGCTAGTGGTGATCAATCACATGCGGAAGGATGTAACCCAATTGCGTCGGGACCGGCCTCACATGCACAGGGAACAAACACAGTAGCATCAGGAGATTGCTCTTGCGCTGGTGGAATAGGTTCGAAAGCAACAGAGAGACTTTCGTGCGCGATTGGAAACCATGTTATTGCGGCTTCTGCGAGTCAAACTGTTATTGGAAAATATAATACTCAGGATGCTTCAAATGCATATTCGTTAATTATTGGTAATGGTGGGTCTGATACAACTCGTTCGAATGCGCTCACTGTAGGATGGGGAGGAGACATCACTGCTCCTAAACTCACATCTAAAGCTGATTTATATTTTGGATTTGATGGAGGGAATTCGTTCAGACCATATTTCACAAAAGGTAATTCCGCATCGTTTAAAGCACGGCTAACGGGATATACAACAACTGGTATGAAGGAAGTGCTATTTTTCATGCCATTCTCAAGACCAATTATTGGCGCAAGCGGCGTGAGCGTATCAAGTATCAACGGTCTTATGATACGTCAGAACAATAAATATCTGTATGGCAGTACGGCGACAGAATATGTGAAACCATCATCATATACTTCAGAAATTGTGGATGGAGGCCAAGGCGTAAACATCCGAGCCAAAATGCCGAACACCACTAATGTCACAAATAACACAACGTGTGCTGTCACGGCAAGTATAAAAATCACATTCAGCTAAAGGAGAATCAAAATGGCATTAAAAAAGAAGGTAATCCAGGATGATGGTGTAACTACCGAATATCATCGTATTTTATACGTTCAGGCAACAGTCAACAGTCATTGCTCAGTTGCTGTGATCTCCTTGGTTTCAGAAGAAATCAGGAAGAAACAGCTAGCTGGAGAGATTCAGCAACCTTATCAGAAAATTGTTACCTATGAAACTGAGAAATTCAGCGATCTGAGTATCAAGGAAGCATATGAATATCTCAAAACCCTTCCGGAGTTCGAAGGAGCGGAAGATGTTTTCGAAGATAAGGATAACAGTGTTTGATTGAAAGGATAGAAAGGATTTATTTATGAAGATCAGAGCCGAGCCGTAACAGGCTCTTTTATTTTACAGAAAATTGCGCCGGCGCAATAGCCGGAGAAAGGGAAAATAATGAAAGAAAATCACATCAAAGCAATTTTTACAGCTATCTTTGCACTGATCAGTTCCGTACTGGGGGTACTGACAGTGCCAGTCCTCCTTATGGTGGCCTGCAATGTTCTCGACTATGCCACAGGTCTTATGGCATCTACATACAGAGCTGAGGATATCAATTCATACAAAAGCATTCGTGGAATCATGAAAAAAGTGAGCATGTGGCTCCTGGTGATTGTAGGAGCAATCATTGATCAGCTTCTTTTATATGCTTCCCAGACTGCAGGCATCACTTTACCATTTACATTCCTGGTGGCCTGCATTGTGGCAATCTGGATTATTTGCAACGAGATCATTAGTATCCTGGAGAATATCAAAGATATGGGAGTAACAATTCCAACATTTCTGATTCCGCTTGTAACACATGTAAAGTCTCAGGTGGAAGATAAAGTTAATATCAATCCAGAAAACGAAGATTCAGAGGGCGAGTGATCGTCCTCTTAGGAGGAAAAACATGTTAAAGATTATGGGAAAATCACAGGCCAGCATTGAACAGATGCGGGCCTACATCAGAAAGATAAATCCAAAGGTGTCCGATTCGGTCATAAAGATGATTCCATTATACATCACAGAAGGGGCAGCGGAAGGAGTCCGTGGTGACATTGCTTTTGCCCAGTCCTGTCTGGAAACCGGAAACTTCGCTTTCTCAGGATCTGCAGTAACACTCAGCCAGAACAATTTCTGCGGCCTTGGTGTGACCAAAACCGGTATGAGAGGCAACAGCTTCAAGACGCCGGCAGAGGGCATCCGGGCCCAGATCCAGCACCTGCAGGCGTATGCCAGTATAGACCGACTGAAGAACCGTTGCGTGGATCCACGCTATACATACGTCAACAGAGGCTGTGCGCCTTATGTGGAGAGGCTTGGGATTCAGGAAAATCCCAAAGGACAGGGCTGGGCTTCCGGCCGGAATTACGGACAGAAGATCATCAACATTCTGAACAGCATATTATCAATTAAGACAGAGAAGGAGAATGATATTATGAATATCAATACAGGTTTTATCAGCAATAACAACAGCTATGCAGGTCAGAAACCGGCATATATCGTAATTCACAACACGGATAACTATGCCAAGGGTGCAAATGCGAAAGCGCATGCAAAAGCACAGCATGATGGCAACTTTAAGGGATATTCCGCACATGTATATGTGGACGACACAGAAGCGTATCAGGCGCTTCCATACAACCGTGGAGCATGGCACGTGGGCGTCAACTACGGCGGTCGGCTGTTCGGTACTGTCAACAACAGAAATTCAGTAGGAATCGAGATGTGCGTTCAGGCGGGCTATAACTACGAGAAAGCTTTCCAGAATACAGTCCAGGTGTGCAAACAGCTTATGAAACAGCTGGGAATCCCAGCAGACAGAGTTGTGCAGCATTATGATGTATGTGCAAAGAACTGCCCGTCAGCAATCCGTGCAAAAGGTGACTGGAACCGGTTCAAGCAGCTGATCGGAGCTAAGGCCGCCACACCGACGGTAGATAAGTATTATCGCACAAGAAAGTCCTGGGCTGACAGCAAGAGCCAGATCGGAGCATACAAGAGCCTTGAGAATGCAAAGAAAGAGTGGAAACAGGGGTACACTATCTATGACTGGAACGGAAAAGCAGTGTATCCAGTACAGACTTCAAAAAAGGCAGTAGTTCTGACGGGAAAGTTTGAGACCCAGCTTCCGATCATCCGAAAAGGAAATTCCGGCGTTGCAGTTTCCGTGCTGCAGTCTGTACTTGGTGTTACCGTGGATGGCCGTTTCGGAGATGATACAGAAACATCCCTGAAAGTTTTCCAGAAAAACACAGGCGTAAAGTCAAATGGAACCTGCGGTATTGATTCCTGGAAAAAGGTGATCGAACATGTGAAGGCAAACACAAAATAACTTCCTATTATAAAAAAGTCCGGCAGGTACCCACTGCCGGACGGATATTGTATCATCATTTATGTGCCAATGTGTGGGTGCATAAAGGCTACCCACACTTACTTTTGCTGGATTTTCGGATAAATATCTAAAGTAAAAGAGATGTCATCGCCATTTTTCCATGTATTTTTTGCGTTTTTAGTATAAACAGCCTTTTCTATCAATTCACGGAGAAATCGGTTCTTTGTAGAGGTATCCCACGTCCAGTAATTTGCGAGAAGATCCTCGCACTTGGGAATAAAAGAGGAACGTTGAAACTGAAGTTCCTGTTCATGTTCAATTTCTTGCTTCAGAGAAAGAATTACTGCATCGCAGGCAGACAGCTCGGCAGCAGTAGCACGGGAGCGTTCAAGAAATTCTTCCGTGGAGTAAATTCCCTGTTCAAGAAGATCATACTGCCTTTGTTTCCTTTTCTTTAAAATATCAATTTCTTTTAATTTTCCGTGAATCATTTTTTCTCTTTCAGAAATAGAAAGAGAATACTCCTGATCGGAAACACTGTTATTTAGTCTGTAGCCATCTACAAGCTCCTGGATTCCGTCAAGAAGAGCCTTTTCAACAAGAGGAAGCTTGCTGCTTATATTGCTACAAGAACTGTATGGGCACCGGATCAGATCACCCTGTCTTCCGTTAGGGGATTTACGAGTCATAACATGATCACATTTTCCACAACGAACAATACCGGCAAGAGGGTTACGAAGAACATGCAAAGAGTTAAGCGGCCGTGCAGGATTTTTATTTACGATATCTTGAGCTTGCTGAAAGAGTTCCTTTGATACAATAGCAGGATGCCTGCCTTTGACAAGAATATAATCCTGAGCGAAAGGACGGGAGATAGTTATTTGCCCATCCTTTATATGCTTTACTGCTTTCCGACTGTTCCATCGTATCATTCCTTCATATACTGGATTTCTGAGGATTGCCTGCACACGAGAAATGGTCCATAGGCCACCATCCATGGTCTTGATTCCGGAATCATTTAATTTACGGCAGATCTTAGCCATTCCAATTCGTTCGCCGGATACTCCATGGACATATAAATTGAATATAAGCTTGACAATCTCTGCCTGGTCAGGAACAGGCTGCAGTGTCCATCCTTTTTCACCAACAAGTTTTACACGGGAATATCCATAAGGCGGCTTACTGCCGCAATATTTTCCTTCTTTTGCGGAAGATTCGCGACCTGCAGTGAGACGGCGGCGAATGGTCTTGTATTCACGCCGGGACATAAAAAGTCCGAATTCAAAATACTCTTCGTCGTATTCGTTGTTTGGATCGTAAGTTTTAAGTGGAGTAATGATTAATGTGTTGGAGTATTGGAAAGATCTGGCAACAACACCCTGGTCAATGGTATCGCCTCTGGCCAGACGTTCCACTTCAACAACAAGGACACCATCCCACATACCTGATTCAACTTCCCGAAGAAGTTGTTGCATAACAGGTCTGGCAGAAATCGTCTCACCGGATACGATCTCTTTATAGATTGCTCCTACATTATAGCCACGCTTTTTGGCAAGATCCAGCAGAATCCGCTCATGCCGGGCGAGAGTTTCACCTTCGCCCCTGGCTTCAGCCTCGCGATCAGCACGGGACTTACGCAGGTAGATACATACATTTAAAAGTTCCATAATATCACCTCGGTTTAAAATATGTAAAAATGGGTACAAAAATAACGACCACACAAATGTTCTGATTGTGCAGCCGCTCCGAAGATGATACAATATTTTTGCGAAATGAGGTATCTCTTCGGAGATCCACCACCGTCCCGGTATTGGCGTACTGGGGCGGTTTTTATATGTTTAATTGATCTTTATATTAAAAATTGCGGAATATTTTTTGTATGTTGTGTTGGTATATTGATCAACATAAATCTTGAAGTTTCCGGCATGATCAACACCAATGATTCCCTGAGCGTGACACTTGGCACCAACAGGAAGTTCCTGAGGATAATATGCCTGATCGTTTGGATAAGAATATCCAGTATAGCCTTTTGCGTCTACAATTCTTTGAAGATCCATTGAAATATATAATCCATCACCATATCCAAGATTTTCATAAGTATAATCAATGAGATATACAGCGTCCGGATAAACATCCGAATATGGATTACGTTCGTCCATTTCTGTGACGGAATTGATTCTTAAACTCCACTGACCAGGAACTTTCCAGGTCTGTCCTATATTATACGTTTTTACAACAGTGGGTTTCGGATTGACATTTACATAAGATTCAAAATGATAAGTTCCGAAAGTTGCTGTTATTGTTACATATCCAGAACGTTTTGCGGTAGTCTTTCCTTTGGAATTAATAGAAACCACAGAGTTATTTGAAGATTTCCAGGCGATTTTCTGTTTTGTTCCATAAATAGAGTACTGATAGGTTTTTCCGACAGTCATTGTAGATACGGCTTTTCCTGCTCTGGGTGATTCTGTTATAAGTTTACACCTATATACATTCTTTCCCTTTTTTGCTGTAATGATTGTAGAACCATTTTTTTTATATGTTGCTACACCGCGGGAAATAGTAGCGCATTTTTTATTCGAACTACTCCATTTGTAACCACTTCCGGGAACATTGAATCCCATACGCTCTGAGCGTGCAAGATAAGCCGTAACAGTTTTGCCTTTTTTTAAGGTGATAGGTTTTCGATAACCACCGCCACATGAATAATTCCAACCACTTGCAGCTTGAACAGGGATGCTACAGAAGAGCAGGCATAAAGCCAGCAACAACGAGATACACCAGGTTTTCTTTTTCATAAGAAACGCCTCCTTTAAATTATAATATCCACAAATAATACGATATTCATCATAGAAAATCGCTTATTTGTATTTTTTATTATAGAACGAAAAAAGGTGTTGCCATAACGACAACACCTTTAAGATAATCCAAGTAACAAGATGGGCGGCGTATCCATCATCTCAGGTACTCTTGCGAGTGTGTCGGGAGCCTTTCCGACCTTTGCTACTTGGTTATTACTCTATGCCATCATTATGCATTTATTATAAAACATCAATTCTCATCACAGCCAGCTGGGGAACAAAATAGATCATATAATTATCCACAGCAACATACTGCCCATATTTGGAACGGTAGCAGTCGATCACTTCAATGAGATAATCCTCCGGTACATCCAGATACTCAGCCATCTCATGAAGATTCCGGCAGCGGGCTTCGTAAGCCTTAATGATCCCGATCAGGCCAACACGGAGATTGTAGCCGTAAAGCCTGGCGCGGTATTCCTGCTTTCGGTTCATTACATCAGTTGACTGTTCCAGGATGTTTCCGGTGGTGGTGTAGTGGTGACCAAGTTCTTCAGCTAGCACACAGGATTTTTCTGCCTGAGTGTCAATACTTTTTCGAATAGCGATACGATTGCCGCGGATCAGCCCATCATGATTTTGAAGTGGACGTTCTTTTACCGTAAGACCGGCCTGATCGGCAGTAGTTAAAAGTTGTTCGTAGGTCAAATAAATCAGTCCTTTTAATTCAAATTACGGATTTTAAAGACAGATACGCATAACTATGCTCGTACATATACTCAGGAGCACAGTCAATATCTTCGTTCATCCAGGTGACGACTCCATCTACGATTTTGCAGTCTTTGAATATTTTTTCATCAGTTAATGGAGCGAAAGCAGGGCCATTTAATAAGGAAGCATCAAAAAGTCGCTGTTCACCATTTGAAAAAGTGAGAAGCATCATCATATCATCCAATGCTTTTGCTGCAATAACCTGTACATTTTCCGAAGCATTAAACACAAAAATCCCTCTTTACTGTAATAGTTTTAAGGTAAAATATGGTTTGACAAATATTTTAACACTTTGTATAATATACTTAACAAGAGAACCGTTGGTCAGCGTACACCTGACCGCCGGCAAGAGTAATTGCTAAAAATAGCGCCTTATCTTACCAGGACGAGGGCGCTATTTTTTATGCATAAAAGTGATAACAAGAGTTATGACTGCATAAAGCATAATTACAAAAGTAAATAAATCATTGTATGTAACCATCAGCACCAGCCTCCTTTCACAGAAGTGTCCGGCGGCTGACATAACGCCCTAACAGTTCCCTGGGTAAGTATATTATATTGTCAAAGTATCTGTCAGTCCGATCGGATATGTTCTATTCCCATTGAGAATCATCGTTCATAATATCCAGATCATGCTGAACACCTTCAGGTGTTTGTTCTACATCAGTTCTAACGTGAGCAGCGAGAAGATCTTCCTCCATCTGTTGGGTGGAGAGAAGGTTCTTTGAATATGTGAAAACTTTTCTCTGGTTGTGTGGCGTAAGCTGTTCGCATACTTCAATGATTTCCTTGCATTGAGCAGACTTTGGAGCTGTCTGAAAGGATTTCACCTTATCTGAAACTCTCTCCATAGGAACATCAAATCCCATAAGCCAGGCCTCATTAACATTTAATGCAGCAGCGAGAGCATCTATATTATTTTGACGTGGTTTATATTTCCCAGATATATAAGAACTTAATTGACCTTTATCAATGTTTGCTTTTGAAGCAAGCTGACTCTGAGTTATTTCACGAAGCTCCAGCCCCTGCTTTATTCGCTCTTTTATTTCAACTTTATTCAAGGCGTTATGATCCTCCTTAAAGATTTTATCAATAATTATTTAAAAGAATTGAGAAAAACTTAAAAAATACATTGACACGAGCGTAAGGCAATGCTATTATAAATACAGTTGAGAAAAAATCAACGCAAGGAGGTGAAAGAACATGCCTTATGA
>OJJQ01000013.1_pt1 | contig 256035 bp, 244 predicted proteins | sample 1596381 | NCBI WGS metagenome assembly OJJQ01 (sample SAMEA4350122, study PRJEB24818) | metagenome | biome: human; feature: gut; material: faeces | place: Denmark | collected 2013-09 | reverse complement strand
TGCATGTGTTAGGCCTGCCGCCAGCGTTCAATCTGAGCCATGATCAAACTCTTCAATTTAAGTTTGATGCTCGTGAATTAAACTTCGTAATGAATTACGTGTTCACTCAGAGACTTGGTATTCATTTTTCGTCTTGCGACGTCAAGAATCCATGTCACTTTGAGTGCCCACACAGATTGTCTGATAAATTGTTAAAGAGCAGTGCCGCTTCGCTTTTTCTCAGCGGCGCGGGGTGTGCATAATACGCTTTCCCGCTTGAGAGTCAAGCATTTATTTTTGCTTTTTCTCTGCCGGCGTTCATCGCTGAACCCCGCTGACCCGGCGGCCTGTGTGCCGTTGTTCCGTGTCAGTGGAGGCGCATTATAGGGAGTTATTCCGGCCTGACAAGGGGAAATTAGAAAAAACTTATCAACCGTTCGTTTTTTGGACGTTTTGCATATCACCCTTTTATTTTTGCCTGGTTTTTAAACAAAAACGAGCCCGAATGGGCCCGTTTTTTATTATTTGTGACTTACTGCACTGCCACAATGCGATCGTCATTCGCCTCCAGACGAATCGCTTTACCCGGAATCAGCTCACCAGACAAGATTTGCTGCGCCAGCGGGTTTTCAATCTGCTGCTGAATTGCACGTTTCAATGGACGCGCCCCGTAAACCGGATCGTAACCATTCGCGCTCAGCAATTTCAGCGCATCATCAGAGATATGGATTTCATACCCGCGCTCTTCCAGACGTTTGTACAGACGCTGCAACTGGATCTGTGCAATAGAAGCGATATGTTTTTCACCCAACGGATGGAATACCACGACCTCATCTATACGGTTAATGAATTCCGGGCGGAAGTTGTGGCTGACCACACCAAGCACCAGTTCTTTCATATGGCCGTAATCCAGCTCACCGAAACGCTCCTGGATCAGATCGGAACCGAGGTTTGAGGTCATAATGACAACCGTGTTGCGGAAGTCGACCGTTCTCCCTTGCCCGTCCGTCAGACGGCCATCATCCAACACCTGCAACAGAATGTTGAATACATCAGGATGCGCTTTCTCAACTTCGTCCAGCAGTATGACGGAATAAGGACGACGACGTACCGCTTCCGTCAGATAACCGCCCTCTTCATAACCCACATATCCCGGAGGCGCGCCAACCAGACGAGACACGGAGTGTTTTTCCATGAACTCAGACATGTCGATACGCACCATCGCGTCATCGCTATCAAACATAAAGTTTGCCAGCGCCTTGCACAGTTCGGTTTTACCCACCCCGGTCGGCCCAAGGAACAGGAACGAACCAATTGGACGATTCGGGTCGGCCAGTCCCGCACGGCTACGGCGAATGGCATTCGATACAGCTTCAACGGCCTCGTTCTGCCCAATCACGCGGCTGTGTAATTCCTGCTCCATACGCAGCAGTTTTTCACGTTCGCCTTCAAGCATTCTGGCAACCGGAATCCCCGTCCACCGCGCCAGCACTTCAGCTATTTCCGCATCCGTCACTTTATTGCGTAACAGACGCATGGTTTTACCTTCAGATTGAGTCGCCGCTTCCAGCTGTTTTTCCAGCTCAGGGATTTTGCCGTACTGAAGTTCAGACATCCGCGCCAGATCGCCCACACGACGCGCCTGTTCGATGGCGATCTTCGCCTGCTCCAGTTCGGCCTTAATGGTCTGCGTACCGGACAGAGAGGCTTTCTCTGCTTTCCACTCTTCTTCTAATTCAGAGTACTGGCGTTCTTTGTCATCCAGTTCCTCGTTGAGCATATCGAGGCGTTTTTTGCTCGCCTCATCAGACTCTTTCATTAACGCCTGCTGTTCCAGCTTGAGCTGAATAATACGGCGGTCGAGCCTGTCCAGTTCTTCCGGCTTGGAGTCAATCTGCATACGGATGCTGGATGCAGCTTCATCGATCAGGTCGATGGCTTTATCCGGCAACTGGCGATCGGAAATGTAGCGGTGAGATAAGGTTGCCGCCGCCACAATCGCCGGGTCAGTAATCTGCACATGGTGGTGCAGCTCATAACGTTCTTTAAGACCACGCAGAATAGCGATGGTATCTTCCACAGACGGTTCCGCGACGAACACTTTCTGGAAACGACGTTCCAGCGCCGCATCTTTTTCGATGTACTGGCGATATTCGTCCAGCGTCGTGGCGCCCACACAGTGCAGTTCCCCACGCGCCAGCGCCGGTTTCAGCATGTTCCCGGCATCCATTGCGCCATCGGCTTTACCCGCGCCGACCATCGTGTGTAATTCATCGATAAACAGGATGACGTTGCCTTCCTGTTTGGCGAGATCGTTCAGCACGCCTTTCAGACGCTCTTCAAACTCACCGCGATACTTCGCCCCGGCCACCAGCGCGCCCATATCCAGCGCCAGTACGCGACGGCCTTTCAGCCCTTCCGGCACTTCGCCATTAATGATTCGCTGCGCCAGCCCTTCGACAATCGCCGTTTTACCGACCCCCGGTTCACCAATTAATACCGGGTTGTTTTTAGTACGGCGTTGCAGTACCTGAATGGTACGGCGAATTTCTTCATCACGACCAATCACCGGATCGAGCTTGCCCTGCTCCGCGCGCTCGGTCAGGTCGACGGTATATTTTTGCAAGGCCTGACGTTGGTCTTCAGCCCCTTGATCGTTCACGCTTTCACCTCCGCGCATTTGTTCAACTGCCTGAGTGATATTGGCGGTGGTCGCCCCGGCCGATTTCAGTAGGTCGGTCAGCGTGCCGCGAGACTCAAGCGCAGCCAGAACGAACAGTTCCGACGAAATAAAGTTGTCCCCACGTTTTTGCGCCAGCTTGTCGCAAAGATTCAGTACACGCACCAGATCCTGAGACGGCTGTACGTCGCCGCCGGTGCCTTCCACCTGCGGTAAACGGCTCAGCGCCTGATCAATACTCGTGCGTAACTGGCCAGCATTAATGCCAGCGGACGTTAATAAAGGACGTACCGATCCCCCTTCCTGATTCAGTAAGGCGCTCATTAAATGAAGAGGTTCGATGAATTGGTTGTCGTGCCCCAGTGCGAGCGACTGGGCATCGGCAAGAGCAAGCTGGAATTTATTAGTAAGACGATCCAGACGCATAACTCCTCCCATAACAGGTCAAAATTGCTACTGGAGATTAAATGAGGTCATCCCTCAATTATTCAAGGTGAATGACCTGAATTATGTGAAAAGAAAATTACACGTACCGGATCGTCTTGATTCTTTAGGTTATATCAGCCAAATAAAACTTGCCATACGACCTGTGATCTTGTCGCGACGATAAGAGAAGAAAGTCTCACTTTCGCTGTAAGTACAGCGATCGCCGCCATAGACGCTTTCAACTCCCACATTCGCCAGACGTTGACGCGCAAGCTGATAAATATCCGCCAGATATTTTTCACCGCGCGCCTGAAATGCGCTGCTCGCCTTCGCATCTTTTGCGATAAACGCTTCACGCACTTCAGCCCCCACTTCAAAAGCAGCAGGGCCAATAGCCGGACCCAGCCAGGCGATAATGTTTTCAGGTTTATCGGCAAAGCAGGCGACCGTCTCTTCCAGCACACCTTCACATAATCCGCGCCAGCCCGCATGAGCCGCCGCCACTTCCGTTCCCGCGCGATTACAAAACAACACGGGCAAACAGTCCGCCGTCATCACCGCGCAAACGGTGCCGGGGGTATTGCTGTACGACGCATCCGCACGTTTGGATGCATAAGGCTCGCCGGTGAGTTTCAGCACGTCCTTGCCATGCACCTGTTCAAGCCAGACGGGTTTTGACGGCAAATTGCCCGCAGCAAAGAGTCTCTTGCGATTCTCTTCCACATGTTCCGGGTTATCGCCACAATGGGCGCCCAGGTTCAGAGAATCGTAAGGCGGTAAGCTGACACCGCCTGTACGTACAGAACTACAGGCTGCAACCCCCTCCGGGGTTGGCCACTGCGGAACAATTAGCTTACTCATAGCCAGTCTACATCATCCTTATGTTCTTCGAAGTCAGCGCGCATCACGTCAATCAGCTCCACCATATCCTGCGGAATCGGCGCATGCCACTCCATTTCAATACCGGAAATCGGATGGTAAAGACGCAGCATTGTCGCGTGCAGCGCCTGGCGATCAAACTGACGCAACGTGGAGATAAACGCTTCCGATGCCCCCTTCGGTGGACGCGGACGACCGCCATACACCTGATCGCCCACCAGCGGATGCGTGATATGCGCCATGTGCACGCGGATCTGGTGCGTACGTCCGGTTTCCAGACGCAACCGCAGACGCGTATGCACACGGAAATGTTCCATGATGCGGTAGTGAGTCACCGCCGGTTTCCCCATTGGATGCACTGACATATGGGTTCGTTTGGTCGGGTGACGGCTGATCGGTTCATCTACCGTACCGCCCGCCGTCATATGTCCAATCGCGACCGCTTCATACTCACGGGTGATTTCACGCAGCTGCAAAGACTCCACCAGTCGCGTTTGCGCCGGAACCGTTTTCGCCACCACCATCAGACCTGTGGTGTCTTTATCCAGACGATGCACAATACCCGCGCGCGGTACGTCAGCAATCGGCGGGTAGTAATGCAACAGCGCGTTCAGTACCGTACCATCAGGATTACCGGCGCCAGGGTGAACCACTAAATCGCGCGGTTTGTTGATGACAAGGATATCGTCATCTTCGTAGACGATATCCAGCGGGATATCCTGCGGCTCAAAGCGGATCTCTTCGTCGATTTCCGCGTTAATGGAAACCTGTTCGCCGCCCAATACTTTTTCTTTCGGTTTATCGCAAAGTTTACCGTTGACCAGCACGCGCCGATCGAGAATCCATTCTTTTATGCGCGAACGTGAATAATCCGGGAACATTTCGGCCAAAGCCTGATCTAAGCGTTGACCGAGTTGGTTTTCGGATACCGTTGCGGTGAGTTGTACTCGTTGTGCCATATACAGCTTCTTCGTTTAACGTTGGGTTTTACGGCTTTGCCGTTTAATATAGTGTGCTATTGTAGCTGGTCTTAACCGGGAGCAGGAACAGAGAATCTCCCGTAAAACATTTTGAGGAAAGTCAAAACGTCATGACGCGCATGAAATATCTGGTGGCAGCAGCCACGTTGAGCCTGTTTTTGGCGGGTTGCTCTGGTTCAAAGGAAGAGGTGCCCGATAATCCGCCTAACGAAATCTACGCGACTGCCCAGCAAAAGCTGCAGGACGGTAACTGGAAACAGGCAATAACGCAATTGGAAGCGTTGGATAACCGTTATCCATTTGGACCGTATTCTCAGCAGGTGCAGTTGGATCTGATCTACGCCTACTACAAAAACGCCGATCTGCCGTTAGCTCAGGCCGCCATCGATCGTTTTATTCGCCTCAATCCGACGCACCCGAATATTGATTATGTCATGTATATGCGCGGTCTGACCAATATGGCGCTGGATGACAGCGCGCTGCAAGGTTTCTTCGGCGTCGATCGTAGCGATCGCGATCCGCAGCACGCCCGAGCTGCATTCAATGATTTCTCAAAGCTGGTGCGTAGCTATCCGAACAGCCAGTACACGACCGACGCCACCAAACGTCTGGTCTTCCTGAAAGATCGTCTGGCGAAGTATGAATACTCCGTTGCCGACTACTACACCGCTCGCGGCGCATGGGTTGCCGTGGTAAACCGTGTGGAAGGTATGCTGCGCGACTTCCCGGATACGCAGGCGACGCGCGACGCTCTGCCGCTGATGGAAAACGCTTATCGTCAGATGCAGATGACGACTCAGGCTGACAAAGTGGCAAAAATTATCGCCGCCAATGGTCGCAACACCTGATTGCGTACTGAACGCAAAACGGCAGCCCGAAGGCTGCCGTTTTTTTATCCATTTTACGCTGTTGCTGAAGCGGTTTCAGTACAACGCATCCCGTCAAATATGGCTCCCTTTCGGCTATTCCTCAAGTAAAAAATCCGTTGTTCCTGCGATAACTCACAAAAAGGCTTCCTTGACAAAAAGTGACAAAATAATGTGATTTAAATCACGCTTTTTGACATTGGGAACGGTATGCTGGAATCACCAAGACGGGAAAGACAAGAGGTAAAATTTATGACAATGAACATTACCAGTAAACAAATGGAAATTACTCCGGCAATACGCCAGCATGTCGCAGACCGTCTCGCCAAACTAGAAAAATGGCAAACTCACCTGATTAATCCACATATCATTCTGTCTAAGGAGCCACAGGGTTTCATCGCTGATGCCACCATCAATACCCCGAACGGACATCTGGTCGCCAGCGCAAAACACGAAGATATGTACGCCGCCATTAACGATTTGATCAACAAGCTGGAACGGCAGCTCAATAAAGTGCAGCACAAAGGCGAAGCCCGTCGTGCCACAACTTCAGTAAAAGACGCCAACTTCGTCGAAGCAGAAGAAGAGTAGTCCCTTACATTGAGTGTATCGCCAACGCGCCTTCGGGCGCGTTTTTTGTTGACAGGATTAAAACAGTACGGGTACTTTACTGAAGTCGCTAAAGGAAACTGACATGAAACTTATCCCGTTCTTCTTCGCATTCTTTTTTACCTTCCCCTGAATGGGAGGCGTTTCGTCGTGTGAAAAAGAATGCGAAGACGAACAATAAGGCCTCCCACACGGGAGGCCTTTTTTATTGATAACAAGAAAGGCAACACTATGACATCGGAAAACCCGTTACTGGCGCTGCGAGAGAAAATAAGCGCTCTGGATGTAAAATTACTGGCCTTACTGGCGGAGCGTCGTGAGCTGGCCGTTGAAGTCGGGAAAGCGAAGCTGCTTTCTCATCGCCCGGTGCGTGATATCGATCGCGAGCGCGACCTGCTGGACAGACTGATCGCGCTTGGCAAAGCCCATCATCTGGACGCGCACTATATTACTCGCCTGTTCCAACTCATCATTGAAGATTCCGTCCTTACCCAGCAGGCGCTGTTGCAGCAACATCTGAACAAAATTAACCCGCATTCAGCGCGTATTGCCTTTCTTGGACCAAAAGGGTCGTACTCGCACCTCGCTGCGCGTCAGTATGCCGCCCGCCATTTTGAACAGTTTATTGAAAGCGGCTGCGCAAAATTCGCTGATATCTTTAATCAGGTCGAAACCGGGCAAGCGGACTACGCCGTCGTGCCGATTGAAAACACCAGTTCAGGCGCGATCAACGACGTCTACGATCTGTTGCAGCACACCAGCCTCTCTATCGTGGGCGAGATGACCATTACCATCGACCACTGCGTGCTGGTTTCAGGGACGACCGATTTAAACACCATTGAGACGGTCTACAGCCACCCGCAGCCGTTCCAGCAGTGCAGTAAATTCCTTAACCGCTATCCGCACTGGAAAATTGAGTACACTGAAAGCACCTCTGCGGCGATGGAAAAAGTGGCGCAGGCGAACTCTCCACGCGTGGCGGCACTGGGTAGCGAAGCCGGTGGCGTGCTGCATGGGCTACAGGTGCTGGAAAGAATCGAAGCCAACCAGACGCAGAATATTACCCGTTTCGTGGTGCTGGCGCGCAAAGCCGTCAATGTTTCCGACCAGGTCCCGGCGAAAACCACGCTGCTGATCGCCACGGGTCAACAGGCAGGTGCACTGGTTGAGGCGCTGCTGGTGCTGCGCAACCACAACCTGATCATGACCAAACTGGAGTCCCGTCCGATTCACGGCAACCCGTGGGAAGAGATGTTTTATCTCGATATCCAGGCCAACCTGGAATCACCGGAGATGAAAAAAGCGCTGAAAGAGTTAGGGGAAATTACCCGCTCAATGAAGGTACTGGGCTGCTACCCCAGCGAGAACGTTGTGCCTGTCGATCCGAACTAACTGTTTGATAATGCCGGATAGCGCTACGCTTATCCGGCCTACGATTCATGCAATTTTGTAGGCCGAATAAGACGCACCAGCGTCGCCATCAGGCATCTCACTTATTGTCGGCTATCGTTAGCCTGGCGTAACAACGTGCGACTTTCGTTCTGGAAGCGTTTGGCATAATCACCAAACCAATGCTCAACCTTGCGGAAACTGTCGATAAAGGCCTGCTTGTCGCCCTGCTCCAGCAAACCAATCGCGTCGCCAAAACGTTTATAGTAGCGTTTGATCAGCGCCAGGTTATTTTCCGACGACATAATAATATCGGCATACAGCTGCGGATCCTGCGCAAACAGTCGCCCAACCATCGCCAGTTCGAGACGGTAAATCGGTGACGACAGCGCCAGCAGTTGTTCCAGCTGGACATTCTCTTCCGCCAGGTGCAAACCGTAAGCGAACGTCGCGAAGTGACGCAGCGCCTGAATAAACGCCATATTCTGATCGTGCTCAACGGCGCTAATCCGATGCAGCCGCGCGCCCCACACCTGAATTTGCTCAAGGAACCACTGGTACGCCTCCGGCTGACGGCCATCGCACCAGACAACCACCTGCTTTGCCAGACTGCCGCTGTCCGGGCCAAACATCGGGTGTAAGCCCAGTACCGGGCCATCGTGCGCCGCCATCATCGCCTGTAGCGGTCCGTTTTTAACCGATGCAAGATCGACCAGAATACAGTCCGCAGGCAAACGCGGTAATTTCGCGATCACCTGCTCCGTGATATGAATCGGCACACTTACGATCACCATCCCGGCATCGGCCACGATCTCCTGCGCCCGTCCCCAGTCCTGTTGCTCAAGTATGCGTACCTGATATCCCGACAGCGTGAGCATTTTTTCAAACAAACGGCCCATCTGACCGCCGCCGCCGACGATAACCACCGGGCGCAGAGAAGGACAAAGCGTCTTAAACCCTTTGTCATTCTCACTGGAGTAAGACTCACGCATCACCCGACGCAAGACGTCTTCAATCAGATCGGGAGGAACGCCAAGCGCTTCCGCCTCCGCACGGCGTGAAGCCAGCATAGACGCCTCACGCTCAGGCACGTAAATCGGCAGCCCAAAGCGGCTTTTCACTTCACCGACTTCGGCCACCAGCTCCAGGCGCTTAGCCAGTAAATCCAGCAGCGCCTTATCCACTTCATCTATTTGATCGCGTAACGCGGTCAACTCAGCAACCATAACCAACCTCTTATGCTACACGCGCCACCAGTTGGCCGTTCAGGTCCTGATGAATTTCACGCAGCAGTGCATCCGTGGCTTCCCAGCTGATACACGCATCCGTAACAGACACGCCGTATTTCATTTCACTGCGCGGTTGCTCGGAGGACTGGTTGCCTTCGTGAATATTACTTTCAATCATCAAGCCAATAATGGAACGGTTGCCGTCTTTGATCTGCGCGACCACAGACTCTGCCACGGCAGGCTGGCGACGGTAATCTTTATTCGAGTTACCATGGCTGCAATCTACCATCAGAGACGGGCGGAGTCCTGCCTGTTCCATCTCTTTTTCACACTGCGCGACATCTGCCGGGCTGTAGTTTGGCGCTTTCCCACCGCGCAGAATGACATGGCCATCCGGGTTGCCCTGCGTTTGCAGCAGAGCGACCTGCCCCGCCTGGTTGATACCGACAAAACGGTGTGACTGAGCAGCGGCACGCATGGCGTTAATCGCCGTCGCCAGGCTGCCATCCGTCCCGTTTTTAAAGCCAACGGGCATGGAAAGGCCAGAGGCCATTTCACGGTGGGTTTGGGATTCGGTCGTACGCGCGCCGATTGCCGACCAGCTAAACAGATCGCCCAGGTATTGCGGGCTGTTTGGATCTAACGCTTCCGTCGCCAGCGGCAAGCCCATGTTCACCAGTTCCACTAGAAGTTGACGCGCAATCTTCAGGCCGGTTTCCACATCAAACGAGCCATCCATATGAGGATCGTTAATCAACCCTTTCCAGCCGACAGTGGTACGGGGCTTTTCAAAATAGACGCGCATTACCAGGTAGAGGCTATCGCTGACCTCTGCGGCAAGAGTTTTAAATCGACGAGCGTATTCCAGAGCGGTTTCAGGATCGTGGATAGAACAAGGGCCGCACACCACCAGCAGGCGCGGATCGCGACCGGCGATGATGTCAGAAATCGTTTTACGTGACTGGGCGATTTGCGCCTCTTGCGACAAACTCAGCGGGAACGCCGCTTTGAGTTGTTCCGGGGTCATCAGAACCTGTTCGTCGGTAATGTGTACGTTGTTCAGCGCGTCTTTTTGCATGATGGCGATCCTGTTTAGCTCGTTTGCGATAAATGATCCTCACAGAGGATGGCGTAACGATAACATAATCGGTAAAGATTTCAATCCACATTACGTAAATTTTACTTTACACAAACCATTTATCTCGCAATTAACGCCATTCAAATCGTACATAAAAATTTACACCATTATATTTGCGAATCCACTATGCTTTGAAAAACACAGGAGAACAGGCAATGAAGCGTTTCGCAGGCGCCTTATTTGTTTTATTCATCAGCGGATGTCAGATCGATCCTTACACGCATGCTCCCACCTGGACCGCGACCGACTGGTATAGCGCCGGTATCGAAGATGCGATTTCAGGCGTTGCCGTCAAAGATAACGAAACACTAGCTGACGCCTGGAACGATCCTGACGTGGAGCGAACGCAATATCTTAAGGGCTACGCCGAAGGCCAGCGAAAAACCTGCCAGTTAAACTTTGTCCACGCCCGAGGACTGGCCGGGAAAACATTTCCCGCCAGTTGCGACACGGTTGAAAACGCCCGTCAATTGCATGATGCCTGGCAAAAAGGCGCAGACGAAGGTGTTCGCTCAATGCGGCTAAATTAATTAAGACCTTACCAATAAATAAGTATGGGATTTAACTTAAGGAAATACCATTAATCGGCATGGTGTAATGACTGACAGGCAAAATAATGTTATTTTGCTGCAAACAATCACGGATGTATTTTGATGCTTTTTGACTGACGCTGGTGGGCACCTGTTTATGAGCTTTTCTCACCGACTCATACTCCTGCTAACGCTATTACTGGCAGGATTACCACTGTATGCTCAGGGCATCACAGAAGAAGCGAAATCTGTACGCTCAATCGTTTCCGGTATCGTCAGCTATACACGCTGGCCTGCATTATCTGGCCCTCCACGGCTATGTATTTTCGCCTCGTCTCGTTTTGCCGATGTGCTGAACGACAACAGCGCCAGGTCATTACCTTATCTGCCCGTCATCATCCGCACGGAGCAGGAAGCTCTGACAGCCCGTTGCGATGGCTTTTATTTCGGCAGTGAATCTCCGGCGTATCAGGTAGAATTAACGAATAAATATCCCTCTAAGGCATTGTTATTAATTGCCGAACAAAATACTGAATGCATTATTGGCAGCGCATTTTGTCTGATCATAAACAATGATGAAGTCAGATTTTCCGTAAATCTGGATTCCCTGTCACGCAGTGGCGTAAGAGTGAACCCCGACGTATTGATGCTTGCACGGAATCAAAAGCATGGATAAGGATTTTTTCCCTACAACGCGCCCGACCTTTAAGCGTACATTACGCCGGATCAACATGATCAGCGTACTGGTCACCATGCTGCTGATCTGGCTGCTGCTTTGCGTCGCCTCTGTCCTGACGCTGAAACAATATGCGCAAAAAAATCTGGATCTGACTGCCGCGACAATGACCCATAGTCTTGAGGCCGCATTGGTGTTTTCCGATGGCGTCGCCGCGACAGAAACGCTGGCCGCGCTGGGGCGTCAGGGGCAGTTCTCGGCCGCAGAGGTTCGCGATAAAAACCAGAAGGTGATCGCCTCCTGGTACTATGACGCACAAGCGTCGGACGATAAGCTCAATGGCCTGATCAGCCAGTGGCTTTTCCCGCTGCCGGTGACTCAGCCCGTCTGGCACAATGGCAAAATTATCGGCGAGGTCTGCCTGACCGCGCGCGACAGCTTGATTGGTCATTTTATCTGGCTCTCGCTGGCGGTTCTTACCGGGTGTATTTTGCTCGCATCCGGCATTGCGTTAATGCTCACGCGTTATTTGCATAATGGCGTGGTGGACGCGCTGCAAAACATCACCGATGTGGTACATGATGTACGCACGAACCGTAACTTTTCACGTCGCGTTTCTGAGGAACGCATTGAAGAGTTCCATCTTTTTGCTCAGGATTTCAACAGCCTGCTGGATGAGATGGAAGAGTGGCAACTGCGGCTACAGGCTAAAAACGCCCAGCTTTTGCGTACCGCGCTGCACGACCCCCTTACTGGTCTTGCTAATCGTGCCGCCTTTCGTAACAGCATAACCGAGTTGATGAACGACAGCTCCGCCCGTAGCTGTTCGGCGCTGCTATTTCTGGACGGCGATAACTTCAAATTCATTAACGATACATGGGGGCATGCCGCAGGAGATCGCGTTTTGATCGAGGTCGCCCGGCGACTGGCGGAGTTTGGCGGCAATCACCACCAGCCATATCGACTTGGCGGAGATGAATTCGCCATGGTGCTTTACAACGTGCATTCGGAGTACGAAGTTAAACGCATTTGTTCGGCATTATCGCAAGAATTTAATCGCCCCTTTGATCTGCATAACGGGCATCTGGCGAGTATGACGCTGAGTATTGGTTTCGCGCTGACGTGGGAACATGCTTCCGCAGAAAAATTACAAGAGTTGGCCGATCGTAATATGTATCAGGCCAAACATCAGCGTTCTGAACGTTCAATTAAATAACAGGAATAGATATATGCTAAAGCGACTTTTCTCCCCGATCATTCTGATAGCGTTGATTCTGGCGGGTTGCCAGACGCCGCAGGGGAAATTTACGCCCGAACAAGTTGCGGCAATGAAATCCTATGGATTTACTGAATCAGCAGGCGACTGGTCTCTGGGGCTGTCTGACAACATTTTATTTGATAAAAACGACTATAAGTTACGCCCGGAAAGCCAGCAGCAAATCCGTGAGATGGCCTCCAGGCTGGCAGCCACCGGGCTGAAACATGCCCGTATGGATGGCCATACTGACAACTACGGCGAAGACAGTTATAACGAGGCATTGTCGCTCAAGCGCGCCAATGTGGTTGCTGACGCCTGGGCCGAAGGCGCCAACATCCCACGCAGCAATCTGACGACGCAGGGTTTAGGTAAAAAGCACCCGGTCGCCAGCAATCAGAGCGCGAAAGGTCGTGCTGAAAACCGCCGCGTTGCCGTCGTCATCAGCACGCCGTAATGTTAGTCAACTGGCTGTGCAAGGGCGGCGCGAGACGTGCTGAACCAGCGCAGCCAGTCGATAACGATAAATACCAGCAGACTGCCTCCCAGCACCGGCATCGCCATCCCCAGGGCGGCAGCCAGCACCAGAACCCCGCACCTTCCCGGCCAACCTAACGTAAGCCAACACTGCATCAGCGTTTGTGCCGGGTTGACGCCTGACCTGGCCGGTCGGCGAATCCACCACAGACGGTAGCCGATAATAATCATCAGGCAAAGCCCGATGCCGAAGGCGATCAGCAGTAACTGATTTGGCAGACCAAACAGTATGCCCATATGGAAATCGACGCCCCAGCGCGTCAGCTTTGCCATAAGCGGAAAGTCAGCAAAATGCGTCCGGTCGATAACATGCAGGGTTGCGGCGTCTACTGATACCGCATCAACCTGTGTCGGCCAGCGGCGATCAATTTCAGTTACCGTCCAGCCATGTTGCGCATCTTTGGCCGGACGAATCTCCAGCTTTTTAGCATCAATTCCCGCCGCCTGCGCCGTATGCAGAACCGCATCAAACTGGCTGATATCCATATGCATAACCGGCATTTCCTGCCCGGCATGATGATCGGCATGTTCATCAGCAGAGTGTTCGTCGCCATAAAGCTGCGTATTCACCTGCGGCGTCAGCCAGCCAAAGGCCGCACGCATTTTATCCACGTTGCCTCCGGCCCACTGGGACCAGGTTAAACCGGTTGCCGAGAACAGCAGCATCCCCGCCAGCAGTAACCACCCCAGCATTACGTGTAAACGCCGGTTATTTTGCACCCGATTATTCAGCCGACGTTTTGGTCGGGTGAAATACCAGAGCATAATGCCGCCAGTCGCCGCAACCCACATCCAGGAGGCCGCCAGCTCGCTGTAAATTCGCCCGATATCCCCCAATAACAAAGAGCGGTGAGCATAATCAATCCACTGACGCAGGGGCAAAATGCCACTGGTGCCATAGACCGTCATATCGCCTTTCACCGCCAGCGTCACTGGATCGATGAAAATCGCCCGGTTCTCAGAAGCGGCAAGTCCGGGGTCGGCAAACATCACCCGCGTTGTTGCGCCCTCTTCAAGAGCGGGACGAACGGCATGCAGCCGTAAATGCCCTCCCGTCACCTGTTGGGCAACGGCGATTTGCGCCGCCAGCGGTTGCCGCTCTCCTTGCTCTGTGCCCTGTAGCGCCGGTGCATAGAGCGCCTCTTCCAGTTGCGGCGTCGCAACGTAGAGCGTACCGGTTAAGGCCGCCACAAAGATAAATGGCCCGACAAACAGACCTGTGTAGAAATGAAAACGTCGCAGCAGAGTTATCCATGCCGCGCGCGGAGTGCAGGTTGTCATACTTTTCCTCAGAGAAAGCACACATGTGTCGTGACGCTTATGCGCACAAACGTATTGTTAGATTCAGGAAACAGCAGACCAACGCGGCGGCGCGCGCGTATCGGGATAAAGCCAGGGGAAGAAATGCCAGTGTTTAACAACCGGGCGTGGCGGCGTCAGCTTTTGTCTGAGCAGCATCCCGGACAACAGGATGACCAGCGCCAGCATCAGGCCAGGAACATGGGTCAGGAGGACGCAATACCCGCACGCTTCACCGTGATCGACAGGCATCGGCATTGATGAAGACTGCCCATGATGTCCGACATGTTCAGCCATCATGCTCATGTCATGATGCATACCAGGCATGGCGCTCATGGGATCTTTTTGCAACGAGACGGAGATAAGCGGCGCCACCACGATCAGCAGGATCGCAAACATCGCGAGCCATGTCGCGTTGCGTTGATACGCAGGCTGACGAAATGTACCGATAACCACTGCCCCTCCCGTAACGAACGGGCATTGTAAATGATTTATGAACTAATGGTTAATATTGTGAGCTTCATGAAGATAAAAAAAGGGCCAGCCAACTGGCCAGCCCTTTCTTACAGGATGTCGCCTGAGCGATATCTTAGTTAAGACGCTCTTTAATACGAGCAGCCTTACCAGTACGCTCACGCAGGTAGTACAGTTTAGCTTTACGAACGGCACCACGACGTTTAACAGCAATGCTGTCAACTACCGGAGAGTGAGTCTGGAAGACACGCTCAACGCCTTCGCCGTTGGAAATTTTACGAACAGTGAATGCAGAGTGCAGACCGCGGTTACGAATAGCGATAACCACGCCCTCGAATGCCTGCAGACGTTTTTTGGAACCTTCAACAACCCATACTTTCACTTCCACGGTATCACCCGGACGGAAGGAAGGTACGTCCTGCTTCATCTGCTCTTGTTCAAGTTGCTTAATAATGTTGCTCATAATTTAATCTCTTATCCTGGGTAAACTGATATTTGGGGGTCTCAGACCAGCCCATCATGTTTATGTTGCTGTTGTGCGTGTTCCGTTTTGAACTCCGCCAGCAACCTTGCTTGCTCTTCAGTCAGAGCCAGGTTTTCCAGAAGTTCAGGTCTTCTAAGCCAGGTTCGGCCCAGCGACTGTTTCAAACGCCAGCGACGTATCTCAGCATGGTTTCCTGACAGCAATACTGCCGGTACTTCCATCCCTTCCAACACTTCAGGTCGAGTATAGTGTGGACAGTCCAGTAATCCGTCGGCAAAGGAATCTTCGATTGCCGATGCCTCATGACCCAGAACCCCCGGAATGAACCGGGAAACGGAGTCAATCAGCGTCATTGCTGGTAACTCACCACCACTGAGTACGTAATCGCCGATTGACCATTCTTCGTCAATTTCGGTTTGAATCACGCGCTCATCTATTCCTTCGTAGCGACCACACACCAGAATCAGTTTCTGATTCGTTGCCAGTTCGCTGACGCCCGCTTGATCAAGCTTGCGTCCCTGAGGTGACAGATAGATCACCTTAGCGCCTTCACCCGCCGCGCTTTTTGCTGCATGAATGGCGTCCCGCAAGGGTTGCACCATCATTAACATCCCCGGTCCGCCGCCGTAGGGACGATCGTCCACGGTACGGTGCCGGTCATGCGTGAAGTCACGAGGACTCCAGCTCTGGATGCTCAGCAGGCCATTTTTTACTGCCCGGCCAGTTACCCCGTAATCGGTAATTGCGCGGAACATTTCAGGAAACAGGCTAACGATACCTATAAACACAAGCCAATCCCCATAACGCCGACTTTTACCGTTTATCCGGTGGTTTAAAAACCAGGATCCCAATCTACTTCGATAGTACGAGTAGCGAGATCGACTTTCTTGATAACCTGCCCATCGAGGAACGGCACAAGACGTTCCTTGATACCAAACGCATCTTTCAGGTTTGCCTTGATGACGATGACGTCATTCGAACCGGTTTCCATCATATCGACGACTTTACCGAGATCGTAGCCTTCAGTGGTCACTACCTGGCAGCCCATAAGGTCTTTCCAGTAGTAGGAACCATCTTCCAGCGCAGGCAACTGCGAGGAATCCACGACAATTTCGCAATTAGTCAGTAGATTCGCCGAATCACGATCGTCAACGCCTTTCAGCTTGATGATCAGATCCTGATTGTGGTGCTTCCAGCTTTCCAGCTGTACTTGCTGCCACTGACCCGCCTTCTGGATAAACCAGGGCTGATAGTCAAAAATGCTTTCGGCGTCTTCGGTGGAAGAAAACACTCTGAGCCACCCACGAATACCGTAAGACGACCCCATTTTCCCCAAAACGATGGGTTCAACGGGCGCTTGCGCAGTGAGTTGCTTGCTCATCATGACCACCGTGACAGATTAAGCTGCTTTGTTTGCTGCTTTGATCAGCGCTGCAACGCGATCAGAAATAGTCGCGCCCTGGCCAACCCAGTGAGCGATGCGATCCAGATCCAGGCGGGTGCCTTCTTCTTTTTCGCTGGCGATCGGGTTGAAGAAGCCAACGCGCTCAATGAAGCGACCGTTGCGTGCATTACGGCTGTCGGTAACAACAACCTGGTAGAACGGACGCTTTTTAGCGCCGTGACGAGCTAAACGAATAGTAACCATAACATCCTCTTGTGTGAATAAAACACCCAGGCCCCATCGAGGAACGGAGCCCGGGTGTCATATTAAAAGCCCGAAAATTTTACTGATTTCTGGGGAAAATGCAATCAGCAGTTGATAACTCTGCTATAAAAGGCCGTCGGCGGTGCAGGCAGTTCGGTGCCGGCGTGCGCGCAGCCACCGGAGCGTACACGCAGTACGTGAGGATGGCGAGCACACCCCGGTGCCGAAATGGCAAACAAGCCAGGCTGATTAACGACCCGGGAAGCCTGGCGGCATCATACCCTTCATGCCACGCATCATCTTCGCCATCCCGCCTTTCTTCATTTTCTTCATCATGCGCTGCATGTCGTCGAACTGTTTCAGAAGACGGTTAACGTCCTGTACCTGCATGCCACAACCGGCTGCGATACGGCGTTTACGGGAACCTTTGATGATTTCTGGCTTCGCGCGCTCTTTCAGCGTCATCGAGTTGATGATCGCCTCCATCCGCACCAGCACCTTGTCATCCATCTGCGATTTCACGTTGTCAGGAATCTGGCCCATGCCCGGCAGCTTGCCCATCAGGCTCGCCATACCGCCCATGTTTTTCATCTGGTTGAGCTGTTCGAGGAAATCGTTCAGATCAAAGCCGTCGCCTTTTTTCAGTTTGCTGGCTAATTTCTCAGCCTGCGCGCGGTCAACTTTGCTTTCAATATCTTCGATCAGCGACAGCACGTCGCCCATGCCGAGAATACGGGACGCGATACGATCCGGGTGAAACGGCTCCAGCGCTTCGGTTTTCTCGCCAACGCCGAGGAATTTAATCGGCTTGCCGGTGATATGACGAATAGAGAGCGCGGCACCGCCACGGGCGTCACCGTCGACTTTCGTCAGCACCACGCCGGTCAACGGCAGCGCTTCGTTAAACGCTTTTGCGGTATTCGCGGCATCCTGACCGGTCATCGCATCGACCACAAACAGGGTCTCTACCGGATTAATAGAAGCGTGGACCTGTTTGATTTCGTCCATCATCGCTTCATCGACGTGCAGGCGACCGGCGGTATCCACCAGCAGCACGTCGTAGAATTTGAGTTTCGCTTCTTTCAGCGCGGCATTGACGATATCAACCGGCTTCTGACCGACGTCAGACGGGAAGAAATCGACGTCAACCTGCTGCGCCAGGGTTTCCAGCTGTTTGATCGCCGCCGGGCGATAAACGTCGGCAGAGACGACCAGCACTTTCTTCTTGTGCTTCTCGCGCAGGAATTTACCCAGCTTACCGACGCTGGTGGTTTTACCGGCGCCCTGCAAGCCCGCCATCAGCACGACGGCTGGCGGCTGCGCGGCCAGATTCAGGGTCTGGTTCTCTTCGCCCATCGCCGCAACCAGTTCGTTGCGCACAATCTTGACGAACTCCTGCCCCGGCGTCAGGCTCTTGTTAACTTCATGACCAACCGCTTTCTCTTTTACGCGATTGATAAACTCTCGCACTACAGGAAGCGCAACGTCAGCCTCCAGCAGCGCCATGCGCACTTCGCGCAGCGTCTCTTTAACGTTGTCTTCAGTAAGGCGTCCACGGCCACTGATATTGCGCAGCGTGCGCGACAAACGATCGGTTAAATTATCAAACATTGTCTCTCGCCTGGGGTGGAAACGGTTGGTCGCTAGCGCGACACATATACAGAATTTTGTCGCAGTATAACATGAAGCCGCCTTTGTTGTTATGCAACGGTTGGAGCAGCGGTCACGTAACGCTATACTGCTTCTCTCTCACTGGCCAACTGTCGACACTCCTATGCCTGTTTTTGCTTTACTCGCTCTTGTCGCCTATTCCATCAGCCTCGCGCTGATCGTTCCAGCTTTGCTGCAAAAAAACAGCGGCTGGCGGCGTATGGCTATTCTTTCTGCGGTCATCGCGCTGGTGTGCCATGCTTTTGCGCTGGAAGCCCGAATCCTGCCCGGCGGCGAAAGCGGTCAAAACCTGAGCCTGCTGAACGTCGGTTCGCTGGTCAGCCTGATGATTTGTACCGTCATGACAATTGTCGCCTCACGCAATCGCGGCTGGCTGCTGCTGCCCGTTGTCTACGCCTTTGCGTTGATTAACCTGGCCTTCGCCACGTTCATGCCGAACGAGTACATCACCCACCTCGAAGCCACGCCAGGTATGATGATACACATCGGCCTGTCGCTGTTCGCTTACGCCACATTGATCATTGCCGCGCTGTATGCGTTGCAGCTGGCATGGATCGACTATCAGCTCAAAAACAAAAAGCTGGCGTTCAATAATGAAATGCCCCCGCTGATGAGCATTGAGCGCAAAATGTTTCACATCACGCAGATTGGCGTGGTGCTGCTGACGCTCACGCTGTGTACTGGCCTGTTTTACATGCATAACCTGTTCAGCATGGAAAATATCGACAAAGCCGTTCTCTCTATCGTGGCATGGTTTGTCTATATTGTTCTGTTGTGGGGACATTACCACGAAGGCTGGCGCGGACGTCGGGTCGTATGGTTTAACGTCGCGGGCGCAGGCATTCTGACGCTGGCCTATTTCGGCAGCCGCGTATTGCAGCAGTTTGTAAGCTAAGTCTTAAAGGAGCACCCCCTGGAACATATCTCCACTACCACGCTGATCGTCACACTGATCATCATGGTGGTTATTTCAGCCTATTTTTCCGGTTCCGAAACCGGCATGATGACGCTGAACCGCTATCGTCTTCGCCACCTGGCAAAACAGGGCAACCGTCCGGCAAAGCGCGTGGAAAAACTACTGCGCAAGCCGGACCGACTGATAAGCCTGGTTCTGATCGGTAATAACCTGGTCAATATTCTCGCCTCAGCCATCGGCACCATCGTCGGTATGCGTCTGTACGGCGATGCGGGCGTGGCGATTGCCACCGGCGTACTGACGTTTGTCGTCCTCGTATTTGCGGAAGTGCTGCCGAAAACCATCGCCGCGCTGTACCCGGAAAAAGTGGCCTACCCCAGCAGTTTTCTGTTGGCGCCTTTGCAGGTGCTGATGATGCCGCTGGTCTGGTTGCTTAACACCATTACCCGGCTGCTGATGCGCATGATGGGCATTAAAACGGATATCGTCATCAGCGGTTCTCTGAGTAAAGACGAACTGCGCACGCTCGTGAATGAATCCCGCTCGCAAATCTCCCGCCGCAACCAGGACATGCTACTCTCAGTGCTGGATCTGGAAAAGGTCAGCGTGGATGACATCATGGTGCCGCGCAACGAAATTATCGGCATTGATATCAATGACGACTGGAAATCGATCGTCCGCCAGCTTTCTCACTCGCCGCACGGGCGCATTGTGCTTTACCGCGACTCGCTGGATGACGCCATCAGCATGCTGCGCGTGCGCGAAGCCTGGCGGTTAATGTCCGAGAAAAAAGAGTTCACTAAAGAGACCATGCTGCGCGCCGCCGATGAGATCTACTTCATCCCGGAAGGCACGCCGCTCAGCACGCAGCTGGTAAAATTTCAGCGTAATAAAAAGAAAGTCGGGCTGGTGGTCAACGAATACGGGGATATTCAGGGGCTGGTGACGGTCGAAGATATTCTGGAAGAGATTGTCGGCGACTTCACTACCTCGATGTCGCCGACGCTGGCAGAAGAGGTCACGCCGCAGAATGACGGTTCAGTGATTATCGACGGCAGCGCCAACGTGCGGGAAATCAACAAAGCCTTTAACTGGCACCTGCCGGAAGACGATGCGCGAACGGTAAACGGCGTGATTCTGGAAGCGCTGGAAGAGATCCCCATCGCCGGAACGCGCGTGCGCATTGGCCAGTACGATATCGATATTCTCGACGTCCAGGACAATATGATTAAGCAGGTTAAAGTCTTGCCGGTGAAACCGTTGCGGGAGAGTATCTCAGAGTAATGCTGTAGGCCGGGTACGGCGAATGCCGCCACCCGGCACTACGGATGGCAAATTACGCTTTCGCCTTCGCCACCGTTACCATCGCCGCGCGAATAGTACGACCGTTCAGCGTATAGCCTTTCTGCATAATGCCCAGCACGTTACCCGGGGTAACATCCTCAGACTCCACCATCGCAATCGCCTGATGCACGTTCGGATCCAGCGGTACGTTGGTGTCAGCAATCACCTCTACGCCGAACTTACGCACGACATCCAGCATGGATTTCAGCGTCAGCTCAATGCCTTCGACCATTGACGCCATATCTGGATTCGCTTTATCCGCCACTTCCAGCGCACGATCCAGGCTATCGATAACCGGCAACAGCTCATTGACGAATTTTTCCAGCGCGAACTTATGCGCCTTTTCTACGTCCAGCTCGGTACGACGGCGCAGGTTTTCCATTTCCGCTTTGATACGTAACACGCTGTCACGTTCGCGATTCTGGGCTTCAGCAAGCTGCGCTTCCAGATTCGCAATTTTTTCATCGCGCGGATCCACCTGCTCAGCAGAAGCGTCTGATTCAACCGCCTCAACTTCTTCGTGCTGATCCATGATAATTTCTTCCGGGGCTTGCCCCTCAGGCGTTTTCTGTTCTTTACTACTCATGAATTTCTCCGCGTTTTTTTTCGCATTCATCTCGCTAACTTCGCTTATTATGGGGATCAGATTCAGGGTTTCAAGGGAAGCACTCACATTGTCATCAATCTTCGCTACAAGGACCTCGAGAAAATGAACAATCATTTCAAGTGTATTGGCATTGTGGGACATCCACGTCACCCCACTGCACTGACGACACATGAAATGCTCTACCGCTGGCTATGCACAAAAGGTTACGAGGTCATCGTGGAGCAGCAGATCGCCCACGAATTACAGCTGAAAAATGTAAAAACCGGCACGCTGGCGGAAATTGGTCAACTGGCGGATCTCGCCGTCGTTGTCGGCGGAGATGGCAATATGCTCGGCGCGGCGCGCACGCTGGCGCGCTATGACATCAAAGTGATCGGCATTAACCGTGGCAATCTCGGCTTCCTGACCGACCTTGACCCGGACAACGCCCTGCAACAACTCGCGGACGTACTGGAAGGCCATTATATCGCCGAGAAACGCTTTTTACTGGAAGCTCAGGTCTGCCAGCAAAACTGCCAGAAACGCATCAGTACCGCCATCAATGAAGTCGTGCTGCACCCGGGAAAAGTGGCGCACATGATTGAATTTGAAGTGTATATCGACGAAACTTTCGCCTTTTCTCAGCGTTCCGATGGCCTGATCATCTCCACGCCGACCGGTTCCACCGCCTATTCACTCTCGGCGGGCGGCCCCATTCTGACGCCGTCGCTGGACGCCATCACGCTGGTGCCGATGTTCCCACACACCCTATCCGCACGCCCGTTGGTCATTAACGGCAGCAGCACGATTCGTTTGCGTTTCTCACACCGCCGTAGCGACCTCGAAATCAGTTGCGACAGTCAGATTGCCCTGCCCATACAGGAAGGCGAAGATGTATTGATCCGCCGCTGTGACTACCACCTGAACCTGATACACCCTAAAGATTACAGTTATTTCAACACATTAAGCACAAAATTAGGCTGGTCAAAAAAATTATTCTAATTTAACGCCGCCCTCTTTACTGTATAAAAAACCAGTTTATACTGTATGTAATCACAGTCATGGTTTTTCATACAGGAAAACATCTATGTTGGCACAACTGACCATCAGCAATTTTGCTATCGTTCGTGAACTTGAGATCGATTTCCAGAGCAGAATGACAGTCATTACCGGTGAAACCGGCGCGGGTAAGTCTATTGCGATTGATGCGCTCGGCTTGTGTCTGGGTGGCCGTGCAGACGCCGACATGGTGCGGGTGGGAGCAACCCGCGCAGACCTGTGCGCCCGCTTCTCACTGAAAGATACGCCAGCAGCGCTGCGCTGGCTGGAAGGAAACCAACTGGAAGAAGGGCGTGAGTGCTTACTTCGCCGCGTCATTAGCAGCGACGGTCGCTCCCGCGGCTTCATCAACGGCACCGCCGTGCCTCTCTCCCAGTTACGGGAACTGGGCCAGTTGCTCATTCAAATTCACGGCCAGCATGCGCATCAGCTACTGACCAAGTCTGAACATCAAAAATCCCTGCTCGACGGCTACGCCAACGAAGCGCTTCTGATTCAGGAAATGTCCTCACGCTATCAACTGTGGCATCAAAGCTGCCGCGATCTGGCGCATCATCAACAGCAAAGCCAGGAACACGCCGCACGTATGGAGCTGCTGCAATATCAGTTGAAAGAACTGAACGAATTTAACCCGCAGCCCGGTGAGTTTGAGCAAATTGATGAAGAATATAAACGACTGGCAAACAGCGGCCAGTTGCTGACGACCAGCCAGAATGCGCTGACGTTGCTTGCTGATGGCGAAGACGTCAATCTGCAAAGCCAGCTGTACACGGCAAAACAGTTAGTCACCGAACTAACGGGCATGGACAGCAAACTGTCTGGCATTCTGGATATGCTGGAGGAGGCCACAATCCAGATAACTGAGGCCAGCGACGAGCTGCGTCACTATTGCGACCGTCTGGATTTAGACCCCAATCGCCTGTTCGAACTTGAGCAGCGCATTTCTAAGCAGATTTCACTGGCGCGTAAACATCACGTCAGCCCGGAAGCGCTGCCGCAGTTTTATCAGTCACTGCTCGAAGAACAGCAGCAGCTTGACGATCAGGCCGACTCACTGGAAACCCTGACGCTGGCGGTGAACAAACATCGCCAGCAGGCGCTGGAAACGGCAAAAGCGCTGCATACTCAGCGTCAGCATGACGCGCAGGAACTGGGGCAGTTGATCACCGAAAGCATGCATGCGCTGTCGATGCCACATGGCCGGTTCACTATTGATGTAAAATTTGATGAGCATCATCTGAGCAGCGACGGTGCCGACCGCGTAGAGTTTAAAGTCACCACAAACCCGGGTCAGCCATTGCAGCCAATCGCAAAGGTCGCTTCCGGGGGCGAACTGTCCCGTATCGCGCTGGCAATCCAGGTCATCACTGCCCGTAAAATGGAAACCCCGGCGCTCATTTTCGATGAAGTCGATGTCGGTATCAGCGGCCCTACTGCGGCCGTTGTCGGCAAACTGCTGCGCCAGTTAGGTGAGTCAACTCAGGTAATGTGCGTCACCCACCTTCCGCAAGTTGCCGGTTGTGGTCATCAGCACTTCTTTGTCAGCAAAGAAACGGACGGCGCCATGACCGAAACGCATATGCAGTCGCTGGATAAACGCTCGCGGTTACAGGAGCTGGCTCGTTTACTTGGCGGCAGCGAAGTGACGCGTAATACCCTCGCAAATGCGAAAGAACTGTTGGCTGCGTAAACTTTTTTGACCCTTTAAGGTCTGAGTACAAAACAAAATCGCCGTAAGACCCGACACCAAAAGGTTTTAAAGTGGTGAAAGGTCTATTATCATCGGCATATTACATATGAGCCGCGTACTGCTCGGGCCCGAAAAGGAATCAAATCACTATGCGCTGTAAAACGCTGACTGCTGCCGCAGCAGTACTACTGATGTTGACCGCAGGCTGTTCCACTCTGGAGCGAGTGGTTTACCGCCCTGACATCAACCAGGGGAACTATCTGACCGCTAACGATGTCGCCAAAGTGCGCGTCGGTATGACGCAACAGCAGGTTGCTTATGCTTTGGGTACACCGATGATGTCCGATCCTTTTGGCACTAACACATGGTTCTATGTGTTCCGTCAGCAACCGGGTCATGAAGGCGTAACGCAACAAACCTTAACGCTGACCTTTAACAGCAACGGCGTGTTGACCAACATCGACAATAAGCCAGCGTTGACCGACAACAAGTAAGATTGTTTTCTGGTGTTAAAAAAGGTGCCATTGGCACCTTTTTTAATTATTGACGAACCTGAACCCGCTTTGCCGAAAGAATGCAGGCCTGATAAGCGTTCAGGCATCCATGATTATTTATTTGCCGATTTCTCCGCTCGCTGTCTGCGCAACTCTTTCGGATCGGCAATCAGCGGTCGATAGATCTCTACCCGATCGCCGTCATGAACCACGTCGGCAAGTTTTGTCGGGCGGCTATATATACCGACTTTGTTTTTAGCGAGATCGATATCGGTGCGCAGTTCCAGCAAACCGGAAGCACGAATCGCCTCTTCAACCGTCGCACCTTCCTGCAACGTCACACGCTGTAAATACTGTTTCTCGGGCAGCGCATACGCCACTTCGACGACAATTTTAGCCGACACTGTAAACCTCTTTGGCCCGAACGGTGAACGCCTGCACCATATTAGAAGCCAGCTCTTTAAAGACGCGGCCAAACGCCAGTTCAATTAACTTGTTGGTGAACTCAAAATCGAGGTGGAACTCGATGCGGCACGCTTCCTGGCTGAGCGGCGTAAATTTCCACCCGCCAATCAACTTTTTGAAAGGGCCATCGACCAGATGCATCAGGATGCTCTGGTTATTCGTCAACTGGTTACGTGTCGTGAATGTTTTGCTGATCCCTGCCTTAGACACATCCACGGCCGCCGTCATCTGACCCGGCGTCGATTCCAGCACACGGCTGCCGACACATCCCGGCAAAAACTGAGGGTAGGACTGAACATCATTCACTAACTTATACATCTGTTCCGCGCTATAAGGGACTAAAGCGGTCCGGCTAATCTGAGGCATAGCAATTTCCATCAACATAAATCGAACAAATAATACCATTTATCCCCAGGTAAAAAAAACGCTATACCTCAACAGGGCCTACGCAGGTTCATGCTAAGATAACGCCTTATCCCCCGCAGGATGAAATGGGGTGTTTTTCGATTTCAGATTACCTATACTGAGCGGCATTATGACGAAGAAAAAAGCACACAAACCTGGCTCAGCCACTATTGCGTTGAATAAGCGCGCCCGACACGAATACTTTATTGAAGAAGAGTTCGAAGCTGGACTCGCCCTGCAAGGTTGGGAAGTTAAATCCCTGCGCGCGGGCAAAGCAAATATTAGCGATAGCTATGTCCTTCTCAGGGATGGCGAAGCGTACCTGTTCGGCGCAAACTTTACGCCAATGGCCGTCGCCTCAACGCACGTCGTGTGCGACCCCACTCGCACCCGTAAACTGCTACTGAACCAGCGCGAACTCGACTCCCTGTACGGACGCGTCAATCGTGAAGGTTATACCGTCGTCGCGCTTTCACTGTACTGGAAGAACGCCTGGTGCAAAGTGAAAATCGGCGTCGCAAAAGGTAAGAAACAGCATGATAAACGCTCAGACCTGAAAGAGCGTGAGTGGCAACTGGATAAAGCCCGTATCATGAAGAATGCAGGCCGCTAAACGTTCCCTGATAACACCGCTTTCGTTGCTGGCTATTTAAGCAAATCGTTCCATCACGCGAAATGAGCGGTAAATCCTTGAAGATAAGGAAAATCGGGGGCTGGTCACGCGTGTCACAACTCTGTTATACTTAACGTAACACATTGGGGCTGATTCTGGATTCGACGGGATTTGCGAAACCCAAGGTGCATGCCGAGGGGCGGTTGGCCTCGTAAAAAGCCGCAAAAAATAGTCGCAAACGACGAAAACTACGCTTTAGCAGCTTAATAACCTGCTCTGAGCCCTCTCTCCCTAGCTTCCGCTCTTAAGACGGGGATCAAAGAGAGGTCAAACCCAAAAGAGATCGCGTGGATGCCCTGCCTGGGGTTGAAGCGTTAAAACTAATCAGGCTAGTTTGGTAGTGGCGTGTCCGTCCGCAGGTGCCAGGCGAATGTAAAGACTGACTAAGCATGTAGTACCGAGGATGTAGGAATTTCGGACGCGGGTTCAACTCCCGCCAGCTCCACCAAATAAAACAAGGGGTTACGTGAAAACGTAGCCCCTTTGTCTTTAGTAGTGGCGACAAAATGGCGATAGCCATGGATTAGGGTTGGATACACTCACATTGCCCCTATCCTTAGGATTGATCGCACATACGCCGCTACTTTCAAGCTAGAATTTAAACTCGATATGAGGCTACTATGAACTTCAACCTGAAAAATAAACTGCCAGTTAATAGATATCTTGTGATAATAGTTTTTGTACTTTTCATTTTGGCTTGTATGCAGTTTATTTATCTTTTCCTTCGTTCATTAAGCATTGCCCCAAACTATACGGGAACTGTAAGTGACATCATAATAGCCACAACAAATGTTATTTTAGCTACCTGCGCCGTTCTTGCATTCAAAAACATATCCAGTTTATTTAAAGATAAACTATCCGATAATGCCATCAGTAAAATAGATACAGCATTGGTATCTCTTGATGATTGCATAGATAGTTTTTCAAGCTTATTTTTAAATATGACACTTGCTAAAATTTATAAAGCCACTAATAACCCCAAGGACCCTCAGTTAGTTAAGCAACTTGATGAAGCATCAAAAAACATTGAAAAAGCAACAAGTTCAGCCTACAAGACTAGATCTATAATTGGTTCACTAGCTCGCTGGAATATAAGCTTAAACACAGAGAGCGGAATAAGACTAAGCCAACTGACCGCTGATGCTTTCGAGTTAGGCATGAAGGCAACAAATATGTATATAGCACTAATAAATGAAATAAACCCTAATTCCCCATACAACTCTTTAACTCATAGACCATTTGATGAGTTATTTAATGATTTTAATGAAGAAAGGGGCAGAATTGAAGACGAAAGCGATGAATTAAAAAAATTCTCCATTCATGAAATATTCAAAATAAAATAAATCATTAAAATATTAGAAAAGCAGTAATAAAGGATTTATTAAATAATTTTAAATTTAAAAAATCATTTGCATTCTTCTTTTGCCAAAAATCAAATAACTGTCTCGATATTATTCAAAACCCGCCAGCGGCGGGTTAGTATCAGTAAACTAATTGTTGCTGCATCCCTTTGGGATGCGGTGGTGCGGCGCTGATTTTCTCCGGCCGACAAACTGATCTCACAAACGTCTCATGCGTCACGAAGGTATGCCCGCACTCAATGTTAGTACATTGGTTGTAACGTTCTTTGGTTTGAGTGGAGACCTGAAAACTGCTGCGTGTGTGTGCGGCCTGAGCGCACAACGGACAATTCATCATTTATCAACTCTCCTTAATCTTTGCTCAATTCGCAATAATGATACACCATTATTCAATATTGAGAACCATTTATTCCATTTCGAGATCGTCAATTTTCACCTCAAACTCAATGCTGGTTGTGAAACCACTGTCAGCGCTGACCGTATGCGTGAGCGTGGTTATCGTCCATTCCGCTTCATCAACGGGCTGCTTAAAGCCGCTCACCTTCACGGGCATTTCCGTGTAGAGATCGGCCCGCCCTTCCGCAAGCTGAAGAGAGAAGGACGCAACACCACGCTGCAGGCGCTCCCATTGCATTTTGGCGGCCCGTTCAGCGTTGGCCCGGTTAGCATAGGTCCGGTTGAGTACCAGCACGTTTTCATCCGTGCCGACCAGATAATCTCCCTGCTTTGCCTCCGGCTCCTTTGCTGTCGTGGTTTTCTTCCGGCGCTTAACGCTCGTGGTTTCCTTCTTTGCTGGCTCCCGCGTATACAGCCAGCTGGCAATCACGCCCGTATAGGCTCCACGATCTGCCAGGCTGAAACGGTGGCTGTCTCCGGCCTTGCGGGTGATAGTGATTACCGGCAGTGGCTTTCCGCTGGCTGTTCTGCCCTGCCCCTGGCGGATAAACAGCAGATGTCCGTCTTTTACAGAGGCAATGGCCCCAAACTGCCGCGCCAGCTTCATCAGGAAACTCGCGTCGCTCTCGTTGGTCTGGTCCAGGTGATCCAGCGGCTTATCGGTCAGGTCCTTGCCCAGGGCCATTGTCAGGTTGTGCCGGGTGGCAATCTCTTTCACCACGTCGCCCACCGTGGTCTGATGCCAGGACTTCTCCCGCCGGGTGTTCAGGGTTTCCCGAAAGTCGGCACTGCGGGCGCGGATGGTCAGTCTGTCCGGTGCGCCAGCGTGTTCAATCTCATCCACCGTGAAACTGCCCTTTGTGAAAAGTGGCTGCCCTTTCCAGCCCAGCGCCAGGGTGATCACCGCCCCGCGCCGGGGCAACACAATCTGCCCGTCCGCGTCGTCCAGTTCCAGATCGAGCTGATCAGCATCGAAACCTCTATTGTCCGTCAACGTCAGGCTCATCAGGCGCTTATCCAGCACCTCTGTCACGTTCTTGCCCTCAATCACAATACTGAAAGAGGGTGTTTTGCTGTTAAGGTCCAGCTGTTCCGAGCTGATATTCATTGCAGCAGCCCTCCAACGGTGCTGGTGATGTTACCGATAGCGGATGCGGCAGAGTCCTGCAGGTTGCTCAGCTGGTCGCTGAGGCTGCCGAACATATCAGACAGCGACTCATCCGCCCGTTTGAGGGTCAGTGAAAACTCAATCCGGCGCGCCTCACCTCCGGCGAAAAACTCCGTTTTGGTCTGGCTCAGGCTCTCGATCACAAACATACCGTAGATCGTGCCGCTGCCCTCAATCAGGGGCCACGACTTGCCCAGCTCCGCCATCTGCTCCAGTGCCAGCAGGGACAGCCTGCCACCCGTGATTTCAGGCAGCAGGACGCCGGAAAGGGTAAGTGAATCATTGTCCGGCCCAAGAAACTGTGTGGATGGACGACGGCTCACCCGGCTGTTAGTGGCGTGTCGCCAGCTGCGCTGATACTGCAGCTCCTGATAAGGCACGGTACGCAGCTGAAAAACATATAAACCCAGCACCATCATCATGATTCATACCCCCCCCTGATCGCTGTAGCTGCTGCGGGCTTTCGCCCTGGCGCGGCGTTCCCGTTCGTCCAGCTGCCTTGCCACCTCGCGGGCAATGTCCTGCGCACTTTGGCCCGGCTGGGCAACAATATGAATAGGCGCGTTGATTTCGTAGCGCACTGCAGGCGGCTGGCTGGCGGCTTTCTCTTGCGGGGCGCGATAAGTTGCTGCGGGCAGACTCATTGGGTGGAGCGGTGCAGCCTCTGCGGGCACTGCGGCAGTGCCCATCATTCCGGCAACCACGGATGCCAGTGCCGCCGTGCGCCTGCGGCTGGTCACATTCGCCGGGCCGTTAACAATTTCCGGCCCATTCTCCCCGACAATGCCAAACTGGCCGCGCGGAATGGCACCGCCGCTGTCATACATCCCTGCAAAGGGAACCGCTGCAGCTGCAGCGCCGCCAACCACCTGCACCTGCGTTTTACCTGGTGCTTTATTATTTCCGGTCATCCAGTCCGGCAAATAATCAGTAACGGAGGACAGCTTGCTTTTGAGCGCTTCCCACTTCGCATTGATGCCGTTCAGAATGCTGTCGATGATAGCGCTGCCCATCTCCTGGAACTTAGCCGGGAGCGCGGCGACGTCTGCCAGAATGGCAGCCCATTTATCACTGATGGTCTGCCGGACGGTGGTCCATGCCTCAGACACTCCGGCCTTAATGGCGTCCCAGTTTTTGGCAATCAGGCCCGGCAGGGTGTAATTGAAGAACAGCGATTTAATGCCCTCCATGACAGTGCTGAACTTCTCCTTAATCCATTCTCCCGCCGCCGCTGTGGCTGCACAAACAGAGTCCCACATGGCTTTGAACTTCGGCCCCAGCGTGTCCCAGTTCTGCCAAATGTAAATAGCCCCCATAGCAATCAGGCCAATCACCGCCAGGATAGGGTTTGCGAACATAAGACGCCCCAGCCACATAATCCCTTTGCCGACACCACCGATAGCTTTAGCGATCAGACCAAGCGCGCCGCCCCCCTTAATGCCCAGGATGGAAAACTGCAGGCGCATCAGCGCCAGTGGCCCCAGCACGGCGGACACCGCTAGCATCACCGTGCCCAGCACCACCGCAATAGACGCCAGCGCCGCCATGACTTTAAGTAGCCCACCCGCCAGTTTTGGATTTTCCTCCACCCAGCGGCGGAAAGAGCCAGTGACCTGCTTCGCTGTGTTCATGATCGCCATCAGTGGCGCGCGCAGCGTTTCGCCCAGGCTACTGAAGGTATTTTCCGCCCCAGTTTTGACCAGCAACCACTGAGCTGACAGGGAATCTTTATTGATGTCGGACTCTTTCTGCATGGAGCCGTTGGCGTCACTGCCGGAAGTAAGCTTGAGCTGGCGCTGCAGCTCCGGCAGGTTGTTTGCCAGCTTCGCCGCGTCATCACCAAACTCCTTGCCAAAAATCAGCGTCATCGCGCCCAGACGCTTGTCTTTCGGCAGGTTGTTGACCTTCTCCAGCACGCGCTGAATAGTGCCCATTGCATCCTGGGTCATCTCCTTTTCAATCTGCGCTGGATTCAGTTTCAGCAGATCCATGCCTGCAAAAAAGCTTTTGCTCTGCATAGTGGCAATGGACAGCTCGCGCACCATGGCATTTGCTGCACTGGCGGCAACTTCCGGCGCGGTGCCAAGGGAAAGGAACGTGGAGCCGAGCGCGGCAGCCTTGCGATAATCCAGACGGTCCGCCACCCCACCCATGCGCTGCAGGACGTCGATAATATCTCCGCCCTTTGACATGGCGTTATCATCCAGATAGTTGAGCGCATCGCCCAGTTGCTCGATGTTGCGGGTCGGGACTTTATAGAGCTGGGCAATTTTCCCCAGGCTTTCGGAAAGCTCATCCGCCGGAAGCTCAAACGCCGTGGAGGCTTTCGCCGCCGTGGCAGCAAACGCCAGCAGGTCACGTTTCTGGTCAGCCCAGGAGTCATTAGGGTTTGCCACATTCATGCGCGCGCCGCCCTCGACCAGCGCGGCAAAGTCCACCGCCCCGTTTTCCATCGGCAGCTGTTCGCTGGCGGCCTTGATGGCGTCCTGCATTTCATAGAACCGGGCGGTGCGGTTGCCGTTATCGTCGCGCAGGCCATTAACCTGCTTCGCCACCCCTTTCATGGCATCTTCCATGCTCGCGTAGCTTTTCACGGCAGCCATTACCGGCACGCCCATTGCCACCCCGGCGGCGGTTGTCGTCGCCCCAGCTCCGGCAATCCGATCACGCACTTCCAGACGACGGGAATAATCAGCGCGTGCCGCGTGCATCCTCGCCTGCTGCTCACCCAGGCGTTTCAGGGATTGCTGCTGTTTGTCCAGTGCCTGCCGGGTTTCGTCTGCGTTCTGCCGCAGTTCCCGCTGTGCACTGCTGAGTTTTTTTGTATCGATCCCGGACTCTTTGAGGGCCTGCCGTTGACGCTGCACGGACTGACGCAGCCCGTTATATTTGGTCTGCAGATCATTAACGCGGGTTTTAGCCTGCTCCAGCAATCGGGCCTGCTGTGCGGTAGGTCTGTTAGTGGCGGCAAACTGCGTGGCAAGTTTTGCCGCTTCTTCGCGGGCGGCTTTGAGATTGACTCCGGTCACTGCCAGCTGTGAGCTGGCCTTACGAAAGCCCTCAATTTTCCCGGCCTGGGCATCCAGTTCTTTCAGCCGGGTTTTGCTCTGTTGCGCGGCTGAAGCCAGCGCTTTAGTGCTGGCCTGCGCGTTTTTGAAAGGGCGGGTGAGTTTATCAACCGCATTCAGTACCACCTGCAGGCGCAGGTTATTATCACTCATCGCTGGCCCCGCTTCTCAGGATCGCTTTATGCCGCCACTCCAGCACCTCTGTCAGCGGCATAACATCAGTGACGGACGGCGACCAGTGAAAAATGGTGGCAATGTCTGCCACCAGGTCATCTACCGTCAGGCTGTCGGCAAATCGGCAAGCACCGACTTCTTCAACAAAAAAGTGACCACCTCCACGGACATGGCGGTGAGGTCCGCCGGGTCCAGCTCTGCCATTTCCTGCGGGGTCAGCGTCGGGCTGGAGATTCGCGGAATGATGGTCATCATCGCGCTCACGTCCATATCCATAATGGCCTGCAGGCGGGTGCCACGCAGTGCGCCGGATTGCGGCTTACGCAGCACCACCTCTTTGATTTCGCTTTTACCGCGCAGGATTGGCGTATCCAGTACCACGGTTTTTTCGTTTACTTTGTCGCTCATATTCTTGTCCTTACATCGGAAAACAGGGCGCGGAATCCCGCGCCGTTATGGGGTATCAGAGGCCGATGGCGTGGCGGTGCGCTTCCATCAGGTCCACGCCGTCCACGATTTCAACCATGTTGATCGTATCGACCTCATAAAGCACTTCGCCGTTAATGGTCAGTTTGGCGTAGCTGTTGGTGCTGCTGACTTTGGTGCTGTTGCTCTCCCCGGTTTTCAGCTCGCCGGAGTCGATTTCTTTGTGACGCCCGCGCACTACCAGCTCCACGGCCTGTACTTCCCCGGTGTCATCGCGCTGGATGGACGCAGTAAAGCGCAGTTGCACGCCGTCGGCGGTGGTTTTGGCAAGCTGTTTAAAGATCAGCGACTCCATCCCGCCAATGGAAAATTCCGTGTCCAGTGCACCGTCATCCAGCCCCATGTCCACATCCACCGCGCCAGCCATGCCGCCGCCGCGATACTTCTCAAACTTGCGGGTAAATTTCGGCAGGGTCAGGGACTCAACGATCCCCTGCCAGTTGTTCCCGTCGTTGAACAGGTTCAGGTGTTTTAACTTACGTGGTAAAGCCATGGTGCCCCCTTATGCGCTGACCTGGCTGGCAAAGTTCATCAGGTACTGGTCAGTGATGCGCTGGCGTAACAGCAGATTTTCCAGTGGTGGCACTGGCGTGTAGTCGTAATCGATCAGCAGCTTCCCGGCCTTCAGCGTGTCCTTATCGTTCACGGCCTCATCCAGCCAGCAGTCACCACCGATGAGGTAGCCCTGGCTCACCAGACTGCGCATTTTGGCGCGAATACCTTCGATGATGTCGCGGGCCAGCGATGGGTTAAGCGGCTTGTCCACCGCCCACATGTGCGCCTCTGCCATGGTGTCAGCCAGCACCTGCGCCGTGCGGGTGTAGCTTTCAAACTGGAACAGTGGATCATCACTGAGGCTGCGGGAACCCCAGAAACGGAAGCCGTCTTTGCGGATCAGCGTGGTGACGTCGTTCTGGTTCAGCAGTCCCGCATCAGTTGCCGGGTCCTGCAGATCCCAGAACACATCCGCAGACAGCCCGGTGACGCCGTTCACGCCGACGTTAGACAGGGTTTTGTGCCACCCGGTCTGCTCGTCGATTTTGGCGCGGAGGCCAAGGGCGCGGGCCGTGGCAAACGCCGTGGCATCCGCCTGCAGCACGGTGTCAAAGTTGATGAAGTCAGGCCAGATCAGCATCCCCTCGCGCTGGCTGAAGTTCTCACGATAGGTGATCGCTTCTTCCACGGTTTTGCAGCCGTAGGCGGAGAGGTACGCAAACCCGCGCAGACTCTGCGCCACGCCCAGCAGCTCCGTTGCCACAGACTGGTTGTCATGGCCCGGCACACCGAGGATGCGCGGCTTAACGCCCAGCTGCGACTGTGCAGACAGCAGCGCCTTGATGCCCGTTTTTTTACCGTCAGACGTCACGCCGCCGATGATGTTGGTGGTGGTTTCCGCTTCGGTTTCGCCCTGCTCCACGCGGACAACCACGGTGACGGGTTTGGCCTGGTCGGCAATCGCATCCAGCGAACGGGCCAGCGTGCCGGACTCGCCCGCTTTGCCGCTGGCGGTCAGCACATCAGTCAGTAAGACAGGTTTATTGAGGGGGAACACTGACGGATCGGCGTCGTCCCCGGTACAGACCATTCCCACAATGGCGGTGCTCACCGTGGTAATGGTGCGGGTGCCCTCGTTGATTTCCTCAACGCGCACCCCGTGGTGGTAATCCTGAGCCATAAGGCATTTCTCCGGTTTACAGGGGTACGTCTATGTTCAGATTGATACGCGCGCGGCGCACGCTTCGGGCTTTGTGTGGGGAATGGCACAATCAACAGACAGAAAAATCCCCGCACGCGGCGGGGTGAGTAAAGAGACTACTTTTCTGGTTGAGAGGGCCAGTTAACCGTGGGAGCCGAGGGCAGATCAACTACATCAAGCTCATCAAGATAATCCAGCCAGGCGTTATATTCTGCCCGCTCATCGTCTTTAAGGCGTCCGATAGCAGCTTTTCCTTGCCACTGCTTATCACTGATATGATCCAGCGCCTGGTTAACCAATGCCTGTTGCATATTCTCCGCCGCAACCATTAAATCTTCTGCCGTTGGCGGTGGAACGTCTTGCCAGGCAGGGAACCCATACGCATCAACCCCCCTGACTTTATTCTCTGGCGACGGACCGGAATATTCAGCAAACACAGCGCTGCTGACCTCAACCAAATCTGCAGGTAGCGAGCCAGCCGCAAGGTAATCGGTTTTAAGCTCAATCGGATAGAAAGCGTTGCTCTCACCACTAAACCAGTATTTCATATCCCCTCCCTCTTACTCATTGAACCCGTGTCTGATATGCGTGCGTTTCAGTAGCCGATTGCAAATACAAACGCCTGCAGGTCCGCACTGGCAGCCGGTTCAGTTTTGATTGCTACGCCACCAACCCGAACTGTGGCGACTGTTTTTGATGTACTGTTAGCGGTCGCGGTTTCAACCAGGGTTTCACCAGAATCCATTGGAGTCGCATTAATCATCAATGCCGCATTTGGGAATGACACAGGGAAGTTAAAAACAGTCACACCATCATATCCTTTCGTTGCCGCTCCGCTGTTTAGGGTCGCAGTGACCGTCACCCTTCCCCACTGGAACATAACGGCATTACCGCCAGCAAGCGGGAACCGCACCCACCCGGACGCGCTCAACGCCCCCGTCGCAGCATCCATCTTTGCAGCTTCCCCCAGCCCCAGATACTGAAGTAAACCAGCAACCGATTTGCCTGAAAGTGCCGTCAATGTACTGTCCAGCGGCTGCTTTCCGGCAAGTGCATTGGTCATGGTGGTGGCAAAGTTCGGATCATTGCCCAGCGCTGCCGCCAGTTCGTTCAGCGTATCCAGCGCACCAGGGGAAGAATCAACCAGGGCCGCCAGAGCCGTTTTCACAAATGCCGTAGTGGCAATCTGCGTATTGTTCACCGTCTGTGCTGCCGTCGGGGCCGTTGGCGTTCCGGTCAGTGCCGGACTTGCCAGAGGCGCTTTCAGGGCCAGCGCATTGTTAAGCACAGTGACCACCGCCTGCACAAAGGCCGTGGTGGCAATCTGGGTGGTATTGGTCCCGGCGGCAGCTGTGGGTGCTTTCGGTGTGCCTGTCAGCGTCGGGCTTTCTTTCAGTGCGTACTGCGTGTGCGGATCAGCAGCAGCGATATGCTTTGCCATCTGGTCATCCACATACAGCTTTAACTCCAGCACCTTGTCATCCACATACTTGCGGGTTGCCAGCACCACCGCCGGATCAATTTTCAGGGTGATGTTATCGGTGCTACTGGTGATCAGCACCATACGCACGGTCTGCGTGCGCCCACTGCCCTCTGCCAGCTGCGGCTTATAGCTTTCCGGGCAGTTGCCGACGGCAATCAGTGCGCCTGTCTCATCGAACAGGCCAACTTCACGAATCCACCACCCGCCCTCCGTTTCAGGAATGACCTGCTCCGCAATAATCTGACTGCTGTTCTGCGGGTCGATGTACAGCATATTGAGATCGGCCCGGCGCTTTTCAGCAATCAGGGCTGTCTGCTGTGCGCTGGGTGTCGGCAGCACACCGCCGCCATCGCCCACTGCCATTTTGGTAATTTTCAGCGGCACACCGAGCGCGGCGGTGCTTGCCAGTTTCGCCGCGCCGATCTCCGTCAGCAGGGTATAAAATTTTGCGCTCATGGGTTCACTCTCATCGTGTCAATAACATGGACCGCCCCGCCTGCATACGCCGGGCCGCCGGAAGTAATGGTGTCGTTGATATAAGGGTAAATGGTGATTTCTTCCCCAATATAAGTTCCTGCCCCAACCCAAAACGGACCGCTGGTTTGCAGGTTGATGGACATGCCGATCAGATGGCGGCTGCATGGCTTTGCATCGCTAATCAGGCGCTCCAGCTCCAGATAGGTTTCTTCCGTGATGCCCTGGTCCTGCACGCCAATATCCAGTCGGAACGTTCCGGGGGGCTCGTTGGTCTGCCACCACTCCAGGATACGGATCAGGAAACCGAACGGCTCCACCACGCGCCGCACGGCGCTAGTTGTGCCCTTGTGCTGATGGATGTAGAAAGCATCCTGCACCACCCGGCGCTTAACGCTTTCTGCCCAACTTTCGTCCCAGCGGTCCACCGAAAACGCCCAGGCCAGATAAGGCAGAAAACTGACCGGGCACGTCGCCGGGTTCCAGAGGTCACGCAGTGGCACCTGCAGATCGGAAATACCGCTGCAGCTTTCCGCCAGGCGGCGCTCAAGTGCGGATGAACCCGGCGGCAACAAGCTATTCATCCGTGCCCCCGTTGATCACACTCCACGCCGTGCAGGAGGCGGCCTGGGTTTTATCCAGCACCACATCGTCCAGCGGAGAGGCCAGTTCAACCCGCTGCACACCTTCAACATGCAGGGCGGCATAAATGGCACTCAGGCGAATGTCACGCCCCAGCCGCGTCTGGCTGGCAATGTACTTCTGCAGGCTGGCTCTGGCCTCTGCCATTACCGGCTCAGCCTCCGGCCCTGGATAAATAAAGATCGTGGCGTCCACGCTGTACGGGATAATCTCAGCGCTGCGCACCGTCAGACGGTCAGCCACCGGGCGCACGCTCTCACTGTTGAGCGCCTTATCAACCACCGCCAGCAGGTCAGCACCTGCGGTGCCGTCACCCTCACGACTAAGGACAGTAAGCACCACCTCCGCCGGGGCCGGGCTGGTTGCGCTGGCATCCGCCACGCGCCCGTCCGCGCTTTTGGCGTGAAACTCATAGGCCGCCGTTGGTCCGGCGACGGACAGCCCCTCAAAGGCTTCCGGGATACGCGGGCGCAGTTCTTCGTCAGACTCGTACACCGCCGGGACAGGTGGCACCGCATTATCATCGGCAGGCGTCACAACCAGGCGTTTTACGTTGTAGTTGGCGGCGAGCTGCTCCAGATCGTTGCCGTTGGAGTAAGCCACCATCACCGCCAGCGCGGCCTCATTTATGCGCTGGCGCAGAAGAACCTCACGATAAGTGCTCTCCTGCAGCTGTTTGGTAATGGGTTCCGACTCCAGCGCCAGCGTGCGCCGCACAGCGTCCTGCTGGTCAGCCGGATAAAGCGCCACAAAAGACGCCTTGCGCTCAGCCAGCAGGGTTTCAAAGTCCGGCACATCCACAATCTGCGGCGGCGGGAGCTGGGAAAGGTCAATTGCTGCCACTTTGTGCTCCTGTTGCAACGGAAAGAGAAACAGGCGAGCCATCAGTGCGCCGCCCGGTCAGGTCAACGACCATTGAGCCGTCAAAGGCGCTGTTGATAGTGATAGCATCGAGAGTAAGCCGTGGCTCCCAGCGCATCAGCGCCACATAAACAGCACTCATCATCTGCAGGCGCAGCGCCGGGTTTTGTGGCTGGTCAATCAGTGCCGACAGCAGCGAACCATACTCCCGGCGGGCAATGCGGCTGCCCTGCGGCGTGATCAAAATGTCTTTGACGGACTGGCGCAGATGTTCGGTGTCTGTAATGGCCTTGCCCGTGGCGCTGTTCATGCCGTAATACATCGTCATACCGGGCCTCCCGATGTGTCGCCACCGGACTTAACGCCCGTGTGACCGTGCTTATCAGCCACGATCCCGTTAGAACTCATTGCACCGCCGCCCTGAGTCACGCCACCGTTGATCACCACCTCGCTGTTAATGCGGGTGGTGTCGGCTTCCACGACAAATTCCCCGGTTTTGAAGGTGACGTTATCCGCCGCCTCGATCACCATGGATTTAATCCCCCGGACGTACCAGCGCCCGGTTTCAGGTTCGTATTCAAACCAGCCACCGTCCGGGTATTCCGTCACGCTGCCGTCCTCAGAGTCAGACGGCGGCGGAAACTGGTTTGAGTAGACGGCAGGCAGGGCAAACGCTGTTTCCAGATTGCCGCCCAGGCTGAACAACACAACCTGCTCACCCACTGACGGTTTCCACCAGGTGCGCGATTTGCCCGCGCGCAGCGTCAGCCAGTTAATCCAGTTGGTTTCAAGCTCGCCCGTTTTCACCCGGCACAGCCAGTTATCCCGGTCCACTTCGGTGACAGTCCCGGTGCGGATCAGGTTGGTGATAAGGCGCATGATTTCGGTCAGTTGTGCATTCATGGAGAATATTTTGCCAATTAACCCCATTGTGTATCACTTTTCTTCTATGTGTGAGCTGTGATACAACTAAGTGCCTTAAGTCCACTAACTGTTAACTTGACAAAAAATATAATATCGATGGAAAAGAAAATGCTCTATAAATACCGGAACATTAATGAATGGACCATTAGTGCTTTAGAAACACAAAAAATATGGCTCGCAAAACCCTCAACACTCAATGATCCTCTGGAATGCAGACCACCAATATTTAATAAGGATGAGATATACAACCACTGCGCAAAAACGTGGGGCGCCCAGCTTTTAGGATTCTTACACCAAATTATATTTTGCAAAGAAAATGGAGAACATTTCTTCGGCATTTCTGGAAGAGAACTTGACAAGCTATTCAGAAAAATAAACAAGCAAAATAGTCTAGAAAAAAAGATAAGAGTAGCAAATAGGTTTAAATTAAGTGTAGGATCGCAAGAGTTTGCAGATCCTAGTATCACAATAAATTCAATACAAAATCATCTTAAAAACATTGGAGTATGCAGCCTTTCAGAAGACCCCTTAAGCACTCTTTTATGGTCGCATTATTCTGCGGAACACAGAGGCGTTGCTCTGGGCTTCGAAGTTACGCCAGGAAGTAAGCTGGCAAATAAAAAGTATTGCTCTAAGGTAGATTATATTGAGACTCTGCCCAAGTATTCTCTAGACGATTTCTCACGACGGGAATTAACGATTTATGCAGGTCCCCGCAGACCAGAAAACAAAGTACTATTTGACGACCCTACAATTAGAAAAATTCTTTCAACGAAAATATCTGACTGGAGTTACGAAAAAGAATGGCGTTACTTTGAGCGCGATAGTGGAAGCTATGACTTCCCAAGCAAGTTATCCGAAATAGTTTTTGGTGCAAATACAAAAGATGATGAAATAGATAAAATAATCCAAACATGTCATGCTCACATACCTTACGACATTACATTCAAGAAATGTTTTTATGCAACAAACTCCTCTTCATTACAATTAAAAAAAATAAAACGTTAAATTAATAGCAAGACGATTCGTTGTAATTTCGAATCGTCTATAATTATAAAAATGATTAGACTACTTGAGAGAACTCAAAACTAAAACTTCTATTAAGTGCTCAACTTTGCTATTAATCCCTAGTAATTTTCGTTCCGAATAACGCACCTCCGGCCCCCGACGGCTTACTCGATCTCGTAAGCCGTAATGATGCACCCGGGCAATGCGCTGCACCTGCCCGGCAAACTCAACGCTGGCATAGTCAGCAGTGGCGGCGGTTTTCAGGTATTTAGTGGTGCGGAGTTTGGTGAACATCTGTCGCTTAATGCGGCCCTTTTTCGTCCGGGCTGTTACCCGGCGCGGCTCGTAGCCGGTTCCGTCTGGATTGCGCTGCAGTCGGATGTTGTTCTGTTGGGTCCGGCGTAGCTGCTGCGCCAACTCTCGCATCATGCGCTTGCGTGCTGCTGGCTCCAGATTTGCCAGCAACGCCGTCAGCCAGGCATCCATTTTCTGCAGTTCATCCACGGCTCACCGTCCACATTTCTTCCGGCACATCCGGCTCCGGCTCCGCCTTAACGGTTGAGGTCCCTCCCTCGGCATTCACCAGAATGCGCTCCGTCAGCTGCAGATCCAGACTGATGTCGCAAATGTCATTACGCAGAATATCCACCTCAAAGGAAAACAGCTTTTCGCGCAGCTCCGGGTTATTGATGGCATCCGGCTGATTCTCCATCAACCACAGCAGCACCGGGGCCATCAGCAGGTTTTGATCGCCGCTGAAGTCTTCAATCACCACATTCAGGGTGTAACGGTATTCCCACGACATGGAGCTGGCCCCAGTTGCCACCAGGGAGCCTTTATCCACAAACAGGTGCAGCTTGTCCGGGTTTTCCCGGACGTAGGCCACCGATTTATTTAGCGCTACGCGCAGGGATTGCGGCTTGTTCACTGTCTCGCTCCTGGCATGACACGATGGTGTCCACTTTGTCTGCACAGACCGCCCAGGCGGCCTCCGTTTCATCCAGCAGGGTCAGCAGAGCGCCGTTACTGCGCGGCGATGACCTTTCCAGGCGGCACTGCGTCACCTTTGGACAGCCACTCACGGTAAGCAGCACCTCCGGTGATAGAGGGTCTTTCGCGCAACCTGACAACATCAGGAGGCAAACGAGTGTCAGCCCAGCGGCGCAAATCTTCGTTTTCACGTTTTAGCTCCTCGATCCGGTTCTGGCGCTGATGCAGCAAAGATCGCGTATCTTCTGCCGCCGCATAAAGCCGCGTCTGCTCCCGGCTGTTGGTTTCGGTCAGGATAGACAGGCCGATCAACTGGCTGTTTTTCTTCGTCAGCTCCTGGGTTTTGCTCTCCAGCGCAGCGTCCTGGTTATCGATAGTGTGCCTGGCGTTATTGAGTCGCCACGACTGCCAGCCCAGCGCCGCCAGCACCAGCGCCATAATCACTACCAGGACACGCGTCATGCGCCCGCCCCTTTCAGGCACCAGGCCATTTCCCGCGCGCGGCGGTTGTCCAGCCCCTGATTAAACACACCTTTGACATACACCCAGCGCGGCAACTGGCGGCACGCCTCTGCCCAGCGCTGTTGATTGAGCAACTTAACCAGCGTGGAGCTGCAGGCATTGCCCGTGCCGACGTTGAACGCGAACGACACCACCGTGTCATAGACCTTTTGCGGCATCGTCTGCAACACGCATTTTTCCAGGGCCCTTTCCACTTTCAGCACGTTAGTGATAAGCCCCTGCGCCGCCTGCCGTTCATTAATGCTCCGGCCCGGCACCACGCCGGAAGTGTTGCCGATGCCATCGGTCCACACCCCCGCGCTGCACTGGTACGACTGCAGGCGGCAGCCCTCGTAATCCGCAATCAGTTTCAGTCCATCCAGCGAGGTGTGGAGGGTCTGAAATCCCGGCAGCGTGGCGGCGATTGCCAGCACCGCGCCGACCAGGCAGCGCTTAACGATTGATGGAGTCATACGCCTCCCGTGAGAGCTTCCCGTCACGCAGCAGCTGGAAAGTTTTGTGTTTGTAGTACCAGTTAATCAGCATCATCAGCACGCCAATCAACACGCCGCCCACCGTGGAGGCATCCTTGATGGACAGGTCCCCCATCCATGCCAGCACTGCGGCGATGAAATACGTGATAAAGGCGCTGATTCGTTCAAGCGTCATGGTTCAGTCCCATAGCTGAACGGTCTGCACGGTGGGCGTTTCCGTTATATCCGGCAGCTCCACCTGCAACCCGTGAGGTAAAAAGGGGCCGTATTCAGCCAGCCCCGGATTTGCCTGCAATACCTGCTCAGTGACACCCTGCGTGCGCCCGTAGTGCCGCCAGCACAGCGCGTCCACGGTGTCATACTGATACGCACGCACTTTCATCAGATAAGCTCCACCGTGCAGTGCGGTGCATCCTGCACCCGGCTGATAGCCCAGCGGGCATCACGCCACAGATCGGCGCTGGCCTCTGCCAGCTCTTCCCCGCGTTTTACCGCAGACGCCGTGGCGTCATAGTCCTGATAGCGCTCATTGAGCACCGCCCGCGCCCAGCAATACACCGCATTGCTGTAGTGGTGCAGGCGCTCGCTTTTGCCGTCCAGTTCTTCTGCGGGCACCTCTGCCAGCATCCGGTAGCCCAGCGACTGCTGGCGCTGGCGGAAGGTGTACAGCTCCGCGTTAACTTCTGACATTGCCGTGAGCGCCAGCTGTTTCAGCCGGGCGGGCGTCACCGTGCCGTCAGTGCGCATCACGCTGCGAAATTCGCACAGGTCCACATCAGGCCAGAACGGCGTATTTTTGATGACCTCCGTCTGTTCCGGGGCCTGCTCAGGCGCAACAAACTGCATACCGCTTTCTCCTGAAAAAGTGGGCGGTGGACGGGATTTTGATAAGGCAATGCCTGTCGCCATCCCGTGCCGCCCGTGCGCGGGGCACGTTCCGTTACTGGCTCTCGTTGCGCAGTCTGCGCTCAAGCCGTTCTTTGTTCTGTTTCACGCCGCAGCGCGGGTCGAGCTGCAGCGCATGAGTGAGGTGATTCAGGGCGGAGGCCGGGCTGGTTTCGCAGAGCAAAAGGCCGATAGCTTTATGCAGGCGCGCACGTGACTGATCGGGCATGTCGCTGCCGTCGGTCATATCAAGCGCCTGCAGCAAATACTCAGTCTCAAAAGGTTGTGAGGCGGTGATGGCGGCCTGCGCCGCGTCTGCCAGCTCCTCAACCAGTACCGTCTGCGGGTTACGGTTGCCGAGCGGCATCACCCAGCCATGGCGCAGCGCGTGGACGGCGATTTGCAGCGCGCCAGCATAGTCACCGGCGTCAATGCGCCAGAGCAGGACGTACATCACCACGTCATCCTGCTGCGTGGCCTCCGCCGCCAGCACGCCCTCCACCCAGGCGGCATATTTCGGCAGCAGCTCCACCTTGATTTGCGCCTTTGTCACCGTGGACTGAATACCTTTCAGGCGGCGCTTATCCTCCGCCAGCTGCAGCAGCATCTGGTCATAACCTGACGCGTGGCGAACACTGCCGCCCTGGCGGGCGGCCTGTTCAGCCTGAATGCGCAGGCGGTGCTGCCGTGCGGGACTCAGGCTCATGCGTTATTCCCCTGTTCCGGTTTCGGCGGATTCTTCTGCAGGAGCTGCAGGCGGGGTGAAGTCACCGATCTCAATGTTTTCCACCAGAGCCACGCAGCGGTAGTCCTCCACCACATACGCCTCGTTGACGGATTCAAAGTTTTCGATGCGGTCACGCTTCGGATTGTCGATCACGGCACGGCGGCGAGTGTCCTCCTGCCAGTAAATGGACAGATTGTCCAGGCGGGTGATCAACAGCGCATTTGCAGGGAAATAGGGAGCACGCACCGCCTGCAGGCCACCCATGCGCTTCTGGCTGATGATCAGATCGGCGGAGATTTTTTCGCTGTTGGGCTGTTCTTTGTTGACCAGCGGGAAATACTTGTCCGCCAACAGCTCACGACCACAGACCACCACCAGACCGTCATCGTCCTGGAAAATCGGGTCTACCAGTTCGTTGACCGCATCCATCACCAGAGCATCCAGGTTGAGGTACTGACCGCCCGGTCCAACTTTCAACACAACTGCAGTGGTGGTCCCGTCTTCGGCGGTGGTGCTGCCCATCACGCTATCCGGCGCATCTTCACGCACTTTCTGCAGCCAGCCTTTGTTGACGTCCTGCAGCATCGGATTGGCGGTACGGTTGGAGGTTTTGGCACGCGTCACACCGTTAAAGCCGATCATGATGCGGTCCAGTGCCTGGCGCTGAATGATGGCGTTGCGGATACGCAGCTGGAAGTCCTGGAATTTTGCCCACAGGTCCAGCTTCGCGTAGGTCAGCACCGTATCAAAGTTGGTCTGTTCGCACTTGTATTCCACATCCGTCATCAGCGTGGGATCGGTGGCTTCGCGTTCTTTAGCGGTGGTGTCGGTGGTCCCGGCGATGGTGCTGCCGACGCCCAGCCCCAGCAGCTGACCGGACTGCTCAGACACGGGCATGATGTTAATCAGGGTGAGGAACGCGGCGGACTGCTGAATCTGGTCTTCCAGAGTCTGCTGCACGGACGGCTCCACCGTGAACTTGCTGGACAACTCCTCCACCGGAACATTGTTCAGGCGGGCCAGCTGCATCAGGTAGGCGTTAAAGGCAAATTTGGTTTTCTGTTTCATCGGGTCTTGTGCTCCATCAGCAGTTAGTCACGGTGCCAGCGGGTGCATCACCGCCCGGCGCGCGCTGGCGGTAATCCTTGCGGCTGTCTTCGGTGCTCAGCTGCTTCTGCAGCGCCGCAAAATCGGCCTGCTGTTGCTGCAGTGAGGTTTCCAGCACGGAAAGGCGGGCTTCCTGCTCAGACAGGGATTTGTTGGTGCGCTCACCAAAGCTCTGCTGCTCAGTGGCAACCAGCTCCACGGCTTTGTGCACATCAGAGAAACGCGCGTCATCGATCTGCTCTTTTTTGGCAAACAGCGCAGTGACGCGGGAAAAGAGGTTTGGCTGGGCTTCTTCCAGCTCGATCACCGTTTCGGCGGCGGCGGAAAACAGGTTTTCCGGGTTCAGCTTGCGGTGAGCCAGCGGGTTATGGGTGGCGGTGGCGCTGAAGGTCAGCATTTCCGTGCCCAGGCTTGCAGGGTCATCCGTTGCCGCCAGGCCGACAAGATACGCCTTGCCAGAGTCGGCAAACTGCGGGCTGACCTCCATGGAGGTAAAGAGCTTCTGCCCTTTCTTCACCAGGGCCACCAGGGCATCCGTCGGGGCCACATCGGCATAGAGCGCCATCTTGCCCGCCAGTGCACCGTCTTTGATTTCTTCGGCAACCAGGGCAGTCACGGTGCCGTAGCGATTAAAGGTGCTATCCGGCAGATGAGACTTGATGTGCTCAAGGTTAATTTGCGCGGTATAGACCGCCGGGTTGTAACTGGCTGCCATCTGCACCAGCCAGTCACGCTGGATTTCACGTCCATCAGTAGTGGCACCTTCCACCCCGATGCGGAAACGCTTTGCTTTCGCTGTCATGAGCCATGCTCCGTTAGGAAAAACTTACTGGAGCCTTATGTTTGCTGTGATAGGGGGAGTGAAACAACGCGCGGGCTTTGTGGGGTTCACCACACAAAACGCAGCCGGGGAAAGGCGTCAGGCAAGGCCGTAGGCTTGTACCATGGACATGACACTGACCCCCGCAGACCTCGATCCCCGTCGGCAGGCTATGCTGCTGTACTTTCAGGGATACCGCATAGCCCGCATTGCTGAAATGCTGGGCGAGAAAGTTGCAACCGTACACAGCTGGAAGAAGCGCGACAAGTGGGGCGAGTATGGCCCACTGGATCAGATGCAGCTCACCACTGCCGCGCGTTACTGCCAGCTCATCATGAAGGAGCAGAAAGAAGGGAAAGACTTCAAAGAGATTGACCTGCTGGCGCGTCAGTCAGAGCGTCATGCCCGCATCGGCAAATTTAACGACGGCGGCAACGAGGCCGACCTTAACCCAAACGTGGCGAACCGCAATAAAGGCCCGCGCAAACCACCGGAAAAGAACGTTTTCAGCGACGAACAGACCGAAAAGCTGCAGGAGATTTTCCACAGCTCGATGTTCGCCTACCAGCGCCACTGGTGGGAGGCGGGCAACCGTCACCGCATCCGTAACCTGCTCAAGTCCCGCCAGATTGGCGCGACGTTTTTCTTTGCCCGTGAGGCGCTGATTGACGCCATCACCATCGGGCGCAACCAGATTTTCCTCTCCGCCAGTAAAGCCCAGGCGCACGTCTTTAAGCAATACATCATCGACTTTGCCAAAGAGGTTGATGTGGAGCTGAAAGGCGATCCAATGGTGCTGCCCAACGGCGCAACGCTCTATTTCCTCGGCACCAACGCCCGCACCGCGCAGAGCTACCACGGCAACCTGTACCTGGATGAATATTTCTGGATACCGAAATTTCAGGAGCTGCGCAAAGTGGCCTCCGGCATGGCGATCCATAAGCGCTGGCGGCAGACCTACTTTTCCACCCCGTCGAGCCTGACGCACAGCGCCTATCCGTTCTGGTCCGGCGCGCTGTTCAACCGGGGCCGCAGCAAAGCCGACAAGGTAGATATTGACCTGACCCATGGCGGCCTGGCCCCCGGCCTGCTCTGCCCGGACGGACAATATCGCCAGATTGTCACCGTAGAGGACGCGGTGCGCGGCGGCTGTAACCTGTTCGACCTCGACCAGCTGCGAATGGAGTACAGCCCGGACGAATACCAGAACCTGCTGATGTGTGAATTTATCGACGATCTCGCGTCGGTGTTCCCGCTCAGTGAGCTGCAGGCGTGCATGGTGGACAGCTGGGAAGTGTGGACCGATTTTCAGGCCCTGGCCCTGCGCCCGTTTGGCTGGCGTGAAGTGTGGATCGGATACGACCCGGCAAAAGGCACGCAGAACGGTGACAGCGCCGGGTGCGTGGTCATGGCCCCGCCAACGGTGCCGGGCGGCAAGTTCCGCATTCTGGAGCGCCACCAGTGGCGCGGGATGGACTTCCGCGCCCAGGCCGACGCCATCAAACAACTCACGCAGCAGTACAACGTGACCTATATCGGCATCGACTCAACGGGCGTGGGCCACGGCGTATATGAGAACGTGAAAGCGTTCTTCCCTGCCGTGCGCGAGTTCGTCTACAACCCGAACGTCAAAAACGCCCTGGTGCTCAAGGCGTACGACATTATCAGCCATCGCCGCCTGGAGTTCGACGCCGGGCACACCGACATTGCGCAGTCATTTATGGCTATCCGCAGGGCCACCACCGCCAGCGGCAACCGCCCGACTTACGAAGCCAGCCGCAGTGAAGAAGCCAGCCACGCAGATTTGGCCTGGGCAACGATGCACGCGCTGTTTAACGAACCGCTACAGGGCGAAGCCGCCAATACCAGCAACATTGTGGAGATTTTTTAATGAGTGAACACGACGCCCTGACCAGCACCGCGCCAGTACAGGAAGCCGCGCAGCAGAAGAACACAACTCACGCGGAAGCGTTCAGCTTTGGCGATCCGATCCCGGTACTGGACCGCCGCGAACTGCTGGATTACGTGGAATGCGTGCAGATGGATAAGTGGTATGAGCCGCCCGTAAGCTTTGACGGGCTGGCCCGCACCTACCGCGCCGCCGTGCATCACAGCTCGCCGATTGCCGTTAAGCGCAACATCCTGACCAGCACGTTTATCCCGCACCCGCTGTTGAGCCAGCAGGCATTCAGCCGCTTTGTGCAGGATTATCTGGTATTCGGTAACGCCTATCTGGAAAAGCGCACGAACCGGCTTGGCGGCATTCTGTCACTGGAGCCATCGCTGGCGAAATACACTCGACGTGGGATCGATCTCGACACCTACTGGTTTGTGCAATACGGCATGACCACGCAGCCCTACGAGTTCACCAAAGGCAGCATCTTTCACCTGATGGAACCGGACCTGAACCAAGAGATTTACGGCCTGCCGGAATACCTGTCCGCCATCCCTTCCGCCCTACTCAACGAGTCCGCCACGCTGTTCCGCCGAAAGTATTACATCAACGGCAGCCACGCGGGCTTTATCATGTACATGACTGACGCCGCACAGAACCAGGAGGACGTGAACAACATCCGCCAGGCCATGAAAAGCGCCAAAGGGCCGGGCAACTTCCGCAACCTGTTTATGTACTCGCCCAACGGCAAGAAGGACGGCATTCAGATCATCCCGCTGTCAGAGGTGGCGGCAAAGGATGAGTTTTTAAACATCAAGAATGTTAGCCGCGATGACATGATGGCGGCCCACCGCGTGCCGCCTCAGATGATGGGGATTATGCCTAGCAATGTTGGGGGGTTTGGGGATGTGGAGAAGGCAAGTATGGTATTTGTCAGGAATGAATTGATGCCGCTACAGAAGCGGCTTCAAGAACTAAATAACTGGTTAGATGTGCCAATAATCACATTTTCACAATATGAATTGTAATTTTAAACGAAGACCACTAGGTCTTCGTTTTACTTAGCGGATTCCATCCATATTTTTTTTCTAACTTCCCGATATACACTAATAATCTTCTATAACTCTTCGAGTCTACACTTAAAACGAATGATAACCATCCACGAACATGTTCTATATCCTTTGAACGCCCTAAGAAAAGATGATGAATTTTTGCCCGCAACTCTTTGTGCTTTAGCCTGCCTATTCCAGCCTTCTCCTGTGAAATAACCAAACCTGTAACTTTCTTTTGACTACGTGGGCCACTGATGCATGTTTTTTTAGTATTAACAACCAAATTCTCAGTTGGAATTATAGAGAATAAAAAATCCTTCGCTTTAAGAACCTTTTTCATTGATTGAGCTGACAATGTCAAATCGTCTGCATATCGGGTATAAATAAGCCCCCTGCTACCCGCATAACCTTGTATCCGATAATCGAGTTTTGAGCATATTAGATTTGCTAGCTTAGGTGATGATGGAGCACCTTGTGGTAACAAATTTTTATAGCAACAGATCTTAGTAAGAGATGAGGATATAGTTCTGTTATAGCCCAGAGAGTGAAAAACCCCAAAAACTTTTTTCGCACTCAAACTTGGAAAAAAGTTCTCCAAGTCAATATTAAGAATAAAATTAGCGCCTATATGTGGCGTAGCATTATTCAATATCGATTGATGTTTTTCAAAACCAATAGAAAAAGGAGATGAAGACAACTTATCTAAAATATTACGCAGCACCCATCCCTGTAAGGCTTTCAGCTCACGTGAAGGTTGATAGATTGTTCTGATACTCTGAGAATCTTTCTTCTTTATGCTGTAGATTTTATAACGAAAATCAGCTCTGTAAATCAATAAGCGAAGAGTTTCAACTGAAATACGGGTCGCCTTGGACATATCCTGCAAATCGTTCATGACAGGCAAGCCAAGATGTCTCAGTCTAAAAGTGTTCAAGTGTTCAGCGGATTTCATAGAAATTGCGCACCCTTACGTCAAAAAAGACGGATTTCCTGGTTGGCTCGGAGAGCATCAAGCGATGCTCTCCGTTCCAACAAGGAAAGCAGACAGTAACTCAGATTACATGCAGGATGCCGAATCAGCATCCAGAGGTTCCCACGAATGGTAAGCCTCTCGCTAAGGGTGCGCATATGGGATCTTATCATAGTTAAATGTTGATCTTCTACGATTTTCAAAATTCATGATTTCAAGCCGCAAACGGTCAAGTATCTTTCTGTCGAAGACACTCCTTACGTAGTCGGCCCCTAATGCTGTAACTTGGTAACCTTCAGTCATTTGAAGAATCTTCCGCTGATTTATCAATCGGGAAACAGCAGACCTTACAATAATTTTAGATAGAACTTCATCTTGTTTTAATGCTTTGTAAGCTAATTCACATAAGGTCCTAAAGTTGACACCATCTAATAAATAAATGCACGGAAGCAAAAACCTCTCCGCATATAATATATTACCAATATCTTTTTGAACTTTATTATCCTTCAATACCCGGCCAATGGACCTCATTAACTTCCTATAAAATGGGGTTTTCTTGGCCACATCCAATGATGATTCGCACAGTTCTGTCAGCTCATTTACGCTACAGCGCAAAACAGAGTTTGAATTTAACTCTCTTAACAAACGTATAGGGCCGTAGTTGATAAAGCTACGCTTAGATTTGAATTTTGAGTCTTGGATACAAATTAACTTTTTCCTTAACTTCTCATTATTAGAGAAAGCCCCTAACTCTGTGAACGAGCCGGGACTTTCAGGAAATAATATTATTACATCAACAGCTTCTGCAAGAATATTTTCTAAACTTAAAAGACTGTGCTGGCCCTGCCCAGCCAATAAATCATCAAACAAATCTTCTGGATAGAAAACATCAACGTTACTTGCCTTTGCCAAAAATTGAGAAAACTGATGACGCCACGACTGATGATTTGCTACATCACCACCGCACAAAAAAATAGACAACTTAATATTAACACCTTGGTAGAAGCCTTTTTTTGTGAGATGTCCTATAAGCTGTTGTTGCTGCTCGTCGGTAAATTTTTTTTTCATGACGCCCCCACTTTTTCTTACTTTATACATCATGTTAAGAATAGTTCCAATCTTCATGGAAGCATGTTACGCGCGCTCGTATCCCCGCCACGCCTGCCCGCTTTATGTAGCGGTTTTCATGCGCCTGCATGACATAAGCAAAAGCCCGCCATTGCTGGCGGGCTTCTGGTAAAACGACCCTCAAACGATCATGCGGATTCATGCAGCATGAACATGCACTACTTACATTCAACGAGCAGGTAGACCAACGGTCTTGCTTGAGTGCCGTTTTTTTTGGCTACAAAAGCATTAATCTTTTTTGCTTTAACACCGTCTTTAACGACTTTGCAATGGACTTTGTTTACGTACCCTATTCTTCCTGCTGCATGGATAACCGCTACAGCGTCGCTGTCATGGGGATTATCCGGTTCAGCAACAAATTCCACAGGGTCGCCAACTTGAACCAAAGAGAGGTCCAACCCCTCCTGGTAACGAGTGCCTGCAACCTCTAATAATAATTCACAGCTGCGCTCAAAAACTGATGAATCGTTGATGAGACTAAATCCATCAGCAGGTGACTTAGCGCCAGTGTAACCAAGTAACGCAAAATCGGAGCCTGGGAAATCCGCAGGTAAAAGATGTTGAGCCAAGTACTCTGCAAAATCTTTACGTTTCCTAGGCGGTAAACGTCGTAAAAATGGCTCAAGCACGTTGTTTGTATGAACTTGCGGCTTGAACTGAAATGCCGGGTGCCCTTTAAACCCTTTTTCGATAGCTGCATTGAAATCAGCGGTCTCGAAGTTGTACGTGAAGGTGTATTGATCACCTTCATTTCGATCAATATACCCTACGACATAACGAGAACCACCACCTGCAGGTTGCCAAGTAAGCCACAACCGCAATGGCTCGACAATGTGATTGATAGTTCGCATGTTAGTTATTAGTTTTAACCTCGTATGTCGGCGTTGTAACAGTCTAATCACCCACTCAGCCCTAGCAGAAGAAAGCGCCCCTTCTCCTGCATCTATACTTGTGAGCGCACGTATTCTGCCGCAAAGATCTTCTATATTAAAGCCTAGTCGCTCGTTAATAAGTGGCAACATTGCCGGTTCATGAGTTAGCTCTTGAATCGACTGCAAATGTCCAAGCCTGACCTTAGTATCCGTTCTCGTACATCTGAGATGATGGTTTCCTTTCTGAATGTACTTATCAAGGGCCTTACAATCCCATGCAGCTACCTTCTCAGGAAACCTCTCATGTCCCAAACTGGTTCCGTTGTCGAAGTAAGGGGACAGTTTGCCAGTAGTAACTACTTTGCCTTCCGCATCGCGCAGAGCTTTTCCATCACTTCCTTTTTGGATAGTGAATACGAATCCCCAGTTCTCCTGGTGTCGGTCACTGTTTCCGATTAGGGAATCCAGCAAAAGCATATCGCAAACCCAGCTATTCCAATCAGTATGGATCATCCCGTGAATGCTCAGGGCCCTGCAAATCAACCTTAAATCTTCAACATTATGGTGCCTGCCGGATTCATCATCGAACTCTTTGTTCAGTACATGAAAAATATCGGAGGCATGGACGAAATGTTCAAATTCTTTATCGTAAAACCACTCAAGGAGCGCACCATACTCCTTTAGTCCTGATTCATTAACCCTTACTGCAGGGATGGCTTTTGGGATTTCTACGCCCATAGCGCAACCAACTATGTAAGCGATGGTTTCCATCCAAAATTGGTCCGGATATGCATCCCTAGACAATTTAAAGAGATACGGCCAGTTTGGTTTAACCCCATCAATTTCCTGCTCTGGAGACCAAAGCATTTTTTTGTCCCTTGCGCCTATTGGGAAGATACCGTGTTCATCATCCCTGCGCCAATCGCTTACATCAATCAGCCGCATAGCCATTTCCTAGCCTTTAAGTGCCCGATAAGCTATAGAAACACATTCGATTTGAAACAGCGCATCTGAAAGTGCGTTGTGATGAACGCCTTCCCGAACCGCTAACCTAAGGGGATCAATGTTTTTTAAGCATTTAGCTAAGTCTACAATGGTCCTCACATCACGGTCATTTCTGAACCGCCAAGGTAACGAAACGTCAAAATTTTTATACGCCTGAGCCAAAATAGCGTTATCAAAAGAAGGACCGTTCCCCCAAACTTTCACGCAATCTGAGTTTCCCGCTTCCTTGATGAAGGCATCTAAATCCCGCAAAACAAGGTCAAGAGAAGTCGCGCTTGGATCGGAAAAAATCTTACGGGCTTCATCAGACTGAGACATCCACCACGAAAGTGTGGAAGGTTCGACTTGCCCATTGGAAAGTGCTGACTTCAAATCCACCACGCGATAGAAAGTTTTTCCAACACTACCATCTGTTTCAAAAAAGACTGCTGCAATAGAGATTATCGGGGAGGATACAGAAACGCCTAGCGTTTCCATATCTATCATAATGTTATCCATGGTATCCCTCGTTATTAATACCTCAATATATCAATAAATTATAAACAAATGGTATCAATGAATGCAGAATCTATGAGCTGGAAGCGAACATTGCCTTCACTAACGCCTCGCTGTACTCGTTGTTCAACCTTGCTGACGTAAGAAACAAGTTCTTGCGCCAGCAACGTTCCTGCTGCTAACCGGGAAGATCCATTGAGCGGTTGTATTCATGAGCACGAATCTTCGCCATCAGTTCATCCGTTAACTCAGAAACCCACTGGATAGCCAGTCGCTTCTCTTCATCATCACACTCACTAGCCGCTACAAGCTTGACAAAAAAATCAATGCGCTGGAGCTTCAATGACTCCAAAAAATAGTCCTGCATCTTCCCTCCGATCAAAAAACAACTGTACATAAACACAGTATATAACCTATCTCTGAATGTAAAATGTTTTTTCTATCTTTCAAGCAGATGCCATAGGTGCGATCCTCTAAAAGAAACAACAAGATGAGGGACTAGATTATGCGCAAAGCATGTATTGAGCTTATGGGTGGAACCAATGCAGCATGCCTGATTGCAGGAGAACTAGGCACTGGACGCTGCCTTTATATGGTTGTAGTAATGGAGGACATTTTTGGTAAGCCCACAACAGAGCAATGGCTTAAATCATTGCGACTATGCGAGGCCAAGGCCGTCGAACTCAAATATGAGGTCGCACGTATTCGCGGCATGAGACTGGCAGGCTTGTAACCATCCGGTTTAAGGCGGCTTAGTACCACTGCCGCCATTTGTCATCTTCCTGCAGGCGCTGGTTGCGGTAGAAAAGACGTAACCCGGCCCCAGACGGAATACTGCCGCCACGCAGAAGCAGATCCACCTCTGTTTCACTCGCTTCAAACCCTCTGGACCTCAGTTCAGCGTCGAGCTGCTGGCGCTGCTGCTCGTTAACTTCCTGTTTGTACCCTTTCCGCCGCTTCGGTTTTACCAGCCTCAGCCTGGCTGTCAGCTCCCGCCGTTCCTTCGCGCTGAGATCGTGGAGGTCCGGCAGCGCCTCCGGCTCTTTGGTTTCAGGTAATTCACCCCCTGATTGGTTCAAAATTTCAACAGGGGGACAGTTATTGCCACGAGTCCAAGGGGCGCAAGCGCCCTGGTCGGCTGCCGCCTCCTGAACGTCAACGGCCTTACGAACCATTTTCCACTTGATGGCGTGCGTGCAGATCCGGCCTTCAACAATCGGGGACCAGATGCCATAAATGCGAATACCGTGATCGCCGTAGGCGCTCGGCTCGTCGTTAAGCTCGTAGGCCGTCCTGACGAGATGATGCTTACGTGGAACCAACACGCCGCCCTGCTTCATGATGTAGGTGGCAAAGCACCCCGCATCCGCAGCCGCCAGCACGGCATCCAGACGGGCATTTTCCAGAACCGGCGCACCTGCTTTTTTATCGCCCTGCGCTCCGCCAGCCTGGCCTGCCAGCAGGCGCAGCTCTCGGTAAGCCTGACGGCCCGGAATACCGAAGAAACGGAATTGCTGCACACGGTGCAGTGACGCCCAGGCGGTGACGTGCTCCGCGCTGTCCCGCAGTGATCTGCCCGTTTCCTTGCTGACTTCTTTAGCCAACCCGCGCCCGTCGATGTTCTTGCTGATGTATTTAGCGATGTAGCTGGTCGGCGTGCCCTTGCGTGGGTTGATCAGCTCAGGCTTGAAGCGCGGTCCGGTATTTTTGCCCAGCTCCTCGCGGTCTTCGCGGATGGCGAATTTGCGCAGCAGCGCGGTGATGGGGCGACGGTCTTTTTTGCGCATGAAGCACAGCAGATGCCAGTGTACTGTGCCGTCATGATGTGGCTCTGCAACCCGGACGCCATACCAGCGCAGCCCGGCCTTGTGCATGGCCTTGCGGAATGCAGCGAAGGTTTCAACCAGATAATCACTGCTCTGCCGAACTGTTTCGCTGGTCCACTTCGGGTTTGGTCTGCCGTTGTTGAGGGTGGCGTGAAAGCGGGACGGGCAAGTAATGGTATAGAACACGGCGCAGTCACTGCGCATTTCAGCAATCAGCTCCAGCCCTTTAACGCAGGCCATCATTTCGTTGCGGCGGTGTGCCGGGTTGCTGTTGCTGGCGTTCACCACCTCTTCCATATCCAGCGTATCGCCGTCGGCGTTTACCAGCTCATGCGACTTGAAAAACTCCAGTGATTTGCGGCGCTGTTCGCGCTTATGGATCACAGCTTCATAGCTGACATACGGGGAGGCTTTCTTGTTGACCAGACAAACGGCGCGCAGTTGTTCCTCTCGCCACTCGCAGCGCATCTGCCACAGCTTGCGATACCACCAGTCCGCGCAGAGCATACGCGCGAGCGATCCCGGAATGAGGTCATAAGGCACAGGCTTGCGGCGGCGGCGCTTTCGGCGTAGCTGCTCAAACGCAGGTGGGATCACATCCAGCCGCATTGCCTCAGCAGCCACCCTTTCCCACGCCTGGCGGATTTCTTCTGGTTTCACGTCGTCCGTGACAAAAAGATCACCACAGGCCGCATCCAGACACATGCTCATGTGTGCGGCAACCAGCGTAGACAGGCGTTTTACCTGGTCCAGGCTCATTTCAGGCAGGACCAGTAGCCCCTCCAGACAGTCATGGCTAGCCATGAACCGGAAGGAAGCAGACACCTGGCTGTCACGCACCCGCGCCAGGCGCTCAAGGCATGGCCTGATAGTTTCACGCAGATAACGGGAGTAAGCTTTTGCCCGGCCCAGGCCATGAAAATATTTAATGCGTTCAAGCAATGGCTTGCTGATATGGGATGGCTCCGCGTTTACATCAGCGATAATCACGAGATCGGGATTAACACGCTGCTGCTCACGGGCCATTTTGGCGCGGCTGATGAGGTTATCCTGCTCCATTTCTCGCTGGACAGGATCACGGGACTCATTGAAGAAATAACGCTCCCAGACCTCATCACTCAGCGCCTCACGGCGCAGCTGCTCCTGCTCATTGTCGGCAGCGTACAGAGTGATCAGGTTTGAAAGTGCTGAACCCGGCGCAACGTCTGCCGGGTCAAGGTATGGGTTAACTGCTTTTTTGGCTGAGTTCCAGGCGTAAACCCCGGCAGCATTTTTTACCCCGCCGGGGGCCTGGGCAGGAGACAAGGCAGCGAGGCGGCCTGAAATACTTTCAGTCACTCACAAACCCCCGCGTACACACTGCTGCACACCGTGCTGTCATTCATTGCTGCCAGCAAATCGAACTGCGCACCACCGCGAGTCGTTAAGGCCCAGTCGCGGTAAGTCTCAATGCCATAGGCATCAACGGTAATAACCTCAATGCGTTTTTCAGCCCGACGCGGGTCATGCGTGGATGGAAAGAACGTCGAATTGCCGCGGCGCGAGCACTCGGCAACCATTCTCTCCCATTCAGCCACCCGCTGGATTTCTTCAGGCCAGCGCTGAAATATTTCTGCCAGTTCAGACTTGCGGGCGTGGATGCATGGCATGCACCCGACACGGCTGCATCCCTGCAGATACAGTGGGTTCGGCTTAATGCCGTGACGCTTCGCAATGGCGAAAACATCTTCATGGAGCCAGTTAAGGATGGGACGGTAAACATGCAGGCCAGGCGTGTTATCGGCATCTTCTTCCCACTCTGGAAGCAAGGCGCGTGCAGGTGACTCCTGGGCGCGGACACCCTGCCAACTGATGACTTCGTCGTATAGCTCCAGTGCGGGCAGTACAACCTGAGTACGCACGGGTTCGTGCTTCAGATCAAACGTGCAAAATCTTGCCTTCGTTGAAGGAAACCGCCCCTTCCACATGCACAAATCAAGAAAGGGGTTGCCCGTCGGTTTGAGGATTTCCAGTGCGCGGCTTACACGTTCTGCGGCTTCGTCTGGCGACATTCCACAGTCTTCGACCAGAGAAACGGGCCACTTCTCCGCAATGAACTTTCTTTTGCCTTCTATCTGACGCGTGAAATCAGCTTTGACGCGAGTCACCTTGCCCAGTTTAGATTCCAGATAATCCAGATAGTCCATCGTCTGCGGGTGTTCATGACCCGTATCAGCAAAGACCGACATATAAGGAACATCGTTTTCAATGGCCCGCAGCCACTGGGCAAGACTATCTTTGCCACCTGAAATACTGATGATGTTGATGGTGTCGGTTGAGAGGCAGCGCTGGTCGATGATATTCATGCGCGCACCTCAACAGTTCCCAGGCAAACTCGCCCAAGGCTGGAATGAGAGCGGCGAGATCTCAGCACCCTGGATACAGCAATAATTTCCTCTGCGGACTTACGCTCACCCGCATCAACTCCCATGCTCCGCTTGGTTGTGATGCTGTGCAGGAGGAAGTTTCGGTAAAGCGAACGCGTCAGCAAGGTATCACTGTTTGAAACAACAACCGGGTGCCCTTCTGATGAGCGGTGCTCAAGAATTGAGGCCAGGTGATACTGGTCATCCTCACCAAAGCCTGCGGTGTGGTATGCAGTGAAAGTGCCGTCATACGGCGGATCGCAGTAGACCACATCACCCGCCTGCAGCATTGCCAGCGTTTCGTCATAGCTGGCGCAGATAATCGTTGCGCGTTGGGCCTTATGGAAAAATGCCCATATCTCTCTTTCTGGAAAATACGGTTTTTTATAATTGCCGTATGGCACATTGAAACCACCACTTTTGTTATAACGGCATAGCCCTCTATAACAATGGCGGTTGAGATACAGAAATGCAGCGGCACGCCAAACTTTGCCGTTCGATTTCCCGTTATTAAAATGACGACGAATACGCCTGAAATCATCCTCGCTGTTTTGTTTAAAAAATCCGGCAGCAATCTGGATGAAAAATTCAGGGTCTTCCTTAATCTGCTGGTACATATTGACCAGGTCAGGATTGATATCCGCGACAAGATAATGAGGATAATCTGTCGCCATCATCACAGCGCATGAGCCCGCGAACGGCTCAACCAGACGGGAACCGGCAGGCAAGTGCTTTTTTAGCTCTGGCATGACGTCGGTTTTATTGCCCGCCCATTTCAGGATTGTGCTCATACAGCGCCTCCGTTGTAGTGCTTGCCTTTCAACTCAGCAATTTCCTGACAAGTGATGCAGCACTGCACGCCCGGAATAGCGCGGCGGCGAGCTGGCGGGATCGGTGCATCGCAATCAATGCAGAGAACACGGGAAACGCCCGGCACTTTGGCGCGGGCGTTGTGGATGTGGCGCTGGAGATTTTCTTCCACGCGCTGCTGCACCAGGTCCATTGAATCAGCCATCAGTGGATCTCCTGCGCTTCGTTCTGGATGATTTCAGCAGCGTTACGCAGCAACTCAGCCGCTTCGGTGCCGTTGAGTTTTCCGCGCGTGATATGCACCGCCAGCTTTTCCAGATGAGCAGCAAATACATCAGCGCGGCCCCGGCGTTCTTCCATGCGCGCCTCAGTCAACATCAGGTTAAGCCCGGCATCATCTGGTCCGGTTTTGGTGGTTCGGGTTTCTATATTTCGCATTGTGTTTCTCCTGAATTTGGGCAAAAGGAAGCCCGGCGGGTTTACGCCATTAATTTCTGGTTTGGTTTAATTCGGCATGGTCAGCCGTTTTGGAAATAAGCTCACCACTGCACGAAAATGGTTCATTGCTTTTATAAGCTCCCGCTTTTCGTCAGTCGTCAGCTCACTAATTTTGACGCCGTGACGCTCTGCCGGAATGTTAGCCATAAAAAATATGGCGGCTAATGCGCGCTTATTCTGTTTATTATTTGCGTCCCGTGGGTCGCTCATTTCGTTAATAAACCGCTCAAGCTCTGACTCAATGTTAAATCCAAACACCTTTGCCCTTAATTCCGCTATGTGGTTCAACCCTTCATAGCGTTCACCTGGGCTTATCCTGCGAGTCGTTGCAGCACCTTCAATAGCCATGGTTTCCCCTGTTTGATGGTTGACAGGTCAGCCAGCAATTCAGCCTGCGAGTGGCATGGGTGCCAGCGCTTGCCATCTTTGCCTGTAATCCAGCCATGACCGAAGTGCATTCCTGGGCTTTTCTTAACAAGTAGTGATGCAAATGACGGTTCGTGATTCAGCATAAGCACCTCAAATCAGACCAAATGAAGCGCCCAGGCCCGTCATGGTATCAACCGCACTTGCCATTGCCGGGCTTGTTTGTAGCCTGGCGTGCATAGAAACAGCCGTCAGCGCCATCAAACGAGTAACAGAGTTGATGCTGTCGATTGCCTGCCGACGAGTGGCGGTAGTTTGTGCCTCACCTGAAACTGCGCTGGCAGCAACACGCCCAATCTCTGCAGTAGCACTCAGCACGTAATGCGGCATCTTCTCGCTTGCGACTTCGTTCACCGGGACACACGCCAGGCAGTTAATCTGGGCCAGAAATCCATCAACCAGAGTTGAGTCCTCAGTAATATCGGTAAGCAGCCAGATTTCCGGCGCGGTGAGCTGGTGCGGCTGTTCCGGATTCAGCTTATTACGCAGTGTCTGAACGTTCATTTCTGCACGCTCAGCCAGCTTTGCCATGTTATGACGTAAGGCAAAGGCCCGGCAGGCTTCATCAAAGTGCGGATGTTTGGAAATCTTATAATCAAACATGTTAGCCCCTTCAAAAGTTCTCATAATTGAACTTACTGGCCCACGATGATGCGGAAGTTAGAATGACCAAGGGACTCACGAACTTGATCAGCTTTGTACATCAGATAGCGGAGGCTGACGCGCCCTTTGTTTTTATCCTTCTTCACCATGTATTTAGCGAGCTGCCCATGATGGATTTTCTGGTAAACAGAGCCGCGGGAAATACCTTCCCATTCCGCGAACTCTGCAGGCGTTGCCATCTCTTTTGGTACACGAATTGAAATATCGGTACTCATAGTGCAGTATCTCTCAGTTTATGTTTGTTTAATGTCGTTTTAGATTGCCTTACGGGATTCCCGATTCGGGAATGAATTGATACTACGATCACTTTAAGTGGTCGTCAATGGAGTATTTGATGATTAACATCCAAGCAGGTCCCAATACGGGAGGTCGCGAAGCTATCGATAGGCTGCTTAAAGCGTATGGCTTCACCACAAAACAAGCCCTTGCCGATCACTTAAAGATATCAAAAAGCACCATGGCAAACAGGAACTTACGCGACAGCTTCCCGGCTGAATGGGTAATTCAATGTGCTCTCGAAACAGGCGTTGCACTGTTATGGTTAGCTACAGGTCAAGGTGAAATGTTCACCTCAGAAGATCGAGCAAAAAATCCCGTAAACGAGTCAACAACAACAGTCCGTCCACTTTCAAAGATCGTCGCACCGAGCATCAAGCAAGCTGACCTAAAAAATGGCGAGTTGAATACAGAAGGAGAGATACTACTGGATAACAGCCTTTTAGACAGCGAGCCTTCGAAGTCTCTGTTTGTCAAAACCTCAACAGACAGTTTTGTGATCGATACATCGGTTAAGCAAATCAGTAACGGTTACTGGCTCGTCGATATCGATGGAGTGAAAAGCATCGTTAAGGTTGCCAGAATCCCAGGTAACCGAATCGTGGTTCACCAGGATGAATCCTCTTTTGAGTGCTCTGTAGACGATGTAGAAACTATTGGGCGTGCAGTAAAAATGATTAAGAGCATCTGATCATGACTATTCGAAAGCAGCCGAACGGAAAATGGTTGTGCGAGTGCTACCCGAACGGGCGCGATGGTAAACGCGTGCGCAAGCAATTTGCGACGAAAGGCGAGGCCGTAGCATTCGAAAACTTCACCATGGATGAAGTAAACAAAAAGCCGTGGCTGGGGGAGAAGGAAGATCGGCGGAAACTGTCGGAGTTGATTGAGCAGTGGCATTCCCTCTACGGGCAGACTCTCGCGGACCCCAAACGTCTGATGGCGAAGCTCAATATTATTTGTAATGGCCTTGGCGATCCCGTTGCCTCAGAACTGACAGCCGGTGACTTTACGAAATACCGTGAAGCACGGCTAAAGGGCGAAGTACGTAATGAAGATGGCGCGCTTATGTCGCCAGTTAAACCCCGAACGGTAAACCTAGAGCAACGCAACCTGTCATCAGTATTCGGCACGTTGAAAAAGCTGGGTCACTGGTCAGCCCCTAACCCGCTTGCCGGGCTACCAACATTCAAAATCGCAGAGGGCGAACTGGCGTTCCTGGCCCCAGATGAAATTAAGCGACTACTGGATGCCTGCGCAGATTCTCAAAACCATAGCCTCCTGACGATTGCAAAAATCTGCCTAGCAACAGGAGCACGCTGGAGTGAAGCTGAAAACCTGCAGGGCCATCAGTTATCGAAATATCGGATCACTTACACAAAGACCAAAGGCAAGAAGAATCGTACTGTACCGATATCTCAGGAGCTGTATGACGAGCTCCCCAAGAATCGAGGGAAATTATTCACTCCATGCAGAAAAGCTTTTGAACGGGCAGTGAAGCGAGCTGGGATCGATCTGCCAGATGGACAATGTACTCATGTACTGCGCCATACATTCGCCAGCCATTTTATGACTAATGGGGGAAACATACTTGTTTTGAGAGATATACTGGGTCACGCCGATATCAAAATGACAATGATTTATTCTCATTTTTCACCAGACCATTTAGAAGATGCTGTAACTAAAAACCCTCTAGCGACGCTGGAATTTACTCATGGATAAAAGCATTTATTACTTACTCATTACTCTTTCATACATACTTATCACGGCAGTATATTTAAGGAGAAAAATTAAAACCAATTACTTCAAACTCGATCACCGCAGTTTGTTAGAACAACGACTTTTTTGGTTTTCAATACTCTATCCTTTTATAACTTTTGTATTTTTTGGTTCTTTTGTTTGGATAGAAAAATTCAATTCTTTTTCTCTAACAGCCAAGGGGTACGAACACTTTTTAGAAATCTCAAAATTTCCTTTACTTTTTTTAGCCGCATCGGTGCCATTGGCCTCGATTGTCAACAATCTACACCGCACAATTCAGACTGAAAAGCAGATAACAGAAGCGGAAAGAAAAAACAAAAACGACCTTCACTATAATCATTTAAAGTTCCACACTGAATTTTATAAGAAAATTGAAACAAGAAAAATAGAATGCAAATTCAAAGAGAGTAAAGAGTTTACACTCAACTATGAAATTTACATCCAACATCCTTTAGAACTTTATAGAAAATGCTACCCTGGGTCATCAGAGGCATCATTTGAAATAAACATGCATTATATTAGAGCCATCAAAAACCAATGGAACACGATAAATAACGCCTGTAGACAAATCAGCACCGTTACCGAGACTGAGCAAGATGAACACTTATACTCAAGGAGGATTGTTCTTTATTATAATTTAATGAGCGCTTATGAAGAGCTATGTCACATCCTCTGTTTAGGTGGTTATCATTCAGAATATTCAATTGTAATAAATGACAAACCACAAAAGTATCAGTTATACTCTATTTTTTATGACTTTAGAAGTATGTATAAATCTTTGCTTAGTTTGCAAGATTTAACAAATTTATTTCTTGATACCTGTCGAGATACAAAAGTGAATGAAATATTTCCTCTGGGAAATAGAATTTTTCCATATGGTAGTGGTATTGTCGACCATTGGTTCTATTATCTTGATTTTATCGCTATCGGCGACTATCAGGCACCACAGCTTACAAAAATCGGCGACTTCCTCAATAACATGTATAGTGAAAAAGATGGCGGCAATTTGGCGGCAGAAAGGTAAAAACGCATAAAACGGACTGACACCGCATAAATCTAACCAACTGATAAAAAACATAAATCATTGTTTTCACTGGCATTGAAATGCTATGTAGAAATTTCGGACGCGGGTTCAACTCCCGCCAGCCCAGGACAGCACTAATAAAAACAGAAAGTTAGCGGTCTCAGCAGGACACCGACCAGACGGTGAGGGGACAAAAAAGGATACGCAAAGGAGCCGCGGCTCCCGAGTGACAAAAAAGCCCGCTGATGCGGGCTTTTTCGTTTTACTTCACCAGCAAGCAAACCGCCGCATCATGGCGGTATGAAGATGAGCTAAGGATAGGCTTTTGTATCAGCTCAATGTTCATATAAAAACATTTCGAACTTTGGTGCACAAAACTACATAGGGATAACTTCATGTCTCTTCGTTTCAGACAAACCTTTACTCTGTTTCCTGGCGTTAGGCTCAACATTGGTAAGCGTGGAATAAGCGCAAGCATCGGTGTACCTGGTGCAACTGTCAATGTTGGGAAAAAAGGACTCAGAGCGACCGTCGGACTACCGGGTACAGGCTTATCTTATACTACACCTACCCTGCCCTATGATGATGGGCACTCTGTTACCAATCCATTAATTCCGTCCTCCACAGAACCTCATTTTGGAATGCCGGAGGCATCCCCAAGTAACATCCCATCGAACGCTAAAATATATATGCCCATGGCTGGCATGAATGAAATTTCCAGCGCTTCGGTAGAAGTCCTGACAAGTTCCTCCCTTTTACCTTTACGAGATTTGATTGCTAAAGCGCGAGAACAAAGGGCAGAGATAAAAGCAGATCTACAAGAGGCTCTTACTGAAGAATCAAAACAAAAGAACGAGCTGGTTCGACGCAAATCAAGTCTATTCCGTTGGTTTTACAAACGACGCATCACAGAACTTGAGACAGAACTCCCCCTAACGCAAGCTGAGATATCTCGCCTGATATCCTGGGAAGGCAACACAAAAATAGCCATAACCTTCGAGAGCAGTGATACTTCACAGCGCGCATATGCAGCAATGGTCCGTGCATTCGATATATTAAAATCGAGTGTCAAAAAATGGGATATTACTGCAGATAAAGCTACAGACCAGTTTGCTGAAAGAACATTAGCAACCCGGTCTGTTAATCGTCACCCAGTTACCTTTGATTTCAGTTCAACGGATCTCATTCAATTTACAGGTCGTGCAATGCGGTTTGAAAATGTGAATGGCGACGATATTTTGCTTTATCCGGGAGTTGCAGTCATACCACGAGCTGATGGGGCGTTCGCTCTGATTGATTTACGCGAATTACAAGTCAGTTCAGAATATCGAAGATTCCATGAGGAAGAAGGTGTTCCCAGTGATTCACGCATAGATGGGCATACATGGGCGAAAACGAATAAGAATGGCTCGCCAGACCGTCGATTTAAAGACAACTACCAAATCCCTATTTGCATTTATGGAAATATTACTTTCCATCCTCAAACAGGGGTAACTGAAGAATATATGGTATCAAATGCAGATGCCGCGCAAGCCTTTGCTGAGGCAGTAAAATGCTATCAGACCTCACTCACTGAATCTGAAGCATTGGTACAAGCCTAACTTATCGCAGATATGGGGTGTCGGGGGGCGGAGGTTCAAATCCTCTCGTGTCGACCAAAATCCCTTAGAAAAACCAACCTCTTACGGTTGGTTTTTTTATGCCTGTTTTTTGCACGGGAAGCTTCGGGGTAAAACCGCTCTCCCTGTTCCAACGCCTGAACTCAGGACATTTGCCATCGTCAGCAAAGACCCGCCTGAACATCTGGTGCTTGAGTACAAAAACAGGCAGTAGGTTCCTGTACTGGCCCGGCTTTTTGATGATTCAGCACATGCTATTTCAGCTATAACAAACCTGAGCAAAAAGACGTGGCATTAATACTTAAAACACATTGATCCGTCATGCCGGGAAGATACAATCCACGGCGGCTGGCAACCATTCTATATTCGCACGCCAGCTGTCCGTACCATGCTCTTCCATGCGGCGTGGTTGCTACTCTATTAATTCTACTGATGAGAATCTTGCTGTAGATCGCATACGACCTTGCCGCTCTCACCACTTTCACAGCCTTCCTGTTACGCCATATAAAGCAACTCGATTGGGAATTTCCAGTTACTGACGCAAATACGGAACATACAATCACATACACATCTTTACATTTGGTGGTTTTCATGAATACTACTAAATGATTATGTTAACACGATGAAATTCAACGGATGAAATATGAATATATTTGAACAAACTCCACCAAACCGCAGGCGTTATGGCCTGGCTGCATTTATTGGGTTAATCGCTGGTATCGTATCAGCATTTGTTAAATGGGGCGCTGAAGTACCTTTGCCACCCCGCAGTCCGACTGATATGTTCACTGCTGCATGCGGGCCGGAATCATTAATCAGGGCTGCCGGGCAAATTGACTGTTCCCGCAATTTCCTGAATCCCCCTTATATTTTCCTTCGTGACTGGATGGGGCTTGCTGATCCTAACGCTGCCGTCTACACCTTTGCCGGGCATGTGTTTAACTGGGTTGGTGTAACACACATCATCTTTTCGATTGTCTTCGCAGTGGGTTACTGTGTTGTTGCTGAAGTTTTCCCCAAAATTAAACTCTGGCAGGGTTTGCTGGCTGGTGCGCTGGCACAGCTTTTCGTACATATGATTTCCTTCCCTCTCATGGGGCTGACTCCACCTTTGGTTGACCTTCCATGGTATGAGAATGTATCCGAAATTTTTGGACATTTAATCTGGTTCTGGTCTATCGAAATTATCCGTCGGGATCTGCGTAACAGGATTACTCATCAACCAGACCCGGAGATCCCTTTGGGAACAAGCCGGTGACAAATTCTTAATGTGGTAAAATGGCGCAAACACAGCGCCATTTTTTAGTATCCATTTACTGAACTCCTGAGTTGCCTGTTTTAATCTCTCGCTAATCCCCTCTTCCCGGCCCAGACATTCCTGTTCTGTGAAAAAGAGAATAAACCACTTTCCATCCGTGCACCCGAATGTTCTTAATATCAAGGAGGAGATTTACGTCTGGTATCTGAGTCTGTTAAATAACATGATAAAAACCCGCGCACTTCCTGCATTGCTTTCCCTGAACATTTAAGCGGATCATCGGCACCTTGCCGATTAATACCTGTATGGATGTCCCCTCCTGGCAAAAAGCGGCCTGAACGAAGGGCTATCAGGTCTGCTATGGGCGACAAACCTACAGCTTCCATTGAAAACATCAATCAATACGCAAAATTCCCGCCCCTGAAAAACTCAACCACCTCCCCCACCAAGTCACACTGCCACCAGGACAATGTTGTTGCTCCTGCCCGGAAGAGTTGTGTTGCTGCTGCCGTAACACGATGTTAGCATTTGGCAATCAAGACGCTTAGATGTCTAAAAACCCCATTCCTGACCCCGAGAGAGGCTAAAAGGAAGATGACAGATAACCTGCAACTCACACAACTGGTCGAGACCTGCCGCTGGATAGGGGCAAAAGGCTGGGCTCCCGCCACTGGCGGCAATATGTCTGTCCGCCAGGACGACGCTTTTTGCTGGCTCAGCGAGTCGGGAAAAGATAAAGGCAACCTGACTACCGACGATTTTTTGCAGGTGGAAATCGCCACCAGTCACGCACCGTCCGGTCGCAAACCATCGGCGGAGACCGGGCTGCATACCCTGATTTATCGCCTCTTTCCCCAGGCAAACGCGGTGTTGCACGTCCACACCGTCAACGCCACGGTGCTCTCGCGCATCGTTAAAACGCCGGAGCTATATATCAGCGGTTTTGAAATGCAAAAGTCGCTTAGCGGGCAGACCACCCATCTTGATACCGTCTGCGTGCCGGTGTTCGACAACGACCAGGATATCGACGCGCTGGCGTCACGTATTGCGCATTACGCGCAAGGGCATTCTCTGAATTACGGTTTTCTTCTGCGCGGTCATGGCTTAACCTGCTGGGGACACTCAGTGGAGGAGGCCCGCCGTCATCTGGAGGGGCTGGAATTTTTATTTGAATGCGAAATGCGTTTGCGACAACTGGAGAGATTATGATTCGCGCGATTGTGACGGATATTGAAGGCACCACCAGCGATATCCGTTTTGTTCACAATGTTCTGTTCCCCTATGCGCGCGAGCGGCTGGCGGCGTTTGTCACCGCCCGGCAGTATGCTGAACCGGTAAAATCAATTCTTGATAATCTGCGCAACGAGATTGCCCGGCCAAACGCCAGTACCGCAGAACTTATCGAAACGCTTTTCACCTTTATGGATGAAGATCGCAAATCAACGGCGCTAAAAGCCCTGCAAGGCATTATCTGGCACGACGGTTACGTCAATGGCGACTTTACTGGTCACCTCTACCCGGACGTTCTGCCAGCGCTGGAGAAATGGAAAGCACAAGGCATTGATCTCTATGTTTATTCCTCCGGCTCCGTCGCAGCGCAGAAACTGTTATTTGGCTACAGCGACGAAGGTGATATTACTCATCTGTTCAGCGGCAATTTTGATACCCATATCGGCGCAAAGCGAGAAACGCAGTCATACCGCAATATCGCGTCGTATATCGGCGTCGCGCCGTCGCAAATCCTGTTCCTCTCCGATGTATATCAGGAGCTGGACGCTGCTGAAGAGGCGGGTCTTCGCACCCTGCAACTGATTCGTGGTGAGGGTGATGGCGCCAGCCGCCACCACCAGGTACATCAATTCGACGACATTAACCCGGAGCAGATCCTTTCATGAGCGCATTGACTATTTATTCCGATAAAGACTCCAGCCAGCCCCAGTGGCACAGTACCGACGCCGCAGAGATCGCCCAACAGCTCAACGCGAAAGGCGTCCGCTTCGAACGCTGGGTTGCAGACCGCGACTTAGGCCAGGCCCCCACGCCAGAAACGGTGCTCACCGCCTATCAACATGCGATTGATAAGCTGGTTGCCGAGAAAGGCTATCAGAGCTGGGATGTGATCAGCCTGCGCGCCGACAATCCACAAAAAGAGGCGCTGCGTGCAAAGTTTCTCAATGAACACACCCACGGCGAAGATGAAGTGCGCTTCTTCGTTGAAGGCGCAGGACTGTTTTGCCTGCACATTGGCGACCAGGTTTACCAGGTGCTGTGTGAGAAAAACGATCTGATTTCAGTGCCCGCCGGTACGCCGCACTGGTTTGATATGGGCTCCGAGCCAAACTTTACCGCGATCCGTATTTTCGATAACCCGGAAGGCTGGGTGGCGCAGTTTACCGGCGACGCCATTGCGGATGCCTATCCGCGCCTGCTTTAACGATCTGGCCGGGCGACGCTATCGTACGCCAGGCCTGCTCTGCATCAGGCCGCCTCCGTCCTGAAAACTCCCTTCGCCACGTCTTCTGGCGTCACCACACCGCTATCCAGCACCCAGCCGCTAATCAGCGCTGCTGGCGTCACGTCAAACGCCGGGTTATAGACCTGCGCATTTTCCGGCGCCCACTGTACCGCGCCAAAACTGCCCGCCACGCCGGTGACTTCTCCTGCTGCGCGCTGCTCAATCGGGATTGCGTTGCCATTCGGGCAGTGGGGGTCCAGCGTGGTTTGCGGCGCGGCAACGTAAAACGGAATACCGTGGAATTTCGCCAGCACCGCCAGCGAATAGGTGCCGATTTTATTCGCCACATCGCCATTTGCGGCAATACGGTCGGCCCCTACCCACACCGCGTCCACCAGCCCTTTCGCCATCAGGCTGGCAGCCATTGAGTCGGTAATCAGTTGATAGGGAACCCCCAGTTCGCCCAGCTCCCAGGCGGTGAGTCTGCCGCCCTGCAATAACGGGCGCGTTTCATCCACCCAGACATTTTGCACGTTGCCCTGTGCATACGCGCGGGCAATCACCCCCAGCGCCGTCCCCGTGCCCGCTGTCGCCAGCCCGCCGGTGTTGCAGTGGGTCAGCAGACGGCTGCCCGGCTTCACCAGTGCACTTCCCGCACGCGCGATATCGTCACAGAGTTGTTTGTCTTCATCGATCAGACGCAGTGCTTCCGCCGCCAGCGCCGGAACAAAGTCTTCTTGCCTCAGCGCCTGCTTCATGCGATCGAGATTGTTCATCAGATTGACCGCCGTCGGGCGCGCAGCGCGCAGCGTTTCCAGCGCTATCGCCAGTTCATCCCGGCGATAGCCTGACTCCGCCAGCAGCGCCAGTAGCAGACTGGCGGAAAGACCAATCAGCGGCGCACCGCGCACGCGCAGCGCGTGAATATGCCCCACCAGCGCTTCTACCGTTGAGGCATCCAGCCAGCGTTTCTCCTGCGGAAGCGCCTGCTGATCGAGAATAAATAATTGATTATCCGCCACCCGCAGGCTGGTCGTCTGTAATGTCTGCATGTCGTTAATTCTCTGTTGCGTTGTTGTATCACATTGTGTCAGGATGAATTACAGATGTATAGACGTCTACATGTCTTTATTAGTGAAATGAGAGAGGAACAGGCAATGTCGCAATACCGTACCTTTACCGCCCAGGATGCCGTGGAATACGCCCGAACGTTTGGCGGCATCGATGATCCATCCACACTGGTAGAGGCGCAGGAGGTGGGCGACGGCAACCTTAATCTGGTGTTTAAGATTTTCGATACCACAGGCGTAAGCCGCATCGTCGTCAAACAGGCGCTGCCTTACGTGCGCTGCGTCGGCGAATCCTGGCCGCTGACGCTGGATCGCGCTCGTCTTGAAGCGCAAACGCTGGTGGCGCATTACCAGCACTGCCCGCAGCATACGGTGAAAATCCACCATTTCGACCCTGAACTGGCGGTGATGGTGATGGAAGATCTCTCCGACCATAACATCTGGCGCGGCGAACTGATTAAAGGCGCCTGGTATCCGCAGGCGGCACGCCAGCTCGGCGAATATCTGGCGCAAACGCTGTTTCACACCAGCGATTTTTATCTCCACCCGCATGACAAAAAAGCGCAGGTGGCGACATTTATTAACCCGGAGATGTGTGAGATCACCGAAGATCTGTTCTTCAACGATCCCTACCAGATCCACGAGCGCAACAGCTATCCTGCGGAGATCGAAGGCGACGTCGCCGCGTTGCGCAGTGATGCTCAGCTTAAGCTGGCGGTGGCGGCGCTCAAACATCGTTTCTTCTCCCATGCCGAAGCGCTGCTGCACGGCGATATCCACAGCGGCTCGATCTTTGTCGCTGACGGTCGCCTGAAAGCCATCGACGCCGAGTTCGGCTACTTTGGGCCGATAGGCTTTGATGTGGGCACCGCCATCGGCAATCTGCTGCTGAACTTCTGCGGCCTGCCGGGTCATCTGGGTATTCGCGACGCCGCCGCCGCGCGTGAGCAGCGCCTGACGGATATTCAGGAGCTGTGGAACACCTTTGCTGAACGTTTTCAGGTGCTGGCGACGGAGAAAACCCGCGACGCGGCGCTACGCGCACCGGGCTATGCGTCGGAATTTCTGAAAAAAGTCTGGGCGGACGCCATCGGCTTTTGCGGCACCGAGCTGATTCGCCGCAGCGTCGGGCTGTCGCACGTAGCGGATATCGATACCATTCAGGATGCGGAAATGCGCCATGAATGCCTGCGCCATGCCATTACCCTCGGAAAAGCGCTGATTGTGATTGCCGACCGGATTGAGAGCGTGGAAGCGCTGATCGCGCGGGTGCGGCAGTACAGTTAAGTGCGGGCCGTTTGCCCGGTGGCGCTGCGCTTACCGGGCCTACGATCCGAATGCAGGCCGGGTAAGGCGAAGCCGCCACCCGGCAAATACTTACCCCAGATACTCAATCACTGATAACCCGCCGTTGTAATCCGTGCTGTAGATAATCCCCCGCGCATCGACAAACACATCGCAGGACTGGATCACCTGCGGGCGATTTGGCCGCGTATCCATCATCTTCTCAGGCGCCGCAGGCACCAGCGCGCCGGTTTCTACCGGACGATAAGGATTGGAAATATCATAAGCGCGCACCCCTGCGTTCTGGTAAGTGGCGAAAATCAGCGTCGAGCTAATAAAGCTGCCAGGGCGGTTTTCGTGCAGGTTATGCGGCCCGAAGTGCGCCCCTTTCGCCACGTAATCAGCCTCATCCGGCTGCGGGAAGGTGGCGATGCTCACCGGATTCGACGGCTCGCGGATATCAAACAGCCAGATCAGCTTTTCGCCGTCTTCCTGATTGTCGAGCACCGCTTCGTCCAGTACCACCAGCAGATCGCGGTCCGGCAGCGGCAGCGCAGTGTGTGTGCCGCCGCCAAACGGCGGGCTCCAGTTGCGATGGCTAATCAGTTTCGGCTGCGTGCGATCTTGCACATCCAGCAGCGTCAGACCACCGTCACGCCAGCTACCGTAGGCGGTATCGCCAGCGATAATCGCGTGATGCAGCGCATAGCGTTTGCCCTCCGGCCAGTCTGGCGTCTCTCCCGCCGCCTGATTCATCCCTGGCAACCACCAGCGCCCGGCCACCTCTGGCTTACGCGGATCGGCCAGATCGATGGTCAGGAAGATGTAGTCGGTGAAACCGTCGATCAGCGCCGAGACGTAGGCCCAGCGTCCGCCGACGTACCAGATGCGGTGAATGCCAATCCCATTCAGGGAGAGAAAACCGATTTCACGCGGTTTATCCGGCGTGGAAATATCAAACACGCGCAGCCCTGCGCTCCAGCCCCGGTCCTGCACATCGCTGACCGTCTCACCGACCTGCCGCGTGTAGTAGACCTTTTCATCGGCAAAGCGGGCATCGGCGAACAAATCGCGGGCGTTAATCACCAGCAGCAGATCGTCATGCGCCTGCAAATGCACGTTCCAGGTGCCTGGCGGTGCAGGCACATAGCCCGCCGCCCGTGGATTTTTCGGGTCACGCACGTCAACAATCGAAAACCCCTGCGACACCATATGGCCAATATAGGCAAAACCGCGATGTACCATCAGCTGTACGCCGTCCGGGCGACCGCCCTGGTCGCTATGGCCAATCAGCCGCATATTGCGGCTATAGTCGGGGCGCGGTAATTCAGTCACCTTAATCTCCTTTTGCCAAACGGCGTCACCGCCTTATCTGGCCTACAGGGAACACATTGTAGGCCCGGTAAGCGCAGCGCCAGCGGGCATTACGCCGGATGGCGGCGTAACCGCCTTATCCGGCCTACAGAGAGCACATTGTAGGCCCGGTAAGCGCAGTGCCACCGGGCATTACGCCGGATGGCGGCGTAACCGCCTTATCCGGCCTACAGGGAGCGCATTGTAGGCCCGGTAAGCGCAGCGCCACCGGGCATTATTTATTCTTCGCTTCAAGCGTCGCAAACCACGGCGCGATAAAGTCTTCCGTCTGGCCCCAGCCCGGAATGATTTTGCCTAATGAGGCGACGTTAACCGCCCCCGGCTGCGCTGCCAGCAGCGCCTGCGGAATGGCTGCGGCTTTAAAATCGTAAGTAGCAGGCGTAGGTTCACCGGCAATCTTATTGGCAATCAGCCGCACGTTAGTGGCGCCAATCAGTTTTGGGTCAACCGCCACGCTCACCTTCCACGGGCTGCCCGCCTCGCGCATCAGTTGCAAATCCTGGTTGGAGATGTCGATGCTGTAGAGCTTAATCTCAGTGCGGCCATTCTCTTTCAGCGCTTTGTACGCCCCCTGGCTAAAGGCGTCCCAGGTTCCCCAGATAGCGTCGATTTTCCCTTTCGGGTATTTCGCCAGCACCGCGCCCACTTTGTTGGCGGTATCGCCCTGCACGTCGGAAGAGACCGCACCGATAGACTCCAGCTCTTTAATCCCCGGATTGTCCTTCAGCATTTGCTGATAAGCCGCCTGGCGGCGCTCCATCGGCGGGAAACCGGCGACCCACAGCTTGATAATATTGGCTTTACCGTTGAAATCTTTTACCAGTTGTCCGAAGGAGAGATGGGTCAGCGAGGCGTCATCCTGCTGAGTTACCGTCACGCCCGGGATCTCACCGTTGACGGCGGTATCAAACACCGCCACTTTGATCCCGGCATCTACCGCTTTCTTCACCAGCGCGGTGGAGTACGGATCGCGCCCCTGAGAGAGAATAATACCGTCATACTTCTGGCTGATCGCCTGGTTAACGAAATCCTGGAATTTCGCGTCGTCGCCATTGCTTAAAAAGGTGCTGACCTTAAAGCCGAGCTTTTTCCCCTCCTGAATCGCGCCCGCAACGAACTGGGTCGTGTTGTCATCAGAGCCAAGGTTGCGGATCACCGCAATGCGAACCGGGCCATTATGCCCGGCAATGGCCGCTGGCACCGGCGCAGGCGTTGCCGCATAGCCCGGCAGCGAACTCAGTAATCCCAGCGCCAACAAAGAAAGTGCAGTTTTTTTCATTATCGTTTCCCGTTGTGTTGTTAACGTTTTTGTATGTAGGTGATCGCCAGCGCCGCCGCCAGCACCAGCCCTTTTATAATGTCCATTGCGTAATAGGGCACCGAGAGCATCACCAGCCCGTTGGAGAGCACGCCAAGGATCACCGCCCCCACCAGCGTGCCAAGCGCATTCGGTTTGCCGGAACCGGCCAGCGAAAAGCCGATCCACGCCGCCGCGACGGCATCCATCAAATAGCCGCCCCCGGCGTTAACCTGTGAAGAGCCAATACGCGAAGCCAGCAGGATGCCCCCTAACCCCGCCAGCAGCGAGGCAATAACGTAGGCCGCCACTTTATAGCGGGTGGTGCGAATACCGGAGAGGCGCGCCGCTTCCGGGTTGCCGCCAATGGCGTACATCCGTCGCCCGTGGGTGGTCAGCGACAGCGCGAGCTGCGCCGCCAGCGTCACGACCAGCATCACGACAACAATAGTCGGCACCTGCCCCAGCGCGCCGAATGCCGCCGGAATAAGCCCCTCAGCCATTTCACCGCTCGGCAGCACCATGTTTTCAGTAATAGAGCCGCCGTAGCTGTAGGTCATCGCCACCCCCTGAATCACAAACAGGCTGGCAAGCGTGGCGAGCATGTCGGGAATACGCAGCACCACAATCAGAAAAGCGTTGAACAGCCCCACCAGCGTACAGAGCGCCAGGGTAATGACAATCGCCCCGGTGGTGCCAAAGCCGTGCCAGACGAACAGCGAAATCACCAGTGCGTTCGCCAGCGACGCGGTTGAGCCAACGGAAAGATCAAAGCCGCCGACGGTAAGCGAGATGGAGACGCCAATCGCAATCACCGTGACGATCGCAATAGAGCGCAGGATGTTGATGATATTGAAGGGATCGAGGAAGTTATCCGACGCGACGCCAAAAATGGCGATCAGCGCGACAACCGTCAGCAGCATGCCCCACTTATAGAGAAAATCGAAAATCTGCTGGCGGCCAGACGCCGCTGCATTGACTGAAAGGGCCTTACTCACAACGCCGTTCCTCCGGTTGAATAATAAAGTAGTGTCTCTTCGCGGGCCTGCGCGCCTTCCACTTCCGCCACGATGCGCCCGTCCCACAACACGCAGATGCGGTCACACAGCCCCACCAGTTCGGCGAACTCACCGGAGGCGTAAATCACCCCTTTGCCTTCCCGCGCCAGGCCGTCGATCAGCGCAAACAGATCGGTTTTGGCTTTCACGTCCACGCCTTTGGTCGGCTCGTCGAAAATCAGCACGCGGGCGTCGCCGCGCAGCCATTTGCCGATCGCCACTTTCTGCTGGTTGCCACCGGAAAGCCGACGCAACACTTGCCCCGGCCCGCGAGCGCGCACGCCGACGCGGGCAATTACCGCTTCCGCCCAGCGCCATGCCTGACGATGACCAAACAAGCTCCAGCGCGAGAAACGGTTATCGGAGGCAACCGCCAGGTTCATGGCGACGGACTCATCAATAAAAATGCCCTCTTTGCGCCGCTCCTCCGGCACCAGCGCCAGCCCGCGCGTCACCGAATCAACCGGGTCGCGCGGCGTCCACGGCTGATGATTGAGTTCGCCGCGTTCAACGCGGCTTTTCGACGCGCCGAACAGCGCCTTGCACAGCTCGGTTTTCCCGGCTCCTGCCAGCCCGGCGATGCCGAGAATTTCACCTTTACGCAGGTGCAAACTGATATTTTTCAGCAGCCGTTCATCGTGCAGCCCTTCCACGCGCAGCAGCGTTTCATCAGCATGCGGCGGGCGTTTTGGCGGATAGATATCGTTTAACTCATGACCCAGCATCTTCTCGACGATGGCGTCAGCGCTCAGTTCCGCCATCGGCCCGGACTCAATCAACTTGCCATCGCGCAGTACGGTTAAGGTGTCGCAAATGGCCTTTAGCTCATGAATGCGATGGGAGATAAACACCACGCCGATCCCCTGTTGTTGCAGGCGTTTCACCACAGCAAACAGCCGTTCGCTTTCATGCTGATCGAGCGGCGCGGTGGGTTCATCAAGGATCAGAAAACGACAGTGGTGCGAGAGCGCGCGGGCCAGCAGGATCTGCTGCTTTTCGGCGAGCGTGCAACCATCGATGACCCGGCGCACGTCCAGATGAACATCGAGCTGGGCCAGCGCGTCACTCGCCTGCTGGCGAATAGCGCGCCAGCGGTAGCGGTGTCCCGGCTGCGCCAGCTGATCGAGCATAATATTTTCCGCAATACTCAACCCCGGGATCAGCGCAACATCCACCTCCTGCTGCACCAGATGAATGCCCAGCCGTTTGGCATCCAGCGGTTCGCGTATCGGCACCGGCTGGTTATTAATTGCAATTTCCCCTTCGTAATGGTCGTGCGTGCCGCAGAGCACCGCCATCAGCGTGGATTTCCCCGCACCGTTCGCCCCCGTCAGCGCGTGCACGGAACCGCCCGTCAGGGTGAAATCAACGCGGGAGAGCGCCTGAAAGCCGGAAAAGGCCAGGCTGATACCGCGCATGTCGAGGCGACTGGAGAGCATCCGCTGTAAATCCTTTCTGATAATCATTTGATTTACGAAATTTTTCACAGCTCTCCCTGACTGACAACGACATAAAAAGCATAAGATAAAGCAAAATATTATTAGCCATCCAGATGTCTATAAATGACATCGGGTTAGCTCATCACAAAGGGATCGCATCATGAGTAAGAATACTGACCGCTACGCGGCAGCGGGTTTCGAGGGTGGACTAAAACCCATCAAGGAAAGCGGGCATTTATCAGCCCCAATAAATCAGCTCTTTTTTATCTTTTAGATTTAGTTTAAGTCGATATATATCAATTCCAGTTTATCAACCTGCATTTATGTGTTTCATATTTATGACACGCCATGTTTATTAAAAATAAAAATTCATTTGAAGTGCTTTCATATAAATGATGATTAGTAGAGAATGTAACACCTCAGATAAAACCGCCATTTACTATTATTTACCTGATGCACAATGGGTGAAATTTGCATTTCATATAAATAGCGTCATGGAGTTTTCATGAAAAACAACACAGCTGTCACGCAAAAAGAATATTTGCTTAACAATAAAACAACGTTATTATCAACCACAGATAAAGACAGTCATATTACCTATGCTAACTCTGCATTTATCGACGCCAGCGGATTTAATGAAACGCAGTTAATGGGTAAACCACATAATATTATTCGCCACCCGGACATGCCCTCTGCCGCTTTCGCTGACATGTGGCACACGATACTGCAAGGCGATAGCTGGACCGGGCTGGTCAAAAACCGGCGACAAAACGGCGATCATTACTGGGTACGCGCAAATGTTACCCCTGTCTGGCAAAATGAAAAATTAACGGGGTATATTTCAGTACGCACCGTGCCTTCCCGGGATGAAGTTTCGCACAGCGAACAGCTTTATCAGAAAATAAATAATAATGGAATTAAAGGGTTTCGACTTTTTAAAGGCATAATTATCCGTCGCGGAGCGCTGTCCTGGCTTTCGATGTTTAAATGGCTGTCGGTTAGCCAACGCGTCAATTATGCTTTAGCCATCACCAGTCTGGCAGCCCTGTTATTTATTTTCTTACCTGTTCCTCCTGCTATTCAGGGGGGCAGCATCATCGTATTATTTTTGCTCCTGGCTATTTACCTTAAGGTTCAAATTTGTCAGCCGGTTAATACGCTGCTGGTGCAGATGCAAAAAGTGGTTTCGGGCCGTAAACCTGATAATTGCCATTTGCAGCGCGTAGACGAAATAGGGATGCTCATGCGACTGGTGAATCAATCGGGGCTTAATCTACGCTCCCTGGTTGATGATGTCAGCACGCAAATATCCGGTATTCAGGCTATCAGCCAGCGCGTGTCTCAGGAAGGCACGGCATTGCAGAGCCGTTCAGAAGAGACATCTGCCGACCTGCAACAAACCGCCGCAGCCATTGAAGAGATCGGTAGCGCTGTACAACAAACCGCGGATACCGCAGCCCAGACAATGACGATGGCCGACAGTACCAGCGCCAATGCGACTGAAGGCGGCCATATCATGAAGCAAACCATCACCATGATGCAGGCTATCTCGCGCGATAACAGTCAAATCGTGGACATTATCGGCGTCATTGACAGTATTGCTTTTCAGACCAACATCCTGGCGCTGAATGCAGCGGTCGAAGCGGCCCGCGCCGGTGAATCCGGGCGCGGATTTGCGGTCGTTGCCGCAGAGGTGCGTAACCTCGCCCAGCATTCTGCGTCTGCGGCAAAAGAGATCAAGCAGCTTATCGAGAAAAACGTCACCAACGTCAATACGGGAGTGCAAATGGTCGAGCAGACGGAAACACACCTTACCGGGATGATCGATGACGTGTTGCAGATGTCTACCATGATCAAAGAGATAAGCCTGGCGACGCGGGAACAAACTTTAGCGCTCGAACAGATCAACAATTCAATTTCACGAATTGGTTCCATGACGGACAATAATGCGGAAATGGTGGAACAGGTAACGGATGCCGCGGGGGATTTAACGGGACGCGCGTCACGGCTGCAACAGGCCGTACAGGTCTTTGGCGCCTCACGATAGCAGCGAAAAGTAAAAAGCCCTCAGCATACGCCAGGGGCTTTTTTATTTACCGCGTTCTCAACGCGCAGGGTAATCGCGGTTAATCCACGCGTGATCGTCTTCCCAGGTGAAAATCCATTTGCGCACCGGGCCTGCCATCACATTCAGGTAATAACTGTCATACCCGGCCATTGTCGCCACCGGGTGATAGCCTTTCGGCACCATCACGACGTCACGGTTGTAGACCGCCATACACTCATCGAGCGAGCGATCGTCGGTGTATACCCGCTGCATACAAAATCCCTGTTCCGGGTTGAGGCGATGGTAATACGTCTCCTCAAGAAGGGTCTCGTAAGGCGGATTATCAGTGTCGTGCTTGTGGCTCGGGTACGAACTGGTACAGCCTTCGTGAGTCCACACTTCCACCACCAGCAGACTATCGGCGGGTTTATCTTCCGGCAGAATGTTGTGTACATAACGCTGGTTATGCCCCTTGCCCCTTGCCTCGCCGTCGATATCCTGCGGTGCAATCAGGCGGGTAGGATACGTTCCCTTGCCCGGCGCGGCGCATACCGCCAGCTCCAGCTTTGTTAACGCCTGTACCTGTACCGTTTCTCCGGGCGTAACGTATACCGCCCACGGCTTAATACGCTCGAACGGGCTCATCCGCTCGCCAATCTCTGAAAACTGCGCGGTTGGCGTGGTGACAGACGCCCTCCCCGCCACCAGCACCAGACAGCGCTCTTCAGCAACGGCGGGAAGATGCAACTGCTGCCCTTCTTCAAGCTCAAACGCGTCAAAACCGACGTAGCCCCAGCCTGCCCGCTCCGGGGTGACGGACTGGGTACGTCCCTGCGCGTCAGGCTGTTGCCAGCGTGACAGTAAACGTGACATAGCGCCTCCTCAGATAAGACCGGCATCCCGCGCCAGGCGGCTCAGGTTGTTATATCCCAGCCGCGCGTAAGTCAACGGATGGGCAATCGCCGGGTCCTGCTCCGCCTCCACCACCAGCCAGCCGTGATAATCGTGCTCTTTCAGCAGTCGCATAATCGGCAGGTAATCCACGCAGCCGTCGCCCGGTACGGTAAAGACGCCGCTGAGCACCGCATCCAGAAAGCTGGTTTTACGGTTTTTCACATCCGCCAGCACGTCGGCGCGCACGTCTTTACAGTGCACATGATTAATACGGCTCGCCCAGCGTTGCGCCACCGCCAGCGGGTCGGCGCCAGCAAACGTTAAATGACCGGTATCCAGCAGCAATCCAACCTCATCGCCGGTATGGGTCATCAGATTGTCCACATCTTCTGCGGACTCAATCACCGTCCCCATATGGTGATGATAAGCAATCTGCACCCCCTGCTGCTGTGTATAGCGGGCGAACGCGGTGAGCTTCTCGCCATACTCCGCCCAGCGCGCCTGCGGGAATCGCGGACGCAGGTGAACCGGCGTCTGCTGTTCGCCGTGAATGCAATGGCTCACCTCAGCGAAAACCATCACTTTCGCCCCCAGCTCGCGCAATAACGTCAAATGCGCCTGCGCCGCCGCAATCTCTTCTTCTACGCTCCGCTCCAGCAGGCGACCGGAATACCACCCGGACACCAGCTTCAGATCGTGGCGTTGCAGGATTGGCCCCAGCAGGCGCGCCTCGCGTGGGAATTTATTACCGAGTTCAAAGCCCGCAAAACCAGCCTCTTTACCTTCGCTCAGACAGGTATCCAGCGGCGTTTCCGCGCCAAGAGAGGGCAAATCATCATTGGTCCATGTCAGCGGATTAATGCCTAATTGCACAGCCATAATGTTCTCCTAAAGTTATGCCTGCCCGCGCTCGCGCCACCAGGCGATCAGTTGCAGATAGTTATCCCGAATGCGCGTCACCAGTTGCGCATCGTCAATGTCATGTTTCAGCCATGCGCGGGAAGCCTCGCCAAACAGCGTGCGCCCCACCGCAAACCCTTTCACCAGCTCATGTCCGGCAGCGGCTCTGAACCCTGCGCGTAACTGTTCGGCTGGCGCATCCAGCCCAAGAATCACCACGCCACGGCAGTGCGGGTCGCGGCGTTCGATAATGTCACTCAGCGCCGTCCAGCCGTCAGAGGAGAGCGGCGGCAGTTTCCACCAGTCGGGGTAAATGCCCAGGTTGTAGAAGCGGGAGATAGCCCGCAGGTAAAGCTCATCGCTGCGCGGCATACCCACAGGTAAAATCACTTCCAGCAGCAGCTCATGCCCCGACTGACAGCAGGCGTGATACACCTCGGCGATTTTCTGCTCCTGCTCCAGGCGCAGACCGTGGGCATCTTCCGGGTGGAAAAAGACCAGGCACTTCACCACATGTTCCTGCGGCCAACTGATAAGCTGAGTGCCAATGTTGCCGTGCTCCATCTCCAGCGGCCGTGAACCGGGAAGCTCAATCGGGCGGCCAATCCACCACCCTTCGCCGGTTATCGCATTCAGCGCGTCCTGGCCAAACGTTCCGTCGCACAGCAGACCGGCTTTTCCTTCCAGCCCCGCGCTGTTCGCCGCATCGCGGCTGGCCTGTAAGATCAGCGTTTTCAGCGCCGGAATGCGCTTCAGGGAGGCGCCGCACTGTAGCGCCATCTCTTCAAGCTGACTGCGGTGATCAAACGCCATCACGCACAGTTCCGGCCAGTTACGCCGACGCGTCGTGACGCGATGCAGATGATTAAGCCGTGGATCAAGATCCGGGCGCGGCACCTGATGCTCGCGGGAGAGGTAGTCATCCAGCTCCACCTTACTCGGCATCGCGGGCGCGCAACCGTGGCGCGAGACCACCAGCGCGCCGCAGGCGTTGGCGTAGCGGCAGGCCTGCTCCCAGCCTTCATCATTGAGATAACCGCGCAGCAGCCCCGACATAAACGCATCGCCCGCGCCGAGCACATTGAGCACCTCGACGCGCACGCCGGTCACCGTCAGCCCGTCATCCAGCGATGGCGGAATCGAGTCGGTATACACCGAGCAGCCCAGCGCGCCGCGTTTACAAACCAGCGTCGCCGCGCTTACCTCACGCACCTGCGCCAGCGCCTGCACGGTATCGGTAGCGCCGCCCGCAATATGAAACTCCTCCTCGGTGCCGACGATCACATCAAACAGGTGCAACACCGCCTGCAACTGGCGAGTGACCTGCTCTGCGGCAATAAAGCGCGTTTCGCCGTCGCCCAGCGAGGTCAGCCCCCACAGCACCGGACGATAGTCGATATCCAGTACCGTGCGCACGCCGTGACGGCGGGCACAGGTCAGCGCGGTCAGCACCGCGTCGCGGGTTTGCGGATGAGAAAGATGGGTCCCGGTGATGGCGAGGCAGCGGGATGAAGCGATGTACTGCTCGTCAACATCGCTGGCGGTAATCGCCATATCCGCGCAGTTATCGCGATAAAAAATCAGTGGAAAGGTGTCCCGGTCTTTAATGCCGAGTAGCACCAGCGCCGTCAGGCGTTCTTTATCCGTTATCAGATGGCTGGTATCGCAGCCAACATGGTTAAGCTCTTCGCGCAAAAAGCGCCCCATATGTTCGTCGCCCACTCTTGCCAGCATTGACGAACGCAGCCCCTGGCGCGCGGCGCCGTAGGCGACATTCCCGGAGGAACCGCCGAGGTATTTGGCAAAACTTGAGACATCCTCCAGCCGTGCGCCAATCTGCTGGCTGTAGAGGTCAACCGCCACGCGGCCCATGCATATCACATCAAACTGCTTTTCCACGTTGATACCTCGTCAGACAATATCGTTCACATTCAGCCAGCGGCCTTCCTGATGCGAGAGCGCGATGGCGTCCAGCACGCGCGACACTTTCCAGCCCTCTTCAAAATCCGGCCACATCGGCGCATCGGCGGCAACGCCGTTCACCAGGTCGCGGATTTCCACCGTTTTCTGATCGTTAAAGCCGATGCCGTGCCCCGCCCCCATGCAAAACGCGGCATAGTCCGGGTGCGCGGGCCCCACCAGTAGGGTGCGAAATCCCTGGCGGTTAACCGGATCGTCATGCAGATAGAGCTTCAGCTCGGCCATTCGCTCCTGGGTAAAACTGATGGCGCCTTTGGTGCCGGTAATCACGTATGACAGCCCCATTTTGCGCCCGCAGGCCACGCGGGAGGTTTCGATCACCCCCTGCGCGCCGCTGGCGAATCGCACCATCGCATGCGCCTGATCTTCGTTTTCCACGACCACCTTCTGCGCCGATCCCGCGCTGGCCGGGCGCTCCGGCACCACAATTTTCAGGTCGCCGCAGACCTCGCGAATATCGCCGACCAGGTAGTGCGCCATATTGACGATATGCGCCGCCAGATCGCCCAGCGCCCCTAACCCCGCCGTCTCCTTAAAGCAGTGCCAGTGAATGGGGGAAAGCGGGTCGGCCATATAGTCCTCGTTGTGGGTGCCGTAGAAGTGGATCACATCGCCTATCTCCCCTCGCGCGATGATCTCTTTCGCCAGCGCCGCCGTCGGGTTCTTCATATAGTTAAAGCCCACCAGCGTTTTCACCCCGGCCTGTTTTGCGGCCTCAACCATTTCGCGGGCATCGTGAGCGTTCAGCGCCAGCGGCTTTTCCGAATAGACGTGCTTACCGTGGCGAATGGCCGCCAGCGCCATCTCTTTATGCAGATGGTTGGGCGAACAGATATCCACCACATCGATATTCGGGTCTGCCACCAGTTCGCGCCAGTCGCCGGTCGAACGGCGAAACCCGAATGCCTGCGCCCGTTCCGCCGCCAGCTCCGGCGTCACCTCCGCCACCATTTCGCGCACCAGCTGGCCTTGCAGGTTGAACACCGTCGGCGCCTGGGCATAGGCAATGGCGTGCGCCTTGCCGATGTATCCCGTCCCAATCAATCCAATTCGCACTTGTTTCATTATTTATCCCTCACAGCGCGCCACGACGGCTCTTGGCATAGGTATCAAACGCCACCGCCAGCACAATAATCAGCCCGGTAATAATTTGTTGGTAGTAGGCGGAGACGTTCATCAGCACCAGACCGTTTATCAGAATGCCCATAATGATCGAGCCGATAACGGTGCCGCCGATGCGACCATAGCCGCCCATCAGCGATGTCCCGCCAATGACCACCGAGGCGATAACGCGCAGCTCAAAGGAGATCCCGGCCACCGCCTCCGCGCTGCCCAGACGGGCGCTCAGCACAAACCCCGCCAGCCCGGCCAGACAGCCAATCACGACATACACGCTGACCAGCACACGTTTGACGTTGACCCCGGCAAGACGCGCCGCCTCCGGGTTGCCGCCAATGGCGTAGACGAAACGGCCCCAGCGCGTTTTGTGCAACGCCAGATAACCGCCGATCGCCACCAGCGCAAAAATCCAGATCGGGATGGAAATACCGAGCAGTTCGCCACGCCCCCACCAGCGGTAGCCCTGGTCAAAACCGGCAATGGGCGCGCCGTCGTTAATCACCAGCGTCAGGCCGCGCCAGATGGTCATCCCGCCAAGGGTGACAATGAACGGCGGCAAGCGCAGGCGGGTCACGCCCAGGCCATGCAGGAAGCCAATCGCCGTCCCCATCGCCAGGCAGATGCCGAGGCCAATCAGCCAGCTCATCCCGCCCCAGGCGCTCGGGTCTACCGTGGTGAAGTTGTCGCCTTTAATCACGTATGCTGCCGTCATGGCGCATACCGCCAGAATGGAGCCGACAGACAGATCGATTCCGGCAGTCAGGATGACGAACGTCATTCCCACGGCCATGATCCCGTAGATCGACACCTCGGTCAGGATGTTGAAAATATTGCGTTCTGACAGGAAGTTACTGTTCTGCGTCTGGAAAAAAATCAGCAGCAGGAACATAAAAATCAGTACCCCAAAGCGCTCGAAAAAAGCGATCGGATCGATACGTCCGTTACGTTTGGCAGGGGGTTGCGTTTTGGTCACTATCTGCGTCATGTGAAACTCCGTTATGCCGCGTTCAGGGCGTTATGGTTGATGGCCATCATCATCATGAGCCGCTCTTCGGTGGCGTCATCGCCGTGGATTTCACCGGTTACCCGGCCTTCGCTTAAGGTGATGATCCGGTCGGAAACCGCCATCACTTCGGGCAGATCGGAAGAGATCACAATCACCGCCACGCCCTGTTTCGCCATATCAAACAGCACCTGGTGCACCTCGGATTTGGTGCCCACATCGATGCCGCGCGTCGGTTCATCAACAATCAGCACCCGTGGATTGAGCGCCATACAGCGCGCGAGGATCACTTTCTGCTGATTGCCGCCGGAGAGCTTGCGCACCTCCTGTTCGCTGTTGACCATCTTGATTTGCAGCGCCTGGCGGTAAGATTCGATCAGGTCATCTTCTTTGCGGGTGTTGACGAAAAAGCGCCAGCGCAGCAGTGAAGAGAGACTGGAGAGCGACAGGTTGTCGCGAATAGACAGTCCCAGCACCGCCCCCTCTTTTTTGCGATCTTCCGGCACCAGCGCCACGCCCTGATCCAGCGCGTACATCGGGTCACGGGGGTGATACGCCGCGCCGTCCAACTCGAACGTCCCGGAAGTAAAGCCGTCAGCGCCAAAAAGACAGCGCGCCACTTCGGTACGCCCGGCGCCGACCAGCCCCGCAATCCCCAGCACCTCCCCGGCGTGAACGTGAAAGCTGATGTCGTGCAGCGCAATGCCGTGCGGGTCCAGCGGCGGCTTTTCGCGACACAGCCCCTTCACCGCAAGGCGAATCGGTTTGTCTTCATGATGGGTTTCACTGGGGGGGCGGCGATTAAAAGCCACGTCTCGTCCCACCATCAGGCGGATCAGCTGTTCCACGTTGGTTTCCGCGACCGCGCCGCTGCCGGTAAAGCGGCCATCCTGAAACACGGTAAAACGATCGCAGAGCTGGAAAACTTCATGCAGGCGATGGGTGACGTAAATAATGCTCACGCCCCGACCTTTAAGTTCCCGCACGACGCGATGCAGGCTTTCCACTTCGCTGTCGCTCAGCGCGGCGGAAGGTTCATCCATAATGATGAGCTTCGCGTTCAGGGTCAGCGCGCGGGCGATCTCCACCATTTGCTGCTGCGCCACGCTCAGGCGGGCAACCGGCGTGGTCGGCGCGACATTCAGTTGCAGATAGTCCAGCACCACCTGCGCCTCCTGGTTCACGGCCTTCGCATCGACAATCACATTACGTTTACGCGGCTCGCGCCCGAGAAACATATTTTCCGCAACGGTCATGTTGGGCAGCAGATTAAATTCCTGATAGATGGTAATGATGCCTTTGTTTTGCCGCTCAACCGGCGAGTCCTCCACCGGCAGCGTTTCGCCATTGAACCAGATGTCCCCACGGGTCTGCGGCTGCGCCCCTGCCAGCGCTTTCAGCAGCGTGGACTTCCCCGCGCCGTTCTCGCCAAGCAGCGCGTGAATCTCCCCCGTCCCGACGGTCAGTTGTACGTTGCTCAACGCCCAGACGCCGGAAAAGCTCTTTGCCAGATCGGTAACGTTCAGTAAGGGTTGCAACATCGGTCTGCTCCTCCTTTAATGCGAGCCGCCGCAGCGACGGCGGCTCCGGGCAAATCAGTTACCGGCTTCGCCGATACGCTCGGCCTGTTGCAGGTTCTCTTTGGTGATTAACGTCGGCGGATAATCCGCACCGGTGATGGCTTTCTTCTCACGCACGTTCGCAACCAGCTGGCTCATCGCCGTCTGTACCGCGAAGCCCGGACGCTGATCCGCCGTCGCCGCCATCCAGCCGTCGCGTACCCGCGCCAGCGCTTCCGGCACCGCGTCAAATCCCGTCACCAGAATTTCGCCCGGTTTCACCCCCTGCCCCTGCAACGCTTCAATCGCGCCCAGCGCCATATCATCGTTGGCGGAGAGGATGACCTGCGGACGTTTTTTCAACGACGGCAGCACGCTTTCAACAATGCGCATTCCTTCCGAACGCATCCAGTTACCGGTCTGGTCAGCAACAATGCGGTACGTATCGCCCCCCGCCTTCAGGCTGTCGCGAATGCCTTTGGTGCGTTCAATATTGGAAGAAGACCCCGGCTGGCCGGTCAGCAGCACAATGTCCGCGCCGTCAGGAAATTTGCTTTTGACAAAGTCGCCAATGGCCTGGCCGCCCTTGTAGTTGTTCGCGCCAAAATGCGGAACCTGCTTCTGGCTATCGACGGAGCGATCGAGCGTCACCACCGGCAGATTAGCGTCCTGAATCTCGTCCACCGCGCTGGAAACTGCGTTGACATCATTCGGGGAGACGATGAATCCCTGGGCGCCACGGGTGATGGCGTTTTCCAGATCGGCAACCTGCTTCGGCGAACTTCCCTGCCCGTCCAGAACCTGTAGGCTGACGCCCATCTCTTTCGCGGCTTTCACCGCCGTGCGCTGCATGTGAACTTCAAACGGCATTGCCAGGTTCGGCGTGCTGAAAACAATTTGTTCGTTCTCGGCCATTGCCGCCCCGGCTGTCATGGCGATGAAGGCGGCTAAAATCAGCTTTTTCATTGTTATGTCTCTCTGTGTAGGGTGTGTTGTTATGGAAAATCAGAGGAGAACTTCACGCTGGCTGTGCAATGACTCCAGCGCTTTATCAGCCAGATACAGCGCACGCTCACCGTCATCACCGCTGCACTCCGGCACTGCCTCGCCGCGCAAGATGGCGACAAAGTGCTCCCACTCGGCGGCATAGGCAGCCTGATAACGTTGCAGGAAGAAATGCTCAGGCAGCGCGCTGGTGCAGCCGTTCTGGCCAAAGTGCTGCACCTGGTTTTCGAGGATATTGCCCGCCGTAAGCAGACCTTCGGAACCGTGCAGTTCCAGACGCTGGTCATAGCCATAAGACGAGCGACGGCTGTTAACGATGGTCGCCAGCGCGCCGGAGGCATACTTGAGCACGATAAACGCGGTGTCGATATCGCCTGCCGCGCCAATTGCCGGATCGACCAGATTGCTTCCCTGGGCGTAGACCGAAACAGGCTCTTCCCCCATGATGAAACGCGCCATATCGAAATCGTGGATGGTCATATCGCGGAACATCCCGCCGGAGACGCGCACATATTCCGCAGGCGGCGGAGAAGGATCGCGGGAGATAATCAGCAATGATTCCGGCTTGCCGATGCGCCCGCTCTGCGCCTCGGTTTTAACGCGGCGGAACTGTGGGTCGAAACGACGGTTAAAACCGATAAACAGCGGCACGTCGAACTCTTTGACCACTTTCAGGCAGTCGCGCACGCGGGCAAGATCAAGATGTACGGGCTTTTCACAGAAAATGGCTTTGCCGTGGCGGGCGGCCAGTTCAATCAAATCGGCGTGGGTATCCGTGGCGGAGGCAATCAGCACGGCATGAACATCAGGATCGGTCATCGCCTCATCAAGACTTTGCTGACGGGCCTGATATTGCGTAGCCAGGCGGGAGGCAAAGGTCTCGTTCGGATCAACGACAGACCACAGGGTAGTCTCTTTGTGGGTTGCGATGTTAGCGGCATGTACCTGACCAATTCGGCCAGCTCCCAGTAAAGCAATGTTAAACATAACGGCTCCCGGTGTTGGTGAATGCGGTGAACTAACGACCCCTTAAATAAAACATTTATTTCATTTTTATAAATAGTGAAAATTATGTTTTTGCGCGCAAGTTAACATTCTTGTGATGATTGAGGTGAATTTTGTTATCAATCTCACAACACAACGATGGAGAAGATGCAGAAATTGGCCCCCTTTCATTCAGAAAGAGGGCGAGGAGTGAAGAAACAGGAAAAATGAAATGAAAATTTCGTTGTCGCAGGTTGCCGGATGGCGGCGCGAACGCCTTATCCGGCCTACGGGTTAGCGCCATCCGGCATTACTCACTCAATACTGACGCGCCTTTTTCACCTGCCCGAACGTCTGCTCGGCGGCTTTTCGCACCGACGGTGAATCGGCCACCTGCGCATCGCCGGTGCGCCACCATGAGGCGTAATCGTGAGTCATCGTTTTTGGCAGCACTTTAATATCCAGCAGCGTCGGCCCCGGATGCGCGCGCGCCGCCTCCAGCGCCGTCAGCAGGCTCTGCTCATCATGTACCCGCCACGCCCGGCAGCCGTAGCTTTGCGCATTTTGGGCGAAATCAACCGCCACCAGCGGGCCGTCCAGCTGGCCGGATTGTGGTTGACGGGCGCGATTCTCGGTGCCAAAACTGCCCATCCCATGCCCCATTTGCAGGTTATTGATGCAGCCAAACCCGCCGTTATCAAACAGCAGGATGGTGATTTTTATCCCCTCCTGCACCGCCGTTTGCAGCTCAGAATGCAGCATCATGTACGAACCGTCGCCCACCATCGCATAGACCGGCTGCTGCGGCTTCGCGAGTTTCGCCCCAAGCGCGGCCGCAATTTCATACCCCATACAGGAATAGCCGTACTCCAGGTGGTAGCTGTCGGGCGTTTTCACCTGCCAGAGACGCTGCAAATCGCCCGGCAGCGATCCCGCCGCGCCGACCACAATGGCGTCATCCTCAATGTGCTGGTTGATAATCCCCAGAACGCGAGTCTGAGTCAGCCGCGTGTTCAGCGCTTCACTGTATTCCGCCAGCTGCGCATCAAGGTGCCCGGCAATTTCCGGCGCGTCATCCGGGCGCCACTGGCGAGACCACAGCCGGCGGCACTCCTCGTCCCAGGCCGATTTCACCTGCGCCACCTCGTCTCCCCAGCCGCTGCGATAATCCTGAAGCCCTTCCGTCAGCGCCGTCAGACCGGCGCGGGCATCGGCCACCAGCGCCGTGGCGTCCAGTTTGAGGGCGTCGAACTCGGCGACATTCAGCAGGAGAAATTCTACGTCCGGGTGTGCAAACAGCGCTTTCGAACCGGTGGTGAAATCGGTCAGACGCGTGCCGACGCCGATAACCAGATCGGCCTGTGGCGCAAGCTGGTTTGCCGCCAGCCCGCCGGTAACGCCAATACCGCCCAGATTCAGCGGATGGTCGCTGACCAGCGCGCCTTTCCCGGCCTGCGTTTCCGCAAACGGCAGGTGCAGGTTTTCCACAAACTGACGAAACGCGTCGTGCGCGCCGGAATAACGCACCCCGCCGCCGCAAACCACCAGCGGGCGGCGTTTACGGGCAATCAGCGCCCGCGCCTGCGCCAGCCGGTGTGGGTCCGGCGGTCGTCTTTCAATATGGTGAACGCGACGGGCAAAGAAACTCTGCGGGTAATCCCAGGCTTCGCCCTGCACATCCTGCGGTAAACAGATCGTCACCGCGCCGGTATCAGCCGGATCGGTCAGGGTGCGCATGGCGTTAAGCATCGCGCTCATCAACTGTTCCGGGCGGTTGATACGATCCCAGTAGCGCGAAACCGGGCGAAAGCAGTCGTTGGTGCTGATACTGAGATCGTGGTACTGCTCAATTTGCTGTAATACCGGGTCCGGCTGGCGGCTGGCGTAGATATCGCCCGGCAACAGCAGCAGCGGAATACGGTTCGCTGTCGCCGTGGCCGCCGCCGTCACCATATTAGCCGCGCCGGGCCCTACCGAAGAGGTGACGGCGTAAATGCGCTGGCGACGGTGCTGTTTCGCGAACCCTGTCGCCATGTGCGCCATTCCCTGTTCATTACAGCCCTGATGCACCCGCAAGTGCCCGGCGTCCTGCTCCAGCGCCTGCCCGATGCCGAGTACGTTGCCGTGGCCGAAGATGGTCGCCACGCCTTCGATGAACGGCATCTCCTGCCCGTCTACATCGACGTACTGTTGGTTGAGAAACTTGACCAGCGCCTGCGCCATGGTCATACGTACGGTTGTCATAAGTCCCTCCGTCAGCCCAGCGTTGGCATGGAGAACGCGGCGCCGCTATCCTGCTGCATCTCCGGCCAGCGGGCGGTAACGGTTTTCATGCGGGTATAAAAACGCACGCCGTCATTACCATGAACGTTAAGCGGACCAAAAATAGACCGTTTCCAGCCGCCGAAGCTGTGGAACGCCATCGGCACCGGAATCGGCACGTTAACGCCGACCATCCCGGCCTGCACCTCTTCACAGAAACGACGCGCGCAGCCGCCGTCGCGGGTAAAGATCGCCGTCCCGTTGCCATATTCATGGCGATTAATCAGATCCACCGCGCTGGCGTAATCCTTCACCCGCACCACGGAGAGTACCGGGCCAAAGATCTCTTCTTTGTAAATCGTCATCTCAGGCGTGACGTTATCAAACAAGGTCGGCCCGACGAAAAAGCCCTGCTCGTGGCGCTTCACGCTAAAGCCGCGACCATCCACCCGCAGCCGCGCGCCCTGCGCCTCGCCGCTGTCGATATAGCCCAGCACTTTACTGCGATGTGCGGCGGAGATCAGCGGGCCCATCTCATTTTCCGGCGTTTGATCAAGCCCCGGCCCAACGCGTAACGCGGCGATCTGCGTTTCCAGCCGCGCGCAAAGTTCGTCCGCCGTGTTATCCCCCACCGCCAGCACCACGGAGAGCGCCATACAGCGCTCGCCCGCCGCACCATACGCCGCGCCCATAATCGCATTGGTCGCCATATTCATGTCTGCGTCCGGCATCAGAATGCAGTGGTTTTTCGCCCCGCCCAACGCCTGACAGCGTTTGCCGTGCGCCGACGCCGTCTGATAAATATATTCTGCAATCGGCGTCGAGCCGACAAAACTGACGGCCTGAACACGCGGATCGGTCAGCAGAACATCCACCGCTTCTTTATCGCCCTGCACGACGTTAAAAACGCCATCCGGCAGACCGGCCTCTTTCAGCAGTTTTGCCAGCGCAAGCGGCAGCGAGGGATCTTTTTCCGACGGCTTAAGCACAAAGGTATTGCCGGTAGCCAGCGCGATGGGGAACATCCACATCGGCACCATCGCCGGGAAGTTGAACGGGGTGATCCCGGCGCACACGCCCAGAGGCTGCATCAGTGAATGGCTGTCAACGCCGGTGCCGACATTCGCCGAATGTTCGCCTTTTTGCAGGTGTGGAATGCCGCAGGCAAACTCGACCACTTCCAGACCGCGCGTCAGTTCGCCCACCGCATCAGAATACACTTTGCCATGTTCTTCACTGACCAGCCGGGCGAGCGAATCCATGTTCTGCTCCAGCAGCGCTTTAAAACGAAACAGCACTCGCGCGCGTTTCAGCGGCGACTGCCTTGACCAGGCGGCAAACGCCTGCTGCGCAGCGGCAATGGCTCGCTCCGTTTCCTGCGCCGTGCTCATCACCACCTGACGAATTTGCTCGCCCGTGGCGGGGTTGAAGATCGCCTGAATGCGCTGGCCTGAGCCTGTAACACATTCGCCGTGAATAAAATTCGCTACCGTCTCCATCCTGAACCTCTCGCTGTTAATACGTGACTGTTACCCGAACACTGTATATGAAACAAACGTTCTATTTTAAGTTGAAATAAAATAAATATTGATTATTGTGATCAGGAATGGATTTTTATGTTAACAGGCTGCATCGCCGGGCCGGATGTATCACTAACATTTAAAATGTACGGTTTTGCGTTTAGAATCAGAAAACTAAGTATGGGGGATAACATGACGACAGCATCCAGTCTGAGCGAGCTACAGCAGCAAATTCGCGACCGTTACGATAGTCTCAGTAAACGATTGCAGCAGGTGTCCCGCTATGTGCTGGATAACACTAACAGCGTAGCGTTCGATACCGTCGCCGTCATCGCCGAGCGGGCGGACGTGCCGCCATCGACGCTTATCCGTTTCGCCAACGCGTTTGACTTCACCGGTTTCAACGAAATGAAACAACTGTTTCGTATGAACCTGGTGGAAGAAACGGCCAGCTACAGCGATCGCGCGCGGCTGTTCAGAGAGATGGAGAGCGAATCCGTACCGGAAACGCCGTTAGACATTCTGCAAGAATTTGCCCGTTCGAATGCTCAGGCGCTGCAACAGCTGGCGTCGCGTACCGATCCCGACATGCTGCAACGCGCCGTTCAATTACTGGCGGAGGCCGACACGATTTATATCGCTGGCCTGCGGCGCTCTTTTAGCGTGGCCGCCTATCTGACTTACGCGCTCAGCCACCTTGAATGCCGCCCAATACTGCTTGATGGCATGGGGGGTATGCTGCGAGAGCAAATCAGCCGAATCAAGAGTCGCGATATCGTTATCTCCATCAGCTTTTCCCCTTACGCAGAAGAGACGGTCATGGTCAGCGAAACCGCAGCCAGCGTCGGCGCAAAGCAAATTGTCATTACCGACAGTCAGATAAGCCCACTGGCGACCTTCAGCGATCTCTGCTTTGTGGTCAAAGAGGCGCAGGTAGACGCTTTTCGCTCACAGTCCGCAACGCTTTGTCTGGTGCAGTCATTGGTTGTCGCTCTGGCTTACAGGCAGGGAAACAGTCATAAATAATCGTTAAGGCGTGGACGAAGATAATATTGCTTAAAATAGCGTTATTTTTTGATCATGCGTTAATTCAAAATGCCCCTTTACAGGGGCACAAACGCAACGTTTTTTCGTGTGTAGTATTACTCTTTATTTATCTTTTCGCTGGCGCGAAAACTTTTTCATGTAAATCCAGATATAACTCATCAATCTGCGTAAACGGATTGATACAATCGTTCTTCTCAAGCCATGCTCTGAGCCTGACGCTTTCCTCACACGCCTTAAGACCATTTTTCTTTATTAGGCTATAGAGTCCATTATACTTTTCGCTATAATCTTTCAAATGCGTATTTTTAAGGTATTCCTTGCAGTTCTGTGCCGCGCTTTTATTTGCTTTAACAAATGGCCGTCTTAACACTTCATAATGGAGTAAAAACCAGACCTCGATGCAGGGATCAGAACGCAGGATCTTCGCCTGAGGATACCGGTCGCCACCAAGGGACTTTTTACGCCGTGAAAAAGTATGTTCTTTTAACATACTGGATGCCAGGTCAATATCTTTCCCAAACTCATCCGTATCAATTAGGCAATAAATCAGCTCAAATTCAAGATCCTGCTCATAAAGATCAATAGCGGTACGTACAACGCTACTTGGGTTTGAATGGCGCCCAGGTTCAATATAAACGTCTGTATTCGCTATTTTAAGGTCTTTAACCATATCCTTAAAATAGGTTGGTTCGGTCTCCGTACCTTCGCAAACGATCAGGGTTTTCTTACGCTCAGATTTAACTTTACCGCTGCCTCGTTTTTTCAATGCAGAAGGAGAAATTAACTCTTTCATTTTCCTGGCCATCATTCACCCCAAAAAAGGAACGCCACCAAATTTACCCAAATCCCAGCCTTTTATAATAGAGTCCTCAAACCTGGGGGCAAAATCGCTCAGTGGATAAAGCACGGTTTCAAGCTCGCTATTTTTCTCCAGGAACCATATTTGATCCCGTCTGACGAGTTTTTCCGTATCTAATAGAACGTTTGAATGCGTTGTGAGAATCAGCTGCAAAAGACGTTCAGAGTGTTTGACCATTAACTCAAAAATCGCTCTGACGATATAAGGGTGGAGCGATGATTCAAACTCATCAAGAACCAGTACGCTTTTTTCACCGGCCTCACAGCACAGTAAAAGAATGCCTGATAGATCGAATAACTTCTTCGTTCCCGAAGATAACCTTTCATAAGGGATGTTTTTCTTGATACCGCTGGACGTCGTATGTTCTAAGACAATTTGAAAACCGACATCGCTCAATATCATTTTTTTCATTTCTTCTGGCATCTCATCAGGTAACGTCACATTCTTTTTCGTTACCAAAATATCAGAAATAGAAAGATCAAACTTGTTTAAAAACTCAAGTATTTTATTTTTTTTCTGTTCATCGCCATCAGCCAGATCGTCTAAAAAAGAGTATCTGGATGCCATTCGGAAAACATCATCATTGCGATTACTGGATACAATTAAATCGCCTCTGAACCAGTTAATAAACTCATCCAGTTGTGAGACATCATAAGCATGCAGAATGGATACGAATGGCGAGCGTTTGCTATTATTGGCTTTTTCTATCGCCACTTCATACGTTTTTTTATCTATCTGCAACGATGGGCAGTAGTATTCGAACTCATTGGTTTCAGCATTATATACTCTGGAGATAATCGTCTTTGGTCTTACCCCTTTTTTTGAGTAAACCCATAAACCTTCAGCTTCTATCGCGTCTGTACCGATAGATAACGTATACTGATATCGTTCACCAGTCGTGCCGATAAAACTGATCTCAAAATCAGTAGGCGCGGTTAACTGTTCCTCATCAAAAATAAATTTAGGTATTTCTCTGTCGATAAACCGCGTTCTTATTGAATCATTCTGTGAACTATCAGCAAACCCTCTAAGGATATAGGATTGCAGAAAATCTAAAGCTTCAACAAAACTACTTTTGCCCGCGCCGTTAGCACCATAAATGACTGCGACCTTATTAATCAGCAGATCATCAAAATGCTCAGCTGTTGCCGTCGTCTCTGGATGCTCTTTATAAGATTTTTTAGCAGCCATCGATAAAGTTTGTTTTTGGCTAAAAACTTTAAAATTCTGCACTGAAAATTCAATAAGCATTTATAACTCCTTTTTTTGTGAAAAAATCACAAATTTTCCGGTTAAAGCCTATCACGCAACCTTCCCGATTACCAGATCAACGTTGTCTGATTGTCAACCCATATGACCGCTTATCACGGCAGTTTCTACAATATTCACAACCCCCTACGGAGCCCCCGTCTCTCCCGCCGCCAGACCTCATTGATTCAATTACAGTTTATTCCTAAAGCCACCGCCTTTCTGCCGTGTCATGCTTAACCACGCATATAACTGATAACGTTAAGCGAGGTTCTTATGAAAAAAACAATGATCGCCTTATCTGCACTTCTGCTGGCTTCCCCTGTTTTTGCTGCGACCACACACGCGACCGATAACGACGTTGCAGCCGCTCACGAAAGCGCAAATACCGCCAAAGAGAAACTGCACCAGGCGCAGAATCAGGGTGAAGAGCTGAAACTGAAATCTGAACATGCCGCTGAAGGTAAAAGCGACAACCTGAGCAGTAAAGTGAGCGAAGGCTCGCAGAAGGCCTGGAATAAGACCAAAGAAGGCACCGAAAAAGGCTGGAATGCCACGAAAGAAGGTGCTGAGAAAGGCTGGAACAAAACCAAAGAAGGCGCAGCAGAACTTGAGAAAAAAGTCAGCGAATAATTTTGCCTGACATGAGAAAAAAGCCGCTAATGCGGCTTTTTTTATTCCCGCGAATCACCCTTTATTCGGTCTGCGGTGATGACGTTTTTATTTACTGCGCCGTCGTTAAAAACCGCACCCGCACACGCAGACCGCCCAGCGTTTCACTGCGCGACAGTTGCGGATGGGTACGGTGCAGGCGGGCGATGTCGTTAACCAGCGCCAGACCGATCCCCGCCCCGCTCTCATTCCCCACGTTAGCAAGCCGATGAAACGGCATCAGCGCCTGCGGGATCTGTTCAGCGTCAATCCCTGGCCCATTGTCTTCCACCACCAGCACAACAGCCTCGCCATCCCGCAATAGCCGTGCCGTTACCGTTCCCTGCGACGGCGTATATTTCAGCGCATTATCCAGCAAATTCGCGCACAGCTCGCCGAGCAAAACGTCATCCCCTTCAATCCACACCGCCTCTTGCTCACCTTCATACCCCAGATCGATAGCCTTGCTGCGCGCCTGCGCCAGACGGCTAAAACAGCTCATCTGCACCACCTCATACAGATTAACCGGCAAGAACTGTCGCTCCCCCTGCTCTTTACGTTTCACCGCCGACAGTTGCAACAGCCGCTCCGTCAGCAAAATCGTGCTATCCAGCGTTGCGCTCATCGCCCGCAAACTTTCGTGCCACTGCTGCGGCTGTTGACTGGCTAACGCCACCGCTGCCTGCGTTTTCAATACGGCCAGCGGCGTTTTTAATTGATGGGACGCATCGGCGCTAAAGCGTTCCTGACGGGAGATCAGCGCGCGCAGGCGATCAATGTAGCGGTTAAAGGCGACGATCAGCAGCCGGGTCTCTGACCAGGGCAGCAGTTCCGGCAAGGGTGTCAGCAGGCCCGGTTCACGACGCACCATCAGCGAGGAGAGCTGGCGCATCGGCTTCAGAATGCGTCGCAGCAGCCAGCCAACGAGAATCAATGTCAGCAGCACCAGCAGCCCTTGCGACACCCATGAGGAGAACAGCAGTTGCCCGGCCAGATAGCGCCGGGACTGTAGCGTCTCGGCAACGTAGATCTCCGCCATCCCGAATATCGCCCCTTCATTTACCGGCTGGAGCAGACGCGCCACGCGGATCGCCTGTCCGCGATACTGGGTGTGATAAAACCACGCCAGCGCCGGGTAGAGCCGGGTTCGCGAGGTGGAAGGCGGCATCGCGGGCAGATCGTCATAACCGGAGATCACCTTGCCGCCCGGGTCCACGACTTTGTAATAGAGACGATCGTTCATGTTGAGTTCAAAGCTGTCGAGCACCACCCAGGGGACATTCACCTCCAGTTTGTCGTGGCGCACTACCAGCCGTTCCGCCACCGTTCTCGCAGAAGAGAGCAGCGTCCTGTCGTAGGCCTGCGTCGCGGCCTGTAGCGCGCTAACGTAGCTGTTAAATGCCGACAACCCCCACAGCAGCACCAGCGGCAATCCGAGGAACAACAACAGTTGCAGGTACAGCGACTGGGGTTTAGCCCACCTCATCGCCGCACTCCAGCACGTAACCCAGACCACGCAGGGTGGTGATCCGCACGTTACTGCCCTGCAATTTTTTCCGCAGACGATGGATATAGAGTTCGATGCTCTCCGGGCTGACCTCATCGCTCAGGCTGAAGATCTGTTCAAACAGCTGCTGGCGCGACACCGGTCGCGTTCTGCGGTACATCAATACCGTCAGCAACGCCTGCTCACGCGGGGTCAGCGCCAGCGGCTGCGCCTGAAGCAAAAAGTAACCCTCATCGTGAAACGCCAGATCGCCAAGCTGCTGCAACTCCTGCACCTGACCCGCGCTGCGCCGCAGTAATGCCCGCAGCCGCGCATCAAGTTCTTCAATCTCAAACGGTTTTGGCAGATAGTCATCCGCTCCGACGTTCAGCCCTTTCACCCGATCCGCCACCGCGCTGCGCGCCGTCAGCAGCAGCACCGGCAGCGTTTGTCCACGCTTGCGCAGGCGCTGCACCACTTCCAGTCCGTCCAGCCCCGGCATGTTGATGTCGAGCACCGCCAGCGCATAGGTCTCAGTGTGCAGAAGATGATCGGCCGCCTGGCCATCGAATACGCAGTCCACGGCAAAACCGTTCTGCACCAGCGCTTTTTCCAGCCAGTGAGCCAGTTCACGGTTATCTTCCGCTAATAAGAGACGCATATCACATCCTGTAAAGTTTCTGCCGCATTGAAAGGGAATTGAAAGGTTATTGTTTTAACAATCACGCAACCGAACTGCTACATGTCGGCTCACATAATCACAAAAATCTTCTTCCGTATCTGAAAACTCGGACGTCCGCGTGAGGATAAACAATGAAAAAACAATTACTTCGTGCCCTTACTGCCAGCGTTTTACTGATGAGCACCGCTGTACTGGCGCAGGATGCGCCGTCGCGTACTGAATGTATCGCCCCGGCCAAACCCGGCGGCGGGTTTGATCTCACCTGTAAGCTGATTCAGGTGAGCATGATGGAAACCGGCGCTATCGAAAAACCGATGCGCGTCACCTACATGCCGGGCGGCGTCGGCGCGGTCGCCTATAACGCTATCGTCGCCCAGCGTCCTGGCGAACCGGGGACGGTCGTCGCCTTCTCCGGCGGCTCGCTGCTTAATCTGTCGCAGGGGAAATTTGGTCGTTACGGCGTGGATGACGTGCGCTGGCTGGCGAGCGCCGGTACTGATTACGGCATGATCGCCGTGCGCGCCGACTCCCCGTGGAAGTCGCTAAAAGATCTGCTCGCCGCGATGGAGAAAAATCCTGACAGCGTGGTGATTGGCGCTGGCGCATCGATTGGCAGCCAGGACTGGATGAAGTCGGCGCTGCTGGCGCAAAAGGCCAATGTCGATCCGCACAAGATGCGCTACGTGGCGTTTGAAGGCGGCGGCGAGCCGGTCACTGCGCTGATGGGCAACCATGTGCAGGTAGTTTCCGGCGATCTCAGTGAAATGGTGCCTTACCTGAGCGGCGATAAAATTCGCGTGCTGGCGGTATTTTCTGAAGAACGCCTGCCGGGTCAGTTAGCCAACGTCCCGACCGCCAAAGAGCAAGGATACGACCTGGTCTGGCCGATCATTCGCGGCTTCTACGTGGGGCCAAAAGTCAGCGATGCCGACTACCAGTGGTGGGTAGAGACCTTCAAAAAGCTCCAGCAGACCGACGAGTTTAAAAAGCAGCGCGAGCTGCGCGGCCTGTTTGCATTCGACATGACCGGAAAGCAGCTTGACGACTACGTCAAAAAGCAGGTCGCCGATTACCGCGAGCAGGCGAAAGCCTTCGGCCTCGCGAAATAAACCTGGGGGCAATCATGAGCGATCGTATTTTTGCAGGTATCTGGCTGTTGCTCTGCGTTGCCGGGCTGTTCATCGCCTGGCAGATTCAGAGTGAATACAGCTACGAACCGGTCGGCCCTCGCCCGTTTCCGCTGGGCATTATCGGTCTGATGGCGCTCTGCGCGCTGGCGCTGTTATTGCGTCATCCCGATACCGTTAGCTGGCCTCACCACCATGTGCTGCAAAAGCTGCTCACGATGGTGATTGTCCTGCTGATGTACGCCTGGGGATTTGAGTGGCTGGGCTTCCCGGTTGCCACCGCCATTCTCACCCTGGTCATCGGCATTCTGTTCGGCGCAACAATCCCGGCTGCGGGCATTTCCGGCGCGGTTCTCGGCATCCTGCTGTGGTATGCCTTCGACCGTCTGCTTGACGTCACCTTACCTCTCGGCGCCTGGCTGAGTTAACGGAGAAACGATGGATACCTGGATATATCTTTCTCAGGGTTTTGCGGTGGCAATGACGCCGGAAAACCTGGTGATCGCGCTGATCGGCTGCTTCGTCGGCACCATTGTCGGCCTGCTGCCGGGTCTTGGCCCGATTAACGGCGTGGCGATTTTACTGCCGCTGGCTTTCGCCCTGCATCTGCCTGCGGAGTCCGCGCTGATCCTGCTGGCTACGGTTTATATCGGCTGTGAATACGGCGGGCGTATTTCGTCGATTCTGCTCAACGTGCCCGGCGATGCGGCGGCTATCATGACCGCGCTCGATGGTTATCCGATGGCGCAACAGGGGCGCGGCGGCGTCGCGCTTTCCATCTCGGCGGTCAGTTCATTTTTTGGATCGCTTATCGCCATCGGCGGGATCATCCTGTTCGCGCCGTTGCTGGCGCAATGGTCGCTGGCGTTTGGCCCGGCGGAATACTTTGCGCTGATGGTCTTTGCCATCGCCTGCCTCGGCAGCATGATGGCGCAAAATCCACTGAAATCATTTCTGGCAGCGCTGATCGGTCTGGGTCTGGCGACCGTCGGCGTAGACGCCAACACCGGGGTTTATCGCTTTACTTTTGACAGCGTACATCTCTCCGACGGTGTGCAGTTCATCGTGGTGGTGATCGGTTTGTTCTCTGTCTCAGAAATTCTATTAATGCTGGAACATACCAGCAGCGGCCAGAAACTGGTACGCAAAACCGGGCGCATGTTGTTTAACGCCAAAGAAGGGGCGCAGTGCGTAGGCGCAACGTTACGCTCATCGGTGATTGGCTTCTTCGTCGGCGTGCTGCCGGGCGCAGGCGCCACCATCGCCAGCGCCATCACCTACATGACCGAGAAGAAGATCAGCGGCAACAGCGACAGCTTCGGTAAAGGCGATATCCGTGGCGTGGCGGCACCGGAAGCCGCTAACAACGCGTCGGCCTGCGGTTCATTCATCCCCATGCTGACGCTCGGCGTTCCGGGTTCCGGCACCACGGCGGTAATGATGGGAGCGCTGACGCTGTATAACATCACGCCAGGGCCTGCGATGTTCACCGAACAGCCGGATATCGTCTGGGGGCTGATCGCCGCGCTGCTGATCGCCAACGTGATGCTGCTGGTCATGAACATCCCGCTGATTGGCATGTTCACCCGTATGCTGACCATCCCGCTGTGGTTCCTTGTCCCGGCGATTGCCGCCGTGTCTGCGGTCGGCGTGTACGCGGTACACAGCACCACGTTCGATCTGGTGCTGATGGTGGCGCTCGGCATACTGGGCTACATTCTGCGCAAAATGCACTTCCCCATGTCGCCGCTGATCCTCGGCTTTGTGCTGGGCGAAATGCTGGAGCAGAACCTGCGCCGCGCGCTCTCTATCAGCAACGGCAATATGGCGATTTTGTGGGAGAGCGGTGTGACGAAAGCGCTGCTGACGATGGCGATAGCGGTGATTATCATCCCGCCGCTGCTGCGCCTGCTCCGCAAACGCAACAATAAGCCACAGGTGGATATCGGCTAACGGATTGCCGGATGGTGTTGCGCCATCCGGCAATCATCACTGTCGCGCCTCAATCCGCTGTAGCATATACGGGAAGAAAGGATTCGACGTCACGCGCATCAGCGTATCCAGCCCCACCGCCAGCGTGGACGTTTCCCCGCGCAGCGCGATAGTCCCGATACTGATTCCATAGCGGTTCAGTTCGTCCGGTTGCAGACCATACAGCGAATCACTGAGCGGAAACGGCACCGCCACATGCGACAGCGAATACATCTCCTGCGGCCAGGCCAACGGCAACGGCTGAACCTGCTCCACATGCTCCCCGGCCGGGGTATCGCGCGCCACGGCGTTCAGCGTTTCCGGCGTCGCATTCGTGATAATTGTCGTGCGATAGTTGCGCGGCGCAGGCGGTAACAACTGAGTAATGGCGGTATACGATGAGGTGCGCAACAGCGGACGCAGGCTGGCGGCCTGATTGATATCGAACAACACCAGTTCACTGCCGTTATTGCCCAGCCAGCGATAAAACGAATCCACCACCGCACGGGTGCTCACCGTGGAATCCATAATTGACTGGAAGGTCAACACCGGCGGCAGTTCGTTAAGGCGGGAGCTTCGCGCATCCCGCGAAATCTGCTGTTGTAATGCTTTTGTCAGCAGATAAGACTGACGCGCGGCGTTAACCGGAAACGAGTTATATTTGAACGGATTATATTCTGGCGTGACGTTCAACCACGCCGCTTTGGCAAACGCTGGAAAGAGCGCAGGCAAACCCGCCAGTCCGGCAAAACGAGCAAATGCCGTCACGCCGATCATCGGCGACAGCAGGATAAGCTGCTGAGGACGCCGCAACGTGTTGTCTTCCAGCGCGTCCAGCGTGTACTTGAGCGCCAGCGCCCCGCCGTTTGAGTAGCCCACCAGATGCAATGGCACATCTCGCCCCGCAAGCCGCGTCGCTTCCCGAACCGCCAGCCGCGAGGCGGCAAGCCACTGTTCCCACTCCACCGCCGTTAACGCACCGGGAGCGGTGCCGTGCCCAGGCAAACGCGGCACAACGGCGATAAAGCCACGCTGCTGATAATCCTTAGCAACGTATTTCATGCTGTAGGGCGAATCCGTTAAGCCATGCAGTAACACAGCGACACCACGCGGTTTCCCCTGCGGCATGAGTACGTACGAGCGATTGCCGTTGGGCGAAAACTGCGGCGGCCAGACCCGGCTGTTATGGTAAAAACGGTTGATGGGCGTCTGCTCATCCGGCTTCAGCTTATCCGTCACCCCGGTTTTCAGATGGCTAAACAGCGTCTCTTCCCGCGCCAGGTACTGCGAAAAAGTGGCCTTGTCCAGCGCGTTGGCAGACATTTCGCTACCGGTCCAGGTATGCCAGAGATGAAGATCGGGCCCGCTTTCTGTCTGGTAAACCCGCACGCCAAGAAAAACGATCAGAACCACAAGCAGCGTCAACGCCACATGCCTGATGAGCGATGCCAGTCCGGCACTCATCCATTTAAGGCGTCGGAATAGATTTTTTATCAATGGCTTAATCCCTGTCTCCCGCTCATCTGCTATTTCACAAACAGAATCAGTTTAGATTGCGGATGTAAATCCTGTCTCATTTCTTAATCCCCGATATTTATAATGTTAAATATTTGTTGTTTTTGATCACAAAAATTAAACAAATCGTCAGTTTTGTATGCGTTTATAAAAAATGTAGATATTTTTAGTTTATGGCTACGAAATGAGCATCGCCATGTCTCCCTGACCATTTACTGAGAGGATCGATTCTGATGAATGCACTGACCGCCGTAAAAACAAATGCTGATAGTGTCACCCGCAGCGACGCCGGATTTACCTTCACCCCTTCCGTACAGTCGCCGCGTCTGCTGGAGCTGACCTTTAGCGCAAAAACGACGGCGCAATTTTTGCAGCAGGTGGAACAGTGGCCGGTACAGGCGCTGGAATACAAATCCTTTTTACGTTTTAAGGTCGGTCAGATCCTCGACGCCTTATGTGGCAACCAGCTACAGCCGCTGCTTATTAAAACGCTGCTGGATCGCGCCGAAGGCGCACTGCTGATCAACGCCGAAGGGATCGACAACGTAGAACAGGCTGACGAGATGGTCAAGCTGGCGACGGCGGTGGCGCACCTTATCGGGCGCTCTAATTACGATGCGATGAGCGGCCAGTACTACGCGCGCTTTGTGGTGAAGAACGTCGATAATTCAGACAGCTACCTGCGACAACCGCACCGCGTGATGGAGCTGCATAACGACGGCACCTACGTTGAGGAAGTTACCGACTACGTGCTGATGATGAAAATCGACGAACAAAATATGGCGGGCGGAAACTCACTGTTACTACACCTCGATGACTGGGAGCATCTGGAGCGCTTTTTCAGCCACCCGCTGGCGCGTCGCTCCATGCGTTTTGCCGCGCCGCCGAGCAAAAACGTCAGCCACGATGTTTATCATCCGGTATTTGACGTTGACCAGCAGGGGCGCCCGGTCATGCGCTATATCGACCAGTTCGTCCAGCCAAAAGATTTTGAAGAGGGCGTCTGGCTCAGCGATCTCTCCGATGCGCTGGAAACCAGCAAAAACATCCTCTCTGTTCCGGTGCCGGTCGGTAAATTCCTGTTGATTAACAACCTGTTCTGGCTGCACGGGCGCGATCGTTTTACGCCACACCCGGATCTGCGCCGTGAACTGATGCGCCAGCGCGGTTATTTCGCTTATTCCACCCGTTGCTACCAGACTCATCAATAAGCGCGGTCAGACGAAGGAATTAAGCGGATGTATGATTTTGTGATTATTGGCGGCGGCATTATCGGCATGTCGACCGCCATGCAGCTTATTGATGTGTATCCAGACGCCAGCATCGCCCTGCTGGAAAAAGAGTCCGAACCGGCCTGTCATCAGACGGGTCACAACAGCGGCGTGATCCATGCCGGGGTCTACTACACTCCCGGTAGCCTCAAAGCGCAGTTTTGCCTCGCCGGAAATCGCGCCACCAAAGCCTTTTGCGATCAAAACGGCATTCGCTACGACACCTGCGGAAAAATGCTGGTGGCGACATCCGAACTGGAAATGATACGGATGCGGGCGCTGTGGGATCGCACGGCGGCAAACGGCCTGGAACGCGAGTGGTTAAGCACGGCGGAACTGCGGGAGCGGGAGCCGAACATTACCGGTCTGGGCGGGATTTTTGTTCCCTCCAGCGGAATTGTCAGCTACCGGGACGTGACGGCGGCGATGGCGAAAATCTTCCAGGCCAAAGGCGGTGAGATTGTCTACAACGCGGAGGTCAGCGCGCTGAAGGAACATGCAGCGGGCGTGGTGATCACAACCCGGGGCGGGCAGATATACGAAGCCTCAACCCTGATTAGCTGTTCCGGGCTGATGGCCGACCGGCTGGTTAAAATGCTGGGGGTCGATCCCGGTTTTATCATCTGCCCGTTCCGTGGCGAATATTTCCGCCTGGCGTCGCAGCATAATCAAATCGTTAACCATTTGATCTACCCCATTCCCGATCCGGCGATGCCGTTTTTGGGCGTCCACCTCACCCGGATGATCGACGGCAGCGTTACCGTCGGGCCTAACGCCGTGCTGGCTTTTAAACGAGAAGGCTACCGGAAAGGCGATTTTTCATTATCCGATACGCTGGAAATTTTCGGTTCGTCCGGCATCCGCCGCGTGCTGCAAAACAATTTGCGCTCAGGGCTTGGCGAGATGAAGAACTCACTGTGCAAAAGCGGCTATCTGCGGCTGGTGCAAAAATATTGCCCCAGCCTGACCTTAAAAGATTTGCAGCCGTGGCCTGCGGGCGTGCGGGCGCAGGCGGTGTCGCCGGATGGCAAGCTGATCGACGATTTCCTGTTTGTTACCACGCCACGATCCATTCACACCTGCAATGCGCCCTCTCCGGCGGCCACATCAGCCATTCCCATCGGGGCGCATATCGTCAGCAAAGTGCAGACGCTGCTGGCAAGCCAGAGTCATCCCGGACGCACGCTACGTGCGGCGCGTCGCGTGGACTCATTAAACGCCGCATTCACCCGTTAACCCTTTTAAGACAGGAAGCAATCATGCAACTTAACGATCCCACCTTGTTCCGCCAGCAGGCGTTTATCGAGGGGCAATGGCGCGACGCCAGAAGCGGCGACACAATCGCCGTAACCAACCCAGCGAACGGTCAGCCATTAGGCAGCGTACCGAAAATGGGGGCAGAAGAGACCCGTGAAGCCATTGACGCCGCTAACCGCGCGCTGCCCGCCTGGCGCGCGCTCACCGCCAAAGCGCGGGCGAATATTCTGCGTCGCTGGTTCAATTTGATGATGGAGCACCAGGACGATCTCGCCCGCCTGATGACGCTGGAACAGGGGAAACCGCTGGCGGAGGCAAAAGGAGAAATCAGCTATGCCGCCTCCTTTATTGAATGGTTTGCCGAAGAGGGTAAGCGTATCTATGGCGACACGATTCCAGGCCACCAGGCCGATAAGCGCCTGATCGTTATCAAGCAGCCGATTGGCGTCACCGCCGCCATCACGCCGTGGAATTTCCCCTCGGCGATGATTACCCGCAAAGCCGGCCCGGCGCTGGCGGCCGGTTGTACGATGGTTCTGAAACCCGCCAGCCAGACGCCGTTTTCCGCCCTGGCGCTGGCTGAACTGGCGAACCGCGCCGGGGTTCCCGCAGGCGTCTTTAACGTCATCACCGGTTCTGCGGGAGCGGTCGGCAATGAACTGACCAGCAACCCGCTGGTGCGCAAACTGTCGTTTACCGGCTCAACCGAAATTGGCCGTCAGCTGATGGAACAGTGTGCGAAAGACATCAAAAAGGTGTCTCTGGAGCTGGGCGGCAACGCGCCGTTCATCGTCTTTGATGACGCCGATCTGGATAACGCCGTAGAAGGCGCGCTGGCCTCTAAGTTTCGCAATGCCGGGCAGACCTGCGTCTGCGCTAACCGCCTGTATGTACAGGACGGCGTGTATGACCGCTTTGCGGAAAAACTCCAGCAGGCGGTGAGCAAGCTGCATCTCGGCGATGGCCTGCAAGCGGACGTCACCACCGGGCCACTGATTGACGAAAAAGCGGTAGCCAAAGTGCAGGAGCACATCGCCGACGCGCTGGAGAAAGGCGCAAAAGTGCTCTGCGGCGGTAAGGCGCATGCGCTCGGCGGCAACTTCTTCCAGCCCACCATCCTGGTGGACGTCCCCAATAACGCGAAAGTGGCTAAAGAAGAGACGTTTGGCCCCCTCGCCCCGCTATTCCGCTTTAAAGATGAAGCGGACGCGATCGCGCAGGCGAACGATACCGAGTTCGGTCTGGCGGCCTATTTCTACGCCCGCGATTTAAGCCGCGTGTTTCGCGTCGGCGAAGCGCTGGAGTACGGCATTGTCGGCATCAACACCGGCATTATCTCCAACGAAGTCGCGCCATTCGGCGGGATTAAAGCCTCCGGTCTTGGCCGCGAAGGTTCTAAGTACGGCATCGAAGATTATTTAGAAATCAAATACATGTGTATCGGCCTTTAAAAAAACAATACTGGAGAACACCTGATGAGCAGCAATAAAGAATTAATGCATCGCCGCAGTAACGCCGTCCCTCGCGGCGTAGGACAGATCCACCCTATTTTTGCCGATCGCGCGGAAAACTGCCGGGTCTGGGATGTAGAAGGCCGCGAGTATCTCGATTTTGCAGGCGGTATTGCGGTGTTGAATACCGGGCACCTGCACCCGGAGATCGTCTCGGCGGTCGAAGCACAACTGAAAAAGCTGTCGCATACCTGTTTTCAGGTGCTCGCCTACGAGCCGTATCTGGAGCTGTGCGAACTCATGAACCAGAAGGTGCCAGGCGATTTCGCGAAGAAAACCCTACTGGTGACTACCGGTTCCGAAGCGGTGGAAAACGCGGTGAAAATCGCCCGTGCGGCGACAAAGCGTAGCGGCGCCATCGCTTTTAGCGGCGCTTATCATGGCCGTACCCACTACACCCTATCGCTGACCGGAAAAGTCAATCCCTACTCTGCCGGAATGGGGCTGATGCCAGGCCACGTTTACCGCGCGCTCTACCCTTGCGCCCTGCACGGCATCAGTGATGATGACGCGATTGCCAGCATCCAGCGCATCTTTAAAAACGATGCCGCGCCGGAAGATATTGCCGCCATCATCATTGAACCGGTACAGGGAGAAGGCGGTTTTTATGCGGCCTCGCCCGCTTTTATGCAGCGTCTGCGCGCACTCTGCGACGAACACGGGATCATGCTCATTGCCGATGAAGTGCAAAGCGGCGCGGGGCGTACCGGTACGCTTTTCGCGATGGAGCAGACAGGCGTCGCGCCGGACCTCACCACCTTCGCCAAATCGATTGCCGGCGGCTTTCCGCTGGCGGGAGTAACCGGTCGCGCCGATGTGATGGACGCCATCCCACCGGGCGGTCTGGGCGGCACCTACGCCGGTAATCCTCTCGCCTGCGCCGCCGCGCTGGCGGTACTGAACATTTTCGAGCAGGAAAACCTGCTGCAAAAAGCCAAAGACCTGGGGCAAACCCTGCGTAAAGGGCTGCTGAATATTGCTGAAACGCACCGCGAGATTGGCGACGTGCGCGGCCCGGGAGCGATGATCGCCATTGAGCTGTTTGAAAATGGCGATCGCAGCAAACCGGACGCGAAGCTGACCGCCGACATCGTCGCCCGCGCCCGTGATAAAGGGCTGATCCTGCTCTCCTGCGGGCCGTACTACAACGTGCTACGCATTCTGGTGCCGCTGACTATCGAAGAAGCGCAAATTCAGCAAGGACTGGACATCATCGCTCAGTGTTTTGATGAGGCGAAGCAAGGTTAGGTCGTTGTAGGCCGGATAAGGCGCTTGCGCTGCCATCCGGCAATGTTGTGATGCCCGGTGGCGCTCCGCTTACCGGGCCTACGCATCAAGAGCAGCCAACAGCTTCAATAACAATAACGGGGTAAGAAGATGGGGCAATTGTCAGAATCACATGCTTTAGGTGGCGGACTGAAATCCCGCCACGTCACCATGCTGTCTATCGCTGGCGTCATTGGCGCCAGTCTGTTTGTCGGTTCCAGCGTCGCGATTGCGCAAGCCGGGCCTGCGGTACTGCTGGCTTACCTGTTTGCCGGGTTGCTGGTCGTTATGATTATGCGAATGCTGGCCGAAATGGCCGTCGCCACGCCGGATACCGGCTCTTTCTCAACCTATGCGGATAAAGCCATCGGCCCCTGGGCGGGCTACACCATCGGCTGGCTGTACTGGTGGTTCTGGGTGCTGGTTATCCCGCTGGAGGCCAATATTGCCGCCATCATCCTGCATTCATGGATACCGGGCGTCCCCATCTGGCTGTTCTCTCTGGCGATCACCATCGCATTAACCGGCAGTAATTTGCTGAGCGTCAAAAATTACGGCGAGTTCGAATTCTGGCTGGCGCTGTGCAAAGTGATTGCCATTCTGGCGTTTATCGCGCTGGGCGCGGCGGCAATTAGCGGCTTTTATCCCTACGCAGACGTGAGCGGCGTTTCACGCCTGTGGGATCACGGCGGCTTTATGCCCAATGGCTTCGGCGCGGTACTGAGCGCGATGCTGATCACCATGTTCTCGTTTATGGGCGCAGAGATTGTCACGATTGCCGCCGCCGAGTCCGACACGCCGGATAAGCATATCGTGCGCGCCACCAACTCGGTGATCTGGCGTATTTCAATCTTCTACCTGTGCTCTATTTTCGTGGTGGTCGCGCTCATCCCGTGGAACATGCCGGGACTCAAAGACGTTGGTTCTTACCGTTCGGTACTGGAATTGCTGCATATTCCTTATGCCAAAGCGATCATGGACTGCGTGATTTTATTGTCAGTCACCAGTTGCCTGAATTCCGCGCTGTATACGGCGTCGAGAATGCTCTACTCCCTCAGCCGTCGTGGCGATGCGCCCGCCGTTATGGGCAAACTCAACCGCAGCAGGACGCCGTATGTGGCGGTGCTGTTATCCACGGGGGCGGCATTTCTCACGGTGGTGGTAAATTATTACGCCCCGGCGAAAGTGTTTAAATTCCTGATCGACAGCTCCGGCGCGATCGCCCTGCTCGTCTACCTGGTGATTGCGGTTTCCCAGCTCAGAATGCGGAAAATCCTGCTGGCGGAAGGGAGCGAAATTAAGCTGAAAATGTGGCTCTATCCGTGGCTGACCTGGCTGGTTATCGCTTTTATCTGCTTTGTGCTGGTGGTGATGCTATTCCGACCGGCGCAACAGCTGGAGGTGATTTCTACCGGGCTGTTAGGACTGGGGATCATTTGCACCGTGCCGATTATGTCCCGCTGGAAAAAACTGGTATTGTGGCAAAAAACACCGTTGCAAAATACGCGTTAGACCTGTGTCCCGGCGCGCGCCGGGATATCAGCCCAATGCTATTCAGGAGTTGTACCATGACCGCCTCTGCCCAACCGACGGCCATAGATGGATACCGATGGCTCAAAAACGATATTATTCGCGGCGTTTATCAGCCCGATGAGAAGCTGCGCATGAGTCTGTTAACATCACGCTATGAGTTAGGCGTGGGGCCGTTGCGGGAAGCGCTTTCTCAACTGGTGGCGGAACGGCTGGTCACGGTGGTGAACCAGAAAGGCTATCGCGTGGCGTCAATGTCGGAGCAGGAATTGCTCGATATTTTCGATGCCCGCGCCAATATGGAAGCCATGCTGGTGCAACTGGCTATTGCGCGTGGCGGCGATGAGTGGGAAGCCGATATTCTCGCCAGGGCGCATATGCTCAACAAACTGGAATCGAGCGATGCCAGCGAACGTATGCTGGACGAGTGGGATCAGCGCCATCAGGCATTTCATACGGCTATTGTTGCCGGTTGCGGCTCACATTATCTGCTGCAAATGCGCGAGCGACTTTTCGATCTGGCGGCACGCTACCGTTTTATCTGGCTGCGCAAAACGGTTCTGTCCGTTGAAATGCTCGAAGATAAACATATTCAGCATCGGGCGCTTATGGAGGCTATTCTGGCGCGCGATGCCGCACGCGCCAGCGAATTAATGCGCCAGCATTTACTGACGCCAATTCCGATTATTCAACAGGCGATGGCCGGTAAACTTCAGCAGGAACAGAGCTGAGTCCGGTTACTCTTCCGGGATACGTAAAACCTGCCCGGGATATATTTTATCCGGGCTTTTCAGCATCGGCTTATTCGCTTCAAAGATTTTGTTGTACAGATTGGCATTACCGTAAACCTGTTTTGAAATAGCGCTCAACGTGTCGCCTGATTTCACCGTATAAAATTGACTCTCCGCCGCAGGCGCTGACGTTTTAACCTGATCTTCCACACTGCCGATCCCGGAAATATTCCCGATCGCAATGAGGATTTTTTCTTTCGCTTCCTGACTTAAACCGTCGCCTGTTACCGTCGCTTTACCGTCCGTCACCTGCACATTGACTTTATCGGCGTCAGGAATACCGGTTTTGTTTAAGTGTTCCTGCACCTTTTTCGCCAGATCATCTTTATCATGATTTCCGGTTACGGCATCCCAGAGCTTTTCACCCGCATCTTTCACAAAATTGAAGAGACCCATATTTACCTCGGTTGTACACAATAGACACCCAGAGAGTGTAGCAGAGGGAAGCGGCTTAACAGGGAAACGGCATGACATATTGCTGGCGCAAACTGTAAGGCGAACAAGACATTCCTCATTTACACCCTTTACGCTGCCAGGAAGCTGATTTACGCTGCTAAATACACCGTATTGTCCACCAGGAGAAACCATGACAACCGGGACGATTTCCCCGCGCGAAGCACAGGCGCTGATAGTACAAGGGGCAACGCTGATTGATATCCGTGACGCCGATGAATACATGCGCGAACATATTCCCGACGCGCAGCTGGCGCCGCTCTCCACGCTTGAGCACGGCGCTTTTCCGGCGGCGTTACGGGCTGAACGCATCATCTTTCACTGTCAGTCCGGCAGGCGTACCAGCGGCAATGCCGCAGCGCTCCAGGCGGTCGCCGCCCCCGCAGAAGTCTGGCTGCTGGAGGGGGGAATCGAAGGCTGGAAAGCTGCGGGCCTGCCCGTGGCGGAAGATAAGTCTCAGCCGCTGCCGCTGATGCGTCAGGTGCAAATTGCCGCCGGAGGACTGGTTCTACTGGGCGTTGCGCTGGGTTACACCGTCAGTAGCGGTTTCTTCCTGATCAGCGGCTTTGTTGGCGCCGGGTTAATGCTGGCGGGATTCACGGGTTTCTGCGGCATGGCGCGACTGCTCGAAAAGATGCCCTGGAACCGGCGAACACATTAAGCGGTAGCGCCAGAATCGCCGCAGTCACCGGCGGGCCGGGTGGTTTGTACTGACCAGGTTGATATCAGCCGGATAAGCACCGTCTCATCCGGCAAAATACCGCGAAATTAGATCAGAAAATCATCCAGAGATTTCCCCACCGCCAGCGCCTGGGCAATCGGCTTAGGCGTGCGCCCCTGACCGGTCCATGTTTTCGTCTCACCATCAAAATCGGTAAAACGATATTTCGCCGGGCGCGGCTGACGTTTTTTACCTGAACGCGGCGTTGCCGCCCCCATATTTAATAAGTCTTCTGGCTTGATGCCGTCGGCTTTCATCATCTCCAGAAAGGTATTAATCTTTTCTTGCTGTTCAGCGCGCAGACGCTGTTGCTCTTCTTCTTCTTCGCGTCTTTCTTTAGTGACAACCCTGAATTTTTCGAGCATTTCTTCAAGAACGTCAATGGAGAATTCGCGGGCCATTGCGCGCAGTGTACGGATATTATTTAAATTCTGTAACATCAAAGTCATAACAATAAAACCTTTTAACGCAGGGGAAAACAAGCATTACGCCAGAAAGTATATTCGATTATTGATTATATTTCCAGAGAGTGGGATATACAGTAATATCCGGCCTGCACACCGCCGCTTATATTTATTCGCCTTCGCCGTTATATATCAGCCAGAATAACGCACGCCTGCAAAATTAAAAAAGCGGCCCCTCCCCGGCGTACACAACAGCAGCCGTCGATGCCCTTTCGCTCCCGCCTCGCTTGCGCAAAATGCCGAAAAAAACAATAAAAGTTAAGCCATTGATTCGGAAAACATTAGTCACGGCGGACAACGAAAATCCCGAAACGAACAAAAAACAGACACCGGCAGAGTATTTTATCGACAAAAAGGCAATAAATAAAAATTTTACACTAGTTGCTAGTTATTATATAGAGATATACGCTATGCATTAGCGAAAGCACTACGCTAAATCACTACAACCACACGTTCAATGGCGATTTTTACCCTTTTACAAGGAGCATTAACATGTTCTCACCGCAGTCACGCTTGCGTCATGCAGTCGCAGACACGTTCGCGATGGTTGTTTATTGTTCTGTCGTGAACATGTTGATCGAGATATTCCTCTCTGGAATGACCTTTGAACAGTCGCTGTCTTCCCGTCTGGTCGCCATTCCGGTCAATATTCTGATCGCGTGGCCCTATGGAATGTATCGTGATGCGATTATGCGCGTCGCGCGTAAGGCGAGCCCGGCGAGTTGGGTGAAGAATCTGGCGGATGTACTGGCTTACGTCACCTTCCAGTCTCCGGTTTATGTCGCGATTTTGTTGACGGTCGGCGCAGACTGGCACCAGATTACAGCGGCAGTCAGTTCGAATATCGTGATATCCATGCTGATGGGCGCGGTTTACGGCTACTTCCTTGATTATTGCCGCCGCCTGTTCAAAGTCAGCAGCTACCACCAGGCCAAAGCCTGAGATCCGCTTTCTTCGCGACTGGCAAGGCCAGTCGCTTCGTTAGTTTGAATTTGGTTTTGCTTCGCCAAACAGTCCATGCAAATAGCGCTCAAGCGCAATCCGTGAACTAAAGCCGTGCGGTATGCCGTAATGTTCGTGAATTTCTCCGCCTAAATAAAGCGGGAACTGATGATAATGATCGCAGGTTTTAATTTCCGAAGCAGGTTCTGCCAGTGAAGAACTGCGTTCTTTTAGCGTCGGATGAATCACTAATGCGGTACGCCCCATACGCGCTTCACGATTAACGTACACATAATTTTCGCCACGTCGATAACCGTATGCTTTCTGTGTTACCACATCTACGGTAAAACCCACTTTTTCAAGTACGCGCGCCACCTCATCGGGTCGTAAATACATATTTTATCCTCGTTATCCTTTACTGCGGGCTTACCTTACCCGATCCAGCATTAGCAACGCTTTCAGAAAAATCCATAAACTCGCGAATATACCGTGACGCGCCTCAGAAGATAAAAAATATGGACTACACTGAAGTTCACATCGAAATCAATGGAGGATCATATGTTTAACCGACCGAGCCGAAAAGACGCCGATGAAAATGTTCAGGATATTCAGAACGATGTCAGTCAATTAGCCGATACCCTTGAAGACGTGCTGAAATCATGGGGAAGCGATGCCAAAGATGAAGCGGAAACCGCGCGGCGCAAAGCGCAGGCATTGCTGAAAGAAACCCGTGCCCGTATGCATGGCCGCACGCGAGTAGAGAGTAGAACAGGCGGCGCGTGATGCCGTGGGATGCGCGGATACCTTTGTGCGAGAAAAACCCTGGTGCAGCATGGGGACAGCCGCCGCTGTCGGCATCGTTGTCGGGGCGCTGTTAAGTTTACGCCGTTAACGGGGAATCTTGCCGGATGCGACGCAAAGCGTCTTATCCGGCCGACGGCGTGTCGGTTATGGCTTCCCGAAGCTGACGTGCGACCTGTTTTGCCATTTCCGCTGAAGTGATGTTGGTAAACGACAGCAGCAGTCCTCCCCTTCCTTCTGACTGAAGCCGCCAGCGGCTCAATGCCTGCACCGCTAATCCGGCCTGATTGGCTTTCGCCGTCAGCAACCGGTCATCAGCATCCACCGCAACAACCAGCTGAATACCGCCTTCCTGTGGGACAACGGCGAATCCCTGCTCACGCAGCGCCTCTTCCATCCAAAGCCGTCGCCTGGCGTAATGCTGGCGCATCTTTTTCAAATGCCGCCAGAAATGACCATCGCGGATAAAATCCGCCAGCGTCTGCTGCCACAACACCGGCACGCTACAGGCCATCAGCCCCGCCAGTTGACGAAAACGCGCCGCCTGATTAAGCGGAACCACCAGCCATGCGGTACGCAGCGCCGGAAACAGCGACTTGCTGAACGTTCCGGCATAGATCACCCGCTGCGGCGCATCGAGGCTTTTCAGCGGCGGAAGCGGCTTGCCGTGGTAACGAAATTCACTGTCATAATCGTCTTCGATAATCCATGCCTGCGCGCTCGCCGCCCATTCAAGTAACTGGCGGCGACGGGTTAAAGAGAGCGCCACGCCGAGCGGGCTTTGGTGGGCCGGCGTTAACAACACAAAACGCGCCTGCGGGTAATCGTGAATGCCTGCCGCCACATTCAGTCCATGATCATCGACCGGAACCGGCATCAGCCCGACATTTTCCTGGGCAATCACCGGGCGAATAAGGGGAAACCCGGGATCTTCAACCCACATGCCTTCTCCAGGTTTCGCCAGCGCGCGCAGGATAAGGGTCATTGAGGACGCATAGCCGGAAGTGATAAACACCTGTTCCGGCAGGCATTCAATACTGCGCGACACCCGCAGATAATCGACAATGGCCTCGCGCAAAATCGCTTCGCCGCAGACGTCGCCCAACGCGAGATCAAAACGGGTCTGCGTACGCAGGCGACGCCCCATCACCCGCGCCCAAATCTCACGCGGGAAAAGATCCAGCGCAGGCAATCCCATTTGAAATGGATCGGGCGTCTGGCTTTCTCCGGCGAAAACGGCAGGCGTAGCGACCGTTTTTTCTGGACGTACATGCCCGCTGACAAACGTACCGGCCTGCCCGCGCCGCTCCAGCCAGCCTTGCGCCACCAGCTCGCCGTACGCGTTTTCGACCGTCGAGCGTGAAACGCCTAACTCTTGCGACCAGGTCCGGCTGGACGGCAAACGCGCCCCGGCCTTGAGTTCGCCATGCTCAATGGCGTTTTTTAACTGACGGGCGATTTGCTGGTAGCGTGGCACAGGTGAACGATCCTTTATGGTCTGCTTTTTTCATAAAAATATGGCTCTCTTTAGCAGTCCATTATAGTGCTACATTGCTGACGTCTAAACGAGGAGAAGTATGATGACGACATTACGTCAGCCCTATTATGAACTTAGCCCTGAAGTCTATAGTGCGCTGGGCCAGGCCAAAAAAGCGTTGGAAAACAGCGAGCTGGACACCACGCTGATGGAACTGATTTATCTGCGTATCTCACAGATCAACGGTTGCGCATTTTGTCTGGAGATGCACAGCAAAGCCCTGCGTAAATCCGGCGTGGCGCAAAGCAAACTGGATGCGCTGGCCGGGTGGCGGGTAAGCCATCACTTCAGCGAACAGGAGCGTGCGGCGCTGGCCTGGGCGGAATCCGTCACGGATATCGCAAGAACGCATGCCGAAGATGACGCGTATCTGCCGCTACTCGAAAGTTTCAGCGCCCGTGAAATCAGCGATCTGACCTTCGCTATCAGTCTGATGAACTGCTTCAACCGACTGGCCGTTGGGATGCGGATGTAAACCCGCTATTGCCGGATGGCGGCGTAAACGCCTTATCCGGCCTACACCGTAGGCCCGATTAGCGTAAGCGCCATCGGGCGACGTTTAACCATACCCCCCCATTCCCGCTGAGCTAATCAGCAGAAGCAAATTAATCGATATTTCCCATATCTTGTGTGGTTGAAACTTTATTCATCTACATCTAGTATTCTCTCTATCAAGACACACACAACCCGACGCATATCATCGCGCCGTTCTCTCATTTTAAATGGAAATACGAATCATGCGCATTACTATTTACACTCGTAACGACTGTGTTCAGTGCCACGCCACCAAACGGGCGATGGAAAGCCGTGGATTTGACTTTGAGATGGTGAACGTCGATCTGGTTCCCGACGCGGCAGACACCCTGCGGGAAAAAGGTTTTCGCCAGCTGCCTGTGGTCATCGCGGGCGATACCAGTTGGTCAGGCTTCCGCCCGGATATGATCAACCGTCTGCATCCTGATGCGCGCGTGGCCAGCGCATGAGCCAACTCGTCTACTTTTCCAGCAGCTCCGAAAATACGCACCGCTTTATGCAGCGTCTGGGGCTGCCCGCTATTCGCATTCCGCTTAATGAACGCGAGCGAATCAGGGTAGACGAACCTTACATTCTGGTCGTCCCCTCTTACGGCGGCGGCGGTACGGCAGGCGCGGTTCCACGACAGGTGATCCGCTTTTTAAATGATGAACATAACCGGGCGTTAATTCGCGGCGTGATCGCCTCCGGCAACCGTAACTTTGGCGAGGCTTACGGTCGCGCTGGCGAGGTCATTTCACAAAAATGCGGCGTCCCCTGGCTGTACCGCTTTGAACTGATGGGAACGCAAAGCGACATCGACAACGTCCGAAAAGGAGTGAGCGAATTTTGGCAACGACAACCGCAGAACGTGTGAAGCAAGAAACGATGGATTATCACGCGCTGAATGCCATGCTGAATCTGTACGATAAAGCAGGCCATATTCAGTTCGATAAGGATCGGCAGGCGGTGGAGGTGTTCTTTGCCACCCATGTCCGCCCCAATTCCGTCTCCTTTGCCAGCCAGGACGAGCGCCTGGAGTATCTGCTTCGCGAAGGCTATTACGACGAAAGCGTTTTAACCCGCTACGATCGCGCTTTCGTGGTGAAGCTGTTTGCTCACGCCCACGCCAGCGGTTTTCGCTTCCAGACGTTCCTTGGCGCGTGGAAATATTACACCAGCTATACGCTGAAAACGTTCGACGGCAAACGCTACCTTGAAGACTTTGAAGACCGGGTGACAATGGTGGCGCTGACGCTGGCGCAGGGCAATGAAGCGCTGGCGATGCAGCTTACCGATGAAATCCTCTCCGGGCGCTTTCAGCCGGCCACGCCGACCTTCTTAAACTGCGGCAAACAACAGCGCGGCGAGCTGGTCTCCTGCTTCCTGTTACGCATTGAAGACAATATGGAGTCCATTGGTCGGGCGGTTAACTCGGCGCTACAGCTTTCCAAGCGCGGCGGCGGCGTGGCGTTTTTGCTCTCGAATCTTCGTGAAGCGGGCGCGCCGATCAAGCGTATTGAGAACCAGTCCTCAGGCGTGATCCCGGTAATGAAGATGCTGGAAGACGCCTTTTCTTACGCCAATCAGTTAGGGGCGCGTCAGGGGGCGGGCGCCGTGTATCTGCATGCGCACCACCCGGATATCCTGCGTTTTCTCGACACGAAACGCGAAAACGCCGATGAAAAGATCCGCATTAAAACGCTGTCGCTGGGCGTGGTGATCCCGGACGTAACGTTCCGTCTGGCGAAAGAAAACGCGCAGATGGCGCTGTTCTCGCCTTACGATGTCGAACGCATTTACGGCAAACCGTTCGGAGATATCGCCATTAGCGAACGGTACGATGAGCTGCTCGCCGACGAACGCGTACGCAAGCAGTACATCAATGCGCGCGAATTTTTCCAGCGGCTCGCGGAAATCCAGTTTGAGTCAGGCTATCCCTACATCATGTACGAGGATACGGTAAACCGCGCGAATCCGATTGCCGGTCGCATCAACATGAGCAACCTGTGCTCGGAGATTTTGCAGGTCAACAGCGCCTCCACCTATGATGAAAATCTGGATTACGCGCAGACCGGGCATGATATCTCCTGCAACCTCGGTTCGCTGAACATCGCCCATACGATGGACTCCCCGAATTTTGGCCGCACGGTGGAAACGGCGATTCGCGGCCTGACGGCGGTGTCGGATATGAGCCATATCCGCAGCGTACCGTCAATTGAAGCCGGAAACGCCGCATCACACGCGATTGGCCTGGGGCAGATGAACCTGCACGGTTATCTGGCGCGAGAAGGCATTGCCTACGGCAGCCCGGAGGCGCTGGATTTCACCAACCTCTATTTCTACACCGTGACCTGGCACGCGCTGAATACCTCAATGATGATGGCGCGTGAACGCGGTAAAACCTTCGCCGGATTCAAACAATCGCGCTATGCCAGCGGCGAGTATTTCGAACAATATTTGCAGGGCGACTGGCAGCCGAAAACCGACACGGTTCGTGCGCTCTTTGCCCGTAGCGGCATTACGCTTCCGGGCCGCGAAATGTGGGCGCGGCTGCGGGATGAGGTGATGCGCTACGGCATCTATAACCAGAATTTACAGGCGGTGCCGCCGACCGGTTCCATTTCCTATATCAACCACGCGACGTCAAGCATTCACCCGATCGTGTCGAAGATAGAGATCCGCAAAGAAGGAAAAACCGGACGCGTTTACTACCCGGCCCCGTTTATGACCAATGAGAACCTGGACATGTACCAGGACGCCTATGAAATCGGCCCGGAAAAAATCATTGATACCTATGCCGAAGCCACACGCCACGTTGATCAGGGACTGTCGCTGACGCTGTTCTTCCCGGATACCGCGACAACCCGCGATATCAACAAAGCCCAGATTTACGCGTGGCGAAAAGGGATCAAAACGCTGTATTACATCCGTCTGCGTCAGCTGGCGCTGGAAGGTACTGAAATAGAAGGCTGCGTATCATGCGCGCTATAAGGAGAGCAGGATGAAACTATCACGCGTGAGCGCCATCAACTGGAACAAGATTCAGGATGATAAAGACCTGGAAGTGTGGAACCGCCTGACCAGCAACTTCTGGCTGCCGGAAAAGGTGCCGCTTTCCAATGATATCCCCGCCTGGCAGACACTGAGCGCCGCCGAGCAGCAGCTTACCATCCGCGTGTTTACCGGATTAACGCTGCTCGACACCATTCAGAATATCGCCGGGGCCCCTGCGTTGATGCAGGACGCGCTGACGCCGCATGAAGAGGCGGTGCTGTCAAACATCAGCTTTATGGAAGCGGTACATGCCCGTTCGTACAGCTCGATTTTCTCTACGCTTTGCCAGACGAAAGACGTAGACGCGGCCTATGCCTGGAGTGAGGAAAATGCGCCGCTGCAACGCAAGGCGCAGATTATCCTGCAACATTACACCGCCGACAATCCGCTGAAAAAGAAAATCGCCAGCGTATTCCTGGAATCTTTCCTGTTCTATTCCGGCTTCTGGCTGCCAATGTATTTTTCCAGCCGGGGCAAGCTGACCAACACCGCCGACCTGATTCGTCTGATTATTCGTGACGAAGCGGTACATGGTTATTACATCGGCTATAAATACCAAAAAGGGCTGGAGAAACTGTCGGAATCCGAACGCGACGAATTGAAGCATTTCGCCCTTGATTTGCTGATGGAGCTGTATGACAACGAGTCTCGCTATACGGAAGAACTGTATGCCGAAACCGGTTGGGTGGCAGACGTTAACGCCTTTCTCTGTTACAACGCCAATAAAGCGTTGATGAACCTGGGCTACGAAGCGTTATTCCCCGCAGAAATGGCGGAGGTCAATCCTGCCATACTTGCTGCGCTTTCACCGAATGCGGATGAAAACCATGATTTCTTCTCCGGTTCAGGCTCCTCCTATGTGATGGGAAAAGCCATCGAAACCGAAGACGAAGACTGGAATTTTTGACGGCGATTATCGCGGTAAATATCGATCACACTTCCGCGATAATATTTTAACGGGATCACGTTTTTATCACACAATTATTTCTGTGTGATCTACACTCAATATCTGCCACATTATTCGCCTGAATTTCAGCAATTCAGGCGCGTTTTCGGTGGTCGTTACAAAAAATATCGCTCTCCCCCCACTCCACCTCAGCCCTTATATCATGGGAAATCCCGGCAAATGGCCTCCGGCAATATTTGTGTCTGAGGAAAATTCAGGGTTGTCTCAGATTCTCAGTATGTTAGGGTAGAAAAAGGTGACTATTTCTATCAGGTATCGTATCGACATAATAAATAACAGGAATCTTTCTATTGCATGGCAATTAAATTAGAAGTTAAGAATCTCTATAAGATATTTGGTGAGCATCCGCAGCGAGCTTTCAAATATATTGAAAAAGGACTTTCGAAAGAGCAAATTCTGGATAAAACAGGGCTATCGCTTGGCGTTAAAGACGCCAGTCTGGCCATTGAAGAAGGCGAGATTTTTGTCATCATGGGATTATCCGGTTCGGGTAAATCCACAATGGTACGCCTTCTCAATCGCCTGATTGAACCCACCCGCGGGCAAGTGCTGATCGACGGCGTTGATATTGCAAAAATATCTGACGCCGAGCTTCGCGAGGTGCGCAGAAAGAAAATTGCGATGGTTTTCCAGTCATTTGCATTAATGCCGCACATGACCGTACTGGATAATACGGCATTCGGCATGGAATTAGCCGGCGTTGCCGCTGAAGAGCGCCGTGAAAAAGCGCTGGATGCCTTACGCCAGGTGGGGCTGGAGAATTATGCGCACGGCTACCCGGATGAACTCTCCGGCGGTATGCGCCAGCGTGTCGGTCTGGCCCGCGCATTAGCGATCAACCCTGACATTCTGTTAATGGATGAGGCCTTCTCGGCGCTCGATCCCTTAATTCGTACCGAGATGCAGGATGAGCTGGTAAAACTACAGGCAAAACATCAGCGTACCGTCGTTTTTATTTCCCACGATCTCGATGAAGCGATGCGTATTGGCGATCGTATTGCCATTATGCAAAACGGCGAAGTCGTTCAGGTGGGAACGCCAGATGAAATTCTGAATAACCCGGCGAATGATTATGTCCGCACCTTCTTCCGTGGGGTCGATATTAGCCAGGTGTTCAGCGCCAAAGATATTGCCCGCCGCAGCCCGGTGGGATTAATTCGTAAAACGCCAGGTTTTGGTCCGCGTTCCGCACTGAAATTATTGCAGGATGAAGACCGTGAATTTGGTTATGTGATTGAACGCGGTAATAAGTTTGTCGGCATTGTTTCCATCGACTCATTAAAAGCGGCATTAAGCCAGGCGCAAGGTATTGAAGCAGCGCTTATTGACGAGTCACTGGCGGTGGATGCGCAAACACCTCTTAGCGAGTTGCTCTCTCATGTTGGCCAGGCGCCTTGTGCGGTGCCGGTTGTCGACGAGGAACAACAGTATGTCGGCATTATTTCAAAACGCATGCTGCTACAGGCTTTAGATCGCGAGGGGGCAAACAATGGCTGAACAAACTAATCCGTGGGATACCGCGCCAGCGGCGGATAGCGCCGCGCAATCCGCCGACGCCTGGGGAACGCCTTCGGGCGCGCCTGCCGATGGCGGCGGCGCAGACTGGCTGACCAGCGCGCCTGCGCCTGCGCCAGAACATTTTAATATTATGGACCCGTTCCATAAGACGCTGATCCCGCTGGACAGCTGGGTCACTGAAGGGATCGACTGGGTCGTTACGCATTTCCGCCCCGTTTTCCAGGGCATCCGTGTACCGGTGGATTACATTCTCAATGGCTTCCAGCAGCTGTTGCTGGGTATGCCAGCTCCGGTGGCGATTATCATTTTCGCACTGATCGCCTGGCAGATCTCCGGCCTGGGGATGGGGGCCGCCACGCTGGTGTCCCTGATTGCCATCGGCGCGATTGGCGCCTGGTCACAGGCGATGATTACCCTGGCGCTGGTGCTGACCGCCCTGCTGTTCTGCGTGGTCATCGGTTTGCCACTGGGGATATGGCTGGCGCGCAGTCCGCGTGCGGCGAAAATTGTCCGCCCGCTGCTGGATGCGATGCAAACAACGCCTGCGTTCGTCTATCTGGTGCCGATCGTGATGCTGTTCGGTATCGGTAACGTGCCGGGGGTGGTAGTGACCATTATCTTTGCCCTGCCGCCGATTGTGCGTCTGACCATTCTGGGGATTAACCAGGTTCCGGCGGATTTGATCGAAGCCTCACGCTCATTTGGCGCCAGTCCGCGTCAGATGCTGTTTAAAGTACAGCTACCGCTGGCCATGCCCACCATTATGGCGGGTGTTAACCAGACGCTCATGCTTGCCCTCTCCATGGTAGTGATCGCCTCTATGATTGCCGTCGGCGGGCTTGGTCAGATGGTGCTGCGTGGCATTGGCCGCCTCGACATGGGGCTGGCGACCGTCGGCGGGGTCGGTATTGTGATCCTCGCTATCATTCTGGACCGCCTGACCCAGGCCGTTGGTCGCGACTCGCGCAGCCGTGGCAACCGCCGCTGGTATACCACCGGTCCCGTTGGGCTTATCACTCGCCCTTTCGTTAAGTAATTCACCCGTTGCCCGGTGGCGCATTGCTTACCGGGTCTACAATTCATTAGCTTACACAAAATCGTTCAAGTTGCATCGCGGCGGCAAACGAATGTATCCCCAGGAGCGTACACGCAGTACGTGACCGGGGTGCATGAGTGCAGCTAACAAAGAGGCAGCTTGGAAGATGAAGTGTAATAAGGAACAACGATGCGACATAACATTCTATTTGCCACAGCGTTTGCCACCCTTGTCTCTACCAGCGCATTCGCTGCCGACCTGCCGGGCAAAGGCGTTACCGTACAGCCGGTGCAGAGCACCATCACCGAAGAAACCTTCCAGACGCTGCTGGTCAGCCGCGCGCTGGAGAAACTGGGTTATACCGTCAATAAGCCAAGCGAAGTTGATTACAACGTCGGTTACACCTCCATTGCCTCTGGCGATGCAACTTTTACCGCCGTGAACTGGCAGCCGCTGCATGATGATATGTACGCCGCTGCGGGCGGAGACAAAAAGTTCTATCGCGAGGGGGTATTCGTGACGGGCGCCGCGCAGGGTTATCTGATCGACAAGAAAACCGCTGAGCAGTACAAGATCACTAACCTCGCCCAGTTAAAAGACCCGAAAATCGCCAAAATCTTTGACACCAACGGCGACGGCAAAGCTGACATGATGGGTTGTTCGCCAGGCTGGGGTTGTGAAGCGGTGATTAACCACCAGAACAAAGCGTTCGATCTGGAAAAAACCGTCGACGTCAGCCACGGTAACTATGCCGCGATGATGGCCGACACCATCACCCGCTTCAAAGAAGGCAAGCCGATTCTGTACTACACCTGGACGCCGTACTGGGTGAGCGACGTGATGAAGCCGGGTAAAGATGTTGTCTGGTTACAGGTGCCGTTCTCTTCCCTGCCGGGCGAGCAGAAAGACATTGATACTAAACTGCCGAACGGCGCGAACTATGGCTTCCCGGTGAACACCATGCACATTGTCGCCAACAAAGCCTGGGCAGAGAAAAACCCGGCGGCGGCGAAGCTGTTCGCCATCATGAAGGTGCCGCTGGCGGATATCAACGCGCAGAACGCGATGATGCATGAAGGCAAATCGTCCGAGGCTGATGTTCAGGGTCACGTTGACGGCTGGATCAAAGCCCACCAGCAGCAGTTTGACGGCTGGGTAAAAGAAGCGCTGGCCGCGCAGAAATAACCTACTCGTCGGCCTTAAAGCTGCGCGCCATCAGGCGCAGTAACCACACCAATGCCGGATGGTGGCGCGATGCGCCTTATCCGGCCTATACGCCCTCCCCCAACCGCACAATCCATCACTCAACAAACCACTCACATTCATAAACATCCGCTATGATTGATACCCCAGGAAATCATATCTGACTCAAAATAATGACTAAATCCACTCACGGGCTTAGCCCGGCGCTGATTGTTTTAATGTCCGTGGCAACCGGTCTGGCCGTCGCCAGTAACTATTACGCCCAGCCGCTGCTCGATACCATCGCGAACAATTTCTCGCTTTCCGCCAGCTCGGCGGGCTTTATCGTTACCGCCGCTCAGTTGGGCTATGCCGCCGGATTGCTCTTTCTGGTGCCGCTGGGCGATATGTTCGAGCGCCGGACGCTCATCGTCTCCATGACGCTGCTGGCCGCAGGCGGCATGCTGATTACCGCCAGCAGCCAGTCGCTCGGTATGATGATTCTCGGCACGGCGCTCACCGGGCTGTTCTCCGTCGTGGCGCAAATCCTGGTGCCGCTGGCGGCGACGCTCGCCACGCCGGATAAGCGCGGCAAAGTGGTCGGCACCATCATGAGCGGCCTGCTGCTGGGGATTTTACTGGCGCGTACCGTTGCCGGATTGCTGGCGAATCTTGGCGGCTGGCGCACCGTCTTCTGGGTCGCTTCTGTGCTGATGGCGCTGATGGCCGTCGCGCTGTGGCGCGGTTTACCAAAGGTGAAATCAGAAACGCATCTTAACTATCCGCAGCTATTGGGTTCCGTGTTCAGCCTGTTTATCCACGACGGCCTCCTGCGCACCCGCGCGTTGTTAGGCTGCCTGACGTTCGCCAACTTCAGCATTCTCTGGACATCAATGGCCTTTTTACTGGCCGCGCCGCCGTTTAACTATTCCGAAGGAATGATTGGGCTGTTTGGTCTGGCGGGAGCCGCTGGCGCGCTGGGCGCTCGTCCGGCGGGCGGTTTTGCCGATAAAGGGAAGTCTCATCTCACCACGACTTTCGGCCTGCTGTTGCTGTTGCTCTCCTGGCTGGCTATCTGGTACGGACACAGCTCGGTGCTGGCGCTGATTATTGGCATCCTGGTGCTGGATCTCACCGTGCAGGGCGTACACATCACCAATCAGACGGTGATTTACCGCGTCCACCCGGATGCGCGTAACCGGCTCACCGCCGGGTATATGACCAGCTACTTTATCGGCGGCGCCGCCGGTTCGTTGATTTCGGCATCGGCCTGGCAGCATGCCGGCTGGGCCGGCGTTTGTCTGGCCGGTACCACCGTCGCCGCGCTCAATCTACTGGTCTGGTGGCGAGGTTTTCACCGACAAGAAGCCGCAAATTAAGCAGATGGCAAGCGTTTACCTTTGATTGAGCTCCCCAGGGTGTTAAGGCGTCCCCCACTCTGTTAAGGTTATATGATTCATTTATGCTGGTTATTTTAACATCGGTGACGAATCAGATAATCTTATGGAAAGCCCTGCACCCCAGTCTGAGCCCCGTCCGGCAACATTAACGGAAGGATTCAAAGACAGTTTACCGATAGTCATAAGTTATATTCCGGTGGCGTTTGCGTTTGGCCTTAACGCCACCCGTCTGGGCTTTACTCCCCTCGAAAGCGTTTTTTTCTCCTGCATTATTTACGCAGGCGCCAGCCAGTTCGTCATCACCACCATGCTCGCGGCGGGCAGCACATTATGGGTCGCCGCGCTGACCGTGATGGCGATGGACGTACGCCATGTGCTGTACGGCCCTTCCCTGCGTAGTCGCATCAGCCAACGGCTCAGTAAACCTAAAACCGCCCTGTGGGCATTTGGCCTCACCGATGAAGTGTTTGCTGCCGCCACGGCCAAACTGGTACGGGATAACCGCCGCTGGAGTGAAAACTGGATGATCGGCATCGCGTTCTGCTCCTGGGCTTCCTGGGTGCTCGGCACGGTCATTGGCGCATTTTCCGGGAGCGGATTGCTGAAAGGCTTCCCCGCCGTTGAGGCGGCATTAGGTTTTATGCTGCCAGCCCTGTTTATGAGCTTTTTGCTCGCCTCTTTTCAACGCAAACAAACGCTGTGCGTCACGGCGGCGTTAATCGGCGCGCTGGCAGGCGTCACGCTGTTTTCCATTCCTGCGGCTATCCTGGCGGGTATCGCCAGCGGGTGTCTGACCGCCTTGATCCAGTCGTTCTGGCAAGGAGCGCCCGATGAGTTATGAGGTTTTGCTGCTGGGGCTGCTGGTTGGCTGCGCCAATTATTGTTTTCGTTATTTACCGCTTCGTCTGCGAATGGGAAACACCCGTCCCGCCAGGCGCGGGGCAACGGGCGTGTTGCTCGACACCATTGGCATCGCGTCCATCTGCGCCCTGCTGGTGGTGTCTACGGCTCCCGAAGTGATGCACGACGCCAGCCGGTTCATTCCGACGCTGGTCGGGTTTGCCGTCCTGGGCGTCAGTTTCTACAAGACGCGCAGCATCATCATCCCAACGCTACTGAGCGCTCTGGGCTATGGACTCGCCTGGAAGATAGGGGGCATTTTATAACCCAAAAGAATCATTTTAAATTAATAATACATTTACTTTATTTGTCACTGTCGTTACTATATCGGCTGAAATTAATGAGGTCATGCCCAAATGGATAGTTCGTTTACGCCCATTGAACAAATGCTAAAATTTCGCGCCAGCCGCCACGAAGAGTTTCCTTACCAGGAGATCCTTCTGACCCGCCTTTGCATGCATATGCAAGGCAAACTGCTGGAAAACCGCAATAAGATGCTGAAAGCTCAAGGGATTAACGAGACGTTGTTTATGGCGTTGATTACGCTGGAGTCTCAGGAAAACCACAGTATTCAGCCATCTGAACTGAGTTGCGCGCTGGGCTCGTCCCGTACCAACGCAACACGTATCGCAGATGAGTTAGAGAAACGCGGCTGGATCGAACGTCGTGAAAGCGATAACGACCGTCGCTGCCTGCATCTGCAACTGACTGAGAAAGGTCACGCGTTTTTGCGCGAGGTGTTACCGCCTCAGCATCACTGCCTGCACCAGCTATGGTCCTCTCTCAGCACCGCCGAAAAAGATCAACTTGAGCACATCACTCGTAAGCTCCTGACGCGTCTCGATCAGATGGATCAGGATGGCGCCGTTCTTGAGGCGCTACGCTAACGCGTCGACACGCTCAATCATCCAGATTTATAAAAGAAAAAACTGACAGGCCAGCACGTCATACTGCTGGCCTTTCTGACAAAAACGTCGGCCCAGCCGATATGAAAAATAAGATCGTGGAGAACAACATGAGCGCAAATGCGGAGACTCAAACCCCGCAGCAACCGGTTAAGAAGAATGGCAAACGTAAAAGCGCGCTAATCCTTTTAACCTTGCTCTTTATCGCAATTGCCGTGGCATATGGGATTTATTGGTTTTTAGTACTGCGTCATATCGAAGAAACGGATGATGCGTACGTGGCAGGGAACCAGGTTCAAATCATGGCGCAGGTATCAGGCAGCGTGACGAAAGTCTGGGCTGATAACACTGACTTTGTAAAACAGGGCGACGTGCTGGTCACGCTCGACCAGACGGATGCCAGACAGGCATTCGAAAAAGCGAAAACGGCGCTGGCCTCCAGCGTTCGCCAGACGCACCAGTTGATGATCAATAGCAAGCAGCTCCAGGCCAGCATTGAAGTGCAGAAAACCGCACTGGCGCAGGCACAAAGCGACTTTAATCGTCGCGTGCCGCTGGGCAATGCGAACCTGATCGGTCGCGAAGAGCTGCAACACGCGCGTGATGCCGTCGCCAGCGCGCAGGCGCAGCTGGATGTGGCAATTCAGCAATATAACGCAAACCAGGCGATGATCCTCGGCAGCAAGCTGGAAGATCAGCCTGCCGTGCAACAGGCGGCCACGGAAGTGCGCAACGCCTGGCTGGCGCTGGAACGTACCAAAATCGTCAGCCCGATGACCGGCTACGTCTCCCGCCGCGCCGTACAGCCTGGCGCGCAGATTAGCCCGACCACGCCGCTGATGGCGGTCGTGCCTGCCACCAACCTGTGGGTGGACGCGAACTTCAAAGAGACGCAGCTCGCCCATATGCGTATCGGCCAACCGGCAACGGTCATCAGCGATATTTACGGCGATGACGTGAAATACACCGGTAAGGTTGTCGGCCTGGATATGGGGACAGGCAGCGCCTTCTCCCTGCTTCCGGCGCAAAACGCTACCGGCAACTGGATCAAGGTCGTGCAGCGCTTGCCTGTACGTATTGAACTGGATGCGCAGCAACTGGCGCAGCATCCGCTGCGTATCGGCTTATCAACCCTCGTCACCGTGGATACGTCGAACCGCGACGGACAGGTGCTGGCAAGCCAGGTTCGTAGTACCCCGGTTTCTGAGAGTAACGCACGAGAAATTAATCTCGCTCCGGTCAATAAGCTGATCGAAGAGATTGTGCAGGCCAACGCGGGATAATCCTGAGGTGCGTGTAATGCAACAGCAAAAACCGCTGGAAGGCGCGCAGCTGGTCATTATGACGATTGCGCTGTCGCTGGCGACATTCATGCAGGTGCTGGACTCCACCATTGCTAACGTGGCGATCCCCACCATCGCCGGGAACCTTGGCTCATCGTTGAGCCAGGGGACATGGGTTATCACCTCATTCGGGGTGGCGAACGCGATCTCCATCCCGATTACCGGCTGGCTGGCGAAACGCGTCGGGGAAGTGAAGCTGTTCATGTGGTCAACCGTCGCCTTTGCCATTGCGTCATGGGCGTGCGGGGTCTCCAACAGTCTGAACATGCTGATCTTCTTCCGCGTGATTCAGGGTGTCGTCGCAGGGCCGTTAATCCCGCTCTCACAGAGCCTGTTGCTGAATAACTATCCTCCCGCAAAACGTTCTATCGCGCTGGCGCTATGGTCGATGACGGTGATTGTCGCGCCGATCTGCGGCCCGATACTGGGCGGCTACATCAGCGATAACTATCACTGGGGCTGGATTTTCTTCATCAACGTGCCGATTGGGGTTGCGGTCGTGCTGATGACGCTGCAAACCCTGCGCGGTCGCGAGACCCGCACCGAGCAGCGACGTATCGACGCTATCGGCCTGGCGCTGCTGGTGATTGGTATCGGCAGTCTACAGATCATGCTTGACCGCGGGAAAGAGCTGGACTGGTTCGCCTCGCAAGAGATTATCATCCTGACCGTGGTCGCCGTCATTGCCATCAGTTTCCTGATTGTCTGGGAGCTGACCGACGATAACCCAATCGTTGACCTCTCCTTGTTCAAGTCGCGTAACTTTACGATTGGCTGTTTGTGTATCAGTCTCGCCTATATGCTCTATTTCGGCGCGATTGTGTTGTTACCGCAGCTGTTGCAGGAGGTATACGGCTATACCGCGACGTGGGCCGGCCTGGCCTCAGCGCCGGTCGGGGTAATCCCGGTGATCCTGTCGCCGATTATCGGACGTTTCGCCCACAAGCTGGATATGCGCAGGCTGGTCACGTTCAGCTTTATCATGTATGCCGTCTGCTTTTACTGGCGTGCGTGGACGTTTGAACCGGGTATGGATTTCGGCGCATCGGCCTGGCCGCAGTTTATTCAGGGCTTCGCCGTAGCCTGCTTCTTTATGCCGCTCACCACCATCACGCTCTCCGGCTTGCCGCCTGAGCGTCTGGCGGCGGCGTCGAGTCTGTCTAACTTTACGCGAACGCTGGCGGGGTCAATTGGTACATCAATCACCACCACCATGTGGACCAACCGTGAAGCGATGCACCATTCGCAATTGACCGAGTCGGTGAATCCGTACAACCCCAATGCCCAGGCGATGTACGATCAGCTACAGGGGCTGGGGATGACGCAGCAGCAGGCGTCAGGCTGGATCGCCCAGCAGATTACCAATCAGGGGCTGATTATTTCCGCCAATGAGATCTTCTGGATGTCGGCCGGGATCTTCCTCGTGCTGCTTGGGCTGGTCTGGTTCGCCAAACCACCTTTCGGCGCGGGCGGCGGCGGTGGAGGCGCGCATTAATAAAAAAGCCAGTTCATGATGAACTGGCTTTTTTTTTGCCGGATGGCGGCTGCGCCTTATCCGGCCTACAGAACGCGCACATTGTAGGCCCGGTAAGCATCGCGCCACCGGGCATTGCATTCGACTAGATATGCAGTTCCTGCAATTTATCTTTCGGCAGGGCCAGCTCTTCGTTGCTGTTGATGCGAACGTCGTGTTCCAGAATATGACGTGCAATATCCTGCGCTTCGCTCAGAGAGTGCATCTGATACGTACCGCACTGATAAACATTCAGCTCCGGGATCTGATTCTGCTCCTTCACTTTCAGCACGTCAGCCATCGCGGCTTTCCAGGCGTCTGCCACACGTTGTTCGTCAGGCGTACCGATCAGGCTCATGTAGAAACCGGTACGGCAGCCCATCGGGGAGATATCGATAATCTCAACGCCGTTGCCGTTCAGATGATTACGCATAAAGCCAGCGAACAGGTGCTCCAGCGTATGGATACCCTTCTCAGGCATCACTTCTTTATTCGGGATGCAGAAACGCAGGTCAAACACGGTAATGGTATCGCCATGCGGGGTGTTCATCGTTTTCGCGACCCGGACTGCTGGTGCTTCCATCCGGGTATGATCGACTGTGAAGCTATCTAACAACGGCATTTAGCCACCTCCGATAATATTTTTTAAAATAAACTGAACTCTTCGTTCCGGGGCGAGTCTGAGTATGTGAAAGACGCGCATTTGTTATCATCATCCCTGTTTTCAGAGATGAAATTTTGGCCACTCACGAGTGGCCTTTTTCTTTTCTGTCAGGCGTGCTTTTCCAGCCACGCATCAAACGGTTCGGTATCCGCCGCTTCAACCTCAAGCTGACGACGCGTTGACGCCTCACGCTCAGCAATGAAGTCCTCTTCACGCAAAATCTCCAGCGGTTCTTCGCGCAGCAGATTGCGATAAGCCTCGCCCAGCGCTTTGCCGGTGCCGCCAATCCCGGTATCAATCATCGATCGCAGAATACGCGCTGAGAACGTCAGTTCCGGGTTGTCGAAACAGGCAACCAGTTCATCACATACCTTCTGATAATCCTCTCCCCCGTGGATGCTGTCCAGCGTTTGCGCCACACGTTTCAGGTCGCGGAACAGATCTTTACCCACTTTCGGCAGCGGGAACTGCGCGGTTTCACAGCCAATCCCTAACGTCAGCCCCGGTTTACGCCCTTCCAGAATCACCCGATTCCAGTTCGTGCGCGTACACAGCAGCTCGTCGCTGCTCATTTCCGGCGCATCGGCCAGTACGCACCAGACCATAAACAGATCCAGGAAACGCACCTGCTGCTCGTCCACGCCAATGGGCGAGAACGGGTTAATATCCAGCGAACGCACTTCGATATATTCAATCCCGCCGCGCAGAAGCGCATCTGACGGCGTTTCTCCGCTACGCGTCACGCGTTTAGGGCGGATCGGCGCATACAGCTCGTTCTCAATCTGTAGCACGTTGCTGTTGATTTGCAGGCGTTTACCGTCCTTCTCCAGACCGATCTCCGCATACTCCGTGGACGGCGTTTTGATCGCGCGCTTCAATCCTGCCACATATTCATGCAGATCGTTAAACGTAATTCCAAGATTGCTTTGCGACTTATTGGTATAACCCAGGTCGCTCAAACGCAGCGACGTTGCATACGGCAGGTAGTACATACCGCAGTCCGTTTTTTCAAACGGCAGCGTGGTGGGTTTGCCCTGCAAGAATGAGGAACAAATAGCCGGAGAGGCGCCAAACAGATACGGAATGACCCACCCAAAACGGTAATAGTTACGGATCAGGCGGAAATAACCTGCGGAAATTTTCTCTTTCGCATCTTCCCCGTCCACGACGCCACACTTCGCCTGCCAGAATGCCATCGGCAGCGAAAAATTGTAGTGTACGCCGGAGATGGTTTGCATCAACGCGCCGTAACGGTTTTTCAACCCTTCCCGATAAAGCGTTTTCAAACGACCAATATTTGACGTACCGTACTGCGCCAGCTCAATATCCTGCCCTTCAGCAATATAGCAAGGCATACTCAGCGGCCACATCCGCTCATCACCCAAATTTCTGGCCGTATAGCGATGCAGGTCGCGCATCAATGTGAGCATATGCTGAATATCGCCGTCTACCGGGGTAATAAACTCCAGCAGGGCTTCAGCAAAATCTGTCGTGACCCATTTGTGCGTCAGCGCCGAGCCTAACGCGTCAGGATGACCCGTGGTTGCCAGCGTGCCATCAGCGTTAACACGCAGCGTTTCGCGCTCCAGCCCGCGTTGAATCCCCTTTAGTGCCTGAGGATGCCTTTCCAGCCAGGTCAGAGCCTGTGATACGTCCGGGATCAAATTGACCTCCCGCCTGTCAAAATCGTTTTAATTAGCATAATTGTAATGGTGACGGTAAATGTCTATCCCACAATTAGTGCCACCACATAATGCCCTGAACCGTAGCGGCTGCGACGATAACGTAACGCAACGCTTTGCCAAGGCATAAAAAAAAGAGCACTGGCCCCCACGAGATGCGCATCCATCCCGCTAACAGGCACAGCAAATCACCGATAACCGGCGCCCAGCTTAATAATAGTGTGACTGCACCGTAGCGCTTAAGCCAGCCAGTGGCTTTTTCCTGCCAGCGCGATGTTTTGCGCAACGGAAAAAAACGCCCAAGGATAACGTTAGTTAACCCTCCAAGGCTATTACCCATTGTTGCTGTTAAGACTAAGACCCAGGGATGACTTACCCCGGAGACTAACATGGCAACTAAAACAACTTCGGAATTACCGGGCAACAGCGTGGCGCTGAGAAAACTGCTGGCAAACAGTGACAGGAGCGACAACCCGTCACTCACAATAGTCGAACGTCCACGGCATCCATTCCCGCCGCGCGTGCTGCCTGCAAGCCGAAATCAGCATCCTCAAACACGACGCATTGCGTCGGCACAACGCCCATACGCTCCGCACACAGCAGGAACGTGTCCGGCGCGGGTTTGTGGTGCAGAACATGATCCGCAGCGACAACCGCATCAAAATAACGACGCAGCCCCAGATGGGTCAATAGCGCTTCGGCAATTGCACTTTCGCTGCCCGTTCCCACCGACAGAGGTCGACGGCCGTACCAGGCTTTGACCACCTCAACCAGCGGCAGAGGCTCTACGCTATCCAGCAACATGCTTTTCACTGCATCAGTTTTTTCTTGCGCCAGCGCATGAGGGTCAAGATCCGCGTGATTCAGTTCGATAATCGACTGCGCGATACGCCAGGTTGGAGAGCCGTTAAGCGCCACCATCGCTTGCAGATCAAAGCGAAGGCCATAGCGCCCTAATACCTCGTCCCACGCCTTACGGTGCGTCGGCTCGGTATCCAGGATGGTGCCATCCATATCAAAAATCAAACCCGCATAACGTTCGTACATCGTGTTCTCACAAACCAAATGACCAGATGTTACTTTATCGTAATTGACTGATTTTGTCGCTGACAGAGAAATGAGGATTGTTCAGGGTAGAGAGGTAATGGAGGTATTCAGGAGAAGATGGTGCATCCGGGAGGATTACTCGGCTGCGCCTCGCCCTACGGGCCGTTGCTGAAGCAACGTTATCCTCCCTGGTGCTTGCGATAGCTTCGCAGACCATGAAACAACAGCGTAACTGTTATAACGGAGAAGATGGTGCATCCGGGAGGATTCGAACCTCCGACCGCTCGGTTCGTAGCCGAGTACTCTATCCAGCTGAGCTACGGATGCATCGGGAAACTTATTTACTGCCAATATTGATACTGCTACAAAAGCCGTATCAAATAAGAGATGGTGCATCCGGGAGGATTACTCGGCTGCGCCTCGCCCTACGGGCCGTTGCTGAAGCAACGTTATCCTCCCTGGTGCTTGCGATAACTTCGCAGACCATGAAACAACAGCGTAACTGTTATACCGGGGAAGATGGTGCATCCGGGAGGATTCGAACCTCCGACCGCTCGGTTCGTAGCCGAGTACTCTATCCAGCTGAGCTACGGATGCATTGGGAAACTTATTTACTGCCGATATTGATACCGCTACAAAAGCCATATCAAGTAAGAGATGGTGCATCCGGGAGGATTACTCGGCTGCGCCTCTCCCTACGGGCCGTTGCTGAAGCAACGTTATCCTCCCTGGTGCTTGCGATAACTTCGCAGACCATGAAACAACAGCGTAGCTGTTATATCGGGGAAGATGGTGCATCCGGGAGGATTCGAACCTCCGACCGCTCGGTTCGTAGCCGAGTACTCTATCCAGCTGAGCTACGGATGCATCGGGAAACTTACTTTATTGCAGATTTTGATACCGCTACTAAAGCCGTATCAAGTAAGAGATGGTGCATCCGGGAGGATTCGAACCTCCGACCGCTCGGTTCGTAGCCGAGTACTCTATCCAGCTGAGCTACGGATGCAAATGGCGGTGAGGCGGGGATTCGAACCCCGGATGCAGCTTTTGACCGCATACTCCCTTAGCAGGGGAGCGCCTTCAGCCTCTCGGCCACCTCACCACGCGCCTCTTACGAGTGCTTCGAAGAACTTGTTTCTGCTCATCGTCGCTGCGTGGCGCACATATTACTTTCTGGGACTTATAAGTCAAACAATTTTTCCCACGCTTTTATCGTTTGCACACTTCACGCTCAATTAGTCTGCAAAAACGGCAAAAAGGGTGTTTTATCAACAGATAAATCGGCGTGTTACACCGCCTGAGCGCAGGCAGAAAAACAGAATAACCAGGAAAGAGCCTGCCGGCACCGGAAGCGATACGGAAAAAGAGTGAAGAAAAATGAAAAAGAGAAAGGAAGCGAGGAGCAGGTTGCGCCTCATCGGAAGAGATGAGACGCGAAAACCTTAGTAACTGGACTGCTGGGATTTTTCAGCCTGGATACGCTGGTAGATCTCCTCACGATGGACAGAGACTTCTTTCGGGGCGTTTACGCCAATGCGCACCTGGTTGCCCTTTACCCCTAAAACTGTCACGGTGACCTCATCTCCAATCATGAGGGTCTCACCAACTCGACGAGTCAGAATCAGCATTCTTTGCTCCTTGAAAGATTAAAAGAGTCGGGTCTCTCTGTATCCCGGCATTATCCATCATATAACGCCAAAAAGTAAGCGATGACAAACACGTAAAGTGTAAGCAGTCACGGCATCACATTCTGTTAAACCTAAGTTTAGCCGATATACACAACTTCAACCTGACTTTATCGTTGTCAATAACGTTGATGCAAACGCCGCAGACCGGGGCCTGCGGCGTTAGATAACGCTTATAGTTATTACAGTTTTGCGCTAACCCAGCCTTTCACACTGGCTAACGCTGCTGGCAGAGCAGCCGCATCCGTACCACCGGCTTGCGCCATGTCTGGACGTCCGCCGCCCTTGCCGCCCACCTGCTGAGCGACCATGCCGACCAGCTCCCCTGCTTTCACGCGGTCGGTCACATCCTTCGACACGCCCGCAATCAGAGAAACCTTACCTTCCGCTACCGTTGCAAGAACGATAACGGTAGAACCCAGTTGATTTTTCAGATCATCAACCATCGTACGCAGCATTTTTGGCTCAACGCCCGCAAGCTCGCTAACCAGCAGCTTCACGCCGTTGATATCAACCGCTTTGCTGGAAAGGTTCGCACTTTCCTGCGCGGCAGCCTGTTCTTTCAACTGCTGCAACTCTTTTTCAAGCTGACGCGTACGTTCCAGTACAGAACGGACTTTTTCGCCCAGATTCTGGCTGTCGCCCTTCAGCAGCTGTGCGATATCGCTTAAGCGATCGCTTTCAGCGTGCAGCGTAGCAATCGCGCCTTCGCCCGTAACCGCTTCAATACGACGAACGCCTGCCGCAGTACCAGATTCAGAAACGATGCGGAACAGACCGATATCCCCCGTACGGCTGGCGTGCGTACCGCCACACAGTTCGGTGGAGAAATCGCCCATGCTCAGCACACGAACGCGATCGTCATACTTCTCGCCAAACAGCGCCATCGCGCCTTTGGCTTTCGCCGCTTCAAGGTCCATGATGTTGGTTTCGACCGGCAGGTTGCGACGGATTTGCGCATTCACCAGATCTTCCACCGCACGGATTTCAGACGGTTTCATCGCTTCATTATGCGAGAAGTCGAAACGCAGGACTTTGTCGTTAACCAGCGAGCCTTTCTGCGCTACGTGCGTGCCCAGAATCTGGCGCAGCGCCGCGTGCATCAGGTGCGTCGCAGAGTGGTTCAGGCGAATACGCGCCCGGCGAGCGTCATCCACATCAGCCTGCACCGCATCGCCCACTTTCAGGGAACCGGTCGAAAGCGTACCGATATGTCCAATCGCCTGGCCATATTTTTGCGTATCGCTAACCGCAAACGCGAATCCTGCGCCTTTCAGTTCGCCTTTATCGCCAACCTGACCGCCGGATTCCGCATAGAACGGCGTCTGATCCAGTACGACAACGGCTTCCTGACCCGCGCTAATCGCATCTACCGCTTTACCATCCACAAACAGCGCGGTCACTTTACCGTTCAGTTCCAGATGGTCATAACCTTTAAATTCTGACGCGCCGTCAACGCGGATCATCGCGTTATAGTCTGCGCCAAAACCGCTGGCCTCACGCGCGCGACGACGCTGTTCTTCCATCGCGGCTTCAAATCCCGCTTCATCAACTTTGATGTTGCGCTCGCGGCAAACGTCCGCCGTCAGGTCAACCGGGAAGCCGTAGGTGTCATACAGACGGAAAGCGGTTTCGCCATCCAGCGTGTCGCCGGAAAGCTTCGCCAGCTCTTCGTCCAGCAGCGCCAGACCACGTTCCAGCGTACGGGCAAACTGCTCTTCTTCCGTTTTCAGAACCTGCTCAACCTGCGCCTGCTGGCGCTTCAGCTCTTCACCGGCAGAGCCCATAACGTCAATCAGCGGCCCAACCAGCTTGTAGAAGAAGGTCTCTTTCGCGCCCAGCATGTTGCCATGACGAACCGCACGACGAATGATACGGCGCAGCACATAGCCACGGTTTTCATTCGACGGAACCACGCCGTCGGCGATCAGGAAGGCGCAGGAACGGATGTGGTCGGCAATCACGCGCAGCGACTTGTTGCTCAGGTCGGTCGCGCCAGTCACCTTCGCAACGGCTTCAATCAACGTGCGGAACAGGTCAATTTCATAGTTGGAGTTAACGTGTTGCAATACAGCGGCAATACGCTCCAGACCCATACCGGTATCGACGGACGGTTTCGGCAGCGGTTCCATCGTACCGTCAGCCTGACGGTTGAACTGCATGAAGACGATGTTCCAGATCTCAATATAGCGATCGCCATCTTCTTCCGGGCTTCCCGGAGGGCCGCCCCAGATGTGATCGCCGTGGTCGTAGAAGATCTCGGTACATGGACCGCACGGCCCTGTATCGCCCATCTGCCAGAAGTTGTCGGACGCGTATGCCGCGCCTTTGTTATCACCAATTCGGATGATACGTTCGCGCGGAATGCCGACTTCTTTTTCCCAGATCTCGTAGGCTTCATCGTCAGTTTCATAGACGGTCACCCACAGACGCTCTTTTGGCAGGGCAAACCAGTTTTCACCGGTCAGCAGTTCCCACGCAAACTGAATCGCGTCGTGTTTGAAATAGTCGCCGAAGCTGAAGTTACCCAGCATTTCGAAGAAGGTGTGGTGACGTGCAGTGTAACCGACGTTTTCCAGATCGTTGTGTTTACCACCCGCACGTACGCAACGCTGCGAAGTGGTGGCGCGGGAATAATTACGCTTGTCGAGCCCAAGGAAAACATCCTTGAACTGGTTCATCCCGGCGTTGGTAAACAACAAAGTTGGGTCATTGTTTGGCACCAGGGAGCTGCTGGCAACTACCTGATGTCCCTTACTGTGGAAAAAATCGAGAAACGCCTGACGGATCTCAGCGGTGCTCTTGCTCATAATTATCCTGAAATCAAGCTAACGAAATATCATTACCCGCCTCAGCGCTCATATGCCCTGCCCGGCTGGCAATTGAAAAAAGTGGGAATAAGATAAGTTTTCTTTACGGGGAAGTAAAATCCCGTATGCAGTCAATCGTCAAAATTTCGCCATATCTCCTGAATATCCTCCATCAGATAGCCACGATAAAGCAGGAAACGCTGGACTTTGACCTTTTCCGAAAATGCGGCTGGTAAGGGTTCGCCATATTTTCGGATCGCCTGTTCGCGTGCAAGAAGCAACCACTCAATCTCACATTCACGCATCGCGCGTTCAATCGCCTCACGCGCAATGCCTTTTTGATTCAGCTCCTGCCGAATACGTGCCGGGCCATAACCTTTACGGCTGCGGCTGGCGATAAAGCGCGAAACAAAACGATGATCATCAAGGTAGTTGTGCTCATGGCACCAGGCGATAACCCGTTCATAGTCTTCCGGTGCCGCATCGATCTCTTCCGGCCCGTTTTTTCCCATAACCGGTGCAGAGAGTTTACGCCGCAGTTCCTGTTCACTGTGATCGCGTACCGCCAGAATACGTACCGCGCGATCCAGCAGACGGTTATATGCGGGGCGTCGCGGTGTGGATTCACTCATAACAAACCTTCGGAAAAAGAAATGCAAAAAGGGCCGCAAGATATGCAGCCCTTCAAAGTATAAGCCCGATAAAACGCCAGAGCGCCGCCACCGGGCAATGCAACGATTAGAAATCTTCGTTGGTTTCTTTCACACCTTCACCGTTGTCATCAACGGAGAAGTCTGGCGTCGAGTCCTGATTGCTCAGCAGCAGCTCACGCACTTTTTTCTCGATCTCTTTGGCGGTCGCCGGGTTCTCTTTCAGCCAGGCAGTGGCATTCGCTTTACCCTGACCGATTTTCTCGCCGTTATAGCTGTACCATGCACCGGCTTTCTCGATCAGCTTCTCTTTCACGCCCAGGTCAACCAGTTCGCCATAGAAGTTAATGCCTTCGCCGTAGAGGATCTGGAACTCTGCCTGTTTAAACGGCGCGGCGATTTTGTTCTTCACAACCTTCACGCGGGTTTCGCTACCCACGACGTTTTCGCCCTCTTTCACCGCGCCGATACGGCGGATATCCAGACGAACGGACGCGTAGAATTTCAGCGCGTTCCCCCCGGTAGTGGTTTCCGGGTTGCCGAACATAACGCCAATTTTCATACGGATCTGGTTGATGAAGATCAGCAGGGTGTTGGACTGTTTCAGGTTACCGGCCAGCTTACGCATCGCCTGGCTCATCATACGCGCCGCGAGGCCCATATGAGAGTCGCCGATTTCACCTTCGATTTCCGCTTTCGGCGTCAACGCCGCCACGGAGTCAACAACGATAACGTCTACAGCGCCTGAACGCGCCAGCGCATCACAGATTTCCAGCGCCTGCTCGCCGGTGTCCGGCTGGGAGCACAGCAGGTTGTCGATATCGACGCCCAGTTTGCGGGCATAGATAGGGTCCAGCGCATGTTCGGCGTCGATAAACGCACAGGTTTTGCCTTCACGCTGTGCAGCGGCAATCACCTGAAGCGTCAGGGTGGTTTTACCGGAGGATTCCGGCCCGTAGATTTCTACGATACGCCCCATCGGCAGGCCACCCGCGCCCAGCGCGATATCCAGAGAAAGCGAACCGGTGGAGATGGTTTCCACATCCATGGAACGGTCTTCACCCAGGCGCATGATGGAGCCTTTACCGAATTGTTTTTCGATCTGGCCCAGCGCTGCCGCCAACGCTTTCTGTTTGTTTTCGTCGATAGCCATTAACTACTCCTGTCATGAGCCGGGGTCCGCTTGCGCTTGTACCGGATAGTGAGTTCTGTACTGTTAGGTGCGATTATACTGTACAGTCATACAGTATCAAGTATTTTGTAGAAATTGTTGCCAGAGCGTTTTGAGCGCATATTCCGTCGCCTGGCGACGCACGCTGTCACGGTCGCCGCTAAAGCACTCCCGGCGGGTGATCCCCTCGCCCTGCGCGGTTGCGAAACCAAACCAGACAGTGCCGACGGGCTTCACGTCGCTGCCGCCGTCCGGCCCGGCAATACCGCTGATAGAAACGGCATAATTCGCGCGGGCCGCTCTGAGCGCGCCAATCGCCATCTCAATCACCACCGGTTCGCTGACCGCGCCGTGCTGCTCAAGCGTCGGTTCGCGCACGCCAATCATTTGCGCTTTCGCTTCATTACTGTAGGTAACAAAACCGCGTTCAAACCAGGCGGAACTCCCGGCGATATCGGTAATCACTTTCGCTACCCAACCGCCCGTGCAGGACTCCGCTGTCGTTAACGTTGCGCCGCGCTGTTTCAGCGCCAGCCCTACCACTTCGCTTAACTGCATCAATTCATGGTCAGTCATCATCGCTTAAGGCTCCTGAAAAACGTGCAGCACAAGATAGCACTTTCTGAGCAGATATGGGGACGAGGTGCGGATTTTACGAGGAGGCTTCAGAAAAAAGCCGATGCGAAGCATCGGCCAATCGTACGGTTACTTCATGCTGTTGGCGATGGTCTCAACATTGTGGCGAAACGCTTTTACGTAGCTATCCGCCACGCCGCCTTTTGCCGACAAGGCTTCAGGATACAGCTCGCCGCCCGGCTGTGCGCCCGTCGCGCTGGCGATCTGTTTTACCAGACGCGGATCGAGCTGATTCTCCATAAACCAGGTGTTCACCCCATCAGCTTTAATCTGCTTAATGAGCGCGGCGACCTGCGCGGCAGAGGCTTCACTTTCCGACGACAGCCCCTGCGGCGCCAAAAACTCAACGCCGTAGGCGCGACCGAAATAACCGAAGGCGTCGTGGCTGGTCAGCACCTTGCGTTTCTCCTGCGGGATCTGGCTAAAGCGCGCTTTCGCCCACGCGTCCAGTTCAGTCAGCTGTGCGATGTAAGGTTTGCCGGAAGCCTCCAGCGCGGCTTTATCCTGCGGGTCGGCGTTGACCAGCCCGGAAAGAATATTCTGCGCATACAGCGCGCCGTTCGCTGCGCTATTCCAGGCATGCGGATCGGTGACGGTTTCGCCGTCTTCATCCAGCGTATGCGTCTTCACCCCGTCGGAAGCCACCACCAGCGTACCTTTGAAACCGGAGGCTTTTACCAGCCGGTCAAGCCACCCCTCCAGCCCCAGCCCGTTCACTACCACCACATCCGCTTTGCTCAACGCCGCGCTGTCTTTCGGCGAAGGCTCGAAGGTATGCGGATCGCCATCCGGCCCAACCAGCGTAGTGACGTTGACATTCTTACCGCCGACCTCCTGGGTGATGTCGCCGAGAATAGAAAAACTCGTCACCACATTCAGCGTTTTCGCCAGCGCGCCTTGCGTCATCAACCCCAACGCGAGCGCAATCATTACCCCTGTACGTTTCATCTTTTCCCCTTGCATTAAAAAAGCGCGCGCAGACTGTCAGCCAGCCTGCTGCGCGTGCCGAATAAAATGGAAATAAAGAACAGCGCGCTGGCGGTCAGTACAATCGACGGCCCGGCGGGTAAACTCACCGCCCAGGAAAGGCTTAGCCCCAGCCATGCACAGACGACGCCGCTGCCGCCGGCGAGCAATAACAGCCCCGGTAACGTGCGCGCCCAGCAGCGGGCCGCAACGGCAGGAAGCATCATCAGCCCTACCGCCATCAGCGTGCCGAGTACCTGAAAGCCAGCCACCAGATTCAACACCAGCAACGAGAGAAACAGCCCGTGCAGCAGCGAAGGCAGCCAGCGCGCGTTAACCTGCAACCATGCGGTATCAAACGCTTCACTCACCAGACCACGATAGAAAATCGCCAGCATGATCAATGTGAATGCGCATACCCCCGCCACGAACAGCGCGGAATCGCGATCGACCGCCAGAATGGAACCAAACAGAAGATGCAGCAGATCGACATTTGACCCGCGCAGCGACACCAGCGTAACCCCCAGCGCCAGCGATCCCAGGTAGAACCCGGCGAAGCTGGCGTCTTCTTTTAGCGGCGTACGGCGACTCACCATTCCCGCCACCAGCGCTACCGTAATCCCGGCGATAAACCCGCCGATGCTCATTGCCAGCAATGACATTCCACTGAGCAGATAGCCCACCGCCACGCCGGGTAGCACCGCATGCGACAGCGCGTCTCCCATCAGGCTCATACGTCGCAGCAGTAAAAAGACGCCAAGCGCCGTCGTGCTGACCGAAAGCGCCAGACAGACCACCAGCGCCCGCCGCATAAAGCCGTATTCAATAAACGGCTGAAAGAAGATATGCCAGATCATGCCACCCTCACCCGCTCGGTCATCCAGTGAGACACATCCGTATCCAGCCGTAACGTCTGCGGAAAATAGCGCGCCACCCGTTCGCTGTCGTGCAGCACCGCCAGCACCGTTTGCCCTCGCTGATACATCTCCAGCATCAGCCCCATCAGTACGTTGCAGGTCTCCTCATCCACGCCGGTAAAGGGTTCATCCAGCATGACCAGCGGCGCTTCCTGCACCAGCACACGGGCAAACAGCATGCGTTGAAACTGACCGCCAGAGAGTTCATCAATGGTCATCGTCGCCATTGCCTCCAGCCCCACGCGCTCAATAGCGTGGGCGACACGCAGACGGGTTTTGCGTTGAAATCCCCCCAGCAGGGAAATAGCAGGCCAGCACCCCATGCTCACCACGTCCTGAACGGTAAGCGGAAACTGCGTCTCCAGCGCGTGACGTTGCGCCAGCCAGCCAATTACCGGGCGGCGTCCGCGCCAGCGAAATGCGCCGCTCACCGGAGGAAGAAAACCGGCCAGCGTTTTCAGCAGCGTTGATTTGCCGCAGCCGTTAGCGCCGATAATCGCCGTCATGCTGCCGCGTTCCAGCGTGCCGGTCAGCGGCGACGTGACCGGCTGTCGCTCGTAACCGGCCACCAGTTGATTCAGGATAATCATGGCAATGCCACCGCCCAGCGCACGGCTAGTCCGATAAACAAAACAAGCGCGATAGCCATCAGCAGGCGAGTCAGAGCCGAAAGAGAGAAGAGTGAAGCAGACATATTCGCACCACAATAAAATGTTATAACATAACAATAATGAAATACGATGCGGATGTAAATGCCAGGAAAAAAGGGAGTGTGGCGAAATGTTTCAGACGTGAAATAGCGCAGCAGCGGCGCTGCACGCTCCCCTTTCTCTCAGGGAAAAGGGAGCGTAATCCAGACCGGGTAAGCGTAGCCCCCCGGAAAACACACCGCGGCTACTGACTAAACGGCGACGCCGCAGGTACACGCGCCAGCGCGACGGCCTGACCAAGCTGCCAGACCGCCATCGCATAGTGAGTGCTGTGGTTATAGCGCGTGATGGCATAGAAGTTCGGCAACCCGTACCAGTACTGATAGCCCGTACCCACATCCAGACGCAGCAGGCTGGCCTGCTGATGATTACCCAGCGACTGCTGCGGCGTCAGCCCGGCGGCCGCAAGCTGAGCAATGCTGTACTGGGTTTTAAAGCCGTTCGCCAGCCCTGGCGCCTGACCGTTGGCCGGAACGGCGACCACATCGCCTTTCACCCAACCGTGGGCTTTGAAATAGTTCGCCACGCTGCCGATGGCATCAACCGGGTCCCACAGGTTGATGTGCCCATCGCCGTTAAAGTCCACCGCGTACTGCTTATAGGACGACGGCATAAACTGTCCGTACCCCATCGCACCGGCAAAAGACCCTTTCAGATCCAGCGGGTCGTCCTGTTCATCACGCGCCATCAGCAGAAACGTTTCCAGCTCGCCGGAGAAATACTCCGCCCGACGCGGATAGTTAAACGACAGCGTCGCCAGCGCATCCAGAATTCGCGTTTTACCCATGATGCGGCCCCAGCGGGTTTCCACGCCAATAATGCCGACGATAATCTCCGGCGGGACGCCATAAACCTGCCATGCACGGTTCAACGCATCCTCATATTGATTCCAGAACGCCACGCCGTTTTGCACATTGTCCGGGGTAATAAACTGCTTGCGATAGCGCAACCATGCGCCATTCGGCCCCGCTGGCGGTTGTGTGGTCGGCGCCTGTCTGTCCATCAGTCGCAGAACGTAGTCCAGGCGCTTCGCCTGCGACAGGATCTCCTGCAACTGCTGGCGATTAAAACCGTGCTTGTTCACCATCTTCTCAATGAACTGCTGCGCGTTCGGATTATTGGCGAAATCACCGCCCATCACCATGACATTGTGCTGTGGCTCAAGCAGGAAACCGCCGGACGGCGCTCCCGTTGTCGTTTGAATTTCTGAAGACTGTGGTTTGCTGCTACAGGCAGCAAGCAACGCAAAGAGAGGAAGTAGTGCTACATAACGACGCTTGAACATGAGACATCCATTAAACAGATTCAGCCAGGGGGAAGTATGGTAAAGCATCCCGCTTCGCACAAGGAAGCGCTCTTCACAGAATACGCACTATTCTCCCGTAACATCCCTGCTTTTTTTCTCCGCAACAAACGCAAACTTTCACTTTAAAATATTTATCTTTCATTTTGAGATCAAAATAACACTTTTAAATCTTTCGATCTGATTAAAATAACTCACCAATTGGCAAGATAACAACAAACCCTACAGGAGAGAACAATGATCGAAACCATTACACATGGTGCGGAGTGGTTTATCGGGCTGTTCCAGAAAGGCGGAGAGGTGTTCACCAGTATGGTGACCGGCATCCTTCCGCTTTTGATAAGCCTGCTGGTCATCATGAATGCCTTAATAAACTTCATTGGCCAGCAGCGTATTGAACGTTTTGCCCAGCGCTGCGCCGGGAACCCGTTATCCCGTTACCTGCTGCTGCCGTGCATCGGTACGTTTGTGTTTTGTAACCCTATGACGCTGAGCCTGGGCCGCTTTATGCCAGAAAAATACAAGCCCAGTTACTACGCGGCGGCCTCCTACAGCTGCCACTCGATGAACGGACTGTTCCCGCACATCAACCCCGGCGAGCTGTTTGTTTACCTGGGCATCGCCAGCGGCCTGACGACACTCGGCCTCCCGCTTGGCCCGCTCGCCGTCAGCTATCTGCTGGTCGGTCTGGTCACCAACTTCTTCCGTGGCTGGGTGACTGACCTCACCACATCCATCTTTGAGAAAAAAATGGGCATTCAACTTGAGCAGAAAGTCCACCTGGCTGGAGCAACATCATGACGCGTATTCGTATTGAGAAAGGCACCGGCGGCTGGGGCGGCCCGCTTGAACTGGATGCAACACCCGGAAAGAAAATCGTCTACATCACCGCCGGGACGCGTCCGGGGATTGTCGACAAACTGGCGCAACTAACAGGCTGGCAGGCGGTGGATGGCTTTAAAGAGGGCGAACCGCCTGAGGAAGAGATCGGCGCGGCGATCATCGACTGCGGCGGCACGCTGCGCTGCGGGATTTACCCGAAGCGGCGCATTCCAACCATCAACATCCACTCTACCGGGAAGTCGGGGCCGCTGGCGCAATACATCATGGAAGATATTTACGTCTCCGGGGTGAAAGAAGAGAACATCACGCTGAGCGGCGAGGCGCCTGCAAACGCGCAGCCTGTCGCCTCGCCTGCGGGCCGCGATTACGACGCCAGCAAAAAAATCACCGAACAGAGCGATGGCCTCTTGGCGAAAGTCGGTATGGGGATGGGCTCAGCGGTAGCGGTGCTGTTCCAGTCCGGGCGCGACACCATCGATACGGTGCTGAAAACCATTCTGCCGTTTATGGCCTTCGTCTCGGCGCTGATCGGCATCATTATGGCCTCCGGTCTCGGCGACTGGATCGCTCACGGCCTGGCGCCGCTTGCCAGCCATCCGCTGGGGCTGGTCACGCTGGCGCTCATCTGTTCATTCCCGCTGCTGTCGCCCTTCCTCGGCCCTGGCGCGGTGATCGCCCAGGTTATCGGGGTGCTGATTGGCGTGCAGATTGGTCTGGGTAATATCCCTCCCCATCTGGCGCTGCCCGCGCTGTTCGCGATTAACGCTCAGGCCGCGTGCGACTTTATTCCGGTCGGTTTATCGCTGGCAGAGGCCCGCCAGGACACCGTTCGCGTCGGCGTGCCTTCCGTACTGGTGAGCCGCTTCCTGACCGGCGCGCCTACCGTTCTCATCGCCTGGTTTGTTTCCGGCTTTATTTATCAATAAGAGGTTCAGAGATGACCGTGATTTACCAGACCACCATCACCCGTATCGGCGAGAGCGCGCCGGACGCGCTCTGCGACAGGATGCTGATTACCTTTCGTGAAGGCGCGCCGGCGGATATCGAAGCGTTTTGCTTTATCCACTGCCACGGCGAGCTGAACGGCACGCTGCAACCCGGCGCACAGTTTCAGCTGGGTGAGCATCGCTATCCGGTGACTGCTGTGGGCAGCGTGGCCGAGCAGAATCTGCGTGAACTGGGGCATATCACCCTGCGCTTCGACGGGCTGAACGAGGCGGAATTTCCCGGCACCGTACACGTTGCGGGGCCAGTACCGGACGACATCGCGCCGGGCTGTATTTTGAAGTTTGTGGCTTAAAGGTTTAAGGAGAGAAAAATGAATCAGGTTGCCGTTGTCATTGGTGGAGGCCAGACCCTGGGGGCCTTCCTCTGCCGTGGGCTTGCAGAGGTTGGTTATCGCGTCGCCGTTGTCGATATTCAGAGTGATAAAGCCGCAAATGTGGCGCAGGAGATTAACGCCGCGTTTGGCGAAGGCATGGCGTACGGTTTTGGCGCCGATGCCACCAGCGAGCAGAGCGTTCTGGCGCTCTCTCGCGGAGTCGATGAAATTTTTGGCCGGGTTGATCTGCTGGTCTACAGCGCGGGCATCGCCAAAGCGGCGTTTATCAGCGACTTCCAGCTCGGCGATTTCGACCGTTCGCTACAGGTGAATCTGGTGGGGTATTTCCTTTGCGCTCGCGAATTCTCCCGCCTGATGATCCGCGACGGCATTCAGGGACGCATTATCCAGATCAACTCCAAGTCCGGGAAAGTGGGCAGTAAACACAACTCCGGCTATAGCGCGGCGAAGTTCGGCGGCGTGGGCTTAACCCAGTCGCTGGCGCTGGATCTGGCAGAATACGGCATTACCGTGCATTCGCTGATGCTTGGCAACCTGCTGAAATCACCAATGTTCCAGTCGCTGCTGCCGCAGTACGCCGCCAAGCTTGGCATCAAGCCGGACGAAGTGGAGCAGTATTACATTGACAAAGTTCCGTTAAAACGCGGCTGTGATTATCAGGACGTACTGGACATGCTGCTGTTTTACGCCAGCGCGAAGGCGTCGTACTGCACCGGACAGTCCATCAATGTGACCGGCGGTCAGGTGATGTTTTAAGAGGTATGATTGCCCGGTGGCGCTGCGCTTACCGGGCCTACGAATATTATGTAGGCCGGATAAGGCGCAGCCGCCATCCGGCAAAATCAAAGGAGCGCATTATGGTTTCCGCACTGATCACCGTCGCCGTTATCGCCTGGTGTGCGCAACTGGCGCTGGGCGGCTGGCAAATCTCCCGCTTTAACCGGGCGTTTGACAAACTTTGCCAACGAGGGCGAGTGGGCGTCGGGCGCTCCGGCGGACGCTTTAAACCGCGAGTGGTGGTCGCCATCGCTCTGGATGACCAGCAGCGCGTCACGGATACCTTATTCATGAAAGGTCTCACCGTCTTTGCCCGACCGGTTAAAATTCCCGCAATACAGGGCAAACATCTTGATGAATTACAGCCTGATGTGATCTTTCCCCATGATTCGCTCTCACAGAATGCACTATCATTAGCGCTTAAACTGAAACATGGGTAATTTCGTTGTGAATGCTAATTGCTTGCGAAATTATCATTTCACAACTTATACATCAGTCAGGGTAATTACGCCTATGAAACCACGTCAGCGTCAGGCTGCTATTCTGGAGCATCTGCAAAAGCAGGGAAAATGCTCGGTTGAGGAGTTGGCCCAGTACTTTGACACCACGGGCACCACCATTCGCAAAGACCTGGTCATTCTGGAAAATGCCGGAACCGTTATTCGCACGTATGGCGGCGTGGTGTTGAATAAAGATGAATCCGACCCGCCTATCGATCACAAAACGCTGATCAACACCCATAAAAAGGCGTTGATCGCACAAGCGGCCGTTCAGTTTATCCACGATGGCGACTCCATCATCCTTGATGCCGGAAGCACCGTGTTGCAGATGGTGCCGATGCTTACCCGCTTTAGCAATATCACCGTCATGACCAACAGCCTGCACATTGTTAACGCCCTTTCGGAGCTGGACAACGAGCAGACCATCCTGATGCCCGGCGGCACATTCCGCAAAAAATCTGCGTCATTTCACGGTCAGCTGGCAGAAAACGCCTTTGAGCAGTTCAGTTTTGATAAACTGTTCATGGGCACCGACGGCATCGATCTCAATGCCGGAGTGACCACCTTTAATGAGGTCTATACCGTCAGCAAAGCGATGTGCAATGCCGCGCGCGAAGTGATTCTGATGGCGGACTCCTCAAAATTTGGGCGTAAAAGCCCCAACGTTGTGTGCAGTCTGGAAAGCGTCGACAAACTGGTTACCGACGCGGGTATCGACCCCGCGTTTCGTCAGGCGCTGGAAGCAAAAGGGATTGAAGTGATCATAACCGGAGAAACCAATGAGTGATGCATTACTGAACGCGGGTCGCCAGACATTACTGCTGGAGTTACAGGAAGCAAGCCGTCTGCCGGAACGCCTGGGCGATGATTTTGTCCGTGCCGCCAATACTATCCTCCACTGCGAAGGCAAAGTGATTGTCTCCGGTATTGGCAAGTCAGGCCATATCGGCAAAAAAATCGCCGCGACTCTCGCCAGTACAGGAACGCCCGCGTTCTTTGTCCACCCGGCAGAAGCGTTACATGGCGATCTCGGCATGATCGAAAGCCGGGATGTGATGCTATTCATCTCCTATTCCGGCGGTGCGAAAGAGCTGGATCTCATTATTCCGCGCCTGGAAGATAAATCGATAACCCTGCTGGCGATGACCGGAAAGCCGACCTCCCCGCTGGGTCTGGCGGCAAAGGCTGTGCTGGATATCTCCGTTGAGCGTGAAGCCTGCCCGATGCACCTGGCGCCGACCTCCAGCACCGTCAACACCCTGATGATGGGCGACGCGCTGGCTATGGCGGTGATGCAGGCGCGCGGTTTCAATGAAGAGGATTTCGCCCGTTCACACCCTGCCGGGGCGCTGGGCGCGCGTCTGCTCAACAAAGTCCATCACCTGATGCGCCGTGACGATGCGGTGCCGCAGGTTCAGCTCACCACCAGCGTGATGGACGCCATGCTGGAGCTGAGCCGTACCGGGTTAGGTCTGGTTGCGGTATGCGACGCGCAGCGCGTTGTAAAAGGCGTCTTTACCGACGGCGACCTGCGCCGCTGGCTGGTTGGCGGCGGCACACTGGCTACGCCGGTCAGCGAAGCGATGACCCACAACGGCATTACGTTGCAGGAGCAGAGCCGCGCCATCGATGCCAAAGAACTTCTGATGAAGCGCAAGATCACCGCCGCGCCGGTGGTGGATGAAAACGGTAAACTCACCGGCGCAATCAACCTGCAAGATTTCTACCAGGCAGGCATCATCTAACTTTTCAGCCCCAGACGCTTCGCCAGCCGATGCAGGTTGGCGACGTCTGTCTCCAGCGCCCGCGCGCAGGCAGCCCAGTTGTGGTTATTTTGCGCTAACGCACGGCGAATCATCTCCCGCTGGAAAGCCTCGGTCGCGTCGCGCAGATTGTGATTTGCCGGTAGCGTCGGCGTACTGTCGTCAGGCAGAGCGGGAGAAACCTCCTCCTGTAAGGCAAAATGCTGCGCTTCCAGCACCACCTCATCCCCCGCCCGGGTCGCTCTTGCCAGAACCACCGCACGGTGGATCGCATGTTCCAGTTCGCGAACGTTCCCCGGCCAGCCATAGCTCAGCAGGTGGCTACGCGCCCCCGGGCTCAGCACCACGCGGGAAAGCCCCAGCCGCAGGCGGCACTGTTCGCAAAAATACCCGGCCAGCAAGACCACATCCTCACCACGCTCACGCAGCGGCGGCACGGAGAGCGGGAACACGCTCAAACGGTGGAACAGGTCGGCGCGAAAACGCCCGGCCAGCACCTCTTCGCGTAAGTCGCGGTTAGTCGCCGCCAGCACGCGTACGTCGACGCGCAGGCTGCGATCGTCCCCGACGCGTTGAATATCGCCATACTGCAAAACGCGCAGCAGTTTCGCCTGCAACGCCAGCGACAGCTCGCCGATCTCATCAAGAAACAGCGTGCCGTTATCGGCCATTTCGAACTTACCGCTACGGTTGCTGATTGCCCCGGTAAACGCCCCTTTGACGTGGCCGAAAAGCTCGCTCTCCGCCACGCTTTCCGGCAGCGCGGCGCAGTTCAGATACACCAGCGGGTTCACCGCCCGTGGCGAGCCTTCGTGAATCGCTTTCGCCACCAGCTCTTTCCCGGTTCCCGTTTCGCCGCTGATCAGCACGTTGAGATCCGACCCCGCCACAATCTCAATCTCTTTTTTCAACTGCATCATATTTGGCGACAGGCCGATCATCTGCGTTTCTTTCACCTGTTCGAAAGAGGCGGAAGACCCCGGCAACATATTCTGGCTTTCTAATTGCTCAATAAGCAGCGCATTGCTCAGCGCCCCCGCCGCCAGCGCTGCGATGAGCCGCAGCTCTTCATCGCTGAAAACATCAAACTGATCGGGTTCCATGCCGTCAAGCGTGAGTGCGCCAATCAGGGTTTGCCCGGCGAACAGCGGCAGCCCGATACAGGCGTGTACCTTCAGGCTCTCCTGATCCGGGATCAGCCCGTCATACGGGTCCGGCAGATCGCTGTCGGCCGGAAAACGCACCACATCCCCGGCACGGGCAATGGCTTCCAGTCGCGGATGCCCTTCCAGAGTGAAGCGCCTGCCCAGTACATCCTGCGCCAGACCGTCGATCGCCAGCGGAATAAACTGCCGCCCCTCATAGCGCAGCAGCGCCGACGCATCGCACTCCAGCACCTGACGCAGCGTGGTGATCAGGCGCTGAAAGCGGTCCTGATGCCCGATACCACTTTGTAATTCAATGGCGATGCCCGCCAGGACATCAACTGAAAAGCTCATGGCTACCTCATTGTCATTTTGACAATCAATAGTGTCATATTGACAATTAATTGAATAGTCTTTTTGACTACCATTTTATGAGTATAAATTTTTTAATTATTTAAAATCAATCAGTTAAAAAGTTGGCACGCATTCTGCTATTAGCAATACATCTTTCTTAAAAAAACTGTATTTACTGAGGTTGCTATGTCTATTCTGGTTAAAAATAACATTCATTGGGTTGGCCAACGTGACTGGGAAGTTCGTGATTTTCACGGGACCGAATATAAAACGCTGCGCGGCAGCAGCTACAACAGCTATCTCATCCGTGAAGAAAAAAATGTTCTGATCGATACCGTAGATCATAAATTCAGCCGCGAATTCGTGCAAAACCTGCGTAGCGAAATCGACCTGGCCGACATTGATTACATCATTATTAACCATGCGGAAGAAGACCACGCGGGCGCGCTGACCGAACTGATGGCGCAAATCCCGGATACGCCGATCTACTGCACCGCAAACGCCATTGACTCCATTACCGGTCACCACCATCACCCGGAATGGAACTTTAACGTCGTAAAAACAGGCGACACGCTGGATATCGGCAACGGCAAGCAGCTGATTTTTGTTGAAACCCCGATGCTGCACTGGCCGGACAGCATGATGACCTACATGACGGGCGACGCGGTACTGTTCAGTAACGACGCCTTTGGTCAGCACTATTGTGACGAACGTCTGTTCAACGATGAAGTCGATCAGACCGAGCTGTTCGAGCAGTGCCAGCGTTACTACGCCAACATCCTGACGCCATTCAGCCGTCTGGTCACGCCAAAAATCACCGAAATCCTCGGCTTCAACCTGCCGGTAGATATGATTGCCACCTCTCACGGCGTGGTATGGCGCGACAACCCAACCCAGATCGTTGAACTGTATCTGAAATGGGCGGCAGATTATCAGGAAGATCGCATCACCATTTTCTACGACACCATGTCCAACAACACCCGCATGATGGCCGACGCGATTGCGCAAGGCATCAACGAAGTTGACCCGAACGTGGCGGTGAAAATCTTTAACGTCGCACGCAGCGATAAAAACGAAATTCTGACCAACGTGTTCCGTTCCAAAGGCGTGCTGGTCGGTACTTCTACGATGAACAACGTGATGATGCCGAAAATCGCCGGTCTCGTTGAAGAGATGACTGGCCTGCGCTTTCGTAACAAACGCGCCAGCGCTTTCGGTTCCCACGGCTGGAGCGGTGGCGCGGTAGACCGTCTGTCCACCCGTCTGCAAGATGCCGGCTTCGAGATGTCACTGAGTCTGAAAGCGAAATGGCGTCCTGATATTGATGCCCTGGAACTTTGCCGCCAGCACGGCCGCGATATTGCCCGTCAGTGGGCGCTCGCTCCGCTGCCGGAAACAAATGTGAAAGCGTCAACCCAGGAAGAAGAGTGCGCCTGTGCCGCCGCCGCTGCGGCTGACCTCGGCCCAAGCATGCAGTGCAGCGTATGCCAGTGGATTTACGACCCTGCAAAAGGTGAGCCGTTGCAGGATGTCGCGCCGGGTACGCCGTGGAGCGACGTACCGGATAACTTCCTGTGCCCGGAATGTTCATTAGGTAAAGACGTCTTTGATGTGTTGGCAACGGAGGCAAAATGAGCCGGGGAATTGTCATTATTGGTTCGGGCTTCGCCGCCCGCCAGTTAGTCAAAAACATCCGTAAACAGGACGCGACCGTAGCGCTGACCCTGATTGCCGCTGACAGTATGGACGAGTACAACAAACCCGACCTCAGTCACGTCATCAGCCAGGCGCAGCGTGCCGACGACCTCACCCGCCAGTCGGCGGGGGAGTTTGCCGAACAGTTTAATCTGCGTCTGTTCCCACACACCTGGATTACGGACATTGATGCCGACGCCCATGTGGTAAAAAGCCAGGACAAGCAATGGCAGTTCGACAAACTGGTACTGGCGACAGGGGCATCAGCCTTTGTTCCGCCGGTTGCCGGACGTGAGTTAATGCTCACACTGAACAGCCAGCAGGAGTATCGCGCCTGTGAAACGCAACTGCGTGACGCGCAGCGCGTACTGATCGTCGGCGGCGGTCTGATTGGTAGCGAGCTGGCAATGGATTTCTGCCGTGCGGGTAAAGCCGTCACGCTGATTGACAATGCCGCCAGCATTCTGGCCTCGCTGATGCCGCCGGAAGTGAGCAGCCGTTTGCAGCATCGTCTGACCGATATGGGCGTACATCTGCTGCTGAAATCGCAGTTGCAGGGTCTGGAGAAAACCGCTACCGGTATTCGCGCCACGCTGGATCGCGATCGTCAGGTAGAGGTGGATGCGGTCATCGCCGCGACCGGCCTGCGCCCGGAAACCGCGCTGGCGCGCCGTGCCGGGTTGACCATCAACCGTGGCGTCTGCGTTGACAGCTATCTGCAAACCAGCCACCCGGATATTTATGCGCTGGGAGACTGCGCGGAAATTAACGGCCAGGTTCTGCCTTTCCTGCAACCGATTCAGTTAAGCGCCATGTATCTGGCGAAAAATCTGCTCGGCGGGAACGCGCCGCTGAAGCTGCCCGCCATGCTGGTGAAAATCAAAACGCCGGAATTGCCGTTACATCTTGCAGGCGAAACCCAGCGTTGCGACCTGAACTGGCACATTGCGGCGGAGTCCGAAGGGATGGTCGCCCGAGGCATAAATACCGAAGGTCAGCTTTGCGCCTTTGTGGTGAGCGAAGACCGCATGAAGGAGGCCTTTGCGCTGCTGAAAACGCTGCCCGCGTAAGTTCATTGTGCCGGATGGCGGCTGGCCTGCAAATCATGACGCCGTAGGTCTGATAAGCGCAGCGCCATCAGGCAATGTTCGAACATCTTTGCCGGATGGCGGCGTAAACGCCTGATCCGGCCTACGGGAAGCGCCTGTTTGTACGTCGCCATCCGGCGATACTGCCACTGATTTATTAACCTCACGCACACGGAAGTGCGCTGCTGCTTGTCGGTATGCCCCGACACGTTTCGCCCCGCCAGTCCCGGGGCTTTTTTTTATTTCTGCGCCAGCTCGCGCGCTGCGGCAATCGCTCCCTGCCCTAACGACACTCCCCCATCCCCGGCTGGTAAACGCTGCGGGAACAGTAAGGTAAAATCAGCAAGACAGAACGCCAGACGCCTGCACAGCAAGCGGTTATGCAGCACGCCGCCGCCGAATACCAGCGTGGTGATCCCGCGTGCGGTCGCTTCCTGACGCAGCAGCGCGGCGAACCCATGCGCCAGCGCGTCGTGAAAGGCCCACGCCCGCTCCTCGGGAGCGGCCTGCCAGTTCAGCCACTGCCGCCAGAACGTGGCTAAATCCAGCTGGTTGTTTTTAACCGGCATCGTCACCGGATGTTCAACGCGATTGCATCGCGAAGCCAGCGCCTCCAGCGCACAGGCCGCTTCTCCTTCATAACTGAGTGTGTCAGGCGCGCAGCCTGATGCGGCGGCGACGGCATCGAACAGGCGTCCGCACGACGACGCCAGCGGGGCGTTGATTCCGCGCTCAATGGCCCGCGCCAGCACGTTCCACTGCTGTCGTTGCAGCGCAGCCGTTTCTGGATAGTCCCGCCAGTCAGGAACGAAGCGCAGACACTGCGCCAGCAGGTTGCGCCAGGGCTGCTTCGCGGCGAGATCGCCGCCCGCCAGCGCGACGGCGGGCAGGCCGCCAAGATGCTCGCATTCACGGTAATTAACGCGTAAACACTCTCCGCCCCACAGCGCGCCGCCCTCTCCCATACCGATGCCGTCGAGCGTCAGGGCAATCACATCGCCGCCGTTCAACGGCCAGCCGTGCTCGACCATGCATGCCGCCGCATGCGCATGGTGGTGCAATACCGTTTCGGTCGGAAGCGTCATCTCGCTGGCCCACTGGCTGGAGACGTAGCCCGGATGCGCGTCGCAGACAACGCGTTGCGGCGTAAAATCGTAAATGTTCTGAATCAAACGCAGCGCGTCACGCCACTGCGTTTGAATGCCGTCATCGCTGAGATCCCCCAGATGCTGGCTTACCACCGCCTGCTCGCCGCGCACCAGACAGAAGGTATTTTTCAGATCGGCGCCCAGACAAAGCATCGGCGGCACATCGCGAAATCCCGGCGGCAGCGCGATCGCATCCGGCACATAGCCCCGCGAACGGCGTAGCATTTCGCCGCTGTCACGCACGACCGAGTCATCCATTCGCTGCACGATATCGCGGTTGTGCAACAGAAAACCGTCGGCGATCGCCTTCAGGTCGTCCAGCGCCTGTTGGTTAGTGATGGCCGGCGGTTTACCGCTAAGGTTGCCGGAGGTCATCACCAGCGGACAATTCAGCGCCTGTAAAAGCAGATGCTGGAGCGGATTCGCAGGCAGCATTACCCCCACTTCCGCCAGCCCCGGCGCGATCCCCTCGCACAGCGACGCGACATGCTGTTTATCCACCAGCACGATGGGGGCGGCCGGCGTAGTCAGCAGTCGGCGCGCCGCATCCGGCAAGCCTTCCGCATCCGGCAACATTACCGCCAGCGGTTTCGCAGGGCGGCGTTTACGCGCCCGCAGCATCGCCACCGCCTCATCGTTTTGCGCATCGCAGGCCAGATGAAAGCCGCCAATACCTTTGATGGCGACAATGCCCCCCGCTTTTAACATCGCGACGGCAGCCTGTAGCGCAGCGTCTTTTTCCGCCCGCGCGCTGCCAGAGCGCCACGCCAGATGCGGGCCGCAGGCCGGGCAGGCAACAGGTTGGGCGTGGAAACGGCGGTCGTACGGATCGCGGTATTCCGTCGCACACTTCCTGCACAACGGAAACGATGCCATCACGGTAAACGGACGGTCGTAAGGCATCGCACGAATGATCGTAAAACGCGGGCCGCAGTGGGTGCAGTTGATAAAAGGGTAACGGTAGCGCCGCTCGCCGGGCGTATTCATTTCGGCGAGACAGGCCGGGCATGTGGCCGCATCGGGCACAATTTGCGTATTCATCGTTCCGCCCGCACTCTGGCGGATGGAGAAATCGGCAGGCAGTTGAGACCAGGCAAACGACTCGCTCTCGACGCTGTCAATACGGGCCAGCGGCGGGCAATGCTGATGTAACTGCACAATAAACTCCGCCGGATCTTCCTGTAAGCGCACAACCACACCGTCACCGTCGTTACACACGTCGCCATGCAGTTGTAACCGCTGCGCCAGTTGCCAGACAAAAGGCCGAAAACCAACGCCCTGCACCTTGCCACGAATACGCAACTGTACGCCGGAGTGGTTGTTTATTGTCATGAAGTCGTTCCCGCAGTCATCTATCCCGGTTTGCCTGATGGCGCTACGCTTATCAGGCCTACGGGGATACGAACAGTAGGCCTGATAAGGCAAGGCCGCCATCCGGCATGAATACCACCGTATTTTACGCGGTTTTTCAGGAATCAGAAAAGCAAAGACGCGGAGGAGTCCAGCGCCGCACGGCGACGTTTTTCCGCGCTCAGTTGTTCAAGTTTGTTGCGATCGACGCAAATCAGCGCGTGGGTCGGACAGGCTTCCATACAGGCAGGGCCGGCCTCGCGGTGGTGGCAAAGGTCGCATTTGTTGGCCTCCGCTTTTTCCGCCCGGACGTTCAGACCCGCGCCGCTGTTGCGAATCACCGGACGCACAACCACTTCCATCGCGCCGTATGGGCAAGCGACCACGCAGGTTTTACAGCCAATGCAACGCTCCTGCATCACATGTACGAAACCTTTATCACGGCTGATGGCGCCGTTCGGGCAGACATTGGCGCACGGCGCGTCTTCACACTGGCGGCACAGCGTCGCCGTGGAGACATTCACACCTTTGATCACATGGATGCGGGGTAAGAAAGTTTCAGGGGTCAGCGACGCGCAGTCCTGGTTTTCCTGATGAGACACCACACAGGCCACTTCACAGGTACGGCAACCAATGCATTTATTGGCGTCGGCAATGATGAAACGGTTCATCAAATTCTCCAGCAATGACAGATTATGTGCCGAAACATTCATAAATCGTGCCAGTTTTTAACTGATTGTTATTGCTTGATATTTGATGATGACATTGTGACCAGGCACTGTCATCGTCACGAATGACGATGACAAATGACAATGTAAAGCGAGATCAGCGGGCAGGCAGCGGCGCTGCCGAATCGCGCAGGATCAGCGCACCGGTAAAGGTTTTTGGCGGCGTAAATTCACCGCCGTCCAGCATGAAGATAAGACGTCCAATCGTCTCCTGAATCATCTCCGTGACCGGAATTTTAACGCTGGAAAGCGCCGGGATGGTATAGGGCGCCATCGCGATATCGTCGAATCCAATGACCGAGGTCTGCGCAGGCACGCTCATGCCACGCTCGTGTAACTGTTTGATGGCGCCAATCGCCATATCGTCATTACTGGCTACCAGCACGGTAAAACTCACCTTGCGCGCCAGGAGCGTATCCACCCCTTCAGCACCGCTGGCGGGCGTCCACTTTCCGTTGACAATCAATTCGTTATTGATAGCGATGCCGTGTCGCGTCAATGCGTCTTTATACCCTGAGAGACGCTCTACGCCGGTAGGGGAATCCATCGAACCGGTGATAAACGCAATCTCGCGATGCCCCCCGGCGATCAACTGTTCCACCGCGTTAAAACTGGTCTGCTTCTGGTCGCAATAAACGCAGTGGCTGCTGTTTCTTCGCAGCCGACGGTTAAGCACCATAATGGGCTGGGCGTGTGAGTCGATAATGTCGTCAATCTCATCCACGCTAAGAAAACGGGGATAAATCATAATGGCGTCGCAGCGCAGATCGAGCAGATACTGAATCGCCTGACGCTCTTCTTCCGCGCTGTGTTTGCCGTCCGCGAGCAGAAGCTGACGCCCCTTATCCTCTGCCATCCGCGCCGTATGAAACAGCAGCTCGCTAAAATAAACGCCGTGGTAAAGGGTGTTCGTCACCACCAGACCGAGGGTCTGCGTTTTCTTCGCCGCCAGACTGCGCGCTAACAAATTGGGTCGATAGCCGCTCTCTTCAATGGCCTGAAACACGCGGTCTTTGGTCTCCTGGCTGACGTAGCCGTTACCTGAAAGCACCCGGGAAACCGTCGCTTTCGACACCCCGGCGCGTTTCGCCACCTCCAGCATCGTCGTCATATTACTCATCCATTAGCACTCAATGACACGCAGTGTACTTCACCGTACCGTTGTTGTCCTTGATGGTAAATCACCGCCCAAAACAACAAGTGATCATTCTCACAATTATAAAAAATGATCAAATTGTGATCTTGTGTCATTCAGTGAAACTATTCATGATTTTGTGGAACCGGTTTCCTATTTTGCGTTTCATTGCCCACGTTTTTTTAGCGAAAAGGCGTAAGACGATAAAACTACCCTATTGATAAAACAGGATAAAATCCGATGTCTAAGAATTATGCGGCACTGGCGCGCTCCGTGGTGACGGCGCTGGGCGGTGTGGATAACATCACCGCCGTGACACACTGTATGACGCGTCTACGTTTCGTTCTCAAAGATGACGCGCAGGTCGACAGCGCGACGTTGAAAACCCTCAGCGGCGTTCTCGGCGTGGTTCGCAGCGACAACCAGTGCCAGGTGATTATCGGCAACACCGTTTCACAGGCGTATCGCGAAGTCGTCAGTCTGCTGCCGACCGATATGCAGCCCGCAGCGCCCGTCGGTAAACCTAAACTCACCTTTAAACGCATCGGCGCGGGGATCCTTGACGCGCTGATCGGCACTATGTCCCCGTTGATCCCGGCGATTATCGGCGGATCGATGCTGAAACTGCTGGCCATGATCCTCGAAATGACGGGACTGCTGGAAAAAGGCGCCTCCACGCTGACCATCCTGACGGTGATTGGCGACGGCGCGTTCTTCTTCCTGCCGCTGATGGTGGCGGCGTCAGCGGCAATCAAGTTCAAAACAAACATGTCGCTGGCGATTGCCATCGCAGGCGTGCTGGTTCACCCGAGTTTTATCGACCTGATGGCGAAAGCCGCCGAAGGTGAACACGTTGAATTTGCCCTGATCCCGGTGACGGCGGTGAAATACACCTACACGGTGATCCCGGCGCTGGTGATGACGTGGTGTCTTTCATACATCGAACGCTGGGTGGATCGCATTACCCCGGCCGTCACGAAAAACTTCCTGAAACCAATGCTGATCGTCCTGATCGCCGCCCCGCTCGCCATTGTTTTAATCGGCCCAATCGGGATCTGGATCGGTAGCGCCATCTCCGCGCTGGTTTACACCATTCACGGCTATCTGGGCTGGCTTTCCGTCGCCATCATGGGCGCGCTGTGGCCGCTGCTGGTCATGACCGGGATGCACCGCGTCTTTACCCCAACCATCATCCAGACCATTGCTGAAACCGGCAAAGAAGGCATGGTCATGCCGTCTGAAATTGGCGCTAACCTGTCGCTGGGCGGTTCCTCTCTGGCCGTCGCATGGAAAACCAAAAACCCGGAACTGCGCCAGACGGCGCTTGCCGCCGCCGCTTCCGCAATTATGGCGGGGATCTCCGAACCGGCGCTGTACGGCGTGGCGGTACGTCTGAAGCGTCCGCTGATTGCGAGCCTGATTAGCGGCTTTATCTGCGGCGCGGTGGCAGGTATGGCGGGGCTTGCCAGCCACTCGATGGCGGCACCGGGCCTGTTCACCAGCGTCCAGTTCTTCGATCCGGCGAACCCGATAACCATCGCCTGGGTGTTTGGCGTGATGGCGCTGGCCGTGGTGCTCTCTTTTGTTCTGACGCTGCTCCTCGGCTTTGAAGATATCCCCGTGGAAGACGCAGCCGCACAGGCAAGAAAAAACCAGGCCGCGCAACCGACTACTGCAAAAGAAGCCAGCATCTGACTGGCGCATATTGAGGATGACTATGTCTGTATTTCCGCAAGGATTTTTATGGGGCGGCGCACTGGCCGCCAACCAGTCTGAAGGGGCATACCGGGAAGGCGGCAAAGGGCTGAGCACCGTCGATATGATCCCGCACGGCGAGCACCGGATGCCGGTAAAACTGGGGCTGGAGAAACGCTTTCAACTGCGGGATGACGAATTTTATCCAGGCCATGACGCGATTGATTTTTACCATCGCTATAAAGACGATATCGCCCTGATGGCGGAGATGGGCTTCACGGTGTTTCGCACCTCGATCGCCTGGAGCCGTCTCTACCCTGACGGCGATGAGCTGACGCCGAACGAAGAAGGCATCGCGTTTTATCGCGCGGTGTTTGAAGAGTGTAAAAAGTACGGTATTGAGCCGCTGGTCACGCTGTGCCACTTCGATGTGCCGATGCACCTGGTGACGGAGTACGGCTCCTGGCGCAATCGCAAAATGGTGGAATTCTTTACCCGCTACGCGCGAACCTGCTTTGAAGCCTTTGACGGTCTGGTGAAATACTGGCTGACGTTCAACGAAATCAACATCATGCTGCACAGCCCATTCTCCGGCGCGGGCCTAGTGTTTGAGGAAGGTGAAAATCAGGATCAGGTGAAGTATCAGGCCGCACATCACGAGCTGATTGCCAGCGCGCTGGCGACCCAAATCGCCCATGAGGTCAACCCGCAAAACCAGGTCGGCTGTATGCTGGCGGGCGGTAATTTTTATCCGTACTCCTGTAAACCGCAGGACGTCTGGACCGCGCTGGAGAAAGACCGCGAAAACCTGTTCTTTATCGATGTGCAGGCGCGCGGCGCTTACCCGGCCTATTCCGCCCGCGTCTTTCGCGAGAAAGGCGTGGTGATTGAAAAAGCCCCGGAAGACGACGCTATCCTGAAGAACACCGTCGATTTCGTCTCGTTTAGCTACTACGCGTCACGCTGCGCTTCAGCGGAGATGAACGCTAATAACACCAACGCCGCCAACGTGGTGAAATCGCTGCGCAATCCGCACCTTGACGTCAGCGAATGGGGCTGGGGGATTGACCCGCTTGGTCTGCGCATCACTATGAATATGATGTATGACCGCTACCAGAAGCCGCTGTTTCTGGTGGAAAACGGCCTCGGCGCGAAAGATGAGCCGGACACGAAAGGTGAGATCCATGATGATTACCGCATCAGCTACCTGCGTGAGCATATTCGGGCGATGGCCGACGCCATTGAAGACGGCGTGCCGCTGATGGGTTACACCACCTGGGGCTGCATCGATCTGGTGTCCGCCTCGACAGGCGAAATGAGCAAACGCTACGGGTTTGTGTATGTCGACCGTGACGACGCTGGCAACGGCACGCTGGCGCGTACCCGCAAAAAATCATTCTGGTGGTACAAGAAAGTGATTGCGAGTAACGGGGAAGATTTGGCGTAGCCCGTTTTGCCGGGTGGCGGCTTAGCCTTACCCGGCCTACAAAACCGTAGGCCCGGTAAGCGTAGCGCCACCGGGCACCCGCTCAGAACGGAGAAAATCCCCCGTCGCCAACCCACTCTGCAAGCCTTGAATAAACCACTTCCACCGCCTCTTTCACCGGCGGCGTCATCGGATAATAAAAGCCAACGATATCCGGCTGGATGCCGAGGAAAATCACGTCGCCAACGTCCTCTTTCAGCTGATCCACCAGGTAATTCAACGGCATATTGTGGGTGGTCATCATAAACATTTCGGCGATGTCATCCGGGTCGATGATGCGGATCTCGCCCGGATTCAGCCCCATGTCGGTCGCATCGACAATCAGCAGACGATCCGGGCGCAGTTCGCGGATCGCGACAATATCGTTCTCCGGCGCGCTGCCGCCGTCAATAACAACCCAGTTGCCTTTAGGCTGCGCGGCGCACATCTCGGCCAGCAGCGGCCCGGCGCCGTCATCGCCCATCATACTGTTGCCGACGCACAATAAAACGTCAGTCACGGTGTCTCCTCACCATCAGATAGATGGCGCTTTCCTGATGAATATCGTGGAGCATACTCAGCATCAGCTTGCTCCACGCCTGCTGTTGCGGGCTTTGCGCAGCGAGCGCGCTGTCGAAAGCGCGCGCCAGCATTTGCACATGGTTAAAATCGATGACGATCTCGCCGTACTTCGGCACGCCTTCCATTTTACGTCTGGCCTCGCTTCCCTCTTCCAGAGTCGCGATCCACGCCAGATAATCCTCCCACGGGCAGGTTAACGCCGCTTCCAGGCAGTCGATGACCCCAAGGTGGTGGCCAATCGCCAGGCTGTAATAGACAACCTGCTGCGCCTCGGCGGGCGTCGCATCGTTCTCATCAATAAACTTACGGCTCAGTTGACTGAACACCACCGTTTCACTCATCGGATACGCGCCTCTTCAACCACATGATTCAGGTGAGTGACAATCTCGGTCAGACGCGGATCGTTTTCCACTTCCAGCCAGCGCGCCACCTGATGTTCACCCTGCCCCAGTTGGGTCAGGTAATCATCGGCGATCTGACGGCCATAGCGATAACCCGCCAGACGACGCGCCGCGCGATCCACCTTCACGCGCAGCGGCTGCACCATGTCGGGATGCAGAATCTCTGCCGCCTGCTCGTCCAGTTCACCCGGCGCGCGGGCGTGAATTTTCTGCTCCAGCAAACCCAGCGCCATCGCGAAACCGTACAACGTTGCCGCAGGCGTCGGCGGGCAGCCCGGAATGTAGACATCCACCGGTACGATTTTGTCGGTGCCGCCCCAGACGCAGTACAGGTCGTGGAAGATACCGCCGCTGTTGCCGCAGGCGCCGTAAGAGATACAGATTTTTGGGTCCGGCGCGGACTGCCAGGCGCGCAGCGCCGGAGAACGCATCGCGCGCGTCACCGCCCCGGTGAACAGCAGAATATCCGCATGACGCGGTGACGGGACGACTTTGATGCCAAAACGTTCGGCGTCAAACAGCGGAGAAAGGGTGGCAAAAATTTCGATTTCGCAGCCGTTGCAGCCACCGCAGTCCACGCGGTAGACATACGCCGAACGCTTAATGTTTTTCAGCAAAGACGCCTTCATGCTGGCGATGGATTCATCCACCGTCATCGGCAGCGGAATGCCGTTGGCGTCGCGTGGGCCTAATAAATTGCTCATCAGCTGGCCTCTTTCATATGGCGAGTCAGTTCAATACGGTCGGACGGCACCAGGCATTTCTGACGCTTGCAGTCCGGGCAGGTCTCAAAGCTTTCACGGTGATATTCCGCGCGGCTGTCGCCATTGTGTTTCAGCAGCGCGATGGCGTAATCAATCTCTTTCTGCACCGCGAAAGGACGGTTGCACACGCGGCAATTGCACAGCGTAAAGCGGGACTGTTGCAGAAAGTCCGCTTTCTTCCACACCGCCAGCTCATATTCCTGAGAGAGTTTAATCGCCGCTGTCGGGCACACTTCTTCACAGCGGGCGCAAAAGATGCAGCGCCCGAGGTTGAACTGCCAGGCCAGCTCACCGGTAACAAGGCAGGTTTCAACCGTCAGCGCATTCGACGGGCAGGCATTAACGCAGGCTGCGCAGCCAATACACTGCTGCGGATTATGCTCCGGTTTGCCACGGAAGTTTTTATCGACCGCAATCGGCTCCAGCGGATACGACGACGTCGGCGCGCCGGTTTTGATAACTTTTTTGATAAAGGTAAACATGGCGATTCCTTATTTCAGCGGCGAGTTTTTACGCTCAATGCTGTAGCGCTCAAGTTCTTTGTACGGCACGACTTTGCTCTTCTTCTTACGCACATCCACCACGGTCATGCGGTCGGTACAGGAGTAGCAAGGGTCGAGGCTACCGATGATCAGCGGCGCGTCGGAGACCGTGTTACCGCGCAGCATATAGCGCAGGGTCGGCCAGTTGGCGTAGGTCGCCGCACGGCAGCGCCAGCGGTACAGCTTCTGGTTGTCGCCGGTCATGCTCCAGTGGATGTCATCCCCGCGCGGCGCTTCGGCAAAGCCCAGCGCAAAACGGTGTGGGATATAGGTAAAGCCTTCCACCATCAGCGGGCCGCCCGGCAGGTTATCCAGGCCGAAATCGATCATGTTCAGCGCGGTGTACACTTCGTTGATGCGCACTTTCAGACGGGAGATGACGTCACAGCCCTGCTCGCTATGCACTTCCATCGGCAGCAGGCCGTAGCCGACAAACGGGTGATCGGCGCGGGTATCGCGGGCGTGACCGCTGGCGCGCACCATCGGCCCCACGTTACTGAAGTCGCGGGCGATTTCCGGGTCGAGGCGCCCAATGCCGACGGTGCGCTGCTCCATGTTCGGCGTGCTGAGCAGCATATCCACCAGTTCTTGCACCTCGCGGCGCATCTGCTGCGCCAGTTGACGGGTCTGGATCATGTCCTCTTTCAGCAGATCGCGACGAATCCCGCCGATCAGGTTCAGACCGTAAGTTTTACGCGCCCCGGTAAGGATCTCCGCCATTTTCATCGACGTTTCACGCACGCGGAAGAACTGCATAAAGCCGGAGTCAAAGCCGGTGAAGTGACAGGCCAGGCCGAGGTTCAGCAGGTGCGAGTGCAGACGCTCCACCTCCAGCAGAATGGCGCGAATCATCTGCGCGCGTTCCGGCACCACGATGCCCATCGCATTCTCGACGGAGGTGGTATAGGCGGTGCTGTGAGCAAAGCCGCAAATGCCGCACACGCGGTCCGACAGGAAGGTGACTTCGTTGTAACCCATACGGGTTTCCGCCAGTTTCTCCATGCCGCGATGGACGTAGAACAGGCGGTAATCGGCGTCGATAATGTTTTCGCCGTCAACAAACAGACGGAAGTGACCCGGTTCATCAGAGGTGACGTGCAGCGGGCCGATCGGCACCACGTTGTTTTTCTTGTCACCCAGCTCGTTGATAAATTCGTAGGTTTCGGCATCGGTGGTCGGCGCCGGGCGTTGACGGTAATCCATGCTGTCTTTACGCAGAGGATAGAGTTCATCCGGCCAGTCATCCGGCAGCACCAGGCGGCGTTCGTCAGGCAGCCCTACCGGAATCAGGCCATACATGTCGCGCACTTCACGTTCGCCCCAGACGGCAGCCGGCACGCGCGGCGTCACGGACGGAAACTCCAGTTTGTTGGCATCGACTTCAACGCGCACGGTAATCCAGCACTTCGTCCCCTGCTCCATCGACAGCACGTAGTAAACGGCATAGTGGCCGCACAGCTGGCGTTCGTCGTTGCCAAACAGTACCGAGAGCCATCCGCCCTGTTTGTAGTAGAGAAACTCCACCACTTCCGGCAGGTAGTTCACCTTCACGGTGAGGGTCAGCTGATCTTTGGTCTGCCAGGCTTCGTCCAGCACCACGCCCGGAAAAGCCTGGTGCAGCGCCGCAAGGTATTGTTGACCTAATTTTTCTTCAGACATGCTCAAACTCTCTTAAATCACGCCACCAGCAAGGAGACGAATGCTAAAAACGCAAACCCAAAACCGGCCCAGGTCACGCGTGAAGTGGCGCAAAAACGCAGGCGCGCCATGCTGTTTTCGAACAGGGCAATCACCAGTACGCCAGCGATCAGCTTGACGATGGCAATCACCAGCGCCAGCAGCAGCCCACCCGCGCTGAAGGTTTCCATCTGTCCCCACGGCAGGAATACGCCGACAAACATTTGCAGCACCACCAGCTGTTTCAGGCTGATGCCCCACTTCAGCACCGCGAAGCCGCTGCCGCTGTATTCGGTCAGTGGGCCTTCCTGCAACTCCTGCTCCGCTTCCGCCAGATCGAACGGCAGTTTGCCCATCTCGATAAAGGTGGCGAACGCGCAGGCGCACAGCGCCAGCATCAGCGGAATGCTGCGCGCTGCCGGCCAGTGGTAAATCGTGTCGGTGATATTGCTGATGTGTGTGGAACCGGCCACCTGCGCCGCCACCCACAGGCCGAGCAGCAGGATTGGCTCCACCAGTACGCCGAGCATCGCTTCGCGGCTTGCGCCGATCGCGGTAAACGGACTCCCGGTATCCAGACCGGCAATAGAAAAGAAGAAGCGGGCGATCGCAAAGAGGTAGATCAGGGTGATCAGATCGCCCAACTGCGGCAACGGTGAACCAACCGTCACCACCGGCAGCGCGGTCGCGATAGTCAGCATGACGCCGACCATCACAAACGGCGTCAGGCGAAAGACCCAGCCGGAATCGGCAGGCGCAACGCTCTGGCGCCCCAACAGCTTGATCAGGTCACGATACTCCTGCAAAACGCCCGGCCCGCGACGGTTGTGCAACCGGGCACGCGCCACGCGGGTAATACCGGACAGCAGCGGCGCTGCGGCGAATAACACCAGCGCCTGAATTAACGGATATAACACACTCATTCTCAGGCTCCTCGTGAAACCACAATCACCACCAGCACCGCCAGCTCAATCAGCGCCAGGCGGCGGAACAGAACCGGTGCCGCCGCATTCTGCCAGCCCGGAACCAGCGATACCGGGTTAAGCCATTTACGCAACTTGAGTACCGGGGCAAAGGCCTCTTTCACCGGCATGGCGAAACCGTGGGCGGTAATCACCATCGACTGCTCGTGGTCGTAGCCACAGACCCAGGCCGCGCCGCGTGAACGCGACGGCAGACGGTTGCCTTTGAAAATCGCCATGATGATGAACGGCAGCAGCGGACAGGCGATCAGCAGCAGCGCGATCATCGGCTGAGAAACGGTGGTATTCGCCGTCTCCAGCGGCAGAGGCACGGCAGCGGAGATCAGCGGCAGCAGCCACGGCGCGGCAACACCGCCCAGCACGCAGCAAATGGCCAGCGCGACGACGCTCACCCCCATCAGGATTGGCGCACAGCAGGCGTTTTCCGCCTCTTTGGTACGCGGCGCGCCGAGGAAAGTGACGCCATAGACTTTCGCCATACACATCACCGCCAGCGCACCGGTAATCGCCAGCCCGACGGCCAGCAGCGGCCCTAACAGACGGCCAATGAACGCGCCGCTGTTGCCCAGTTTGAAGAAGGACTGATAGATAACCCACTCACCGGCAAACCCGTTCAGCGGCGGCAGCGCGGCCATCGCCATCAGGCCAATCAACATCGCGACAGAAATCACCGGCATACGTTTACCAATACCGCCCAGTTTTTCGATGTCGCGGTGCCCGGTACGGAACCAAATGCTGCCCGCGCCCAAAAACAGCACGCTTTTGAACAGGCTATGGTTGACCAGATGATAGAGACCACCGGTCAGGCCGAGCGCAATCAGCGCCGGTTGATTAAGGGCGATACCGGTGACGCCCGCGCCCAGACCGAGCAGGATAATGCCGATGTTTTCCAGGGTGTGGTACGCCAGCAGACGCTGAATGTTATGTTCCATCAGCGCATACAGACCGCCGACAAACGCGGTGATCATGCCGAGCACCAGCAGCAGAACACCCCACCACAGCGGCGCATTGCCGCCAATCAGCGATAAAGAGAGAATGCCCAGCAGACCCATTTTCATCACCACGGTAGAGAACAGGGCCGCTGCCGGCGCGCTGGCGTTGGCGTGCGCCTGCGGCACCCAACCGTGCAGCGGGATAATCCCGGCCAGCAGACCAAAACCGACTACGCCGAGCAGCCAGATGTCAGAACCGAGCGGCAGCGCCTGGGCGCGCAGATCGAGCAGACGCAGTTCCAGCGTGCCGTAACGCTGCCACACCAGCCAGCAGGCGACAGCCAGCAGCAGCGTACCGATACGCCCCAGCGCAAACCACAGTTTGCCCTCTTTGCTGCAACCGGTAAGAAACACCGCGCACAGCGCCATGATTTCCGCCATCACCACCAGCGTGCCGAGATTGCTGGCGACGACCGCGCAAACTGCCGCCGCCATCAGCAGGTTTACCAGCAGCCCGTTGGCTAACACCTGTGGGTGACGATGCCAGTCGATGTTGTACAGGCTGACGAACAGCCCGCACAGCCCCAGCGTAATCAGCCAGATGGCGTTCAGCGGGGTGATTTGTAAACCATGACCGATCAACGGCATCACGCCGCTGACCGCTGTCGCATTCACCAGGACGGAAAAACCCGCCGCCGCGGTATACAGACTGCCGACCGCGCCGCCGACACCGGCGACCCAGCCGCTCAGCGCTTTATGAAAGGAAAACAGAAATGCCAGTACGGCCGCCGCCGCGAACCAGGCCACACCGCTATTGATCAGTGAAATTGCGTTCATTTTGCCTCCCCACTTTGCGCCTGCTGAAACAAGGTGAGATCGCCAAAATCGGTGTTGAAGGTCAGCTCACGTTTGCGCTTGCTGGCGCGGGCGATATCCATGTTATTCACCAGGTGTAACGCGTTGGTCGGACACATCCGCACGCAGGCCGGGCCTTGTTCGTCGAAGCTGCACAGATCGCATTTGACCGCGATGGCGCGCACGCCCGGCACCCAGTCCAGCAGCGTGCTGACGCGTGCCGGCGCGGGAGGCGCCGGCGGGGCTTTCGGTGAATTGGCATTCGCCGGAATATGCAGCGGACGGCTGCCGGAAAATTCAATCGCGCCGAACGGGCAAGCAATGCCACACAGCTTGCAGCTTACGCACAGGCTTTCATTCAACTGTACGGCGCCGTCTACCCGATTGATGGCGTTCACCGGGCACACCACGGCACAGGGCGCATCTTCACAGTGGTGACACAGCTGCGGCGCGGATTCTTTTTCATTGAGCATCACTTTCAGCCGCGGCATTGATTGCAGGCCGTGCTGGCGATGCGTCTCTGAACAGGCTGCTTCACAGGTGTGGCAGCCAATACAGAGCGTGGAGTCAGCAATTACAAAACGATTCACCAGGCATTCCTCAGGTGATAGTCATTTTTGACGAAAACATGTCTGAAAAATGTCATTTTCGACACTTATCGACATTCCCATCCCCTCAAACATTCATATGCAGCGTGAAGCGCACGCCGCGAGTAACAACGGGCAGCGCCTCGTGCTTATGCCGCCGGGCTATTTCCCTTTACCAGTTGACGTAAATTCACCGGGCGATTGTTTTCCACGGCGGTGTACAGGCTGTCGTAAACGCTGGCGATTTTTTCGAGATAGTGCTCCAGCACCTGCTCGCGATCGCGGTTACTGACCTTCTCATCAACGAGGCCGTCAATGGTCAATTGCGCTTGTGCAATCAACTGCTTATCTTCACCGTCTTTGGTTTCGACGTAATACTCGATGGTGTGGCTGTTAAAGCCGTCCGCCAGGGTGACGTAAATCGTGAAGTGCTCGAAAAGCACAAAGCACAGATCTTTGTCCGGCGCACAGCTCATGGCGTGATGCAGACGCGCTTTTGATAAGGTGATCCCCTGAACCAGTGAGTTGCAGTAGATTCGCCACTGGTCCAGCAGGCGATGATGCCGCTGCGCGATGTAATCAGCCTTTTCGCTTATTTCCCAAATAGTCATGTCAGGTTACCCGGTTAGCAGAGATAGCCAGCCTTAAGCATTTTCCATGCCAGTTTTTAAACCTTTATTTTTCATGATGATACAAAAATAGCTATCACGTTCGACGCTGTGACGACATGTCATTTCGTCATCGTCGTCATTGTCACAAGCAAGGGAAAAATAATTGGCATATTTATTGCTTATTCAGGGCAATGAATTCGGGAGGCGATATGCACGAAATAACTCTCTGCCAACGGGCACTGGAATTAATTGAACAACAGGCCGCAGCGCACGGTGCAAAACGGGTAACTGGGGTCTGGCTCAAAATTGGCGCATTTTCTTGCGTAGAAACCAGCGCTCTCGCCTTTTGTTTTGATCTGGTATGCCGTGGCACCCTGGCGGAAGGTTGTAAACTCCACCTCGAAGAACAAGAAGCCGAATGCTGGTGCGAGTCTTGTCAGCAGTACGTCACGTTACTGACGCAGCGCGTGCGCCGTTGTCCGCAATGCCAGAGCGACACGTTACGCATTGTGGCCGATGACGGGTTGCAGATTCGCCGAATTGAAATAGACAGTAATCCAACGCCGGATAGCGACGCCTGAGCGTCTTATCCGGCCGACAGGAATGGCCTGAGTTGTAGGCTGCATAAAGCAAAGCCGCCATCCGGCAATAGAGTTACCGCAAGATAGAGATCAGGAGTGAGCGATGTGTACGACATGCGGTTGCGGTGAAGGCAACCTTTATATAGAGGGAGATGAGCATAATCCCCATTCGGCGTTTCGTAGCGCGCCTTTTGCCCCGGCGGCTCGCCCGGCACTGAACATCACCGGCGTGAAGACATCCGCCTTTACCCCGAGCCAGACCGCAGAAGGCGATCTGCACTACGGTCACGGTGAAGCGGGAACCCATGCGCCGGGTATGAGCCAGCGCCGGATGCTGGAAGTCGAAATTGACGTGCTGGACAAAAACAACCGTCTGGCCGAGCGCAACCGCGCCCGCTTCGCCGCCCGCCAGCATCTGGTGCTCAACCTTGTCTCCAGCCCCGGTTCCGGTAAAACCACCCTGCTGACCGAAACGCTGATGAAGTTAAAAGACAGTGTGCCGTGCGCGGTGATTGAAGGCGACCAGCAGACGGTCAACGACGCCGCCCGCATCCGCGCGACCGGTACGCCCGCTATTCAGGTCAACACCGGCAAAGGCTGCCATCTTGATGCGCAAATGATTGCCGATGCCGCTCCGCGTCTGCCGCTGGCCGACAACGGTATTCTGTTTATCGAAAACGTCGGCAACCTTGTCTGCCCGGCCAGCTTTGACCTCGGCGAGCGCCATAAAGTGGCAGTGCTTTCCGTTACGGAAGGCGAAGACAAGCCGCTGAAATACCCGCATATGTTCGCCGCCGCTTCGCTCATGCTCCTGAACAAAGTCGATCTGCTGCCGTACCTCAATTTTGACGTTGAGAAGTGCATCGCCAGCGCCCGGGAAGTCAATCCTGACATTGAGATCATCCTCATCTCCGCCACCAGCGGCGAAGGGATGGATCGGTGGCTGAACTGGCTGGAGGCACAGCGATGTGCATAGGCGTTCCGGGGCAAATTCGCTCCATTGACGGCAATCAGGCGAAAGTCGATGTCTGCGGCATCCAGCGCGATGTCGACCTGACGCTGGTTGGCAGTTGCGATGAGAGCGGTGAGCCGCGTCTGGGCCAGTGGGTGCTGGTTCACGTTGGTTTTGCCATGAGTGTGATTAACGAAGCGGAAGCGCGCGACACCCTCGACGCGCTGCAAAACATGTTTGATGTCGAACCGGACGTCGGCGCTTTGTTGTATGGCGAGGAAAAATAATGCGTTTTGTTGACGAATATCGCGCACCGGAACAGGTGATGCAGTTGATTGATCACCTGCGTGAACGTGCCGCGCATCTCCCTTATACCGCCGAACGTCCGCTGCGCATCATGGAAGTATGCGGCGGTCATACGCACGCCATCTTCAAGTTCGGCCTCGACCAACTGCTGCCCGACAACGTGGAGTTTATCCACGGCCCCGGTTGCCCTGTCTGCGTGCTGCCGATGGGCAGAATTGACAGCTGCGTGGAGATCGCCAGCCATCCTGAGGTGATTTTCTGCACCTTTGGCGATGCCATACGCGTACCGGGGAAACAGGGTTCGCTATTGCAGGCCAAAGCCCGTGGCGCAGATATCCGCATTGTTTATTCGCCAATGGATGCCCTGAAACTGGCGCAGGAAAACCCAACGCGCAAAGTCGTTTTCTTCGGTCTGGGATTTGAAACCACCATGCCGACCACCGCCATCACGCTGCAACAGGCGAAGCTTCGCAACGTGCAGAACTTTTACTTTTTCTGCCAGCACATCACGCTTATTCCAACGCTGCGCAGCCTGCTGGAGCAGCCGGATAACGGAATTGACGCGTTTCTCGCGCCGGGTCACGTCAGCATGGTGATCGGTACCGACGCCTATAGCTTCATCGCGACGGATTTCCATCGTCCTCTGGTGGTGGCGGGATTCGAACCGCTTGATCTACTGCAAGGCGTCGTCATGCTGGTTGAGCAGAAAATAGCCTCCCATAGCCAGGTTGAGAACCAGTACCGTCGCGTGGTGCCGGATGCCGGTAATCTACTGGCGCAACAGGCTATCGCCGAGGTGTTTTGCGTCAACGGCGACAGCGAATGGCGCGGGCTGGGCGTGATTGAATCATCCGGTGTCCACCTGACGCCAGACTACCAGCGGTTTGACGCCGAAGCGCACTTCCGCCCGGCGCCGCAACAGGTGTGCGACGATCCGCGTGCGCGCTGCGGAGAAGTGCTCACCGGCAAGTGCAAACCGCACCAGTGCCCGTTGTTTGGCACGACCTGTAACCCGCAGACGGCGTTCGGCGCGTTAATGGTCTCCTCCGAGGGGGCATGCGCCGCCTGGTATCAATATCGTCAGCAGGAGTGTGAAGCATGAACAGCGTACAACTTGCCCACGGCAGCGGCGGTCTGGCCATGCAGCAGCTGATTAACAGCCTGTTTATGGAGGCCTTTGCCAACCCGTGGTTGGCTGAGCAGGAAGATCAGGCGCGTCTTGAACTGGCGCAACTGGCGGCGGAAGGCGACCGCCTGGCCTTCTCCACCGACAGCTATGTTATTGACCCGCTGTTTTTCCCCGGCGGCAATATCGGCAAACTGGCGATTTGCGGCACGGCCAACGACGTGGCGGTCAGCGGCGCGATCCCGCGTTATCTCTCCTGCGGCTTTATCCTCGAAGAAGGTCTGCCGATGGAGACGCTGAAAAGCGTGGTGAACAGCATGGCGGCAACCGCGCGCGAAGCCGGTATCGCCATTGTGACCGGTGATACCAAAGTCGTTCAGCGCGGCGCGGCGGATAAGCTGTTCATCAACACCGCCGGGATGGGGGCGATTCCCGCCAATATTCACTGGGGGGCGCAGACATTAAGTGTGGGAGATGTGCTGCTGGTCAGCGGCACGCTCGGCGATCATGGCGCAACGATCCTCAATTTGCGTGAACAACTGGGGCTGGATGGCGAGCTGGTCAGCGACTGCGCAGTATTAACCCCGCTTATTCAGACGCTGCGCGATATTCCAGGCGTGAAAGCCTTACGCGATGCGACGCGCGGCGGCGTGAATGCTGTCGCCCATGAGTTTGCCGCCGCCTGCGGCTTCGGTATTGAGTTGTCCGAATCCGCGCTGCCGGTCAAACCGGCGGTGCGCGGCGTTTGCGAACTGCTGGGGCTGGATGCGCTTAACTTTGCCAATGAAGGCAAACTGGTGATCGCCGTTGAGCGTCAGGCCGCAGACGCGGTGCTTGACGCGCTGCGCGCGCATCCGCTGGGCCGCGATGCGGCGCCGATCGGCGAGGTGGTTGAACGCAGAGGCGTTCGCCTGGCCGGTCTGTATGGCGTGAAACGTACCCTTGATTTACCCCACGCCGAACCGTTGCCGCGTATATGCTAGCGCCTGATGGCGCTGTGCTTATCAGGCCTACGGTTCAATGCAGTTTGTAGGTCGGATAAGGCGTTTACGCCGCCATCCGGCAAAGGTGCCTGATGGCGCTGCGCTTATCAGGCCTACGGTTCGACGCAGTTTGTAGGCCGGATAAGGCGTTTACGCCGCCATCCGGCAAAGGCGCCTGATGGCGCTGCGCTTATCAGGCCTACGGATGGACAGGCCTGCGGTGATACCCAAAATATATTACCTATATCTATAATTTATTTACCGTTTTCGCACCGCATCGCGGTGCTTTTCTGGAAAAGCAACATGTCGTATACACCGATGAGCGATCTCGGACAACAAGGTTTGTTCGACATCACTCGTACATTATTGCAGCAGCCCGACCTGGCGTCGCTCAGTGAAGCGCTTTCGCAACTGGTCAAGCGCTCAGCGCTGGCCGACAGCGCGGCTATTGTGTTATGGCAGCCACAGACACAACGCGCGCGTTATTATGCAACTCGCGAAAATGGTAAAGCTGTCGCGTATGAAGACGAAACCGTGCTGGCACACGGCCCGGTTCGGCGCATTCTCTCGCGCCCCGATGCGCTGCACTGCAATCATCACGAATTCAGCGAAACCTGGCCGCAACTGGCGACAAACGGGCTGTACGGTGAATTTGGCCACTACTGTTTGCTGCCGCTGGCCGCTGAAGGGCGCATTTTTGGCGGCTGCGAATTCATCCGCCAAAACGACCAGCCGTGGAGCGAGAAAGAGTACGAACGTCTGCAAACCTTCACCCAGATTGTCGCAGTGGTCGCTGAGCAAATTCAGTGTCGGGTCAGCAATAACGTTGACTACGATCTCCTGTGCCGTGAGCGCGACAACTTCCGCATTCTGGTGGCGATCACCAATGCCGTGCTTTCACGGCTGGACATCGACGAACTGGTGAGCGAAGTCGCGAAAGAGATCCACCACTACTTTAATATCGATGCCATTAGCATCGTCCTGCACAGCTCCCGCAAAAACAAGCTGAGTATCTATTCCACGCATTATCTGGATGAACATAATCCCGCGCATGAACAAAGCGAAGTGGACGAAGCGGGAACACTCTCTGAACGGGTTTTCAAAAGCAAAGAGATGCTGCTGATTAACCTGAACGAGCGGGATACGCTTGCGCCGTACGAACGTATGCTGTTCGACACCTGGGGCAACCAGATACAGACCCTGTGTCTGCTGCCGCTGATGTCCGGCAATACAATGCTCGGCGTGCTGAAGCTGGCGCAATGCGAAGAAAAAGTGTTTACCACCGCCAACCTCAAACTGCTGCGCCAGATTGCCGAACGCGTGGCGATTGCCGTGGACAACGCCCTCGCCTATCAGGAGATTCACCGGCTGAAAGAGCGTCTGGTCGACGAGAACCTGGCGCTTACCGAGCAGCTCAATAACGTGGATAGCGAATTTGGCGAGATAATCGGTCGCAGCGAAGCCATGTACAACGTGCTCAAGCAGGTGGAGATGGTGGCGCAAAGCGACAGCACCGTCCTGATCCTCGGTGAAACAGGAACCGGTAAAGAGCTGATTGCCCGGGCGATTCATAATCTGAGCGGGCGTAACGCACGGCGAATGGTGAAGATGAATTGCGCGGCGATGCCCGCCGGGCTGCTGGAAAGCGATCTGTTTGGTCACGAGCGCGGCGCCTTTACCGGCGCCAGCGCGCAGCGTATTGGTCGTTTTGAGCTGGCGGATAAAAGCTCGCTGTTTCTTGATGAAGTGGGCGACATGCCGCTGGAGCTACAGCCGAAACTGCTGCGTGTGCTCCAGGAGCAGGAATTTGAACGTCTGGGCAGCAATAAACTGATCCAGACGGACGTCAGGCTGATCGCCGCCACCAACCGCGATCTGAAAAAAATGGTGGCCGATCGTGAGTTCCGCAACGATCTCTATTACCGTCTGAACGTCTTTCCGATCCAGCTCCCGCCGCTGCGCGAGCGCCCGGAGGACATTCCGCTGCTGGTCAAAGCCTTCACCTTTAAAATCGCCCGCCGGATGGGGCGCAACATCAACAGTATTCCTGCCGAAACGCTACGCACGCTGAGCAATATGGAGTGGCCGGGGAACGTCCGCGAGCTGGAAAACGTCGTCGAGCGCGCCGTTCTGCTGACGCGGGGCAACGTGCTGCAACTCTCGCTGCCGGACATGGGAATGCTCACGCCGGGCGCGCCGCCGGTCGCCACCGAAGTCGCCCAGGAGGGCGAGGATGAATTTCAGCTCATTATGCGCGTGTTGAAAGAGACAAATGGCGTGGTGGCGGGGCCAAAAGGCGCCGCGCAGCGTCTGGGGCTGAAGCGCACCACCCTGCTCTCTCGCATGAAACGATTAGGCATTGATAAAGATGCATTGGTATAGCATCTCTGGCTATACTGGCAGATATCTCAACGAAAGGAGGCAGTATGGCGGTATCAGCACGTAATCAACTGACCGGTACGGTTAGCGCAGTCGCAACGGGTGCGGTGAATGATGAAGTTGAACTGACGCTGGCGGGCGGCGCAAAACTGGTGGCGATTGTCACTCACAGCAGCCAGCAGGCGCTGGGTCTGACAAACGGAAAAGACGCCATTGCTTTGATTAAAGCCCCCTGGGTTACTCTGGCAAGCGAAGATTGCGGCCTGAAGTTCTCCGCCCGCAACCAGTTTGCCGGTAGCGTATCTCAGGTAACGGAAGGCGCGGTCAACGCGACTGTACACATCAAAACCGACGCTGGTTTTGAGATTGTGGCCGTTGTCACCAATGAAAGTCAGGAAGAGATGAAACTGGCGCAGGGCAGTCGCGTTATTGCGCTGATTAAGGCGTCAGCGATTCTGATTGCGACCAAAGCGTAATGGTGTTGCCCGATGGCGCTAACGCTTATCGGGCCTACGCAACTGCGATTAACTCCCGCCATCCGGCAAGACACATTTATTTCTTGCGCTGATACTTTTCCGGCAATTCCGGGACGGGGCGTTTGTCATCAATAAGGTGACGGATGGTCAAAATCGGATGGCGCCAGAGCATTCTTGGGCCTGCCCAACGCATGATCTGCTTCATCTCCTCACGCTTCGCGGGCTGATAACAGTGCACCGGACACTGCTTACAGGCCGGTTTTTCCTCGCCAAACACGCACTTATCCAGCCGCTTTTGCGCATAGGCAAACAGCGCATCGTAATGACCTTGCTCGTTTGAGGCCTGCGGGCACTGGCTCTCGTACAGCGCGATCATTTTTTTAATCGTCAGTTTTTCACGAGCAATACGCTTACCGGACATGATGCCTCCACAAATAAGTTGCATAAATAATACACCTTATCTTCTCTCAGGACTATCACCCTAAGGTGACACATCCTTAGCGCCCTACGTAAATAAGAATTATTTTCATTTATCTATACCTTGTGCTATATAACATAGCAAAGGCTATATTCGATGAATAATTAACCGCATTATGATGAGGGATACTATGCCGCACTTGCTCCGTCTGAAATCCATTCTCCTTGCCAGCGCGCTGGCGATGCTTGCGCTGTCGCCTGCTTATGCAAAAGATAAATTTAAGGTCATCACAACGTTTACCGTCATCGCCGACATGGCGAAAAACGTAGCGGGCGATGCGGCGGACGTCAGTTCAATCACGAAGCCTGGCGCGGAGATCCACGAGTATCAGCCGACGCCCGGCGACATTAAGCGGGCGCAGGGCGCGCAGTTGATCCTCTCTAACGGCCTGAACCTGGAGCTGTGGTTCGCCCGGTTCTACCAGCACTTATCCGGCGTGCCGGAAGTTACGGTATCCAACGGCGTGAAGTCGATGGGCATTACCGAAGGGCCGTATAACGGCAAACCCAACCCGCACGCCTGGATGTCGGCGGAAAATGCGCTGATTTACGTGGATAACATTCGCGATGCGCTGGTGAAATACGATCCAGATAACGCCGCGACGTACCAGAAAAACGCCGAAAACTATAAAGCCCAAATCCGCCAGACGCTCGATCCACTACGCGACGCGCTGGCGAAGATTCCTGCCGACAAGCGCTGGCTGGTGACCAGTGAAGGGGCATTTTCCTATCTGGCGCGCGATAACGACCTGAAAGAGCTGTACCTCTGGCCGATCAACGCCGATCAGCAAGGCACGCCTAAACAGGTACGCAAAGTGATCGACGCGATCAGGGAACATCACATCCCGGCGGTGTTCAGCGAAAGTACCGTTTCCGATAAACCGGCCCGCCAGGTCGCGCGTGAATCCGGCGCGCACTACGGCGGTGTGCTATATGTTGATTCTCTGAGCGCTGCCGACGGTCCGGTGCCGACGTATCTGGATCTGCTGCGCGTCACAACTGAAACCATCGTCAGCGGCATCACTGACGGGCTGAGGAGCCAGAAATGAGTCAATCTGCGATTACCGTTGATCGCGTCACGGTGACGTATCGCAATGGTCACACTGCCCTGCGGGACACAACGTTTCAGGTGCCTGGCGGCTCAATTGCCGCGCTGGTTGGCGTCAACGGTTCAGGGAAATCGACGCTGTTTAAAGCATTGATGGGGTTTGTCCGACTGGTGAAGGGAGAAATCGCCATCCTGCAACAGCCCGTCAACAAAGCGTTGAAACAGAATCTGATCGCCTATGTCCCGCAATCTGAAGAGGTGGACTGGTCGTTTCCGGTACTGGTGGAAGATGTGGTAATGATGGGGCGCTACGGCCATATGGGGTGGCTGCGCCGCCCCAGCGCGCGCGATCGTGAAAGCGTGGACGCTGCGCTGGCGCGGGTGGACATGCTGGAATATCGCTATCGGCAGATTGGCGAGCTTTCCGGCGGGCAGAAAAAACGCGTCTTTCTGGCCAGAGCCATCGCCCAGGACGGGCAGGTTATTCTTCTGGATGAGCCTTTTACCGGTGTTGACGTGAAAACCGAAGCCCGCATTATTGCCCTGTTGCGCGAGCTGCGCGATGAAGGCCGCACCATGCTGGTTTCAACGCATAACCTCGGCTCGGTAACGGAGTTTTGCGATTACACGGTGATGATCAAAGGCACCGTGCTGGCGAGCGGCCCGACGGAAACCACCTTCACCGCTGAAAACCTCGAACTGGCGTTCAGCGGCGTATTGCGTCATGTGGCGCTGAGCGGCGGCGAGGAGCATATCATCACCGACGACGAGCGTCCCTTTATCTCACGGCGCGCAGCAGGCGGAGGTGAATCATCATGAACTGGCTTGTGGAACCGTTCGGCTACCAGTACATGCTCAACGCCATGTGGGTCTCGGCAATGGTCGGCGGCCTGTGCGCCTTTCTCTCCTGCTATCTGATGCTTAAAGGCTGGTCGCTGATTGGCGACGCGCTTTCCCACTCCATCGTCCCCGGCGTGGCGGGCGCATATATGCTGGGGCTGCCCTTCTCTCTCGGCGCGTTTCTCTCCGGCGGCCTGGCGGCGGGCAGCATGCTTTTTCTCAACCAGCGTTCACGCCTGAAGGAAGACGCGATTATCGGTCTTATCTTCTCCTCTTTCTTTGGCATCGGGCTGTTTATGGTTTCGCTCAATCCGATGTCGGTCAACATCCAGACCATTATCCTCGGCAACGTGCTGGCTATTGCGCCGGAAGATATTCTGCAACTGGCGATCATCGGTACGGTCTCTCTGGTGATTTTGCTGCTGAAGTGGAAAGATCTGATGGTGACTTTTTTCGACGAAAACCATGCGCGATCGATTGGGCTTAACCCCGCCCGGCTGAAGCTGCTGTTTTTCACGTTGCTGTCGGTCTCCACCGTCGCCGCTCTGCAAACCGTCGGCGCTTTTCTGGTGATCTGTCTGGTGGTCACGCCTGGCGCCACCGCCTGGCTGCTGACCGATCGTTTTCCGCGCCTGTTAACCATCGCCGTCGCCATTGGCAGCCTGACCAGCTTTTTCGGCGCCTGGCTCAGCTACTGGCTGGATGGTGCGACCGGCGGGATCATCGTCGTCCTGCAAACGCTATTGTTTCTGCTGGCGTTTATCTTCGCTCCGAAACACGGCCTGCTTGCCAACCGCCGTCGTGCGCGCCTGAATAAGGAGACCCCATGCGCTTAACCGCCTTACTGGAACCCTTCCAGTTTGATTTTATGATCAACGCGCTCATGGTCTCGGCAATTGTGGCGATCCCCTGCGCGTTATTGTCGGTGTTTCTGGTGCTGAAAGGCTGGGCGTTAATGGGCGACGCCATGAGTCACGCCGTGTTCCCCGGCATTGTGCTGGCCTATATCGCCGGTATTCCGCTGGCCATCGGCGCGTTTATTGCCGGGCTATTCTGCGCGGTTGCCACCGGCTATCTCGACGATAACAGCCGTATTAAGCGCGATACCATCATGGGAATCGTCTTCTCAGGAATGTTTGGCGCAGGGCTGGTGCTGTACGTTTCTATCCAGTCTGAAGTCCATCTGGATCATATTCTGTTCGGCGATATGCTGGGCGTGTCCATCAGCGATATTCTGCAAACGGCGCTGATTGCGCTGGGTATTGCGCTGATTATCGGGCTAAAATGGAAAGATTTTTTACTGCATGCCTTCGATCCACACCAGGCAAAAGCCAGCGGCCTTAATACCTCCCTGCTGCATTATGGCCTGTTGTGCATGATCGCGTTGACCATCGTCGCAACGCTGAAATCGGTAGGGATTATTCTTTCCATCTCGCTGTTAATCGCCCCTGGCGCGATTGCGATTTTGCTGACGCGGCGTTTTGCCCGCGCGCTGATGCTGGCGGTCACGCTGTCGGTCGTCACCTCTTTTCTCGGCGTTTATCTGTCGTTTTTCCTCGACAGCGCCCCTGCGCCAACCATCGTGGTATTGTTCACTGCGATCTTCATCGTGGCATTTATTTACGCTACGTTGCGGGAGCGGCGTTCCGAAATGCAGCTCAAACAGCAGTTATAAAAATCAGAAACGGAATAAGGATCGATAAGTCGTCCATCGCTGCTTTCCCTGAAATGCGTATCTCCGTTATCATGTGCCCCTTATGTGATAACAACGAAAAGAAAAAGCATCGCAATCCATTTAAAATCAGGGAACTGGACACGACTCCATGAGTACAATCGATAATCTCGACGCCCATACCCCCATGATGCAGCAGTATCTCAAGCTGAAAGCCCAGCACCCGGAGATCCTGCTGTTTTACCGCATGGGCGATTTTTACGAACTGTTTTACGACGATGCACGCCGCGCCTCGCAATTACTCGATATTTCGCTGACCAAACGCGGCGCATCGGCGGGCGAACCGATTCCGATGGCGGGCATCCCGCATCACGCCGTCGAAAACTACCTTGCGAAGCTGGTCAATCAAGGGGAGTCCGTCGCAATCTGTGAACAGATTGGCGATCCGGCCACCAGCAAAGGCCCGGTTGAACGTAAGGTCGTGCGCATCGTTACGCCTGGCACTATCAGCGATGAAGCGCTGTTGCAGGAGCGCCAGGACAACCTGCTGGCTGCCATCTGGCAGGACAGCAAAGGCTACGGTTACGCCACGCTGGACATCAGCTCCGGGCGTTTTCGCTTAAGCGAACCGGTTGACCGTGAAACGATGGCCGCAGAATTACAGCGCACTAACCCGGCAGAACTACTATACGCCGAAGATTTTGCCGAAATGGCGCTGATCGACGGCCGCCGTGGTTTACGCCGTCGCCCGCTGTGGGAATTTGAAATCGATACCGCTCGCCAGCAGCTAAACCTGCAATTTGGTACACGGGACCTGATCGGCTTTGGCGTAGAGAACGCACCACGCGGACTGTGCGCCGCAGGCTGTCTGTTGCAGTACGTCAAAGACACCCAGCGCACTTCACTGCCGCACATTCGCTCCATTACAATGGAACGCCAGCAGGACAGCATCATTATGGATGCCGCCACGCGCCGCAACCTGGAGATCACCCAGAACCTGGCGGGCGGCGTGGACAATACGCTGGCTTCGGTGCTCGACTGCACCGTCACGCCAATGGGCAGCCGTATGCTCAAACGCTGGCTGCATATGCCGGTGCGCGACACGAAAACCCTGATCGAACGTCAGCAGACCATTGGCGCGTTGCAGGATGTGACCAGTGAATTGCAACCGGTGCTGCGTCAGGTGGGCGACCTGGAGCGTATCCTCGCCCGTCTGGCCTTGCGTACCGCCCGACCACGCGACCTCGCCCGTATGCGTCACGCCTTCCAGCAGTTACCGGAACTGCGCGCACAGCTTGAAACCGTAACCAGCGCCCCCGTGCAGAACCTGCGCGAGAAAATGGGCGAGTTTACCGAACTGCGCGATCTGCTGGAACGCGCCATTATCGACGCGCCGCCGGTTCTGGTGCGCGACGGCGGCGTTATTGCGCCGGGCTACAACGAAGAGCTGGACGAATGGCGCGCGCTGGCTGACGGGGCGACCGACTATCTCGATCGTCTGGAAATCCGCGAGCGTGAACGTACCGGGCTGGATACGCTGAAAGTCGGCTTTAACGCCGTACACGGTTATTACATCCAGATCAGCCGTGGGCAAAGCCACCTGGCGCCCATTAACTACGTCCGCCGTCAGACGCTGAAAAACGCCGAGCGCTACATTATTCCCGAGCTGAAAGAGTACGAAGACAAAGTTCTGACCTCTAAAGGCAAAGCGCTGGCGCTGGAAAAACAGCTTTATGACGAACTGTTTGATCTGCTGCTCCCTCACCTGGCAGAGCTGCAACAGAGCGCCAATGCGCTGGCTGAACTGGACGTGCTGGTCAACCTGGCTGAACGCGCGTATACGCTGAATTATACCTGTCCGACCTTTAGCGATAAGCCCGGCATTCGTATTACCGAAGGTCGCCATCCGGTTGTCGAGCAGGTGCTGAACGAGCCGTTTATCGCCAACCCGCTGAACCTTTCCCCGCAGCGCCGAATGTTGATTATCACCGGGCCGAACATGGGGGGTAAAAGCACCTATATGCGTCAGACCGCGCTGATTGCGCTGCTGGCGTATATTGGCAGCTACGTGCCAGCGCAAAGCGTTGAGATTGGCCCGATCGACCGCATCTTTACCCGCGTAGGCGCGGCGGACGATCTGGCTTCCGGTCGTTCAACCTTCATGGTCGAGATGACCGAAACCGCCAATATTTTGCACAACGCGACCGAAAACAGTCTGGTTTTGATGGACGAAATCGGGCGCGGCACATCGACCTATGACGGCCTGTCGCTGGCGTGGGCGTGTGCGGAAAATCTGGCGAATAAGATCAAAGCGTTGACGCTGTTCGCCACCCACTACTTCGAACTGACGCAGTTGCCGGAGAAAATGGAAGGCGTCGCGAATGTGCATCTGGACGCGCTGGAGCACGGCGATACCATCGCCTTTATGCACAGCGTGCAGGACGGGGCGGCAAGCAAGAGTTACGGTCTGGCGGTAGCTGCGCTGGCGGGCGTGCCGAAAGAGGTGATCAAACGCGCGCGGCAGAAGCTGCGCGAGCTGGAAAGCCTCTCGCCGAATGCCGCCGCGACCCAGGTGGATGGTACGCAGATGTCGCTGCTGTCGGTTGCGGAAGAGACCTCTCCTGCCGTTGAAGCGCTGGAAAACCTCGACCCTGACTCTCTGACGCCACGCCAGGCGCTGGAGTGGATCTACCGGTTGAAGAGTCTGGTGTAAATCAGAAACGCCCGCTGGCGCTACGCTTACCGGGCCTACAAGAAGCATCGCAATACGTAGGCCGGATAAGGCGCCAGCCGCCATCCGGCACAACGCCCGATGCACAGGCCAGCAAAACACAACCACAATCCGTAGGCCGGATAAGGCGCCAGCCGCCATCCGGCACAACGCCCGATGCACAGGCCAGCAAGACACACCACAATCCGTAGGCCGGATAAGGCGTCAGCCGCCATCCGGCTTTTTTATTAACGCTTATCTTCCGCCAGCAGCGGTGGAATGCTCGGCACCATCGGCGCTTGATCAATATCTTTCTGCGTCATGCGAAACGCTTGCGGATAATGTTCACGGCTGGTACGGCGTAGCGGCTCGGTATCACGCCAGGTGTACAGACAATGCTGGCACTGATACACCGTCCAGATCCCTTTGACCGGAGAGGTCGCCATCAATTCAATATGTTCATCAGCGCAACGTGGACAAATCATCTGCTACTCCTTATTTACGGTTGGCCAGCATGGCAGTCAGCTTTTCAGCCCAGGCTTTGGTTTCCGGTAAATCACATACCGGCTGGCTGTAGTGGCCGCGATTATCCGGCGCAACCGGCGTTGTGGCGTCGATGATCAGTTTGTCAGTGATCCCCGCCGGGCTTGAGCCTGGGTCCAGTTCCAGTACCGACATGTTCGGCAGTTGCACCAGATCGCCTGCCGGGTTGACCTTCGACGACAGCGCCCACATCACCTGTGGCAGGTTGAACGGATCGACATCCTCATCAACCATAATCACCATCTTCACATAGCCCAGACCATGCGGCGTGGTCATTGCCCGCAGGCCGACTGCGCGGGCAAATCCGCCGTAGCGTTTTTTGGTCGAGATAATCGCCAGCAGACCGTGGGTATACATGGCGTTAACCGCCTGCACTTCCGGGAATTCCGCTTTCAACTGCTGATACAGCGGCACACAGGTCGCTGGCCCCATCAGGTAGTCAATTTCAGTCCACGGCATCCCCAGATAGAGCGATTCAAAAATCGGTTTAGTGCGATAAGACACTTTGTCGATGCGCACTACCGTCATATTGCGCCCACCAGAATAGTGGCCGGTAAACTCGCCAAACGGCCCTTCAATTTCACGCTTACGGCTTTCGATCACCCCTTCAAGGATCACTTCTGAACCCCACGGCACATCAAAGCCGGTCAGCGGCGCGGTGGCGATCGGGTATGGGCTTTCGCGCAGCGCGCCCGCCATTTCATACTCAGACTGATCGTATTTCAGCGGCGTGGCGCCCATCAGAGTAATGATCGGATCGTTACCGAGCGTAATAGCAATCGGCAGATCTTCGCCACGCTCTTCCGCCTTATGCAGATGCAGCGCGATATCGTGCATTGGCACCGGTTGCAGGCCCAGCTTGCGCTTGCCTTTCACTTCCATCCGGTAGATACCCACATTCTGCTTGCCGAAGTGATCCGGGTCGAGCGGATCGCGGGAGACGACACAGGCTTTATCCAGATAGAAGCCGCCATCGCCATCGTTGAGGCGAAACAGCGGCAGAATATCAAACAGGTTGATCGCCTCGCCATCAACGGTGTTTTCCGCCCACGCCGGGTTGGCTCGGCGCTCGGGGGCGACGGGGAACGTGTCCCAGCGGCGGATAAATTCATCAATTTGCTTTTTTACTGGCGTATTGGGCGGCAAGCCTAAAGAGATGGCATGGTTCTGCCAGGAACCAATGGTGTTCATCGCCACGCGCGCATCCGTGAAGCCACGGATATTATCGAACCACAGCGCGGGCGCGCCGTCGCCAATGCGCCCGGTTGCGTTAGCCGCAGCAGCCAGATCCGGCTCTGCATTCACTTCTTCACTGATTTTTAGCAGTTGCCCCTGCTCGTCGAGCGCCTGCAAAAAGCTGCGTAAGTCATCAAATGCCATTATTCATTCTCCTGTGAAAAATTCTGCGCCTGCTGCAACCCCTGCCAGCGCCGGGCACGCGGATGCTCCAGACCAAACTGATCCAGCACACGCGCCACAATATGCTGCGTAATATCATCAATAGTTTGCGGATGGTTGTAGAAAGCAGGCATGGGCGGCACCATCGCGACCCCCATGCGGGAAAGGGCGAGCATGTTTTCCAGATGAATCATGCTGAGCGGCATTTCACGCGGCACCAGCACCAGTTTGCGCCCTTCTTTCAGCACCACGTCGGCGGCACGGCCAACTAACCCCTCGGCATATCCTGCGCGAATCCCCGCCAGCGTTTTCATACTGCAAGGAATAATGATCATGCCGTCGGTGCGAAATGAGCCGGAAGAGATCGTCGCCGCCTGATCCGCCGGGTTATGGCAGTAATCAGCCAGTCCGGCAACATCACGCGCACTGTAAGGCGTTTCCAGCTCAATGGTCGTTTTGGCCCACTTAGACATTACCAGGTGTGTTTCTACTGTCGGCATTTGCCGCAGCGCCTGTAGCAGCGCAATGCCTAGCGGCGCCCCCGTTGCGCCGGTCATCCCCACAATCAGTCTCATCCATCACTCCATTTTGTTCGTATACGAACGTTTTAGATAAAATACGCTACCCGGAATACCTGGACAAGCTTCATTCCCCATAGCCGCACGGAGAGCTAAAAGATTGAGCATTATAAAAATTGCTACAACCCGTTATGATAGCAACAGATATTTTGCCAGGAGCGCACATGGAGTTACGAAACACAGCGTTTCATCTGTTACGTCAGCTTTTTCAACAGCATACGGCCCGCTGGCAGCACGAATTACCGGAACTGACCAAGCCACAGTATGCGGTAATGCGCGCTATTGCTGAGCATCCAGGCATTGAGCAGATTGCCCTAATGGAGGCGGCGGTCAGTACAAAAGCGACGCTGGCGGAGATGCTAAGCCGAATGGAAAGCCGGGGACTGGTGACGCGGGAAAGCGATCCACAAGATAAACGCCGCCGCTTTGTTTATCTTACTGGCGAAGGAGAAACGCTGCTGACCAGCGCCATGCCGTTGGGGGATCGTGTGGATGATGAATTTTTAGGGCGCCTGAGCGACGATGAGCGCAAACAGTTCACGCAGCTGGTGCGTAAGATGATGGGGTAAAGTCAGCCTGGGATATTTTTGTCGGCCCGATAAGCAAAGCGCCATCGGGTAATAAGTGCCGGATGACGGCTACGCCTTATCTGGCCTACGAACTGACGGCCAAAGAAAAAGGCCAGTCTCACGACTGGCCTTTTTTTGACGAATAATCACTTACTCACGGAACAGCGCTTCGATATTCAGCCCCTGAGTCTGCAAAATTTCGCGCAGACGACGCAGGCCTTCAACCTGAATCTGACGAACACGTTCACGGGTGAGACCAATTTCACGCCCCACATCTTCCAGTGTCGCCGCTTCATACCCCAGCAGACCGAAACGACGTGCCAGCACTTCACGCTGTTTGGCGTTCAGTTCGAACAGCCATTTGACGATACTCTGTTTCATATCATCATCTTGCGTGGTGTCTTCCGGGCCGTTCTCTTTTTCATCGGCCAGGATATCCAGCAACGCTTTTTCGGAATCACCACCCAACGGGGTGTCTACCGAGGTTATGCGCTCGTTGAGACGAAGCATACGGCTGACGTCATCAACCGGCTTATCCAGTTGCTCTGCTATCTCTTCCGCGCTCGGTTCGTGGTCCAGTTTATGCGACAACTCTCGTGCGGTACGCAGATAGACGTTCAGCTCTTTAACAATGTGAATCGGCAGTCGAATCGTACGGGTTTGGTTCATAATGGCCCGTTCGATCGTCTGGCGAATCCACCAGGTAGCGTATGTTGAGAAACGGAACCCACGTTCAGGGTCAAACTTCTCGACGGCACGGATAAGCCCCAGATTGCCCTCTTCAATCAGGTCCAGCAACGCCAGTCCACGATTGCCATAACGGCGGGCAATTTTTACCACCAGACGCAAGTTACTCTCAATCATGCGACGGCGAGAGGCAACATCTCCACGCAGTGCGCGACGCGCAAAATAAACTTCTTCTTCGGCCGTTAACAGTGGCGAATAACCAATCTCACCAAGGTAAAGCTGAGTCGCGTCCAACACACGCTGTGTGGCCCCTTGCGATAACAGCTCCTCTTCAGCCAGGTCGTTATCACTGGGTTCCTCTTCACTCAAGGCTTTTTCGTCAAAAGCCTCTACTCCGTTCTCATCAAATTCCGCGTCTTCATTTAAATCATGAACTTTCAGCGTATTCTGACTCATAAGGTGGCTCCTACCCGTGATCCCTGGACGGAACTAGCAAGTGCAAGCCTGGTTCCGCCGAATTATCGCTGCGGTAAATAGCGCAGCGGGTTTACGGATTTCCCCTTGTAACGAATTTCAAAATGCAAGCGTGTAGAACTGGTTCCGGTGCTACCCATGGTAGCGATTTTTTGCCCCGCCTTAACTTCTTGTTGTTCCCGGACCAGCATCGTATCGTTATGGGCGTAGGCACTCAGGTAATCATCGTTGTGTTTGATGATAATAAGATTACCGTAACCGCGCAGCGCGTTACCGGCATATACGACGCGTCCATCTGCGGTCGCGACAATAGCCTGTCCTTTACTGCCTGCAATGTCGATCCCTTTGTTGCCACCTTCGGTAGCCGCGAAGTTTTCGATCACTTTGCCCTCAGTCGGCCAGCGCCATGTGGAGATTGGCGAACTGGTTGACGTACTGCTTGCAGTCGGTTCGGTTGTGCTCGCTGTTGGTGCCGTTACAGGCGCTGTGACCACGGTCCCAGCAGGCTTGTTGTTCGGCAACATTTTATTAGCACTTTGTTCACCTGAATCCTCAGAATACGTAATTGTCGGTTTCGACGCAACTACAACGGTGGAATTTTGTGCAGGTTTGGTCACAACTCCTTGCTCTACTGCATCCGCCTGCGTAATCGCGTTGCCGCCGGTAATTGGCGTGCCTGAGGCATTGCCGACCTGGAGCGTTTGCCCCACATTCAGGCCGTATGGGGCCGGAACGTTGTTACGCTGAGCAAGGTCGCGGAAATCGTTCCCGGTGATCCAGGCGATATAAAAAAGCGTGTCGCCTTTTTTAACGGTGTATGTGCTGCCGCCGGTGTAGCTGCCTTTCGGAATGTTCCCATACTGGCGGTTGTACACGATACGGCCATTTTCCATTTGCACAGGCTGCTCAGCGACCGGCTGGATCTGCCGGGACTGGGCAACCGGTTGAACAGGCTGCACGGGCTGAATCTGCGGCGTTTGTTGCGCCGTTGTCCCCATTTTGGGCGGCGGTGTGATCAGCATCCCGGAGCTGGTGCTCGACGGGGCATTACCATTAACTGAGCTTACCGGCGCAGGAGGATTCGAAGAATTGGAACAACCTGCCAGCCATAGCGAAACCAGCGACAATGCCGCAATGCGGCTAACGGTGAATTTTGGGCTTCCCGCGCTCATTTATCCCCCAGGAAAAATTTGGTTAACAACCAGTGACGTAATAACCGTGCAAGGCATCGGCCTGGACGCTGGAAACGTCCCCACAATACGCTTACCCTTTATAAAATAACCAGGAAAAATCCGGGTATTAAAGGATGCTTAAGCGAGTTCGCCTTTCACTAAAGGCACAAAGCGGACGGCCTCCACGGTATCGATAATAAATTCGCCTCCCCGGCGACGCACCCGTTTCAAGAACTGATGCTCCTCACCCACGGGTAAAACGAGAATCCCGCCTTCATCCAGTTGCGTCATTAACGCCGTCGGAATTTCCGGCGGAGCTGCCGTCACGATGATGGCGTCAAACGGGGCGCGAGCCTGCCAACCTTGCCATCCATCGCCATGACGAGTTGAAACATTGTGTAAATCAAGCTGTTTCAGGCGACGACGCGCCTGCCATTGCAGCCCTTTAATGCGCTCCACCGAGCACACATGCTGTACCAGATGCGCGAGAATCGCCGTCTGATACCCGGAGCCAGTGCCGATCTCCAGCACTCTGGATTGCGGCGTCAGCTCAAGCAATTCTGTCATTCGCGCCACCATATAGGGCTGCGAAATGGTCTGCCCCTGGCCAATCGGCAAAGCGATATTGTCCCAGGCTTTATGTTCAAACGCTTCATCAATGAATTTTTCACGCGGGACGGCGGCAAGCGCATCCAGCACTTGCTCATCTTTGATGCCCTGAGCGCGCAATTGTTCAAGAAGAGTGTGTACGCGTCTGCTTACCATTGCGCGTCAACTCCCACGCTGTCTAACCAGTCCGAAACCACATCATGCGCGCTATACGCCGTTAAATCCACATGCAGCGGGGTAACGGAGACATAGCCCTCATCCACCGCCGCAAAATCGGTGTCCGGCCCGGCGTCGCATTTGCCTCCCGGCGGGCCGATCCAGTACAGCGTGTTGCCGCGCGGGTCCTGCTGTGGAATAACCTGATCGGCCGGATGGCGGCTGCCGCAGCGGGTTACGCGAATGCCTTTGATTTGATCCAGCGGCAGATCCGGGACATTGATATTCAGAATGCGTCCGGTACGCAGCGGCTCCCGACGTAATGCACGCAAAATAGAGCAGGTTACCGCTGCCGCCGTCTCATAGTGCTGATGGCCGTCAAGCGATACCGCCAGCGCGGGAAAACCCAGGTGACGGCCCTCCATCGCTGCGGCGACGGTCCCGGAATAGATGACATCATCGCCCAGATTAGGGCCCGCGTTAATGCCTGAAACCACAATATCCGGGCGCGGACGCATCAGCGCGTTCACGCCCAAGTAGACGCAGTCGGTCGGCGTGCCCATCTGCACGGCGATATCGCCGTTATCAAAGGTAAAGGTACGAAGCGAGGATTCCAGCGTCAGCGAGTTTGACGCGCCACTGCGGTTACGATCCGGGGCGACGACCTGTACGTCAGCAAACTCACGCAGCGCTTTCGCCAGCGTTTGTATACCGGGCGCGTGGACCCCATCATCGTTACTCAGCAATATGCGCATAATCACCCATTGTGTTAATCAGTTCCCTTACGACGCTGGTGGCGAAACTGCCTGCCGGTAGCCAGAAGCGCAGCTCAACGGTGACGTCATCCCACCAGTTCCAGCGTAATTGTTGCGGATAGAGCAGCATCGCCCTGCGCGCCGCGTCAACCTTTTCGCGTAGCAGTAACGATTGCAGTTCGCTCTCATCCGCAATGGCAGCCTCTTCAAACGCCAGCGCGTCGCGCAGGGTTCCCCACTCGCCGCTACCGGGAAGCGCCGCCGTAATCATCAGTTCTTTTTCGTCAACGCGACGCTGCAATTCCGCCTGTTCTTCCTGCGTGGCCACAAACCAGCTCCCGCGCCCCGCTAATTGTAGCGCATCGCCATCAACAACTTGATTAAAGTCTGGTTTTTTCACGCGTTCGTTGACGATCTGATTAAACAACGCACTGCGGGCCGCCGACAACCAAAAACTGCGTTTATTGCGATCGCGCACCGGCGCATTGCTTTGCGCCCAGCGCAGCGCGCCTTGCAGGTTGCTGCCGCCAATGCCGAATCGCTGCGCGCCAAAATAGTTTGGTACGCCGCGCGTATTGATGGCCTGTAGCCGGGCTTCGACATCATCACGATGGCTGACTTCACGCAGCACCAGCGTAAACGCGTTGCCCTTCAGCGCGCCTAAACGCAGCTTACGTTTGTGACGCGCGTACTCCAGCACTTTACAGCCTTCAATCTGGAATGCGCTCAGGTCTGGCATCTCTTTGCCCGGCACGCGCGCGCACAGCCACTGTTCAGTGACGGCATGCTTGTCTTTCTGCCCGGCAAAGCTCACTTCACGGGCATGAATTTTAAGGAATTTCGCCAGCGCATCGGCCACAAAACGGGTGTTACAACCGTTTTTCAGAATGCGAACCAGAATATGTTCGCCTTCGCCATCTGGCTCAAAACCTAAATCTTCAACCACCACAAAATCTTCCGGGTTCGCTTTAAGCAGCCCGGCGCCCTGCGGCTTTCCGTGGAGGTACGTCAGGTTTTCAAACTCGGTCATTTCGCGGCCTTAATCAGTAGCGCCACCGCTTCGCAGGCAATCCCTTCCCCACGCCCGGTGAACCCGAGTCTCTCCGTGGTGGTCGCCTTGACGTTGACATCATCCATATGACAACCAAGATCTTCCGCGATAAACACGCGCATTTGCGGGATATGCGGCAGCATCTTCGGCGCCTGGGCGATAATGGTCACGTCCACGTTACCAAGGGTATAGCCTTTGGCCTGAATGCGTCGCCATGCTTCCCGCAGCAATTCGCGGCTGTCCGCGCCTTTAAAGGCCGGATCGGTATCCGGGAAAAGTTTGCCGATATCGCCAAGCGCCGCCGCGCCGAGCAGCGCATCGGTCAGCGCATGCAGCGCCACGTCGCCATCAGAATGCGCCAGCAGCCCTTTGTCATACGGGATGCGCACGCCACCAATGATAATTGGGCCTTCTCCGCCAAAAGCGTGTACGTCAAAACCGTGTCCGATTCGCATTATGCATTCTCCTGATATACACATCATCCTTCAAGCTGCCTCTTTGTTGGCTGCCTTTGTTCACCCCAGTCACTTACTTATGTAAGCTCCTGGGGATGCACTCAGTTGCCGCCTCGATGCAGCCTGAATGATTTTGTGTCTAGATTGTTCGGGTCAGATAAAATTCCGCAAGCGCCAGATCTTCCGGGCGGGTGACTTTTATATTATCAGCCCGGCCTTCAACCAGTTGGGGATGAAAACCGCAATACTCCAGCGCGGACGCCTCATCGGTAATGGTCGCGCCTTCGTTCAGCGCACGGCTCAGGCAATCGTGCAGCAGCTCGCGTGGGAAGAATTGCGGCGTTAACGCGTGCCACAGGTCGGTACGCTCTACGGTATGCGCAATAGCGGTTTTACCCGGCTCGGCGCGTTTCATGGTGTCGCGTACCGGAGCGGCGAGGATTCCGCCCGTGCGGCTGGTTTCGCTAAGCGAGAGCAGGCGCGCCAGGTCATCCTGATGCAGACAAGGCCGGGCGGCGTCATGCACCAGCACCCACTGCGCGTCACCGGCCGCCCGTAAGCCTGCCAGTACGGAATCGGCGCGTTCGTCACCCCCGTCCACGACGGTGACCTGCGGATGTTGCGCCAGAGGAAGTTCGGCGAAGCGGCTGTCGCCAGGGCTGATTGCGATAACGACGCGCGTCACCCGGGGATGCGCCAGCAGCGCATGCACCGAGTGTTCAAGAATGGTTTTATTGCCAATAGAGAGATATTGCTTAGGACATTCCGTTTGCATTCGGCGGCCAAATCCGGCAGCCGGTACCACAGCGCAAACGTCCAATAAAGTGGCTGCCATGTCATTTCCTGGGCTGATTTATCGATTAGTTTGCTCCGCAGCCTGAGCACGTTTAGACGCGTCAGGCACCAGACGGTAAAAAGTTTCGCCCGGTTTGGTCATGCTGAGTTCATTACGCGCGCGCTCCTCGATCGCTTCCTGGCCGCCATTGAGATCGTCAATTTCGGCGAAAAGCTGATCGTTACGCGCTTTAAGTTTCGCATTCGTAGCTTGCTGCGCAGCCACATCATCGTTGACGCGGCTGTAGTCATGTATGCCGTTCTTACCGAACCACAGCGAATACTGCAACCAGACCAGTAAAGTCAGCAGCAGCAGCGTTAGTTTACCCATCCTGCCCCCTGAAAAACGGCACCATCATCCCATAACTTTCCCAGAGACTCTACTCTGAGGCGGGAATGCCGCGACAACGCGGGCAAATGTACCACATTTATCCGCCGATCCGCATATCTCGTGCAGGGAGAACATAATCTTATTGTTGGTTACGGTTTGAATTATGGCCACTCTCGCCCGTCATGAAAAGGGAGGGCTGACCTACCCCAACAGCCACATGAAGAGCGCGCCAAACATCGCGCCTACCGTTAATAGCGTAGCCGTAATGCTGTAGAACAGTTTGCCGCTCATGATTGAATGCAGGGCCACGCCGACCACAACCGCAACGGGCATGAGCGCCAGGAAGAAGGGCCAGGTATAGAGGAAGAAAAACAGCGTGTTAGGGCCATAGATGAGAAAGGGAATTCCCAACGCCAGCAGCCACGAGGCAAAACCGACCACGGCGCCCGGCAGTGACCAGGTTGTGTCGTCGTCGGTCGTGAGGGCATCTGACCTTGTGATAATAATGTTATGGCTATTACGCATATCGAATCCTGTAACCTTGACTCACCGGGCATACAAGCCCGGCGGTGTCTCAGGATCTGATAATATCGCCCTGTCTCAGTAGATCTAATAATTGGGCAACCAAATTTGTTACTAATTGTTCACCATCCAGATGAACTTCAGGCGATTCAGGCGTTTCATATACCGAATCAATGCCGGTGAAATTACGCAGCTCACCCGCCCTGGCCTTCTTGTACAGCCCTTTAGGATCGCGCGCTTCACAGGTTGCCAGCGGCGTATCGACAAAAACCTCGATAAACCGCCCCTCCCCGATGCGCTCGCGCACCATCTGCCGCTCCGCGCGATGCGGCGAAATAAACGCCGTCAGCACCACCAGCCCGGCATCCACCATCAGGTTCGCAACCTCCCCCACCCGGCGGATATTCTCTTTACGGTCTGCGTCGCTAAAGCCAAGATCGCTGCACAGGCCGTGACGGACATTATCGCCATCCAGCAACCAGGTGCTGATGCCCAGCTTATGCAGGGCCTCTTCCAGCGCGCCTGCAATCGTTGATTTCCCTGAACCGGAAAGTCCCGTAAACCAGACCACTGCCCCTTTATGCCCATGCAGCGCTTCACGATCTTCGCGCGTTACCGCATGGGCATGCCAGACGACGTTTTCGTCATGCAGCGCCATTACTTGCCTCCCAGCAAATCACGCGCGCCCCAGTGCGGGAAGTGGCGACGGATCAGCGCGTTCAGTTCCAGCTCAAAATCGCTGAACCCGGAAGGCGTCGCGGCGGTGTGCTCAATAGGCTCACGTACCAGCCCCGCGCCAACGGTCACGTTGGACAGCCGGTCGATGATGATTAACCCGCCAGTGACCGGGTTCTGCTGGTATGTATCCAGCACTAACGGTTCGTCAAAAGTCAGTTCGACCAGGCCGATACCGTTCAACGGCAGGCTTTCCACCTCGCGCTGGGTCAGGTTGTTGATATCAACCTGATGGCGAATGGCATCAACGCGCGCACGGGTCTTTTTACCGGCAATCTTGATGTCATAACTCTGCCCGGCCGACAGCGGTTGTTCCGCCATCCATACCACATCAACGGCGGCGCTCTGTACAGCTGGCAGGTTTTCGCCTGCATCCAGCAACAGATCGCCACGGCTGATGTCGATTTCATCTTTCAGCACCAGCGTAATCGCTTCACCGGCGTGCGCCTCTTGCAGATCGCCATCAAAGGTGACGATGCGCGCCACGTTGGATTCAACGCCGGACGGCAGAACTTTGACACGCTGCCCGACCTTCACGCTGCCGGAGGCCAGCGTTCCGGCATAACCACGGAAATCGAGGTTCGGACGGTTCACATACTGTACCGGGAAGCGCATCGGCTGGGTGTCGACAACCCGCTGGATCTCAACCGTCTCCAGCACTTCCAGCAGCGTCGGGCCGTTGTACCACGGCATACTGGCGCTCTGGGTCGCGACGTTATCCCCTTCCAGCGCAGAGAGCGGCACAAAGCGGATGTCCAGGTTCCCCGGCAACTGCCCGGCAAACGTCAGGTAATCTTCGCGAATACGGGCGAACGTCTCCTCGCTGAACCCCACCAGATCCATCTTGTTGATCGCCACCACCAGGTGCTTGATGCCCAGCAGCGTAGAGATGAAACTGTGGCGGCGGGTCTGATCCAGCACGCCTTTGCGGGCGTCGATCAGCAGGATCGCCAGATCGCAGGTCGATGCGCCGGTCGCCATGTTACGCGTGTACTGCTCGTGCCCTGGCGTGTCGGCAATAATAAATTTGCGTTTCTCGGTCGAGAAATAGCGGTACGCCACATCAATGGTAATTCCCTGCTCGCGCTCAGCCTGCAACCCGTCGACCAGCAGCGCCAGATCGAGTTTTTCACCCTGGGTGCCATGACGCTTACTGTCGTTATGCAGCGACGAGAGCTGATCTTCATAAATCTGACGCGTATCGTGCAGCAGTCGGCCAATCAGCGTGCTTTTACCGTCATCGACGCTGCCGCAGGTCAGGAAACGCAGCAGGCTTTTGTGTTGCTGGGCCACCATCCAGGCTTCGACGCCGCCTTCATTAGCGATTTGTTGTGCAAGTGTGGTGTTCATGGCGGCTCCTTAGAAATACCCCTGACGTTTCTTCAGCTCCATTGAGCCCGCCTGGTCGCGGTCAATCACGCGCCCCTGACGTTCACTGGTGGTCGAGACCAGCATCTCTTCAATAATTTCCGGCAGCGTCTGAGCGCTGGATTCCACCGCCCCCGTGAGCGGCCAGCAGCCGAGGGTACGGAAACGCACCATGCGTTTTTTGATCACCTCGCCGGGTTGCAGGTCAATACGATCGTCATCGATCATCATCAGCATGCCGTCGCGCTCCAGCACCGGGCGCTCAGCGGCCAGGTACAGCGGCACGATCTCGATATTTTCCAGCCAGATGTACTGCCAGATATCCTGCTCGGTCCAGTTAGAGAGCGGGAAAACGCGGATGCTTTCGCCTTTGTTAATCTGCCCGTTGTAGTTGTGCCATAGCTCCGGGCGCTGGTTTTTCGGGTCCCAGCGGTGAAAGCGGTCGCGGAAGGAGTAAATACGCTCTTTGGCGCGCGACTTCTCTTCGTCGCGGCGCGCGCCACCGAACGCGGCGTCAAAGCCATATTTATCCAACGCCTGTTTCAACCCTTCGGTTTTCATAATATCGGTGTGTTTAGCGCTGCCGTGAACGAACGGGTTAATCCCCATCGCCACCCCTTCCGGGTTTTTATGCACCAGCAGTTCACAGCCGTAGGCCTTCGCGGTGCGATCGCGGAATTCGTACATCTCACGAAACTTCCAGCCGGTATCAACGTGCAGCAGCGGAAACGGCAACGTACCTGGATAAAACGCTTTACGCGCCAGATGCAGCATGACGCTGGAATCTTTACCGATGGAATACATCATCACCGGATTAGAAAATTCGGCGGCCACCTCGCGAATGATATGGATGCTTTCCGCTTCCAGCTGCCGCAGGTGGGTGAGTCGTTTTTGGTCCATAACCGTTCCTTTGCAATACCGCTATTTTGCTAAACATTCAGATAACACGACTATAGGGAGCGCAGGAGAACGAATGAAATTACGAATTGGAATGAGTAGTTCCTCAAAGGAATAACGATTTGAGAAAGCAAATATCAAAAAGTGCTTAACCCACCGGATTTAGGGCATTTCAGAGCAAATGAAATTGTTTTACGGCAATCACGGTTTCATACTAAGCGGGTAAAAATTTCTGCTCTGTATTTAAGGACTCACTATGTTTTCCGCATCGCGCCTCCGTGCAGCGCTCCTGGCGCTCGGCGTATGCTTTATCCTTCCCGCGCAGGCAACGTCACCGAAGCCTGGCGATATCGCCAATATTCAGGCACGACACATTGCAACATTCTTTCCCGGCAGAATGACCGGAACACCGGCGGAGATGCTCTCTGCCGATTATTTACGTCAGCAATTTGAGCTGATGGGATATCGCAGCGATATCCGAACATTTAATAGCCGCTATATTTATACCGCCAGGAATAATCGCAAGAACTGGCATAACGTGACGGGCAGTACCGTTATTGCGGCGCACGAAGGGAAAGCGCCACAACAAATTATTATTATGGCGCACCTGGATACCTATGCGCCGCTGAGCGATGCCGATACCGACGCCAATCTCGGCGGTTTAACCTTGCAGGGCATTGACGATAACGCCGCCGGGCTGGGCGTGATGCTGGAACTGGCTGAACGCCTGAAAGACATCCCGACGCAGTACGGCATCCGCTTTATCGCCACCAGCGGTGAAGAAGAGGGAAAACTGGGCGCAGAAAACCTGCTTAAGCGGATGAGCGCCGCTGAGAAGAAAAATACGCTGCTGGTAATTAACCTTGATAACCTGATTGTCGGCGACAAACTCTACTTCAACAGCGGGCAGCAAACGCCGGAAGCCGTACGCAAACTGACGCGCGACCGGGCGCTGGCGATTGCGCGCAGCCACGGTATCGCCGCCGCGACCAATCCGGGTCTGAACAAGGATTACCCGAAAGGCACAGGCTGCTGCAACGACGCCGAAGTCTTCGATAAAGCCGGTATTTCCGTGCTGTCGGTTGAGGCCACCAACTGGAATCTGGGGAAAAAAGACGGCTATCAGCAGCGTGCGAAAACGCCTTCATTCCCCGCCGGAAACAGCTGGCACGATGTGCGTCTGGATAACCAACAGCACATCGACAAGGCGCTACCAGGAAGAATTGAACACCGCAGTCGCGATGTCGTGCGCATCATGTTGCCGCTGGTAAAAGAACTGGCGAAAGCCGGTAAAGCCTGATGTGTCGCCCGGTGGCGGCTACGCCTTACCGGGCCTACAGAGCTGCACTTGCCGGATGGCGGCATAAATGCCTTATCAGGCCTACCGTCTACGTAGGCCTGATAAGCGCAGCGCCATCAGGCAAAACAATCACCCTTCGTGCAGCCCGCACTCGCGCTTCAGCCCGAAGAATCGCGTCTCTTCTTCCGCCATGCCGGGCTCCCATTTACGGGTGGTGTGGGTATCGCCAACCGACAGATAGCCCTGATCCCATAGCGGATGGTATTTCAGACCGTGTTTTTGCAGATACTGGTACACCGTCCGGTTATCCCAGTCGATGATGGGCAGCACTTTAAAAACGCCGCGCTGAATCGCCAGCACTGGCAGATGCGCCCGGCTCCCGGATTGTTCGCGGCGCAGGCCAGCAAACCACGTTTGCGCGTTAAGCTCTTTTAACGCCCGGTTCATCGGCTCGACTTTGTTGATGTCATTGTATTTCTCAATGCCCTCAACGCCTTGCTCCCACAGTTTACCGTAGCGGGCTTCCTGCCAGGCCGCGCTTTCCGTCGCACGGTAGACTTTCAGGTTCAGGTTCAGCTTTTCCGTCAGCTCATCAATAAACTGGTAGGTTTCCGGGAACAGATAGCCGGTATCGGTCAGGATAACCGGAATATCCGGGCGAACCTGGTTAACCAGATGCAGGCTGACCGCCGCCTGAATACCAAAGCTCGACGAGAGCACGTATTCACCGGGTAGATTCTCCAGCGCCCACGCCACGCGTCCTTCAGCATCCAACTTTTCCAGCTGCGCGTTGGTTTCAGCCAGCGCCATGACGCGCTCGACTTTCGGCAATTCATTCAGGGCGTTTAGATCGAGTACGGACATAAGTTCCTCACTGTTTGCCTTGCCTGATGGCGCTACGCTTATCAGGCCTACCGTCTACGTAGGCCGGATAAGGCATTTATGCCGCCATCCGGCGATGCACGTTATTCCCAGAAATCCCGGGCGGGATCGAGCACCGGGCGAATGATGCCCGCACGCACCGTAAAGTCGCCGAAGCCTTCACCCGCTTCGCGCTCTTTCACCCAGCGCCCAATCAGTTCATCCAGCGACGCCAGAATTTCCGGCTCGGTAATGTTCTCTTTGAACATACGCGGGATACGCGTTCCGATGCGATTGCCGCCCAGATGCAGGTTATAACGACCCGGCGCTTTCCCCACCAGACCGACTTCCGCCAGCATGGCGCGTCCGCAGCCATTTGGGCAACCCGTCACGCGCAGCACGATGTGCTCATCGCTCACGCCGTGGTGGGTCATCAACGCGTCCACTTTATCGACAAAAGTCGGCAGGAAACGCTCCGCTTCCGCCATCGCCAGCGGGCAGGTCGGGAACGATACGCAGGCCATTGAGTTTTCACGCTGCGACGTGACCGCATTCATCAGGCCGTGGTTGCGCGCCAGTTTTTCAATCTTCGCTTTCTGGCTTTCCGGCACGCCGGCAATGATCAGGTTCTGGTTGGCGGTAATACGGAATTCACCCTTGTGGATCTTCGCGATCTCCAGCAGACCGGTTTTCAGCGGGCGCCCCAGATAATCCAGAATACGGCCATTCTCAATAAACAGCGTCAGGTGCCATTTGTTGTCGATGCCTTTCACCCAACCGATGCGATCGCCGCGCCCGGTAAATTCATACGGGCGGATCGGTTCAAATTTGATGCCTGCACGACGCTCGACTTCCGCCTTGAACGTCTCGACCCCAACACGCTCCAGAGTGTATTTGGTTTTGGCATTTTTACGATCGGTGCGATTACCCCAGTCGCGCTGAGTCGTCACCACCGCTTCCGCCACCGCCAGGGTATGCTCCAGCGGCAGATAGCCGAACTCGCTCGCGGTGCGGGCATACGTTTTCTTGTTCCCGTGCTCAATAGAAAGCCCGCCGCCGACCAGCAGGTTAAAGCCCACCAGCTTGCCGTTTTCCGCCACAGCGACAAAGTTCATGTCGTTGGCGTGCAGATCGATGTCGTTCTGCGGCGGGATCACCACGGTCGTTTTGAACTTACGCGGCAGATAGGTCTGGCCGAGGATCGGCTCCTCATCTGTTGTGGCGACCTTTTCCTGATCAAGCCAGATCTCCGCATAGGCGCGGGTACGCGGCAGCAAATGCTCGGAGATCTTTTTCGCCCACTCATAGGCTTCGGCATGCAGCTCAGACTCATACGGGTTAGAGGTGCACAGCACGTTACGGTTCATGTCGTTGGCGGTCGCCAGCGCGTCCAGCCCAACGGAGTGCAGCATCTGATGTACCGGCTTCACGTTCTTTTTCAGAATGCCGTGGAACTGGAAGGTCTGACGGTTAGTCAGGCGAATGCTGCCGTAAATCGTATTTTCAGCGGCGAATTTATCGATCGCCTGCCACTGTCTGGTGGTGATAACCCCCCCCGGCAGACGGCAACGCAGCAGCATCGCATGACGCGGCTCCAGCTTCTGCTCGGCGCGCTCGGCGCGAATGTCACGGTCATCCTGCTGGTACATACCGTGAAAACGGATCAGCAGAAAGTTGTCGCCTTTAAAACCGCCGGTCAGGCCGTCATTCAAATCTTCAGCAATGGTGCCGCGCAGGTAGTTGCTCTCAAGCTTCATGCGCTCGGCATCTGCCAGTTTACCTTCGACCACCAGTGGGCCTGGATGTTTTTCGCTCATTAGTAGACATCTCGCTGATAACGGCGCTCAACGCGCAGCTCACTTAAAAATTCATCCGCCGCTTCGGCATCCATACCGCCGAATTCGGCAATCACTTCCAGCAGTGCCTGCTCAACGTCTTTCGCCATGCGATTCGCGTCGCCGCAGACATAAATGTGCGCGCCGTCATTAATCCAGCGCCACAGCTCTGCGCCCTGTTCGCGCAGTTTGTCTTGTACGTATATTTTTTCTTTTTGATCGCGGGACCAGGCCAGATCGATGCGGCTCAGGACGCCCTCTTTGACGTAGCGCTGCCATTCCACCTGGTAGAGGAAATCTTCGGTAAAGTGCGGGTTGCCAAAGAACAACCAGTTTTTACCCGGCGCTTCATCTGCCGCACGCTGCTGCATAAAGGCGCGGAAAGGGGCGATCCCGGTGCCTGGACCAATCATGATCACCGGTGTTTCCGGGTTGGCCGGCAGACGGAAATTATCGTTGTGTTCGATAAATACGCGCACTTCACCCTCTTCTTCCACGCGGTCGGCCAGGAAGCTTGATGCCCCGCCCGCCCGCGCCCGGCCTTCTATTTCATAACGCACGGCGCCTACGGTGATATGCACTTCGCTCTCGACTTCCGCCTGGGAAGAGGCTATCGAGTAAAGACGCGGCGTTAGCGGGCGCAGCAGCCCCACCAGCGCGTCAGCATCCAGCTGAGCCGGAGAGAAACGCAGCATATCAACGACAGGCGTCGTCGCGGCGTAATGCTGCAACTGGGCTTTATCACCCACCAGCGGCAACAGCGATTCGCTGCGGGTCAGCGTGGCGTAGTTTTCCACGATATTGGCGGTGTTCACCGTCAGCTCAAAATGCCACTGCAAGGCTTCGGCAAGCGGCAGCACCTTACCGTTAACGGTGACCGGCTCCGTGCCTTTCAGCCAGACCAGTTCGACGATCTCTTTGACCAGTTCAGGATCGTTCTGATACCAGACGCCCAGGGCATCGCCCGGCTGATAACGCAGGCCGGAATCGCCCAGATCGATTTCGATATGGCGCACATCTTTTTCCGAGTCGCGGCCGGTGATTTTCTGATTGACGGCGAGCGAGGCGCTCAGCGGCGCTTCTTTGGTATAAGGGCTGGAATGCACGTCATTCACGGCCCCCGTTGCTGCGACAGCGACCTGCGCTGCCGATGCGCTCGGCGCGCGCGCTTTCAGTACGTCAACAACGCGAGCCCGCCATTCTTGTGCCGCCGCCTGGTATTCCACATCCGCATCGACGCGATCGAGCAGACGCTCCCCCCCCAGTTCCGCCAGCTTGCTGTCGAAATCTTTACCCGCCTGGCAGAAAAATTCATAAGAGGTATCACCGAGGCCAAAAACGGCGAAGGCGGTGTTGTCGAGCTTCGGCGCTTTTTTAGAGAACAGAAACTTACGCAGCGCAACGGCTTCTTCCGGCGGTTCGCCTTCGCCCTGCGTGGACGCGACCACGATCAGCAGCTTTTCATTGGCGATCTGTTTGAATTTGTAGTCGCCCGCATTAACCAGCGTGACGCTCAGTTTTGCCGCCAGCAGGTCATCGCGCAGGGCTTCCGCCACGCGCCGCGCATTGCCGGTTTGCGATGCAGAAATAAGCGTAATACCCGGCATTTCAGCGACAGGCGCTGGCGTGGCGGCGAGCGTGCCCGGCTGCTGGTTCAGCATTCCCCAGAAATAGCCGGAAACCCAGGCAAGCTGGGTGGGAGAAAGATCGGTTGTGGCCGCCTGAAGGCGTGCCAGCTGCTCCGGGTTTAGCGGAAGCAAAGCGGATGGTGGGGCCTGTGTTGTCATGCGTCGTTATGTTCCAGTAGCAAAGCGGAATTTATGCAAAAAGACCAAACTAGCGATAAGGTTAACGGCGGGGATAATAACAATTAAAGAAGGGATGGAAATAACAAATAACCAAATGGACTAACCTGTTTTAGTTATAGTTATTAACAACAAAAGCGATTAAACAACTTATTGAAATAGAAAGAAATAATTCACAATTCTTGTGTAAATCTCATTATCCGCGCGTCAACGCCGTTTTAGTTAATGATAAAAAATGTGCTTTCCGGTACCCTACGGCGGTTTTTGTATTCTTGAGAGTTAATCATCCATGTCCACCACCTTGTTTAAAGATTTCACCTTTGAAGCCGCTCACCGCCTGCCCCACGTACCGGAAGGGCATAAATGTGGCCGCCTGCATGGTCATTCATTTATGGTGCGCCTTGAAATTACCGGTGACGTCGATCCGCATACCGGTTGGATCATGGATTTCGCCGAACTGAAAGCCGCGTTCAAACCGACGTACGATCGTCTGGATCATTATTATCTGAACGATATTCCAGGTCTGGAAAATCCAACCAGCGAAGTGCTGGCAAAATGGATTTGGGATCAGGTTAAACCTGCCGTACCGCTGCTGAGCGCAGTAATGGTGAAAGAGACCTGCACAGCAGGCTGCGTGTATCGCGGCGAGTGATTTTTTTGTTTGTGTCGCGGGTCAATTTTCCTTAAATAACGTTATGTTAGGGTTGTGTTCTCAGGATTTCTGGAGCACAACATGGCTGACGATTTCGATATCATCATCATCGGTGCAGGGATAGCGGGCACTGCTTGTGCTTTACGCTGTGCGCGGGCTGGACTCTCAGTCCTGCTGCTTGAACGCGGTGAGTTTCCCGGCAGAAAAAATCTTTCCGGCGGTCGTTTATATTGTCATGCGCTCGCCGAACTTCTTCCCGACGTTCACCAGTCCGCCCCCCTTGAACGCCGTATCACTCAGGAAAACCTCACGCTATTAACCCGTGATGGCGCGACAACCTGGTCCAGTCTGCAACCAGACGGTGACTCATGGAGCCTACTGCGAGCCCGCTTCGATCCCTGGTTTGTCGCTCAGGCCGAGGCCGCAGGGGTACAGTGCGTTAACGGCATTACGGTTGAAGCGCTCCATATTGAAGATGGCCGAGTCTGCGGCGTCATGTGCGAAGATGAAACGCTGCGCGCCCGTTATGTCGTGCTGGCCGAAGGAGCAAACAGCGTACTGGCGGAACGGTATGGATTCCTGCCTCGCCCCGCCGCGACATCAATGGCGCTGGGGATCAAGGAGGTGCTGGCGCTGGATAAACAAACGCTTGAAGAGCGCTTCCGATTGTCCGGGGCGGAAGGTGCCGCCATGTTGTTTAGCGGAGAAATTTGCGGCGATCTCCCTGGCGGCGCGTTTCTTTATACCAACCAGGAGACGCTCTCTTTAGGCGTCGTGTGTCCACTCTCTTCTGTTGCGCAGAGCGACATTCCGACAGTCGAAATGCTGGAACGGCTCAAAGCACATCCAGCGCTGCGTCCTTTGCTCAGAGGCAGCGAAACGCTGGAGTACGGCGCACATCTGGTGCCGGAAGGCGGCTTACACAGCATGCCCGTCCAGTACGCAGGCGAAGGCTGGCTGCTGACAGGCGATGCGTTGCGCAGCTGCGTCAATACCGGCTTCTCCGTACGCGGTATGGATATGGCGCTCATCGGCGCTCAGGCGGCCGCGCAAACCCTGATTAACGCCTGCCAGAAACATGCGCCGCAAAATCTGTTCCCGGCCTATCATCAGGACATCCGGCACAGTCTGCTGTGGGAGGTTTTGCAACGCTATCGGGATGTTCCCGCGCTGTTGCAGCGCCCGGGATGGTATCGTCAATGGCCTGCATTAATGCAGGATATTTCTCACGAGCTCTGGCATCAGGGGCATCATCCTGTGCCGCCGCTGCGCCAGATCGTCTGGCGTCATTTTCGCCGTCACGGCCTGCGCCATCTGGCAGGCGATATTATCAGGAGCTTACGATGTCTGTAGCCCGCAACATCTGGCGCCCCGCCGATATTTCCCATATCGTTACGGCTGCCGCTGTCGACAGCAAAACGGCAGAACGGCTGATCACGTCCTGCCCCGCCGGACTCTTTTCCCGCACGCCGGAAGGGGGCCTGCAAGTCGACTTTCGCGGCTGCCTGGAGTGTGGCGCCTGTCGACTACTGTGTGATGAAAAAACGCTGCAACAGTGGCGCTACCCGGCATCTGGGTTTGGCATCACTTACCGATTTGGCTAATTTGATACTCTAAATAATTCGAGTTGCGAGGAAAGCCAACGCACCAGCAAATTGAAGTATGACGAGTATATAAGGATAATCTATGCCCCTGTTACACCTGCTCCGCCAGAATCCGGTGATTGCCGCCGTTAAAGATAACGCCAGCCTACAGTTAGCCATTGATTCCGAATGTCAGTTCATCTCCGTGCTGTACGGGAACATTTGCACCATCAGCGCGATTGTGAAGAAAATAAAAAATGCGGGTAAATATGCGTTTATCCACGTTGATCTGCTGGAGGGGGCGTCAAATAAAGAGGTCGTGATCCAGTTTTTAAAATTGGTCACCGAAGCGGATGGCATCATCAGCACGAAAGCGGCAATGCTGAAAGCCGCCAGAGCGGAAGGTTTTTTCTGTATTCACCGTCTGTTTATCGTTGATTCCATTTCATTTCACAATATTGATAAGCAGGTCGCGCAGTCAAACCCGGACTGTATTGAGATCCTGCCGGGCTGTATGCCGAAAGTGTTGGGCTGGGTGACAGAGAAGATACGCCAGCCGCTGATTGCCGGGGGGCTGGTATGCGATGAAGAAGACGCCCGCAATGCGATGAAAGCCGGTGTGGCGGCGCTTTCCACCACCAATACCGATGTCTGGACGTTAGCGAAACACCTTAATTAAGCCGGGCAACGCCGGATGGCGACGATAAATCGTCTTATCCGGCCTACACGTAGGCCCGATAAGCATAGTGCCATCAAGCATTTTTGTAGCCTACACGTAGGCCTGATAAGCGTAGCGCCATCAGGCATTTTTGCAGCGGACCAACTCTTCCAGCACCGGTAGCCAGTCATCGACAATCCCGACATCCGCCTGCGCAAAAACCGGCGCGCTGGCATCGTGGTTTATCGCCACAACAAAACGGCTCTGGCGTACTCCGGCCATCAACGCCGCCGCCCCTGACGCGCCAGCCACGATACAGACATCCGGCGACAGCAGATGCCCCGATATTCCAGTCACGCGATCGGCATCAAAACCGCCGTTCATCACCCGCGCACGGCTGTACCCTACCTCAGCATCAAGCGCCTGACCAAGCGCGGTAATCTTATCTGCATCCGCTTCACTTCCCCCTTGCCCAACCACCAGTACGCGCCCGGCACGTAACAAAGGATGGGTAGCGACGCTATTTACGCTTTCCACCTTATCCAGCCAGTCGGGGGGCGCCGTGGGGGTAATCAGATATTCCGTCATCACAGGCAAGGAATGACCAGAAGCGCTCACCTCCTGCTGTCGCGCCAGCGACAGGCACAAAGGGCGTGCGGTAATTTGCAACGTTGCCGTCAGTGCATTCCCCCAGTGGGATTTTTTCACCAGGCCTTGTCGCACATCCACAGCCTGAACCTGACAGAGGCTGCCGCCATGCAGACGCCAGGCGAGTCGCGTCGCCAGTTCATCGCCCGGACTACCTGCCGGAAAGATCAGCATATCAACAGGTGTCCGCAGCCATTGCGCCGCCAGCGCATCCAGCACCTGCTCTGCAACATCCGGCACGGGATCGATAATCCAGCGCTCCAGTTCTGCGGTGCAAAGCGCATTCTCTGCGATCCAGCTCGCCATCGCCGCACACTCATGCGAGTCAGTAATGATGGCAATTTTCATGACGGCATCCTCTGGCGCAAATAATCCGCCCATAGCCTCCGGGCTTTTTCCTGCGCCGTCGCGCCGCTGATAATCGTTGCATGCCGCCGCTGCTCCGGCCTCTCCAGACGCAGGCACTGAACCGCTGGTGTTGTCTCAACCACAACGTTCCGACGCTCGACGTCTGCTTTCGCCGCCGCCAGACGCTGGCGCATCCCCGGTACGGGAAGCGCCACTTCACCACACTGCCTGACGGCGATGACGGCCGGGAACCGTACCCGACAACGCCGAAACCCGGTCATCGTTCGCTGCTCAACCACAATAAAAGGAGGCTCAAGCGTAAAACGCTCCACCTGGGTAAAACAGGGCCACGCCAGCATTTCAGCAACCAGAAATGGCGTCTGACTGTTCTGACCCTCGCTACTCTGACAGCCCGTTATAATCAGATCCGCACCGTGATTACGCTGCCAGTCGGCAATGTTCCTGGCGATAAATTCGGGAGCAAACCGCAGGTCTGCCGTCGTCTCCAGCAACACCGGCGTCTCAAAACCCAGCGCGACAAAATAACGTAACCAGTGGAGCGCCCGCTCGTCGCCGATGCTTAACGCAGTCAACGTCATCTCACAGCCCCCATTGCGCTGAGCCAGCAGCAACGCTGCCGCCGCCTGTTCATCCGCACCTGGGGAGCAACGCAGCAAGGAGACATCCGGGCCGTGGGTATCCACCGTCGCCGCCTGCCAGTCTTTCTCCGCCAGCATGCCGGGATCGGGCTCTGCCTTAAACGCTAACAGAATGTTCATTCACACCTCCCTGTCTTTTGTCCACACTCCCGGCAGCCACCAGCGGCAGCGCCTTGGTTTCCGGCGCCCACAGCCAGGTCACCACAAATCCGATGACTAATATCCCAGCCAGCAGTAATAGCGTGACCTGCATTCCCCACTGCGCCAGCGTCCAGGGCAACAAACTGGTGCTGATCGCCGCCCCTAATCGGCTCATTGCCGTGGCAAACCCGACGCCCAGGGAACGAATATCCGTCGGGAAGCTTTCCGCAGGCAGAACCCCCACCAGATTGCTGACGGCAGAAATGGTGGTACTGAACAACACAAACAGCAACAGCGTCAGGCTGCTTCCCGCCGGTAAACAAGCCATGACGACAAGCGTCGCGGCGAGCAGCATAAAACTGCCGAGCAGAAATTGGCGGTGCGCCAACAGGTGTGTTAACAACAGCCCCAGCAGCGCGCCAACAATCAGCAGCGCGTTAAGCATCAGGCTGGCGGTTAGCGCATTTTCAAGACCGATCGTTTGTGCAATGGTGGGAAGCCAGGTGTAAATCACAAACCACGGGATCACCAGGCAGACAAAGAACACGCTGTTAAACGCGGTTCTTCGCCAGTAATGCGTTGAAAATAGCGTTTTGATATGTCTGCTCGTCGGCGCCGCCACCTCATCGCCGAGCAGCACATGCGTGCCAAAATAGCGGTGCACAATCGCATACGCTTCTGTTATCCGCCCCTGACGCATCAGCCAGCGAGGCGACTCCGGCGTTCCCCAGCGTAAGAACGTAATGCACAGCGCGGGTAATGATGCCGATGCCAGCAGCCAGCGCCAGGCATCCGGCGTTTCCTGAATAAAATGATGCCCCACCAGGCTCGCCAGAACATAGCCGATAGTCCACACCACACTGAATGCGCCCAGTAATATTCCCCGATGGCGACGCGGCGCAAATTCAGCCAGCAATGTATGACCAACCGAGTAGTCACCGCCAAGGCCGATACCAATCAGAATGCGCAAGCCAATAAGCTGTTCCGGCGTTGTGGCAAAAAACTGTAGGAAAGAGGCGATGGTTATCAGCATAAAGCTGAAGGTAAAAATTTTCTGACGCCCGATATAATCAGATACCCATCCCAGGATCAGGCTACCGAGAAAAAGTCCAACCAGCGCCGAGCCGCCAATCATCCCTTCCATAAAAGGCGTCAGTTGCATGGCGGGGGTCAGTTGGATCATGGCATAGCCGACGACGCCTAATACATAGCCATCGGTCAAATGCGCGCCGAATGTCAGCGCAGCAATGCGGCAATGAAAACCATTCAGCGGTAAATCATCCATTCGCACCGGTGAAGTGTTCATCGTAGCCCCTTCATTGTCCGGTAAAGTCGCGGCTTCCCGGTTGAGAAGCCGTTTATACGCTTCGCCCTTTAAGCTGCCTGATGCAGCTTAAAGGATTTTGCGTATAACTCTCTATTTTTCAATCGGGTAGATCGTGCCTGTATTCATAATACCGTTTGGATCAAACTGGCGCTTGAGACCTTCCAGCAGCGGCCAGGCGCTACCGTGTTCCAGCTTGCTCCAGTGAACGCGGTGCTTACCAATGCCGTGGTGATGCACCATTGAGCCGCCAAGACGGATCGTCTCTTCGCAGATGATCTTGTTGAGCGGGTTATGGTACTTATCAATCTCCTCTTCCGGCTTGCAGTCCACCACGTTGTAGTCGTACACAAAATACATGTTGGTGCCGTTGATATAGCTGTGAGAAGAGTGGCCGCCCAGCATGGTGATATCGTCCGCATGCGGGAACTCGGTACGGATACGGTTGATCACGCTTTCGTAGATTTGATGGATGCAGCTCCAGCAACCGGATACTTCCGTCGTAAAGCCCATATTGCCGGTTTTCAGGATCTGTACGCGTTCGGCAGCCACTTTTTCCGGCCCCCAGTTCAGATGGTTGAACCAGTTTTCGATAAGTTTGCTGTCCACCCGCTGGCACTGCGGGTAGCGCGCCACGATCTCCGCAATCCCTTCGCCGGTGGCTTGCGCCAGTCGCGGATTGCCTTCAGCCATAAAAATCAGCACACATTTGCCGTCGGCAAAATGCGTGAAGTGCTGGGTTCCATCTTCGGCGTCGTACAGGCGCGCAATGGAGGGGCGATAGCCTTCCACCATGACTTCACGCAGGATGTCGAAACCGGTTTTCATGTCGTCCAGCACATAGCCGTAGTAGAGGTTGTTTTCGGGCGTGAACTTAAAGATTTTCACTGTGACTTCAGTGATGTAGCACAGCGCGCCTTCGTTCCCAATGATGATATGGCGGATATCCGGCCCGGCCGCCCGGCGAGGCACGTTTTTGATGCGGGTAATGGTGCCGTCCGCCAGTACGGCTTCCAGCCCCACCACCATATCTTCAATCGCGCCGTACAGCGTGGAGAACTGGCCGATACTGCGAGTGGCGACCAGACCGCCCATCTGCGCCAGCGGCTTAGACTGCGGCGAGTGCCCGGTGGTATAGCCTTTTTCACGCAGCACGTTTTCCAGAATCTCAAGCGGTACGCCACATTGCGCGGTTGCCTGCATGTTTTCGATATCAATACTCAGGATTTGATTCATCCCTGCGCCGTCCAGCACCACAGAATCTTTGACGACAGTTTCCAGACCGCCTTCCGTCGCAGACGCGCCGGTACGCGGCACTCCATTGATTTTATGCTGGTTCATGAATGCCAGAACGCGAGAGACCTGCTCCGTCGAACCGAGCTTAACCACGGCCGCCGGAATGGGCAACGTGTAAACGCCGTGAATATCCGCATATTTGCGAAAACGGTCAATACTGTTTTTCTTTAATACGGTTTCATCCGTAATAACACGCCCGGAACCCACAATTTCTTTTAACTGGTCAACAATCGCTTCACGGGATAATGACATAATAAATCCTTCCTGATAGTCAATGCAGAATAAAATAAAAAACAGAAACCACCGATATTAAAATTAACGCACCAGATAACCGCCATCGACAACCAAAAGATGACCATTAACATAATTTGATGCCTGACTGGCGAGGAATATCGCCGCCCCCATAAGATCCTGAGTATCACCCCAACGATTGGCCGGAATATGATCCAGTACACGCTGATTAGTTTCCGGGTTACTGCGGGTTGCCAGCGTAATATCAGTGGCATAATAACCCGGCGCAATACCGTTAACCTGAATATTATATTGCCCAAGTTCATCGCAATATGCTTTGGTAAAACCAGCAAGCGCATGCTTGGTTGCTGAATAAGCCGGAGACCACTGCCCGCCAAGATAAGAGAACAAAGAGCAGATATTAATAATTTTCCCGCTATTTTGTGGGATCATAATTTTTGCCGCTTCATAGCTCAGCTCAAACGCCGCGGTCAGGTTAACATCAATCATCGGGTCCCAGTCCGCGCGGCCAAAGTCCAGAACCTTATTCAGCTTACAGATCCCGGCGTTGTTCACCAGAATATCTACCGTGCCAAAACGCTCGCAGCAGGCGGCAATAATCTTCTGCGGCGCGCCTTTCTCGGTGATGTCCACTTGCATGAACGCCACTTCAACACCTTGTGCTTCAATGAGTTCTTTCGTTTCACCGTTATCCTTTACGAAGCTGGGAATAAAAAGGTTGGCTCCGGCTTTCGCCAGCGCCATTGCGAAAGCCTGGCCCAGACCACTGTTCCCGCCCGTTACAATTGCCGTTTTCCCTTTCAGGGAGAAAAAATCCATTGAGAATGCATTGAGAGATTCGATCGACATAGTTGGCTCCAAATTCCTTCAGGCAAAAAAAAAGAAAGGTAACTTCCCCCGCGAGAGGGAAGTTACCTTTCTCATTATCTCTGGTAACTGGCGTAAATTTTTAGCACAACCTCCAGACATCTAATGTGATCGTAATCACAGATGAACCGTTCGCTTTGTAATTATGGTAAAAAACAAGAAGCGTGATTATTCTCACACTATAAGCTGCCCTTCCATGCTATTTCTAACGTAATTACTAGAGACCTGAGAAAAGTAATCCTCCTGAAAAGGCGGCTTACTTTTCTCTTTTTTTTGTCCATTACAAATGGGAATTCGATATGCAACACAACTCATATCGCCGCTGGATAACCCTCGCCATTATTAGTTTTAGCGGTGGCGTCAGTTTTGATCTGGCTTATTTACGCTATATATATCAAATTCCCATGGCAAAATTTATGGGATTTAGCAATACCGAAATAGGGCTAATAATGAGTACCTTTGGTGTTGCTGCTATTATTCTTTATGCGCCCAGCGGAATCATCGCCGATAAATTTTCCCATCGCAAAATGATTACCTCCGCAATGATTATTACCGGACTACTCGGTCTGGTCATGGCGACGTATCCACCGCTATGGGTCATGCTGTGCATTCAGGTCGCGTTCGCAATTACGACAATCCTGATGCTGTGGTCCGTATCCATTAAAGCCGCGTCGCTGCTTGGCGATCACAGTGAACAAGGCAAAATTATGGGCTGGATGGAAGGGCTGCGCGGCGTCGGCGTAATGTCGCTGGCAGTGTTTACCATGTGGGTCTTTTCTCGCTTCGCGCCGGATGACAGCAACAGCCTGAAAACGGTGATTCTGATTTACAGCGTGGTCTATATCCTGCTGGGCATCCTGTGCTGGTTCTTCGTCAGCGATGGTCATCATCACAGCAGCGCGGCGAAAGAAGAGAAAAAATCATTCCAGCTCAGCGATATTCTGGCCGTGTTACGCATCAGCACCACCTGGTATTGCAGCATGGTCATCTTCGGCGTCTTTACGATCTATGCCATCCTCAGCTACTCCACCAACTACCTGACCGAAATGTATGGCATGTCGCTGGTCGCCGCGAGTTACATGGGCATTGTGATCAACAAAATTTTCCGCGCTATCTGTGGCCCGCTGGGCGGCATCATTACCACTTACAGCAAAATTAAATCGCCGACGCGCGTCATTCAGCTTCTCTCCATTGTCGGAGCCGTCGCGCTTATTGCGCTGCTGGTCACCAACTCAAATCCGCAGTCTGTCGTGATGGGGATCGGCCTGATTCTGCTGTTGGGCTTCACCTGCTACGCCTCACGCGGGCTTTACTGGGCCTGCCCTGGTGAAGCCAGAACGCCGTCTTACATCATGGGAACGACGGTAGGTATCTGCTCGGTTATCGGTTTTCTGCCCGACGTTTTTGTTTATCCGATCGTAGGCCACTGGCAGGACACGCTCCCGGCAGCGGAAGCCTATCGCAACATGTGGCTGATGGGACTGGCGGCGCTGTGTATGGTGATTCTGTTTACCTTTTTGCTCTTTCGCAAAATTCGTACCGCTAACGCCACACCGGAAAAGATGACATCGCTGGCCGCAGAAGCCTCCGGCGAGTGAAGAGAGAAAATTAAGGAGAATGACAATGTCGACGAAATACATCATTGGAATTGATGGCGGAAGTCAGAGTACGAAGGTCGTGATGTACGATCTCGAAGGGAATGTGGTGTGCGAAGGGAAAGGATTGTTACAGCCCATGTATACACCCGATGCCAATACGGCAGAACATCCTGATGATGATTTATGGACGTCTTTATGCTCCGCAGGGCAAGACCTGATGAGTCAGTTTTCGGGTGACAGAAAAGACATTGCTGGAATCGGTCTGGGTTCCATCCGTTGCTGTCGCGCATTATTAAAAGCCGACGGCACGCCCGCAGCTCCGCTGATTAGCTGGCAGGACGCGCGCGTAACCCGTCCCTACGAGCATACCAACTCCGATGTGGCTTATGTCACCTCATTTTCAGGTTATCTGTCGCATCGCTTAACCGGTGAGTTTAAAGACAATATCGCCAACTACTTTGGGCAGTGGCCGGTGGATTACAAAACCTGGGCGTGGAGCGATGACGATGAGGTGATGAAGAAGTTCAACATTCCGCGCAGGATGCTGTTTGACGTCCAGATGCCGGGAAGCGTGCTCGGTCATCTGACTGAAGCCGCCGCCCTGGCAACGGGTTTCCCTGTCGGCTTGCCCGTGGTCTGCACCACCAGCGACAAACCGGTGGAAGCACTGGGCGCAGGATTGCTGGACGATGAAACCGCAGTTATCTCATTAGGCACCTATATCGCCCTGATGATGAACGGCAAAGCGCTCCCCAAAGATCCGGTCGCTTACTGGCCGATTATGTCTTCTATTCCCGAAACCCTGCTCTATGAAGGCTACGGTATTCGTAAAGGCATGTGGACGGTCAGCTGGCTGCGGGATATGTTGGGCGAATCACTGATTCAGGACGCCAAAGCACAGGGACTGTCGCCGGAAGATTTACTCAATAAGAAAGCGGCCGGCGTACCGCCTGGCTGTAACGGTTTAATGACGGTTCTCGACTGGCTGACCAATCCCTGGGAACCGTTCAAGCGAGGAATCATGATCGGCTTTGATTCCAGCATGGATTACGCATGGATTTACCGTTCTATTCTGGAGAGCGTTGCGCTGACGCTGAAAAACAACTACGACAATATGTGCAATGAAATGAACCACTTTGCTAAACATGTGATCATCACCGGGGGTGGTTCGAATAGCGACCTGTTTATGCAAATCTTTGCCGATGTGTTCAATCTCCCCGCCAGACGCAATGTGATAAATGGCTGCGCGAGTCTGGGAGCGGCAATTAACACGGCCATAGGGCTTGGTCTGTACCCGAACTATGAGACCGCGGTTGAAAAAATGGTGCGGGTAAAAGATGTGTTTATGCCGATAGAGAGCAATGCCAGACGCTATGACGCGCTGAATAAAGGGATTTTCCGCGACTTAACGCAATACACCGATGTGATTTTGAAAAAGTCGTATGAAGTGCTGCATGGCAATCTGGATAACGTCGATTCGATTCAAAGCTGGTCGAACGCGTAGTATTCCTTATCTCGCGTCTTATCCGGCCTGTAAATGAACGGGCGAACGTGCCGGATGGCGACGCGTTGCGTCTTATCCGGCCTACAAATGAGTATGACCGTAGGCCGGGCAAGCGAAGCGCCCCCGGCAAGCGAAGCGCCCCCGGCAAGCGCGCTAACGATTTTTTTATCACGCAATATTCAGATATTTGTGCGTCTGCATTGATAAGCGCCAGTTACGCGCGATACAGGTTTCAATGCACAGACGCGTCGCGTCTTCTTTCTGGCTGATTGGCTGCAAGGCAATGATTCGCGGCTTATCGTCGCTCAGCGTCGCCAATAGCTCATCCAGTGCTTCAATATCACGGACGCGACCAACAGGGTGCTTGATTTCATTCGCACGCTCCAGCGCCTGCGACAGGACATCATAGCCACCGCGCATATTCACCTTCGGCGAGACCGTCACCCAGGTATTGGGCGTACAGCGCACCTCGTGGGTACCGCTGGTTTCAATCTGACAGCTGAATCCATTCTTCTCGAGTAAATCAGTCAATGGCATCAGGTCATGGATGCAGGGCTCACCGCCGGTGATCACGGCATGACGCGCGGTATACCCCTGTCGGTTTATCACCGCCAGCAGGTCTTCGCTACTTGCCGCGCCCCACTTGTCGCTCTCTTTGGTCTTCGCCAGGATGCTGTACAACGACACTTCCCGATCTTCAAGCTTATCCCAGGTGTGTTTGGTATCGCACCAGGCACAGCCAACCGGGCATCCCTGTAAACGAATAAAAATGGCGGGGACGCCGGTAAAGTAACCCTCACCTTGCAGGGTCTGGAATATCTCGTTAATCGGGTACTGCATAGCATTCTCTGTTAAGGGGATAATCAGTGATTATCGCAGAAAACCTCGCTAAGGTCATGCACAGCAGCTGTTTAAGGTAAGATTCCGCTGTTCCCCACAAAGCATATATCGAGCTTAGTTTCTCTACCGCTTACCCATTAGTTTAATCTGAACCTTGATGCCCCAAACCAGATTGATAAAGAAAGAGTTAAAGAAAACTGAAATCAAGGCTAAGGTGAGGCAACAAAGTATATAAATTATAAATATCTCATTGTTGCAGGGAAAAGTATAGAGAAAAACAACGTACCACTAAACCAGTCACTTACAGCCCTCGCAACTTGATATAAATTCTCCATATCTTAAAGTAGCCTTTATGAAATCGGCAGGTTAATTCAATGACAAAAAACGACAAACCGAATATTAAAAAGAAAGACCATAATTCACTGAAGTCCTTTTGTGCAATTGAAAAGGCAAAGAGTAATAAAATCGAAACCATGATAATATCAACTCTGATAACACTTGCATCTTTTAGCCAATAAGCTTTCTGCAAACTTATTTTATTTTCATTAGCAAAACGAATAAGTTTCTGTGCTTTATATTCACTTAAACCCGCAAGTTTAATACTTTCAGTTAAAGACTTATCATTCTGATCATATGTTTTGAAGATCATTTCCTTATTCCCTCAATTCAGCCCAGTTAGTACTTTCTCCACCAAGAAGTTGATAAATGGTGAATCCACTAACTGCATCACCGGCTAACTCACTCGCGCTTCCAACAGCTCCCAAGGTTCTCCAGCTGCGAATATAATCTTCCTGTATATAGCGGAATAATTTCCACGAATCTGTTCTCAATGTCAGCGTTGAGGCTGAACCGAAAGAAAGAACAAGATCTCCCGTTGAAAAAGCAATATCACCATCCTTTTCATCCCCACCCAAAAGCTTTGTTGCCTGACGGTAGGCATACCGCAAAGGCATTTTCCTGGGGTCTTCATGATATAATAAATAATAACCATTTTCCCAAATATTCTCGCTTCCCTGCATCATTAAAGGAACTCCATAACTTTTACATGCAGCTCCAAGGGTTGCTTTACATAAACCAAAACCACCGATAACTTGCATTGTCCCACTAACAAATCCAACTCGTTTTAATGTTATGGTAAGTGTAGAATGCCTTTCTCTTTCACGCTCAGCTATTGCATATAATTTAATACTCCCCATTTTTAATTGCATATAATATTTAGTTAAAGACATATGATATTCACGTAATCTATCCATCGCCCTGCCAAAATCTAATTTTCCATACCGATATTCATCAAGGCAATATGATGTAACTCTACGTTCCTCGATCATATATTTTGAACGCATAGCCGGATCATGAAGATATTGAAAACCGATATCATAGACAAGTCGGTCAGTCTTTTCTTTTTCGCGCTGTAAATTCATTAATCCATAAATACTCAAAATAACCTCCTGTTATTTTCCGATCAACTTAACTTGAATTTTAATACTCCGAATTAAATTTATGACAAAGGGTGTAAAGAAGAGTGAAACTAGAGCTACAGCAATACAGAAGAGAACGTTTACTATAAAGTACTCAATTCCCTCAGAAAGGGAGGCAAAAATGACTGCCAATAGTAAAGCTCCACTCCAGGCATAATATTTCCATGCATACAAAAAAAATGCCCGACCCAAGCTGATATGTTTCCTTTTTGCCAGCTTAATCAGGATAGTAGCATCCTTTTTTTTCATGCCCGTTTTCGCCAGTATGTCTTCCAATTCATTATCCATTCAATATTTCTATTATTTATTAATGATAAATATAAAAACACATATTAGTAAATAGTCACACCATTAAATTACTCTCTGTAAAATAATAACAAAGTGACAAAGATCAAATCGATCATTAAAATTTTCAAATAAGAATATATTACAGACATAAAAAAACCCGCCGGAGCGGGTTTTTTACGTTAAGAGTGAAAGCAGGATTACGCCTGACCTTTAATCTCTTTACGACCGTTGTACGGAGCTTTTTCGCCCAGCGCTTCTTCGATACGAATCAGCTGGTTGTATTTAGCAACACGGTCAGAACGGCTCATAGAACCGGTTTTGATCTGGCCTGCTGCGGTACCAACAGCCAGGTCAGCGATGGTCGCGTCTTCAGTTTCGCCAGAACGGTGAGAGATAACGGCAGTGTAGCCAGCGTCTTTCGCCATCTTGATAGCAGCCAGCGTTTCGGTCAGAGAACCGATCTGGTTGAATTTGATCAGGATGGAGTTAACGATGCCTTTGTCGATACCTTCTTTCAGGATCTTGGTGTTGGTTACGAACAGGTCGTCACCAACCAGCTGGATTTTGTCGCCCAGCACTTTGGTCTGGTATGCGAAACCGTCCCAGTCAGACTCGTCCAGACCGTCTTCGATGGAAACGATCGGGTACTGTTTGGTCAGGTCTTCCAGGAAGTGAGTGAATTCTTCAGAGGTGAATGCTTTGTTGCCTTCGCCAGCCAGAACGTATTTGCCGTCTTTGTAGAATTCAGATGCTGCGCAGTCCATCGCCAGAGTGATGTCTTTGCCCAGCTCGTAGCCAGCAGCTTTAACCGCTTCAGCGATAACAGCCAGTGCTTCAGCGTTGGAGCCCAGGTTCGGCGCATAGCCGCCTTCGTCACCAACAGCAGTGTTCATACCTTTAGCTTTCAGAACTTTAGCCAGGTTGTGGAACACTTCAGAACCCATACGTACTGCTTCTTTCAGGGTTTTAGCGCCAACCGGCTGAATCATGAATTCCTGGATATCAACGTTGTTGTCAGCGTGCTCGCCGCCGTTGATGATGTTCATCATCGGAACCGGCATGGAGTATTTACCCGGGGTGCCGTTCAGTTCAGCGATGTGCTCGTACAGCGGCTGACCTTTAGAGGCCGCAGCGGCTTTGGCGTTAGCCAGAGACACAGCCAGGATCGCGTTCGCACCGAAGTTAGATTTGTTTTCAGTACCGTCCAGGTCGATCATGATTTTATCAATGCCAGCCTGATCTTTGGCGTCTTTGCCAAGGATTGCCTGAGCGATCGGGCCGTTAACCGCTGCAACAGCTTTGGTTACGCCTTTACCCAGGAAACGGGATTTGTCGCCATCGCGCAGTTCCAGCGCTTCGCGGGAACCCGTAGAAGCACCTGACGGAGCGGCTGCCATACCAACGAAACCACCTTCCAGGTGTACTTCGGCTTCAACAGTCGGGTTACCACGGGAGTCGATGATTTCACGACCGATGACTTTAACGATTTTGGACATTAGGTTTTCCTCAGTACAAGTTAAACTAAAACTCCAGACAAACAACGCGTACCTTTGGTACGCGTTGCCGTTCTAACTTTTTTTACTTCTTACTTCGCCTGACGCTTCTGATATTCGCTGGCGGCTTTCACAAAGCCTGCAAACAGCGGATGCCCGTCACGCGGCGTTGAAGTAAATTCCGGGTGGAATTGACAGGCAACGAACCACGGATGGTTCGGCACTTCGATGATCTCGACCAACTGATCATCCCCGGAACGGCCCGCAATGCGCAGACCCGCAGCTTCAATTTGGTTCAACAACATGTTGTTGACTTCATAGCGGTGACGATGGCGCTCAGTGATTGTCGGCGTACCGTACATCTGGCGAACCAGGCTCTCATCGGAAAGCTGACACATCTGCGCGCCAAGACGCATGGTGCCACCCAGATCGCTCTTCTCCGTACGGACTTCAACGTTGCCGTTCTCGTCACGCCACTCGGTAATCAGCGCCACAACAGGGTACTTACAGTCTGGCACAAATTCCGTTGAGTTGGCGTTTTCCATACCCGCTACATTGCGCGCAAATTCAATCAGCGCAACCTGCATACCCAGGCAAATACCCAGATAAGGAATATTGTTTTCACGCGCATAACGCGCCGTCGCGACCTTACCTTCAACGCCACGGTAGCCGAAGCCGCCAGGGATCAGGATAGCGTCTAAATCTTTCAGAATTTCGACGCCGCGCGTTTCAACATCCTGCGAATCGATCAGCTTGATGTTGACGGTGACACGGTTCTTCAGGCCACCGTGTTTCAGCGCTTCAATCACCGACTTATAGGCATCCGGCAGTTCAATGTACTTGCCGACCATACCGATAGTCACTTCGCCCGCCGGGTTCGCTTCTTCGTAGATAACCTGTTCCCATTCGGCCAGGTTCGCTTCCGGGCAGTCTAAGCTGAATCGTTTACAAATATAATCGTCCAGACCCTGAGATTTCAACATGCCCGGAATTTTATAAATAGAATCGACGTCTTTCAGAGAAATAACGGCCTTTTCAGCAACGTTACAGAACAATGCAATCTTCGCACGCTCATTGGCCGGAACGGCGCGATCGGAACGGCAGATCAGAATATCCGGCTGGATACCGATGGAGAGCAGTTCTTTAACGGAGTGCTGCGTCGGTTTCGTTTTGACTTCGCCTGCCGCGGCCATGTACGGCACCAGCGTCAGGTGCATAAACAGCGCGTGCTCACGACCGATATCAACCGCCAGTTGACGAATCGCTTCCAGGAACGGCAGGGACTCGATATCACCGACAGTACCGCCGATTTCGACCAGCACCACGTCGTGGCCTTCGCCGCCTTCGATGATGCGCTCTTTAATCGCGTTGGTGATGTGCGGGATAACCTGTACGGTTGCGCCCAGATAATCGCCACGGCGTTCTTTACGCAGAACGTCAGAGTAAATACGACCCGTGGTGAAGTTGTTGCGGCGGCTCATCTTGGTGCGAATGAAGCGCTCATAGTGACCCAGGTCCAGATCGGTTTCGGCGCCGTCTTCAGTAACGAACACTTCCCCGTGTTGGATTGGACTCATAGTACCAGGATCGACGTTGATGTACGGATCCAGTTTCATGATGGTCACGTTGAGGCCACGGGCTTCAAGAATGGCTGCGAGGGAGGCTGCGGCAATGCCTTTACCCAGAGAGGATACGACCCCGCCGGTCACAAAAATATAGTTCGTTGTCATGCTGAACCTGAGAAGTTAGGTTTAAAAGACGATGGAATAACCAGGACGGGAAAGCAGTATACCCGAACATGGCGTACGCCACAAACTTTCATTATCCCCTCTCCTTTGTTCTTCAAGCCGCACCAGTGTTAGCTTCCTTCACTCACCCCAGTCACATCGCATTTCTATGTTCCTGGGGATTCTTTCAGTCGCCGCCTTGTTGCGACTCGAATAACTCGAAGAGGCAGTATACAAGGTGTTTCATCAACATAACGGGAAGAGAAAATAGCCCCTTTGGGGTAAATGTTTTTGACGTAAATCAAGAGCTTGTTATTTAAAAAATCACACAAAACGCCCTTGACTGCCTAAATTCGTTAGAGATCAATTTCCTGGCGTTTTACCTGCTGCCAGACTTCTTCCATTGTTTCCAGATCAACCCCCGTCATTTCCAGGCCTCGCGCCGCAACAATCCGCTCAACTTCACGAAAACGCCGTTCAAACTTTTCATTGGCTTTTTGTAACGCGGTCTCTGCTTTTGTCCCTAAATGACGCGCCATATTGACGGTGGCAAAGAGCAGGTCGCCCATTTCCTCCTCCAGTTTAGCCTGGTCTACGACAGCCTGCCGCGCCTCGAACATGACCTCGTCGATCTCTTCATACACCTTATCGACAACCGGCCCTAACGTCGTCCAGTCAAAGCCGACGTTCGAACAGCGCTTCTGGATTTTTTGCGCGCGCATTAACGCCGGTAAGCTGCGGGGAATATCATCCAGCGCCGAATGCTGCGCTTTCTGCGCGCGCTCTTCGGTTTTGATTTGCTCCCAGCGGGCTAATACCTCGGTACTGTTGTTAGCGGCAACGTCCGCAAAAACATGCGGGTGGCGACGTTCCAGTTTATCGCTGATGGCGGCGCAAATATCATTAAAGTCAAAGCGCCCTTCTTCCTGCGCCATCTGCGCATAAAACACGACCTGAAACAGCAGATCGCCCAGCTCTCCGCGCAGGTCGTCAAAGTCCTCACGGGCAATGGCGTCGAGCACTTCATAGGTTTCTTCAAGGGTATACGGCGCAATGGTGGCAAACGTCTGCTCTTTGTCCCACGGGCAGCCGTTTTCCGGGTCGCGCAAGCGTTGCATGATGCCAAGCAGGCGATCGATTTGATTCATTGGAATATCCTGAAAATTGTCACCAACGTAGGCCGGATAAGGCGATAGCTGCCATCCGGCAACTGGCAATGCCTGATGGCAACGCTGACGCGTCTTATCAGGCCTACAAAGCTTATCCGGCCTGGAAAAATTAATTGCCGTGTAAACGACGCGCGTCGATCACATCCGGCACCTGGTTGAGTTTACTGAGAACGCGCCCCAGCACTTGCAGGTTGTAAATTTCGATGGTCATATCGATGGTAGCGAGCTGCTGCCGGGTGTCGCTGCGGCTGGCCACCCCCAGCACGTTCACCTTCTCGTTAGCCAGAATGGTGGTGATATCCCGCAACAAGCCGCTGCGATCGTTGGCCTGAACGCGTACCACCAGCGAATATCCCGCAGAGTAGCTCTCGCCCCACACCGCATCCACGATACGTTCCGGTGCATGAGAACGCAGCTCCACAAGCTGTTCGCAGTCCGCCCGGTGAACGGAGATCCCACGCCCCTGGGTGATAAACCCGACAATCTCATCTCCAGGAATCGGCTGGCAGCAGCGCGCAATGTGGTGCATCAGGTTGCCGACCCCTTCCACCACCACGCGACCATCGTCTTTACGGCGATTCTGCGGGGCGTATGTTTTCTGCTGAAGCTGTTTCAGCGCGGCGGCATCCTGTTCAGCGGCGCTCGGCTTATTAAACTGCGATTGCAGGAAGTTCACCATCTGGTTAAGGCGAATATCCCCGCCGCCAATCGCCGCCAGCAGTTCCTCCAGCTCATTGAAGTTGTAGCGCGGCAGCAGGTGTTTTTCCGCCTCTTTCAGGCTGATGCCCAAATGCGCCAGTTCATCGTCGAGGATTTGCCGCCCGGCGAGAATGTTCTTGTCCCGATCCTGCTTGCGGAACCAGGCGTGGATTTTAGAACGGCCACGGCTGGTCGTCACATAGCCCAGGTTCGGGTTGAGCCAGTCCCGGCTAGGGTTTGGCTGTTTCTGGGTGATGATTTCAATCTGATCGCCCATCTGCAACTGATAGGTAAACGGCACGATACGCCCGCCGATTTTCGCCCCGATGCAGCGATGCCCCACATCGCTGTGGATATGGTAGGCAAAGTCAAGCGGCGTGGAGCCTGCGGGCAGATCCACCACATCGCCTTTTGGCGTAAAGACATACACCCGGTCGTCAAAGACCTGGCTGCGCACTTCATCCAGCATTTCGCCAGAATCCGCCATCTCTTCCTGCCAGGCGATCAGCTTACGCAGCCACGCAATTCTGTCTTCATGGCCCGTGCGCGCCCCCCCGGAGACCGCTCCCTCTTTGTACTTCCAGTGCGCCGCGACGCCCAGTTCGGCATCTTCGTGCATCTGTTTGGTACGAATCTGGATCTCAACGGTTTTACCGCCAGGGCCAAGCACCACCGTATGGATTGACTGGTAGCCATTAGGTTTTGGATTGGCGACGTAATCATCGAACTCGTCCGGCAGATGGCGATAGTGCGTATGCACAATCCCCAGCGCGGCATAGCAGTCCTGCAAACGTTCGGCCACAATACGCACGGCTCGCACGTCAAACAGCTCGTCAAACGCCAGATGCTTTTTCTGCATTTTGCGCCAGATGCTGTAGATGTGTTTCGGGCGGCCATAGACCTCCGCCTTCACACCTTCGGTTTTCATTTCAGAACGCAGATGCCCGACAAACTCTTCAATGTAATGCTCGCGGTCAATGCGGCGTTCGTGCAACAGTTTGGCGATCCGCTTGTATTCCGCCGGGTGCAGATAGCGGAAGCAGTAATCTTCCAGCTCCCACTTCAGTTGCCCGATGCCCAGCCGGTTAGCCAGCGGAGCATAGATATTGGTGCACTCTTTCGCCGCCAGTACGCGTTCATCTTCCGGCGCGTCTTTAACCTCGCGCAGATGGGCGATACGTTCCGCCAGCTTGATGACCACGCAGCGGAAGTCGTCCACCATCGCCAGCAGCATCCGACGAACGTTATCCACCTGCTCGGAGGAGACGGAATCGTTATGCGTCGCTTTCAGCTGACGAATCGCCGCCATATCGCGCACGCCGTGAATCAGATTGACGATCGATGTCCCCACGCTCTCGCGCAGGATATCTTCGCTGACAACATTGGCGTCAGCCAGAGGGAAGAGCAGCGCCGCCCGCAGCGTGTCGATATCCATACTTAACGTCGAGAGGATTTCCACCATCTCCACGCCACGCCACAGCAACAGTTCCGCATCGGGATGTCCTTGTGTCTGTTGCAGGCAATACGCCCAGGTTTCGGCTAAGCGTTCACACGACTGCTGGCTGGAGATACTCAGACTCGCGATCCATTTTTTCGGATCAAACTCACCAGCTTTATTAAGATGTGCACTTCTTACCGCAACCATTGTCCTCTCCTTAAGGGACCAGGCCTACCGAAGTCAGCAAGCCATGACTCATTACAAACGCTCAAACAACACCATTGATTCCAGATGCCCAGTGTGTGGGAACATGTCGAGCATCGCCAGCCGCTGAATTTGGTATCCGGCATTCAACAAGGCGTCGCTATCCCGTGCCAGCGTAGCAGGATTACAGGATACATAAACAATACAAATTGGTTTTAACTTTATAATGTGTTTCATCACGCCTGCCGCCCCGGCACGAGCGGGATCGAGCAAAATTTTGTCAAAACCGTTTTTCGCCCATTGCTGCTTCGTGACATCTTCTTCGAGATTTTCGTGAAAGAATGTCACATTCTGTAATCCGTTACGCCGCGCGTTTTCCCGGCCTTTTTCCACCAGCGCCGGAACGCCTTCAACGCCCACAACGCTGGCGGCGCGCGTCGCCAGCGGCAGAGTAAAATTCCCCATGCCGCAGAACAGATCCAGAACCCGGTCGTCAGGTTGAATATCCAGCCATTCCAGCGCCCGGGCGACCATTTTCTGGTTCACCCCTTCGTTGACCTGAATAAAGTCGCGCGGGCTGAAGGTTAAGCGTAGCCCGTTTGAATCATACCAGGGCGTCTCCCCGGTAAGCGGTTCAAGTATGTCGCTTTGAGAGGCCAGAAACAGAGACAGTCCCTCAGAATGCGAAAAGCGTTCCAGTTTTTCTCTGTCTGCCGCGCTCAAGGGCGCCGTATGACGCAGCACCATCAGGGTGCCATTCCCCGCCTGTACCAGCTCGACATGGCCAAAGTGGCGGTTTCCTTGCAAACTTTCCAGACACGCCCTGACGCGAGGCAGCAGCGCCTCAAGCTGGGGCACCAGAATGGGGCACTGCCTGACATCCACGATATCGCTGGAGCCCGCCTTGCGAAATCCCATCTGCAATTGCTGAGTTTTAGGCAGATAATTCAGGCTTAAACGCGCACGGCGCCGATAGCCCCACGGCGTATCGGCGATCACCTCGGCGACATCGCATTTCATTAAGCGCGACAGCGCGGCGCTTTTGCTGCGTTGTTGCAGCGCGACGCTGGCATGCTGCTGCTGGCAGCCGCCACAGACGCCAAAGTGCGGGCAGCGCGGCGTTTCCCGTTCCGGGCTATTATTCAGGCGACGCTTAACTTGCGCGCGGGCGAACTGTTTTTTTATCTTCGGTAATGACGACGTCGCCCTTTTCCTGGGGCAGTAATCCCGGTATAAACAGCGCCTTTCCATTATGGCGAGCCACGCCCTGACCAAAAGGATCGAGGTCATTGACCGTAACGGTTATGATCTGACGCGTCGTCACGCGTCGTTTTGCAGAGTAGAATTGCGCCATCGACGAGATATTTCTCAATTTAACAGTGTGACCCTAATTGTCCCATAACGGAACTCCATGACCAACTACAGCCTGCGCGCACGCATGATGATTCTGATCCTGGCCCCGACCGTCCTCATTGGTTTACTGCTCAGTATCTTTTTCGTTGTGCATCGCTATAACGACTTGCAGCGTCAACTGGAAGATGCTGGCGCCAGCATTATCGAACCTCTTGCGGTCTCCAGCGAATATGGCATGAACCTGCAAAACCGCGAATCAATCGGGCAGCTCATCAGCGTTCTCCATCGCCGCCACTCCGACATCGTGCGCGCCATTTCCGTTTATGACGAGAATAACCGGCTGTTTGTCACATCCAATTTCCATCTCGATCCGTCAGAAATGCAGCTCGCCACCGGGGAGCCGTTTCCCCGCAGGCTGAGCGTGACCCGCCACGGGGACATTATGATCCTGCGAACGCCGATTATCTCCGAAAGGTATTCACCGGACGAATCCCCCGTAACAGACGCCAAAACGCCGAGAAATATGTTGGGATATGTGGCGCTTGAACTGGATCTCAAGTCCGTCCGCCTGCAACAGTACAAAGAGATTTTCATCTCCAGCGTGATGATGCTGTTCTGTATCGGCATTGCCTTAATTTTTGGCTGGCGTCTGATGCGCGACGTCACCGGCCCCATTCGTAATATGGTCAATACCGTTGACCGCATTCGTCGTGGGCAGCTCGACAGCCGCGTCGAGGGCTTTATGCTGGGCGAGCTGGATATGCTGAAAAACGGCATCAACTCGATGGCGATGTCGCTTGCCGCTTACCATGAAGAGATGCAGCATAATATCGATCAGGCCACTTCGGATCTGCGCGAAACGCTGGAACAGATGGAGATCCAGAACGTTGAGCTGGATCTGGCGAAGAAGCGCGCTCAGGAAGCGGCGCGTATTAAGTCTGAGTTTTTGGCCAACATGTCGCACGAACTGCGCACGCCGCTTAACGGCGTGATTGGCTTTACCCGTCTGACGCTAAAAACCGAACTTAATACAACCCAGCGCGATCACCTCAATACTATCGAGCGTTCGGCCAACAACCTGCTGGCGATCATCAATGACGTGCTCGATTTTTCCAAGCTGGAAGCGGGCAAGCTGATTCTGGAAAGCATTCCTTTCCCGCTACGCAGCACGCTGGATGAAGTGGTGACGCTGCTGGCGCATTCATCCCATGACAAAGGGCTGGAACTCACGCTAAACATCAAAAATGACGTACCGGATAACGTCATCGGCGACCCGCTGCGCTTGCAGCAGGTCATTACCAATCTGGTCGGTAATGCCATTAAATTTACCGAAAGCGGCAATATCGACATTCTGGTTGAAAAGCGCGCGCTCAGTAATACCAAAGTACAGATTGAAATCCAGATCCGCGATACCGGCATCGGCATTCCCGAGCGCGACCAGTCGCGTCTGTTCCAGGCTTTCCGCCAGGCGGACGCCAGCATTTCACGCCGTCATGGCGGAACCGGTCTGGGGCTGGTGATTACGCAAAAACTGGTCAATGAGATGGGCGGCGATATCTCGTTCCACAGTCAGCCCAATCGCGGTTCCACTTTCTGGTTCCACATTAATCTCGATCTCAACCCGAATGTGATAAGCGACGCGCCGCCAACGCGCTGTCTGGTCGGAAAACGGCTGGCCTACGTCGAACCGAACGCCACCGCCGCGCAATGCACGCTGGATATGCTGAGCGACACGCCGCTGGAGGTGATCTACAGCCCGACGTTCTCAGCGTTGCCGCTGGATCACTACGATATCCTGCTCATCAGCGTTCCGGTGACCTTTAACGAACCGCTCACCATGCAGCAAGAACGGCTGGCAAAAGCCGCCGCCATGACGGACTTCCTGCTGCTGGCGCTGCCTTGCCATGCCCAGATTAACGCCGAAAAACTCAAGCAAGGCGGCGCGGCGGCCTGTCTGTTAAAACCGCTCACCTCAACGCGTTTACTGCCAGCGCTGACGGAATACTGCCATTTAAATCAGCATGTTGAACCGCTGCTGACGGATGAGAATAAAATCGCCATGACGGTAATGGCGGTCGACGATAACCCGGCCAACCTGAAGCTGATCGGCGCGCTGCTGGAGGACAAAGTCCAGCATGTAGAGCTTTGCGACAGCGGGCATCAGGCGGTGGAGCGGGCCAAACAGATGCAGTTTGATTTGATCCTGATGGACATTCAGATGCCGGATATGGACGGTATCCGCGCCTGTGAGCTGATTCATCAGCTTCCGCATCAGCAGCAAACGCCGGTGATCGCCGTGACGGCACATGCGATGGCGGGTCAGAAAGAGAAGCTGCTGAGCGCGGGGATGAATGACTATCTGGCCAAGCCGATAGAAGAAGAAAAGCTGCACAGCCTGCTGTTGCGCTATAAGCCGGGGGCCGTGGTAGCAACCCGATTACCCGCCGCTGAATCGGCTGAGTTTATCGTCAACCCGAACGCAACGCTCGACTGGCAACTGGCGCTGCGCCAGGCGGCCGGAAAATCCGATCTGGCGCGGGATCTGCTACAAATGCTCATCGACTTCCTGCCGGAAGTGCGTAACAAAATTGAAGAACAGCTGGTGGGAGAGGCGCCCGAAGGGCTGGTGGATCTCATCCACACGCTGCACGGCAGTTGCGGCTACAGCGGGGTGCCGCGCATGAAAAACTTGTGCCAGTTAATTGAGCAGCAGTTACGCAGCGGCACCAAAGAAGAGGAGCTTGAACCCGAGTTCCTGGAGCTGCTTGATGAGATGGACAACGTCGCGCGCGAAGCAAAGAAAATATTAGGATGAGGGGATGCCGGATGGCGACGCTAGCGCGTCTTATCCGGCCTACAGGTGCGTGACCGTAGGCCTGATAAGCGCAGCGCCATCAGGCAGTTAACGTAAATGCTGCCCCACGTTAAGGGTGGCGGCGATATTGCGCGCAGCCATGCGCACATTTTCTGCGGCATTCTCCAGCGCCTCATCCAGCGTACAGATGGTATAAATCACGCTGAAAACAGCATCCAGCCCATGTTGGTGTACAACCCCCACATCCGCCGTCAGGCTACCTGCAATGCCAATCACGGGCTTATTATGTCGTTTCGCGACCTTTGCCACGCCGACAGGCACTTTGCCGTGAATCGTTTGGCTGTCGATGCGCCCTTCTCCGGTAACAACCAGATCCGCATCAGCAACGCACTCTTCCAGATGCAAGGCATCGGTCACGATCTCAATGCCGCGCCGTAACTCCGCGCCGCAAAACGCATATAATGCGGCTCCCAGACCGCCCGCCGCGCCGCCGCCCGCCAGTTCGAATACATTAATATCCAGATCGCGGGAAATCAGCCGGGCATAGTGCGTCAGCGCATCGTCTAAGCGTTGAATCATCTCCGGCGTGGCGCCTTTTTGCGGACCAAATACCGCAGATGCCCCCTCTTTCCCGGTCAGCGGATTCGTAACATCGCAGGCGACTTCGATACGACACGCGGCAAGACGTTTATCAATACCGCTGATATCAATCTTTGAGAGCGCTTCCAGCGCCGCGCCGCCTTGCGTAATCTCCTGGTGCTGCGCATCCAGCAATTTCGCCCCCAGCGCCTGCACCATACCGGCGCCGCCGTCATTCGTCGCGCTACCGCCAAGGCCAATAATAATATGTTCCACCCCGGCATCGAGAGCGTGGCGAATTAACTCGCCGGTTCCCCACGAGGTGGTTTTTAGCGGATCGCGTAATTGCGGTGGAACCAACTCCAGCCCGCTGGCGGCGGCCATTTCGATAAAGGCCGAACGCTCGTCGCCAGAAAGCCCATAAAATGCCCGCACGCTGTCACCGAGCGGGCCTGTCACGTCAACATCAACAATCCGGCCTGCCGTGGCCTCGACCATCGCTTCAACCGTTCCCTCACCACCATCAGCAACCGGGAGTTTTACGTAATCCGCATCAGGCCAGATTTCACGAAACCCCTCCTCAATGGCGGTCGCTACCTCAAGAGCGCTCAAACTTTCCTTATAAGAGTCCGGTGCGATCACTATTTTCATAAAGCATCCTTACGCATGTTGACTGTACTAAGCATACACCAGGAGAAGAACCGACCCCATGACGAAACCGGTTCAATACAGTCAGCGCACCATGCACGGGCGCTTATTGTCGAATGTCCAGTTCGGGATCAGATACTGCATTCCCATCGCATCATCACGCGCGCCCAGGCCGTGTTGCTGATACAACTCGTGCGCCTTCATCACCTGATCCATGTCAATCTCAACGCCAAGACCTGGTTTATCAGGCACCTGCACCATACCGCCTTTGATTTCAAACGGCTCTTTGGTCAGACGCTGATTACCTTCCTGCCAGATCCAGTGGGTGTCAATCGCGGTGATCTTGCCTGGCGCGGCGGCGGCCACATGCGTGAACATCGCCAGGGAAATATCAAAGTGGTTATTGGAATGCGAACCCCAGGTCAGGCCGAACTCATGGCACATCTGCGCGACGCGAACTGATCCCTGCATCGTCCAGAAATGTGGGTCAGCCAGCGGAATGTCCACAGACTGCAAGGAGAGCGTATGCCCCATCTGACGCCAGTCAGTGGCGATCATATTGGTGGCCGTCGGCAGACCGGTCGCGCGACGGAACTCCGCCATCACTTCGCGGCCAGAGAAACCCTGCTCCGCCCCGCACGGATCTTCCGCATAGGCCAGCGAGCCTTTCAGGTACTTACCGATTTGGATTGCTTCGTTCAGCGACCAGGCGCCGTTCGGGTCCAGCGTCACGCGGGCATTCGGGAAGCGTTTCGCCAGCGCTACAATGGATTCCGCCTCTTCATCTCCCGCCAGAACGCCGCCCTTCAGTTTAAAGTCGTTAAAGCCATACTTCTCGTATGCCGCTTCCGCCAGGCGGACGACCGCATCAGGAGTCATCGCCTCTTCGTGACGCAGACGATACCAGTCGCATTTCTCATCCGGCTGACTCTGGTACGGCAGCGGCGTCGCTTTACGGTTGCCGACAAAGAACAGATAGCCAAGCATTTCCACTTCGCTACGCTGTTGCCCCTCACCCAGCAGGGATGCCACGTTAACCCCCAGGTGTTGGCCTAACAGATCAAGCAGCGCCGCTTCAATGCCGGTGACCACATGAATGGTGGTACGTAAGTCGAAGGTTTGTAAGCCGCGCCCACCCGCATCACGATCGGCGAACTGATGACGCACGGCATTCAGCACGTTTTTGTACTCACCCAGCGTTTTACCCACCACCAGCGGGATCGCCTCTTCCAGCGTCTGGCGGATTTTCTCGCCGCCGGGGATTTCCCCCACGCCGGTGTGACCAGAATTGTCTTTAATAATGACGATATTACGGGTGAAGAACGGCGCATGCGCCCCGCTCAGGTTCATCAGCATACTGTCATGCCCCGCAACCGGGATAACCTGCATAGCGGTAACAACAGGGGTCGTAAATTGTGTACTCATCATTCAGTCCTTATATGAATTAGCGACGGCCGAAAACGGGGCGTTTACGATCAAAAGTCCAGCCGGGGATCAGGTATTGCATCGGGCCTGCGTCATTGCGCGCGCCGCCGGGCAGTTTTTTGTAAGCGTCATGCGCTTTTTGCACCTGCTCCCAGTCCAGCTCCACGCCAAGACCCGGCGCATCCGGCACTGCAATTTTTCCGTCTTTAATTTCCAGCGGTTGCTTCGTCAGGCGACAATCGCCCTCCTGCCAGATCCAGTGGGTGTCAATCGCCGTCGGTTTACCCGGCGCGGCAGCGCCAACGTGAGTGAACATCGCCAGGGAAATATCGAAATGGTTGTTCGAATGGCAGCCCCAGGTCAGCCCCCAGTCATCGCATAATTGCGCCACGCGCACCGCGCCGGAGAGCGTCCAGAAGTGCGGGTCGGCGAGCGGAATATCCACCGCGTTTAACATCACCGCATGGCCCATTTCACGCCAGTTGGTGGCAATCATGTTGGTCGCGACCGGCAGCCCCGTCGCACGACGGAACTCCGCCATCACTTCACGCCCGGAGAATCCTTGTTCTGCGCCACACGGATCTTCAGCATACGTGAGCACATCGTTCAGCCCTTTACACAGCGCGATGGCTTCATCCAGCAGCCAGGCGCCGTTTGGGTCAACCGTGATTCGCGCATCCGGGAAGCGTTTTTTCAGCGCGCGGGCCGTGTCGATCTCCTGCTCGCCGGGCAACACGCCGCCCTTCAGTTTGAAATCTTTAAAGCCGTAGCGATCCTGCGCCGCCTGCGCCAGATGCACAACCGCGTCGCTGGTGAGCGCTTCCTGATGGCGCAGGTGATACCAGTCATGATTGCCCGGCGTTTTTTCGAGATAAGGCAAATCCGTTTTGGTGCGATCGCCCACGTAGAAAAGGTAGCCCAGCACAGTCACCGCATCGCGCTGTTTGCCCGGCCCTAACAGTTCGCACACCGGTACATTCAGCGCTTTGCCCAGCAGATCCAGCAGCGCCGCTTCCAGCGCCGCTACCGCATTCACCCGCAGTTCGAAAGTCCAGGCGCCTTTACCAAAGGTATCAAAGTCGGCAGCCTGATTACCTTTATGCACCTGTTGCACCACTTTATTCAGGCGGGCCACTTCCTGGCCTAAAACCATTGGAATCGCATCCACCAGCGTCTGGTAAATCACCTCGCCGCCGGGCGCTTCACCCACGCCGGTGTTACCGGCGTTATCGGTGAGGACGACGATATTGCGCGTGAAATACGCGTTATGCGCCCCACCGATGTTGAGTAACATACTGTCATGTCCGGCCACCGGAATGACTTTCATATCGGTAATGACGGGACTTGATTGCGTTGTCATATTTATTGTCCTGCTACAGGTTTCAGTTCGATGCGTTTAATATCCCCGACCAGCACGAGGTAACTCAGTACCGCCACCAGCGCATGGACGCCAACGTAAATCAGCGCGCCATTGAACGAGCCGGTCGTGCCGACGATGTAGCCAATCGCAATTGGCGTTACGATGCCGGAAATATTGCCAAACATGTTGAATAAGCCGCCGCTCAAGCCGCTGATTTCTTTCGGCGCGGTGTCCGCCATGACTGCCCAGCCCAGCGCGCCAATGCCTTTACCGAAGAAGGCCAGCGCCATGAAGCCGATAATCATCCATTCGACGTTGACGTAATTACAGAACACCATCACCATCGACAGCAGCATCCCCATCACGATCGGCGTCTTACGGGCGATGTTCAGCGAGCCGGTACGACGCATCAGCCAGTCGGAAATAATGCCGCCCAGCACGCCGCCCACGAAGCCGCAAATAGCCGGGACGGAAGCGACGAACCCCGCTTTCAGAATCGACATGCCACGCGCCTGCACCAGATAAACCGGGAACCAGGTGATAAAGAAATAGGTCAACGCATTAATGCAGTACTGGCCGATATAGACGCCGATCATCATGCGGGAACCCAGCAGCTGTTTGATTTGGCCCCATTTCACGCTAAACGGGACTTTCACCTTCGTATCTTTCTGATCCATATTGATCAGCGCGCCGCCTTCAGCAATGTACTCCAGCTCTTTTTTGTTAACGCCGGGATGCTGGTTTGGTTCATGGATCACTTTCAGCCAGATAAAGCTGATCACGATCCCCAGACCGCCCATAAAGAAGAAGACATGCGACCAACCCACTTCATGGGTCAGCCAGCCCATGATTGGCGCAAAGATAACGGTGGCAAAGTATTGCGCGGAGTTGAAAATCGCCACCGCCGTTCCCCTCTCCTGCGCCGGGAACCAGGCCGCGACGATTCGGCTGTTGCCGGGGAAAGATGGCGCTTCGGCTAACCCGACCAGGAATCGCAGGGTAAACAGCGCCACGATGATGCCAAAACCGCTGAAGATATCCACAAAGCCCTGTAACAGGGTAAACATGGACCAGATAAAGATGGACCAGAAGTAGACACGTTTAGAACCAAAACGGTCGAGCAGCCAACCGCCGGGGATTTGCCCGATCACGTAGGCCCATGAGAAAGCGGAGAACACGTACCCCATGCCTACCGGGTCGAGACCAATATCTTTGGCCATTTCCGATCCGGCAATGGACAATGTGGCGCGGTCGCCATAGTTGAAGGATGTGACGATAAACAGCATCACCACTATCCAGTAGCGGGCATTGGTGCGTTTTTCCGCGCCGCTCACCGCGTGACTTAATGAACTCATTGTTGCACTCCTGAATTTTCGCGTTATCTACGCTCACTCTGAACTGCACAACCGGTAGGGAATCAGAGATGACGTTTCGTGTTTTTTTGCAGCTTTTTATGAGGTCGTTTGCCTTGTGTACTGCATTTTTAATAACTGGCACGAGAAGTATAAAAAGCACACCTCGCACTCTCACCGTGCAACAACACAGTATTTCGGCAGCGTATCACGTATGTTTGTGGCAAAAGCCCAGGGCAATGGAAGCCACTTCACGGAAATGAAAAACGAAGAGGTAAACAGACAGGGTGCGAGAAGCAAAAGAAGAGGAGTGTGAAACGGGTCGCTTGACCCTATGAAAATGCCTCTGAAAACCCTTTCGTATGAAAGGGTTTTAGGGCACATGCCTGATGGCGCTACGCTTATCAGGCCAAAAGACTGCGCATGTAGACCGGACGTCGCCATCCAGCTGGGTTTTGCTCAGGAGAGCAATGTTCCCCAGTTTTCGACCCAGGGGTTGGATTCGCTCTCCGGCTCCGGGTGTTCGCTGGCGTCAATCAACAGCATCTCCCCAACACGCTGCGCGCTTTGCTCCTGCAACAGCGCATCGAACTGTTTGCCGCCATTGCAAAAATTAACGTAGCTGCTGTCGCCCAGCGCAATCACGCCGTAACGCAGATTTGGCTGAAAACCGAGATTGTCCTTTATTCCCTGGAACAGCGGCACAATGCTGTCCGGAAGATCGCCCTGCCCCGTCGTCGATGTCACAACCAGCACAACTTTATCCAGATACGGCTGCCAGTCGCTCAGTTGCGGATCTTCAAAGACGGTTGCTTTATGCCCCTGCGCGGTAAGGATCGCCTCGGCCTCTTCGGCAACCAACAGCGAGTTTCCATACATGGTGCCGACAAAAATACCAATTTCCGCCATTAACGTTTTCTCCCTGATTTAAGCCTGATTATTTTCATCCTGCCGGGACAACGCACTAAACTCAACCCTTTCATTCTCAGGGAGAAGTCCGCGCCAGCCAAACTGTGATAACGCCTGCATCCAGACGTCGTCCAGACCGGCGCGCAGGATCAGCGGTTCACCGGTAAAGGGGTGGGTAAGCGTCAGTTGACTGGCGTGCAGCATTAAGCGCTGGCAACCAAAATGCTCTGCGGCGCTGCGATTCTGACGTAAATCGCCGTGTTTGCTGTCGCCGATAATCGGATGGCGTAAATGCGCGAGATGACGTCTGAGCTGGTGTTTACGGCCCGTTTTCGGCTCCAGTTCCACCAGACCGTAGCGGGTTGTCGGATAACGCCCGGTCGCCACCGGCATTTCGACCGTCGCCAGCCCCCGGTAATGGGTCACGGCAGGCTGCGGGCCTTTATCTTCGCGGGCAAATTTATCGGCAATCTTATCCAGTTCTTCCACCAGCGGATAATCCAGAACGGCCTCATCCATTAACCAGCCGCGCACAATCGCATGGTAGCGTTTCTGAATCTGATGCTGCTCAAACTGCTGCGCCAGCAAGCGCCCCGCTTCGCTGGAAAGCCCCATCAGCAGGACACCGGAAGTCGGCCTGTCGAGCCGGTGGGCAGTAAAGACGTGCTGACCAATCTGGTCGCGTACGGTTTGCATCACCACGACTTTTTCGTCGCGATCCAACCAGCTGCGGTGAACCAGCCAGCCAGACGGTTTATTCACCGCCACCAGCCATTCATCCTGATAGAGGATTTCCAGCATCAGACGTTATCGCGCGTAAACAGCGCGTCCAGATCCTGCAATGTCGTCAGGATCACCTCGCGTTGAGGATGATCGGCCGTCAGCGCCATTTCATAATACGGCGCGACAGCAAAGGCTTGCGGAAGCGGCTGCGCGTTATCAAGCAACGCGTGCATACGGGGGATCAGCACCCATTGCAGCCATTCAAGCGGTTCCATCGTATCCATACAAAAAGGTTGCGTGCTGGTAAACAGGTGGGCCTGCGGCTCGTCCATCCGCCAGTGATGATGTTCACGCAGCAGGGCTTCCAGCGCGTGGAGCTGCTGGCGCACACGGTCATGAGTCGTCATGAAATTAACCTCAGTGATGAAAAACTGGCGCGAAGAATAGCATCAGTGAAGACGAAATAAAAAAAGGGAGCACTGTAAAAACAGTGCTCCCGGTTCGTTTCGCAGCATTCCGGCTACTTTTGGTGCTCCCTGCTCATCCGTGACAACTTTTCCTGTGGTCTTGCGACCTGCTCATCCTGAACAATTTGCATCCTGCTCACATCACCCCGATGTGAATCGACTTCATCCTGAAGTGTCCTGGCCATCCTGACCCACCGAACATCCTGCCCGGCTCTCGTTCTCCGTCCTGGAGGTGCCCCTTAACGCATCCGGCGTTTTCCACTTTGCTTCATCCTGAAGCCTGTCCTTGTAACACCATCCTGGCGTGTCCTGCTGAAGCGCCATCATCCTGACGTTCGCTTCGTTGTGCGACTCCTTGTCGACAGGTATAGAATCGCCTGTTTCGCCTTGTCTTACAAGACACTTACAGACAATGCCTTAAGGATATTTTCATATGAAAGGCAGGATTGTTAACTCAACTCATTAATATTAAAGGAATTATAGTTAACACCATGAGATAAGTATTCGTTTATTATCTGGCGATCTCTCACAGGGTATGTAAGAGATCTCTCACACGGTGTCTGGCAAAGTGGATTACAGAAGCGGCTTAAGCTGAGTCAGGAATTCCGCAAGAGAGGCGGCCAGAACGGTACGATTGCGCGTTCCCAGGGTCTCTTTGCAAACTTCCCCAGAGAGATTACACACCGAAATGACCTCAAGTTCATTTTCCAGCGTGGCGATAAAAAGCGTAGGCGGTAACTTGAGACGCTTCTGCGTGACCAGATGGCCGATCAGGTTTTCCTGAACGCGTCTGAAGTCATCTGCGCTCCATGTTTGCAGCAGCGTCAGCTTTTCATCCGCGAACTGCGCGTACATATCCCCGGCAAATTGCGTGGTGTAAAAAGCATGGACCGCAGGTTGTATCACAATATCAAATGCGCGTTCAACCGCGTTTACATTCGCCTCGCCTTCAAACGGCTGCGGCTGCCAGTAAACGGCATCGCTGGTCGAAGAGATAATGCACGGGGAAGGCACGCCATACAGCTCTTCGCTGAGCGGCCAGCTGTTGTGTTTCTCATGCCATGCGTCGCAATAACGCGTCGTAAATGCCGTCAGGGCTTGCGATGTCAGTTCGTCCACCGATTTCTCTCTTCATAAAAGCCAGGATACACTTGACGCATAGTGTATCTGGTTTATGACGGTGAAACATGTCTTCTTATGAAAACCATCAGGCACTTGATGGCCTGACTCTCGGAAAATCAACGGATTACCGGGATAATTATGACGCCAGCCTGTTACAGGGCGTTCCGCGCAGCCTGAATCGCGATCCGCTGGATTTAAAAGCGGACAACCTGCCTTTTCACGGCGCCGATATCTGGACGCTGTATGAACTGTCATGGCTGAACGCGAAAGGCGTGCCGCAGGTCGCCGTTGGTCATGTGGAACTGGACTACACCAGCGTCAATTTGATTGAGTCGAAAAGTTTTAAGCTGTACCTGAACAGCTTTAACCAGACCCGTTTTGACTCCTGGGACGCCGTGCGCCAGACGCTGGAAAACGACCTGCGCGCCTGTGCGCAAGGCGAAGTCAGCGTCGCGCTGTACCGTCTTGATGAGCTGGAAGGGCAACCTGTCGCCCATTTTCACGGCACCTGCATTGATGACCAGGATATCACCATCGATAACTATCAGTTCAGCACCGACTACCTGGAGAATGCCGCCAGCGGCGAAAAAGTCGTGGAAGAGACGCTGGTCAGCCATCTGCTGAAGTCAAACTGCCTGATCACCCACCAGCCGGACTGGGGCTCCATACAAATTCGTTATCGCGGGCGCAAAATCGACCGCGATAAGCTGCTGCGTTATCTGGTCTCGTTCCGTCATCACAACGAGTTCCACGAGCAGTGCGTAGAGCGCATTTTTAACGACCTTCTGCGTTTCTGCCAGCCGGAAAAACTGAGCGTGTACGCACGCTATACGCGTCGTGGCGGTCTGGATATCAACCCGTGGCGCAGCAACACCGATTTTGTGCCTGCGACGGGCAGACTGGTGCGTCAGTAATCTTTTTTTCTCAATTTTGCGCGCCGGATTCCGCGCGCAAGGTTGTGAAAGGTCATAAGCCAGCGCTATTGTAATCAACAGGGAATGACGTCTTGCGTCCCATAAGGAGTTTACTTGATTACACATATTAGCCCGCTTGGCTCAATGGACATGTTGTCGCAGCTGGAAGTCGATATGCTTAAACGCACGGCCAGCAGCGACTTGTATCAACTGTTTCGTAACTGTTCGCTTGCCGTACTGAACTCCGGCAGTCTGACTGATAACAGCAAAGAATTGCTGTCTCGTTTTGAAAGTTTCGACATCAACGTGCTGCGTCGTGAACGCGGCGTGAAGCTCGAACTGATTAACCCGCCTGAAGACGCCTTTGTGGACGGACGCATCATCCGCGCCTTGCAGGCTAACCTGTTCGCCGTGTTGCGCGACATCCTGTTCGTCAACGGTCAGATTCACAATGCAGGCCGCTTCCAGCATCTGGATCTCGAAAGCTCGGTGCATATTACCAACCTGGTGTTCTCGATCCTGCGCAACGCCCGGGCGCTGCACGTCGGCGAAGCGCCAAACATGGTTGTCTGCTGGGGCGGTCACTCCATTAACGAAAACGAATATCTCTATGCCCGCCGCGTCGGCACCCAGCTGGGTCTGCGTGAGCTGAACATTTGCACCGGCTGCGGGCCAGGCGCAATGGAAGCTCCAATGAAAGGCGCGGCAGTAGGCCACGCGCAGCAGCGTTACAAAGACAGCCGCTTTATCGGTATGACGGAACCTTCCATCATCGCGGCAGAACCGCCTAACCCGCTGGTCAATGAATTGATCATCATGCCGGATATCGAAAAACGCCTCGAAGCCTTCGTGCGTATCGCCCACGGCATTATCATCTTCCCAGGCGGCGTCGGTACGTCGGAAGAACTTCTCTATCTGCTGGGGATTCTGATGAACCCGGCGAATAAAGATCAGGTGCTGCCGCTGATCCTCACCGGGCCGAAAGAGAGTGCGGATTACTTCCGCGTGCTGGACGAATTTATCGTGCATACGCTGGGAGAAGACGCCCGCCGTTACTACCGCGTCATCATTGATGACGCCACGGAAGTGGCGCGGCTGATGAAAAAAGCGATGCCGCTGGTGAAAGAGAATCGCCGCGACACTGGCGACGCTTACAGCTTCAACTGGTCGATTCGCATCGCGCCGGACCTGCAAATTCCGTTCGAACCATCGCATGAGAATATGGCGAATCTGCAACTTTACCCCGATCAACCGGTTGAAATTCTGGCGGCGGATCTGCGGCGCGCCTTCTCCGGCATCGTTGCGGGTAACGTCAAGGAGGTTGGCATCCGTGCGATTGAGGAGTTCGGGCCTTATAAAATCCACGGCGACCGCGAGATGATGCGTCGCATGGACGACCTGCTCCAGGGCTTTGTCGCGCAGCATCGTATGAAACTGCCCGGCTCGGCTTACATTCCCTGCTACGAAATCTGCGCATAACGCGCAGCGCCCGGTGGAGCACATCCGCCGGGTCAGACGATCGTCCGCTTTCTCAGACCGGGTCTGGTGTTTTCACCGCCCGGTTTTTTCATTGATACCAGTCACATAGTGAAGCTAAGTTTATAAATGCCGCTTATATTTCAAAATAAAAGCATTAATGCGCAAACGTTTACCTTACAATACCAATAGTAATTTATCAGCCGTAATTCTTATTAGTCGCGACAATCCTCCAAAAACATTGTTTTTTATAGCCAAACCTCCGTATATTGCGCCCCGATCTTTTAGGGCATATGTCGTTAATGGTAGCCTTCGCGCCCGTAAATTCGCTTTGACGTTTTTTTAACAGATTAATGGTCCAAATTTATCCACATAACAGGTGGATTATTGCATTTGGGATCGCGATCACTGATACATTCATAAGTTAAATGTATCTTTCCGCCCGCAAATTATTACGGCGAAAAATTATATAAAAATCGTCATTAAACGAATTTCATTTTACGGTCAGGTCTTTTTTCATTGGATTAGACCACAAACCTGACTTTTAGCTTCCTCCAGGAGAAACAGATGGAAACCACTCAAACCAGCACTATTGCTTCGATTGATTCTCGAAGCGGATGGCGCAAGACGGACACCATGTGGATGCTGGGCCTTTACGGCACGGCAATCGGCGCGGGCGTACTGTTCCTGCCAATTAACGCAGGCGTCGGCGGTATGATCCCGCTGATCATCATGGCGATTATCGCTTTTCCGATGACCTTCTTCGCACACCGTGGCCTGACTCGCTTCGTGCTGTCCGGTAAAAACCCTGGCGAAGACATCACTGAAGTGGTTGAAGAGCACTTCGGTATTGGCGCGGGTAAACTGATCACCCTGCTCTACTTCTTCGCGATTTACCCGATTCTGCTGGTTTACAGTGTGGCGATTACCAACACCGTGGAAAGCTTCATGACCCACCAGTTGGCCATCACCCCGCCGCCGCGCGCGATTCTGTCTCTGATCCTGATTGTCGGCATGATGACCATCGTGCGCTTCGGTGAGCAGATGATCGTTAAAGCGATGAGTATTCTGGTATTCCCGTTTGTTGCGGCCCTGATGCTGCTGGCCCTGTACCTGATCCCTCAGTGGAGCGGCGCAGCGCTGGAAACGCTCTCCTTTGATTCCGCTGCCTCTACCGGCAATGGTCTGTGGATGACGCTGTGGCTGGCAATTCCGGTAATGGTGTTCTCTTTCAACCACTCTCCGATCATCTCCTCCTTCGCGGTCGCGAAGCGTGAAGAGTACGGCGATGCGGCTGAGAAGAAATGCTCTAAGATCCTGGCATTCGCTCACATCATGATGGTGCTGACCGTTATGTTCTTCGTCTTCAGTTGCGTACTGAGCCTGACGCCAGCAGACCTGGCGGCAGCGAAAGAGCAGAACATCTCTATTCTGTCTTACCTGGCGAACCACTTTAACGCGCCAGTTATCGCCTGGATGGCGCCGATCATCGCGATTATCGCCATCACGAAATCCTTCCTCGGCCACTACCTGGGCGCTCGTGAAGGTTTCAACGGAATGGTTATCAAGTCTCTGCGCGGCAAAGGCAAATCCATCGAAATCAACAAGCTGAACAAAATCACTGCGCTGTTCATGCTGGTTACGACCTGGATTGTCGCCACGCTGAACCCAAGCATCCTGGGAATGATTGAAACCCTGGGCGGCCCAATCATCGCGATGATTCTGTTCCTGATGCCGATGTATGCCATCCAGAAAGTCCCGGCAATGCGTAAGTACAGCGGCCACATCAGCAACGTATTCGTTGTTGTTATGGGTCTGATCGCTATCTCCGCTATTTTCTACTCCCTGTTCAGCTAAGTTTTGTAGCGCCGCTTTCGGGCGGCGCTTCCTCCCTGAGATTTAAGCAATGGATGCCCTATGATTAGCGTATTCGATATTTTCAAAATCGGCATTGGCCCTTCCAGCTCTCACACCGTCGGGCCAATGAAAGCAGGCAAACAATTCACGGATGATCTGATTGCCCGCAATATCCTGACCGATGTCACCCGCGTCGTGGTGGATGTCTATGGTTCACTGTCGCTGACCGGTAAGGGTCACCACACTGACATTGCCATTATTATGGGTCTGGCGGGAAATCTGCCGGATACCGTCGACATCGACGCCATTCCGTTCTTTATTCAGGACGTGAATACCCACGGACGTTTACTGCTGGCGAATGGTCAACATGAAGTGGAGTTTCCGGTCGATAAGTGCATGAATTTCCATGCCAACAACCTGTCTCTGCATGAGAACGGGATGCGTATTAGCGCGCTGGCGGGCGATAAGGTCCTCTACAGCCAAACTTACTACTCCATTGGCGGTGGTTTCATCGTTGATGAAGAACATTTCGGTTTGTCGAACAGTGCGCCGGTCAACGTGCCGTATCCGTACAAATCCGCAGCCGATCTGCAAAAACACTGCCAGGAAACCGGTCTGTCGCTTTCCGGCCTGATGATGCAAAACGAGCTGGCGCTGCACAGCAAAGAAGAGCTGGAACAGCACTTTGCCAACGTCTGGGAAGTGATGCGCGGCGGTATTGAGCGCGGCATCACGACGGAAGGCGTACTGCCGGGGAAACTGCGCGTTCCACGTCGTGCCGCAGCGCTGCGTCGTATGCTGGTCAGCCAGGATAAAACCACGACCGATCCGATGGCGGTTGTCGACTGGATCAACATGTTCGCGCTGGCGGTCAACGAAGAGAACGCGGCGGGCGGGCGTGTCGTGACTGCGCCAACCAACGGCGCATGCGGCATCGTTCCGGCGGTACTGGCGTACTACGACAAGTTTATCCGCGAAGTTAACGCCAACTCACTGGCTCGCTACATGCTGGTGGCCAGCGCGATCGGCTCTCTGTACAAGATGAACGCCTCCATTTCCGGTGCGGAAGTGGGCTGTCAGGGTGAGGTCGGCGTGGCCTGCTCTATGGCGGCGGCGGGTCTGGCAGAGCTGCTGGGCGGCAGTCCGACGCAAGTGTGCATCGCTGCGGAAATTGGCATGGAACACAACCTGGGTCTGACCTGCGATCCGGTTGCGGGTCAGGTACAGGTGCCGTGCATTGAGCGTAACGCGATTGCCTCCGTGAAAGCGGTCAACGCCGCGCGTATGGCGCTGCGTCGTACCAGCGAGCCGCGCGTGTGCCTCGATAAAGTTATTGAGACCATGTACGAAACCGGTAAAGACATGAACGCCAAGTACCGTGAAACCTCTCGCGGCGGCCTGGCGATGAAGATTGTCGCCTGCGATTAAGTCCTACCACGTTTCAGGATCTGTAGGCCGGATAAGGCGCTCGCCGCCATCCGGCATTTATTGCCTGATGGCGCTTCGCTTATCAGGCCTACGGATCGCGCTATTTCGCAACACTCGCCTCCTGTCGCCCTGGATGTTACCCTGTCCCCAAATTTGTCAGGGAGAACACCGTGGCCGTCCATCTGCTTATCGTCGATGCACTGAATTTAATTCGCCGTATTCATGCGGTTCAAGGCTCGCCCTGCGCGGAGACCTGCCTGCATGCGCTTGAGCAGTTGGTTGTACACAGTCAGCCGACGCACGCCGTCGCCGTATTTGACGATGAAGCGCGCAACAGCGGCTGGCGTCATCAGCGTCTCCCGGACTACAAAGCCGGTCGTCCTCCCATGCCTGACGAGTTGCACAATGAAATGCCCGCAATACGCGCCGCCTTCGAACAGCGCGGCGTGCAATGCTGGGTTTCCAGCGGCAATGAGGCGGATGATTTAGCCGCTACGCTGGCGGTCAAGGTCACACAGGCCGGACATCAGGCCACTATCGTTTCTACCGACAAAGGCTACTGTCAGTTGCTCTCCCCGACACTGCGTATCCGCGATTATTTCCAGAAACGCTGGCTGGATGCGCCATTCATTGAGAAAGAGTTCGGCGTCCTTCCCCAACAGTTGCCGGACTACTGGGGACTGGCGGGGATCAGCAGTTCAAAAGTCCCCGGCGTGGCGGGTATCGGCCCCAAAAGCGCGACTCAATTGTTGGTTCAGTTTCAGACTCTGGAAGGGATTTATGCGCACCTCGACGAGGTGGCGGAAAAGTGGCGCAAGAAGCTTGAAGCGCATAAAGAGATGGCATTTTTGTGCCGCGATATCGCGCGCCTGCAAACGGATCTCCATATCGACGGAAACTTGCAGCAGCTACGGCTGACGCGGTAGCTGTGTTGCCGGGTGGCGCTACGCTTATCCGGCCTACATTTCGTGCAATCCTGTAGGCCGGATAAAGCCATCCGGCAAAATTACCAGGCGGTATGATACAACTCGACGATATCGGCAATACTCGCTTCACGCGGATTACCACCGGTGCAAACATCGTCAAATGCCGCCTGCGCCAGCGCCGGAACATCCTCTTTACGCACGCCGACATCGCGTAAATGCAACGGAATACCGACGTCCCGGTTGAGGGTAAATACCGCTTCCACGGCGGCATTACGCGCCTCGCTCAAACTTATCCCTTCGACCTTCTCGCCCATCGCACGCGCGATATCACGGAACTTCTCACCGGTATATTCCGCGTTGTAGCGCATGATATGCGGCAGAAGAATCGCATTAGCAACGCCGTGCGGAGTGTTATAAAACGCGCCCAGCGGATGCGCCATCCCGTGCACCAGCCCAAGCCCCACATTGGAAAAGCCCATCCCGGCAACGTACTGCCCCAGCGCCATCGCTTCGCCCGCTTCACGCTCGCCCGCAACCGAACCACGCAATGCCCCGGAGATAATCTCAATGGCCTTAATATGCAGCGCATCCGTCAACGCCCACGCGGCACGGGTGATGTATCCTTCGATCGCGTGGGTTAACGCATCCACCCCGGTTGCCGCCTTCAGCGCGGGCGGCATGCCGTCCATCATGTCGGCATCAATAAACGCGACCTGTGGGATATCATGCGGATCGACACAAACAAATTTACGCCGCTTTTCTTCATCGGTGATCACATAGTTAATGGTCACTTCCGCTGCGGTTCCCGCAGTGGTCGGGATCGCCATCACCGGCACGCTCGGATAACGGGTCGGCGACAGACCTTCCAGACTGCGCACGTCAGCAAACTCAGGGTTATTGCTGATAATACCGATCGCCTTACAGGTATCCTGCGGGGAGCCGCCGCCGATGGCAATCAGGTAGTCTGCCCCGCTTTGTTGAAATACGTTCAGCCCCTCTTTCACCACGCCGATGGTTGGATTTGGGATCACGCCATCGTAGATTGCCCATGCCAGCCCTGCGGCATCCATCTTCTCCGTGACATTTCTGACCACACCGCACTGCACCAGCGTTTTGTCACTGACAATTAGCGCCTTGCGATAGCCCCGGCGTTGAACCTCATCGGTTAACGCCGCCACCGCCCCCCGGCCAAACCATGCCGTTTCGTTCAGGATCATTCTGTTCGCCATAGCCCGTCTCCTTCGCTGTGCGAAATTACTCTTCGATACGTAATCCGTAGGTTTTGAATTTTTCCAGCACAATGGCGATAGCCTCATCATCCAGTACAGGCACCGGATCGGTAATCGCCAGCGTACTGAGGTACAGCTGCGCCAGTACTTCCACTTCATGCGCCAGCCACAGCGCTTTTTCCAGGTTCTCTTCGCAGGCGATCAACCCATGATGCTGTAGCAGGGTCGCTTTGCGATTTTTGAGCGCAACGGCAACGTATTCAGAAAGTTCACGCGTGCCGAACGTGGCGTAAGGCGCACACGGAATGGAGTTCCCCCCCGCCGCCGCAATCATGTAATGAATGGCTGGAATAGGACGATTGAGGATCGACACCGCCGTGCAGTGAACGGCATGGTTATGGACGACAGCGTTAGCATCCGGGCGCGTCTGGTAGGCCGCCATATGGAAACGCCACTCGCTGGAAGGCAATTTTCCCTGCTCATGCTGACCCTCTGCATCAATAAAGACGATATGTGATTCGGTGAGTTTGTCATACGGAATGCCCGTTGGCGTGATCAGCATCCCGCCCTGATAACGCACGCTCACATTGCCTGCGGTCCCCTGGTTCAGCCCCAGCCGGGTCATCTCCAGGCAGGTGTCGATAATCTGGCGGGCCAGTGTGTTTCGTTCCATTAGTTACCTCTCTCAGTCATTCAAAACGCGACAACAGAACAGCACGTTGCTCTGCTGAATTAATTGAACATTTGGTAACCATCATCATATTGAATAGCGATAAAGAAATTTACATGACTTTATTTTGTGATACGCATCAATTAATCACGTCAGTTAAATACCGTTTTCGCCGGATTCACTCTCGCCAAAATGACCGCTCTTAATATTATTTATCCAAACGGGCATTTTCATAATATTTGTAACAAATGCCCGTTTTCGCAGTAATAAATTAAATCGGTCATCAACGCTGTGGGTTTTTAATTTTATTTACTCAAACGGGCATCATTTTTCAGAAATTAAAGTGATGATAATCACATAAAGCCACCCTCCAGGTGCTAAATGTGACCACCATCATATTAAACAGCGTTTTTTATTTGAAAATGAATTCATGAGTTCACCATCAACAGCCAATTTTCTCTGGCAGATAACAGGAACTCGCCTGGTTTGTCGATCTGGTGAGAAACACCGGTCGTACTTCTAAAATGTTGAACACGCTTCTGAGCCAATGAGGATGCTATGGGAAACACAACAATACAGACGCAGAGTTTTCGTGCGGTGGATACAGGGCAAAGCAAACGCTATATCATTCCGTTCGCTTTACTCTGCTCACTGTTTTTCCTTTGGGCGGTTGCCAATAACCTGAATGACATTTTATTACCACAATTTCAGCAAGCCTTTACGTTAACTAATTTTCAGGCAGGTTTGATTCAGTCTGCTTTTTATTTCGGCTATTTTGTTATTCCCATCCCCGCGGGTATTTTGATGAAAAAGCTGAGTTATAAAGCGGGGATAATTACCGGACTATTCTTATATGCTTTTGGCGCAGCATTATTCTGGCCAGCTGCTGAAGTGATGAATTACACCTTGTTTTTGATTGGTCTTTTTATTATTGCCGCAGGACTTGGTTGTCTTGAAACCGCCGCGAACCCTTTTGTTACGGTATTAGGGCCAGAAAGCGGTGGCCATTTCCGTCTCAATCTGGCGCAAACATTTAACTCTTTCGGCGCTATTATCGCCGTGGTGTTCGGGCAAAGTCTTATTTTGTCTAACGTCCCACATCAATCTCAGGACGTGCTCGATAAAATGACGCCTGAGCAATTGAGTACGTATAAACACAGCCTGGTTTTGTCGGTACAGACGCCTTATATGATCATCGTGGCTATCGTTTTACTGGTTGCCCTGCTGATCATGCTGACCAAATTCCCGGCGCTACAGAGCGACGATCACAGTGACGCCCAACAAAGTTCATTCACCGCTTCGCTTGCCCGCCTGGTGCGTATTCGCCACTGGCGCTGGGCGGTGCTGGCGCAGTTCTGCTACGTCGGCGCGCAAACCGCCTGCTGGAGCTACCTGATCCGTTACGCTATCGAAGAGATCCCCGGCATGACGCCTGGCTTTGCCGCCAACTACCTGACCGGCACGATGGTGTGCTTCTTTATCGGCCGCTTCTCCGGCACCTGGCTTATCAGCCGCTTTGCGCCGCATAAAGTGCTGGCGGCCTATGCCCTGCTCTCCATGATCCTGTGTCTGGTTTCAGCCTTTAGCGGCGGCCATATCGGTCTGTTGGCCCTGACGCTGTGCAGCGCATTTATGTCGATTCAGTACCCCACTATCTTCTCGCTGGGTATTAAAAATCTGGGACAGGACACCAAATACGGCTCGTCGTTCATCGTCATGACCATCATTGGCGGCGGCATCGTCACGCCGGTCATGGGTTTTGTCAGCGATGCGGCGGGCAACATCCCAACGGCTGAGCTGGTCCCGGCGCTCTGCTTTGCCGTCATCTTCATCTTTGCCCGTTTCCGTTCACAAGCGGCAACTAACTGAACATTTTTCCGAATAACGTGAGGAACCTGTAATGAAAAAAATCAGCTTACCGAAAATTGGCATTCGCCCGGTTATTGATGGACGTCGCATGGGGGTACGCGAGTCGCTGGAAGAACAGACCATGAATATGGCGAAAGCCACCGCTGCGCTTATCACCGAAAAACTCCGCCATGCCTGCGGCGCGCAGATTGAGTGCGTGATTGCGGATACCTGCATTGCCGGAATGGCGGAATCCGCCGCCTGTGAGGAGAAATTCAGCAGCCAGAATGTTGGCGTAACCATTACCGTGACGCCGTGCTGGTGCTACGGCAGCGAAACCATCGATATGGACCCAATGCGCCCGAAAGCCATCTGGGGCTTCAACGGTACGGAACGTCCCGGCGCCGTTTATCTGGCCGCCGCGTTGGCCGCGCACAGCCAGAAAGGCATTCCGGCATTCTCTATTTATGGTCATGACGTACAGGATGCCGACGACACCTCGATCCCTGCCGACGTTGAAGAAAAACTGCTGCGCTTTGCGCGCGCGGGTCTGGCGGTCGCCAGCATGAAAGGCAGAAGCTACCTCTCTGTGGGCGGCGTCTCAATGGGGATTGCCGGTTCCATCGTCGATCACAACTTCTTTGAGTCCTGGCTGGGGATGAAAGTGCAGGCGGTGGACATGACCGAGCTGCGCCGTCGCATCGACCAGAAAATCTATGACGAAGCCGAGCTGGAGATGGCGCTGGCGTGGGCGGATAAAAACTTCCGCTATGGCGAGGATCAGAACGCGCAGCAGTACAAACGTAATGAAGAACAAAGCCGCGCGGTGCTGAAAGAGAGCCTGCTGATGGCGATGTGCATTCGCGACATGATGCAGGGCAACAACAAGCTAGCGGAAAAAGGGCTGGTCGAAGAGTCGCTGGGATATAACGCCATTGCGGCAGGCTTCCAGGGCCAGCGCCACTGGACCGATCAATACCCGAACGGCGACACCGCCGAAGCGCTGCTGAACAGCTCCTTTGACTGGAACGGCGTGCGCGAACCGTTTGTCGTCGCTACCGAAAACGACAGCCTCAACGGCGTAGCGATGCTGCTGGGCCACCAACTCACCGGAACCGCGCAGGTCTTTGCCGACGTGCGAACCTACTGGTCGCCGGAAGCGGTAGAGCGCGTCACAGGCCAGCCGCTCACCGGCCTTGCGGAGCACGGCATCATTCACCTGATCAACTCCGGCTCTGCGGCGCTGGACGGCTCCTGCAAACAGCGCGATAGCGAAGGCAAACCGACCATGAAGCCGCACTGGGAAATCAGCCAACAGGAAGCGGACGCCTGCCTGGCCGCCACCGAATGGTGCCCGGCGATCCACGAATACTTCCGTGGCGGCGGCTACTCCTCTCGCTTCCTGACCGAAGGCGGCGTGCCGTTCACCATGACCCGCGTGAACATCATCAAGGGTCTGGGGCCGGTACTGCAAATCGCTGAAGGCTGGAGCGTGGAACTGCCGAAGGAGATGCACGATCAGCTCGACGCCCGCACCAACTCGACCTGGCCGACCACCTGGTTTGCGCCGCGTCTTACCGGTAAAGGCCCGTTCACCGACGTTTACTCGGTGATGGCGAACTGGGGCGCTAACCACGGCGTACTGACCATCGGCCACGTCGGCGCTGACTTCATCACGCTCGCCGCCATGCTGCGTATTCCGGTCTGCATGCACAACGTGGACGATGCGAAAATCTACCGTCCTTCCGCCTGGGCTGCGCACGGTATGGATATTGAAGGCCAGGATTATCGCGCCTGCCAGAACTACGGGCCGCTGTACAAACGTTAATGCGTCACTTCTTTGCCCGGTGGCGTAAGCTTACCGGGCCTACAATTTCGCATTTTGTAGGCCGGATCAGCGAAGCGCCATCCGGCAACGTTTCGGAGCTACTATGAAACAAGACGTCATTCTGGTTCTCGACTGCGGCGCCACCAACGTACGGGCAATGGCCGTTGACCGTCAGGGAAACATTGTCGCCCGCGCATCAACAGCGAATGCCAGCGACATCGCCACGGAAAATAGCGCCTGGCATCAGTGGTCGCTGGCGGCCATTCTGCAACGCTTCGCGGACTGCTGTCAGCAACTGAAGACGGAACTGGCGGCCTGCCGGGTTCGCGGCATCACCGTCACGACGTTCGGCGTAGACGGCGCGCTGGTTGATGAACAGGGTCAGTTACGCTATCCGGTCATCAGCTGGAAATGCCCTCGCACCCTTGCCGTCATGGAAAACATCGGCCGCTTTATGCCGCCGCAGCAGTTGCAGGCGATCTCCGGCGTCGGCGCATTCGCCTTTAATACGCTGTATAAACTGGTGTGGCTGAAAGAGAACCACCCGCAGTTGCTCGAACAGGCGCACGCCTGGCTATTTATTTCATCGCTGATCAACCACCGTTTAACCGGTGAATTCACCACGGATATCACCATGGCGGGCACCAGCCAGATGCTGGATATCCACCAGCGGGATTTCAGCCCGGAGATTTTACAGGCCACGGGTTTACCCCGCCGTCTGTTTCCACGGTTAGTTGAAGCGGGCGAACGGATTGGCACGCTGCAAAACGACGCCGCAAACCTGCTTGGGCTTGAGGCGGGTATTCCGGTGATCTCCGCCGGGCATGACACGCAGTTTGCCCTCTTTGGCGCCGGCGCAGAACAGGATGAACCGGTACTCTCGTCCGGTACGTGGGAAATCCTGATGGTACGCAGCGCGCAGGTGAACACGCCGCTGCTCAGCCATTACGCCGGTTCCACCTGTGAACTGGACAGCCAGGCCGGACTTTATAACCCAGGCATGCAGTGGCTGGCTTCCGGCGTGCTCGAATGGGTGCGCAAACTGCTCTGGACGCCAGAAACGCCGTGGCAGACGCTGATTGACGAGGCGCACGCCATTCCGCCGGGTGCTGAAGGCGTGAAGATGCAGTGCGATCTCCTCACCTGTCAAAACGCGGGCTGGCAGGGGGTGACGCTGAACACAACGCGTGGTCATTTTTACCGCGCCGCGCTGGAAGGGCTCACGGCGCAACTGCAACGTAATCTGCAAACGCTGGAAAAGATTGGTCACTTCCAGGCAACTGAGCTTCTGCTGGTTGGCGGCGGAAGCCGCAACGCGCTGTGGAATCAAATCAAAGCCAATCTGCTTGATATACCGATTAAGGTGCTGGATGACGCGGAAACCACCGTCGCCGGGGCCGCCATGTTCGGCTGGTATGGCGTAGGCGAATTTGCCAGCCCGGAACAGGCCCGAGCCCAGGTGCGCTATCAGTACCGCTATTTCTGGCCGCAAACTGAACCCGAATTTATTGAGGGAGTGTGAGATGCTAAAAACTATTTCGCCATTGATATCCCCTGAGTTACTGAAAGTGCTGGCTGAAATGGGGCACGGGGATGAGATTATTTTTTCCGATGCCCACTTTCCCGCGCACAGCATGGGACCGCAGGTTATTCGCGCAGATGGTCTGAAAGTCAGCGATCTGCTCCGGGCGATTATCCCGTTGTTTGAACTGGACAGCTACGCGCCGCCGCTGGTGATGATGGCCGCCGTAGAGGGCGATTCGCTCGACCCGGCGGTTGAAGCGCGTTATCGCGATGCGCTCTCATTGCAGACGCCGTGCCCGGAGATTGTCCGCATCGACCGCTATGCGTTTTATGAGCGGGCGCAAAAAGCCTTTGCGATCGTTATCACAGGAGAGTGCGCGAAGTACGGGAATATTCTTTTAAAAAAAGGGGTAACGCCGTAATCTCTTGCCGGTGCGCCCGCATGATGCGGGCGTTCATCGAATGATGGGGTGAGAAAAGATGAAAGCGGCACGCCAACAAGCGATAGTAGACCTGCTGATCAACCATAAAAGTCTGACCACCGAGGCGCTGTCGGTACAGCTTAACGTCAGCAAAGAGACCATTCGCCGCGATCTCAGCGAGCTACAGGCGCAGGGAAAAGTGCTGCGCAATCACGGGCGCGCCAAGTATATTCACCGGGAAAACCAGGACAGCGGCGACCCGTTCCACATCCGGCTGAAAAGCCACTATGCGCATAAGGCGGATATCGCCAGGGAAGCGCTGGCATGGATAGAACCGGGCATGGTGATCGCTCTGGACGCCAGCTCAACCTGCTGGTATCTGGCCCGCCAGTTGCCGGACATTGATATTCACGTCTTTACCAACAGTCACCCGATTTGCCAGGAACTGGGCAAACGCGAGCATATTCAGCTCATCAGTTCCGGCGGCCAGCTTGAGCGTAAATATGGCTGCTACGTCAATCCGTCGCTTATCTCTCAGCTTAAGCCGCTCGACATTGACCTGTTTATTTTTTCCTGCGAGGGGATCGACCGCGGCGGCGCGCTCTGGGACTCAAATACGATCAACGCGGATTTCAAATCCACGCTGCTTAAGCGCGCATCGCAGTCTTTATTGTTGATCGACAAGAGTAAGCTCAACCGCTCGGGAGAGGCCTGCATCGGGCATCTGGATGATGTGACGCACATCATTTCCGATGAGCGCCAGGGGGTAATTCATGCCTGATAGCCTTGCCGCTTATCAGGCCAACAAATACCCGGCGCAGGCCGGATAAGGCATTTACGCCGCTATCCGGCAATCCATCGTATTACCGCTCGTCGCGACGCCCGCCCACGGCGGCCCACAGCCGACGGACATGCACGGTCACTTCTTCACGATCGTGATACAGCTGTCGCGCCTGAATTTGCGCGTTAATGCCGTGTTCATCAAGCTGCGCCTGAATGTATGCCAGGTTCTGCGACACCTCTTCATAGCGTTTTTTCATCGGCAGCTTGAGATTGAAGATCGTCTCGCGACACCAGCCGTTTACTAACCACTGCGCCATCAGCGCGGCAACTTTAGCAGGCTTTTCCACCATATCGCACACCATCCACGAGATGTTATTGCGATTCGGACGGTATCTGAATCCATCTTCGCGCAGCCAGGTCACCTGCCCGGTATCCATCAGGCTCTGCGCCATTGGGCCGTTATCGACAGAGTAAACCCACATGTTGCGCTTCACTAACTGGTAGGTCCAACCGCCAGGGCAGGCGCCTAAATCCACGGCATACATCCCGTTCGCCAGACGTTCATCCCACTCATCGGCCGGAATAAAAACATGCAGCGCTTCTTCCAGCTTCAGCGTCGAACGGCTTGGCGCATCGGCCGGGAATTTCAGCCGCGGAATCCCCATATAGAACGGCGAGTTGTTGTCAGGATACGAATACCCGGTATAACAGCAGCCCGGCGCGATGAAGAAAACATGCACCACCGGACGCTTTGGCGTTTCATAGTTTGTCAGAATCCCCGCGTCGCGCAGCGCGGCCCGCAGCGGCACCGTAAATTTACGGCAAAACTTCATCAACTCTTTGCTTTCATTGGTGTCTGCGACTTCAACACGCAGCTCGCCGCCTTTTTCCACAACGCCCTGTAGCATCCCGACAATCGGCGTAATGCGATCGTCCGGCGGCAGGTCGCGCAGCAGCTCGCCGACGACGAACATTTGACGCGCAAAAATGAGCGAGGAAAAAGGCAACTCTTTTACTATTTTTTCAGCATCGTCCGGCTGATAGCACTCAAAGACGACGTATCCGGCATTGTCTTTAACACGAGCGAAGCCAAAGATTTCCCGACGCGCCGCCTTATCCGTCATTTCGGCAGCGCACTCCTTTTCAAAACCAGGGCGACACAACAATACAACCTTATTCATGACCAACGCCCTTACGTTTCAAACGGATGGCGCCAATTAACATCAGCACCCAGCCTGCCAGGAAACTCACGCCGCCGACAGGAGTAACAAACGCCCACAGGCGTAAATGAGACAGCGCCAGGCAATACAGGCTGCCGCTAAACAGCACCGTACCTAACGCCAGAAAAACGCTGCTCCAGTAAAACCAGATGCTAATGCGTCGCTGCATCGCAACCGCCAGGCCAAAAATGGCCAGCGTATGAAACGCCTGATATTGCAGGCCGGTCTGGACCCAGCCCATTTCAACCACACCAAGAGTTTTGCTCAGGACATGCGCCCCAAAGGCACCCAGAGCAACATAGATAAAGCCGCTTATCGCGGCAAAAATCAGCATAAAACGGCTGGTCATGGTAGTACCCTAAATAAATTATTGTTCGTAACGAAAGCGGAATTTTTCTTGTTCAGCGGCCGCTTTGGTCAGAATCCACTGACGAAAGGCGGCTATTTTACCCAGTTCTGCCTGACTGTCATGACAAACCAGATAAAAAGCATTTTTACTGACCAGAACGTCGTTAAAGGGACAGACAAGACGCCCGGCTTCAATTTCTGATTGCGCCATGACGTTGTTCGCCAGCGCAACCCCCTGTCCGTGGATGGCAGCCTGTAGCACCATTGCGCTATGGCTGAAAATAGGTCCCTGCTGCACATTAATATGATTCAGCCCCAACTGACGCGTATAGGTCTGCCAGTCTCTTCGCGAAGCATCATGCAGTAATGTATGTTTTGCCAGATCTTCCGGCGTCTTTAACGGCTTATCGCCCGTCAGTAATAACGGTGAACACACCGGCAGTAAATATTCTGCGTACAATTTTTCGACGCGCAAGCCCGGCCAGTTGCCACGCCCATAAAAAATAGCGACGTCGACATCATCAGCCAGCTTATCTTCCTGACGGTCCACGGCCTGAATTCTGACATCGATTCCCGGATAAGTTGAGTTAAAGCTTGAGAGTCGAGGAACCAGCCACTGGATCGCAAAACTGGGCAATAAACTGACCGTAAGCGCGCCTTTTGCACTCCGCGCCTGAAGTTTACGCGTCGCTTCGGTTAATTGCGAAAAAATCTCTTTGATGTCGAGGAAATAGCTCTGCCCCTCTTCCGTGAGCAAAAGCGAACGATTGCGACGACGGAACAGTTTTAGCCCCAAAAAATCCTCAAGTGACTTGATTTGGTGACTTACTGCGGCCTGTGTCACAAAAAGCTCTTCTGCTGCGCGAGTGAAGCTTAAATGCCGCGCTGCGGCATCAAAAACACGTAATGCATTTAAGGGTGGTAATCGTTTTGACATGGCTTTTAGACTTTGATGTTAAATAAATTTAACAATTAGGTAACCTTGTGTAACCTATTAGTTTTTTTAATCTGAGCCATTATAATTTGTCCGTTGAGGTTCTACCAGCAAATACCTATAGTGGCGACACTTCCTGAGCCGGAACGAAAAGTTTTATCGGAATGCGTGTTCTGATGGGCTTTTGGCTTACGGTTGTGATGTTGTGTTGTTGTGTTTGCAATTGGTCTGCGATTCAGACCATGGTAGCGAAGCTACCCTTTTTCACTTCCTGTACATTTACCCTGTCTGTCCATAGTGATTAATGTAGCACCGCCAATTGCGGTGCTTTTTTTTGTCCATGACCGACCGGTTACTGATCCAGTTCGACCATCTCTTTAACGTCAGTACGATTGATCTGCTGTTTGTTGCCGTTAGCGTCTTTATAAGAAATCATGCCGGTTTCATCATCGGTTTTTGGCTTACCGTCTGACACGATAGTACGGCCATCATTTGTGTGCATCACATAATTCGGACCGGAACAGGCGCTCAGGGCAAAAGTCAGCATACATGCAGAGATCATTGCGGCAGTCTTTTTCATTTTCATCTTCTTCTCCTTAAAGCTGTTTATGCTAAATAAAACGGGTTCCGTAACAGGCAAAAACATTCGCCTAACACTATTTAGCATAACCTGCTTCCCTGACTTCACCAGGATAACCAGACAATTCCGATGGTTAGGACAAACCTTGTATCACAGCCCTTTTTGCGCCACGATCGGTATACTGAATTGAGGAATACCATGAACGCTTTCAATCCTGCGCAGTTTCGCGCGCAATTTCCTGCCCTTACCGATGCGGGCGTTTATCTCGACAGCGCCGCGACGGCGCTTAAGCCTCAGGCCGTGATCAACGCCACGCATCAGTTCTACAGCCTGAGCGCCGGAAACGTCCATCGCAGCCAGTTCGCCGAGGCACAGCGGCTAACCGCGCGCTATGAAGCGGCGCGCGGCAAAGTGGCGCAGTGGCTGAACGCGCCTGATGATGCATCGATTGTCTGGACACGCGGCACCACGGAAGCCATCAATATGGTGGCGCAATGCTATGCCCGCCCGCGCCTGCAACCCGGCGATGAGATAATCGTCAGTGAAGCGGAGCATCACGCGAATCTCGTTCCCTGGCTGATGGTCGCTCAGCAGACGGGCGCAAAAATCGTCAAACTGCCCCTGAATGCCCTTTTCCTCCCCGACGTGGAGCGTCTGCCTGAACTCATCACGCCACGCAGCCGGATTCTGGCGCTGGGACAGATGTCGAACGTCACGGGCGGCTGCCCGGACCTGGCGCGCGCTATCACGCTGGCGCACGCGGCAGGGATGGTGGTGATGGTTGACGGCGCGCAAGGCGCGGTGCATTTCCCCGCCGATGTACAGCAGTTAGATATTGATTTTTATGCCTTCTCCGCCCACAAGCTGTACGGCCCGACGGGCATCGGCGCGCTGTACGGCAAACCGGCCTTACTGGAAGAGATGTCCCCGTGGCTCGGCGGCGGCAAGATGATCGCTGAAGTCAATTTTGAAGGATTCACAACCCAGGCCGTTCCCTGGCGTCTGGAAGCCGGCACGCCAAACGTGGCTGGAGTTATTGGCCTTAGCGCCGCGCTGGAGTGGCTGGCGGAAGTGGATATGGCGCAGGCCGAAAGCTGGAGTCGCGGTCTGGCGACGCTGGCGGAAGACGCGCTGGCGAAGCGCCCGGGTTTCCGTTCTTTCCGTTGCCAGGACTCCAGCCTGCTGGCCTTCGATTTTGCCGGCGTTCATCACAGCGATATGGTGACGTTACTGGCCGAATACGGCATCGCCCTGCGCGCCGGGCAGCACTGCGCGCAGCCTCTGCTGGCAGCGCTTGGCGTAACGGGCACCCTGCGCGCCTCTTTTGCGCCGTATAATACAAAGCATGATGTGGATGCGTTGGTCAGCGCCGTTGACCGCGCGCTGGAAATACTGGTGGATTAATGACAAGCCCTCTTTTTGCCGGACACCCGTTTGGCACGACCGTAACGGAAGAGACGTTACGCGCTCTCTTTATCCCGCTCTCGCAGTGGGAGGACAAGTATCGCCAGCTTATTCTGTTGGGTAAGCAACTCCCGGCATTGCCGGATGAGCTAAAAACGCAGGCAAAAGAGATCGCAGGATGTGAGAACCGCGTCTGGCTGGGGCATACCCTGTCAGAGAAGGGAACGCTGCACTTTTTCGGTGACAGCGAAGGGCGTATTGTACGCGGTTTGCTGGCGGTTTTACTCACGGCGGTAGAGGGAAAGACCCCGGCGGAACTGCTGGCGCACTCGCCGCTGGGGTTGTTTGATGAGTTAGGCTTAACAATACAACTTAGCGCATCGCGCAGCCAGGGGCTGCATGCGCTGAATAACGCGATTATTGAGGCTGCCCAGCAAGCCGGATGACGACGCTGATGCGTCTTATCCGGCCTACAACACCGCACGAACCATAGGTCGGATAAGCATAGCGCCATCCGACACAATCAAGCCTGACGCGCCGCCTTCGCCATCATCTTCTTCAGCGCGTGGGACACAGCAACAAAGCCAAAGGTCGCAGTTACCATCGTGGCTGCGCCAAATCCAGAGGCGCAATCCATTCGTTTCGGCCCTTCCGCCGTCGCTTTCATCGCACATACGGAACCATCAGCCTGCGGATAAACCAGCGCTTCCGTTGAGAACACGCAGTCCACGCCCAGTTTGCCCTTGCTGTTTTTCACCACGCCAAAGTCGCTTTTCAGCCGTTCGCGCAGTTTCGCCGCCAGCGGGTCCTGGATGGTTTTCGCCAGATCCGTTACCTGAATCTGGGTCGGGTCTATCTGCCCACCCGCCCCGCCGGTGGTGACTAACGGAACCTTATTTCGGCGGCACCAGGCAATCAGCGCGGCTTTTGGCCGCACGCTGTCGATGGCATCAATGACATACGAAAACCCTGCGCTCATATACTCCGCGACGTTATCCGGCGTGACAAAGTCATCCACCACCGTCACCCGGCACTCCGGGTTGATCTGACGAATACGCTCGGCCATCACCTCGGCTTTCGCCAGACCGACGTTATCGCGCAGTGCATGAATTTGCCGGTTGGTGTTGGTGACGCATACGTCATCCATATCGATGAGCGTGATCGCGCCAATGCCGGTACGCGCCAGCGCCTCTGCCGCCCAGGAGCCGACGCCGCCGATCCCGACTACGCAAATATGCGCACCGGCAAACAGCAGCAACGCTTTTTCACCATACAGACGGGCGGTGCCGCCAAAACGCTGGCGCCAGGCATCACTAATTACAACAGACATACGACCTCAGAATTAAAAAGGGGTAATACGATCGTAGATCGTAGGCCGGATACGTCGCTTGCAACGCCATCCGGCATGATTTGCTTGATGGCGCTACGCTTATCAGGCCTACGATTTAAATCTTCAGCGAAGCCGCCATCAGGCAATCAGCCGCTAAATACGTTACCGGTTCCCGGGGCGTTTTTCAGCACCCAGACGCGCCCATAGTGATTATACCAGCCTGCGCGGTGCCCGGCGTCCGGGCCTATCCCCTGATAAATATCAAAGTGCTGGCCTTTAATCGCGCCGCCCACGTCCAGCGCCACCATCAGGCGCAATTCGTACTGGCCGTTAAACTTGCCGTTGTTATCCAGCAGCGGGACTTCCGCCAGCAGGGTTGTTCCTGCCGGGATAATGCTGCGATCGGAAGCCACAGACGCACGACCGATAAGCGGCACGGCGCTGGCGCCTTTCACCGGGGCAAAAGATTGCGGCTTAAAGAAGACGAATGACGGGTTTTGCTCCAGCAGCTCGCGCACTTCCGCTTCACTGTGGGTTTCTCCCCAGTGGCGAATAGCCTGCATCGACATATCTTCTTTCTTCACTTCACCGCGATCGATCAGCACCTTGCCGATACTGCGGTAAGCATGGCCATTTTTCCCGGCATAGCTGAAGAAATTCAGCGGGCTGCCGTCGCCAAAATCAATATAGCCGCTGCCCTGAACGTCCATGATGAAGTTATCCATCAGCGAGTTGCTGTACGCCAGAATGTAGCTGTCGCTCAGCGCGCCGGAATAGATCTCGGCACGAGACGGTAAGCGGCCGCGTTTTGGCGGCATGCGATAAATAGGGTACTGGAACTCGCCCTGACGGGTATGGCGCGCCTGGATAACCGGCGTGTAGTAACCGGTGAACTGGACGTTGCCGTAGTTATCCGCCCCTTCCATCTGCCAGGCATCAATACCAAACTGGCGCATCATTCGCGTATCACCACCGGAACGTAACCACTCCTGCACGGCGTTATAGACGTTGCTCTGGTTGCCATACAGACGCGGCGACGCGCTGCGGATTTGGTTGACCTGCTCGGCGAAATCGCCTGCGTTGATAGGCGCCCCAATGGCGTCAGGTTGGTTCACCAGTGAGAAAGGCTGGGTAAACTTCCCGTCTTTATACTGCTGGCCGCGATCGGTCGGTTTAGAGGAACAGGCGGCAAGCATTGCAACCACCGCCCCCATAAGAAGGTAATTTGCCCAACGTCCTTTCATGAGTTCTCGTCTTTTAGCTGTAAATCTTGCGCTATGAAGATAACAAACCCCCGAACCTAATGAAATGCGAAGCGCTCCCCTGACGCAAATTACGCACAAAAAACGTACCAAAGCGCGTTGTTTTTGCACACAATCATCCCAATTTCGTGATCCGGGTGAAAAAAGGGTTGCATGAAAATGTTAGCAGAGTATAGTGCGCATCCACGGACGCGGGGTGGAGCAGCCTGGTAGCTCGTCGGGCTCATAACCCGAAGGTCGTCAGTTCAAATCTGGCCCCCGCAACCAATTAAAATCTGATGTAATATTTTGCAAAGTAGTTCGAATCACAACAAGGCGGCGACGCAGTGAATCCTTAGGAGCTTACTCCAGTAAGTGACTGAGGTGAACGAGGAAAGCCAACGCAGATGTGGTTTGAAATACG